>VOFH01003509.1_pt1 | contig 507166 bp, 482 predicted proteins | sample 5384091 | NCBI WGS metagenome assembly VOFH01 (sample SAMN12384727, study PRJNA508395) | human gut metagenome | isolation source: healthy gut G | host: Homo sapiens
AACCGGGTGGTTTCGACCATTCTGGGGTTGTAGGGCCGGCATACGCGATTCTGGAGTAGGCAGAGGAAGTGAGCTGGAAAGCTCCGCCACAAGCGGGTGATAGCCCCGTACTCGAAACCGAAAAGGACGCAGCCGGTACCTGAGTACTGCGAGGCACGTGGAACCTCGTGGGAATCTAGGGGGGACCATCCTCTGGGCTGGTACTCCTCAGCGACCGATAGTGAACTAGTACCGTGAGGGAAAGGTGAAAAGAACCCTGTTAGGGAGTGAAATAGAATCTGAAACCTGTTGCCTACAAGCTGCGAGAGCTGCTTTTTGCAGTGATCGCGTGCCTTTTGTATAATGAGTCAGCGAGTTACTCTACCGTGCGAGGTTAAGCGAAAGCGTAGCCGTAGTGAAAGCGAGGCTTAATAGGCCGACTAGTACGTTGGAGTAGACCCGAAACCGGTGATTCAATTGATTAGCGGAGGTAAAGCACTGACAGAGCTAGGGGTCCTACCAGATTACCAAACTCTATCAAACTCAGAATGCCGCTTAATCGTATCCCGGGAGTCAGACGGCGGGTGCGAAGGTTCGTCGTCAAAAAGGGAAACAGCCCAGACCAACAGCTAAGGTCTCCAAATCCATGCTCAGTGGTGAAGGTAGTGGAACCGTTTAGACAGCCAGGACGTTGGCTTTAGAAGCAGCCATCGTTTAAAGAAAGCGTAATAGCTCACTGGTCTAATGGCTCTGCGCCGAAAATGTAACGGGGCTAAGCATGGTACCGAAGCTTTGGCAATCCCCTTTGGGGATTGGGTAGGGGAGCGTTCGCTGCGGGCTGAAGGTGTGCCGGAAGGCATGCTGGACTGCAGTGAAGTGATTATGCTGACATGAGTAACGATAAAATATGTGAAAAACATATTCGCCGAAAACCCGAGGTTTCCTGGGTAAAGGTAATCTTCCCAGGGTTAGTCGGATCCTAAGGTGAGGGTGAAAGCCGTAACCGATGGAAAACAGGTTAATATTCCTGTACTTGTTGTGTAGCGCGATGGAGGGACGCAGGAAGATAGGCGGGCCGGGTGTTGGATATCCCGGTGCAAGCGTGTAGGAATATCCGGTAGGCAAATCCGCCGGACGAATCTGAGACGCGAGTCCGTGGGCGCAAGCCCTGAAGCCGTTGAGTCTATGCTGCCTAGAAAAGCTCCTAAGTTTATCCACAGCAATCCGTACCGCAAACCAACTCAGGTGGGTGGGATGAACAATCCAAGGCGCTCGAGAGAACTCTGGCCAAGGAACTCGGCAAAATAACCCCGTAACTTCGGAAGAAGGGGTGCTCTCTAGGGTGACATGTTTAACATATGAAGCCCCGGGGAGCCGCAGTGAATTGGTGGTGGCGACTGTTTACTAAAAACATAGGTCTGTGCGAAGTCCTAAAGACGACGTATACGGACTGACGCCTGCCCGGTGCTGGAAGGTTAAAAGGAGGGGTCAGCGCAAGCAAAGCTCCGAATTGAAGCCCCAGTAAACGGCGGCCGTAACTATAACGGTCCTAAGGTAGCGAAATTCCTTGTCGGGTAAGTTCCGACCTGCACGAATGGCGTAACGATCTCCACACTGTCTCGGCCAGAGACTCGGTGAAATTGCAGTCGCGGTGAAAATTCCGTGTACCCGCAGAAAGACGGAAAGACCCTGTGCACCTTTACTATAGCTTGACATTGGATTTTGGGCCTGCATGTGTAGGATAGGTGGGAGGCTGTGAACCCTGTACGCCAGTATGGGGGGAGCCATCCTTGAAATACCACCCTTGCATGTTTAAGATCCTAACTTCTTCCGGTTATCCCGGAGAAAGACAGTGTCTGGCGGGTAGTTTGACTGGGGCGGTCGCCTCCTAAAGTGTAACGGAGGCATGCAAAGGTTCCCTCAGCCTGATCGGAAACCAGGCGCTGAGTGCAAACGCATAAGGGAGCTTGACTGTAAGAGAGACATCTCGAACAGGAACGAAAGTTGGCGTTAGTGATCCGGTGGTCCCGAATGGAAGGGCCATCGCTCATTGGATAAAAGGTACGCCGGGGATAACAGGCTGATCGCATCCAAGAGTTCACATCGACGATGCGGTTTGGCACCTCGATGTCGGCTCATCACATCCTGGGGCTGAAGCAGGTCCCAAGGGTACGGCTGTTCGCCGTTTAAAGTGGTACGCGAGCTGGGTTTAAAACGTCGTGAGACAGTTTGGTCCCTATCTTCTGTGGGCGAAGGAGAATTGAGAGGGCCTGTCCCTAGTACGAGAGGACCGGGATGGACGCACCCCTGGTGATCCTGTTGTCGCGCCAGCGGCATAGCAGGGTAGCTATGTGCGGAAGGGATAACCGCTGAAAGCATCTAAGCGGGAAGCCTGCCTCAAGATAAGTTCTCCCCTCGAAAGAGCTGGAAGGGCCCGGGTAGACTACCCGGTCGATAGGCTGGAGGTGTAAGCGCGGCGACGTGCTCAGCTGACCAGTACTAATAGCCCGAGCGGCTTATTTTTTAAAAACTTTCCCCTTCCCAACCCCCTATCAATTAATATCACATAGAGATTTGTCTTGGTGTTCATGGAGGAGAGGGTACACCCGATCCCATTCCGAACTCGGCAGTTAAGCTCTCCATCGTCGATGATACTGCGCACTCTTACGTGGGAAAGTAGAACAACGCCAAGACTTTATTTCCAAAGGGCCGTCCTATCCAGGACGGCCCTTTGTTTTGCCCGAAGCTCATCCCCATCACGGGCCCCCCCCTCCCCAAGCCCCAGGCTAGGCGCAAGCCCCTCCTGCTGTTTCTCGCTCCCCCTCCCTTCGGGTTTCTTCCCCCCAGCTTCTTTTTCCTACAGCTTTACCCGCCCGGTTTGCTCCATAATTGGCGTTAGTCTTCCCTTCCCTTCTTCTCTTTTCCCGCAAGCCTCATAGATTTGCCGAAGAAGGGCTTTAGATGCTGTGTCCGGAAGTGATGCATCACTTTTAGGCGTGTTGGGAAATACTTCCCTCCCAAGGGCATTGGAGGGCGCATTGTTCCGAATGAAAAAGAGATGAGAAGGTACAGCGTAAGATGGAAAACCGTATGGATTTTCCTCATCATGAAAATACTGTACAAGCGAAACTAGTGCAGGAAGAGTATTCCCAGAGCGGCGAGTACTGTCAGTATGAGGCAAACACCGAGGCAACCCTTTTCTTTTCGTTTTTTCTCAGGGGGCGCCTTTTTTGAAGGGGCTGTAGGTTGATACTGGGGCTTTTGCTGATTTGACGAGGCCGCTTTCTCAATCAGATCTTTCTTTTCGAAAAACTCTTGCATCTCGTGCGTAAAACGCTGCCTCCAGTCTTCAAACCAGTGTTCAGGGTGCTGGCGCTGATATTCCCGTTCAAGGTGTTTTGTGAGGTCGTCCGGATCAGAGATTTCCGCCGGAATGGCTGACGTATCCAACGGATAGAAGGACGTCGTGATTTCCCTAGCGATCTGAACGAAATATTTCATGCTGTGTTTGTCATCAAGCATGACGCCGGAAAGGTAGAGGAGCTTGGCGCACGCCTCGATGTTTCTTCTGTTCAGATGGCACTGGGTAAGGTTTACATAGAAATTGCCGGAATTCAGTTCAATGAACGATCCCAAGTATTGGCAGCAGCCGGCTACCCACGTGGAAAATTCTTTGTTGAACTCCTTTTTGATCTGGATGAAGGTCACAACAGGATGCTCATCCAGCTCATCCAGAAAACTGCCGGGAAGGGAGTAGGGCGCAGGGAAGGACGGAAGCTTGGCCGGAGTGCGCTTCATGACGCCGGCAGCGTTCAAGGATGCTTGGGCCATTTTTTTGATGGCCTCAGGATCAATGAGCGTTTGCTTGTATTCGTGTGGCAACGAATCGAAAGCTTCCCTTTTTTTTTCCGGGAGGCTGTTTCGGAACTCTTCAATCCGCTCGTCCAGATCCATGCGTGCACCTTGTTTGCTTGGAGTGGTGGCCAGCCGCGGTACGGGGCCGTGGGGAACGCCGCAAGTGTTCTATGCGGGAGAATATGATTCCAGCAGCATATCTGAGAATCATTTCCGTGACAACAGATGTCTTGAAAAGGTGCGTTGCTTGGGAATGTTTTCTCACACGATCGTTGAAAACGCGAAACGAAGAAGAGTGGGGAGAACCGGAACTGAGCGGCAAAACGGCCGGAAAGCACACGTCGTTATGTGCAATTGGGGCATCGGAATTGCGGATTTACAAGGCATTCTCGGTATGCTAAGACTGAAGTCCTTATTGTTCGGCGTTGTATCCGTCCGTATGTAATCACACAAAGTGTAACGAAATTGTTAGGTTGTCTAGATGGACCTTCTCACGGAACTTGAAAGCCTGATCCCGGAACTTGAAAAGGGTTTGGATCAGGCTTCTTCGTTGCAGGAAATGGAAGCGCTCCGGGTTGAATTCCTCGGACGCAAGGGCCGCATTGCCCGCATCATGTCTCGTCTTCCCGAACTTGAGCCTGCGCAGCGCCCTTTGCTGGGGCAAACCGCCAACCGGGTGAAGGAAAGCCTGACAGCTCAGTTCGAAGCCAAGAAGACGGCTCTCGACAACGCCGAAGAGGCCGCCGCACTGGCACGCTTTGACGCGGGCCTGCCCGGTCGTTTGCCGTGGCGCGGTTCGCTGCATCCGGTGACCATGGTGATGGAAGAAATCTGCACCATCTTCAAGGGGCTTGGCTACGACATTGTGTCCGGTCCGGAAGTGGAGACGGATTACTACTGCTTTGAAGCGCTGAACATTCCGCCGGAACACCCCGCGCGCGACATGCAGGATACCCTGTACGTATCCGACGGCATCGTGCTGCGTACGCATACGTCCCCGCTTCAGGTGCGGACCATGCTCAAGCAGAAGCCTCCCGTCGCCGTGGTTGCGCCCGGACGCGTCTACCGCCGCGACTCGGACATCACGCACACGCCGATGTTCCATCAGGTCGAAGGCCTGCTCGTAGACAAGCACGTGACCATGGCCGATCTGCGCGGGACGCTTACCGCGTTCATGCGTGAAGTGTTCGGCTCCGACACCCGCATCCGTTTCCGCCCGAGCTTCTTCCCGTTTACGGAACCCAGCGCCGAAGCCGACATTTCCTGCTGTATGTGCGGCGGGAAGGGGCATGTCAACGGCACTACGTGCCGCGTGTGCAAGGGGACCGGCTGGCTGGAAATCCTCGGGTGCGGCATGGTCGATCCTGAAGTCTTCAAGGCCGTTGGCTACGACCCGGAAGAAGTGACCGGATTCGCCTTCGGGCTTGGCGTGGAACGTATCGCCATGCTGAAGTACGGCATCGGGGACCTGCGCATGTTCTTTGAGAACGATGTGCGTTTCCTCGGTCAGTTTGCCTAGGGCCAGTATCCCTCCTTCGGACAGGGAATCGGGATCGGAGTTCAGTTCTTCTTTAAAAGGTATTTCTTCGGCTCATTCCGGAAAAATGCTGTTTGCGGTCCCGATCAAGAGAAGAATGCGCCGTCGTTGTGGGAAGGCTTTCCTCGGCGGTTTTTGGGGCGATGCCCCGAGAGGATTGAGCAATGCTGTTAAGTCTGAAATGGTTGCGCGAATTTGTTCCGGTGGAAGCCGGGGCTCAGGAAGTCGGCGATCGCCTGACGATGCTTGGGCTGGAGCTGGAAGACATCATCCATCCGTATGATGCCATCAAGGACATCGTCGTCGGGCACGTCCTGACGAAAGAGGCCCATCCCGATTCGGATCATCTGGCCGTATGCACGGTGGATGCCGGACAGGAAGAAGTGCTGAACATCGTGTGCGGCGCACCCAATGTGGCCGCCGGACAGAAAGTGCCGGTGGCGCTGGTGGGCACGACGATGCCCGGAGGTATGGTCATCAAGAAGGCCAAGCTGCGCGGCGTGCCTTCGTTCGGCATGATCTGCTCCGAGCGTGAGCTGGGGCTTTCCGAAGATCATAACGGCATCATGGTGCTGCCCGAAGGCTTCAAGGTCGGCACGCGCCTCATCGACGCGCTGGATCTGGATACGGAGATTCTGGAAATCGGCATCACCCCGAACCGCGGCGACTGCCTGTCCGTACTCGGCCTTGCCCGCGAAGCGGCGCTGGCTTTCAAGCTGCCCCTGACGCTGCCCAAGGTGCATGTGGAAGCACAGGGTGCGGATTGGTCGTCGGAATGGGCCGTGAATATCCCGAATCCCGACCTGTGCCCGTTCTACCAGCTGCGTCTCGTGGAAGGCGTGACCATCAGGCAGTCGCCCATGTGGATGCGCCACCGCCTGCACGCTGTGGGCGTCCGCCCCATTTCCAACATCGTGGACGTTACCAACTATATTTTGATGGAGCTGGGGCAGCCGCTGCACGCCTTTGACCGCGACAAGCTGGAAGGCGGACGCACGGAAATCTCCGTGGCCCGCGACGGTGAACGCATTGTGACCCTTGATGGGCAGGAGCGTGTGCTGACCTCCGCCGACCTGTTGATCCGTGACGGCATGAAGCCTGTTGCGCTCGCCGGCGTCATGGGCGGGCTCGATACGGAAATTTCCGACGCCAGCCGCAACGTCATGGTCGAGAGCGCGGTGTTCCGCCCTGAAACCATCCGCAAGACGGCCCGCCGCCTTGCCTTGGCCAGTGAAGCCTCCTACCGTTTTGAGCGCGGTGTGGATCAGATCAATTCCCGGTTCGCTATGGACAGGGCCGTCAGCCTGATGGCGGAACTTTCCGGCGGCGTGGTCCGCACGGGCGCCTGCACGCAGGAGCCCAAGCTGTGGGCAGCCCCGCACCCGCGTTTCCGTGTTCAGCGTACCGTGGATCTGCTCGGCATGGATGTCGAGCCCGCGTTCTGCGCGGATACGCTGGAACGTCTGGGCTGCGGCCTTGACCGCTCCGACGGGGCGGACTGGAAGGTCACGACCCCGAGCTGGCGTTCCGACCTGAGCCGCGAAGTGGACCTCATCGAAGAAATTGCGCGCGTGAAGGGCATGGACACCATCCCGGAAACCCTGCCCGCCGTTTCCCGCCCTCTCGATCGTTTCGGCCAGCCGGAATCCCGGTACGGTTTCCTGTCCCGCATCAAGGCGTGGGGACGTGGCCTCGGCCTGAACGAAGCCGAGAACTACAGCTTCGTCGGCCACAAGGATCTCGATCATCTCGGCCTTTCCAAGGAAGGCCGCATCGATATCATCAACCCGCTGACCGAGGAACAGAACGTGCTCCGCACCGAGATCGCCCCGAGCCTGTTGCAGAATGTGCGTACCAACATCGCGCACGGCAACATGGGCGTCCGCCTGTTCGAAGTGGCCAACGTGTTTGAGGCCGATCCCGCTTCCCAGACCACGGCGAAGGAAAGCGCCCGTCTCGGCATGGTGATGTACGGTTCCCTGTACGACACGGCGTGGCCGAATGCGGAAATCGACGCCGGATACGCGGACATCCGTGGGCTGGTGGAACATTTCGCGGCGTTCCTGAATCTCTCCGCGCCCGTGTTCACCCGCGACGAAAACACGCATCCGTTCCTCGCTCCGTGCGTGCGCGTGACCGTCGACGGAAAGCCCGTCGGCGTGGTGGGGCAGGTCAAGGCGCAGCTCGCCGACGCCTACCATGCCCGCAAGCCCATCTGGCTGGCGGAATTGGATCTGGAAACCCTATGGGATCTGCACCGGGCGGCCCGCATCGTGTTCAAGGCGCTGTCCGTGTTCCCGGCGTCCAGCCGCGACGTGACGGTCATTGCTCCGCTTACCCTGTCCGTGGCCGCCGTTGAGAAGCACATCCGCGACATGCGCATTGCCATCCTCGAAGACGTGACCCTCATCGACCTGTATGAGCCCAAGGATACGGAAGAACGTAACCTGACCTTCCGGCTCACGTTCCGCAAGGCCGACCGGACTCTTAAAGATGTCGAGGTGGACAAGGAGCGGGAAAAGGTGGCACAATCGCTCATCAAGAATCTGGGCGTCCGCATCTGATCGCGACGCATCGATGACGAGGCATGTCTTTTTGTCTGTAATCAATGGAGCATGACGCGTTCCGCATGGGAACTCTATGACTGGACGGACGTATCGCATCGGGGAAGCGGCTCGGCTGCTGAAGCTGGAAGGTTACGTATTGCGTTTCTGGGAAACGGAATTCGAGCAGTTGCGCCCCTTGCGTACGCCGAAAGGGCAGAGGTTGTATTCCGATGCGGACCTCGTCGTGCTCCGGCGCATTCGCACCTTGCTGCACGAGCAGGGTATGACCATCGAAGGGGCCAGGCGCGTTCTCGAACGGGAATGCGCCGAGTCCGGCGACGGAAAGGCCCGGACAAGCGCGGAAGACATGCTCCGCCATGTGGAAAGCGAACTGATGGCCCTGCAGGCATTGCTGGGGCGGCAGCGTCTTAAACCGACAAGGTAAGCTCCGATGATTCTTTCTCCTTCTCTTCTTTCCGCTGACGTGGGCAACCTTGCGGCGGAACTTTCGGCTTTGGAGGCCGCCGGTCTCCGGTGGGTGCACTGGGATGTCATGGACGGGCGGTTTGTGCCGAACATCACCTTCGGGCAGCACGTCATCAGGCAGTTGCGCAAGCGCAGCGGCCTGTTTTTTGATGTGCATCTGATGATTGTGGAGCCAGAAAACTATCTTTCCGAATTTCAGGCCGCGGGTGCCGACATGCTGGTCGTGCACGCCGAGGCTACCCGGCATCTGCAGCGTACGCTCGCGGAAATCCGGCGTCTGGGCATGAAGGCCGGAGTCGCGCTCAATCCCGCCACCCCGCTGTCCGCGCTGGAATACGTGCTGGAGGATGTCGATATGATCCTCCTCATGAGCGTGAACCCGGGATTCGGCGGGCAGAAATTTTTGCCGATCACCTATGAAAAGATCCGCCGTCTTCGCCGGATGCTGGACGAACGCCGCCTTGAGACGCTCATCCAGATCGACGGCGGCGTCACGCCCGACAACACCGCCGATCTCGTGCGTGCGGGTGCGGACGTGCTGGTGTCCGGTTCGGCGTTTTTCTCGGTTCCACCCTATGAGGCCCGTCGTCTGGCGTTTGAGAGCAAGGCGGAGGAAGCCCGTTCACTGACTTTGTAAGCTGACGGAGAGTAGTCATGCGTTCCCGTAAAGAACTTGCCGATGCCATTCGTATCCTTTCCATGGACGCCGTAGACAAGGCCAAGTCCGGCCACCCCGGCGCGCCCATGGGCATGGCCGACATGGCGGAAGCCCTGTGGCGCGGCGTGTTGCGTCATAATCCCGCCGATCCCCATTGGGCCAATCGTGACCGGTTCGTCCTGTCAAACGGCCATGCCTCCATGCTGCTCTACAGCGTGCTGCATCTCACCGGCTATGACCTGAGCATGGACGATATCAAGAATTTCCGCCAGCTCGGCTCCCGTACGCCCGGCCATCCCGAAAAGGGTGTGACCCCCCGGCGTGGAAACCACCACCGGGCCGCTCGGACAGGGCTTTGCCACCGCCGTGGGCATGGCTGTGGCTGAAAAACTGCTCGCCGCCGAGTTCAACCGCGACGGCTTCCCCATTGTCGATCACCACACATACGTGTTCCTCGGCGACGGATGCCTCATGGAAGGGCTGTCGCAGGAGGCCTGTTCCCTCGCCGGGACTCTCGGCCTCGGCAAGCTCATCGTCATGTATGACGACAACGGCATTTCCATCGACGGCGACGTCCACCAGTGGTTCGGCGACGACACGCCCGCCCGTTTTGAAGCGTGCGGCTGGCACGTCATTTCCGGCGTGGACGGTCACGATGCCGCCATGCTCGATGCGGCGCTGGTCCTCGCCCGCAAGGAAACCGAGCGTCCGACCCTGATTTGCTGCAAGACGACCATCGGTTACGGTTCCCCCAAGAAGGGCGGGACGGCATCAAGCCACGGCTCGCCGATGGGGGCGGATGAAAACGCCGCCGTGCGTGCCGCGCTCGGCTGGAAGGACGAACCGTTCGTCATGCCGCAGGACATCAAGGATGCGTGGGACGCCCGCGAGCGCGGCGCAGCGCTTGAAGGCGAGTGGAAAGCTCTGTTTGCCGCCTATGCGAAAGCCTATCCCGATCTCGCCGCCGAATTCGAACGCCGGATGGGCGGCACATTGCCTGCCGACTGGGAAAGCGTTTCCTCCTCCGCCATCGCCCGTTTTGACGCGGACAAGCCGAAGGTCGCCACCCGTATCGCCAACCGCGACGTCTTGAACGCCATCGCTCCGCATCTGCCGGAACTGTTCGGCGGTTCCGCCGACCTGACCGGTTCCGTGGGCACGTGGCACGAAAAGGCTTCCCGCATCGGCCGCAACGACTGGAACGGCAACTACCTGTCCTACGGTGTGCGTGAATTCGTCATGGGTACCGTCATGAACGGCCTTGCGCTGCATGGCGGGTTCATCCCCTACGGCGGCACGTTCCTTGTGTTCTCCGATTATGCCAGAAACGCCATCCGCCTGTCCGCGCTCATGAAGCAGCGCCTTGTCTGGGTATTGACGCACGATTCCATCGGCGTCGGAGAGGACGGCCCCACGCACCAGCCCGTCGAGCATGTGAGCAGCCTGCGCCTTATTCCCGATCTGCTCGTGTGGCGTCCCTGCGACGCGGTGGAAACCGCCGTGGCGTGGAAGGTGGCTCTTGAGTCCGCCCAGCCTTCCTGCATGGTGCTGACCCGTCAGGGCCTGACGCCGCAGACCCGCACGGAGGAACAGCTTGAAGCCGTGAAGCGCGGCGCGTATATCCTCAAGGATTGCGAAGGCACACCCGAGGTAATCCTCATCGCTACGGGTTCCGAAGTGCAGCTCGCCGTTTCCGCCGCCGAAGCGCTGGCCGGGAAGGGCCGTAAGGCGCGCGTGGTTTCCATGCCCTGCGCCGAGCTTTTTGACGCGCAGCCTGCCGAATACAGGGAAAACGTGCTGCCCCGCGCCGTGCGTGCGCGCGTGGCGGTCGAAGCTGCCTCTGTGGACGGTTGGTGGAAGTACGTGGGGCTCGACGGCGCGGTGGTCGGCATGTCCGGCTTTGGCGAGTCCGCCCCCGGCGACGTGCTGTTCAAGCACTTCGGGTTCACCGTCGATCATGTCGTTGACGTTGCCGAAGGCTTGTTGAAGTAGAAAAACGAATCGGGGGAGGGAGCTTTTTGCAAAAAGCTCCCTCCCCTGTACCCCACCCGCAAAAACTTCAACTGGTGGGGAGGGGACACGGAAGGAGTTCAGGAAGGACGAGCGTTTTTTCTGTATTGTCGACGTGTCCCGTTTTTGTGTCTCGTAGTATTCTCCCTTTTTTCCATATACGGGAAACCTGCGGACAGGGATTCGATAAGGGCGAAAGTCTTGGGAAGAGAGGGGATGGGGTTTGGGGAAGGGGGGAGAAACCTTTCTTCAGAAAGGTTTCTCCCCCCTTCCCCAATCTTCATACAAAACAAAGCAATGCGAATTAATATACTGACTCTGTTCCCGGAATGGTTTGCATCCCCGCTGGATACGGCGCTGCTCGGCAAGGCGCGCGAGGCGGGGCTTGTCGAATTCGATATCCTGAACCCCCGCGACAGGACGGAAGACCGCCACCATATCGTGGACGACCGTCCTTATGGCGGCGGGCCCGGCATGGTCATGATGCTGGAACCGCTGGTAAAGACCTTGCGGGAACTGGAAACGGAGCGGGGCGGAGCGGGGCGGATCATCATGCTCGCCGCCGCCGGTAAGCCGCTCACGCAGTCGCTGGCCCGCGAGCTGGCGCGTGAGGAGACGCTGACGCTGGTGTGCGGCCGGTATGAAGGCATCGACGCCCGGCTCATGGACATTTTGCCGGTCGAGCAGGTCAGCGTGGGCGAGGCCGTGCTCAACGGCGGGAGGCCGCCGCCATGATGCTGGTGGAGGCCGCGACCAGGCTCATCCCCGGCTTCATGGGAAAAGAGGAATCCGGAGACGACGAAAGTTTTTCGGCGGGCCTGCTGGAGTATCCGCACTTCACGCGGCCCGAAGTCTTTGAGGATGTGCCCGTGCCGGATGTGCTGCGTTCGGGCGATCATGGCCGTATTGCCAAGTGGCGGCGCGAGCAGTCGCTGCGGACGACGCTGCGGGTCCGGCCCGACATGCTGGACGGGGCGCCGCTGACGTCGGACGACATGGAGTACCTGCGGGAAACGGTGGAGGCCGCTGGACGGCTCCGCCTTGGCCGCAACCTCCATTGTGCGCTGGTGCATTATCCCGTTTTCCTTGGCGATCGCAAAACCGGCGCAACCTCTTTGACAAACCTCGACGTTCACGATATAGCACGGTGTTCTCGCACATATGGACTGGGGAGTTTCACGGTTGTAACCCCCTTGAAGGATCAGCAGACCATTCTGGAAACGCTGGTCCGCCATTGGACGGAAGGGCCCGGCGGCGTCTCCAACCCGGATCGCGCCGAAGCGTTCAGCCTCGTCCGTATGGCTTCCGATGTGCAGGGAGCCATTGATCTTGTGGAAGCACGCACGGGACAGCGCCCGGTTCTGCTGGGAACCAGCGCGCGGGACAACGGCGTCATGACGCCTCAGGCTGTGCGGGATCTGCTTGTGGACCGTCCGGTCCTGCTCCTTTTCGGGACAGGGCACGGGATGGCCCCGGAGATTCTGGATGCCTGCGACAGTATACTGAGGCCGCTGCGGTGGATGGATGCGTACAACCATCTCCCGGTGCGTGGGGCGGTCGCCATTACCCTTGATCGGGTGCTCGGCGACTGCTGTTAGAGCCTCTTCACGGCCGCGCCTTTGCGGTACGGTGCAATGCTCTGTGTTGATACCTCCCCCGGCGACGGGGCGAGAGAGCGCAAGCGACAGCCCGTTTCGGGAGTCACCGACAAACGAAGCGACATAACTTCAGGTTGCCCGTCAGACGGGGCAACGACTTCTTTGAGGAGAAGGACATGACCATCATCGAAAAGATCGAACGCGAACAGATGCGCCTTGATATTCCCGCTTTCAAGCCCGGCGACGCCGTGAAAGTGCACTTCCGTATCGTCGAAGGTGAAAAGGAACGTATCCAGGTGTTCCAGGGGCAACGTGATCCGTATGCACCGCGGCACCGTGGGCGCTACCGTGACCGTTCGTAAGGTCTCCGACGGCGTGGGCGTGGAACGTATCTTCCCCCTGCACTCCCCCTTCATCGACCACATCGAGCTGGTGACCGAAGGCTCCGTGCGCCGCAGCCGTCTGTACTACCTCCGCGATCTCAAGGGTAAGGCTGCCCGTATCAAGCCCAAGAAGCGCTACTAGTTCCCCATCAGGGAAGAGGGGAGTTTTTCCCCGCAGTGAGGCGTTTCCCGCCCGGCGACGGGCGTTCTGGAAAAAAGGGATCTTTCCTGCAAAGATCCCTTTTTCCCTTTTTGGTCTTTTGTTACGGAGAGTGTATGGCTGGCCGCAAAAAATCCGTATCCGTGCAGGAAGAGCTGCTTCTGTGCCCTTCCGCGAAGCCGGGCGACTGGTTCCCCGGCATACCCGTTTCGGCGGTTGCCGGGATCGATGAAGCCGGGCGGGGCTGCCTTGCCGGTCCCGTGGTTGCGGCGGCGGTGATTTTGCCCGAAGGCGCGGTTATTCCCGGCCTTGCGGACTCCAAGGTGTTGTCGCCTACCCGTCGGGACGGCCTGGCCGCCGAGATCGGGGCCGTGGCGCTGGCTTGGGGGCTTGGCGTCGTCTGGCCTCCCGAAATCGATCGCATCAATATTTTGCAGGCGACGCTCAAGGCCATGTGCCACGCCGCCAGCGTGTTGAAAGTCCGGCCCAAAGGGTTGCTCATCGACGGCAACCAGACGATCCCCGAGCCGCTGTTCCGGCAGCGCGCGGCGTGCTGGCCATCGTCCCCGCGCCAGAAATCCATTGTGGACGGCGACGCGCTGGTCCCGGTCATTTCGGCGGCGTCCATCATCGCCAAAACATTCCGTGACATGCTCATGGATAAGCTCGACCACCGCTATCCCGGCTATGGTTTTGCCAAGCACAAGGGCTACGGTTCCAAAGAGCATTTTGCCGCCCTGCGCGAGCTTGGGCCGTGCCCCATGCACCGGAAGACGTTCCGGGGCGTTTTGCCCGAACGGCAGACGGCGCGGCAGGGCTCGCTTTTGTGACCTTGCGGCAGGAAAAGGGGCGCGCCGGAGAGGATGCCGCCGCGGATTGGCTGGAAAAGGCCGGGATGCGGATACTCGCCCGCAATTGGCGCAGCGGTTCGTATGAACTGGATCTTGTCTGCCGGGACGGGGACGAACTGGTTTTTGTCGAAGTCCGTCTGCGCGGCAAGGGGAGCCTTGCTTCGCCCGAGGCGAGCATGACGCCCGCCAAATGCCGCAGCGTGGTCAAAGCCGCCCGAGCCTACTTGTCCGCAAGCGGGGAATGGGATGTTCCCTGCCGATTCGATCTTGTCTGCGTCCGTGACGCGGGCGCAACCTTCGAACTGGATTATTACCGCCATGTCTTTGACATCTCCGAAATTATGGGTAGTGGCGACGCCGCTTGGCAACCCTGGTGATCTTTCTCCCCGTGCGCGGGAAGTGCTGGAAGGCGCGGATATGGTCCTTGCGGAAGATACCCGCCGGGCGGGGCTGCTGTGCCAGCGCTGTGGGGTGAAAGCCAAGCGGTTCATGAGTTTTCATGACCATAACGAAGAGAGCAAGCTGGACGAAGTGCTGGGCCTGTTGAATGGAGGCCGGACGCTTGCGCTTATTTCCGACGCCGGGCTGCCGTTGGTGGCTGACCCCGGCTACCGGCTGGTCCGGGCCTGCCGCGCGGCGGGGATTCCCGTATCGGTGGTTCCGGGGCCGAGTGCGCCCGTGACGGCGCTCGCCGGGAGCGGCATCGCGCCGCAGCCGTTCGCGTTTTTGGGGTTCCTTCCCCGCAGCCGCTCGGATCAGGAAAAGACGCTGGCGCCCTTTGCCAATCTGGCATTGACGCTTATCTTCTTTGAACGTAAGGACCGATTGAGCGAAACGCTCTCTGTTGCCCATGCCGTGCTCGGCCCACGGGAACTTTGCATTGCCCGCGAACTGACCAAAACGCATGAGGAATACCTTCTCGGGCGGCTGGAGGACGGCGTCCCGGCGGGCGTTGAGTTGCTTGGCGAGATCACGGTGGTGGTCGGACCGGCGGAGGCCGGAGGCGTGACGGACAGGGAAGAGGTGTTTCGCCTTATCGCCGAGGAGCGGGAACTGGGCGGTTCGCCCCGGGACGTTGCGCGCCGGGTGCAGACCCGGACGGCCGGATGGACGGTCAAGAGCATTTACGCGCTGCTGTCCGCAAGGAGGTAAGCTATGAGCGCCAAGAAATCGGGCGGCCCCCTTATTGGGGATAACCGTAAAGCCCGTCATATTTATGAATATCTGGAAACCATTGAAGCGGGTATTTCCTTGACCGGGCCCGAGGTGAAAAGCCTTCGTGCCGGGCAGGTGAACTTTACGGACAGCTATGTGGAGTTCAGGCGCGGCGAAGCGTGGCTGATCGGCCTGCACATTGCCCCGTATACGAATGCCGGGTACGTGGAGCAAAACGCGGACAGGCCCCGCAAACTGCTGATGCACGCACAGGAAATCGCGTCGTTTGCTGCGAAAGTGGAACAGAAGGGCCTGACCGTGGTTCCGTCGAAGCTGTACCTCAAGCACGGGAAGATCAAGGTGGAGTTGGCTCTTGGACGGGGCCGCAAGCTGCACGATCACCGCGTGGAACTGAAGCGCCGTGCCGAGACCCGGGATATGCAGCGCGAATTGCGCGGATAACGGCCCATCGGGAAGCATGACGGGAAGGGACGCTTTCGGAGCGCTTCGACAGCCGTGTTCCCTTTGGGATGTTCACGGGATGGAGGGGCATACGATGGAGGCGGCGTTTGGGAAAGCCCCGCTCATTTCTCGCAAAGGGAAAAATACGGATGCCCTGGGCCGTTTTGCTTGACAGCGTAAGGGGGATCCCGTATAGAGATTCCCGTTGCTACGGCGACCTTTGGGGATGTAGCTCAGCTGGGAGAGCGCAGCGTTCGCATCGCTGAGGCCAGGGGTTCAATCCCCCTCATCTCCACCAGAAAGACTTCTCAAGAACCCCCGTGAGTGCACATAAGTGCTCACGGGGGTTCTTCTTTTGCCCTTTTCCCGTGCTCAAATGCGCTCATGTTTTCTCGATTGGAACCATTGCAGCTCACATTTTTTTGGGGCAACAATGTCCCTGACAGATACGCGCATCAAGACTGCGAAGCCCGCTGAGAAAATCTACAAGATATACGATACCGATGGGTTCCACAGGCCGTATATTCACAAGAAAGAAAAATAAAAATGGTACGTGGTCGCCTTGGTCGTCAGTTATCACTGACTCTCAGATTGGCGACGGCATCACTAACACCAACGGCATCATCCCCGTCCCCGAAGTCATTTCTTCCGGCACACAGTTACTCCCGCTTTTGGGGGCTCCTTGCGGGGAGCCTGATGCGTGTGTGTTTGCACCGTCTGTGGACTCACACTGGTTGCTTTCTGTGAATGCAAGCCGATCGCGCACAGGCAAAGGCCCCTTTCCGTTGTCGAACGGGAAGGGGCCTTTGCCTGTTTATGGATATTCCGGAGTGCGGTGGTAACGCTAGGCGTCGTTTCGTGGCCCTTGGGGCATGAGAGGCATCCCTTTGCCACCCGAGGGCAGGGCCTTTGTTTCCGTTTCTGGCACTTCCCCGTACACGGCGAAGTGACCGCGCCCGGTGTTTTTGATCTGGTACAAGGCGGCGTCGGCCTTGGCGAACAGTTCGGCGTAGGTCTTGCCGTCACGCGGGAACAGGCTGATGCCGATGCTTGCCGAGATGACATAATCCTGCCCGAGGGAGACATGGGCGAGCTCGACGGAAAGCCGCCTGCATTTGGCTTTGAGGGTCGAGCCCATCGGAAAGGGAGATGTCCTTGGCGAGCACGACGAATTCGTCCCCGCCCGTGCGCCCGACGATGTCCGTGGCGCGGAACGTCGCGCGCAGGGTAGCCGCCACCGCCTTGATCACCGAGTCCCCGAACAAGTGCCCGAACGTATCGTTTGCGTATTTGAACTTGTCGAGATCCACAACGATGAGCGCGTGGTTCCTCCCCTCCTGCAACTCAAGGGAGACAAGGTGTTCCGTAGTGATCTTGTTGTAGATCTGCGTGAGCAGATCCGTGCTTGCTTCGTGGCGGAGGCGGTCTTCCTCGAGCTTCTGGTGGTGGATGTTCGTGAGCTGCCCGATGAGCTTGATGGCGCGCCCGGTTTCGTCACGGATGCTGCGGAAGCGGATCGAGTACCACTGATAGCCTGCTTCCGGCTGAAGCAGGCGGAGGGTGAGGGCATAGGAATCGACCCCCTGCTCAATGCGGCGATAGGCCTCCTGAAGCGTTTTCGCGTCCTCGGGCAGGAGCATGTTGAGCAGGTTGTCCTGATGCCGCCTGTAATTAGGGATGACCCGGGGCTTATGGAAAATGGTTTCGTAGCGTTCCGAGCACGTCATCTCGTCGGTGTCGTAGTCGTATTCGAAGATGATGTCGTTGGTCAGCTCCGCGACGATGCGGTTCCGCTGCTGTTCCAGCTCCAATGCCCGCATGGTGTTTTTCTGCTTGCTGACGTCCACGAACACGCCCTGAAATACGGGCACGCCGTCACGGTGTCCCACGAGGCTGGCTTGGAGATAGATCCAGACGACACCGCCGTCCCTGCGCAGGATGCGGTATTCGGTATGCACCGGGATGTTGCTTGCGAGGCTGGAACGGAACGCGCCGAGCAGGTGTGCCCGGTCGTCGGGGTGCACCACAAGCAGGGCTTCGTCGTGCACGTCCTGCTCATATTCCGCGTGGCTTCTCCCGGCAAGCGCGTAAAAACCGGCGTTTGCCCAGAGCACACGGAGGTTGTCCGTGAGTTCGAGCCGCGCCACCCCGCCTCTGACGCCGTTGATGACGGCTTCAAGCTCCTGCGAGGTTTCAGTCGCCCGGGCGCTGGCCTCTTCGGCCTCCCGTGCCCGTTCTTCCGCCATGCTGAAGCTTGCCTTGAGCCGCTGGACCATCGTGTTGAGGGCGCGGGCCAGCTTGCCGAGTTCATCCTCGCGCCGGATGTTTAGGGAACGATCGAGATCGCCCGAGGCTACGCGCTCGGCGAACTCCACCCCCTCTTGAAGGACACCGGTGACTTTACGCAGGATGAGGTAGATGAGCAGGGTGACGAGCAGCAGCGCGCCCACGCAGCTCAGGATGATGTCGCTGCGGAGGTTGCGTACCCCGGCGAGCATGGCTTCCTTGGATGCGGCGGCCACAATGATCCACCCGTTGGGCAGGGCCGTATAGGCGCTGTACATGATCTGCCCCTGCGGGTTCCTGTATTCCAGAAACCGATCTTTGTCCGCGGTGGCTTCCTTGATGAAGCGCTGTTCGGAGACATTGTCGGCGAACATCTTGTTACGGTCCCTGTGCATGATGACCGAGCCGCCCGGCGTGCAGACGAAAACGTACCCCATGCCGTTGAGGGTGACGGGATCGACGATAAGGCGCGTGAGGTGCTCCATGTTGATCGCGCCGACGAGCACGCCGGATACTTTGCCCCTGTCATAGATGGGGGTGGAGATGATGAACGCCTTTTCCTGCGTATAGGGAAGGACAAGCGGACCGTCGAGGGTTTGTGCGCCTTGCAGCGCCTTGTGGAAATAGGATGAGGTTTTCCGGCTGGTGGCGTTCTCGCCCGGATTGACGCTGGCGATCACGGTCCCCCTGCTATTGAGGACGGCCAGCCCGTCGATGCTTGGGAAGTCGAGCACGGCCCGCCGCAAATGACGGGTAAGGAGCTTGCTCCGTTCGCCCTCGGGGGATTCATCAGGGTTGCGGAGCAGCTCGATGATGGCGATGCGATCCGCCACTGTGAGCAAATGCTGGCGGGTGAGATTCATGACGGTGGTGAGTTCGCGCCCCACGGCGTCGAGCGTGGAAATTTCAAGGATGCGGGTAGCCTCGGCCACGGAATCCCGGGCGTCGCTGTATGCCTTCCATCCGATGAAGGACGTGGCGAGCGTCACAATGACGCTGATGGGAATGATCATGCGCGCGATAAGTGACATCGTATCTTTCTCGTGTTCAAAACCAGTAGGGGGGAGGAGCCCTGAAGGGCGAAGAGGGGGTTCGAGAGAAGATACGCGGGGAAAAGGAAATGTAAACTATAATCCGGGCTGAAGCGTTGCGGGGGCGAGGGATGGCCGCCGGATCGGAGCGGCTAGGGGCGGAGAGGCCGTTTTGCTGAAAGGCGGTGTCCGGGCACCGGGATCGCCCCGCAGGGGAGCGGGTGAAACGAAAGCCCCGAAAGCCGGGCTTTCGGGGCGAACCTATCCGCGCGTCTTGCGCCAGCCGTCAAAACGTTCCTGAAATATTTTTGAATTTTGTCTGGTCCGTGTGGATACCATCCAGAGGAAGACGCAGATTGTGAGGGCCACAAGGCCCACAAGGGCGAGCAGGATGTATACGATAACCGTCAGAATGGCAAAAATCGTTTCCATAGGGTTGCCTCCATGTCCAATCTTAGCAGAGAACGGCTCCGCGTCAAAGAGGGCACAAGGGTGCGGGCGGGGAAGGCGTAAGGGGGAAGGTTCCGGACATGCAGCCGACGGGATGGGGGACGGCCCGCCATACTGCGGCGTGCCCCAACATACTTGACTTTAGCGTGTTCAGAGCTATTGTGGAGACAGAGAAAAAGGCGTTTCCTATCACTTCATTACGGAGGCATCATCTATGGAAGTGAAGAAGATTCTCTGTGCGGTGGACTTGGAAGACACAATTGCCCCTTCCGTTGAATATGCGAAGATGATGGCGTCCATGACCGGGGCCTCCATTTTGGTTGCCTATGTCATCCCGGCTCACACGCCGTATGAGGATGTGTATCTTTCCGTCAACAACCAGCCGAATGAAGTGAACAATCCCAACGAAACCATCCAGAAGTCCATGAACGACCTCTTGGCGGAACAGTTCGCCGGGATGGATGCCACGGGCGTCATTCTTGTGGGGCGGCCTTCCGAAGAGCTGGTAAAGCTGGCTGAAGAGAAGGGTGCCAACCTCATCGTCATGGGCACGCACGGGCGGGCGGGGTTTGACCGCCTGCTGTTCGGGTCCGTCGCCCATGAAGTGGTGCGGGCAGCGCCATGCCCGGTGATGACCGTCCGGCCTCTCATGCCGAAGAAGTAAGCGATAAGGGTGCCCTTCCGATTGGGGAAGGGCGCTTTTTTTACGCCCTGAGCCCATCCGGTCAATCGCTCTCCCCGGAAGGAGGCGCCTCCCGGCGCCTTGCTTGGGCGCTTCCGGAAAGGCGGGCTTTTTCCTGCTGCTTCAGTTTACGGTTTTCCGCGAATTGATTGACGATCATGGCGACGATGACCAGTGAGTACATGTACGCGATCAAGGCCACGAGGATGGTGGCGTTCTTGGCGACCCATGTATGGGGCGTGATGTCGCCGTAGCCGATGGTCAGGATGGTCACGTAGCTGAAATAGAACAGATCACGGAAACCCTGCCCGCCGGGCGTGAGCCCGGAAAACGAGCCTGGTTGATGGAACTCCACGGCGACGAAGACGAAAAAACCGCAGTAGCCGATGAGGAGCAGGCCGCACAGCGCCGCGAGCACGCTTTCCCGGTCCACCAGCGGGGCCGTGTAGATCTGCCGGAAGAGTTCGAGCGTCACCCACCCAAAGAACACGACATAGGCGAATACAAGATACTCTCGCAGATTCAGGGGCGTGAAGCTGTCCAGCAGGCGCCCGACGATGAGCAGGCCGCCGAGGAAGAGCAACAGGGTCAAGAGGTATCCCTTCCGCCGGATATCGAAGAGGGTGATCCCCGCGATGAGCTGGATCGGCAGGTAGATGGTCTGCGCGATGCCGTCGTAGATGTCTTCGGGGAAGAAAATGTTGACGACGATCGTGCACAGGAGTGAAGCGAAGAGGAGGTCGAAACGGTACTTGTAGGCTTCCGATCGGATGTGGTGCGGATGCTCGGGCATGGGCGGCGATCCCTCGTTGTAGGATTGAGCGGGTGTGCTTCCGTTCTTAGGAGAAAAATGCGCGGCGGTATAGGGGGATATCCGGAGATCCGCCGTGAAAATGAAGCAGGTATAAAAGAGGTTGCGGCGCGGCCATTTGAACGTGATGAAAAGGGGAAGGGAGGCGTCCATAACCCCAGGGGCATGGCGGCGTTCCTCCGGTGGCCGGAAGCGCGGGGCGGCGGAAAAGTTGAAAAGTATGGCGGGAACATTTGCGAAATGCCGACTGGGCAGGTATGCTCCCACTGCGTCTGAGCGCGCCGGGGAGAGGCGCTTTCCTTGGCGCTGTGGGGATGTGATACGGGCGGTTCCGGGGGAGATCCGCCAGACAACGGAGGGGAATGGTGAGAGCGGTCCGCACCTTTCGGGGGAGAAACGTCTACGTTTTGTGCCTCCTTGGCATTTTTGCGCTTTCGGTTCTGGTCGCGCTCTCCTTCCTGGAGTTCAGGAGCGAAAACCGGGAACGTATCCAGGCCGTCAACAACGCCTATCTTGAAGAGATTGCCCGCCAGTCCAATCTCCGCATCTCCATCAGGATGAATGCCGCCATTGCCTATACGGCCATGTTCGCGGAGCTTTTTTCATCGGTTGAGCGCCTGACCGGGCCGGATGCCGCGGCTTTGCTGCAAAACATGGCGGGCCATTACGACTTCCACGATGTCCGCGTGTTCACGCCCGATGGGAAAGGCCGCGATTTGGAAGGTTCCGTCCGCGTGGAGCCCGGCGAGCCGTGGTTCCAGGACGTGCTGCGCGGCAATCACGACGTGCGTTTCATCCGTAACGGGCATGGCCCGGACAATCTGCTCTTTTATTCGCCCATCATCAGGGACGGGGAGATCGTCGGCGCGGTAGCCGGCGTGTATGATATGTCCATCCTCTCCCGGATCATGGATATGAGCTACTTCCACGAGCGCGGCTACAGCAATATCCTGACGTCCAGCGGCGAGTCGGTCACGACCTCGCGCCACACGTCGAACATCATCGGCGGCAGTGAAAACGGGCTGGAAGCGTTTGAAGCCAACGCCGTAATGCTGGACGGCTATACCTTTGAAGGGCACAGGACGATGCTCCGTGACGGGACGTCGGGTTTCATCCGGTTCTCCGTGGGCGGATACGGGCGCACGGCCTATATCACGCCGCTGGGCATCAACGATTGGCGCCTTGTGACCATCGTGCCCGACGCCGTCACCGAGGACATCTGCGATCCGATCAACCGGGGCGCGTTGTCGTTCTCCATCAAACTTTTCCTTGCTTTTGTGATGAGCGCCATGCTTATCAGTTTCATCATCTTCCGTACCCGGCGGGAGGTGGAGGGCGTGAATCAGGAAAGGGACTCGATGGCCGACATTTCACCGGGCGGCATCGTAAAGTGTACGCGCGATGATTTCCGGATGCTCTATATCAACCAGGGATGCCTGGAGCTTGCGGGCTATTCGCGTGAAGAGCTGGAAGACAGGTTCCAGAACGTGTTTCTTGGGGTCGTGTACCCTGAAGACAGGGATCGGCTTACCGCTCTGATGCGGGAATGCGGTTCGGAGCCGCTGCAATGCGAATACCGCATCGTGACGCGTTCCGGCGAAGTGCGGTGGATTCTGCACCGTATGCGCCTTGCGGTGGAACAGCGCGGCGCGGCGTGCCTCTATTGCAGCATGACCGACATCACGGACGCCAAGGAAGCGGAGTTGAAGCTCCGCATGAGCAACGAGCGTTTCCTGATCGCCATTTCCCATACCGACGACATGCTGTTTGAATATGTATACGCCACGGGGCGGATCATGCGCATAGCCGGGAAGGGGGCCTCTCTGACGGAAGCGTCGCTGCACGAAGCGATGGATGAGATCGGCATGGACGAAGAGAGCAGGAAGGCCATGGAGGGCGTCCTGGAGACATTGCGGTCCGGGGAAGCCTCGGCCTCCGTGGTGATGCGCTCCGGAAACGGCTGCAGCCGATGGTTCCGCGTCACGCTGACCAATCTTTTCGATGACGAGGGCCGCCCATACTCCGCGCTCGGCACGCAGGAAGACATTACCGAACTGAAGGAAGCCGAGCTCCGTTTTGCCCGTGAGGAGCGGTACCGGGAGGCCATGCTGTCCAAGACGATAGCGTCTTATACCGTGAACCTGACGCGGGACAGGCTGCTGTCCCGGTACGCGGATGGTGAAGAGCTGGGCGTGGAAGAGCCGGACGCGTCAGCCGCCGCACGGTTCCGTAAGGCTGTGGAGGTGTCCGTACACCCCGAAGATCAGCAGGGCGTCCTGCGTTTCTATGCCACGGAATCCCTGTTGCAGCTGTACGCGGCGGGGCAGGGGGAAACGTCGCTGGAATACCGCACGCTGCGCGGCGACACCTTCATCTGGGTGTCCGCCTCCATTAACCTGTTGAAAGATCCGGCCTCCGGGGATCTGCTGGCTTTTGGTTACCTGACGGACATCACGGAACGGCGGCAGCGCGAGGCTGAATTGGTCTATAAGTCCGAGCGGGACTTCCTGACGAAGCTGTATAACCGGTCCGCTGTGGAAAAACGGTTTTCCGAGTATGCTGCTTCGGCCTCTGGGGACGGATTGCTTGCCTTCTTCAGCATGGATTTGGACGGGTTCAAGAATGTCAACGATACGCTGGGGCATCTTGAGGGCGACACGCTGCTGCAATTGGTCGCACGTGAGCTGGAGTCGTGTTTCCGTGTGGACGACATTGTGGGCCGCTTGGGCGGGGATGAGTTCATTGCGCTCATGTATGGCGTCTCAACCCGGGAAATCATTGAGCGCAAGGCTGAGGAGCTGTGTGCGCGCATCCGGTCCATCCGCATGGCGCACCCCCGTTACAGCGGGGTTTCGGTAAGCATCGGCGTGGCCATTGCCCCGGAACACGGGGATTCGTTCGAAGAGCTGTATGCCAAGGCTGATGTCGCCTTGTACCACGCGAAGCAGGGCGGGCGGGATCGCTTCGTCATATACGGCGGGGAATAAGGCCCGGATTCCGCAAAGAAGGCGGGCACGGGCTGTTGACAGGAGTGCCGTGAGCATGGAAAATCGGTTGTTTGATGGGTGCCGCCGTCCGAGGGCTGGCGGACCGAATGATTTGTATTGCCGGGAGACAGGATGTTGACGCTGGAAGAGATTCGTGCACATTTTCGACGGCATGACCCCGTGTCCTCCTCGTTGGGGATTGAGGTGCTGGACGTGGGAAGGGAGTACAGCCTTGTCGAGATGCCGCCGCATGGATGCCAGCTCAACGGCATGGGAGCGGTGCACGACGGAGCCGTTTTCGTTCTGGCGGATGTGGCGTTTGCGGCGCTTTCCAATGCGAACGGCCTGTACTGCACGAATGCCCAGACCTCCATTTCGTTTGTGCGTTCCGGCCGCGTGGGGCCCCTGCGTGGGGAAGCGCGCGTGCTCCGTTCGGGGAAGCTGCTTTCCACATACGAGGTCCGGGTAACCGATGCCGAAGGGGGCCTTGTGGCCGTGGCGACCATAACAGGCTATGGCGTCGGCGCGCGGCTTCCTCTGGGGGATGCATAGCGTTTGCGGGTTTCGCATCGGGTGTTCCGTTGCGGGGTGTACTCAAAGAAGGAGGAGGGTGCCGTGTCTGTCGCCGCCATGTGGTTTATTCTGGGCATAATCTTGCTGGCCGTGGAGCTGGTGTCTCCCGTGTTCGTGCTGTTTTTTTTTTCGGCCTTGGCGCGTGGGCGGCGGGGGTGACGGCGCTGTTCGTGGACGATCTGGCCATTGAAGTGGTCGTCTTCGGAGCCTCGTCCGTTGTGTTTCTCCTTTCGCTGCGTCGGTTGTTTGTCCGCAGCTTTCGAGGAAAGACGCAGATTTCATCGGATGCCGCGTCGGTGGGGCTGCCGAATCTGCATGCCGGGAAAATGGGGACGGTAACCCGGCCCATTCCGGCAAACGGGGTAGGGGAGATTTCGGTGGGCGGCAGTTTTTGGCGCGCGGTGTCCCCGGAAGCGCAGCCGGAGGGGGCTCAGGTGCGTGTCTTGGGGCATATCCCCGATGACGAACTGACGCTTGAAGTGGTTTCCGGTGGGGAAAACTCCCGGAATCCTGCGTAGCTATTCAAACATGGAGAGCATAATATGCTTGATTTGATCGGTTCTTCGTTGACGGTTTTCGTTTTCTTGGCGCTGCTGGTTATTTTCGTCCTGTTCAAGACGGCGCTTGTCGTGCCGAACCAGCAGGCGGTGGTGGTCGAGCGGCTCGGCAAGTTCCACGCCGTTCTGTTCGCGGGCTTTCATATCCTCATCCCCTTCATTGACGCCGTGGCCTACCGCCGCTCCCTGAAAGAAGACGTTCTGGACGTGCCCAAACAGACCTGCATCACGAAAGACAACGTGAGCGTGGATATCGACGGCGTGCTTTACCTTCAGGTGGTGAACCCCGAGAAATCCGCCTACGGCATCAGCGATTACATGTTCGGTTCCGTGCAGCTTGCCCAGACGGCTTTGCGTTCCGCCATCGGCAAGCTGGAATTGGACAGGACTTTTGAGGAGCGCAGCACCATCAATCAGGAAGTCATCTCCGCGCTGGACGCCGCCACCGCGCCGTGGGGCATCAAGGTGCTGCGGTACGAGATCCGTGACATCACGCCGCCTTCCGGGGTCATGCAGGCGATGGAAAAGCAGATGCGCGCCGAACGTGAAAAGCGCGCGCTCATCGCACAGTCCGAGGGCGAGATGCAGGCCCGGATCAATATGGCGGAAGGCGCTAAGGCCGCCGCCATCGCCGAATCCGAAGGCAAGTTGCAGGCGATGAAAAATCAGGCCGAAGGCGACGCCGTACTGATCCGGGCGGTTGCGCAGGCCACCGCCGACGGCCTTGCCACCGTCGCCGACCAGATGGAAAAGCCGGGCGGTACGCAGGCGGCGAACCTGCGCGTTGCGGAAAACTATCTGGAACAGTTCGGCAAGCTCGCCAAGGAGGGCAACACCATGATCCTGCCCACGGATCTGGCGAACATTTCCGGGCTCGTCAGCAGCCTCACTTCGGTGATCAAGCAAGCCAAGGCGTAAGAAAGAAATCACGAACAGGGCGGCTTCGGCCGCCTTTTTTGTTGTCTCCACGGGGGGCGGCGCGTAGGTGCGGGCGAGGCTTCGCGGGGCTCACCGGGCCTGCATGGTGGAGCCGTGAGCCTGGAACGGCGGTATTGTTTTGATTATAGCCCTTTATACTAAAAGGTTTTTTCCGTGCCCCATGCTACGGTCCTTCCATACCAAAGCATTGGAGGCTTATTATGCAGAATAAATGGCATGAACACTCCGTTGGCAACATCGTGGTGAATTTCCCTCTGTCTTCCGCCATATTCCGTGCTGCGGGCATCGACTACTGTTGCGGCGGTGGGCGTCTGCTCGGCGAAGTCATCAAGGAACAGCGCCTTGTCGACAGCAATATTTATAAAGCGCTGGATGAGCTTGCCGCCCGTACGGAAAAGCCCGCTGAGCCTTTCTCCGAAATGAGCGCCGAACGGCTCGTGGAGTTTATCCTGACGAAGCACCACAGCTATCTGTGGGGAGCGCTTCCGGAAGCGCATGAACTGATTGTGAACGTGCTCAAGGCCCACGGAAGGCGCCATCCCGAGCTGTACGACGTGTATAAACTGTTTGGCCAGTTGTCGCATGAGATGGAACCGCACCTGATCCGTGAAGAAACGGAACTCTTCCCGGCCATCGCCAACAGTGAGGCGAAGGAACACTGCCAAGCTCTGGTGCATATCCTGGAAGAGGAGCACGAAGCCGCGGGGACTCTGCTCAAAAAGCTCCGCCATGCCACAAACGACTACAGCGTCCCCTGCGACGGATGCGATACCTTCCGAGAACTGTACAAGAAACTTACTGAAATCGAAGAAGATACCTTGCAGCACTACCATCTTGAAAACAACATCCTCTTCAAGAAAATTCTTGTGTAGTCCGTTGGAACCGTAAGAGGTTTACTCCTGTGGCGGACAGTCCGCCCGCCCGGCGTCTTCGCCGTGACTCAGAGGATGGCGTCTCCAGTTACGGGGTGGCGCTGAACCGAAGTCGGGCGGGAAAACGGAAGGAAGAGTGGTTTTCGCTGAAATTTCTTCCGAAAGGGCGTTTTTTCGCTTGCCAGCTCTGAATGTTTTGGGTATACCTCCCTTCCATGCCGAAGTGGTGGAATTGGTAGACACGCTAGGTTCAGGGTCTAGTGAAGGTTCCTTCATGGGAGTTCGAGTCTCCCCTTCGGCACCATTTGAGTACAAGGGTTATGGCTAACAGGCTGTAACCCTTTTTCTTTTTTATCTTCTTAAGGGTTCAACCGTGGTGAAAAGTCCCTGATGGGTCCAAAGGGGTCCAAACAGGGGGCCAACCTGCCCACCGGCACGGGGTTAGTCATGACCCAAACCCTTACCTTCGTCCAAGCCTGCGGGAAGACTGCGAACTCCCACTCCCATGCGCCTTCCTATCTTTACCGGAAGCGGAATATCTACTATTTTCGGTATGTGCTTCCCAAGCACATGCGGAAATTACTCGGTGGCACGGAAATACGGCTCAGTTTGCGTACCGCATATATCCGCGAAGCAAAAAGGCTGGCGGATAAACTGCATGATGCGTTACGCACTGATTTGCAAGGACAACTGATGCTGACTCTTCAGGAAATTAAAAAGCGCTTGGCGGCGCTTGTGAGCAATCTGGCCGAGTTTCAAGCGATCACGTTTGAAAAAGTGGAGTACGACTCGTTCTATGAGAATGCGGACGATGCCCTGTCCGCTAAGGAGTTGCGGTACAAGCAAAAAGCTTTGTATCAGGATAGAAGGCGTCAGGAAGCCATGTACGAAAATTGGCTGACAGAGAAATTGTATGGCCCTCTTCTGTCCTCCATCACTACTAAAAAATACAATGAGCTTTTGGACAGACCGTTCAAATCGGAATATTTTTTTGCTTTATACGCTGAAAGACATGCCGCTTACTTGGTGAGAAAAGGATTCTTCTCTCAAGAAGAAATTGAGGAGAACAAGGCGGTTATCGGCAAAGCCTTGATGCAAGCGTGTCTTATGTTCAACGACTATGTTGTCGCGGACGAAGACGGCAACACCATTGAAGCGCAGAAGATTCTTGCTAAGTATCTGGCGACAGCCAATCCGTCTTCTGTCCCGGCAGCATCTCCGGCACCGCCGCCTGCACCTAAAAAACTTCTCTATTCCGAAGCGGTAGAGAAGTATATCGCCGCCAAGCTCCAGGAAAACGCCTGGAAGCCTCACAACGTGCCGGACATACGGACCCGGCTGCTGAACTTCGTTGAAATCAAAGGTGACATGCCCCTTGAGGATATTTCCCGTCAGGACATGCGCTCCTTTATGGAGACGCTGCAAAAGCTCCCGCCGCACCGTAACAAAAATAAAAAATACGCCGGAAAAAGCATTGCGGAAGTGCTGGCAATGAACCCCGAACAAACGCTGAACGTCGCGACGATAAACACTGCTCTCGAAGCCGTGGGCAGCCTGTTTGAGTGGTACGTGCGAGAAGGTATTCTTGACAGAAATCCGGCCAGGGGCTTGCAGGTCAAGGACACCCGGCAGGCCATCGACCTGCGGGAAGCGTTTTCGCGGGAGGATCTGGAGCGCATATTTGCGCACCCCAAGTTCGCGCAAGGCAAGTTTATACACCCCGCCTACTTCTGGATACCGCTTATCGGACTTTTCACCGGCATGCGCCTTGAGGAAATCGCGCAGCTCTTCTGCAAGGATATTTACCAGGACAAGGAAAGTTCCTTATGGGTCATTGATGTGAACGACATCGGCTAGGATGAGCTTGGACTTGGCAAAAGCCTTAAAAACAAAAATGCACACCGGCGAATCCCCATTCACCAAACTTTGATCGAGCTTGGCCTGCTGCAATACCGTGCGCAGGTTGCGAAGGCCAAACATATCCGCCTGTTCCCCGAACTCAAACGAACGGCCAGAACCCCAAAATTCGGCAAGCAGCCAGGGAAACAGTTCAGCGCCGTGGTCAACGAGGTTTTGGGCAATCCTGAGAAAAAATCCTTCCACTCACTGTGGCATACCTTTGCGGATTTTTATAAATTAAAAGGGTTGCAGACAGATAATTTCCGCCAGTTGTACGGGCATGACACCCCAGAGCTTGCCACCAAGCAATACGGTTCACGATTCCCGATGGAACTACAGTACGCGGAAGTTATTGAGAAGCTGGATTATGGTTTGGATTTGTCGAGTCTTAGAAAAAATATTTACACAGTTGATTATGGAAAACTCAAGAAAGTGAAATAGCAATGGACTTGATTACAAAACAACCATCTTTGATATTTAAATCACTTATAGGAGTGAAGAACTACCCTTTGACAAAAGAAGAGGAATATATTCTTCGATCCCATTTTCTGAGGGAAGTAATAAATTTACGCGCCAGATACGAAGACGAAAAGGGAACCTGGGAATTTGCACCGGCTGATATTTTAAGGAGTGTTCACAAAGTAAATCATCGCGAGTACAATAACTGTCTGGAAGCAATACGCGACTATTATCCCCAAAATCCATTTATCCATATTGAAAGCTATACTCAGCTCCATGCTTTTCATGCACGATGCCGCGAAACTGAAAGTATAAGTGAGCTGGCTGATTACTATGGATTTACCTCCTTACTTGATGAAAATAAAAAAAGTCGAAATGAAGGTAAGGCGTTCAAAGAGTGCGAGTATCTTGATATCCGCCTCCCGACCATGATGTTTTTTCCGCAAGAACTTATCACTTCAATCGGAACGTTCAAGCGGGAAGACGACGCTATCCCTTTAACCACTCCACAGGGACGCTTTATCGGCGGACTGATTTGCTACAAAAATGCAGACGAGCGGACAGTTTATTTCCCTGGTCATATCGCCAGTGTGCCGGGTAAATTTGGAGGAGAACATCCACAACTCATACCGGGAACTTACTTCCGTCCTAATTACTTGCTCTATGAGCACTTGCTGGAGCAGCGACCGGACACCACTGTACTGCTATGCGCCAGCCACCAAGTTTCCGTGCGGCTCAACGCCATAAAGCAAGAGCCTTGCGAGCAAAATGTCCTGCGTTATATCACGGCCACTGCTCCGGTGGGTGGGATACGCGATCTTGCCAATGCCGATATTGGCGGACTGAAAGGTAAGTATGTCGTTTATATTCCTGATGTCACCCGCGAAAGTTATTTCGCCGCCAACGAGGTTGAAAAGCTTTGCCGCGAGGCAGGAGCCGTGTCGTTCAAGATTCTCCGTGAACCCGTCCTCTGCCACCCGCTGGCAGGAGGACAGGTTGAAATCGATGCTCTTGACGACCCGTGGGAACGCTATTTGATAACCCAAGCAATTATCCTCACGGACTCTGATTCTCCGTCTTTGAGGACCATTGCCGATCAAGCCGTAAGCCTGCCCGAATTTGTTAAATGGGGGTCGAGACAAACCTTATTAGGGCGAAGGAAGAACTCGATAACCCTGCTGGCCGTCACTCGCTAACAACATATACGAAACCTACTCTTGAAGAAGTAGCCCAATACTCAAAATCTGAAATCCGCTTGGATTTCTTGACCGCATACCAGAGGATAGGGGCTATTATCGCAGAGCCACATGCGGAAAAACACAGTTTGCAATCAGCTATTGTGTGGCCGCATGCACAGGATTGCCCTTTTTACATTTTGCCAGTAGTCCCGCTAGGCGTGTTTGTTACTTTGACGCAGAAATGCCACGGCTCAATTTCCAAATGTCATTAACTCAAGCTATTAACGCACTGGGTGCTGATGAGAACGTTGTCGCCGAAATGCTTCGCTACAGAAATATTCGAGATGAAGATCATGAAGAACCCATCAATATTTCAAAACAAAATTTTCAAGAAAATTTTGAAATATCTATCAGCGAAAGCGGAGCAGAAATTGTCGTTTTTGATAACCTGATCAACCTTATTCCTGGATTCCGCTATTCTGCACGGTATGAGTGGCCATCAATACGGGACTGGATGGGAAAGCTTGAGCGAGAATATGGTGTCTCAATTCTCATTGTACACCATGACAATGATAAAGGTGATGGCGCTGGAACAAAAGACATACGAACTCAATGCGGGACCATTCTTTTCCTGCAAGACCCACGTTCCAAATTCGTTAAAGGAAATTGGTCTAAAGGTACGAACTCGCCTTTTCAGATTATATCGCAAAGAAAGGCGTTCTGTTCAAAGCCACAATAGAAAAATGTAGCCAATATCCCAACGCCGTGCATTCCGAATTTGGAGCCTACTTCGCGTATGATGCTGCCAACCCGCTAAGTAGTTCCCCCTGGGAACTCATTGATGTACGTGGCAATCAGATTACGGCCGCGCAGATCGCATTTGCATCAAAGGGGAAGATATCAAAACACTGTACCCGAATCGCACTGAGCGGGAATATATTGCGCTTAGCCTTTGTTTGAAAAACGGAAAAGTGAAGCGCAAAGATTTGGAGCGAGCCCTTGGCAAAAGCCGACCCACATGCAACAATACCATTAAAGTACTCCGGGAGGATGGCCTTTTGGACCAAAGAGAGTCCGGTCCGGCCACATATTACACGCTTCGACGGGTCTAAAATATCACCTAACTATCTCCTATTTTATTCTTAAAACTTTTTATTTTAAGATTCAATATCTTCTAATTTAGTAAATAAATTCATTATTAGAAGATTTTATTTAAATAACATATTGATATTTATAGATACTCATTTTTGAATCATTTTTTCTAAACCCTACCACAGGGAAGCCGTGAGTGTGGACTGCACTTCTCGCCAGACCTGAAAGCTGGCGACAATCTCTCTTCCTCAAAATATGAGTTCAAGTCGGTTTCTGACTTGTACACGTTTGCTCGATAAGAACGGCCAAATCCTTTTCATGTCGCATCGTGTTTAAAAAGCCACCCAACATATTATGTTAGTTAATTCATTCAAATAGTTAAATAAGAAAGGAGGAATGAATATTCAGTAGAAACCAAAAAAAATGTCTTTCGATTGGCGGTATAGGGCTAGGCTGTACTGTAGTACCGTATATACAACATATGAATATAATAAATATGTAAGAACTTATTTTCAAATATATTGGGAATAAATTTATCCATAAATAGTTTAACAGAAATATAAGTGCATTGCTTGGTCAAGAATAAATGCGCTATTTTACATTTCAACATAAGGTTCACACAATGACATACGATACAAACAGATATCCTGTTAACAGAGGCAGAGATGGCGATCTCGGAATCAGAAACAATATTCAAAATGTTTTAACGAGCTTACTCGAGTACGTTTGTTCTCAAAACGGAAAAGTTCTCTGTGTACGTTTTGACGTACGTTATCCAGTTGATTACTTCTCTCCAGGAGATAACAAAGATATTTCAAAGATGATGGCGAAGCTGGTTCAATGCTATAAGCGCGATAGCTTAAACCCGCACTATGCGTGGGTAAGAGAAAGAGCTTCCAGTCACAACCCGCATTACCATTGCGTTCTTTTTTGAATGGCAACAAAATGCGGCATTACAGCCATGTCTTTGAAAACGCCGAAAGGTATTGGCAGTTAACGCTTGGAACTTACCAAAGTGGATTAGTTCACCGCTGCAACGAACATCCAAATGGAATTTTGATCGAGAGATACAAGATTCAGGAATTCGTAAAAAAGTTTGCAGCCGTGCACTACCAACTTTCATATCTGGCAAAGGATGCGGATAAATCTGAGCCTAAAGACGGGTACAGGGACTTTGGCACATCCAGATTTTAATGCCACAGTTGACAGGAATGGGTCGGCCCTTTCTAGGTATAGTCGAAGAAATCTTTATCCGATGCAATAACCTGAGGGATGCCGTGGGCATGAAAGTATTTTATCGCATCAAAATCATCTGTTTCTCCATGTTTTCTTAGTGAAGTTATATTTTCCTTGCTCCTGCTTATTGCATAGCGTTCTTTTGCGTTATCAATATCCTGTATTAGCCTATACTCTGGAGTCCCATACATACCAGGAGTAAGAAAGGTTATAGTCTTTGCAAAATCTCCACTTAGCGCGAGCGGACAGTATCCTAGCCGATAATAATACTTCTTATGAGGGATTATTTCACCAATCAAATGCTTAACATATTTATATACAAAATGAGATTTATACATACAACTATCGTAAAAAGTTAATCCGTGTATCATTTCTCCATTTTTACCTTCAAGCATTACTGGCTCAAAATAAGTACAATGCGCTATAAACGCAAATACATCACCAGATCCTCCGTAGCTCAATGGATCAATCACACACCTTAGAGCTATTCGCTCTAAGGCATGTTTTGAAAAAAAGATACAGTATATTTTTTATTTCTAATCTCAATTTGAGGTTTTTTCCATGAATAATAGAGAGTTGTGTTGTCACGGTCTTTGTGAGATCTTAATGCTCTAATCCGCACATGATAATCTTGATAGGGCAATAGCTCGCAATCATGAGTTGGAAGATATTTTTGGAGTATCCCATCTGCTTTCAAGTGTTGAAATAAGATATTACCAATCTGAAATCCATAATACATTTGTATTGGAGTACGATCAAATTCTGCCGATGAAATATCTTTTCCTTCTCTTTTGTTTTGCTGAATAAATTTGTCTTCAAATCGAAAGGCCAGATCAGAAACAGCATGGTGAAATCCATATTTCTTCATGCTCTTGTATAGCTCTTTATCTTGCTTCACTTGTAGGTCGTTTTCGAATGAGAATGACTTTAAAAAATGCCTTATTGCATCTACAAATTCATCTGCAACAGTATTTGTGTCATGTTCATCAAAAATAAATTTTGGATACGGAGAGTTGACAATTCCTGCTAATACCCTCAGCTTTTTCTTGCCTTGATTTATTCTTGGCATTTCGTTTTGCTTTTTTTTGCTTGTAGCTTTTTTTTGATCTAAAGCCATAGCTACATTCTCACAAGTAAATAAATGATAAATAGAATTTTATCATGCTCTCTATCAATGCATTAAGCTACCATATTTTTCTAAGTTTATGCCGGTGGCTCATCCTGATTTCTCACTACCCTCACCAATTCAGCCATAAACTGTACAGCGTTCTTCCTGTGCTCTGCCGGAAGAGTGCGTAACATATCAGCAATCGTTGCTGCCTGTACTTCAGGCCCATCATCTTCATTCCAAAAGAAACTGGTTATGGGGCAGTTGAGCACAACGCTTAACTGCTCCAACCGATCCACGGTCTGAAGAATTGACCCGGATTCAAGGCGGGAAATAGTCTCGACGCCAGTTTCCATTTCCTCCGCAACAGTCCGTTGAGTTTTTCCTATCAATTTTCGCTGCCTGGCTATTGCTCGGCCAACGGACAAGGCGATCTCAGGCGTTTCTTCTCGTTTTTCTTTGCCACATCACACTCCTGCAAAAAGAGAATCGCAAGAGTATCTTGTGACATTTTTGAACATCCGAAGAATGACATTGATAGCTATGCTATTTGCTATTAATGCAAATTTTCGTTATCCTCCAGATGCTTCATAAGCCAGATGTGGATTAGTTTTTCCGAAATATCTCTGCATCCAGCCCTTCATGGTACCGCGACTCCGTAAAGGGGTGAAGGAAGATGGGCCTGAGACAATTATCAGGAGTTGGACATCGAAAAACAGCGCTGTTGATCTGGATTTTCTGGTTCAGCTTTTTTACCCGGCATATGCCTCGGTGTCACTACTGACGCGCATATTGAGGCTGCGTTTTCTCCGAATGGCGAGTCCCTCCAACTTATCTTGAGAGGCATCGCAACCGCAGAAAGGGAAATACTGGTCGCCGGATATTTCTTCACCAGCAAACCCATAGCTAAAGCGTTGCTGGCGGCGCACAAGCGCGGAGTGGTCGTGCGCGTAGTGGTGGACGCCAAAAGCAATACCGGCAGGTACACAGCGGCGAACTTTCTCGCCAACCATGAAGTGCCTGTCAGAAGGAATGGCAATTACGCCGTCATGCACCATAAATTTATGGTCATTGACGGCGAGCATGTTCAGACCGGCAGTTTCAATTACAGCGCGGCGGCCGTTTCTCGGAATGCTGAGAATGTATTGATGCTCTGGAACATGCCGGAACTTGCCGGAATATATACGCGGGAATGGCAACGTCTATGGGACGAAGCCATACCGATGCCTCCGGCATATTAACCGTTTGGGGAGGAATAGAGGATGAGGGGCATTGTGAAAAGTATCTGGGTATTATGCCTGCTATTGTCATCCTGCCTGATAGCGCAGGCAGGAGAGCCGTTCCCATGCCGATTCGATTCGTACTTTGCCGGAGAACTGGAAAGCGCGGAGGATAGGCCGGAGGGCTACCATATTGAGCTTCTGGCCGGTGGGGACAGCATGGAGTACCTCGTCCCGCAGTCTGCCCCGGAATATGAAGACACAGCACAATTCGTTCAAAAAGCGCAGCAAGCAAGCACGCCACCGGAAGGCGCATTTCTACTGGACAACAATACAATTTGCGGATTCACGCCCTTGTTCAGAGATGAAGTTGTCGTGAAATCCCATAGGCGTGATGGAGATAGATATATTCTCTCCGTATGCACTGATGAAACCTCAAATTGCTATATGTTACGGATTAGTGCCGGAAGTCCTCTGTTTAGCGATGCTGAAAATATCATCAGCATAATGAGTTCTGCTCCAACGGGAGTGGAATTCAATGACAAGTATGAAATGATGGGAACATACAGACTTGATGCCTCCCTGCAATCATATCGAAAAGCTCTCCCCAATAACTTCGGTGAACGCTTCGGGGACAGGATGCGCACCGATAACGAGGAATGGCGCGATCCGAGATACGGTCTGATATTCAAGCTACGGCAGCTATAGTGAGGGGATCGGCATGAAACGTCTCTTACGGCTGGTGCTCATCTTGATTGTTGTCGTTTGGTCAGGTGGGACCACTCTGGCCCAAGACCTGAACGCCATCATGTGGCAAGAAGGAATTTTGTTTGGCAGGTTTTCCGTTTGTTTTGCGGACAACAGCAATGTGGACCGCAATTTAGGCCGCACGTTCACGGATGCCTATATTCACTGGTATCAGGTCAACAATCCGCGCATCGACATGAAAGTTCCTGTTTCCATGTTTGCTAACGGCCTTCATGCTGGTGCTGCCGAACAACAAAAATTGGGGCTGAGGGCTGTGACGCCGTACACCAGCGCATCAGCCATATCGGACAGGTTATCGGCGTTCGTATTCCTGATGTGTCCCGGCAACCACAAGCCCAGAGCAACCATCCTTCGGCCAGCGCCGTACAGGCGACAGCCCCTATACTCCTATGGCACTCCAACACTGGTTGGGTGCAGGGGATGTGCTCGTATCAACTGACCTTTGACGGCCAAGGCGTTTTCTTTGAAAGCGCAACCGGTATTGAACAGCTCTCTTTATCAGTGGATGTCTTTGATGCCCAAGGCAACCGGCTCGCCTCCGATACCCTGCACACGGAACCTTTTGCGGACAGTGACGCGACACGTACCACAGTCAGTTATTGGGAGGGGACTGCGAAGCCAAACGTATCGTTATCTGGAAGGCGGAAGCTGTTATTGACGGTGAGACAGTGGATTTATTGAAAACAAATAGGCTGCGAATACAGGAAAGCCCTTTGAAAGAAACGATAGAACTTAACATAAAAAACTAAGGATAAGCTCATGAGAAACATATCAAAGTTCGTCAATATATTTTGGGTTTCGATTTTCTCCATAATTGTTTTGGGGTGCTCGCAATCACTTGAAAGTGAAGTAAAAGAAACTCCAATTTCTCATTTTATCCGTGTTAATGATGATATTTCTTTAGAAGATGCTCTTAATAGATATAAATACAAATCAGATGTTAAGTTTAAATACCAGGATGCTGAGATGTCAGAATATGTGTTTATATTGTTGGATTTGGATCTCAAAAATAAAGAGTATCGTGAAATTATAAAAACAGACCCTGAAAAAGTAAAATCCGGTGTAATTTTAAAAATAGCAAAAACAAAAACCAGAAGCCCACGGGTCATCACTCTATTTCCTTCCGGAAGTATGGCATTTTACGCTGAAGTTGGAGAATACCCAGTTGAAATAAACCTTGATGACAAGGGGTCTGCAATTGTGCTTAAACAGATATATGACAATGTTCCCATAGATATAAGAAACTTACCACGCATTCATTATTAACCTACTTAGTTGGGAAGAGACGATGAAAGCCCTGGCCGGTATTATCCTGCTTCTGATTATAGCAGGTTTCAGCGGATTTTTTGAATTGTGTGGTTTCATGATTCTATTGCTCTTTGTTGGCTGGCTTGCCAAAAGTGACTACAACCTGATACATGGAGAGATTAACAAATTTCAAAGATATATAATGCCTTGAAAGAGTACAGCTTTCATCATCAGCCCGCTGGCGCGTATTGCGTCGGCGGGTTTTGTCATTCTTTTTGGAGGCATTATGGAACACACTCCCTATTGTTCAACGGAAATCACGGAACTTGCCAGAGCCATGCTCAAAGTGCAGGCGGATCTGCAACCGGCTCTCAGGATCGGGGAAAACACCTTTTCCCATTCACGTTACGCAACCCTCAACTCAGTCATGGACGCTTGCCGCGAAGCTCTCATCGGTAACTGCATCTGGCTTGCCCAATACCCTGTGCCTGTGGAAGCCGGGCATATGGGGCTTGTCACCAAACTGACCCACGCCGAAAGCGGGCAATGGCAATCGTCGCTCATGGTCATGCCCCTCCCAAAAAGCGGACCCGCAGGGCTACGGCAGTGCCTTGACCTATGGCAGGCGCTACGGTCTTTCAGCGTTGCTCGGCATAGTCACAGAGGAAGATGATGACGGCATTGCGGCTGGAATGGATTCTGCCGGACAGACCAAACGGAAACGTCAAAAACGACAACAAGCGACTCCTATCGCTATCGAAAACAAACCAACGACTGAAGCAAAACCACAGAACCAATCTGAGGAGCATATCCTTCTTGCAACCATGCCCAAGCTTGACGGCATCATCTACAGCCTGACCACAACCCAGGACGGTAAAACCTGTATTGTGGCTTCCAGGCAATACCGCCAATAAGAAGCACATTCTCTCGCAAGCCGGTTTCAAATACAGCGAGCAACGCAAAATATGGTGGCGTTATGCAGAGGTCGCATGACGCCACAATCATCACATCCATAAAAAGACTCGTTTCGTACACGCGAGCGGGTCTTTTTTTTTCGGAGAAATTCATGTACGAATTGTGTTCTCTTTTGAAGCAGGGATTACAGGTTTCCAGTCATGCACGCACGACACTCAGTTTGGGTGATCGAAGCAAGTATGTCGGTCTTTCCGATATTGGTAAAGCGGCTGACTGTCTGAGGACTGCCGTGGCGGGCAAGGTGTACCTGCCTCAAACACTGACAACAGCAATCCCATACTCTCACGATACATTTCTGCAAACCCTGCGTATGCAACGCGGACACTGGTTTGAGAACGGCATTACCGAGGCGTTTCACGCAACAGGCATACCGGTTTTGCATCAGATGGGCATTCATGCCCGCCACCACCAGACCCCAATTATCGCGCATCTGGATTTGGTGCTTGTCACCGGCGGCAACGCTCCCCGTGTGCAGGTTGTGGAGGTGAAAAGCTGCGAGCACATTCCCGATACGGCGTATGCCGCGCACGAGGTGCAGCTCTCCGGCCAAATTGGACTTCTGAATGCTCTCTGGAGCCAGCCCTGTTTCATGGTCCAGCCCGGACAGCTCCGAACCTTCCCGGATTTGGTGCGGCACGTCTGCAATATTGCTTTGCCGGAGCAGGCGGAAAACGTCGCCATCGAAGGCACCATCCTTATGCTATCCATGAACGATGTCAAAGTATTCGGTTCCTACACTCCCAACAAAATCATGTTGGATGTCTGCCTGAATCTTGCGGAAAGCATCTGGCAAAACGCGGAGCAGGTTCGCAACGGAAAACTGAATCTGAACCAGATTCCCACAACCAAAGGCTGGCATCCGCTCTGCGATTCCTGCGAATGGAATGTGGATTGTCCCCGATTTGACGGATTGACCGCGCCGGAGATGGAGCAGGATTTGCTTGAACTGCAATCCCTCAAAGGCGCACGGGACACGGCTGCAACTCGTATCCGGGAGATGGAAGACAAGATGAAACAAATCTTTCGGGGAATCGGTACCGGCCGGGATTGGATCAGTGCGGTCACTCATCGTTTCCGCGTGGGAATCTGCGAAGGCCGGAAGACCCTGGATAAGGACCGCCTACTCACGGCGCTCGCACCCTACCTGTCGGCGGATGAGTCGGAAGCCGTCATACAGGCCGGATATAAAACCGGCGAACCCTATGAACGGCTGTATGTCAGCCCTGTCAACAAAAGCATCTGAAAGGAGCCGTTATGTATTACGCTATTGATGAAAACGCTGCCCGCATAGCCCACAAGATGAACAGCTTTTATGCTTTCCAGGAAGGCAAGGTTACTGAAGAATATCGGAAACTGGTTGATGCGGCAGCCGCGCTTGCCGCTGAAAAGAAAAAACTGTGTTGATTCCATGTTCCATGCAAAAATCGACGCCCTTCTGGATGCTTACTCCCGAAAACTTGCCGACTGGTATAACAAGGGCTTTGCCATCGAGAGCCGTTGCCCTTCGGAGATGATAGCGGGTCCGAGTAATTTACCTATCCGCAAAAAGGAAAAACAGAACGCCGCACGAGACAAGCACATGCGGGACTATGAGAGGATCAGAGCTCTCTTGACTAAAATAGCCGCCACAGGGACGGGCAGCATACGTTCTGACGACCCGGATGCTCTTGCGAAGCTGAAAAGCAAACTTGCCTCTCTGGAACAGAGTCATGCAGATATGAAGGCCGTCAACGCCTACTATCACAAGCACAAAACGCTTGATGGCTGGCCCGGCCTTACCGAGGAAATGCGGCGCGCTTTGGAAAGATATACGGGCATGGGATTCATCCCGACCTATCGCCTTTCCTACAACCTCGCGGAAATCAAGCGGGTGAAACAACGTATCGCCGAGCTTGAGCGCCGTGCTGAAAATCCCTTTCAAGGCTGGACGTTTGACGGCGGCGAAGTGGTTGCCAATGCCGAAGCGAATCGTCTGCAAATCATTTTTGCCGATAAACCCGATGAAGCGCTTCGCGGCCTGCTCAAAAAGCGCGGTTTCAAATGGTCGCCACGCTTCCATGCGTGGCAACGGCAACTAACCAGCAATGCCGTCCATGCAGCAAAAAGAGATTCTGACAGCGAATCTGTAGTAACACCCTCTGCAAGGAGAGAAATACAATGTCAGAAAGGACGCCAATTCATTTTATCAGAATAAAGGGACGACTCCGACAACGATCCCGGTCGGCAGTGCGCATTGGACATCAATTTGTGACTGTGAGAAGCAACAGATAGAGACAATCAGCGCTGAGCATGAATATATTGGCGTAAAGCGGCATTTATAGCCGACTGGTATTTGGGATGATGGTGCTTGAACCACTCCAGCACATCGGCATCAAGACGCAGAGTTACCGGCTTCTTGATGGGACGATACAATCTCCCGCGCACAGCCCCACTCCAGTCAAGGATTTCCGATATATCGAAAATTCTATATTCTTGTCGTCCATTTGTTTCAGATTTGTCATCTGCTCTTCAAGGGATGGGATGCTATTCTTACCCATATAACTTCCCAACATCTAGAAGCAGCTACTGAAGCGGCCATTGACGCGAAGTGTGAATGACGCGCAGGATCTGGACGGTTCTCCATTTGACCCGATACGCGAGAAAATAGGGAAGACCGTCCAGTACCAGTTCCCGCGTACCCGGAACTCTTCCGGGACGTCCTCTGTCAGCCAGCGAACAAAGTCTTTGGCCTTCCTGCCAAATACGCTCCACGACAGCTTTGCCTGCTTTCGGGGAATCCTGAGCGATATAGGTGGCAATTTCCCGCATATCCCGCAAGGCCAGACGAAGCCAATTCACTTTGTAGTATTGGTCAGCGGACATCGACTCCCCCACTCAGCGAATGCAGCCTTTACTTCATCTTCGGTAGCAAAATCACCGGCATCGGCTTGGCGCACACCTTCTTCAATGGCGGCAACCTGCCAGCCTTCTTCCTCAACATAACGGCGGATGGCATCAGCTACCAGCCAAGAACGGGAGCGATCCGTCGCCTTGGCGAGCTGGTCAAGCCTGCTCTGCGTTTCTTCATCAATACGAGTAGTAACGGTGGTCATATTCCACCTCCTTGTTTGCAATATACACATTGAAAAAACAAACGAGTCAAATCCAGCAGGAGAACTTATGTCCAATACCATACAAATTCTCGAAAACATCACGATTACCGATTTCGACACCGGGACTGTGTTCGGCGGCACGCCTTCAGGCAAAATGGTTAAGGGCTATGCGGTCCCGTTGCTGTTCACTCCGGCTGTTGGTGTTCGCGCGTGAATCTTGACAATTCCCGAAAAAAGATATTCCTAAAACAAGGAATCCTTGTTTTTCATTTCAAAAGGAGAACCTATGCTCGCTAAAATTACTACAAAGAATCAGCTCACACTTCCAAAGGCTGTTATGCAGCAAATCGGCAAACCGGAATATGTCGATGTCGCGCTTGAAAACGGACGCATCATTCTCACTCCCATGCAGGTGCAACCCGCTGACTCCGTAAGGAGAAAGCTGGCGGCACTCGGCATCACGGAACAGGATGTGGAGGATGCCGTCACCTGGAGCCGGGGGATACAGGCATGACGCCTGTTCGGGTCGTGCTGGACACCAACTGCCTGGTGTCCGCGCTCATCTTCTCACACGGAAAAGCCGGACAGTTACGCGCCGCATGGCAACGCGGAGACATTGTTCCCATCGTCTGCCGGGAAACCGTAACCGAGTTGATCCGTGTACTTGGATACCCCAAGTTCAAGCTTGAGCAGGAGGATATTGAAAAACTGCTCGCGGATATACTTCCGTGGGCCGAAACTGTGGCAATAAACAACCGCCATAATGTTGCGGAGTTGCTGCGCGACAAGGATGATGCTGTTTTTATTCATCTGGCCCAAGCCTCAGGTGCGGCTTTTCTGGTTTCAGGAGACAAACGCCTCTTGGAACTGCGTGGCATATACCCTGAGTTGCATGTTGTTTCACTTGTTGAATTTATGGAACGAGTCGGTATAACCAGTTAAGCTTTAATAACAAAGAATCTCATGAACGGCACGTCCTTTTGGATGTGCCGTTTTCATTTTGGAGGAAAATGGAGAACACCATTGCTATCCTGCAATCGTTGCAACCCGCAGCCTTCGACGCCGGGACCCTGTTCAGCGGCACGCCTTCGGGCAAAATGGTCAAGGGCTACGCAGTCCCGTCGCCGTTCACTCCGGCTGTTGACGGGAACTACATTTTTCACGAGCAGAGCCGGGACATCGTGGTCTGGTTCATTCACATCCGATCCGCTCTATGTTTACGGGCCGACCGGCTGTGGCAAGACGACTATCATCAAGCAACTCGCGGCCAAGCTCAATTACCCGGTGTTTGAAGTCACCGGCCACAGCGGATTGGAGTTTCCGGAACTCGTCGGGCATCACGTTGTGCGCCAGGGGAACATGGAGTTTGAATACGGCCCTCTGGCCTTGGCAATGAAGTTCGGAGGATTGTTTTTGTGCAACGAGATGGACTTGCTCGAACCATCCACAGCCGCAGGGCTGAACGGCATTCTTGATGGACAGCCGTTGTGTATCCCGGAAAACGGCGGCGAGCTTGTCGTGCCGCACCCCATGTTCCGATTCGCGGCCACGGCCAACAGCAACGGCGGCAGCGATGAAACCGGCCTGTATCAAGGCGTGTTGCGTCAAAATCTCGCACTGATGGACCGTTTTGTACTTTGCGAAGTGACCTATCCCAGAGCCGAAGCTGAAGAATTATTGCTGGAAAAAACGGCTCCGCAACTCCCGGATGGTGTTCGCAAAAAAGATGGTGGAATACGCCAATGAAGTACGAAGGCTGTTCATGGGGGAATCCGGGAACAGCTACCACACCGGCAGCATTGAAGTCACCTTCAGTACACGCTCTTTGCTCCGGTGGGCTGATTTGACCATCCGCTATCAGCCCTTGGCGAATCAGGGCATCCAGCCGGTGGCCTACGCGCTCGACAGAGCCTTGGGATTCAGAGCCTGTAAAGAGACGAGGGCCATGCTGCATGAACTGATACAGCGCGTCTTCACACAACAGGGGAAGCAATTGGGGGAGTGACAGAAGGCGACTCTACCGCACAGGATGAAACCGCCTCTCACGGTTGGTATCCGGCCAATCAGCTTAAGGCTCCTCCCGTTCTCCAACGCCTGGATCAGCTTATCCCCTCCGTACAGAACGATCCTGACTCCCTGCTCACCCTTCCCGAATACCCTCGTATCGTCCTGGAAAGCCCTTCCGTGTCAGGTGGCAAGTTCTGGCTCGGCGTAGCGATGGAAAACGGTTTGTCGGTCAAGTGGGGCAAGACGGGGACGCAAGGCACCCTGAAGCATTTCCCGCTGGACCGCTGCAAGAACAAGAACCCCTCTTGGAACTCAAGCGCCGATTCATGAGCAAAATGAACAGCGGCTATAATCTTAATCTGCAAGAAACAAGATTGCCGTAAGGAGAAAAACATGACGACAGACATCACCGTTCTTGACCACCTGGTTGTGGTCAATCTCGATATCCACATCTGGACGGCCAGAAAGAAGCTCGTTCCACTCGATTTGGGTGGAGCGGAGCTTCCACCCGAAGACCTAGCCTCGCTCGGCAGCAAGCGCATCTGCAATCCCGACGACCTGCGCAGTTTCGGCACTCTCAAAGCTCGCGCTGTGAACCTGTTGGAAGGCAACGGGATACGCTTCCTCAGCGGATGGGCTGTGCCGGATACGCGCCTGCCGGAGATTATGCGGGAACTTGCCGTAATCCGTGACGAGTTCAATACGGCCAAGGACGCTTTTCTGCTACGTTATGACCAGTCCGTGCAAGACTGGATCGCCAAACATCCGCAATGGGGCAGCATTATTGCCGGTTCCACGGTCAGCGAGGAATACGTCCGTTCGCGTATTGATTTTCGTTGGCAGGTATTCCAGGTGGCGCAACCTGCGGCTGTAAACGCTACACAGAACCTTGACAACCTTAATGACGACATCGGCCAACTTGGTGATACGCTCTTTGACGAGGTAGCCAAGGCAGCGGGTGAAGCTTGGACCCGCTGCTATGCCGGAAAAACGGAAATCACCCGCAAGGCGCTGTCTCCCCTGAAATCCATCTACGACAAGCTTATGGGCCTGACCTTCGTGGAACCGCGAGTCGCGCCGGTGGCGGAACTGCTGGATACGGCTTTTCGCAGTATCCCCAAACGGGGAGCCATTACCGGCAGCATCCTGCTCATGCTGCAAGGTCTGGTGTCCTTGCTTCGGAATCCGCAGGCGCTCATGGAACACGGCCAGATGATTCTGGATGGACGCAAGAACAGCCACAAGATTCTGGAGTCGTTGCTCCTGGCCGAGTGCGCCGCGCAGGTGGAAGCAGAAGGCGATGCCGAAGCGGAAGAAAACGGACTGGATGAACCACTCTTTGACGGTGCGGCTTTGCCACCGGTTATTGAGAGTTGCGGATTATGGTAACGGACACGCCACACGAACCCGGAAGCCCTTTGAGCACTGCGCTTGGAGGGCTTCCTTTTGGAGAAACCTATGAATCCCAAACACATCATCAAATCGCTGCCCCTGCTTGCGTCCGTCCTGGGCCGCAAGTACGGGGTACAGGTACGCATCGGCGGCAACAAGGCTTTCACCAACGGCGATATCATTCAGTTGCCCAGCCTGCCTCTGAATTGCGGAGAAACTTTGCTCTGTCTGGTACGCGGCCTGATTGATCATGAATCGGCCCACATCCGTGACACCGACTTTGACGCCTTGAAAGCAGCCAATCTGACTCCGCTGGAGAAGCATCTGTGGAATATCCTTGAGGATTGGAGGGTTGAAAATGTTCTCTCCGCAATTTATCCGGGCTGCCGCGAGAACTTCCAATGGCTCATTAAGCACTTCTTCCTCCCGAAATCCGGGAAGCGCAAGCGTAAGGAACACACACCTGATCCGGCCATGCTCATCCTGGAATGGCTGCTTATTACCGTGCGCTCCTGGGATGTCGCGGAACTGAACGAGGAGTGTGATTACCTGCGAGCATCGGCTGAAATCCACTATCCCGGCCTGACGCATGAGATAGAGCCACACCTCCGGCTGATTCCACAAAACTGCACCAGCACACTGGAAGCTTTCGGTTTCGCTTGTGAAATCGCAAAAATCATCAGAAAATATGCTTGGTTCATGGAACAGCAACAGAGCCAGCGGCAAAGCCAAGCGGGACAGGGAGCTTACAACGCCTCATCAGAAGCGTCATCAGACCCGTCCGGTCAGACGGACCCGGCGCAAGCTCTGCAAAGCCTGCAAAAGATCCTTTCCGCAGGTGCTGACGGCGGCATGTTCCCCGGCGACATCGGGGACAAGCTCAAGGAGGCCATTACCGACGCTTGCGGCCAGCAAGGAGAACACATTCAAGTAGCGGTAGTGACCCGCAAGCCTACCGGACAACTGGCGCAAGATGATTTGGACAACTCCCGCCAGAGCACCACGGCCCTGCGGACCAGGCTTCAGGCGTTAATGCAGAGTACTCGTTCCGTCAGGAATCACAGCGGCTATGTGGGTGCGCTCAACATCCACAAACTGCACAGCCTCACAACCGGAAACGCCAAGGTCTTCCTACGCAAAGGCGAGCGGGTGGGGTTAACACCGCCGTTCATATCCTGATCGACAGTTCGGGTTCCATGAACGGCAAGGATATACAGCTCGCATGCCAAGCCTGCTTTGCCGTCGCGTCGGCGTTGCAGAGTATCAAGGGCATCAGCGTCGGCGTCACCACCTTCCCGGAGAGCGCGGTGTGTATGAAGGTTCTCAGCGGGAACATTGGGAGACGGTAACGCCTGTACTCCGGCACGGTGAGAAAATGCACACCCGGTTCGCCATGTCGGGAGCCGGGAACACTCCGCTGGATTCCGCCTTATGGTGGACATTGCAAGAACTTCACCCCATGCCGGAATCGCGCAAGAAGATCCTCATCATTACCGATGGTCAACCGGATAACCCCCAACTCGCTCAGACCGCCATCACTGAGGCCAGAAAGCTCGGCATGGAAGTGTACGGAATAGGCATCGCAAACGCATCCATCCTCTCCCTTCTTCCCGATATCAGCAGCGTCATCAACAGCATCGCGGAACTCGCTCCTTCCATGTTCGGAATGCTGCAACGCGCTCTCATCGCCGGACATCCGGCAGCCTGATTCTTATCAACAAACTGAACTCGCAGCGTCAGGCCCTTCAGCCTGGCGCTGTTCTTTTAACCATCAAGGAGGTGTTCGTGAAAGAACTCGTACCAGCCTGCCCACGCTGCAACACAAGTAAATTCGTGGTCAGAGACAGGATCGCGGAAAAAGCAGGAACCATCGTCGGTGGAGCAGTCGGAGCAGGCAGCGCCTATGCCGGACTCAGTTCCGGCGCGGCGGCGGGAGCCGCCATCGGCTCCTTCATCCCCATACTCGGCACAGCAGCCGGAGCAGGCATTGGAGCGCTCACCGGCACCTTGCTCGGCTTTCTGGCTGGAAGCGCAACCGGCAACGCCGTAGGTGAACGGATCGATGCCAAAATCCGCATGAAATACCGCTGCACAAATTGCGGCAGCGAAATCCAGGGCTGAGAAGCCTCAAACGAAAAGGAGACAGGTATGAGTAGATTATTGTGGTTTGTACTCGGCGGCGTAGCGACAGCCGTTGGCGCTGGCGTCGCGGCAGTCATACTGGAGGGAGAAGCTGAAGGCGAGACTTCTGATGATGCCAAAGGCGGCCAGGAGGCTATAGAGTCACCTGACGATGCTAGAACCTCCGAATAGTCAGCTTCATGATTAACAGCCCTGGAGCGCATTACTGCTCCGGGGCTAACTTCCTATGTCCAAGAAAGGTCTACTTTTTCTGGACAGTCAAACTCGCAACAAAAAGTGTCAAATAAAAGCTCCAATCCATATTTTGGGACACCTTCCATAAATACTCAAAGAGCTTTTTTTGACAGAATCCAAAGGAGGCCACCATGCCGGGCAAAGCTATTGGCTACGTCCGCGTTTCCACCCATGACCAGAACACCGCCAGACAACTGGACGGCGTTCACCTGGATAAAGTTTTCGAGGAACACGCTTCCGGGAAAAACTCAGATAGACCGGCGCTGCAAACATGCCTGGACTATATTCGTGACGGCGACACACTCCACGTTCACTCCATCGACAGGCTTGCGCGTAATCTTCAAGACCTGCTTGCCATTGTCACCACCCTGAAAGAAAAGGGAGTCACGGTAACATTCCACAAGGAAAAGCTTGAATTCGTCGGCAACGGCGCGGCGGGAAAAGGCGATGCCTTCCAGGAGATTCAGCTACACATTATCGCGGCTGTAGCGCAATTCGAGAGAGCCCTGATTCTGGAGCGGCAACGGGAGGGAATCGCCATCGCCAAGAGAACCGGCAAGTATAAAAATGTCGGCCGGAAGCCCATCTTGTCGGATGAGCAGGTAGACGAACTCCGCGTCAAGCTCGCAAGCGGAGCGAAGGTATCGGCGCTGGCACGGGAATATAGAGTCAGCAGGCAGAGCATATACTCACATGCGGCTGTCCGCTAAGATGATCATTCCCAATTATTCAGTAATTACGGCAGGTAAATAGGAAGAGGAATTCTATCTCACTTTTTGCATATGGCTTGCCCCAGGAAAGACGAACTTGAATTCGTATCTTGGATGTAATATGATTTCACCCCTTAACATTATTTAGGATGACATTAATGAACAGTTTAAGTTCGCAAGCAGCTCAAAAACAAGCTGAGATTGAGGAATATAGGCACGGGTTTATTACGGATGATGGTCTGTTTGCAGGCCTTCTCCAAGGTGACTCTGCAACCATGTTAAAAACCCTCCCAAATGATGCCTTTAACGTAGCTATTACCTCACCTCCCTATTATTGGGTCCGTGATTATGGGTATGATGGGCAGCTTGGCCATGAAGCTTCAGTAGAAGCTTATGTCGAAGCTCTTATGGATGTATTTAATGAAGTGAAGCGAACCTTGCATCCTGATGGAGTCTTTTTTCTAAATATAGGTGATACATATTACTCTGGCAACGGGCAGCCTCACGGCACAGATCCTAAGTGTTCTTCCCGAAATTTTCTTAGAAAGAAAATGCGTGCTGTAGACATGAGTGGATGGGATATACCCAAAAAAGCCTGATTGGAATACCTTGGAAAGTCGCCTTTGCTATGCAGGAGTCAGGATGGACACTGCGAAGTTCAATTATTTGGAATCGCGTAAACGCTTTTGCTGAACCAACAGCCAGAGATCGTCCTTATCGTCAATACGAATTTGTATTTATGTTTTCAAAAGTCGATTCTATAGCTTCGATCGTTCAAGCTTAACAGAAGAGGATGTGTGGACTATACCAATTGAAAGGACCAGGAAGGCTAACCATAATGCCCCATTTCCTTCAGAACTTGTGCGTAGATGTATTAATGCTGCTTGCCCCGAAGGCGGACATGTCCTTGATCCTTTTGTTGGAAGCGGTACAACTGTATTCACTGCCCTTGAGCATAAGAGAAATGTAGTCGGCGTCGAAATGGGGAGGAGTATATTGACTATATTCGAAAAGTGTTAAAGGATAGCAGCACAAGGCCTTGCCCTTGGTCGGATATTGAAAATCGTTTAACTCAACCATCCCATCTGTGGGATAGCTGGAAGGGGAATCGAAAGAATTTTCGTAAACCCCGAACCAAGGCCAATGAATGACAATGAAATATTTTGATATCTCCACAATTAAGAGTTCCATTGAATCCCTCCAGGAGATAAGCGCTAACTGGCTTATCCCTGGATTTGTTTTCGCTGCCAATAATGTCGGCACAGAAGAGCTGGTTGACCTATCAAGAAGGTTAGGTACTGACCACTTTCTTGATAGGTATTTTAATGGGGCATTGCTTGGAATCCCCCCATTTAAGGCAACCGGAAACAACCTCCTTCGGCCCCGACTTAAAGGGATTCAATGGAATCGTGGAGATTTTGCTGGCGACTACATGCTGAGGCAAGACACAAAAATGTGGGGAAATCTTTTTTCCAGTAGAGGCTATCGAGAAATGCGCTTGAAAGGCTATTTGGAAGGAGAAAAGACCACTATTCGCTTGACAGAACAATTTCAGCCTGCCTTTGAAGTTGAAATCCCGTCGTCATTTCAGTTTGAGGATTTTTTAGTTTGGCTATTTGCATTTACTGGCTTTCCCAATGACATCGATTCATGGCAGAAGCTTTATGATTACTTACTAGATGAAGAATTAAAGATACCTGCTTTTCAAACACCTTATCTTGGAAGGTTTAAGCTAACACCAAGCAGAGAATGGCCCAAAACTATTACTAACAGGCCCTCAGATAAAACATATTTGGCTGAATTGGCTCCACGTCTATTAGCTTACCTTGCTACCCCGCAGTCGCAGGAGACTAGGTCTTCCCTAGCACAACAATCAGCCATGTTGCTGCCAGAAGATGATGCCATTTTATCTTTGGTTAAAAGTGCAATAAAGACTGAACAAAGTTTCTCTTTTCTATTTGCTGGTCCTCCAGGAACAGGCAAGACAAAATACGCACACGATATTGCTAAAGCATTAATTGGTAATGATGAAAAAGAGTTCTCTTCCTTCAGTTTCATCCTGCGTTTAACTATGAAGACTTTGTTGAGGGCTACCGACCAACAGAGCATGAAAATACAAAAGGAGTGACGTACACTTTAGAGTCTCGCCATTTTCTTCATTTTGCAGATAAAGCTAGGAATGACCCAGGAAAGCTCTACGTTCTTGTCATAGATGAACTTAACAGAGGTGACGTAGCCAGAATTTTCGGCGAGATATTGACTTATCTAGAAGTTGATTACAGAGAAAAGAATTTTACTTTAGCGATTTCTGGAAATACAATTTCAATACCAAAAAATTTGATAGTATTAGCGACAGCGAATCCTTTTGACCGCTCTGTAACAGATCTTGACGATGCTCTTTTGCGTAGATTTTATGTTATCATGCTTGAACCGGACAAGGTATTTCTCAAGGCCTATCTTGAAAACAATAAAGTTGATGCAAGAGTTATAAATAGGACTTTAAGACTTTTTGAATTACTTAATGGTGCATTTCCGACAGGTTTTGGTCATACTAGCTTTCTCAATGTGAAAACCCTTGAGGAGTTGGCAGAGGTATGGACGGGAAGAGTGCAATTATCGCTTAGACGAGCTCTTTTCCACGACTACCAGCAGTATCAAAGCATCCAAGAAGACGTTATTTCGCTTTTAAAAATTGATGAAGAAGCTGAAGAAATAGAAAATGAACAAGTTTCTTCTTCAAACCTCTAGGCTAACTAGCTAATGGTTCTTTCTCAAATACGCCATATAGACATTGAAGAGCGCGGGGTAAAATTTTTCCCGAGAAGACTTGATTGACTCTTATGGAAAATCCCTGATTTTGACTGATACTCGAAAAATTGGAGCTATTGAGCTTAGGGATGTTGCAGATGGCTTCAATCTAATGGTTATGGGATTCATTGGTGTTCTTCCCTTAACCAGTTCAATAACACTAAATATCACTCCAAAATTTCCAATCCAAAACTTATGGAAAATGTTGGAAGTTGCGGAAGAAGACTATGTCCATATTCTTACTAGCGTCAGAAGGTACGAATCCACTGAATCGCCTACGCCACATCTAATGTTAGCAAGATCTTTTTGCTATTATCTCCAGGGGCTACTGTCAGCGGGATTTGAGAGAAATTACTACAGAAAAACAGTGTGCGGGTACTATAAACCTAAGATTGAATTCAGCCAAACAATAAGTCGGTTCACTTCCAGGGGAACCCTGTAAAAAACAGTATCAGATGTCTTTGTATTTGGACTAGATAATTCTATAAACAGGGTGATCAAGTCGGCCTGCCTGTGCTTCTCGCAATTAATTCCCAATAATTCTCTTTGGATAAAAGAAAAAAGACTTATAGGACTTGCGCTTGATGCATTACAATTTGTAAAAACTGTTCGTACTCCAAATATCTGTTTTAATATAGATAGCGTTGTTTCGAGACGTCTATTAGAGCACTATTCGGGATTATTGAAGGTATACCAGCTGCTTATACTTGGAGGAGGAGTCTCCTTCGTATTTGATACAAACGGCAGAGAGTTGCCATCATTTTTATTCAATCTAGAGAGTATTTTTGAACGATTCATAAGAAAAACTCTTTCCGATGGATTAAACCCGCTTAATCTAAAAACACTAGATGGAAATATCCACTTGGGATATCTTTTTGAGGATAATTGTTTATACAAAACAAAATCTGATATTATAATCAAGTCTGGTAATAAAATTTTAACACTAGGAGAAGTGAAGTACAAACCAAAGTTAAAAGAATCAGATAGATACCAAATCATAAGTCATACAACAGCAGCAAATGCTCCTATAGGAATATTGTTTACCCCAACTGTGGGAAATCAAACACAAGGACTTGAGTATATTGGAAGGATCTCTTCCACTAAGGCTAAGTTTTACCATTACCGCGTCAATATACGAGACAACATAGAAAATGCACAGAAACAGCTAATTATAGAAGTTTATGATTTATTGAGATGTCCATCCTAGTGAAGCCTAATATCACGTAAGTTCATGTCTCTTTTGAGACTCGAATGCATATTTTTGAAGCTCGAATTTCACTTCTGGCTGTATCTAGGGCATACCCTCATAAAAAAACATCTTACGGGCAGCATTGACAACCCTTCAAAAGTATATACTAAAAATATATACCTGAGGAGTCAGCCATGCAGCAAGCCAAGCTTTTCCAAAATGGGCAGAGCCAAGCTGTCCGTTTACCCAAAGAGTTTCGTTTTGAGGGTGACAGCGTAGCCATCAAGCGGGTAGGGAGGGCTGTTGTCCTTCTCCCCTACGATGAGCCGTGGGATACCTTATTTACTGCCTTGGAGCAGTTTTCACCTGACTTTATGGAAGAGCGGAGCCAATCCCCTATGGATGTTCGTGAGGAGTTTTGATGAAAGTCCTTCTCGATACGAATATCTGCATCTACATGATCAAAAACAAACCGCCTGAAGTGCGCAAGCGCTTTGAACAGTTTGTCCCTGGTGACATTGGTATTTCCGCGATTACCGTTGCCGAGCTTCAATACGGTGTTACGAAAAGCGCAGCCAAAGAAAAGAATGCTCTAGCCTTGGAAGGCTTTCTCCTGCCCTTGGAAATTATGGCTTTTGATCAGGACTCCGCGCTGGTTTACGGAAAAATTCGGACTTACCTTGAGCGTCAAGGAACGCCTATCGGTGGGATGGATATGCTTATCGCGGCCCAGGCTATCGCGCAGGGTCTGACTCTCATCACCCATAATCTGAAAGAATTTCAGCGCATCCCGGACCTGCGCTGCGAAACGTGGGTTGCACAGCCTCCTTTATGATGTTTCGTCGCTGGAGACAGCGTAAACCACCTTGGCGTTCGGGTGTAAGCCAGACTCGAACTCGTGTCGTTTCGAGACCCGAACTCATGCGCTCAATCAGAGGATGAGCAGCCGTGCACCAGGAGTTGGATTGACTTTGGCCAATGCTTTTCTTATTCATAAGCTGACATTGCGCGGCGGGGTCAAAGGGGTCCAAACAGGGGCCAAAGCGGCACCGAAGCAAAAAATTTATCTAGTATTTATATGTAGTTAGCCAGAGAGTGGATCCGAAGGACCACCTCTCCCCTTCGGCACCAACAAGAAGTCCAAAATAGTCCATAGGAGACCGAAACCACAAAGAAAAATGTGATTTCGGTCTTCTCTTTTGTCCAGTAAAAACCAAGTACCCACGTGGACACCCCCAAAAATCGTTGGTAGATTCGCAGGTACCAATACCACAACGCCATTTCGGCACGGCGAAATATCAGCACGCTAAAAAATTTTCTTTGAATTTAAATAGATAGAGGTAGATTTTTCTGGTTTTCGCCGCACACTTCCGGACTGTTTTGGAGGATACCAACATGAAACTTTCCGATGCCGCTGTGCGGAACGCCAAGGCCAACGGCAAGGTGCAAAAAGCTTTCTGACGGCGGCGGTTTATACCTGCATGTGACGGCGACAGGCAGCAAATTATGGAGAATGGCCTACAGATTTGAGGGCAAGCAGAAACTTTTGAGTTTTGGCGCATATCCGGCGGTTTCGCTGAAAGATGCCCGCCATAGGCGTGATGACGCCAGAGAGTCGCTTGCCAAGGGGATTGATCCCGGTGAGGAAAAAAACAGGCCAGAGAGGCCGTACTCGCAAAAGAGCGGGAAGAACGGGACACCTTTGAATTTGTGGCGCGGGAGTGGTTCGCCAAGTACGAGCCGACGCTCTCCGAAAACACGCCAAAAATTACGTCGCTATCTTGAAAATACGAGTTTCCCGGCCATTGGCGGGAAACCTGTCACCCAGCTTGAACCTGCCGACTTTTTGCAGATCGTTCAGCCCTCGGAGCGTCTCGGCCATCACGAAACAGCCCACAAGCTCATGCGCCTGTGCGGACAGGTGACGCGCTATGCCCGCATCACAGGCCGCGTGAAATACGATGTGGCCGCTGGATTGACCGAAGCTTTGACGCCGGTACAGACAACCCATTTCGCCGCTGTTACCCTGCCGGACGACATTGGCCAGCTTCTGCGGGATATTGATGCCTATGTCGGCTATACCTCCGTTGTCTATTGCCTGAAAATCCTGCCCTACGTTTTCACTCGCCCTTCGGAATTGCGGCTTGCGCACTGGAGCGAGTTTGACTTCAAAAACGCCACATGGATCATTCCGGCATCGCGCATGAAAATGCGGCGCGAGCATGTGGTGCCGTTGTCCAAACAGGTGCTGGTCTTGCTGAATGAGCTTCACGCCTATACCGGCAACGGAAAACTGCTTTTCCCCAGCGTCCGCGCACTCACTACTCCCATCAGCGATGCCGCGCCGTTGGCCGCGTTGCGGCGCATGGGCTATGGCAAGGAAACCATGACTCTGCACGGCTTCCGGGCAATGGCCAGCACAAGACGCAATGAACTTGGCTTCCGAGCGGATGTTATTGAAGCGCAGCTTGCGCACAAGGAGCCGGACACCGTTCGCCTTGCCTACAATCGCGCGGAATATATGGATGAACGGTGTCGTCTTATGCAGGCATGGGCGGATTATCTGGAACAACTCAAGGCAGTCCACACACGTCAAATATTGTCCTGAAATCCAGCAATATCAACAAATTTATCAAATTTTATCCTCCAGCCAAGTCCAGCAAAATCCCTTGACATAGACCCCTAATAGGGGTTTACATCAGGGTTATGGAAAATTTGCAAGGGGTTTGTTTTGAGGGTTTGTTTGCGGGAGGGTAACGCTTTGGCAAAATTGATCAAACCATTGACAGCCACGCAGGTGAACAATGCGAAGCCAAAAGCGAAGATGTACAAGCTCTTTGACGGAGGCGGTCTCTTTTTACAGGTCAATCCGTCCGGCGGCAAGCACTGGAAATTGAAGTACCGCAAAACGACGGAAAGGAAAGTCTGTTAACATTCGGCAGCTTTCCAGCGGTGTCGCTGGAACAGGCCAGAAAAATGCGGGACGAGGCCAAAAGCCGGATGGCTCTTGGCATTGATCCGGGAATAGCCAGGCAGGAAGCGAAGGCGGAACGTGCGAACCGCGCAAGAAATACCTTTGAGGCCGTCACGCGGGAATGGCTGGAAATACATTCCACCAGGGTCAAGCCGCAGTCTATCCATCGCTATGAGGTCGAGCTGGACAAGTTTGTGTATCCGATTATCGGCAAAAGACCGATAGCGGAAATGAAAGGCCCGGATTTCGTGGCCATGCTGCATGGTATTGAAGCTCAGGGAAGATTGTACGCCGCCAAGCGCATTGCCACGCTTTGCGGCATGATTATGCGTTATGCGGTAGCGACAGGGCGGGTTGAATACGATCCACTTCCCTCTGTGAGGGAATTCTGAGAGCGCACAAAACCAGACATCATGCGGCAATTATCGACCCAAAGGAAGTTGGCCGTCTGTTGCGCAGCATTGACGCCTATCCGGGCAGCCTTGTGGTATCCAGCGCCCTGAAAATTGCCCCGTATGTCTTTGTGCGTCCGGGCGAGCTGCAACAGGCCAAATGGAAGGATATTGATTTTGAAGCCTGTGAATGGCGGTATACAACCTTCAAGACAGGAACACAGCATATCGTGCCTCTGGCTCCGCAAGTCATGAAAATTTTGCGGACGCTCTATGCATATACTGGAGATGGGGAATGGGTTTTTCCCCATAATTGGCAAAAGGGCAAGCCAATGGCCAAGACAGCCTTGCTGGCCGCTCTGCGCTCAATGGGCTTTACGCAGGAAGAGATGACGCCGCATGGTTTCCGGGCAATGGCCAGAACTCTGCTGGATGAAGTTCTTGGAGAGCGGTACGACCTGATAGAACACCAGCTCGCCCATGTGGTACGAGATCCGAATGGCCGCGCCTACAACCGCACACAGCATTTGCAGGAGCGGCGCCGCATGATGGAGAGGTGGGCCAACTATCTTGACGAATTACGACGCACAACTCCAGACAGCAACACTACTGTGACTGTCTGAGCGATACCTGCTGCGCGGCATACAGCTTTTTGTATTCCTCCGCACTGATAACCGTGTCAAACAGGCCGACATTTTCGTTGTCATGGCGGTTCTGAATACCGGTGTACTCAAGGCTTGAATCTTCATACCGTTTGAATTTATATACCGCGTCATTCATTAAGGACGCATTGAATAAATCAAGGCTGCAAAGCAGTTCAAAATCAGCCACATCCAGGCCGGTAACCTTTTAAAAAGTCTTGGCTCGAGCTGGGTGATGACATCTTTCAAGGAATATTCCCGATAATCGCTCAAGTACATAAATATGGGAATGCGGGTGGCGAATTTTATCAGCTTTTCCTGTATTTGCTTGCGTTTGGACTTGAATTCCTTCTCCTCGTCCGTCAGCGTCTTCTTTTCCTTTTGCGTGAGCGTCTCCGAGTTTTTCCTGGCCTTTTTGACGGCTTCTGACTTGTTGATGATAAATTCAATATCCGCGTTCAGGCTGCGGAAGCCCTCAATTTTCATCAGAGCGGCCATTGCCTCGGGGCTGTCCATCAGTCGTTTGAGCGTGGCATTGTCCACATTCACAAGCAATGCCGATTCCCAGCGTCTGGCCAGCAATGTGGCTGACGTTCCGGCCAGAGCGAAATCAAGAATTTCCCTTGCGTCAATCTGGCGCATGGTGGAGCCGTCATAGGCAATGACCGGCAAAAAGTTTACAAATTCGTCAACTTTCTTCTCCGGGTTGTTTTCGGCAATATTCAGGCGGCAGGAATAATCGGCAATCTGCTTCAGCGCCCGCTCCGGCGCGAAATCAAAGACGTAGCAGTTATGTTTGATGATTTCCTTTTTGTTGCCGTCAACGGTGATTTCCCAGGGGGACTGCACGCGGAAAGCCGTCTGAAAATATGTTTCAGGCGACTGCAAATTGCGGAGCATGAAAACGCCAGTCCAGGGTTTTACCGTAACGCCGGTGGTCAGCTTGCCGCAGGTCAGGGTTATGGTTTTGCTTTTGAGCGGATCAGCCATTGAATTCAGGACTGGCGGCAATGCGTCAAGGCCAACTCCGGCCTTTGTGCCAGCGCAGACATTGATTGCATAATCATGGTAAAATCTGTTCTGCTTCTGGGCCAAAAGATTGCCCATTGCCTCGCAAGCAGCCACATTGGGCAAAAACCACAAGGTATGCGATAAAACCTGCAAAAGCCGCGTGTCCGCAAAAGGCATGGCTGGTTTGCCTTTACCGAGCTTCAAGTCTTCTTTCGTAGTCGGCATATATGCGCCGCGTATGAGGTCAAGCCACTTCTGAACCTCATTTTCATGCGCGAATTTGGCATCCTTGCCTTTGCCGCTGGCCGAAAAAAATACATTCAGGTCAAATTCGTTAAATTCTCCTTCCTCGGCAATGGAGCGGATGCTGTCGGGCAATTTATAGGTCAAAAGCACAAGGCGCGGCAAGGCTGCATAGGGATTGTCCGGCCCCTGCCAACTGGCCTTGGCGCTTTGTTCATCGGAGTATGTCCAGTTGTAAATCTGCTCCTCTATGAACTCGCCGGAATTGAGTGCACGGAATGGCGTGCCGGAAAGATAAAGATAGCGGTCGGCGGTGATGGGCAGCCAGGATTCATCCAAAGCATTGGCCGTATCTGTCTTGCTGTCTGGCTCGGCTTCCTCATCCTCCAGATCAAACAGTTTCTTTGCGCTGTCCTTCCATGCGCCAAAGTGATATTCGTCAAAAACCACCAAATCCCAGTTGGAAGTATGCACCCATTCGTTTTTGGACTTGATGCCGCCGGTTTCCCTGTTCATGCCCAAAAATCCTGAAATGAGCCAAAGCAGACAATGGGCCTATTTTTATCCGCAAGCTCATATTGCTTGTCAAGGTCAAGTTCCGAAGCATCCCGGGAAATGAATTGCCAGCCCTCAAAATCAATGTGGCGGCATAAATCCTCGCGCCAGGCGGATTGCACGGCGGGTTTGAATGTCAAAATCAAAATACGTTTCAAGCCCATTTCTCTGGCAAGCTGATAGGCGGCGAATGTTTTGCCAAAGCGCATCTTGGCGTTCCAGAGGAATTTGGGTATCTGGTTGGGTTCCCCAAGGCACGATTCAAAATAGGCTTTGGTTTTGGTTACAGCGGCAACCTGCTCCGGTCGCATGGCAAAATTCTGGTCGCGGTTTTCCTCATTCTCAATGCGGTTGCGCACAGCCAGCCATGCGGCCCGCACATCTTCCACTCCGCAGCGAAACCACTCGCCGTCCGGGTTTTGGATGCCATTGCGCCTTAATTTTCGGTGAACGGCATGGTCGTCAAATGCGCCGCCGTCAGCATACATGGCGGATTCCTGAAATATGATTTTATAGGGCTGCTTGCCGTCCGGCCTTTTGGCGGGGTATTGTTCGGCCACGCGCTCCTCAACCTTGCGGGAAGTGAAGCCGACTTTCAGTAAACCGGCATAGCGAGGATTGTCATCTTCGTAGGCATATATACGTGGCTGGCTTTTGGTCTTGGATGTGGTGAAGTGATCAAGCTGGTCAGGCATTTTCTGCCTCGGCGTCGGCTTCTGGTGACATATCCATTGGTTTTATCATGGATTCAATAAAGTCTATTTCGTCTTGGGTAAGATTATATTCTGCATAGAGTTCTCTGTCAGTCCATACTTTTGATAAATCTGGCAGTGGCACATAACAATATGTTTTCGCTGTAGCATCTTGACTCGATTTTGCAACACCATGACAAAAACGGGCAAATTTAGTCTTTAAATATGTTACAAGATTATTACACTTATACTCGTCTAAATTTAAATCTGCACCGATCACCATATATGATTCAGTGCATACTTGATTTGGTTTTCCGATAAATGCATTTTGGTTATCATCATTTAATTCAGTACCAATATTGTTTGCTCTTGGAACAAATACTTTCCATTTTTCTATCCAATCTCTATTTATTGTTATATCGTTATTATTTATGAAACCAAGTTCCATGGCTTTAGCAATACATTGTATATCATTTTTATTTTCTTTTCTATGTTTAAATTTATTTGTTTTGTAAAAATCAGTTGGCAGGCCAAAAGGTTTTCTAGATGATACATGACTCATAAGAGATTTATTTTTTGTAATTTTATCTAAAATCGGAATCGCTTCATTGTATCGTATATATATGTTTGAATTTTTATATTTTAAATTTCTCAAGTACTCTTTATTGTTTTTACCATGTACTACAACTTTTGTCTTATTATTTATATTATTATAATCTTTTGACCATAAAAAATAACAAATTCCACCACGAATGTTTACTCCCGGAAAGCATTCAGATGTTATCGGATAATCATGCAATTCCTTAATATGAATATCACCTAACATAATATCTCTAAATGCGTTCAATCCTTTTCCACCAGCAAACCATCTGGCAGGTATTATCATAGATAAATATCTGGGATTTAACTTTTGGGCTTGTATGATAAAATAATGGTAAAGTGGAGATGCACTTGCTTGTGCCCCTCCATCACTTAATTGATACGGCGGATTACCGATAATCACATCAAATTTCATATCTCCAAAAAAATCTCCTGCGGCTTATTCGTGTGGATAAATTCATAAGCGTGAGATTCCATTCCGTCTTCATGCTCATATTGGCTCTGCGATGCCCCGCAAAAGATGCACTTGCCGTTCTTCCAAGTATGCTGAATGGCTTTGAAGCGGATATTTCCGTCAATGTTGGCAAATTTGCTTATGGAGTATGGGGAGGTAGCGTATTTGGCGCAATACAGCGTTCTGCGGGATAAAAGCGAGGTCAGTTCTGTTATAGCAATACCGAACACCTGATTATGCAGGATATGGTCAAGGCGCTCCTGCTTATCTGGAAATTCCTTTTCCAGCCCATGCATCAGGCGTTTGGTGATTTCCCGCAAAAACACGCCGGATTTGCAGACAGGATCAAGAAATTTTGTGCTTGGGTCTTTGAATAATTCCTGTGGCAGCATATCCAGCATGGCGTTTGCCACATTGGGCGGTGTAAAGACCTCGTCATTGGAGAGATTGGCAAGACAGGAAAGGACATCAGGGTTATGGCTGCTTGCGGACAGCAAAGATTCGGCCAGGTTTTCTGCTGGAGGCTCAGGCATGTTCGCAAAGCCTCCTGTAATCTGTTGGCGGATATTCTTTTATGGGTTTGGGTATGAATTCCTTTTTATCCTCATCATAATCGACATATTCATCCGTATAGGGCAGAAAGTTGCCTTTCTGTTTTTCATTGGCTTCAATGAGTTTATCCAGCCTGAAATCCCGCCGCTTGACCTGCGCGCCATCCAGAAATGACCATTCCGTGAAAATGATTGGCGAACCATCGCTCTGGCGCATGGACAGAACATCACCGCAGAGAATGTTCTTGGAGAGGATAAATTTTACTACATCTCGGCAGGCATCATTGGCGTCAGTGCCGCAGTTATGAGTGTAGGCTTCATCCCAGATTTTAAACAGGCGTTCCCGACATGCCTCGGCATTGTCCGGCAAAAGCTCCACGCCATAGATGCTCATGACGGCATTTATGCAAGCCCGCTGATAATCGGGGTGCAATAGCGGCGTTCCGTATTTTTGCTGGCAGGCAACGAGTTTGCGAGAGAGGACCTCGGCGAGGAAATTGCCATCGCCGCAGGCTGGCTCTAGAAAGCGGCTGTCTATACGGTTGCATTCGTCAGCAACGAGGTCGCACATGGCCTTGACTTCCCGCTCGGCGGTGAAGACTTCGCCATGCGCGGCCACGCGCTGCTTTGATTTAACTTGGGGAGATGTTGGCATTTTTGTCCCGTCTATTCCCCAAAAACTGTACTTTGAGGGAAGGAGGGGCAAAGGGAAAATTTGTTGTCCAGCGGGGTTTGACAGAGACTGTTTTCTTGCCTAAAAGGAAGAAAAATTGATTTCCCCAAAAAGTACACCTTATTAGACAATATTGGTGTTACCTTCCCGAAGGTTTCCGGCTTTCCGGTAAAAGGTGCTTTGGGGCATCTGGCATCGTCTGGCGGCCTCCAAGCCGGAAATGTGGCCATTGAGCCAGAGGTCGCAATTTTCCAGAAAATTGTCCGGCAAGGGTTTGACCTCGCGCCCAAAGCGTACGCCGCGCTGTTTGGCCGCCGCGATTCCCTGAGCCTGCCTGCTGCGAATATTCTCCTCTCGTTTTGAGCCACAAAGGAAAGCACCTGTAAGACAAGATCGGCAATGAACGTGCCGAGCAGGTTCTTGTCGCGCCGGGTGTCCAGAAGGGGCATGTCCAGCATGAGGATATCCACGTGCTTTTCTCTGGTCAGCACACGCCACTGTTCCAGAATCTCCTCATAGTTTCTGCCAAGCCGGTCAATGCTGGTGATGCAGAGCAAATCCCCGGCCTGAGCTTTTGAGCATGGCCTGATACTGCGGGCGCTGAAAATCCTTGCCCGACATTTTGTCCATGAACATATTGGCTGGTTGGATGTCCATTTTCTCCAGTGCAATCCGCTGTCTGCTCTCATTCTGGTCAACGCTTGATACGCGAATGTATCCGTAAGTTTCCGCCATGACGGTTTCTCCTTTCAGTGGCTTCCTGTTTTACAGTTCATCATCCGGTATATCAGGAGTAATGAAGCTGGAGCCTTGCTCACGTTTCGGAGGCGGCGGGGGTGTGTCTCTCTTTTGGGCTTTCCGGTCTTCCCGGTGCCGTCTGGCTTCGGTCAGATATTTGGTCAGGGTTTGAGGCTTCACCTCAATGCCTTTCCCGTGCAGGCGTTCGACAATCTCCTGTATGTCGAAACCGCGCTTCTTCATCCGTTCAAGTGTCGGGGCAAGGGTGAAAATGGCCTGCTTCACGGTCATGGCGCGGTTTCCGTCCAGCGTGACGGTGGCGGGTTTGAGCTTGGCGAATTCCTGTCGGATTTCCTTCAGTTGAGTAGCTGTGATGCTCATGGTGGTTTCTCCTGTAGGTGACGGGGTATGTTCCCGGTTTTGTCTTTTGCCTTTGGCGGTCAAGCGGCACGCTTGCCCACGGGTTTTCGCCAGAAAACCATAGTGGGCTATATCTTCGGCCTGTGCGAAGATTTCCCTCCGACGCCTTACCTCATTCTCATGCCACGGGCGGAGTGCGCCTGCCGACGCTCCCTGTCCCGCGCTTCCTGCTCCTGCCGCTGCCGTTCCTCTTCCTGCTGACGTTGGAGCTGTTCGGTGCGCTTGCGCTCCACGAACTCGATATGCAGCGGCCGGATTTCCGGTTGACGCAAAAATTCCTGATAGCCTGCCATGATCCTTTTCATTTTCTTCAACAGCGTCTCCAGCTCCTCTTTTTCCTCATGGCTTTGCTTCCTGTGGGCCGTGTATCCCGCTTCAAGCCGCGTCAGTTTTCCGCGAAGGGTATCCACTTCCCGTTGCAGGATTTCCTTCTCAGTCTGGACAAGGTGTTTGGCGGCAAGCGCCTTTTTCAGCTCAGCAATGATGGATGACGCTTTTTTCAGCACGGACTGGTAGTTGAACATGGATGCCTTGGGGAGAGAGGAATCTTCCCGAAGAATCTTTTCCGCTTCCTCAGCCTGTCGCTCATACGCTTCAATATTCTTTTTCAGTTCTTCTTCACGCTGTTCCAGAGCAGCAAGGATTTGTCGGGAGTTTTGCGCAAGTTCTTCGGATTCCAGAATCAGGTTGTTCAGGGCTTCCTGTTGCTGCTTGAACTCTCGCGTATCCAGATGCTTTTTGGCCGAACCCGGCTTTTGCTCGACGCCGCGCTGAATGTCGAAGCCACGACTTTGCAGATAAAGGGGGAGTTCGGTTTGCAACTTTTTCAGACTGGCGCGGGTATAAATGCTGTTGGCACTGAGTCGTCCGTCCGGCGTCACCGGCACATGAAGAAAGTGCATGTGCGGCGTTTTTTCATCCATATGAACCATTGCCGAGATGATATTTTCCCTGCCGACAAAATTTATGAGATATGTTGCTGCTTCCTCAAAAAAGCGTTTGGTTTCATCGGCATTGAGTTTGTCAAAAAATTCCTTGTCGGAACTGACAATCAGACCGCACATATGCACAGCGTCCTTGCGCACGGCCTTGACCATGAGCAGGTCGTCAATGCGATTCTGGATGGCCTGCGCGTAATTGTCTGAGGCGGATTCATGCAAATCGTAGTTTCCCGCACTTCGGCTGTAGTCGATGTCGGGGTTGGAATGGCTCTCACGTTCGCGCCGATTGTGCGACTGAATGCCGCGAATGGCGTCTTTCTTGAATTTGTCCATATGCAGGACGAGTGTGGACATAGTGAAACTTCCTTGTATCTATAATCAACGCTGTTTTCAGGCTACTGCAAGGCGGTACACTTTTTCAGTTTTCGCGGTACAGCCGAAGAAGACTCTGGCGGACATATCCGGATTTTGCTGGACGCATGTTCGGGGGGTGTACCGCTGTACCTCCCCCTGGAGGCTGGTACAGCGGTACACCTTCAAACAGACGGGTCAGTTTTTCCCTTCCAGCTTCTTTTTCAGGCGCTGAATCGCACCCTTGGACTTGCCCAATTCCTCGGCACAGTCGCGGATACTGTACCCCTCGCCAAGCAGTCTTTTCAGCTCCTCCAGCTCCACGTCCTCAATTTCCCGAACCTGCCAATGCAAGGCATTGCCCTCGGCAATCAGGTTGGCCTCAAAAGGCCTGGCGTCATCACCGAGAATGCCTCTGGCCTTGGTCAGATGAACCTCAAACCGTGCGCCTTCGGCCATTGCATATTCCCGTGGCCTGCGAAGACTGATGACCGTATCCATGATGTCCTCTTTGGCGCTGGTGCCGCGCTGGTCGCCGGATTTCCCGGCATGGTGAATCAGGAGGACCGTGATTCCCCTGCGGCGCAAATCCAGAAGCCACGCCTGCATGGCCTGCCAGGACTGCGATTCGTTTTCCTTGCCCGTGCGGCAGAGTGTGGCGATATTGTCCAGCACCACCATGTCCACGCCTTTCAGGAGCGGTTCAATCATGGCCTGCCCGCTGGCGGTGGATAAATCCGGCATGGCGCACGGCTGCAAGTCCGGTGTAATGAGTGAAAGGTTTTTCAGCGCCTGCGGCGGGATGGCCATGCCGCCCACAAGGGAGGACAAACGGCTTTGCATGGAGGTTGCGGGCATTTCGCCGTCCACATAGAGCGTTTTTCTGGGCATGGGCGCACGCCAGTTGAAGACCGCGCCGCCAGAGGCGACAGCCACGGCCACGCTCAGGGCGGCAAAGGTTTTGCCCACGCCTCGCGGAGCGTAAAGAATGCCTATCCCCTGAACCGGCAGGATGGGCGATAGAAGATAACCCCGATCAGGAATCGTCATGGACAGGAATTCACTCATGTCCAGGGCGACAAGGCCGTGCTGTTTGGTCAGGGCCGTTTCCAGTTGCGAGCAGACGACTTCAATGCCTTCAATCCGGTGAAGATCATTGAAGTCAGTGCCGTTCCCGCTGATGAATTGAGGGAGTACAAGTTGAACGTTTGCGGCCTGAGCCGCTTCCTCGCCCTTCTTGCGCCCGGTTTCGTCATTGTCGCCGCAAATGATGATTGTCTTGTCCGACAACCGTTCTTTTATGCTCCTGGCAACTGTGGCAAGATTGTTCCCGGAAAAGGCCACACAGACCGTCCAGCCTGTGGCAAGGTGGATGCTTGCGCCAGTGGCAAAGCCCTCGCAGACGGCAACAGGCTTTTCCGGCTGACCCTGAATGATGAATTGGCCGCCGGACACCTTGCCGCCCATGAGGAAACGCTTTGTTCCATCGGGATAGATGCGTTGCAGGCTTTGCAGATTGTTTGCGGTATTCAGTACAGGAACAAGCAACGCGCCGTCCCGCGCCTGCCGTATGCCTTCCAAAGCTGTAATGCCCTTGCGGCGCAAATAGGGATGGTTGGCATCGCACACTCGCGCCGAATTCCACTCCTGTCTGGCCTGTTGTGCCGCTTCCGCATGGCGTTTGGCACATTCCGCTTCACGTTGCCTCTGTATGGACTGTTGACGTTCCCGCCATGCCGAAAGTTCGGACACGGAAAGCGTTTGCTTTTCTTCGGCACAGAATGTGCCCTGATCGTCGGTTTCCCAGTTGCACCACCAGAGAGTGGCCGGTTTGTCCAGATGGGCAATGTACGCGCCGTTCTGTTTGCGAGGCTTGCCTTCTGTGGGGCAACGGTGAAGAGTTCCGTCTGTGAGGATTGCTTCAGGGACAAGACCATGCTGGCCAAGCACGTCATGGAAAGTATGGAGAAGATCATTCATGGTCTTCACCTTCCTTTCCGACATGCTCAATAAACGCCCTGATGTCCTCGGCGCGCCAGACGGTCGTGCGCGGGCCGATTTTTACAGGCCTGGGATAGCGTCCTGTTGCGCATCCTTTCCACCATGCGCTCTTGCTGATGGGAAAAAGCTCCAGAACTTGCGGAAGCCGAAGAAAACCAGTGGAAGGAATATCTGTCGCCATAGCGATAACTCCGTATATAGTTGATGATTACGGAGTGCTATAGCATATTTATTCAATAAATCCACATAGTTTGAAGAAATACGATACAGTTGAATAACGTGTGATAGAGTTTTTTTGAGCTTGATGGGAATTGAAAAAAAGTGGATTTTTCTGAGAAATTTTTCAGAAATATATTGTAACGATACAAAATTAAACGAGATATTTATTTGATAATGGGCAGAAGTATCCAGCCCTCTGACTATAACGCTATGAGGGAAGGAAGGATAAAGCCGTCTTTTCACGACTGGACAAAGCCAGTTACATCCACAAAAAATCGGGGTTTGTATTGGGGGTTGTTCTAGCTTTGTATAATAAAATTTATAGTTATATCAAATAAATAAAGACTCAATGGGAAGACTATCTGGATGGACTACGCAACACACAACAGAAAAGAAGCAAGGAGGAAGTATGAAAGAGAAGGCCAGGTCCGATCGTGAGGTTTGTATCTCCATTGGGAAAATAGAAGGAGAAGCCCAGGTGACGAGCAACGACACCGGCTGGAGCGAAGAAGAAAAGGAGCGTATGAGGCAGGCCGGTTACGACGACATGGATATAATCCGGGAGTGGTATAGCTGAGCAATGCCTTTCATATTTAAACGGGCAGCACGAGTTTTTGCCATGAAAATTCGTGCCGCCCGTTTCCATATTGTCCAGCTACGATGTTTGAGCTATTTTTTCCCCATGTCAGACCAGCAAAAAATATCCATGGGCAGGGTACGGCAGGCATACGATCTGACCGCCAATGAAGTCGAACAGCTTATTCAGTCCCTTTGGCCCGACGCCGTGTTTCCTGTGGAGTTATGGAACAGGACGCATGAGACATTTTGGCGGGCTTTTGCGGATGCTCGTCAGGCCGTCTACAAAATGGAAAGCCCGACGTTGCCTCAGGTGGACCTGTCGCTCAAAAGATTTCAAACATACCTGCTCGCCCATGACATCATGGACTTTTTCAGGAGGCTCTCCCTGAATATCCATGTCAATGTGCTGAAACCGGGACTGACATCTATTCTTGAAGAGTCCTATGAAGATATGGAGTCCATATTTTCAAAGGAACGAGAATTTCTGTTCAACAGTCTGGATAGGCTGAACACAGAAAATATTTTCGAGCAGTATTCACCGGATTCGGCACTGTTTGAGAAGCCGGTATGTTCCATTCCCGTTTCAAGCTACCACTTTATTGCGCATATCTTTGTCGATACCATAATGGTGGATAGAGACTCCGCTATCAGGCATCTCCGTCATTATCCCCTGCGCCGGGAAGTAAAAGGCATCACCCGCGCCCTTGTGGAATCCGTTTTACGGGCAGCTCCGTCGGAATCGGCTGTTGCTGATAAAGCGGCGGTACTTCCCACATGTGAACGGTCGCCACAGGATGGAAAACTCGTTTTTTACGTTCCTGGCGCCATCTGGGAAGGAAGACCCGACACGGCTGTCCGTGACGCCATGAAAGAGAAGTATCCCCTCGCGGTGATCGCCTACGTTCTGCTGTACTGGTGCGGTCCCCAAAAATCCGAGGCAGGCCATAAAGCCCCACAGGGCCGGAAGACGCATGTGGGCCGTCTGCTTGCGGAAAAAGAGTACAAGGATGAAAAATCCTATCGCAATCTGATGGATATGCTCCTCAAGGAAGCGGATGCATACTCCATACTCAAGGTATGACCAGTCTGCTGTTTTCCCGTCTTTTTTAGATTTTCCCGCCATTTTTCCGTCCGATTCCCTCACGGGAATCTTTTGACGTGTGCCAGACTCTCCTGAAATTCAGCAAGATTCAGGAGAGTTTTTATGTCACGATCTGATACGAAAATCCCCTCGTGTGGTTTTTTTCGTCTTCCTCAAGTCATCGCCCTGATTCCCATAAGCAAGAGCGCCTGGTGGGAAGGCTGCCGTACCGGTCGCTATCCCAAGCCCGTGAAGCTTGGCCCTCGCACAACAGTCTGGCGAGTTGAAGACATCAAGGCGTTCATCGAAAGCGTGGGTAAGGACGGCAGCCATGAATAGCGATATCCAGCAGCCCGGTTCCTTTCGGAGATATAGTGAACGTCTATCGCCTTGTCTCATCTCGACTGAATATCCGCGACTCGCCAAAGGAAATTTGTTCTTCAGGAACACCAAGACCGTAAAACAGAAAGGCATTTCTCGCCTCTCAAGGCTCTCCCCTATACAGACACGTAGCGGACACGATACACACAAGGCCGCCCCGGTTTATGCTCCATAGAGTTTTCCCGATACATGCGCTGTTACCGTCCGTCATGCGTTCATGGACCCGCCCCGGCCCGCTCACCATGCTGACTACACTTTGAGCCGGACACTGGCCGGAGGTGTTTCGTATGGTGTTCAGGCTCATGCCGCATACCGTCTCTCCATGAGCTGGATGTTTACCCGGTGCTGTCGTCATACCCACCAGCGACATGCTGGATACAACTCCGCTTCACCCCCGGTACGTACACGCCACATTCCTGATGCCCGCATCATGCATCCCCGTTTTTGCGCGGATGCCTGTTCATTCGTCCGGCCTTGTCTCCGAAGGCCAGCCTACGTTTCGTATAGACGCTTCGCGTCATACTGCACGGCTGGCGAGGGGCGTTGCCCCTTCGAACCCCGGAAAGCCCAAAGGCAGGGAAAGCGGTGAAGCGCGTCAAGCCCGTCCGCAACGCCGCCGTCGTCGTGCGCGTGTTCCCGGAGGAGCGTGACATTCTCCGCTTCAATGCCGCGCTGCACGGCATGAGCATGTCGGACTACATCCGCCAGACCTGCCTTGGCATCCGCCTGCGAAAAACGCCGGAAGAGAAACGGCGGCTGCGGGAGCTGTCCCGCATCGGCGCGAACATCAACCAGCTTGTGAGATGGGCCAACACCTATAAGCGGGCGGCGGAAGCCGTGGAGGTATTGACGGCGCTGGCGGGCATCGAACAGCGTATTATCGAGTTCGCATCATGCGCCTCAACGGAAGATGAACCGGAGGCGAAGCCATGCTGATGAAAGTCTTTCCGCACGGCACCGGGGAAGGCGACAAGCCCAGCCGCTATCTTGTACGCCCGGACTATCCGGGGAGAGACACAGCCCCGCCCCAGGTGCTGCGCGGCGACCCAGCTATGACCCGCGCGCTTGTCGACAGCATAGAGCGGCGATGGAAATTCACTTCCGGCGTTCTGTCATGGCACCCGGATGATAAGGTGAGCGAAGAGCAGGAAGAGGAAGTCATGGACGCCTTCGAGCAGGTGGCCTTCGCCGGGCTGGAAGCGGATCAACGCAATATCCTTTGAAAAAGGCGAGAACCGGGCGCGGGATGAGCTTCCGAAAAAGGCCGACCTGTTCAAGGCGCGAAACCGGGCTAAAGAGGTCATTCACGCCTTTCTCAAGGAAAAAGTGGCGCGGGGACTTGTCCGGAACCGGGAAGATATTCTGAGCGCCCTGAAGGAACAGGGGCTGAGCATCAACCGCGAAGGCAGGGACTACATCAGCGTCATTGCCCCGGACAGCGGCATGAAGATGCGCTTCAGGGGAGGCTTTTACGCCAGGTGCTGGACGCCCAAAGATATCCCAGAGGAAGAGTCCGAGGAAAAAAAGAAGGAAACGGCGCGGCGCATGGTCGCCCGTCTGCAACAGGACTTTGAGCGCGTCATTGAAAAACGCGCCGCCTGCAACATCAAACGCTATCCGGCAAAATGGAAACAGGACAACAGCTTCCAGGAGGAAATTCATGACCGAAACAGAACGGATGTTGATTGTATAAAGAAAAAGGCGGAGGTCAGCTTTGCAACTCCTTTTGAGTAGTAAAGCTTGCGGTTCAAAATTTAGTGGCGTTCAAAATTTACACAAAATGGAACTGCAAATACCATGTGGTATTTGCCCCCAAATATCGCAGGCAGGTTTTCTATGGGGAAAAGAAGCGTGAGATCGGCGAGATATTACGCAGGCTTTGTGAATGGAAAGGAGTGACAATTCTCGAAGCGGAATGCTGCCCGGATCATGTACATATGCTGCTGGAGATACCACCCAAGATGAGTGTGTCGGGATTTATGGGGTATCTGAAGGGTAAAAGCGGCCTGATGCTGTATGAACGATTTGGCGATCTGAAGTTCAAATACCGCAATCGTGAATTCTGGTGCCGGGGCTACTACGTGGATACGGTAGGCAAGAACAAAGAGAAGATTAGGGATTACATAAAGAAACAGCTGGAAGAGGATAAACTGGGTACGCAGCTTTGCCTTCCCTACCCGGGTAGCCCGTTCACGGGCCGCAAGTAACAGAAATGCCGATGCCAGATTCGCTATGCGCCTGTTAGGGCGCTGCTGGTAACAGAGCCTTACAGGCGCATATGAAGAACCACCGGCTAGGCCGGTGGGTTCTTTTGCGAGGTATCCTACTTGTACTTGGACAAAAGAATCTTGTTGCAAGCATAGAATCGAAGTAGCTCGCTCTCTTTGCAGTTTTCCAACTGTGCAAGCAGATCTTTCCCGATGCCTTTCGGAGAACGTCTAATCTCCTCAAGCGCGAACAATTCTTTCACATGGAGAGACAATGCAGAAGCTATTTTTTCCAAGGTTGATAAAGTCGGATCGCTGAGGCCTCGTTCGATAGATTTGATGTGCCGCAAGGACAAACCGGATTTTTTCGCTAATTGTTCCTGTTTCAATTTTCGTGAGAGACGCAGCAAACGAATCGTTATCCCAAAAGATTTTTGACAGTTCCCCATAGGCTCCTCCAATGGAGGAGAATAGCCTTGACCTTAGGTTTAACAGTCAAAAATAGAAAATATACATTCTATTCTCTCATTCATACCATGCCGTTCTTGAGTTTTGCCTTGCCGGGAAAGTCTCAATTCTTCCCCTGAGAAGCTTCTCAAAGGATTGACGGCTTTTCAGGATCGGGCTATTTTCATGCATATACATGGAGTTTTTATGGAGTCCCTCACGAAGGAATACGCTTCTCCTGTCTGCGTCTGTATGCAGCTCCGCAAAGCCGGGCGTGTTGTTACGCAGAGTTACGATCGCTGCCTGCGCCCCGTGGGCATCCGGGGAACACAGTTTGCGCTGCTGAAACGGATCGCCTGTATGCGTCGGCCGTTCATCACGGATATCGGCAAGGTGCTGTGCATGGATCAGACCACGGCGACCCGGAATATCGGGCTGTTGGAGCGGGCGGGGTTTGTTGCCGTTGGCGTGCATCCTGACGATGCCCGGAAGAAGGTGGTGGAATTGACGCCGGAAGGGCAGGCCAAGCTGGAGGAAGCCTTTCCCCTGTGGGAAGAGGCCCAACGGGAAATCAGGGAATACCTCGGCGACGACAGGCTGGGGCATCTGTGCTCCCTGCTTCAGGTTCTGAGCGATTTCTCCAGCGAATGAAGTTTCTCCTGCTCCATGTACATCCTCAAGAAAGGATAAAGGAGGCTTTTTATGAACGTACTGCTCATCAACGGCAGCCCGCACAAGAAGGGCTGCACTTACACCGCTCTCAGCGAAGTGGCAGGACAGCTTGAGAAAAACGGCATCGGCTCGAATATCGTGCACATCGGCTCGAAGCCCATTCGGGGCTGTATCGCGTGCGGCGCTTGCCGGGAAACCGGGCTGTGCGTATTTGACGACGATCCGGTCAACGAGTGCTCAGGGCTCTTGAAGGCGGCGGATGGCCTTATCGTGGGGTCGCCCGTCTACTATGCGGCTCCCAACGGCGCGCTGTGCGCTTTCTTGGATCGCCTGTTCTATATGAAAAGCGGAGCCTACGCCTACAAGCCCGCTGCCGCCGTGGTCAGCTGCCGCCGTGGCGGGGCCAGCGCGGCTTTTGATCGCCTGAACAAATATTTTACCATTTCCTGTATGCCCATCGTGTCCTCGCAGTACTGGAACTCCGTGCACGGCAACACGCCGGAGGAAGTGAGGCAGGACAAGGAGGGTTTGCAGATCATGCGGACCCTGGGCGACAACATGGCGTGGCTGCTCAAGTGCATTGAGGCCGCCAAGGGGACCGTGCCCTATCCGGTGCGGGAGCCGTGGACACCCACGAATTTCATCCGTTAGGCTAAACAGCAAACACGACGACGGGTTCGCGCAAGCGGCTCCTCGATACGGGCCCGCATTCCTCGGAGTGCGGGCTCTGCCGTCATGAAAGCGAAACAGAGATATGCTTTTGTGGCTCCCGGCTGGAATAGAATGCCGTCCTCTGCGGGATGATGATTTTTCGGGAGCACGGCGGACAAATGGCGAGGCGGATTGGAGCGCTTCTCAAGATATCGTTTGCCGTCTGGGAAAAAGAACGCTACTGGATTCTAACACGTCAACGTTACGATTCTGTGACAATGCCGGTATGATAGGTTCCCCAAGGGGAACCGCCCGGGACAAGAGGGAAAGGGGCGGCACATGGCGGAGAAAGAACGCGCTTCTCGGCAGGTCATCGTTATTTCATTGATCACGGCGGCCTGTTTGATCGGCGACTCGATGCTGTACATCGTGCTGCCCATCTGTTTCGCTCAGGCCGGGCTGTCCTCCTTATGGGAAGTGGGGATTATCCTGTCGGTCAACCGGCTGGTGCGGCTCCCGCTCAATCCGATGGTAGGCTGGCTGTACCGCCATATCAGTGATCGGACCGGCATTTTCATCGCCACGGTACTCGCCACCATCACCACCTTCAGTTACGCCTTTGCGGACGGCTTTGCCGTCTGGCTTCTTCTGCGCTGCCTGTGGGGTATCGCATGGACACTGTTGCGGCTTGGCGGCTTCTATTGCATCCTGAATGTATCGTCCGACGATAATCGCGGCTATTTCATGGGGTTGTATAACGGCCTGTACCGGATCGGCAGTCTGGCGGGGATGCTCCTCGGCGGGATTTTCGCGGACTGGCTCGGTTTTTCCGTGACGTGCATGTTATTCGGCGCGTGTACCGCCGCGACTATTGTTCTCGGGTTCATCTGTGTGCCGCGCGGAAACAGCGGCGTCCCGGCCGGAACGCAAGCCGAGGAGCGGTCTTTGACGTGGCTGTGGAAGGACGGCACGGTCCTGTGGGTCATGGCGACGGGGCTTGTCGTGGCGCTTATCTATCAAGGCCTGTACGCCTCCACGCTCAGCGAGCTCATCCGCATCCATTTCGGGAGCAGCGTTACCCTGCTTGGCGGGGTGGCCGTGGGCGCGGCAACGCTCGGGGGCGTCCTGCAAGCTATCCGCTGGGGGTGGGAGCCGTGGCTGGCCCCGGGGATCGGCGTATTGTCCGATCGCCGCTTCGGTCGGCGATCCATGATGGTGGTCTCGCTGGCGTTCGGGGTGGTCGTGTTCGGGCTCGTCGCCTTGCGCTTGCCCCTGCCGCTGTGGCTTGCCGTGTTGATCGGCATTCAACTCACGGGGACGTCACTGACCACGATAGCCGATTCCGTGGCTTCGGATACGGCGTCCGTGCGGGGAGGGCGGGTATTTATGATGTGGTACTCGTTCGCCGTGGATCTCGGCGCGGCCCTCGGGCCGACCCTCGCCTACCTGCTTAATGACATGTGGGGGATGGATACGGCTTATGCGGGCACGGCGGTCCTTCTGCTGATCCTTGCCGTGAAGTGGTACTGGTCGGCTCCGCTGCTCAAACCCTTTGTCCGGCGCTCTGCCTGACGGGAAATGCGCCTTCCGGCGCGCGGCCGTTTTCATGGTTTTGGGGCTCGGCGCCTCCCGTGAAATCCCTTTCTTGCCGATAGATTCCACTGCCAATCGATGATGTACAATCCCGCTTCCGTTTTGTCCGGAGCGGGATTTTTTGTATGCGTTTGGGGCGCGTACATTGTTATTATTTAGGATTTATTACTTTTTTCTGTTTTGTAGCACAATCTCCGCACAACCGTCTCTCCTTTTCTCCACGATCGACAAAAAGCGGACACGCCCGCGTCACACGGCTCCTCCACTATGCGCCCAACGACAAGTGAGGAGTTCAACATGATCCACATAGATACTCTCAGCAAAACGTTTTCAGGCGGGAAGGGGCTTGACCGGGTCAGCCTGCACATCAAGCCCGGCGAAATGGTCGCGCTCATCGGCTCGTCCGGTTCCGGAAAATCGACCCTGATGCGCCATATCGCGGGGCTCATGCCCGGCGACGCCGACGGCGGGCGGATCGAGGTCGCGCAGCACCTCATCCAGGACAGGGGCGTGATCAGCCGCGACATCCGAACCATGCGGGCGGAAATCGGCATGGTCTTCCAGCAGTTCAATCTGGTGGATCGCATGTCCGTTTTGCGCAACGTCATGCTCGGCGCGCTGTCGCGCACGGCGCTGTGGCGCAGCCTGCTGGGCTTCTTCCATGAAGAGGACGCACGGCTTGCCTACAAGGCGCTGGCCCGCGTCGGCATCATGGAAAAGGCGCATCAGCGCACCTCCAACCTCTCCGGCGGGCAGCAGCAGCGCGCCGCCATTGCCCGCGCCCTTGTGCAGCGCGCCCGCGTCCTGCTGGCGGACGAGCCCATTGCCTCGCTCGATCCGGAATCGTCCCGCAATGTTATGGAAACGCTGCGCGATCTGAACCAGAAGGACGGGCTCACCGTGCTCGTGACCCTGCATCAGGTTGACTACGCGCTGTCCTTCTGCCCCCGAACCATCGCCTTGAAGCATGGCCGGGTCGTGTACGACGGGCCGAGCGCGGAACTGACCCCCGCCTTCCTCAAGCGGCTCTACGGTACGGAATGCGACTCCCTGTTCGCCCGCCAGGAAAGCGACATCCGGCGGAATCCGCCCCTGACGCAGGTTCAAGTGGCCTAACCCTCAACAACAAGGATTTGCCATGTTTTCACGTTTCCTGATCGCCGTTGCGGCGGCGGCCGTCGTCCTTGGCGGTTCCGTTTGTGCCAAGGCTGCGGAAGTCCTGAACTTCGGCATCATCTCCACGGAATCCTCCCAGAACCTCAAACAGTTGTGGGACCCCTTCCTCGCCGACATGGAAAAGGCCACCGGCTTCAAGGTCAAGGCGTTCTTCGCTTCGGACTACGCCGGGATCATTGAGGGGATGCGCTTCAAAAAGGTCGATCTCTGCTGGATCGGCAACAAGGGCGCCATCCAGATGGTGGACCGTTCCGACGGTTCCGTTTTCGCCCAAACCACGGCGGCGGACGGTACGGACGGCTACTACTCCTTGCTTGTGGTGAACAAGGAGAGTCCGCTCAAGAGCGTGGACGACGTGCTCAAGAACGCGGCTGGGCTTCGTTTCAGCAACGGCGATCCCAACTCTACCTCCGGGTTCCTCGTGCCCGGCTACTACGTGTTCGCCAAGAACAACGTCGACCCGAAGAAAATTTTCAAGAACGTGGTTGCCGCCAACCATGAGTCCAACGCGCTCGCCGTCGCCAACAGGCAGGTGGATGTGGCGACTTGCAACAACGAAGCCATCGGCCGCCTCGAAATCGCCCACCCTGAAAAGGCCGCGCAGATCCGCGAAATCTGGCGCTCGCCGCTCATCCCGAGCGATCCGCTGGTGTGGCGCAACAGCCTTCCCGAAAGCACGAAAAAGAAGATCGCCGATTTCATCTTCGGGTACGGCGTGAAGGGTGATGTGGCCCACGCCAAGGCCATCCTCGAAAAGCTCCAGTGGGGGCCGTTCAAGCCTTCGACCAACGCCCAGCTGGTTCCTCTCCGTCAGCTCGAACTGTTCCGCGAAAAGAGCAAGCTGCAGGCCAATGCCGAGATGCCTGCGGCGGAAAAGGCCGAGCGCATCAAGAAGATTGATGAAGCCCTCGACAGGTTGTCCCTGTAATACGCCTCGGCGGCGCGGAGGTTCCCGCGCCGCTTTTTCCCGGCGGGCCCGTACCGCCGGTTTTCCGAAAGGATTGCCATGAGTTCCGAATTTGCTCTGTCCCCTCCGCGCAAACGCCCTATGGAACTGCTGCGCCTCGTGGGTTGGGCCGTCGCGCTGGCGTTTCTCGTCTGGTCGTGGCGGGGGGCGGAAATGCGCCCCATGACCCTGATTACCGAGTCGGGCAACATCCTCACGCTGATTAAAGACTTCTTTCCGCCCGACTTCACGGACTGGCGGCTGTACGCCACGGAAATGGTCGTCACCCTGCAAGTCGCCATCTGGGGCACGCTGCTCGCCGTGGTCTGTGCCGTGCCGCTCGGCATCCTGTCTTCCGACAACATCGTGCCGTGGTGGGTCTACCATCCCGTGCGCCGCCTCATGGACGCCGCCCGCGCCATCAATGAAATGGTGTTCGCCATGCTGTTCGTGGTCGCCGTGGGCCTTGGCCCCTTCGCGGGCGTGCTGGCGCTGTGGGTACATACCACGGGCGTCCTCGCCAAGCTGTTCTCCGAGGCCGTGGAAGCCATCGAGCCGAGCCCGGTCGAAGGCGTGCGCTCCACGGGGGCCTCCTTCCTTGAGGAAGTCGTATACGGCGTCATCCCGCAGGTTTTCCCGCTGTGGATCTCCTATTCGCTGTACCGCTTCGAGTCCAACGTGCGCTCCGCCACCGTCGTGGGCATGGTCGGCGCGGGCGGCATCGGCATGGTGCTGTGGGAGCTGATCCGCAGCTTCGCCTTTGAGCAGACCTGCGCCGTCATGGCCCTCATCGTGCTGGTCGTGGTGGTCTTCGACATGCTCTCGCAGCAGCTGCGGAAGAGGGTGCTGTAATGCCCGCCCGCTATGCCGTGTACTACGCGCCTTCGGCGGGCGATGCCCTGCATCAGGCGGTGACCCCGCTGCTGGGCCGTGATGCCCTCGGGGGCCTGAATGTGCCGCAGGCGACGCCTCCGGGCGTGGATCCCGTTTTCTGGAAGGCGGTCACCCGCGTTCCCGCCCATTACGGATTGCACGCGACGCTCAAGGCGCCTTTCGAACTCCGCCATTCGGGAATGGACAGCCAGCTGTTGCGCTCCACGGGTGAAGTGGCGTCCCGCTTCCTTCCCTTTGCAATTCCGTCCCTGTCCCTCGCCTATCTGGGCAAGGAGGAAAAAGGCTTTTATGCGCTCGTTCCCTCGACGAAATGCTCTCTGCTGTCCTTTCTGGAGCGCGCCTGTGTGATGGATCTGGATGCCTTCCGGGCTCCCCTGAAAACCGAGGATGTGGCCCGGCGCGGCCATCTGTCCCTTGAGGAACGCAGCAACCTGTATATGTGGGGCTACCACCGCGTCCTTGATTCGTTCCAGTTCCACATCACGCTGACCGACGGCATTGCCGACGCGGGATTGCGTGCGCTTGTGGGCGCGGGCCTGCGCAAGGCGCTGGAAGGCGTGCTGGACGCTCCGCTCCGTATCGATGCCCTGACCCTTTTCAAACAGGAAAACCGCAACCGGCCCTTTTCCGCCGTGGCGCGGCTTCCGTTCGCCAACGTACAGACTGCACAGGAAACAGCATGATGTCTCTCACCGTTCGACAAGAAAGGATGCGGCTGTTGGCCCTCGCATCCGTGGAGCGTCTCGAAGCGGGGCTCTCCGCCATTACGCCGCCGGATTACGAGGTAGTCCGCGGGCCGGAAACCGGGCTGGTCATGATCCGGGGCCGCGTGGGCAACACCGGCGACGCCTTCAATATGGGCGAAGCGCTTGCGACGCGCTGCGTGGTCTCGTTGAAGGACGGCTGCCTCGGGTATGCGTGGATTCTGGGCGAGGATGCCCGCCGCGCCGAGCTTGCCGCCCTGTACGACGCCCTCTGGCAGCGGGACGGCTATGCGGAACCCCTTGATCGGGAACTGCTCCCCGCGCTGGAAGCGGAACGCGCCCGCCGGGTGCGGGAGGATGCCGCCGCCGTCGAGCCTACCCGCGTTGATTTCTTTACGCTTGTCCGAGGAGAAGACTGATGCCGGCCTTTTCCCAACCCGTATTCGATATGCAGTGGGTGTTCCGCGTTGTGCTCGATGCCATGTCCCGTCCCGCGCGGCTTTGCCGCCTGCCCGTATTCCCGCAGTCCGTGCCGGACGGCCTTTCGCCCGTGCTGGCGGATCTCGCCCTGACCCTGTGCGACGGCGAATCTCCGCTCTGGCTTTCTCCGGGCCTGCGGAAGGATGAAACGACAACGTGGCTCCGTTTCCACTGCGGCTGTCCGATCGTCGAAGAGGCGGACAAGGCGGCCTTCGCGCTGGTGGCGGACGCTTCCGAACTGCCGCCCCTGTCCGCTTTCGCGCAGGGCGTTCCCGCTTACCCCGACCGTTCCGCAACCGTTTTGCTTGCCGGTCTGGCCTTTGATGCGGGAACCCGTTTCCGTGGTTCCGGCCCCGGCATCTGCGGGGAAAGTACCTTCACCTGCACGTTGCCCGAAGATTTTGCGGAGCGGTGGCGCGAGAATACGTCGGGCTTCCCGCTCGGCGTGGACATGCTGCTGTGCGGCGCCGACGGCGTGGCCGGTCTGCCGCGCACCACGCGCCTTGAACGTCTGCCTCAGGAGAGTGCGTCATGTATGTAGCGGTCAAAGGTGGGGAAAAGGCCATTTCCGCCGCCCATGAACTCCTCCGCCGGGAAGGGCGGGGCGACCCCTCCGTCCCCGATCTGGGGATCGATCAGCTGATCGGGCAGTTGCGGCTTGCCGTGGACCGGGTCATGGCCGAAGGCTCACTGTATGACCGGGATCTCGCCGCGCTGGCCATCAAGCAGGCGCAGGGCGACTTGCTCGAAGCCGTATTCCTCGTCCGTGCCTACCGGACCACGCTTCCCCGGTTCGGCAGTTCGCTTGCCGTGGACACGTCAGCCATGCGCGTGCTGCGGCGCATTTCCGCCACATGGAAGGATCTCCCCGGCGGACAGATCCTTGGTGCGACGTTCGACTACACGCACCGCCTGCTGGATCGCACCCTCTCCCGCGCTGAAGCCGGAGCCGCCGGATCTTCCCCTCTTCCAGCAGAACCCGATACGGATTCCCCGCTCGGCGGGCCGTTGCCGCGTGCGCTCGACGCGCTGGTTGCGGAAGGGCTGCTCGAACGGCCCGAGCCGTCGGAGGGCGATGTCTGCCGCGACATCACCCGCCATCCTCTGGAACTGCCCGCCGATGCCCCGGCGGATCGCGGCGTGCGCCTTCAGGCGCTGGCCCGCGCCGACGAAGGGTTTCTGCTCGGCATGGCCTACTCCACGCAGCGCGGCTTCGGCGCTGTGCATCCCTTCACCGGAGAACTGCGCCGGGGATGGGTGGAAGTGTCTTTTTTCTCCGAAGAGCTCGGCTTCGATGTCGTTATCGGCGAAATCGAGCTGACCGAATGCGAAACCGTGAGCCGCTACACCGGGACGGCCCGCCCGCCGTGCTTCACGCGGGGCTACGGGCTGGTTTTCGGCAACAACGAGCGCAAGGCGCTGTCCATGTCCATCACGGATCGCGCCCTCCGCGCCAAGGAACTGGACGAACCCGTCGTCGGCCCGGCGCAGAATCCCGAATTCGTGCTCCTGCACGGCGACAACGTGGACGCCTCGGGTTTTGTCCAGCACATCAAGCTGCCGCATTACGTGGACTTTCAGGCCGATCTTTCCCTTATCCGCGGCTTGCGCGCCAAGCGGCAGAACGACAAGGATATCTAGATGCCACAGACCGACGTTTGCGCGGACGCGCCGCTTGAGGGCTATGCGTTCGCCTATCTTGACGAAACGACCAAACGCATGATCCGGCGGGGGCTCCTCAAGGCCGTTGCCATCCCCGGCTATCAGGTGCCGTTCGCCAGCCGCGAGATGCCCATGCCCTGCGGATGGGGGACCGGCGGGATTCAGGTTACCGCGAGCATCCTCGGCAGGGACGACGTGCTCAAGGTCATCGATCAGGGCTCCGACGACACCACCAACGCCGTGTCCATCCGGGATTTCTTCCGCAAGACCACCGGCGTCGCCACCACGACCCATACGGACGAGGCCACCATCATCCAGACCCGCCACCGCATCCCCGAGCAGCCGCTCACCGAGTCGCAGATCATGGTGTATCAGGTGCCGCTGCCGGAGCCGCTGCGCTGGCTTGAGCCGAGCGAGCAGGAAACCCGCACCCTCCACGCGCTGGAGGAATACGGGATCATGAACGTCAAGCTGTACGAGGACATCGTGCGCCACGGGACCATCGCCACGGGCTTCGATTACCCCGTGCGCGTGGCCGGGCGGTACATCATGAGCCCTTCGCCCATCCCGCGTTTCGACAACCCCAAGATGCACCAGTGCCCGGCGTTGCAGCTCTTCGGGGCTGGGCGCGAAAAGCGGCTGTACGCCATCCCGCCGTATACCGACGTGGAAAGCCTCGATTTCGAGGATTACCCCTTTACCGTGCAGTCGTGGGACGAGGCCTGCGCCATCTGCGGCTCCACGGACACCTATCTGGATGAAGTCATCCTCGACGATCAGGGGAACCGCATGTTCGTATGTTCCGATACCGACTGTTGCGCCCGCCGCGCCGCCGTGCGGGACGGGCAGGGAGGCGCGCAATGAAAGACTGGAACGCCGCCCCCATCCTGTCGGCCAGGAACCTGACCCGCCGTTACGGGGAGCATATCGGCTGCCGTGACGTCTCCTTCGACCTCTGGCCCGGCGAAGTGCTCGGCATCGTGGGCGAATCCGGGTCGGGCAAAAGTACGCTCCTGAACATGCTTTCGGGACGCATGGAACCGACCTCCGGAACGATCGCCTACCGCGACGCCGCCGGGCGTGAGCGGAACATCCACGCACTGCCGGAAGGCGAAAAGCGCCGCCTCCTGCGTTCCGAACTCGGATTCGTGCACCAGCGCCCCTCGGACGGCCTGCGTATGCAGGTCAGCGCCGGGGCGAACATCGGCGAACGGCTGATGGCCGAAGGCGCGCGACATTACGGCACGTTGCGCGGCAGGGCCCTGCAGTGGCTGGAGCGGGTGGAGATCGACGCCGGGCGCATCGACGACAAGCCCGCCCTCTATTCCGGGGGAATGCAGCAGCGCCTGCAAATCGCCCGGAACCTCGTCACGTCGCCGCGTCTGGTGTTCATGGACGAGCCCACCGGCGGCCTTGACGTGTCCGTACAGGCCCGTCTGCTCGACCTCTTGCGCCATCTCGTGCTGGACATGGATCTGGCGGTCATCCTCGTCACCCACGATCTCGCCGTGGCCCGCCTGCTCTCGCACCGGCTCATGGTCATGTACCGGGGGGAGGTCGTGGAAACGGGGCTCACCGATCAGGTGCTCGACGATCCGCATCACGCCTACACGCAACTCCTCGTCTCTTCCATCCTGCAAGGGTAAGCCATGAACACTCCCATCATCGAAGTCCGAAACCTGAGCAAGACCTTTGTGCTGCACCAGCAGGGCGGGGTGGCGATCGAGGCCCTTTCCGGGATCAGCTTTTCCGTGGACGCGGGCGAGTGCGTCGCCCTGCACGGGCCGTCCGGCGCGGGCAAGTCCACGCTCCTGCGCGCCCTCTACGGCAACTACCTCCCCACGGGCGGCTCCATCCGGGTCCGCTGCGGCGGGGAGGATGTGGACATCACCAGCGCCGCTCCCCGGACCGTCATCCGGCTGCGGCGGGGCTGCATCAGTTATGTCAGCCAGTTCCTGCGGGTTATCCCCCGCGTGAGCACGCTGGATCTGGTCGCGGAGCCGCTGCTTGAGGCGGGCGAAGGGCAGGCCGCCGCCCGCAGCCGCGCCGAAGGGCTGCTTGCCCGGCTGAACCTGCCCGAACGCCTGTGGCATATTGCACCCGCCACGTTTTCCGGCGGCGAGCAGCAGCGGGTGAACATCGCGCGCGGCTTCATCCGCCCGTCCCCCATTCTCCTGCTCGACGAGCCCACGGCCTCGCTGGACGGCGCGAACCGGCAGGTGGTCATCGATCTGATCCGCGAAGCGCGCGGGAACGGGGCCGCCATCGTGGGCATTTTCCACGACGACGTGGCCCGCGAAGCCGTGGCCGACCGCACCATCCCCGTCAGGCGCCCGTAACCTTTTTCATCAAGAGCATACAGCCATGAACGAAACCGTATTCACCAACGCCAGGCTGATCACCCCCGACGCGGTTGTCGAAGGCACCCTCGTCGTCCGCGACGGGCGCATCGTCTCTCTCGACAACGGCGCGAGCTCGCTCGCGGAACGCATCGATCTGGAAGGCGACTACCTGATGCCCGGCCTTGTGGAGCTTCACACCGACAACCTCGAAAAGCATTTCATCCCGCGCCCCAAAGTGCTCTGGCCTCAGGGCGTGCCCGCCTTTTTTGCCCATGACGCCCAGATCGTCGCGTCCGGGATCACGACCGTTTTTGATGCCCTGTCCGTGGGCGAGTACCACGACAAAGGCCGTATCGCCATGCTCGGCAAGGCCGTAGGCGCGCTGAACAGTTGCCGCTCCACCGGGAAGCTCCGGTCCGAACACCTGCTGCACCTGCGCTGTGAAGTGGCCGATCCCCGGATGCAGGATCTTTTTTTCCCGCTGTCCGATACGCCCGCGCTCAGCCTCGTGTCGCTCATGGACCACACGCCGGGCCAGCGCCAGTGGCGCGATACCTCTTCCTACCGCACCTATTACAGCAACATCGCCTCGTGGACGGATGAGGAGTTCGAGCAGGTCGTCGAACGCCTTCAGACCGCGCGCGACGGCTGCGCGGAGGACAATGCCGCGTCCGTTATGGCTTTCTGCCGGGAGCGAGGCCTGCCGATGGCGAGCCACGACGACACGCTTGTGGAACACGTTGAAGAAGCCCTCGGCAACGGCATCGCCATCAGCGAGTTCCCCACGACGATGGAGGCGGCGCGCCATGCCTCCGAAAACGGTATGCTCGTGCTCATGGGAGCGCCCAACGTGGTGCGCGGCGGGTCGCACTCGGGGAATATCTCCGCGCTGGAGATCGCGCAGGCGGGGTATCTGGGGAGCCTCTCCTCGGACTATGTGCCCGTCAGCCTTCTTGAAGCGGCGTTTGCCCTCAGCGAAGGCGGGTATATGTCCCTTCCGGCTGCGGTGGGGCTCGTGACCGCCAATCCCGCCGAAGCCGTGGGCCTCGCGGATCGCGGCAGCCTCGAAGTGGGGCGGCGGGCGGATCTCGTGCGCGTGAGCATGGTTGAGGGGCAGCCCGTGGTTCGGAATGTCTGGCGGGAAGGCGCGGAGGTTTTCTGATGCGGCAGGGCCAGCTTGTTTACGTCATGGGCGCTTCGGGCTCGGGCAAGGACAGCCTGCTGCAGGCTTTGCGTCCCCGTTTGCGAGGGGTCCCGGTGGCCTTCGCCCGGCGGTACATCACGCGGCCCCTCTCTCTGCTAAGGGCGAACGCCATATCGCCGTTTCCCCGGAACGGTTCGAGGCTATGGCGGCGTCCGGGGAGTTCGTGATGGACTGGCGAAGCCACGGCCTCCGGTACGGCATCGGGAAAGGCGTAGAAACAACTCTCGCCCACGGAGGCGTGGTGCTTATGAACGGCTCGCGGGAGTATCTGCCCGAAGCGCTCCGGCGTTTTCCTGATCTCGTTCCCGTGCTTGTGGAAGTGGACGCTTCCGTACTTCGGGCGCGTCTGCTGGCGAGGGGCCGGGAGCAGGGCGGGGATATTGAGGAGCGCATTGCCCGGGCTTCGATGCCTGCCCAATATCCGGACGGGGTACGCCGTATCGACAACTCCGGCCCGCTGGTGGAGTCGACGGCGGCTTTCTACCGGATGGTTGCGCGGTTGATTGAAGAAAAAACGGATTTTCGTCAGTAAAACGGATCGGGAATCCTATCCCGGCAATCCATATTGTTACCGGACGGAAAAGGAAGCGGCAGCTTCCTTTTTTTGTATAAAAAGAAAACCTCCCGCTAGGCGGGAGGTTCCGAAAAGCTTACAGCTTTGCATATGTTATAAAAACTCCTTTTGATTTGTTAGTAAAGCTTGCGGTCTGGCAACTGCAAGCGGCAACAAATCAAAAGGAGGTCACAATGAGTGACGTTCAAAGTTTAGCCCACACAAAATGGAACTGCAAATACCATGTGGTATTTGCCCCCAAATATCGCAGGCAGGTTTTCTATGGGGAAAAGAAGCGTGAGATCGGCGAGATATTACGCAGGCTTTGTGAATGGAAAGGAGTGACAATTCTCGAAGCGGAATGCTGCCCGGATCATGTATATATGCTGCTGGAGATACCACCCAAGATGAGTGTGTCGGGATTTATGGGGTATCTGAAGGGTAAAAGCGGCCTGATGCTGTATGAACGATTTGGCGATCTGAAGTTCAAATACCGCAATCGTGAATTCTGGTGCCGGGGCTACTACGTGGATACGGTAGGCAAGAACAAAGAGAAGATTAGGGATTACATAAAGAAACAGCTGGAAGAGGATAAACTGGGTACGCAGCTTTGCCTTCCCTACCCGGGTAGCCCGTTCACGGGCCGCAAGTAACAGAAATGCCGATGCCAGATTCGCTATGCGCCTGTTAGGGCGCTGCTGGTAACAGAGCCTTACAGGCGCAGATGAAGAACCACCGGCTAGGCCGGTGGGTTCTTTTTTCGATGCAACGGAACTCCTTTTGTGTAACCTCCCCATCAGTCGAAGTTTTCGCGGGTGGGGGCGAGGGAGCCTTTTTTCAAAAGGCTCCCTCCCCCACATTTTTACATCCCTACCGGAACCGTTCCGGCCATGATGCCGCACCCCTGAGGAAGATCCAGCGGGAGGCGGCGGATGTCTTCAAGCCCCGCGTTCCGCATGAATCCCGCAAGCTCCTGCCTTGTATAGGACTGCCCGTCAGGCGTTCCGACAAGCATGTTGAGATCGAACAGCGCCGGATGCTGCGGTCCGCTGCGGTTGTCGTCGAGGATGAATTCCTGAATGAGCAGGAGGCCGCCCGGAACGAGCGACTGCGCGGCCTTCCGCACGATGTTGGCGGACTCGTCAAAGCCCGCGCCGTGCAGGATCTGGGAGAGCCACGCCACGTCGAATCCGCCGGGAAGGTCTTCGGTGGTAAAATCCCCGCCCGCGAAGGAGATCCGGTCGGCCATGCCGGAGTCGGCGATGACGCGTTCCGCAAAGGGGCGGGTTGTGGGGAGATCGAAAACCGTGGCGCTCAAGCCGGGGTTGCGACGGCAGAAGTGGATGGCATAGGCCCCGGTCGCGCCGCCGAGATCAAGCAGGTGGGAACGGCCGGAAAGGTCGATGTGCGGAACGCTGCGTTCCGCCTGTGCGTTGGCGATGTTGTACATCCCCATGAGGAAACTTTCCCGCTCGCCCGTATCTTCGGTATCGACGGAAGAGCGGTGGCGGGTCGGCCTGTTCTCGCGGACGGACTCGTCCAGCTTGGACCAGCCGGGCATAAGATGGCGGTGATGTTCCACTATATGCCCGAGATAACCGGGATTGCCCCGGCACAGGTGATCCCGCGAGAAGGGCGGCAGTTCGCAGGTTTCGCCTTGACGGATCAACAGGCCCATTGCACACAGGGCGGTTAGAAGGCGGTCGAGGCTTTGGGGGACGCATCCTGTCCGATCGGCGAGTTCCGTCACGGTCATCGGCCCGCCGGACAGAGGGGTGAACACGTCCAGATGCACGGCGGCGTGGATGGCGCAGCTTTCCCAATACATCCCGGAAGCGTGGAGCAAGGCGGAAGGGGTCCAGTCTTTCATAACGCACCTCCTGTGTTTCATTGGAGTAGCATCCCTCGCACTTTGCCACAACCGCCGAGATTCGATGAAAGCGGCAGCCTGAACCGGAACGGACCAGTGCCGGCAGGCAAACGCCGATGCCCTGTGCGTGGCGTGGCCGGGCTTTCTTGTGGGGGAACACCGTTGCCGTTGATTGGGGCGTGCTCCGCCTTTGTGCGGATCGGTCGGCTACGCTTTTTTCTCGGCTCCCCATACCTGCCGACAGGAGCTGCTCGCGCTGCCATAGTGCGTGAAGTATGTCCATGACGGCATCTTCCCACGTCCCGTGTGTGGGGAGATGCGCGTTGCTGAAGTCGGCGGGGAGAGCCGTTATCTTTTTTTGTCGCATTAATATGTTTTTATCCGTCATTTAAAACTGCTAAAAAGCATGTTGTTTCTTTATTTGACTGATTTTAGTCTGAATGGCCTTTTTTAAAAAACAGATAACCGTGTTTTTGCACAAGGAGTGTTCTCTGAAAACACTATGATTTCTTTGAGAAAACATATAGGGTACATATAAGATCCGGCAGCGTTCCGGAAGGTCAGAGCCAAACGGCATGTTCGGGCATGTCGCTTCACATAACACTAGAGGCAAGGAACAAGGTCGGAGCATGAGAAGGCATGGATACGGGATATCCGTTTTCGGGGCGATCGTCTTGTGCTGCTTGTTCTTTTGCTTTCCCGCGCAGTCAGACGACAACGCCGTTTCCATCCGGGTGGGGTATTATGAGGACGGGGACTACATGTCCCGTGGCCGGTCCGCTGAGTATATCGGTTTCAATATCGAATTTTTGCAGAAGCTCGCCAAGGTGGGCGGGATGCGTTATGAAATGCTGGATGAGGGCAGCTGGGAGAACGCATGGCATCAGCTTTTGGAAGGGCACATAGACATGCTCCCCGCCGTGTTCCGCACGGAAGAACGGGAAAAAAGAGGTTCTGTTCTCCAACCTGCCCATGGGTACGCTTTATGTTACCCTCAATGTCAGAGTTGACGACAAACGGTACGGTTACGAAGATTTCAGCTCCTTTCAAGGGATGCGGGTCGGCATCATCCGGGGCAGCAGCGACGGAGAGCGTTTCCAGCGTTATTGCGAGAAGTTCGGCGTCAAACCGATCATCGTTCCCTATGCCGAGACGCAGGCGTTATTGAGTGCCCTTGAGGACGGGACGCTTGACGGCGTCGCCATCACCCACCTTGGCCGCAGCAGCACGTTCCGGAGCGTTGCCCAGTTCTCTCCGGAGCCGGTGTATATCGCTGTGGCGAAGAACAGGCCGGATTTGCTCGCCCGTCTTGATGCGGCGATGAATGCCATCGTGCTGCGCGATCCCAACTATATGATGCGGCTGTACGACAAATATTTTGCCGTCAGCATGGCGCAACAGCCGGTCTTTACCAAGGAAGAGGAAGCGTTCCTCAAACAGGCGGATGTGGTTGTCGCGGCGTATGATCCTTCGTGGGCGCCGCTGGAGTATACCGATACGGAAACCGGGATGTTCTCCGGCGTCACATCGGATCTGCTGTCCACTTTTTCAAGATACACAGGGTTGCGTTTCCGTTTTGAGCCGATAGATCAGGCCGAAGCGCTGGAAAAGGTCAAGAAAGGGCTTATTGATATGGTCTGCTCCGTAACGGGGGATTACCTCTGGGACGAGCGCAACAAGATGTATACCACCCGTTACTATCTGCGGGCGCCCACCATGCTTGTGCGGACCAAGCAGCCGCACGCCATCGAACGGATTGCCCTGCAAGGAGGCTACTGGTTCTCGGAGCATGTGGCGGCGGATCACCCAGGCAAGGAAATCATTTTTTACAAGAACGTACGGGAATGTTTCGATGCGCTGCTCAAGGGCGACGCGGATGCGGTTTACGCGAACGTCTATGTGACCAACTATTTGCTTACGGAACGCCGTTACGAATCCTTGGCCGCCACGAGCATGAGCAAGTACACGAGCGAAATCTGTTTCGGCATTTCCAAGTGTGCGGACCCGCGCCTGCTCTCCATATTGGATAAGTGCATCCAATATACGGCCCCTGAACGGATGGACGAGCTGGTGCTGAAGAACACCACCAAGCCCCGCCAGATCACGCTGCTCGATTTCGTGGCCCAGCACCTTATTGAGGTCGGGTGCGGGATGCTGGCGGTTTTCGGGGTGATCCTGCTGCTGTTGGTCTATAATCTCGCCATCAAGACGAGGAGCAACCATCGCATACAGGCCTTGCTGTATCGGGACGGGCTGACCAACCTCGACAACATGAACAAGTTCTATGTGGAGTGCGGGAAGCTGCTCCGGAAAGCGCCGAGCGGAAGCTATGCCTTGCTCTACGGGGATATCAATCAGTTCAAGACGATCAACGACAACCTTGGTTTCGCCGTGGGCGATCAGATCTTGCGGGCCTTCGGCGCGATCCTGCAGCGTAACGTCAAAGATGGGGAGTGCTGTGCCCGCGCATCGGCGGACCACTTCATCCTGCTGGTGCGTTATGCCGACTGGGAATCCCTGCTTGTGCGCATAGAAGAAATCGGCATGGAACTGGACGAGTGGCGGCGTATGCAGGACATGGCGTACCGGATCGTCACGGTGTTCGGTGTCTATTTGGTGAACGAGACGGAAGGGTTCGATATGCACCGCATGTTGGATTTTGCCAACTACGCGCGCAGGAACGCCAAGCAGACGATGAAGAACATTGTCCTTTACGACGAGAAGATGCGGCAGGAAGCGCTGTTGCAGCGCGAACTGGAAGGAAGGCTGGAGATCGCCCTGTCCCAAGGCGAATTCGATGCCTATTTCCAGCCCAAGGTGGACATGCGGGACGGCGCGCTCATCGGCAGCGAGGCATTGGTCCGGTGGAATCACCCTACGCGGGGCCTGCTTATGCCGGGAAGCTTTATCCCGTTTTTCGAGCGGAACGGCTCTGTGGTCGAAGTGGATTTGTACATTTACGAACTGGTTTGCCGGACCGTGCGCGAGTGGCTGGAGCGCGGGATGACCGTCAATCCCGTTTCCTGCAATTTTTCAAGCCTGCATTTCGACAGCCCGGAATTTCCCGAACTTGTCGCGGCGATCGCGGATCGCCACAATGTACCCCATGCGCTTTTGGAACTGGAAATCACCGAGAGCGCGATCATGCGCAATCCCCAAATCGTCTGTGCGCAGGTGTTGCGGCTGAAAGAGCGCGGCTTCATGATCGCCATCGACGATTTCGGATCTGGGTATTCTTCCCTCGGCCAGTTGCAGCAGCTGATGGCTGACGTGCTCAAGCTCGATCGCAGCTTCGTGCGGCGCGGGATGTTCGGGACGCGGGAACGGATTGTCATCGGCAACGTTATCCACATGGCCGGGGAACTGGGTATGCAGGTCATCTGTGAAGGCGTGGAGAACGCGAAACAGGCTGAAATGCTTATTGAGCTCGGCTGTTATTATGCACAGGGCTTCTACTACGCGAAGCCGATGCCGCGAGACGTGTTTGAGGGGCTTTTGGAGAAAGGCAAAGTTCTGCAGGACGAAAAAGAAAACAAGAGGGGAGCCTGGCAACGGAAGCCTTAAGCCATGTGAAGGCCGAAGCGATTTCCCCTGTGGATTCAAAAAAACTCTCTGTAACGGTATAAAAGGCCATGTACGGGAACCTTTCCCGTACATGGCCTTTCCTTTCCGTCATGGGAGCGGAACAGTAAACGGAAAATGAGGCGATGCCATAAAGTGCTGGCGTTGAGGAACATCTCTAGTGTATTCTCTTTTCAACAAAGAGCTGTCTGTACGCTCCGTTTCCGGAGGAATGCGGGTCCCGTTCAGACTGTTTGAGGGAGGGGCGGATGAGCATCCGTTGGGTTACGTCTCTATTGGGCCTGCTGCTTACCGTAACGATCATGGTCACGGCAGGCTTATCATGGAATGTGTACAGCTCGTTCACGAAAATGGTTGAGGCCGACGTCCAGTACCTGAACCTGATGCAAGTCAGCCGGGAATTGCTCCAGAGTTCCTATGATCTGACCCGCAAGGCGCGGGAATACGTCAATACGGGCGATGAGGCTTCCGAGCGGGCGTATTACGACATCCTTGCGCAGCGGTCCGGAAGGGTGCCCCGGAAGAGCTCCCTTGCGCCGGGAGAGACGATCAGCCTTCCGTCTCTGCTGGAGCGCTATGGAGCCAGCCGGGGAGACATGGAGTTTTTGGCGACCGCCCTGCGTCGTTCCGATGATCTGTCGATTACGGAAATCGAGGCCATGCAGGCGAGCAAGGGAGAAGCCTTGTGCCCTGACGGTTTGCACAGCGGATCGGACACAATCGATGTGGAGTATGCCCGCCGCCTTCTTTTTAATGCCGCCTACCAGAAACGGGCTGGTGAGATCATCAAGCTTGTCGAGTCGGGGATCACCAGCATCCTTGACCGGAAGTCCCATCAAATCGAAGCGTACAAGCGTTCTGTCGTATACCATATGAAGGAGTTGGGAGCTTCCATAGCGGTCGTATTCCTCATCGCGCTCATGTGGATCTGGTACGGGATGAAGAAGGTGAGCCAGCCGCTCCGTGAGACCACGCTGTTCGCGCACCGGGTCGCGGAAGGCGAAGCGGAATCGTCCATTGCCGTCAGCGGGCATGACGAAATCGCGGAACTGCGGGCCATGCTCAACGTCATGCTCAGCAGCCTGCAAAAAAATGCCCTCATGCTGCGTGAGCTTTCCTATATTGATCCGCTCACGGCCCTCTGGAACCGCCGCCGCTTCCGTGAGGTGCTGTCCGATGAGCTGCGGCGCGTGCAGGAAGAGAAAGGGAAGGGTTTTGGGTTGGCGTTCATCGACGTGGATTGCTTCAAAGGCATCAACGATACGTTCGGCCATGCCGCCGGGGATATGGTCCTGCGGGAGTTCGCAAAACTTGCCAGAGGGATGCTCCCCGACTCGGCGACGTTCGCACGGCTCGGAGGGGATGAATTCGTGCTGCTCCTGCCTGATGCCGATGAGGGTGCCTTGTTCCGCCAGCTTGAAGAGATCCGGGTGGCCTGTACGGCAAAGCCGCTCGTCCATGCCGATCGGGAGGTGCGTTTCAGCATCAGCGCCGGAGGGTATCGGTTTACGTCTTCGGGAGCCATCGATACGCCCGAGGAGAACGAAAAGACGATTTCCGATTTGTTCCGGTATGCGGATTCCGCGCTTTACATGTCCAAGCAGGCGGGGCGCGACCGGGTGACGCTCTGGAGCCCGGATTGTTCATTTCCCTGTGCTGAGGGCCGCTGGAAGGAACAATCCGTTTCGGATGACGTTTGTTAGGGGGCGGAGAGGAAGCGGGAAAGGCGGGATACGTGACGCCGATCACGGCAAATCATGCCGCATCGGATAAGATGGGGTATTCCGCCTGAAAGGAGCCGTCCGTGAGCATCATGCGTTCGATTTTGTGCCTTACCCCGTCCTCGCTGGCTTTTGTATTGGGCGGCGCGCACTTCTGGCGTGCCGGACAATACCCGTTTTCCGTCGGCTGTATGCTGTTCGCACTGCTCGTTTGGAGACGAGAGGCGTGGATACGGCAGGTCACGCTTGTGTTGTTGCCGCTGTTGGCCGCGCGCTGGGTGTGGGCGGCGGCGCAGTTCGTGCAGATCCGCATGTTCATGGAACAGCCGTGGATGCGGCTGGCGTGCATCCTGCTCGGCGTGTCGCTGTTTACCGCCACGGCGGCCCTGTTGCTGGAAGGAAAGACGGGGGATGCATGGTATGCGCGCGGCAGGAAGAGGGCGCTCATGCGGACGGCGGCCTTTTTCGGGACGATCGCCATCCTGACGCCGCTGCTTTTCGTCGCACCGCAGGTTTTCCTGACGGAGCGCTTCCTGCCCGGATGGGCGCCGCTCCATATCCTGCTTGCCGGGTTTTGGGCCTCGTGGGTGGCATCGCGGCTTGGGGACAGGGATGCCGCGCCGCGTACGCGCTTATTCATCTGGCGCCTGTTCTCGGTGGTCTTTTTCGTACAGCTCGCCCTCGGTCTTGCCGGATACGGCCTGTTCCTTATGACCGGGAACCTTCATCTCCCCGTGCCGGGCATGATCCTCGCGGCCCCGCTATACCGTGGCGGCGGGCTGTTCATGCCCATTCTGTTCGGCGTCTCCGTACTGCTGGCCGGGGCTGCGTGGTGCAGCCACCTGTGCTATTTCGGGGTCTGGGATACCGTGGCGGCCTCCGGGCGCAAGGCTGTCCCGCCTCCGCGTTGGATGTCTCGCCTCCGGCTGGTTTTCTTTGGGCTCATGCTGGCAGTCCCCGCCGTCCTCCGGTTGTCCGGCGCTCCGACCGGGGTCGCCGTTGCGCTCGGTTTGGCGCTGGGCCTGCTGCTCCTGCCCGTTGCGGTGCTGTTGAGCCGCCGGTACGGTTCCGCCTGCTATTGCCTTGCCGTATGCCCGCTCGGGCTGGTGGCGAACTGGCTCGGCAAGATCGCGCCGTGGCGCATCCGGCGGACCGATGCCTGTATGCACTGCCTCGCCTGTATCCGCGTCTGCCGATACGGTGCGCTGACTCCTGAACGGTTGAAGGAGGGACGCCCGGGCCCAGGATGCACGCTGTGCCGGGACTGCCTCTCCGTCTGCCGTCATGGAGGGCTGGCCGTAACCCTGTACGGAAAAACGTGCGGAGCCGCTGAATCCAGTTTTGTGGTGCTCCTCAGCATCATGCATACCGTATTCCTCGCCGTCGCCCGCGTATGACGCCGTAGAGCTTTTAACAGGCGGAAAGCCATTGCTTTTGGGGAGGTTCCTTTGGGGGCTCTCCCCGTTTCTTATGGCTTCCGTAGTGGTATGGAATTTCGGGGGATAGGGCTGGTTGGGATGGGCTTTTTTTCGGCGTTGTTCCACGAGAAAGCCCCGGCTTGGGAGAAAAAGCCGGGGCTGGTCCCTTCCGGGCGGAGGGACGGGGCAAGAGGGCGTTACTTCGAGCTGAAGTTGGGACCCTGCCTGAATTCGAGGAGCAGGTGCCAGTCGGGGCACCCCGCCGCAAGCTTGCCCTGCGGCTTCAGATCCTTGCCCGCAAAGGCGGGGAAGTCCTTGCCGTAGCGGTAGGCCCGGTGCACCTGCGTTTCGGGATTGTCGTCACGCTTCACGCAATAGGCCTGATCGTCGGTGGAGATGGGATTGTTGTATTCCCAGACCACCTGCTTGTCCGGGGTGACTTCGAAAAGATGCCCGTTGTTGGTGGAGGTGATGAACCAGTTGCCGTTGGGGAGTTTCTGGGCCGCTGACTGGAAGTCGGAATAGAAACTGTTGTGATCCTTGGTTTCGTACTGCCAGACCACCTGATTGGTGGCGGGATTGATTTCCATGACGGAGCTGCGGTTGGCGCTGGGGCGATGCGTGCCGTTGTTGAAGATGGAAATGTTGCCGTTGGGCAGCCATTCCACGTCGTGCGAGCCGAAAAGCACCTGATCGCCGTCGTCGTGGTAGCCGGAAGGCGCCTTGCCCATGCCGTGGGTGGCGGGGTTGCCATAGCGCCAGACGATCTTCTTGGTCTTGCGGTCGATGATATAGATTTCACCGAAGTCGCGCGAGTTGACCGCGTATTGATCGGTCTTGGCATTGTAGCGGACCGAATTCCAGTGGGTCCAGTCGGCGCGGGCGAAATAGCCCATGCTCAGGGGCAGATGCCAGTTGATGTCGATCTGGTCGGGGCCTGTCCCGATGTTGTCCCACACATGCCATTCCCACGCGATTTCACCCTTGGGCGTGACTTCAAGGATGGCGTCGGGCCAGATGCCCTGAAGCGGCTGGCCGTCGGGCCCTTGTCCTGGTGCGGGCATTCCGTTGCGGCTGAGGGCCTTGTCCTTGGGATCGCGGCCCTTGGCGAGGGCTTCGTCATACGTCTTGTTTTCCCAGATCAGGATGGCGGTGTTGCCGTTGGGCAGGCGATCGAAACCGTGGTGCGCGATCTGGCGCGGATTGCTGACCTTGTATTCCCAGACCACCTTGCCGTCCCACGCATACTCGCGGAGCAGGCCGTACCAGCCGCCGAAGTTCACGGGGCTGCCGGCGATCTTCTCCGCGCGGAGCAGGTTCCCGTTGGGAAGCAGTTCCGCATAGAAGGCGGGATGGTCATGCTTCCAGGTATGGACAATATTGCCTTCCATATCGATGAGGTAGGTCTTTCTGCTGCCTGGATCCTGGATTTTGTCCACACAATCCATGAAGAAACCTTGGTGTGCGGCGTGAACAGCGTGTAGCCGTCGTAGGCCTTTGCCTTGTCATAGGCCAGCAGCCCGAGGGGGCCGGTGATGGCCTCGTAAGCGCTTGCCGGGGCTGAGAGCATGAACAGGGACAGCAGGGCCGTAGCCAATGAGGTAAGCCTGAACATGGAGACGCTCCTTCTCTTTCGGCCGCGCCCGGCACTTGCGGGCGGGGCCTTCCGCCGTTCCTCGCGGCGGAGGGTGGACCGCGGGCCGCCCGGGGGAGACCCGCGGCGGAATCCTTACAGAACCATCTTCCAGTAAGGGATGGCGAGGAAGAAGAGGAAGATGCCGGTGAGGACCATGCGGGCCGCGAGCACCTTCAGCATATCCTTGAAGAGCATGTAGCCGGAGCTGAAGAAGTAGAGGATAACGGCGTATTCATAAGGGAAAAGGTAGTTGTCGAGGCCGTACTGGAACGAATAGAAGAGGATGCGCGGGTCCATGTTCATCTGTATGCCGAGCTCGGTGACGGGAGACGTCATGGTCGTGGTGGCCGCGAGCGGGGTCAAGAGGAAGTTGGCCAGCGCGCCGAGCACATAGGAGGCCAGGCCGGCGGTTGTGGTGGTCATGCCGTGCAGATAGGGCAGGGTGTTGTTGGCGATCCACGTGGTCACCTTGAGGAAGCCGCCGGCGCTGCCGATGGTCATGCAGCCCATGATGAAGAAGAGGGGCGCGAAGTTGACCTTACTGAACTTGGGGCCGTCGAGGAGCCGGACGCCGGGGAGGAAGGCCGCAAAGGTGACGCCGATGAGCACCAGCCCGGCGGCGACGCCGTGCAGCTTGTCCGTGGCGAGCAGGATGAGGGTAACGAGCATGAGGATGGCGGCGCGCTTCTGTTCGGACGTCACCGGGCCGAGTTCCTGATACTTGGTCTGCAAGGTGGCGCGCAGGGCCTGCCGATCCACCTTGGAAGGGAGGATCAGCATGACCAGTCCCACAGACATGAAGGTATACAGCATACCGGGAAGGAAGTTATGCATGGCGTATTCCATCCATGTGCTGCTGATGCCGGAAGCTTTTTGCAGCAGGCCCATGCCGAGCACGAGGTCCGCGCCGCCCGTGAGGTAGCACAGTTTGGTCGACGCCACGGCGAGGCAGCAGGTAAGGATGACGGCGGTGGCTTCGCGGCCCTTGGCCTTGAAGTCCAGTGCGTCGCACAAGCTGATGCCGATGGCGCAGAAGATGGCGGCCTTGCCTGTGATGGCCGGGACGAGCGGGGCCACGATGGATACGGCGAGGGTAATGCCGATAAGAGTGCCGGTGAAACTGCCGCCCATGCAGCGCACGCAAGTCAAACCGATGCGCTTGCCGAGGCCTGTTTCCTGTAGGATTTTGCCGAGTGCGAAACCGCCGATGACGATAAGGGGTACTTCAGAAAGCCACGGAGAATATACAACCTGCTGTTTGACGCCGCACAGGACAATGTAGAGTACGGGAAGGATAAGGCCAACGGCAATTTCATTCATTGCATCCATAGCCCAAATGCAGATTGCCCATGTCGTAATGGAAAGGAAGAGGGCCATATGGTGCGTGACGGTTTGCCCGTCTATGGGCATTGCCCAGTAGACAATCAAAGGTATCGCAAAAGATATGAGCCACTTTAAAGCCAGAGAACAGTTTTTTCCCGTCATCGGCAGAGTCATGATCTTCTCCTCCAGAGAGTGGTACGGAAAGCTTGAAGTGACTCTAGCTGTAAAAGAGAATACGTGATGTAACGGTTGCTACATTTTTCTCAAGGACGGATATTTTTTGTCTCCTATGAAGAAAAAGTTGTACAGGCCGGGCCCGGAAAGGATTGCCCATGCGGTGAGAGTGATGTACAACCCGTTGTCGATAAAACTTTTTTGTTGGGCAACGTATCTGGTTATTCGCCTTGTACGGGATAATGGCGTTTGCGCACAAGGAGGCCCCTATGGAGATGAATGACGCGAAACTGATAGAATTCACCCATATACCACCGGAAGCCGGCGTGTGGCGCCAGGTCCTGGATCTCGGTACGCGCCTCCGTTTTCGCAAGGGTGAGGAAATCATGCACGGCGGGGAAAAAGGCGAATACCTCTATTATGTGCACCAGGGGGAAGCCCGGCTGATGCGGACGACGCTCGACGGGCGTGAAAAGATCCTTATGTCCATGCGTTCAGGGACGGTAACGGGTGAAACGCCGTTTTTTGACGAGGTCCCGGCGCGGAGTTCCATCGTGGCGGGAACGGATTGCGTGGTGTATGCCTTCTCCCGTGATTGCGTGCTTCACGAGATCCTTCCAAACTATCCCGCCCTGACGCTGGCGCTGCTGCACTCCCTGGCTTCCAAAGTCAGGGTGTTGTGCAACCAGTCGGTGAGCCTGAGCCTTGAGGAGCTGCCCCCGCGCATTTGCCGATTCCTGCACCTACGTATGCGGGACGACGGGGGCGCTCCGAATCCCCGCGTGTCGCCGGGGCTGAACCAGCAAGAGCTGGCGAACCTGCTCGGCGTGCATCGGGTGACGCTCAATAAGGCCCTGCGCGAGCTGGAGCGGGAAGCGGTGCTCGGCCCGTACTCGCGGGATGAGGTGTACATCGTGGATATGGAACGTTTTCACGAACTGTCTTTAAAATAGCAAAGGCGGGGCGCTGCCGAGGAGAACTTTTTTGAGGAGACGGGACGGCATACCCCATAGAAAAATCGCCCCGGATCGGTCCGATCCGGGGCGATTGATTTTGGACTGGGGTTAGTTCGCGGGAGCGGGCTGGGCCGCAGGAGCCGTTTCCGCTGCGGGAGCCGGTTCTTCAGGGGCGGGCAACGGCGTGGCTTGCGGTTCCGTGGCGGTGGGGGCTTCAACGGGAGTGGAAGGTGCGGGAGCGGCCTGCTCGTCAGTTGCCGGGGCGTCCGGTCCGGAAGGCTGCACGGGCGTTTCAGAAGGCACCTTCTCCGTTGCCGGATCTTCCTGAGCCGGAGCGGGCTCCACAGGTGTCGCCACGGCCACAGGAGCGCCAGCCGCCGCATAGTACGTCATCGGAGCCGTATAAACCAGCACCAGGAACGTCAGGACAAGCAAGGCGCCTCCGGCGAAGGTGCGGTTGAGCGCCTTCCAGAGGATGATGCCGAGCAGAACGAGCCCGCAGGTCTGCACCAATGCCGCGACCAATGCCAGCGGCGTGGGCTGCAAGGCGGAAAGCGGCGCGGGGAGTTCGCCGAGGAACAGCGGATAGATGTTCGCTGCGGCGAAGAGGAGGCCGAGGGCAATCAAGAGGATCGCCAGCAGGAGGAAAAGCCGCGGCTGCCGCGCGCGGAAAGGTTCAGTACGCCCTGAGCGGTCAGGACGGCCAAAGGCGGCAGGAGGGGCATCAACAGCACGGGCATGTTCGCGCCAAGCAGGGCGAGGACCACCAGCGTCACGATGGCGCTGCACCACAGCCAGCCTTGGCCGGGGCGTTGCTTGCGGTTGACCACGATACCCTTGAAGAAGGCACCGATCCGTCCCCAGGGAAGGAACAGCAAGAGCAGCGTCCAGGGAAGCCAGAGGACGGCAAGCAGGGCCACGATGATCCATGAGTCTTGCCCCTGCAGCTTCCATGCTTCGAGGACGGGGGCCAGATATTCGTTTTCGAGGAGGGTCTTCAGCAGTTCGCGCCCGCCGTCGCCGAAAGCGATGAACGTAGCCCATGCGAGAAGCAGGACAAGTAGCAGCCCGAACGCCAGAGCGCCGTCGCGTGCCCCGGCCCGGCGGAACGTTCCGCGCCAGAGGAGGAATACGAGGCTGACAAGCAACGGAAGGACGAGGCCAAGCAGGCCACCGGCCAGCGCGGACAAGGCGACAAGCGCGAAACCGGCAAAGAGCCATAGGGGGGGCGAATGTTTTGATCCATCCACGGTATAAACAGATGCCGGCAAGGGTGAGGATGGCCGTGAACAGCATGTCGCTGCCTGAAATCCGGGGCAACCCCATACAGGCGAAGCCGGTCAGAAGCACCAGGCCGGAAGCGAAGGCCGTGCGCCTGTCGTTGCCGGTGGTCCGGGCCAGAGCCCATGTCAGAAGGATCAGGAAGAGCGCGGACAGGGCGGAGGCGATGGGCAGGAGCTGGACCGGGTAGCCGCTGATCTGCTCAAGCCCGGCGGTCGGCTGCACGCCGGGGATATACGCCGCCAAAGACAGGCTGTCGATGCCGGGGATGAGGCTTAAGGCGCTCAAGAACCAGTGGTAGGCCGGATAAAGCTCGGGGGAGGGCAGGCCGGACGCGGCGACGCCGAACAGGCCGACGCCCAGATTATGTAGCGCGTGCAGTTCCCGTCCCATAAAAGTCGGCATGGATTGGATAAGCCAGAAAAGAATCAGGACCAGTGGGCCGACGGAGGCGAGCCCGTTGAAACAGCGGGAAGCGAAGCTGGATGTTTGCGGCTGGGCTTCCGGGGCGGGCGACCTGGATACCTTGGCGGCTTTGGGCGCGGGGCCGCTTTTTCCTCCTGAACGGGGGAAGGTTTGGCGGGAGCCGGTTCCGCCGGGGGCGGCGTTACGGTTTCTGTTTCCGTGGCCGGTGAGGGCTGTGCATCCGTATCCGTGGCCGCCGTTTCCGTCACGGGAGCGACCGGTTCCTCGGAGACGGGCTGGACGGGAGCGGACTGCTGTTCCGCGGAGGCGTTCGGCTCGTCTTTCTGAACGGGGGTATCTGTGCTCATATCTGCTCCTTCGATAGGATTTCAAAACAGCTATCGGGGGAGACTGTATCCGAGAATCGGTCCGGCGTCAGCAAAAGAATCCCCCGGGAACGCCGGGACGCGTCACGAGCCGAACTGCGCCATCCTCCGCCCCGATTCGCGATAGTGTTCGCGGAGCGACTCTTCCACCGTGGCGGGATTACGGGTCTGCACGGCTTCGAAAATATCCCGATGCCGATCCACGAATTCCTGCGGAGTGAACAAGACGTTCCAATGGTTATAGAACAGAAATTTGGAGATGTTCGTACAGGCGGAACGGGCCATCTCCACGAGCCGCCGGTTCGCGCAATGGGCGAGCAGGGCGCTGTGGAAGGCGTCGTCGACTTCGGTGAACTCGTACAGGCCCCCCCACTCTGGGCGCAAGGCGGGCCATATGCTCGATCATGCCCGAGAGCCGGGCGAGGTCCACGTGGTTCATAAGCGGCAGGGCGGCGGCCACACCCGCGCCTTCAAGGATGCCGCCGATTTCGTATTCGTTCTCTATTTCCTGACGGGTCATCTTGCGGATGTACTTCCCCTTCTGCGGTTCCGACGTGATCAGGCCGTCCTGCGTGAGGATTTGCAGCGCCTCGCGGATTGGTGCGCGGCTGATGCCGAGGCGTTCGGAAAGGATGACTTCCTTAACTTGCTCGCCGGGAGCGAGTTCGCCGTCAAGTATGCAACGCTTGATGAACTCGACAACCTGGCCGCTGTATGTCTGGCGTTTGAACGTGTGCATGACTTCTCCTTCGAAGGGCACATGACGAAAAGGTTCGTAAGGCGTTTCGCAGTGATCGGAAAGCGTGTATCGGGAGAGGCAAGGCGGATAGCATTCTCGATGTGTTTTTCTACAGAATTACTGCATTCTGTAACGGAAATAGGCGCTACGTCAAGATGTTGAAGGGTCTTTGTTACAGAAGGGGTATAGAAAGATACATACTGTCTCCATGCAACAAACGGCGCGGGAAACGTTTCAATGCCGTTGCCCGCACCTCAGGGGCTGCAATGCGGGAACGCATTGCAGTAACCGGCCTGCCGTGTGCCGATGGGAAGGGAGCGTATCAGTCGCTGGAGACGAGCAAGGGGTTTTCTTCGTCGGGATATGTGACGATGAGCGAGCGGAACGAGTCCTCTTCAAACAGAAAAGCTTCGACGACAAGCGGATCAAACTGTGTCCCGCGGCCTTCCACGATGATGTTCCTGGCGGTTTCGTGGTCGAAGGCGGGTTTGTACACCCGCTTGGAGATCAGCGCGTCATAGACGTCGGCGAGGGCCATGAGCCGCCCCACGCGGGGGATTTCCTCTCCCTTCAGGCCGCGGGGATATCCTTTCCCGTCCCAGCGCTCATGGTGCGTATAGGCGATGACCGCGCCAAGGCGCAAAAAGTCGTTGTGCCCGCCCATGCGCTTTTCCGCCCAGCTCAGGGTCTGGTAGCCGAGGGTGGTGTGCTTCTTCATCTCGTTGAATTCGGCTTCCGTGAGCTTGCCGGGCTTGCGGAGGATGCTGTCCGGAATGCCGACCTTGCCGACATCGTGCAGAGGGGCGCAGACGCGGAACAGCTCGATGGTGTCGTCATCGTCGTCCCAGATATCGGGACGCATGAGCCGCAGGCGCTTGGCGAGGATTTCCACGCCGTGCTGCGTACGGCGGACGTGCGCGCCGGTTTCGTTATCGCGGGTTTCCACGACCGAAGCGAGACATTCCACCGTCACGGAACGGGAAAGATACAGTTCCTTGGTGCGTTCCTTGACCAGCGAATTGAGCTCGTCGTTGTATTTTTTGAGCGCGACGTGATTCGATACCCGCGCCCGGACGAGGCGGGGCTGGAAGGGCTTGGCGATGAAGTCCACGGCCCCGAGATCGAGCCCCTTGGCCTCGTGTTCCTCGTTCCCCATCGCGGTGATGAAAACGACGGCGATGTTGCTCGTGAGGGGATCGGACTTGAGGCGGCGGCAGACTTCGTAACCGTCCATATCAGGCATCATGATATCCAAAAGGACGATGTCGGGGCGGGGCTCGGAGAGCGCCAGCCTCAGGGCTGTGGCACCGTTGGTGGCAACGCGGACGGTGTACTCGCCGCGCAGGAGATCATCCAAGATGCGGATATTGGCAATGGTGTCGTCGACGACGAGTACCACGGGTTTCTTAGGATAGCCCATTCGGTTCTCTCAATTCCAGATCCAAAAGCTGTGCAAGGTGCAAAAGGCCGCTTTCGGCCTTCTCGAAATCGAAGGTATCAATGGCGTGCTGGATTTCGTTCGTTTCCGCCCCGCACTGCCCACCGAGAAAACGCCTGACGGATCCGAAGGCTTCGCGCGCGGCCGTGTTGTACTGCCGGATGAGCAGGAGGCATTCGCACAGCGCCGGTTGCAGCTTGCGGACATCCAGCGTTTCTCCTACGGCGGGAATGCTCAAAGGGGCTTCGGGGTACGCGGCGATGGCCTGCCCTGCCGCCGCAAGGACACTCTCGGCCGTTGTAACGTAGCCGTATAGGGTGTCAAGAAGGTTGTCGACATTTTCTGCGGAACCCCCTTGCAGGCACTGCTCGAGCTCCACAAGCTGCGTATACAGATCCGTTGCGCCGACGTTGCCGCTGATGCCCTTCAGTTTGTGGACGGACGCCCGGATGGAGGGCATATCGTCCCGCAGCCGGGCCTGCCTGATCTCGGCGTCGGCTTCGGCAAGCTCGCGTCGGAAATCGAACAGGAGACTGACGTACAAGGGAAGGTTGCCCATGACCCGATCAAGCCCTTGCCGTACGGAAAAACCGGGGAGGTGCTCAAGTTCTTCCCGTATGGCGTGCCCCGCCTCGACGCGGGGCCTGGGTTCCGGTGAGGGCGCGGGGGCTTCGCCGGAGAGTGTGGCATGGCGGTTGAGGGCCGTTTGCATGGCCTGCACGTCGAAAGGCTTGCGGAGGACGGCGGTGAAGCCTTTTTGGAGGAGCGCCTCTTCCTCTTCCGGTGAGGAAATGGCCGTGCAGGCGATGATGGGCAGTTCGCCGTAGCGGCTGTCGCTGCGGAGGATATGCGTGAGGGTGGCTCCATCCATGACGGGCATTTCCACATCCGTGAACACAATGGCATAATGCCGGGTGCGGATAAGGCGGAGCGCCTGAAGGCCGTTGTCGGCGGTATCCGCTTCGGCTCCGAGGGCGAGCAGGATTTCGGCACCGATCTGCTGATTGATGCTTTCGTCGTCGACGAACAGCGTGCGCGGCGTATGCTCTGGCTGGTGCATGGGGTACCTCGGGGCGGCGCTCAGCGCCGGGGAGAGCGGCCGTCCCGGTGTATCCAGCGCGCGAGGGTGGAAAGGAGGACGGAAGGTTCAATGGGTTTGGCGATATAATCCTGCATACCCACGGAAAGGCTCTTTTCCCGGTCGCCGTTCATGGCGTGGGCGGTCATGGCGATGATGGGCAGGTTGTCGAACCGGGCGTATTCCCGCAAGATCCGGGTGGCTTTCAGCCCATCCATGCCGGGCATCTGAATATCCATGAGCACGGCATCGTAGCCGCCTTCCCAGAGTTTTTCCACTGCTTCGAGGCCGTCCCCGGCGGGCTCCACGCTGACGCCGCTGGATTGCAGGATTTCGTTGGCGACCTGCCGGTTGATGGCGTTGTCCTCCGCCAGCAGCACCCGCGCGCCCACAAGTTCGGGGAAGGGGGCGGCGGACGGTTCGGCCCGATCGGGCCTGTCCTGCGGCTGCTCGGCCTCAAGCAGTGCCGAGATGAGGGAGGAGGGCGTAACCGGCTTTGTGATGAGCCGCATGGGAATGTCTTTCCCTTCTCGGATATGGGCGAGGACATCGGGCCGGTCGTGGATGGTGGCCATGAACAGGATGACGGGCCGTTTGGGAAGCGCCGCGCAAATGGCTTGTGCCGTATCCTTGCCGTTCATGCCCGGCATCAGCCAGTCAATGAGGGCGACGCGATAGGGCCTTCCCTCGCGCGCGGCGTCGCGGCAGAGCCTTACGGCCTCTCCGACCGAGGCCGCCGATACGGGATCAAGCTGAAATTCCCGGAGCATACCGCTGAGGATGTTCCGAGAGAGTTCATTGTCGTCAACAATGAGGATGCGTTCTCCATGCAGCGGATGGGAGGGGAGGAGCAGGCGGCGTTCCGGGACGGCCACCGTGCCGAACTCCGCCGTAAAGATAAAGTCGCTGCCATGCCCCGGCGTGCTCCTCACATGGATTTCTCCGCCCATGAGGTTCACGAGGCGTTTGCAGATGGCGAGCCCCAGCCCCGTGCCGCCGTAGCGCCGGGTCGTGGAGTTGTCCGCTTGCGTGAACGATTCGAAAAGGTTGCCGATCTGTTCGGACGTCATGCCGATGCCCGTATCGCTGACGGAGAAGCGGAGACGTGTTTTGCTCCCTTCGTGGCGCTCCTGCGTGACGGAAACAAGGACGTGGCCGGACTGTGTGAACTTGATGGCGTTGCCTACGAGGTTCAGCAGGATCTGGGAAAGCCGGAGCGCGTCCCCTTCCAGTACCGGTGGGACGTCCGGGCTGATCCGGGACAGCAGCTCAAGCCCCTTTTCGGCGGCGCTGAGATCCGCAATGGAGGCGACCTCTTCCAGCACTTGTTCCAGTTGGAAGTCGGCATGTTCCATTTCGAGCTTGCCCGCTTCGATCTTGGAGAAATCCAGAATGTCGTTGACAATGCGCAGCAGGGTGTTCGCCGATGTGCTGATCTGGATGAGGTAGTCCCTTTGGCGGGACGTGAGCTCGGTTTGCAGCGTCAGATGGGTCATGCCGATGATGCCGTTCATGGGCGTACGGATTTCGTGGCTCATGTTGGCGAGAAAATCGCTCTTGGCGCGTGAGGCCGTTTCGGCTTCCTCTTTGGCCAGCACGAGCTGCTTCTCCAGCTCTTTATTCTGGGTATCGTCGACCAGCCAGCAGATGATGCCCGGGGCGCCTTCATACTCGGTGCGGGTATAGGTGACCCGGAGGTGATGCGGCTGGCCCTGCGCGTCCCGGCTTTTCAGGGCAATGTCGGTGAGCGTGTCTTCAAGCGTGGGGAGCATGGCGGCGGCTTCGCGCAACTGGGGATAGACGCGGGCCACATCCATTTCCTCGCGGAGATCCATCAGTTCCCGAGCACGGGGGTTGCTGTACCGGATGAAACCTTCCACCGCGATAAGCACGCCGATTGGGCTGGTCTTCAACAGCTTTTGGGCAAAGGCAAGCTGCTCGGAAAGCTTTTTTTCCAGCAGCTTCTGCGTGGTCATATCGGCGCTCAGGCAGAGGACGGCATCCGTTTTTTCATCCGCCTTGCGCAGGGGGACGAGCGTCGTCTGGTAGTAGGCGGTTTTCCCATCCGCATCGGTGCGGGAGTGGGGGAACATACGGGGTTCGCCGGACTCCAGGACATCCCTCAACACTTTTTCGGAAAGCACGCCTGAAGCCACGGGGAAATCCGTTCCGGGGACGCCGTCGAGGGCCGTTTGCTCCGTAAACCCGAAGATGCTTGCGCACATGGCGTTGAGCTTGCGGCAGCGGCAGGAGGAATCGAACAGGCAGACGGCGGCGGGCAGGTTCTCCAGGAGGGAATTGAGCATGGCTTCCGTGTTCCGCCGGACGAGGACTTCCTTGCGCACTTTGCGGAGCATGAACAACGCGGTCAGTACGATGCCGAGGGCGATGAGAATGACCGTGGCGGTCATTTCCCAGAACAGGCTCCAGGCGATTTCCGCCGAGCGCTGGACGTTGAACCAGCGGTTATGGAAGTCCTGCGAGGCCGTGGGGGGAATGCCGCCCAGCGCCTTGTCGAGGATGGCGGCAAGCTGCGGCCAGTCCTTGCGGACGCCGATCCGTATGGGCAAACGGTAGGGCGTCACCGCGGCGACGATAACCTGGGGGATATTGTTCAGCCGTATGACGTGGGTTCCCGCGTCGAGGATTTCAAAGACGGCGTCGACTTGCCGCCGTTCCAGCATCTCCAAGGCTTCTCGTGTGGTCCGGGCCTCCACAGCCCTGATTTCCGGAGAGGTGTCCTTCAATATGTCCAGCAAGCGCTCCCCTACGGCGGCCACCCGTTTTCCCTTCATATCTTGGAGGCCATTGACGAACGGCGCATCGTTCATCATGAACAGCACGAGGGGCAGCTCAAGGTATGGCCGGGTGAACAGCATGGTTTTACGCGATTCCGGCGTGTCGACGGCGGAGAGGTGCACGTCAAGCTTGCCTTCGCCGAACGGAAGGTGCAGCCCCGTATCGGGGACGGGGTGCGCCACAAAGCGGATCCCGAGCGTTTTTTCAAGCCAGTTCGCGTAGTCGCTGGCGATGCCTTCCTGTTTCCTTTCGGAAGAGAGCGCTTCGAACGGCAGGCGTGAAGCGATGACGCCCAGACGCAGTTCGGGGTGCTGGGCCAGCCAGAGTTTTTCATCCGGGGAGAGGAGGAGTTCGGTTTCGGAGAAAGCCGCGAAGGAGAACGTCAACACAAACAGAAAGGACCCCAGCATCGTTCGGAGGGCGGGGAAAAGAAAACGGCGGAACGTGTGAGAAGGCATGGCATGTCTGCGTGTTGACGTGGAAAGAGGACCAATGGAAAGATATTTTCAGTAATTTGTATTATAAACTCATTTAGGGTATCAAGCAACCGCACCCGCAGACATTGAAAAAGGATATTTCCATGCCCCACGAAACCACGCACCGATTCCTTGCCTCGGAATTGCCGGTCGCCGGACCGGAATCCTGCCTGTTCCATGTGTTGCCCGTGCCTCTGGAGGCTACGGTGTCGTATGCCGGAGGGACGGCGCGGGGCCCGGAAGCCATTCTTGAGGCTTCCGATCAGCTTGAATTGTGGGATGGCGAATCCGTCCCCGCCGAAGCGGGCATTTATACGTGGCCAGCCGTCGACATTTCCGGCTCTCCGGAAACCGTGCTCGGCAGGGTGGAAGCGGCGGTCGGGGGTATCCTCGCTTGCAATGGGCTGCCCGTGCTGCTTGGCGGCGAGCATACCGTCACCTACGGCGCTCTCGCGGCGCTGAAAAAGCGGTTCGGGACATTCGGGATCATCCAGTTCGACGCGCACGCGGACTTGCGCGACAGCTATGAGGGGAGCCCGTGGAGCCATGCGTGCGTCATGCGGCGTGCGGTCAAGGATTTGGGGTTGCCGCTGGCCCAGTTCGGCGTGAGGGCCATGTGCCTTGACGAAGTGGAGGCACGCAAGGAACACGGCGTCACATTCCATGATGCGGCATCCATTGCCCGCAGCGGCCTTCCCGAATCACTGCTCCCTCCGGATTTTCCCCGCCAGGTGTATCTGACCTTTGACGTGGACGGCCTCGATCCGTCGATCATGCCCGCGACGGGGACGCCCGTCCCTGGCGGGCTCGGCTGGTATCAGTCGCTCGACATTGCGGAACGGACGCTGTCCGGACGAGATGTCCTTGGGTTCGACGTCGTGGAGCTGGCTCCGGTGCCCGGAATGCACGCTTCCGATTTCGCCGCCGCCCGCCTTGCATACGCCCTCATGGGAATCGTAGCGCGCGGACGCAGGTAAAGCGGGTCAGCCTTACCACGATAACCGTATGAGGAAGGGGAAAGCTTTTCTAAAGAAAAGCCTTCCCCCTTTTTATTTACGGAAAAACAGAACGCCCCGTAAAGGGCGCTCCGGACATTGACAAAAAGGGATTCGATAAACACGAAATTCTTTGAAGTGGGAGAGGTGGGGCTTGGAAGGGGAGGGGGACCTTTCTCGAAAAGGTTCCCCCTCCCCAGTTTCATATCCATCATTCCCCAATCTCACGTCCCCATACGCCGAGGCGATCGATGATGAACTCGGTGATCTGCTGATGCTCGGCCTTGCCCGTGCCTTCGATGCGCATGGGCGCGCCGAATTCAAAGTGGATGGTCTTTTTGACATCCACCGGGCCGAAATCTTTGAGGAGGTTCCCGTTCCCCCACGCATCGGTCTTGAGCGCCACCGGAATGACCGGAACCCCGGCGCGCTTGGCAAGCTTGACGCCGATGGTATTGAAATGCGCGGGGTCGAAAACGGAACTGCGCGTGCTCTGCGGAAAAACAATGACGGAACGGCCTTGCTTGAGCCTCGCCTCGCCGCCCTCGAGCACCGCGACGAGATCTTCACGGGGATTGCTGCGGCCGACGACGATGGGCTCGCGCGACCCGAGCACGGGGCCGAAGAAGGGATACTTCAGCAGGCTTTCCTTCACCACAAAGGTCACGTCCTTCCACGGCTGGATCATGGAAGGCAGCACAAACGTCTCCAACGTGCTCATATGGTTGCCGATAAAGACGCAAGGGCCTTCCAGTGAACGGAAATGTTCCATCCCGGCGGCTTCGATGCGGCAGCCCACGGATTCGAGCGCGTGCGCGATGCCCTCGCTGCTTTGGGCCCATGCTTCGCCGTCGTATTGATTGCGCATGGCGTTGCAGCCAGCCTTGAACACGATCCAGATCATGGGCGCATAGAACCCCAGGTTGGGGCTGATGCGGCTCAGGAAAGAAGGGGTACGCGGGGACGTCAGATACCAGTTGGCGTCGAACAGATGGGAAGATGTCGTCATGAGCGGGACCTAACGGTTTTCGGGTTTGGTGCGTTTCAGGCGCTTGCTCCAGCTTGCCAGGCGGGGCTCCTCCCCATATTCCTTGGGCTGGTAGAACACGCGGTTCCTGACCGAGGGGGGGAGGTAGTCCTGTTCCACCCACGCCTGCGGAAAATTGTGCGGATACTTGTAATCCTTGCCGTATCCCCATTCGCGCTGGAGCTGTGTCGAGGCGTTGCGCAGATGCAGGGGCACGGACTGCGGGCCGTTGACTTTCACCTCCCGCGCCGCGTTGGCGTAGGCCGCGTAGGTGGAATTGCTCTTGCGCGCAAGGGCAAGGTATACCACGGTTTCCGCCAGCGGGATGTAGCCTTCGGGCATCCCCACAAACTCCACGGCCTGCTGGCAGGCGACGGCCAGCGGCAGGGCCTGCGGATCGGCCAGCCCCACGTCTTCGGAGGCGGACAGGATGAGCCTGCGGCAGATGAAACGCGGATCCTCGCCGCCTTCGAGCAAGCAGGCCAGATAGTACAGCGCCGCGTCGGGATCGCTGCCGCGGATCGATTTGATGAGCGCTGAGGCGTATTCGTAATGGCTGTCCCCATCCTTGTCGTGGCGGGCCATGATCTCGGGCAGGGTGGCCTTGACGTGGGGCAGGTTGCGTTTCTCCTCCGGCAGGGACGAGGCGTACTCCACCAGGTTGAGCATGGTCCGGGCGTCGCCGTGGGCCGCCGTCGAAAGGAAATCAAGGATCTCGTCGTTCAGGGTGACGGAAAGGGCCGCCGCGCCGCGCTTGCCGAGTTCGAGCAGTTCGGGCCGCCCGAGCTGGCGCAGCCTCAGGACGTGCAGCCGCGAAAGCAGCTGGCGGGTCACGTTGAAAGAGGGGTTTTCCGTGGTCGTGGCGATCATGGTGAGATCGCCGGACTCCAGCAGCGGGAGGAAGAAGTCCTGCTGCGCCTTTGAGAAGCGGTGCAGCTCGTCGAGCACAAGGATATCGACGCCGGTAAGCTGGCGCCGGAGCTGCTGCAAGCCGGCCTCGGGAGCGCTCAGGCGCAGGACGTTGCCGCCCCGGGCGCGTGCGAGCAGGAGGGCCAGCGTGGATTTGCCGCAGCCCGGAGGGCCGAACAGGAGCAGGCTTGGAAGGCGCGGGCCTTCCAAGAGCGTGGTCAGGCGCTCGGCGAGGTGGCTCTGTCCGACGAAGAGGGCCAGTTCGGAGGGGCGCAGGCGTTCAGGCAGAGGCTGAGACAGGGACATGAAGGCTCCAAGCTTGCCCGCCGGGGCGGGTATCGTTAAGCGTCGGCGCTTTCGAGGACGACTTCGTCCCTGCCGTCGCGTTCTTCCATAAGGACATTGACCTTTTCAGAGCGGGCCGTGTTGATTTTGCGGCCCACGTAGTCGCCGTGGATGGGCAGTTCGCGGTGGCCGCGATCCACGAGGACAAGGAGTTCCACCGTCTTGGGGCGGCCATAGTCGAGGATGGCTTCCAGCGCGGCGCGGATCGTGCGCCCGGTGAACAGCACGTCGTCGACGAGGATGACGTTTTTATTGTCCAGAGGTGTGGTGATGTTGGACTCGCCGATGGTGGGGCGGGCGTGCATCGTGGTCCAGTCGTCCCGGTACAGGTTGATGTCCAGCGTGCCGAAGGGCAGCTTTCGCCCGAGCTTGTCTTCCAGCACCTTGCCGAGGCGGACGGCGAGGTCGACCCCGCGCCGCTGGATGCCCAGCAGTACGGTCTGTTCACAGTCTCCGTGACGTTCCATGATCTGGCAGGCGAGACGGTCGAGAACGCGGGCGATCTCGTCGGCATGAAGAAGGACGGTGGTTTTCATGGGCAACTCCTCTTGAGGTCCGGGCACGTGTGCCGCGAGGGGACGGGCTCCCGCGCGCCTTGAGATCGTCAGGATATACTATTCCCTGTAGAGTGAAAAGATCGGATTTGTCCATGAAATACACGGGGACGGCCCCATGGGGCGGCTCCGGCGGGGCAAAGGAGGCTTGACAAGGACCGCCCGGCAACTATGTTATCCCCACTCAGGCCGTCGCAGCGAGGGCCTGTAACAGCCCGCGTGTCCGGGAGAACGGCCTTCCCGCCCAAAGGGCGTTAAGCCGGAACCGCCAATCTTAACATCCCGAAAGCAGCCGCAGAAAGCCTTTATCGAAAGACTGAAAGCGACGGATGAGGCTGCGTTGGAGGACCTGATGATCTCTCTTACCGAAGAGGCTCGCAAAGAGCTTGAAGCGTATTTTGAAGGCAAGGAAAAGACCCCCATCCGGGTGTACCTTGCTCCCGGCGGCTGCAGCGGACCCCGCTTGGCCCTCGCCCTTGACGAACCCGGCGAGGACGACGAAACGTCCGAGGACAACGGCCTGACGCTCTGCATCAATAAGGAACTGGCCGAGAAGGTCGGCGCGGTGACCGTCGGCATGACCCATATGGGTTTTGTGGTCGAATCCGAAATCCCCCTGCCGAGCGGCGGCAACGGCGGCTGCTCGTCCTGCTGCGGCGGCTGCGGCAGTTCCGGCGGCTGCCATTAGGTTTGAACCGCGGGACGGTTCTTAAAGGCCCTCCCGTGCCGATTCTGCCCAGAGGCGGACCATCCGGCGGGGTTTCCGTTGCGCAAAAAGCGATTCCGTGAGAAAAGCCCTAACGAAAGGTTCCCTTGCCATTTGGCTTTTGTACATTACCTTCTGAAGAAGACGGATATGGCGCTTTCCCGCATTTGTCCGTTTCCCCTCTTCATCATTTATTCCGGAGGAAACAACCATGTTTACGATTAGCGAAACAGCTTCCCACGAGCTGGAAGCGTATTTTGCCGACAAGGAAAAAACGCCTATCCGCGTGTATCTCGCCGCTGGCGGCTGACGCGGCCCGCGCCTCGCTCTGGCTCTGGATGAGCCTACTCCCGAAGACAAGGTTTTTGAGCAGGACGGATTTACCTTTTGCATCGCCGGCGATCTTCTTGAAACCGTGGGCGGCGTGAGCATCGACCTGACGTACATGGGCTTTTCCGTCGAACCCGAAATTCCCCTTGCCAATACGGGCGGGAGCAGTTGTGGCGGAAGTTGTTCCTCCGGCAGCTGCGGCACCCACTAGCTCCCATAGCATTTGACGACAAAAAGGCGGCGTTCCGAAGAACGCCGCCTTTTTTCGTGTAGGAAGCCCGTCCCTTGATTGCGTGGGGACGCCTGCGGTTAAGAGCGCTTTTGGCGGCGCCTTTGATGGCAGCAGGGACACCCGCCGGTATGCAGCACGCCTTTTTCCTCCGCCTTGGCAAGCAGCCAGACGACGGCGACGAGAAAGGCGAGCGTCAACAGGACGGACACGTTAGATGCCCAGGTTGTTGTAGCCGCAGTCCACGAACATGATTTCGCCGGTCACGGCGGAGCCGAGATCGGAAGCGAGGAAGACGGCGGCCTTGCCCACGTCTTCGGTGGTCACGTTGCGGCGGAGGGGGGCGTGTTCTTCAATGTGATTGAAGATCTGCTTGAAGTCGGAAATGCCAGAGGAAGCCAGCGTCTTGAGGGGGCCGGCGCTGATGGCGTTGATGCGCACGTCCTTCGCGCCGAGATCGACGGAAAGGTAGCGGACCGAAGCTTCAAGGGCCGCTTTGGCGACGCCCATCACGTTGTAGTTGGTGATGATTTTCTGAGCGCCGTAGTAGGTCATGGTGAGCACGGACGCGCCGGGGTTCAGCATGGGCTCGAAGGCATGGCAGAGCGCGGTCAGGGAATAGGCCGAGACGTTCAGGGCCGTGGCGAAACCGTCGCGGGAGGTTTCGATGAAGCGCTTGGTCAGGTCTTCACGGTTGGCGAAGGCGACGGAATGGACGAGCACGTCCACGCTGCCCCATTTTTCTTTCACGAGCGCGGCGGCGGCGGCGATGTCCTCGTCGCTGGTCACGTCGCAGGGGAAGATAAACTCACCGCCGAGTTCTTCGGAGATGGGTTCCACGCGCTTGTGGATGGCTTCACCGGCATAGCTGAACGCCAGCCGGGCGCCTTGTTCCTTAAAGCAGGAAGCGATTCCGTACGCGATGCTTCTGTTGTTGGCTACCCCGAAGATGAGGCACTTTTTGTCTTTCAACAGCATGGTTTCCTCGTAGTTGGTACTGAGTGGAAAAGGGGCCTCCGGCGGCCGGGGAAAAGCTCCCCCAGTGACGGGCAAACCGGAAATCCGTGAATCTCCCTTCCGCCGTCGGCGGAAAGGCGGTTTCCAGGCTGCGAAGAGGCCGGTAATGAGTGGTGCGGAAATTCCCGCGAACGGGCTTGATGGCATCAGCCATACGCGCCCGGCAAGCGTTTCCGCCGCCCGGTTTTCCGCCTGCCGAGTGTTGCGGGCGGAGTGCGGGCAAGCTCAGAGGAGGCTCTTTGAGATAAAGAGTTCCTCCTCCGGTTTTCCCTCATTTTATATTAGAGAGCAAGCTCGGAGCCGGTCAGAATGCGGTAGGCTTCGAGATATTTGTTCTGGGTGGCTTCGACCACCTCCTTGGGCAGGGCGGGCGGCGGCGGGGTCTTGTCCCACGGCTGTCCGGACAGCCAGTCCCGGAGGTACTGCTTGTCGAAGCTCGGCTGGCTCTGGCCCGCCTTATAGCCCTCGGCGGGCCAGAAGCGGGAGGAGTCGGGCGTCAGCACTTCGTCGATGAGGATCAGCTCGCCGTCGACCATGCCGAACTCGAACTTGGTGTCGGCAATGATGATGCCGCGGCTTTCAGCCCACGCGCGGCCTTCCTTGAAGAGGGCCAGGGCGATGTTCTCGATCTGATCGGCGATGTCCTTGCCGAGGATTTCCGCGGCCCGGGCCGTGGAAATGTTCTCGTCGTGCTCGCCGAGTTCCGCCTTGGTGGACGGGGTGAACAGCGGCTGTTCGAGGCGGGCCGACTCCAGCAGGCCCTCGGGCAGCTTGTAGCCGCAGACGGAACCTGTGGCCTTGTAGTCCTTCCAGCCGGAGCCGGTGATGTAGCCGCGCACGATGCATTCCACCGGCAGGGGCTTGGCCTTCTTCACGAGGACCGAACGGCCTTCCAGTTCTTCGCGGTAGGGGGCCAGCGCGGCGGGGAACTTGTCCACGTCGCTTTCGATGAGGTGGTTCTTGACGAGGTGGGCGAACTTCTTCATCCAGAACAGGGTGATCTGGTTGAGGATGACGCCTTTGTACGGGACCGGCTCGTTCATGATGACGTCAAAGGCGGACATGCGGTCCGTGGTGACGATGAGCAGGGTGGAGTCGTCGATATCGTAAATATCGCGGACCTTACCTCGGTTGAGCAAGGGGAATTCCTTGATGTCGGTCTTGGTCGTGACTTTCATGTGACGTCCTTTGAGCGTTGGCGTGGGTTGAACGTTGACGGAATTATTGCTTCCGACATTCCATCGAGCGGGCATGGGCTTCGAGCTGCTCCATGCGGGCGAGCCGGGCCACGGCGTCCGCATTGGCGGCGGCGAAGGCGGGGCTGGCGGCGATGATGCTGGTGCGTTTGCAGAATGTCTGTACGGAAAGGGCCGAGGAGAAACGGGCCGTGCCGAGCGTGGGCAGCACATGGTTGGGCCCGGCGAAGTAGTCGCCGAGGGGCTCCGGCGCGTAGGGGCCGAGGAAGACCGCGCCCGCATGACGGATACGGGGCAGCACGGACCACGGCTCGCGCATCAGCACTTCGAGGTGCTCCGGGGCCACGCGGTTGGCGAGGGCGATGGCGGCGTCCATGTCCGGCACGAGGACCACGGCGCTCCAGTCGGCCAGCGATTTGCGCACGATGTCGGCACGGGGCAGGGTGGCTGACTGGCGTTCCAGTTCCGCGATGACGGCATGGGCCAGAGCCTCGTTGTCCGTAATGCAGATGGCGGAGGCCAGCGCGTCGTGTTCGGCCTGCGAGAGCATGTCGGCGGCGAGCCATTCGGGGTTGGCGGAATCGTCGGCGAGGACAAGCACTTCGCTCGGCCCGGCGATCATGTCGATGCCCACCCGGCCCTGCACGAGCCGTTTCGCGGTGGTCACCCAGATGTTGCCCGGCCCGGCGATGACGTCCACGGGCGCGACGGTTTCGGTGCCGTAGGCGAGCGCGGCGATGGCCCACGCCCCGCCCATGCGGTAGATTTCATGCACGCCGAGCAGGTACGCGGCGGCGAGGATATGCGGATTGAGGGTGCCGTCGGCGCGGGGCGGCGTGACTACGGCGATTTCGCGGACGCCCGCGGCCTGCGCCGGGATGGCGGTCATGAGCAGGCTCGAGATGAGCGGCGTGTTGCCGCCACGCCCTCCGGGGACATAAAGGCCCGCGCGGTCCACAGCTTCGATCTTCTGGCCGAGGATCGTGCCGTCGTCGCGGGTGAGGAACCATGAGCGATCTTTTTGGGCTTCATGGAAGGCGCGGATGTTGTCCGCCGCCTGTTTGATGCAGTCGAGGCTTTCGGCGGGAATGTCGCGGGCGGCCTGCTCCAGATCCTCGGCGGGCACGCGCAGGGGGGGCCGCATGTCCGGACAGTCGAACCGCCGGACATACTCGAGGACGGCGCTGTCGCCGCCCTTGCGGACCGCGTCCAGCATGGCACGCACATCCGTTTCCACGGTCTGATCGGGGTTGTCGCGGTTTTCCAGAAGCCGCAGCAGTTCCGGCCACATGGCTTCTGACGACAGCGACAGCAAACGACACGTCATGATGACTCCTTGGGCCTCCGGCGGACCGGGGGCGTCTCCGGGGCTCCCCGGATGATGAAGAGGCTTGGTAAGAACAGATGACTTTAGAGCAGGAACGTCGGAAAGTCGAGCCTCACGCCGAGCGTTTTCCCAAGTGGATTTCTAGGATTGGCGCGGGCAATGGGCGGGATCGTTTTCCGTTTTCGTTTTTTGATTGTGCGTCACGCTCTTTACGCAGAGGCGGAAACAGGGTATCGCCTTGCTCATGAAGAGAGTGTTTTTTCTTTTTGGAACCATCATCGGCGTGCTCGTGGCCCTTGGCCTCGCAGCCGTGGTTGGCGTCTATTTTTGGGCTGTCCGGGATTTGCCGGGGTTTACCCGTATCGCCGATTACCGTCCCGCACTCACCACCACCGTTCTGGCGCGTGACGGGAGCGTCATCGGTTCTTTTTACCGGGAAAACCGTTTCCTCATTTCGCTCGATCAGATGCCCAAGATGCTCCCCAAGGCTTTTTTGGCCGCTGAGGACGCTGAATTCTATGAACACGAGGGCGTGAACCCGGTCGCCATTTTCCGCGCCTTCCTCATCAACCTCCAGTCCGGCACAAAGCGCCAGGGCGGCAGCACCATCACGCAGCAGGTGATCAAGCGCCTGCTCCTGACGCCTGAACGCAGCTACGAGCGCAAGATCAAGGAAGCCATCCTCGCGTACCGTCTGGAGCATTACCTTTCCAAAGATGAAATCCTGACAATCTATCTGAACCAGACCTTCCTCGGGGCCAACGCGTACGGCGTGGAGGCTGCGGCTCGGACGTACTTCGGGAAGAACGCCAAGGATCTCACGCTGGCCGAATGCGCCCTCATCGCGGGCCTGCCCAAGGCTCCCTCCCAATATAACCCCTACCGTGACCCGAGTGCCGCCATCGGTCGCCAGCACTACGTACTGCGCCGTCTGCGCGAGCTTAACTGGATCACGGAAGCCGAGTACGACGCCGCGCTCAAGCAGCCGCTGGTGTTCAAGCAAATGGCGGACGGCATGGGCCGTCAGGGGGCATGGTATCTGGAAGAGGTGCGGCGTCAGCTTATTGATCTGTTCAGCGAGGAAAACGCCAAAAGGCTCGGCATCGAGTTGCCCGTGTACGGCGAGGATGCCGTCTATCAGATGGGCTTTACCGTGCAGACGGCTATGAGCCCTCCGGCGCAGATGGCGGCGGACGAGGCGTTGCGTTCCGGGCTGGAAGACTTTACCCGCCGTCAGGGCTGGCAGGGGCCGGTGGAAAAGATCCCGGTGGCGGACTTGAAAGAGCGCATCGAAAAATCGCATTTCTCCCCCGACATGCTGGCGAACGGCGAACGGGTTAAGGGCATCGTCACCCGGATCACGGACAAGGGTGTGGACATACGTCTCGGCAAGTACAGCGGGTTCATCGATAACGCGCAGCTGAGCTGGGCGAAGAAGACGCTCCGCAGCAAGCAGAAGTTCCTTGAGTCCGGGGATGTCGTTTGGGTGGCCGCCGTCAGCGACCCCAAGAACCCGTACAATCCGGATGAGGCCGAACTGAACAAGCCTATCCGCCTGTCGCTCCAGTGCGTCCCGGAATTGCAGGGCGCGCTCATTTCCATTGAGCCTGAGACGGGTGACGTGGTGGCGATGGTCGGCGGCTACAGTTTTCAGGAAAGCCAGTTCAACCGCGCGACGCAGGCGTTCCGGCAGCCGGGGTCGTCCTTCAAGCCCATCGTCTACTCCGCCGCGCTGGACAACGGCTTTACGGCGGCCTCCGTCATCCTCGACGCGCCCGTGGTGCAGTTCCTTGAGAGCGGCGACGTGTGGCGTCCGAGCAACTACGAGAAAAACTTCAAGGGGCCGCTCCTGTTGCGCACGGCGCTGGCCCTGTCCCGCAACCTGTGCACTATCCGCGTGGTGCAGCAGATGGGGGTCCAGAAAGTCATTGAGCGAGCCAAGGATCTGGAGCTGGAGCCGCATTTCCCCGAAGTGCTGTCGGTCAGCCTCGGTGCGGTCGCGGTTACGCCGCTGAACATGACGCAGGCCTACACCGCCTTCGCCAACGGCGGCATGGTCAGCAAGGCGCGGTTCATCCTCTCGGTCAAGAACTTCTGGAACGAGACCATTTATGAGTCTCAGCCCGATTTGCGTGATGCCATTTCCCCGCAGAACGCTTATGTGATGTCCTACCTGCTCAAAGAAGTGGTGAACGCGGGCACGGCGACGAAAGCCAAAGTGCTCGGACGGCCCGTCGCGGGCAAAACCGGGACCAGCAACGACTGGAAGGACGCGTGGTTCATCGGCTTTACGCCGCATCTCGTGACGGGCATGTACGTCGGGTACGACCAGCCCCGGACGATGGGCCGTAGCGGCACGGGGGGCAGCATGGCTCTTCCGATTTTCGTCGAGTACGCGAAATCGGCGTTTCAGGCGTATCCGCCGGATGACTTTGAGGTGCCGGACGGGATTTCCTTTGCGAACGTGGACCAGACCAGCGGGCATCTCGTGGGGAGCGGCGGGTTGCGGCTCCCCTTCTATACGGGCACGGAGCCCGGTTCCAGCACGTCCGAGGAAGCCATTTCCGGCGTGAACACTCGCGGCGAGGATTTGCTGAAGCAGATGTTTTAGCTGAATGAGAAGCTTGGGGAAGGGAGGGAAACCTTTCTTGCAGAAAGGTTTCCCCTCCCTTCCCCCAAACCCCCATCCCTCCTCTTCCCAAGACTTTCGACGTTATCGAATCCCTGTTCACGACATTCCCTGTTGATTGAGGGAGCGCGTTGAGCAGGGTCTTTTTAGAAGGTGGAGAAGCGGGAGCGGAGGAAGGTTCTTTCAGGCTGCTGGCGGAAAAAGGACACAGTGGAGCTGGCTATGGAAAAGATTTTTTATTTGGGCATGATGATTGCGGCGGGGCTGCTGTTCGGGCTCCAGTCGCCGATCAACGCGCAACTGAGCCGCTCCGTGGGCGTACTGGAGGGGAGTTTCCTTTCGTTCCTCGGCGGCACGCTGGTTCTTGGGATCGCCATGCTGTTTTTCGGCAAAGGGCATGTCGGCGGCGTATTCGGCGTTCCTGCGTGGCAATTGGTCGGCGGTTTGCTCGGGGCGACCGTGGTTTCAATACGATTCTCTGTGTGCCCCATATCGGCGTCCTGCCCACCCTGATGGCCATGATCCTCGGAAACCTGATCATGGGCTGCATCATTGACCTTTTCGGTTGGTTCGGCATTCCCGTGACGCTGTTTACGTGGAGGCGTTTCTTGGGCGTCCTGCTGGTCTTGCTTGGCCTCCTCATAGCTTTTAAACGCTGATTTCTTTCAATATCATTTGCCTCATCCTATCTCTGCCCCTTACTTCTTTTCTTCTCTCTTGCCCAAACGAAAGGCCGCTCGAAATGCTTCGAACGGCCTTTCCCGATTTTTATAAGCAGTGAAACGGGGACTCCCTCCGCGCCGCCTCCCCACCAGTCAAAAGTCTTGGGAGGATGAGGGGGGGGAGGGGGGAGAAGGCAACCCTTCTCCAGAAGGGTTCCTTCTCCCCCTCCCCCACATAACTTAATACGCGTGATCGTCCTTCTGGAGGCTTTCGGGGGTCACCTTGTGGGCGAAGGTGTAGTACACCCACGCCTGATAGGCGATGACCACGGGGATGCAGCAGAGGGTTACGCCAAGCATGATCTTGAGGGTCAGCTGGCTGGACGCGCCGTTGAAGACCGTCACGCTGTACGCGGGATCGATGCTGGAGATGATGATGCCGGGATACATGCCGAGCACGCCGAAGAAGGTCACGGTAATGATGAACAATGCGCTGAAGAACCACGCGCCGAGCAGGTTGTCGGCCCAGATCATCACCCGGACGGTGAGCAGGGAAGCCACCGCGAGGATCGGGAAGATGAGCAGCGTGGGATGCTCGGCGTAGTTGGCGTACAGGTTGGTGTAGAACGCGGTCAGGGCGAGGAAAAGCAGGGCTACGGCGAGGACCAGAGGCCAGACCACCTGCGCCGCGCCGACGGCGCGTTCATGGATGTCGCCTTCGGACTTGAGGGCCAGCCAGAGGGCGCCGTGCATGCAGAAAATCAGCACGAAGAAGATGCCGCCCGCGAGGCCGTAGGGGTTCAGAAGCTTGATGATGTTGCCGTGGTACACGCCGTTGCCGTCGATCGGGATGCCCATGAACAGGTTGGCGAAGGCCACGCCGAGCAGCAGCGCGGGCAGGAAGTTGCCGAGGAACTGGCAGGCGTCCCAGAACTTGCGCCACTGGGGCAATCCTTCTTGTTGCGGAACTCGAAGGACACCGCGCGGAAGATCAGGGCGAAGAGCAGGATGAGCAGCGGAGCGTAGAGCGCGCTGAACATCACCGCGTAGGCCTTGGGGAAGGCGGCGAAGGTCACGCCGCCGGCCGTGATGAGCCACACTTCGTTGCCGTCCCAGTAGGGGCCGGCAGCGTTGTAGATGATGCGTTTTTCTTCATCGTTCTTGGCGAGGAAAGGCAGCAGGGTCCCCATGCCGAAGTCGAAGCCGTCCAGGACAAAGTAGACCGCCCAGAGCAGTCCCCACAAAACAAACCAAGTGGTTTCAAGCATATTGGTAATCCTCTCTTAGGGTAGGGATGGCGGGGCTAGGCCTGCGCTTCAGGGGCGGCTTCCGGGCCCTTCTTGGCATACTTGCGGAGCAGGTAGATGTCCAGAATGCCGAGGAAGGTGTAGATGACGATGAAAGCCGCGAGCGAGAGCCCTACAGAGGACGTCGGGACCGGCGACACGGCGTCGGAGGTCCGCATGAGGCCATAAACAATCCACGGCTGGCGGCCTATTTCGGCCACGGCCCAACCGGCCATGATCCCGAGGTAGGGCAGGGGGATCACGTAGATCAGCGCCTTCATGAGCAGGGGGTGGTTTTCGAGATCCTTTCTCCACCACCACGCGGCGATGGCCAGCAACACGAAGAGGCCCGCACAGGCTACCATGAAGCGGAAGGAGAGGAAGGTGGGAAGGACTGGAGGAATGTCGTCGGCGGGGAAGGCGTCGAGGCCCTTCACTTCCGCGCTCGGGGAATTGAAGGCCAGCAGGCTCAGCAGGCTCGGGATGGGCAGGGCCTGAATGCTGTTGGTGCGGTTGGCCTGATCAGGCCATGTGAGGAGATACATGGGGACGTGGGTGCCGGTTTCCCAGTGGGATTCCATGGCGGCGAGCTTGGCGGGCTGCATTTCCGCGACGATCTGCGCGTGATGGTGGCCCTGAAGGCCGAGCAGCAGGACGAGGATCAGGGTGAAGGGCGCGGCGATGCGCACGGAACGCTTGAACAGATCCAGCTCGTTCTTGCGGAGCAGGTGCCACGAGGAGACGCCGAGCACAAAGAAGCCGCCGAGCATCCATGCGGCGAAAATCGTATGGAAATACTGGCTCCATGCGAAGGGGTTGGTTACGACATCAAAGAAGCTGGACAGCTCGGCGCGGCCGTTCTTGATGACGTAGCCGACGGGGTTCTGCATCCAGCCGTTGGCGAGGATGATCCACAGGGCGGACAGGTTCGAGGCGATGGCCACAAGCCAGATCGCGGTCAGGTGGACCTTCTTGCTCACGCGCTCCCAGCCGAACGCCCACACCGCAAGGAAGGTGGACTCAAGGAAGAAGGCGGCCGTGGCTTCGATGGCCAGCAGCGAGCCGAAGATGTCGCCCACATATTCCGAGTAGCGAGACCAGTTGGTCCCGAACTGGAATTCGAGGGTGATCCCGGTCACGACGCCGAGGACGAAGTTGATGAGGAACAGCTTTCCCCAAAACTTGACCATTCTTTTGTACACTTCATTGCCCGTGCGGACGTAGAGCGTCTCCATGATGGCGAGAAGAACCACGAGTCCGAGGGTCAGCGGGACAAAGATGAAGTGGAAAAAGACGGTCACGGCAAATTGCAACCGTGACAGCATGACAACATCCATAGAATTCCCCCATGATTTTGGTTTCCGGCCGGAAGCCGGATCATTGCCGGAGCCCAGTCTCCTCAGGCTCCTTTGAAAAGTATATGATATTAGGCCGCATCGGAAAGGATTCTTCCCTAAAACGGCGCGTGGAGGCGGCTTTCTCAGTCCGGCCCCGTCTCCTCTCACTCACGAACGCTTCCGCGCGATGCCCCGCGCATTGCCTTCGCCGCCGGAACGGGAGGTGGGGGAAAGCCCGAAGGCTTCCCCCCGGAACATCAGCACTTCGCCTTGAGGGCCTCGGCAACGGTCTTGCCGAGCGCGACGCACTGGGACAGGCCTTCATGCTTGGGCACAAACAGGCACTTCACAGGGTCGGCGGGCATATCCATGTTCATGGATGCGAGCCATTCCTGAATGATCTTCGGCGATTCGCCGGACCAGCCGTAGGAGCCGAACGCGGCGCCCACGCGGTTCAGGGGGCGGAGGCCCTTCATGTAGGTCAGCACGTCGGCGATGCCGGGCAGTACGTTGTTGTTGTGCGTGGCGGAACCCACGATGACCGCGCCGCAGTCGGCGAGTTCGGTCATCACGTCGCTGTGATGGTTCTTCTGGATGTCGATGATGCGGACGGGCACGCCTTCGTCTTCAAGGCCGGAGGCGATGGCGGAGGCCATGATGCCGGTGGAGCCCCACATGGAGTCGTAGACGATGACGGCGCGCTGCTTCGGCTTCTGTTCGGCAAGGGCGCGGTAGGTGTCGAGGATGTACTTGCAGTCGTCCTTGCCGCGCCAGATGAGGCCGTGGTCGGGGGCGATCATTTCGATGTCGAGCTTCAGGGCAGCCACAAGCTCAAGCGTCTTGAGGACCTGCGGGGAGAAGGGCAGGACGATGTTGTAGTAGTATTCCTTGATCGCCTTTTCCAGCACGCAGCGGTCGTACTGATCCGAAAAACGTTCGGAGGAGGCGATGTTCTGGCCGAAGGCGTCGTTGCTGATAAGGAGCTTGTCTTCGGGGATGTAGGAAACCATGCTGTCGGGCCAGTGCAGCATACGGGTTTCCACGAAATGGATGTTCCGCTTGCCGATGTTGATGACGTCCCCGGTCTTGACCACTTCGATGGGCCAGCCGGTGGTGTCGAACTGGGCTTCCATGAAACGCTTGCCGATGGTCGACGTGATGATCTTCTCGGGCTTGCAGCGCTCGACGAGCTGGCACAGGGCCCCGGCGTGGTCTTTTTCGGTGTGGTTCACGACGATGTAGTCGACCTTGTCGAGCGGCATCAGCTTGGCGAGGCGGCAGAACATGGTTCCGGCGTAATCGTTGTCCACCGTGTCGAACACGACGTTCTTCTCGTCGCGGACGAGATAGCTGTTGTAGGTCGTGCCGCGCGGGGAACGGCTGTAGCCGTGGAAGTTGCGCTTGTTGTAGTCGACGGCCCCGATCCAGAAAATATCTTTCGCCAGTTCAACGGGTTTCATAGTGACAAAATCCTTTCAGGCATGTTTGAGGTGAGCACAAAAACATGGGGGTGCGACGAAGCCCGTCACACCCCCTATTCTACGCGTTCAGACGAGCCGCTATCTTAGGCAGCGGAAAAGTCCGACTTGGAAGCGCCGCAGACGGGACAGACCCAATCTTCGGGCAGATCTTCAAAAGCGGTGCCGGGGGCGATGCCGCTGTCAGGGTCGCCGGCGGCGGATCATATTCATAGCCACACATTGCAAACATATTTCTGCATCGTTAATCTCCTGCCCGCGAAAGCGCTGCTCTTGCCTGCGGGGTTAGAGGTGTAAGGAACATCTCCGACGGCACTGTTACAGCCAAAAAGAGCCGCCGTTGTCAAGTGGTCTATAGATGCTTATGCCTTCCACAGGCCGTGGAGGTTGCAGTATTCGCGGGCGGAAACAACTTTGTCCACCGGGATGCAGAAATCGGCTTCGGGCGCGTCGCCGGGCTTCAGGAACTTCTTATAGCGCTTGCCGTCGGCGGTGGCGATTTCGATCCATTCGATCCAGTGGGTTTCTTCCATCACGTGAGGAGCGGAACCGACCTTGACCTTACAGCCTGCGCCGTTGGCTTCAATCACGGGCACATGCTTTTCCTTGGCGCCGTCGATGGCCTTGTCGGCCATAAGTTTCATGGGCTGGCCACAGCAGGAAAGCGGGCCGCCGCTGCCGGCGAAAAGCACTTCGATGACATTGCCGCAGAGTTCACACTTATAGATTTCAAACTGGTTAGCCATGAGAACCTTCCTTATGACAATGGTTGGCTGAATAAGGATCCTGTCTTTCTGGGAAGTACACCGGGAGCCGTTTTTTGACAATGAGAAATGGATATGGGGAATCCGGTTTCCCCTTCGTTTTGCCTATCGCTCCGTGGGTCAGAATGCCCTACTCGTGAAACGATAATAGTTCTTTTTATACTTACTGTCCAGCAAAAAAAGGGCGCCTTCCCCGGTTTTCCCCTGAAAGGCGCCTCAAGTCTAACGCTTCATAGCGTCAATCTCATGTCGGGTCAGGCGGTTGGCTTCCGCCCGCGCAGCCGGGCGTGACGATAAACGATGTGCAGCCGCGTGGCCAGCCAGTTGAGGACCAGCGGGGGGGCTGACCATATAGTCCAGCGATTCCTGGCATTGCGCCAGCAGATCGTTGACATGGAGATGGCCTGCTTCGGGGAGGATGGCAAGACGCCGTCCAAGAGGCCCTCCATCCCGCCCGGCGTGGAGAGCGGCCTGTGCCTTCTGGACGGAGAGCACGATCCGGCGGGCCAGCGCCGCATCGACGGCACCCTTGCCGGACGTCTTGTCGAGCCACCCCTGCCCGGAGGCCATGAATTCCGCCAGCGCCTCTTCCCACTGGAACAGCTCCGGCGTCGAAGGCGTGCCGGCCTCGGGCCACGCCAGCGTGACGACCCAGCCACGGGAGACAAGCGTGGGGAGGAGGCGCTCCCGCTGCGGGGCGAGGAGCAGGAAACAAACGCCGGGCCGGGGCTCCTCCAATGATTTCAGAAGCGCGTTGGCGGCTTCCACGCCGAGGGACTGGGCTTCGGCGAGGATAACGACGCGCTTGCCGTCGCCGCGCGGCGCTTCCCCGAGTATGGTCCTCAGTTCGCGGACGGTTTCGATCTTGATGGAGCCTTCGCGCCCGTCCAGCACATACAGGTCGTGAAACAAATTCGCGCCGATCTGGAGGCAGGCCGGGCAATGCAGGCAGGGCGGCCGCCCTTCCGGGCAGTTGAGGCGGGCGGCGTGCCACAGGGCCACGCTGAAGCGCTCGGCCACGCTGCCGCCTTCGAGGATCAGAACCTGCGGCGGATCGCTTGCCAGCTTGTTGAGCGCTGCGCGCACACGCTCCTGCCGCGCGTCAAGGGCGAGGGCAAAGGCGGCTTCCGCCTCCTCCCGGGTGGGGAGTTGTTCTTCTGTCGCTGTGCGGGTGGTTTTTACGGCCACTGTGCGTCCTTTGGTCAAAAAGAAAAGTCACGGGAAACGGATGCCGACGGGAAAAGGCCCTCCCGCCATCCCTTCCCCGAACCAAACGGCGGGTTCCGAGGCGGAGGAAAGCCGCGTGTCCCGTTTGACGTAGCTGTTACAGAACTTCTTTTTGCTTTTCAACAGCGGGGAAAGGACAGGCGCGGCTCCCCGCCCGGCAATCCTCATACGGGGATTTCAGGATGCCTTCCCCGTCGGTTGAAGTTCCGGAGGGAGGCGGGAGACTCCGGCGAGCCTGTGAGAACGCTCCCTTCAAGAAGCTTTCCCATACGGGTAGGCCCTTTCGACTCTGGAGCGGTTCGTTCGGCTGTATCACTCCAGAAAATTCCAGAGATCCGGCAAGTACAAAAGTCATTGCCAGAGGAGAGAGGTGGGAGCAGTGCTGGCAGGTTTGGGGAAAGGGACACTTTTTCAGAAACGTTCCCTTCCCCCAATCTCCCTGCTTTTTTAAAGGCAATCCGATATATGCCGCCTGCGCCTGAGCAGCGGACGATGGCCGTTGGAGAATCCGGCGCAGCGTTTGTTGAGTGTAAGGATATAGTTTTCGTAGCTGTCCAGGTAGAAGGACAGGGCGCGGGCGAAATTGCGCCCGAGCAGGCCGTCCACGAAAAGCTGGCTGACCTCCCGGACGCGGGACAAAATCCCTTGCGACCGGGCCACGATGACCCGTTCTTCGCGCGTCATGGTGCGAAGGATGGAGGTCAGCGTCTGCTGTGCACAAGGCTGATACAGCCAGAAATACATGAGATCCAGCGCATTGATGATGCTTTCCACTTGCAGGGAGCGGGCTTCCGTGGAGGTAAGCCGGGTAAATTCCTCGGGGCGGGACAACAGCGAAAGGATGTCCTGATCCGGGAAGGCCAGCTCCAGCTTGGCATAACAATCAAACAGGCGCTGCAATTTGGTTTCGTAGTCCCAGTACCGGAGCCGCCGATTGTTGCGCCAGTCGGCAAGGCCTTCGATGATGGCCGCCACCGTATCCGACGCCGTCTTGGAAATGATGGCCGCGCCGGGTTCGAGGATCAACAGGGGATCGGCCGTCGTGAAGAACGGCAGGAACAGGGCCAGCACGTCGTTGTAGAACACTGAAACCGGGATGGCGAGCAAGCTTCGGAAGAGGTTCCCGATGATGGCTTCCTTGGGGAACCCACGATAGATGTTGTGCAGCGAAATGTAGATGCTGTTCGCCCCGGCGATGATGGAGAAGACAAGGAACTGGTGATCTTTGACCGTCAGCCCCAGCCCGTCTTCCAAGAGCAGCACGCGGATAAAGTATTCCAGCAGGGGAACGGACAGCCCTGTGTATAGCAGGGAATCGCAAACGCGTGTCCAGCTTACATAATCGTTCCAGCGCAGGAGGGAGCGGCTCCACATGCCGCCTCCGCCGAGGATGGCCTGCGGAATGTTGCGCAGGCCGGTGATGAGGAACCACAGGGGCGCGCCGAACCACGCCAGCACCCACCATTCCTGTGTGTACAGGAAGGTCATCAGTGCCGGGATGAATCCCGCGAGCACTTTGAGCGTATTGGAAATGGGCGTGCTGAGGCGCGAGAAGCCGAGCCAGCGCGGGCGGATCTTTTCGGTCCGCTCGGCGCGCAGGCCGTTGTTCAGCTCGCCGCCGATGCCGCCCATCGTGATGACGTTGCCTTCCTCTCCGATCTGGGTAATGCCGGAAATGGCCCGCCATTCCTTGGTGCAGCGGAGCCCGAAATGTCCGAACCCCCAAATGCGGCGCAAGCGCGGACCGAGCCAGCGCATGAAGGACGAATAGCGTTCCTGTTCGGCGTAGGTTTCGCGGAATTCCAGCGACAACGACACCGGAAGGTAGATGGGCCGGAACTGCTTGCCCCGGGCGATCTGCCTGCGCGCGCCGTGGGGAAGGGTTTCGGGCATGGCAAGGCCCATGCCGTGCCGCACGCCCGAATGGCTCGTGGAGTCCGTCCCGATGCGGATACGCAGGGGTGCGACCTTGTACGGGGCCTGCAGCGAAGGGATGTTGCGCAGGATGATACGGAATTTGGCGCAGCGTTCCTTGTCCTTTTCGGAAGACGAGGCTTCCAGCGTACGGATCATGCCCCGCAGTATCTGTTTGAGGTGCAGGACGCTGCCCTTGTTGATGGCGATCTGGAGATCGTTGATCGCGGTGAGGTGCCGGAGATGCCCTTCCTGCCATTCCTTGAGGTTGAACAGCTCCAGATGGGTGATCATGCCCTGGCAGTCCCAAAGCAGTTCCAGCACGTCCTCGGCGGTAAGTTCCGCAAGCTGGAGCGTGATGCGGTACCCGCTGCGCAGGCAGGAGAGCCAGTCAAGCAGCACATGGGGCGGCATCCTGAGCAGTTCCGGCGTGTCCGGCGCGTTGTCCGGCACGTCGGGAGAGGGCAGCTCGGGATTGCGTTCGGGCTTGAGCCACGTTTCCATGATCACTTCGGTCGTGAGCATGTCCATGCGCCGGATAAGCTGTGCGATCTGGCTCTGGCGTTCGCTGGTGGCGGTGAGGGCTTCCTCCTGCAATGCCTTGACCCGCTGGACAAGGTGCTTGAGGAGCGTCTTGTGCGCGTATTCGGCGAGATGGAGGAACGAGGTTTGCCCGGTCCCCACATAGGCAAGGAACGCCTCGGGCTCAAGAAGCGGAACGGGGATTTCGAGCTCCTCGGCCAGAGCCGGGGCGTGCTTGGCGTTCCACAACTGGAGCGTATCCATGACGTGGCGCTGCATCCAGAGGGATGCCTTGCGCCCTTCGTTCATGAGGGCGACCATAGGCCGCTCGGCGAGGAAGGACAAAAACGCCTCGGGATCGGAGAAGCCGCGCGGGGCCCAGACGAAACAGACGAAGCGATCCCGGAAAGGCGTGCGGAACTCCAGGCCGATGCGGACGTCGACGCCCATGATCTCGGCGGCTTGCAGCAGTTCGCGCGCGGCGGCTGGCTCAACGTAGTTGTAATAGACGACGGTGATATACCGGATGCCCTTGATCCATGCGTCCATGATCAGGTGCGTCGCGTTTTTGCGGCCCTTGGTGTTGGCGTCGTGGACGTGGTGGTCCACGGTAAGCTGGTTCCACTCCTCGGGCATTTCCAGCAGATGGTATGTGTTCAGGAACTGGCGCACGAGGCGGGGGTTCCCGGACGTGACCTTCCTGAAATCGTGCACGAGCTTGAGCTGCGTCAGCTCATCCTGGCGAGACCGGATGATCTCCTTCATGATCTGGATGAGGACGCGGCCCGTATTGTACCGGAAGGGCGTGCGGGCGCTGTGCAGCACCTCGTCGCGGAGGATGCGCAGGGCCATGAGCCGGTCCGGAGCGCCGCCGGCTTCGAGGTTGCCGAGCAGGTTGATGACCGCGTGGGCCATCCTGTACTCGTGGGTCGTCGTCAGTTCCAGGATGCCATGCGGATGAAGATTGGCGTCAAAGACCTTGTGCTCAAGGTCCTGCGAGGGGCCGTGATCGATCGTTTCGTTGATCATACGCAGGAGTTCACGATCCTGCTTGTCGAAAAAAAGTGTTCCGAGCATGGGCAATCCTGAAGGCGAAAAAGGGGAAATAACAAGAGAAATGATTCAAAGGGTGAAACGTCCCTTCTAGTCAAAAAAAGAACAAGCGTCAACGGCCCCCCTGCGGAGAGGGCGGGGCTAGCACCTTTTTTACGCCGTATAGGGAAAAAAGAAAGTGTGGCAGCAAAAATCCCCGCCGGATGAACTTCCACCGGCGGGGATTCTGAAGCGCCTTTTTTGCTTGTGCCTACCTGGTCCACACCTCAAGGAACGCCTTGGCGGTGTTGCCTTTGTCGAGATGTTTCAAGAGGGCGCTGCCGAACACGGCGGCGTCGGGCCGGATGTCGGCGGGAATGGCGGCAAGCTGGTCCGGGTGCTGCAAGCCGAAGCCCAGAGCCAGCGGCAGGTTGAAGGCTTTCCGCGCCCGGCGCAGCGTTTCTTCCACTTGCGGCGGCAGTCCCGTGCGCGCCCCGGTCGTGCCGAGGACGGAGACGACGTACACGTAGCCTTCCGAAACGGCGGCGTATTCGCGCATCCTTTCTTCCGACGTGTTCTGGCCGACCAGCGCGATCAGATCGATGCCGTGCGCTTTCAGCGTGGTTCGGACAGGGGCGCTTTCGTCAAGCGGCAGATCCGGCACGATGCAGCCGGAGACGCCCGCTTGTGTGGCATCGGCGGCGAAGCGTTCCAGCCCGTACTGGAGGAACGGATTGAGGTAGCCCATGAGCACGATGCCCGCCTTGAAGTTCCCGGCGCGCTGCTTGAGGCCGTCCATGATCCAGTTCAGGCTGACGCCCTGTTCCAGCGCGCGGCGGGAAGCGTCCTCCACGACCGGGCCGTCGGCCACGGGATCGGAGAACGGCACGCCGATTTCGATCACGTCCGCGCCGTTGGCGTCCAGTTCTTCAATGATGCCCCAGAACGTGTCGAGCGTGGGGAAGCCTGCGGTGACGAAGGGAATGAGCGCCGTGCGTCCGGCTGTGTGCGCATCCCGTATTTTCTGTTCAAGAAAAGTCATGATGGTTCTCCTCGTTATGCCTCCGGCGGCAAGGGTGGCTACCGCCCCCCTTGACCCCCTGTCCGGGGGGAATAATTCCCCCCGGTCCCCCTTGGTTTTTGGGGTGGGGATATGTGTCTTCGGCATTTTGTATTTTAAGTATCTATTTGAAATTATTTTTATATTTCAATTCCTCGATACGTCGCTATCATTAGATATGCAGATGTTGCTCCACGATGTCCATGTCCTTGTCGCCGCGCCCCGAGAGGTTGACGACGACATGCCCTCCTGCGGGAAGCTCGCCGTGGTGCCTGAGTACCCACGCCAGTGCATGGGAGGATTCCAGCGCGGGAAGGATGCCTTCGGTGCGGCAGAGGGTCTGGAAGGCGTCGAGCGCTTCGGCGTCGTTGGCGAGCCCGTAGTGGACGCGCCCAATGGCGCTCAGATAGGCGTGCTCCGGTCCGACGCCGGGATAGTCGAGCCCGGCGGAAACGGAATGCGAAGGTTCGATCTGTCCGTCTTTGGTTTGGAGGAGCATGGTCATCTGGCCGTGCAGGACGCCGGGCGTGCCGAGGTTGATCGGCGCAGAATTGTAGCATCCCGGTTCGCCGGTACCGGCCGCCTCAACGCCGATGATGCGTACGGATGCGTCATCCACGAACGGGTGGAACATGCCGATGGCATTGGAGCCGCCGCCCACCGCCGCGACGACCACATCGGGAAGCCGCCCGGTTTTCTCCAGCATCTGGGCACGGGTTTCGCGCCCGATGACGCTCTGAAGATTCCGGACCAGCGTGGGGAAGGGGTGCGGACCCGCCGCCGTACCAAAACAATAGTGTGTGGTCTCCTGCGCGGCGATCCAGTAACGCAGGGCCTCGTTGATGGCGTCCTTGAGGGTCCGGGTGCCGCTCTGGACGGGCCGGACTTCAGCGCCGAGCAGCTTCATGCGCCGCACGTTGGAGGACTGGCGCTCCACGTCCTCGGCACCCATGAAAACGATGCATTCAAGCCCCAGACGGGCGGCGGCAGCGGCTGTCGCCACGCCGTGCTGGCCCGCGCCGGTTTCCGCGACCAGCGCCGTTTTGCCCATATGCTTGGCGAGCAGCGCCTGCCCGAGCGTGTTGTTGACCTTGTGCGCGCCGGTGTGCAGCAGATCCTCGCGTTTCAGCCACAAAGAGAAGCCGAGCCGTTTGGACAGAGTGGGGCAGTAGGTTAGGGGCGTTTCCCGTCCCGCGAAGTTGCGGAGCAGATCGTCCAGCTCCTCCTTGAAGGTGGGGGAGGGCATGATGTCCCGCATGGCCTCTTCCAGTTCCTGGAGCGGAGGCATGAGCAGTTCAGGAACGAAACACCCGCCGAATTCTCCGAAATAACCTTTTTTCATGACTATCCTCTCAGAGCCGTTAATGCGGCCCGCATACGTGAAGGGTCCTTGCGTCCGGGTTCGGATTCGAGACCGGAATTGAAATCCACTCCGCCAGGGACACAGGCCGCGACGGTTTCTTTGACATTTTCAGGAGTGAGCCCGCCGGCCAGCAGCCAGGGGCGGGGAGCGTTCAGGCCGCGCAGCCGTTCGGAACCGATCCGTTTTCCGCTGCCGCCTCCGGACATCCCCGCGTCAAGCAGGAACATTCCGGTTGATGCCGCGTGCCGGTTCATGGTTTCTTCCAGTGCCGCCAGATCGGGATAACGCTCGGGCCACAGTACCCTGATGAGACGTTCGGCCCCGAGCGTGCGGCTCAGGCGATCCGCGCAGGTCATCGACTGATCTCCGTGCAGCTGGATGCGATCCAGCCGAGCGGAGCGGGCGGTTTCCTCGATGAAACGCATGTCGTCGGTCACGAACACGCCCACGCGGAGCATATCCCCGCTGTCCAGCGCGGCGGCCTGTTCCGGCGTCACCGCGCGGGGGCTTTGCGGGGCGAAGATGAACCCGCAGAGGTCCACTCCGAGCGCGGCGGCGCAGTCCAGATCCGCCTGTTCGCGCATCCCGCAGATTTTGATGATCAAGTCGTTCACTGTGGCTCCACTGGAAAATATTGGTGAAAACGGGACGGAAGAACCCAATTCTCTCTATCCTGCCCGCCAATCCCTCTTGAAAGCTCAGATAATCCGTACTCCCTCAAACAGGGATTCGATAAATATAAAAGTCTTTGGAAGAGGAGGGATGGGGGGCTGGGGGAAGGGAGGAGAAAGCTTTTCTCCAGAAAAGTTTCTCCTCCCTTCCCCCGGTCTTACCTCTCCAACAGCCCCTTCAACGCCGCGCCGGGCGCGCCGCCGTCCATGAGGCTGGTCCCGACAAGCACGGCCTGGTAGCCGGCGCCGGCGGCCTGACGGAGATGATCCGAAGCGGAGATGCCGCTCGCCGCAATCCATGCTTCGTTGTCCCCGGCCTGATGGAACCGCTCCGCAAGACGGAGGCAGGCGGAGCGATCCACTTGCAGCGTATCCAGATCCCGGGCGTTCACCTGAATGATCCGTGCCCCGGACTCGCGGGCAAGGGCGAGATCGGCCTCATCGAAGATCTCAACCACGGCGTCGATGCCGTGTGCTTCCGCCTGCTCGCGCAGGGAGCGAAGCAGGGCCGCGTCGGGCGTCAGGCGGACGATGAGCAGCAGGGCCGAGGCCGGGGTTGCCGCCGTAGCCGCCACCTGTAACCGATCAAAGATGAAGTCCTTCCGCAACAAAGGCAGTCCGGGCGCGGACATGCGCTTGAGATACCCGAGCGTGCCCTTGAAATAGGTTTCCTCGGTCAGCACGGAGAGGCAGGAAGCACCGGCTTCGGCGTACTGCTTGGCCGCTTCTTCCGGCGGGAAATCCATCAGGATGTCCCCCCGCGAAGGGGACGCCCGCTTGAACTCCGCGATGACGTGGGGCCGGTTTCCGTTCGGAGCGCACAGGGCGTTTAGAAAGGACGGACGCTCGATCCGAAGCGGCAACGGCAGCATATTGATGTATTCGAGCTGGCGGAGCGCTTGTATCTCGGGCTGTTTCGCCGTTTTGAATTTCTCAAGCAGCATGGAGCACCCTCCCGCCCACGCCGGAAGCGAGGGCTTCGCGGGCTTTCGCTATGCAGGTCGCCAGCGGCAGCTTGCCTTCCAGCAGATAGATGCTCATGCCGACGTTGAGGGCGAGCATGTTGCGCATGGCTTCGGGGCCGCGTCCGGCGAGGAGTTCGCGGAGGACGGCGACGGCTTCGTCACGGCTGGACACGGCAAGGTCTTCGGGCGTGCACGCGGGGATGCCGTAGTCCGCCGGATCGAGGGTGAGCGGTTCGAGCTTGCCGTCGTCGAGGATGATCATTTCGTTCGGGCCGATGGGGGTTATTTCGTCATAGCCGCCCGCCCCGCAAACCACGGCGGCCCGGTGTACGGAAGACTGGGCCAGCGTTTCGGCCATGAGCTTCACGAGATTGGGCCGGGCCACGCCCAGCAGGATGTGCGTGGGGCGGGACGGGTTGATCAGTGGGCCGAGCAGGTTGAACAGGGTACGGATGCCGAGTTCGTTACGGATGGGCGCGATGTTGCGGAAGCAGGGGTGGAACCGCTGCGCGAACAGGAACACGAAGTTCTGGTCGTGCAGGATTTTGCCCACTTCGGCTGGGTTGACGTCCAGATTGACGCCGAGCCCTTCCAGCGCGTCGGCGCTGCCGCATTTGGAGGACACGGCGCGGTTGCCGTGTTTGACCACCTGATAGCCCATGCCCGCCAGCGTGAGCGCCGTGCCGGTGGAGCAGTTGAAGGACGAGCGCCCGTCGCCTCCGGTGCCCACGACTTCAATATAGGAGCCTTCGATGCCGTCCACGCGCACGGCCCGGGCCAGCGCGGCGCGGGTGGCGTGGGCCATTTCGAGCGGGCTTTCGCCCTTCATGCGCAGGCCCATGAGGAAGCTGCCCGCCTGAGAGGGGGTCATGGTGCCGTCCATGAGCGCCGAGAATCCGGCGGAAGCCATGTCAGCGGTCAGATCCTGTCCGCTGGCGAGGGTATCCAGAATGACGTTGATGGCGTTGGCGTCATTGCCCGCGGGCAGGATCGCCTTGGGGAAATTGCCGAGCAAGCGCAGCCCGTCCGGGGTCAGGATCGATTCCGGATGGAACTGGACGCCCACCCACGGGCGATCCTTATAGCGGAGGGCCATGATTTCGCCTTCGGGACCGTGCGCCGTGACCGTGAATTTGGCGTGCGCCTCGTCCACGTCGGAACGGACGACCAGCGAATGGTAGCGCCCCACGCGCATGGGGTTCGGGACGCCTGAGAAAAGCCCCGAGCCGTCATGCACGATTTCGGATGCCTTGCCGTGCATGATGCAGGGCCCGACCACGACTTCGGCTCCGGCGGCAAGGCCGAGGGCCTGATGGCCGAGGCAGACGCCGAGCACCGGGACTTTTGGATCGAGGATGCGGAGGACTTCCATGCAGTATCCGGCGTCCTTGGGATGGCCGGGGCCGGGGGAGAGGCACACCATGTTCAGGGACGGGTCCTGCGCCAGTTCGAGCAGCCGGGGATCGTCGTTTTTGACGACCACGGGATCTTGCCCGAGTGCGTAAAAAGCCTGCACGAGGTTGTAGGTGAACGAGTCGTAGTTATCGATGAGCAGGAACATGGTCTTCTCCGGTGGTGTTGAGCACGGTACGCATGATGGCTGATTTATTGTAGACTTCATTCCATTCGGCGACGGGGTCGGAGTCGAAGACGATGCCGCCGCCCGCCTGCCAATGGAGTTTCCCATCCTTTACCCACATGCTGCGGATGGTGATGCCGGTATCGAGGCTGACGTTGTCGTCGTCGAGCCCGAGCCAGCCGATGCAGCCCGCGTAGGGGCCGCGCGGAAGCTGTTCCGTTTCCGCGATGATTTCCATAGCCCGGACTTTGGGCGCGCCGCTGACCGTGCCCGCCGGGAAGGTCGCCGCCAGCACGTCCAGCGCGTCGAGATCCGGCTGGAGCCGGGCCGTGATCCGCGAGGTCAGGTGCATGACGTGGGAGAAGCGTTCCACTTCCATGAGCCGCTCCACGTTGACCGTGCCGGGGCGGGCTATGCGCCCGAGGTCGTTGCGGCCCAGATCCACCAGCATGACGTGCTCGGCGCGTTCCTTGGGATCTTCCTGCAGCTCTGCGGCGAGGCGGGCGTCTTCGAGATCGTCGGCTCCGCGTTTGCGGGTCCCGGCGATGGGGGAGAGCTGGAGCTTGCCTTCGTCGCACCGGACCATGACTTCGGGAGAAGAGCCGAACAGGGTGATGCCCGGCAGATCCATGAAGAACATATAAGGCGAGGCGTTGCAGCGGCGCATCCGGCGGTACAGGGTGAAGGCGTCTCCCGCGAACGGCGTGCTGAACCGGCAGGAGGGAACGACCTGAATGGCCTCGCCCTGACGGAGCATCTGTTTGATTTTGTTCACGGCATCCATGTAGCCTTCCCGTCCCGGCGTGGCGGTCACGGCATCTTCGCCGATGAAGGGCAGGGCCGCGCCGCATTCCCGCGTCCGTGCGCCGTTCACGTCCCTGTGTTCGCCGAGGCTGATCTGGCACAGCCGGTTGTACAGGTGGTCGAACACGAGCACGGTTCCCGGCAGAACAAGGCTGGCGTCGGCGTCCTTTTGGGGCAGGCAGTTTTCCAGCTTCTTGTTGAAGAAGCTCGCCATGCCGTAGCCGAAATAGCCGTACAGGGCGCGGGTGATGGGCGGCAGCGTGATGCCCTCGGGTTTTTCGAGGTGCAGGCCGCGCATGAGCGTGCGCAAGCCTTCCGTGAAGGGCATCCCGTTGAGCACGGCAAAGGGGCGCAGGCGGTCGTCGTTGGTGTCGAGGGCCAGCAGCCCGTCCCGGCAGGTGGCCTGAAGCAGGAAGTCGCAGGCCAGAATGCTGTAGCGTCCCCACCGCCCGTCGACCTCCGCGCTTTCCAGCAGAATGCCGTGATGCTCGTGGCACATACCGAGGAAGAGACTGATGGGGGTGTCCATATCCGCCGGGAGCCACCGCGCGCTCTGGCGCAGGATGACGTCGGGGGCGGCGGGCGTTTTGGAAGCTGTCATGTCGATGATCCTTTTGGGGTTAAGGTACAAAAAAAGGCGCCATCCTCGGGAGGATGGCGCCTGTATGAACGGATACAGTAATGCCGGATCGGACCTTACACAGGCCGCACTCCCCCCCTCACGTCGATGACGCGCCACCACCAGCGATAAGCGGTAAAGGAAAGGGAAGAGGCGTTGAACATGATGTGGTCCTTAAAAGGTGTTGCCTAATGTGAAAAAGAATACGTGCGCAAAAATTACTGCGAACCCGGCGAGTTGTCAATCCCTCATGGGCATACTTTTTTTCCGGAAAGAGCCTTTCCAATCCGGGAGAAGGAATGCGGTATCATCGTGCAAACATGGCTAGGGTGTCCTTTTGCCGCCGCACGAAACGCGCAGGTTTAAGCACATGAAGAGTCCTCTACTCCGAATTTGCGACGGTTTCGTGTCCGGAAAAAGAAAAAACGGTATGGGACCCGAGCAGACGGAATGTTTGACATGCCGTGGCCTTGACGCCGATTCCTCCTGCGGCTAGGCTTCTTCCTTTCGTATGATGCAAGCTACAGTCTATTGAGGGACGCTGTGAAACTGAAAACGACTCTTTTCGGCGAAACCTACCGCTTCGATTCGGTGCGGGACGTGCTGAACAAGGCGGGGGAACTGCGCTCCGGCGATGTGCTGGCGGGCGTTGCCGCCTCGTCCATGCAGGAACGCGTCGCCGCCAAGCAGGTGCTCAGCGAGCTGACGCTTGGCGACCTGCGCGAACATCCCGTAGTCCCTTATGAAGACGACGCCGTGACGCGCATCATTCAGGATGCCGTGCATACTCCGGTCTACGAGGGCATCAGGAACTGGTCGGTCGGGGAGTTCCGGGAATTTCTGCTGGACGGGCGTACCTCTTCCGCCGCCATTGAGCGCGTCCGCAAAGGCCTCACTTCGGAAATGGCCGCCGCCGTATCCAAGATCATGTCCAACGCCGATCTTATTTTCGCGGCGAAGAAAATGCCCGTGGTCGTGCGTTCCAACAATACCGTAGGCCTGCCGGGGCATTTCTCCTCGCGGCTTCAGCCCAACGACACGCGGGACGAGATCCCGTCCATCGTGGCGCAGGTGTACGAGGGGCTGTCCTACGGCGCGGGGGATGCGGTCATCGGCATCAATCCGGTGACGGATACGGTGGAGAACACCAAGGCCATGCTCAACGCCCTGTGGGAGATCATCGAACGCCACCAGATCCCCACCCAGAACTGCGTGCTGGCCCACGTCACCACGCAGATGGAAGCCATCCGGCAGGGCGCCAACGCGGGCATGATCTTCCAGAGCATCGCGGGCAGCGAAAAGGGGCTGCGCGAATTCGGCGTGACCACCGGCCTGCTTGATGAGGCGTATGATCTCGCGCGGCATTACTGCCAGGCCACCGGCCCCAACGTCATGTATTTCGAGACGGGGCAGGGCTCAGCGCTGTCGGCGGACGCGCACTACGGCTGTGATCAGGTGACGATGGAGGCCCGCTGTTACGGGCTGGCCCGCCGCTACCAGCCGTTCATGGTCAATACGGTGGTTGGTTTTATCGGGCCGGAATACTTATACAACCATCAGCAGATCATCCGGGCCGGGCTTGAAGACCATTTTATGGGCAAGCTGCACGGCCTGCCGATGGGCTGTGACTGCTGCTATACGAACCATGCCGACACCGATCAGAATTCCAACGAGAACCTCATGATCCTGCTGGCGACCGCGGGCGTGAACTTCATCATCTCCCTGCCGATGGGCGACGATATCATGTTGAATTACCAGACCAATTCCTTCCATGACATCGCCACCGTGCGCCAGTTGCTCGATCTGCGGCCCGCGCCGGAGTTCGAACAGTGGCTGGAGCGGCACGGAATCATGGAAAACGGCTGTCTCACCTCCCGCGCCGGGGATGCCTCCATTTTCTTTTAGAGGAACGCCATGCAGGAACAAGAAATTCACGATCTGGTGGCGTCCGTGTTGGATGCCCTGAAAACGCAACAAGCGTTTCCCGCTCCATCCGTTGGGCAAGGTGGAAGGCTTTCCGCAATGCAATCGGAGCAAAGGCCCTTGACTGGTTCGGGGGCAGAGCCGGAACTTTTGGCGGCAACCGTTGATGCCGATACAGGCGCGTCGCTGGAAGATCTGGGCGGCTCCGCTTTCCGTAAGCCTTACGGGGTGAAAGGGCCGCACAATCCCGACGTGTTGCAGGAGTTCATGCGGAGTACCGGAGCCCGGATTGGGGGCGGCGCGTGTGGAACGCGTCCTTCGACCACGGCTTACCTGCGTTTTCTTGCGGATCATGCCCGATCCAAGGGAACGGTTTTCCGTGAAGTTCCTGAGGAATGGCTGCGCCGGCGCGGGATGCTGGCGGTTCAGACGTTGGTGGAAGACAAGGATACTTATCTGACGCGTCCGGATTTGGGGCGCGTACTCTCGGAGGCGTCCCTGCAAACGGTGCGGGAGCGCTACAAGCCCGTCCCGCAGGTGCTGATCGTGCTGTCCGACGGCTTGAGCACGGATGCCGTGCTCGCCAATGCGGACGAGATCGTGCCTCCGCTGACCAATGGCCTGAGGCAGGCCGGGTTCACGGTGGGCGATCCGCTGTTCCTGCGTTACGGGCGGGTCAAGGCCGAGGACCGTCTGGGTGAGGCCATAGGCTGTGACGTGGTGCTGATGCTTGTGGGCGAGCGTCCCGGTCTGGGGCAGTCGGAAAGCATGAGCTGTTACGGGGTGTACCGCCCCACGGCGGCGACGCTGGAGTCGGATCGTTCGGTCATTTCCAACATCCACCGCGAAGGCACGCCGCCTGTGGAGGCCGCCGCGGTTATCGTTGATCTTGTACGCCAGATGATGCAGCACAAGGCCAGCGGCATAGCGCTGAACAAGGCGCTCAATCCCGGTTTTTCCGGCTGACGACATGCCGGAAATCCGCAGGGGAGCGGCGGGAACAGCCCTTTCTCCGACGTTTTAACCGTGCTGCGATTATTGATACCCTGTTGTTTTTGATACATAAGACGCAATGAGAGAGCGCCGATGAAAGTGTTGCAACCCGTTCCAGTCCGAGTACTTGCCAGCCGGATCATCCCTTCGGTCGATCCGGGGCTGGCTGCGGCCTTCAAGCTTGAGCCGCGCCACCGTGCGCTCGCCCTGTTTACCTCCGACAGCGATGATGTGAGCTACATAGCCATCGACGAAGCGACCAAAAAGGCCGCCGTGGATGTCGTCTACGCCAGCTCCTTTTATGGTGGGGCGGCCCATGCCTCCGGGCCCTATTCCGGCGAATTTATAGGAATCCTTGCTGCGGAGACACCCGGGGATGTCGAAGAGGGGCTGCGCATCGCCGTGGATTACGCCCAGAACCGCGTTTCGTTCCTGACGGCCGATCCCGAAGGGAAGCTGATCTTTTTGTCGCATCTGGTTTCCTCTTGCGGCACGTACGTTGCGGAGCAGGCCGGGATTCCGGTAGGCACGGCGTTGGCATGGCTCATTGCGCCGCCGCTGGAGGCTACGTTCGGTCTGGATGCGGCGCTGAAGGCTGCGGACGTTCGGTTGGTGAAGCATTTTCCGCCGCCGTCCGAGACCAACTTTTCCGGCGGCTGGCTTGCCGGGGATCAGGCGGCGTGCCAGGCGGCGTGTCAGGCGTTCACCGAAGCCGTGCTCGGCGTTGCCGCCGGTCCATTGGAAAGAATTTGATTTTTTGAGATTGGGGAGGGGGAGGGAACCCTTTTGAAAAAGGGTTCCCTTCCCCTCCCCAAACCCCACACCTTCCCTCCTAAAACTTTCGACTGGTGGGGAGGCTGCGCGGCGGGAGTTCCGCTGTTTACTTGATCTGTATTCGTCGTGACGGGCGTTCGTGGGTGAAGGAATTTCGTATCATGTGGGTATAATTGAGAAAAAACGGCTTGCCTGGATGGCCGCAGACGGTTTTAAGGTTGCGGGCGGGGCATCCGGAGGGTGTGGCAAGTGGATTGTCGCGCAGGCCGTTTCTGGGGGATTGGGAAAAGGCAATGATCGTACCCCGCTTTGGGGGAAAGAGCGGGATTCTCTGTAACACAGGGAAACGAAATGCAGTATTTGACGGAACAGGATTTGATGGCCCGTTGCGGCCTGGGGCAGGGCGTGGAACTGCATCTTTCCCCGGAGGAACGTCTGACGCCTTCCGCGCAGGAGCTGGTGAACAACAGGAAGATACGGATTCTCATCGTATCCGGTGACGGCCGCGTCGCCCGTGACGACGGCAAGGCCGTGCATCCGTTGGCGACCGAGGAGCGTCCCTTCGCCAAGGTCGAAAAGACCGAAGCGCAGACCCATCTGAACGGCACGGAAATGGTGACCAAGGAGCATCCCCGGATTTGGTTCCGGGGCAAGGTGGATTCCGCCATTGCCGCCGCTATCCTTGTCCAGACGCAGTTGCAGCCCGTGCTGGCGCCGGAGTTGCAGGGCTTACTGGCGGATCTGCGCTCGTGGCTCGGGTGGGCCATGCGTTGCGAAGTGCTGGATGAAGCCGTGCCCGTATTGAGCATGGGGCCGTTTTCGCGGGAAGCTGTGCGGCGGTTGGCTTGCCATCCTGAGGAGCTTGGATTGGAACCGCTGTGTCCCGATGCGGCGGAAGGTTCCATTTTTACCTTACTCAATTGGTTGCGGGCGATCATCCGTGAAACGGAAGTGGCGGCGGCATTCGCTTTCCGCAAGCAGGACGGCACATTGGAGCGCCCGGATATTTTGGAGCTTTTAGACGGGCTGAGCAACGCGGTTTACGCGTTCATGCTGTTGGTGAAGGCGGGCGACAGGGGCTTGGGAGCCATACAAGCCGCGCGGGGATAGGCAATGGACAGCAAGCAAATCCTCAGCGTCGGCATTGATATCGGAACGAGTACGTCGCAGCTTGTTTTCTCCCGCCTGGAATTGCGCAACAGGGCGGCAGCCTGTCAGATTCCGCGTTTTGAAATCACGGATCGCCGGATCGTTTGGCAGAGCCCGGTGGCCTTCACGCCGCTCACGGACGTGGACACGCTGGACGAGGCGGCGCTCGATGCCCTTATCCGGGGCTGGTATGCGGAAGCGGGCGTGCGACCGGAAGATGTGGAAACGGGCGCGGTCATTGTGACGGGCGAGAGCCTCAAAACCGTGAACGCCCGGCGCACGGTCATGCGTCTGGCGGACAGCCTCGGGGATTTTGTCGTGGCCTCGGCGGGTCCGCATCTGGAATCCGTCATTGCGGGACGGGGCGCGGGTGCGGCGGCGCTTTCCGAGGCGCGGCGCGGTACGGTCCTGAACATCGACATCGGCGGCGGGACATCCAACTATGCGGTATTCCGCGCCGGTCGGGTCATTGATACGGCTTGCCTCAACATGGGCGGGCGTCTGGCCGAAACCGACGGGCACGGCTGGATCTCCCGCGTCCGCAAGCCGCTTCTTCCCGTTCTCGAAGAGTTGTACGGTTCCCGTGCGCCTGAAACCCTTGGCCCTGACGATATTCCCGCTATAGCGGACCGCATGGCCGGGTTGATCTGGCAGGTACTGGCTGACGAGCGTTCCCCGCTGGCGGATCGGCTGCTCCAGACGCCGCCGCTGAAAACGTGGCGTTATGATGCGGTGACGCTGTCGGGCGGGGTCGGGGCGTGCTGTGCCGAACCTGAGGCCGATCCGTTCCGGTTCCGGGATCTGGGGCCGTCGCTGGCCCGCGCCATAGTGCGCCACCCCGGTTTTGCGGCTTTGCCCCTCCTGCCCCCCTCCCAGACGGTGCGGGCTACGGTGATCGGCGCAGGCTCATGGATGCTTTCGCTTTCCGGCGCGACGGTCTGGGCTGATGACGCCCTGTTGCCGATGCGTAATCTTCCCGTGGTATTCCCGTGGCTGGACTGGCACGCCGGGCTGACGCCCGCCGCAGTGGAAACGGCGATTGGGGATGCCATGCGGCGTATGGACCTTGGCGATGCGGATCGTTTTGTCGTGGGGCTTCCCGCTGGGATGCCTGTTGCCTACGCCACCGTGTGTCTGCTGGTCGAAGCGTTCGCCGGTTTTTGGAGCCGCCGTCCGGAAGGGCAGCCCGCGTTAGTGGCACTCGCGGAGGACATGGGCAAGGTGCTCGGCATGGAGCTGCGCCCGCGTCTCAGCGGGCGTCCTCTGGTGGTGCTTGATGAATTGAAGCTGGCCGACGGCGATTATCTGGACATGGGCAAGCCGCTGTATCAGGGCGGCGTCGTACCCGTCACCATCAAATCATTGGCCTTTTCCGGCTGATCAGCAAAGCCCGACGCCATGAACGACAACGGATTTCTGTACAATCTTGAACGGGCGCAGGCAGGTCCGGTGGATGAGGAGGCGCTTGCCCGCAAGATGGCGGCCCGTACCGCCCGTGTGGCCCGCGCGCACGAATCCGTATTCACGGAGGCGAACGGCTGGTCCGGGCAATTTCCGGGGACGCCGGGATATTACTATTTTGCGGACAGCGACGAAGGCCAGTATGTCATCGTCGAGGCGATCGGCGAAGATGGGGGCTTGGAGATTTACTACAGCGGCAGTGAGATAGCCTTTCCGCCGGAGGGCATGGACGGCAAATGGAAGCCCGTTCCCGTGCCTTGCGAGTGTTTGCGGGAGAGGGGCTGAGGAGGAAGAAGCCTTTAGGAAGGGAACCGCGCTGCCGTCGCAGGCTAGGAATATCCGCAACAGCGCTCGGCGGTTAGAGACGTTTCCGCCCGTTTTTGGGCTCTTCCTTTCCGTTTCCCCCTCATTTTTCCAACGGTTCTGAACGGCTGGAAAGCTGTTCGCTGGGAACCCGTTTTTTACGTCTTTGAGTTAAACGATAGCTCTCCATGAGCAGATCGCGGAGTTCCTTTTCGGCGAAGCCGCTTTCCAGAAGGATCGTGATCCAGTGCTTCTTGTTCATATGGTACGCAGGCAGGATCCCCGGATCGCCGTATAGCAGCATGTCCAGCACTTGGGCACTCTTCACATTGATGATTTCGACGTTTCCTTTCCCAGGCAGCCCCAGCTTGGATAGGGGCACGCTCATCACAATGCCGTACCATTTCCCGTTATCCGCATGTCTCAATACGGCATATTCCGGCTCTTGAGGCCACGGGTAGTCCGGTTCCGTGCCGAATGTGGCCTTTACGTACGCGAACAATTCGTCTCGGGTAGGCATAAATGCTCCCATGTGCGGGTGTGTTTTGAGTTTGCGCATGTTGGTAATGGGGAAAACCGTCAACGAGGTTTCGACAGGCGCGGACGTTTTTGGAGAGGGAGAGACGGGCGCAAGCCGACTCTATAAATTGGGGGAAGGGAAATTTCTTTCAGAAAAATTTCCCTACCCCCAATTTTTTATACCTGTTCAAAGAGGATGGGGGTTACTCTTCCACCGACGCCTCGGCCTTTTCGATTTCCTGTTGGATGAATGCCGCGAGATCGGCGGGTTTCTCGCCCTCGAACCAGGCGACCCAGAGGGAGGCGTTTTCGTTATAGTCCTTCAGCGACTCATAAAAGCCCACGGCGCGTTGCGAAGCCACGGCATAGCGCAGCTCGGGGTGGCTGGTTTCGAAGACCCGTTCGGCGTCCTCAAACGGCGCCTTATTGATTTCTTTGACTTGGAACATGTGTTTCTCCATTGGTGGACGTGTGCCCCTGTGTAGCCTTTCCGCCAGACGGCGGCAAGATGCGTTCGTAACGCCCGCCCATCGCTTTGTAGATCTGGTTCTCGTACCGGATGACCCGGTATTTCGCTTCCAGCGCCGAAAGCATGGAGTTGTCCGCCGTATTCAGGGCGTCCAGATAATCCTTGAGCTCGGCGGCACCGAGATCGTAGCGGGTCTGGTAGTACTCTCCGATGCGCACGTCCTTCTGGTGTTTCGACAGGGTGTTTTCCAGCGAGCGCTGCGCGTTGGCGTAACTGAAATAGGCTGTGTCCACCTCGTTCAGCGCCGACGTTACGGCCTGCGTGAAATCCAGTTTCGCCGATTCGAAATCCGCTTCGGAAATCTTGATGTTCCAGCGGATGGTGTTCCATTGCAGGAACGGGAAGCTGACGCGCACCGTACCTGCGAGCAGGGGCAGGTCAAAGACCTTGCTTGAGGTTGAGGATGAGGTGCCGAGCGTCGAGCCGATGGAGATCGTCGGGTACCAGCTTGCGCGGTCCGACTCCAGCGTCTTGAAGGCGCTTTGCAGGCGGGCTTCCGAGGCCCGGATGTCCGGACGCGCGGAGAGGGCCGCCACGGGCACGTCGAGATCCACCCCGACCGTGGGGTAGGACATCAGGTCGGCATTGCCGATGGCCGGGTTCTCACCGGGGCGGATATTGAGCAAATCCCGGAGCGTCTGGCGGGCCACATTCTGCCGATCTTGCAGATCAAGCAGGCTGTTGCGGGCTGAAAGCAGGGATTGCTGCGCCTGCAGGGGCTCCACGGAAGCCACCTTGCCGAATTCGTACTTGGCCTCAATGAGGCGGAGCAGCTCCTGGTAGCGCTTGACGCTGGCGTCCATGACCTTGATGGATTCGTCAAGGTATTTCAGCTCGAAATAGGTGTCCGCCACGCTGTTGACGAGGGCCAGCCGTGCGGCTTCCCGGTCTTCCATCGTGGCCTTGTATTCCCATTCCTGCGCGTTGGCGGCGTTGCGGAGCTTCTGCCACAGGTCGACCTCGTAGCTCACCCCGAATTCGGTCTGGTACGAGCGCGCGGCGTTGCCGTTGTCGATGTTGTGGGACGCGGCGGCGGAAGCGTTCGCCGAAAACGAGGGTACAAGATCCGCGGAGAGCAGGCGTGCCTGATACAGCGCCCGGTTCACCTTGATGGCGCTCAGGGCGAGGTCTACGTTCCGCTCCAGCGCCAAAGCCACGATCCGGTCCAGATCCGCGTCGTGGTAGCCTTTCCACCATGCGGTGTTCAGGCTGTAGCTGGCGGCGACGTCCTCCGCCGGAAGCAGATCCGTTTTCAGGCTGCCCATCGGGTAGTTGGCACAGCCGCCGAGCCCGAGGACGAGCAGGGCGGCGAACAATCGTATGGCGTTCATCATTCCCTCGAAAGCGCGTCGATAGGGTTGAGGCGGGAGGCGTTCCGCGCGGGCATGAATCCGAAGACGATGCCGATGGCCGACGAGCAGACCAGCGCCAGCAGCATGGAGCCGGCGGAATAGGACATGGCGAAGTTGGAGACGAGCAGATCGAAGACCACGCCGATGAGGTAGGACACCACGATGCCGAGCACCCCGCCGATGACGCAGATGAGCACCGCTTCGATGAGGAACTGCTCCATGATGTTGCCCTGTTTTGCGCCGATGGCCATGCGGAGCCCGATTTCCCGCGTACGTTCCGTGACCGACACCAGCATGATGTTCATGACCCCGATGCCGCCCACGACCAGCGAGATGAGCGCGATGCCCGAAATGAGCAGGGCCATGGTCCCGGTGGTGCTCTCGATGGTCTTCTTGATGCTGTCCGTGTTCACGGTGAAGAAGTCCGTCTTGCCGTGGCGGGCCGTGAGCAGGGCGGTCAGGTTCTTTTCCGCCATGAGCGGCATGACGTTGTCCTTCACCTTGACGATGACCGAGGAAATGTGCCGCTGTCCGGTGATCTTGTTCATGACCGTGGTGTAGGGGGCCCACAGGTTGAGCGTGTCGGTGGGGCCGAACACGGAATCCTGCTTTTCGGCCACGGCGATGATTTCCAGCGGCTGTCGGTTGAACAGGAGCACCTGCCCCACCGGGTCGCCGCCGTTCGGGAACAGCTTTTTCCGGGTGTTGTCGTCGATGACCACGTAGGAATGGTTCGCCCGTACGTCGTCCCTGTTGAAGAACCGGCCTTCGGCGGGCTTGAGCCCCTTGACGTCGAAATACTGCTCGCCCACGCCGCTGAGCTGGGCGTTCACCGTGATGTTGCGGTAGACGAGCGTTCCCGCCGCCGTGGTGTTGGGCGTGGCGCTGTCGATGTAGCTCTGCTTGCCGAGGACGTCGGAGTCCGCGACGGTGAGCGTCTTGACCTTGTCCGATTTACGGTCGCCGAAGCCTTGCCCGGGATAGACGTTGATGGTGTTCGTGCCCATCGAGCTGATGTTGGCGATGATCTTTTCCTGCGACCCGCGCCCCAGCGCGACCACGGACACCACCGAGGCGATGCCGATGATGATGCCGAGCATGGTCAGCACGGACCGCATCTTGTGGGCGAGGATGGCCTGCACCGACATTTTGAACGCCTCGACGAACTGATCCTTGCGGAACAGGAAGGAGGCGCGGGGCGAGCGGGGGAGTTCGCGTTCCGGCGCGGGGACGAATTCCCGGCTCCGGGTGTCGGAAATGATCGAACCGTCCTTGATTTCGATGACCCGGCTGGCAAAGCCCGCGATGTGGTGGTCGTGGGTCACGACGATGATGGTGTGCCCCCGCCTGTTCAGCTCGGTGAGGATGTCCATGACGTTCTCGCCGCTTTTGGAGTCGAGCGCGCCGGTGGGTTCGTCGGCAAGGATGATGCTGCCGCCGTTCATGAGCGCCCGGGCGATGGAAACGCGCTGCTGCTGGCCGCCGGAAAGCTCGTTGGGCTTGTTCTCCAGCTTGTCCGGCAGGCCCAGATCCGCGAGCAGGGACTTGGCCCGGTCAAGGCGCGCCTTTTTGTCCACCCCGGAGTATACGGCGGGAAGGGCCACGTTTTCCGTGGCGGACAGCGTGGAGAGCAGGTTGTAGCGCTGGAAGATGAACCCGATGCGCTTCCCGCGCAGTTCCGCGAGCTCGTCGCTGTCCAGCGTGCCGATGTCCACGCCGCCGATGCGGCAGACCCCGGAAGACTGGGTGTCGAGGCAGCCCAGGATGTTCATGAGCGTCGACTTGCCCGATCCGGACTGTCCGATGATGGCGACGAAATCGCCTTCCTCGATGGCAAAGGACATGTCCTTCAGCACATGGACGCGGTTTTGCCCGGTCCCGAAGAACTTGTTGATGCCTTCGGCTTCGATGATTTTCATAGCCGCGGTCCCCGGTGGCGCTGCTGGACTTGGGCGTCGCGTTCCTGTTGGGTGACCTGGGCGGTGATCACGGCGTCGCCTTCCTTGAGCCCGGAAAGGATCTGGATGTGGATGCCGTCGGCGATGCCGGTGTTTACTTCCCGGCGCTCAGGCTTGTCGCCGGGGCCGAGCACGCGCACGAACTTTTTGCCGTTGCGGGACTGGACGGCGATCACGGGGACGAGCAGGGCGTCCTTGACGTCCGCCACGGTGATCACGTTCTGGGTGGTCATGCCGATGCGCAACGGGCCTTCCTTGTTGTCGATAAGCGCTTTGCCGTAATAGTACACGGCATTGTTCGATGACGAAGAGGACGACGAGGAGGCGGAGCTGCCCGTCGACGAGGTGGTCTTGTAGCTGCCGTCCGTGAGCGTGGTCAGGCCGGGGTCGATGGACGTCAGGGTGGCCTTGTATTCCGTCTCGGGATTGGAAAGGATGGTATAGGTGATGGGCATACCCGGCTTGACCGCCGTAATGTCGCCCTCGGAGATTTCGATCTTGATTTCCATCTTGTCCAGATCCGCGATCTGGACGATGGTGGGCGTGGTCTGATTGGCGTTGACGGTCTGGCCTTCGTCCACGGGCACGGAAACGATGGTCCCGTCGAGCGGCGCGGTGATGCGGGTGTAGCCGAGGTTGACCTCGTCCGTGTTCACGGCGATCCGGGCTTGCCGGATCTGCGATTCGAGTTCGGTCACTTCGGCCTTGGCGAGGGCATAGGCGTTCTCGGCGTCCTCGAGGCTTTCCTTGGAGGCCGCGTCGCGCTTCTTGAGCTGCATCTCACGGTCATACTTGGTTTTGGCGATCTTCAGGGCCACCTTTTTGGCGGCAAGCTGCGATTCATAGGACTGGAGCCGGGCCTTGTCCGTCTCAAGCTGGTTGAGTTGCGGCACGGAATCGATTTCGGCGATCAGATCGCCTTTCTTCACGTCCTGCCCGAGGACGACATGCAGCTTTTTGATCTGCCCGCCGACCTGTGCGCCCACGCTGACGAGCTGGACCGCGCCGACTTCGCCGGTGGCGTTGACGGTTCTGGTAATGTTTCCGATCGTCACGGGTTCCGTCAGATAGGCCATCCCGTCGCCCTGATCCATGCGGAGCACATACCACGCGGCGACCGCTGCGGCGACGGCAAGCGCCGCGATGAGGAACAATTTTTTTTTCATCAATCAATCCACTGTACGGCATTCCCGAAAGGGAAAGCCTGTTTTGTCGCCCGGCGGAACCGATGCGATGAGCGTTTTTTTGAAGCGCAGGGGGAGCGCACTAGTTCGCCTTGCCCTCTTTGGGCGGAGGCGGCATTTTCCTCGACAGCTGCTTTTCCAGAAACTCTTGGGCCACGGCCTTCTGGCGTTCGTCGAGCAGCGGGGCCATTTCATTGAAATGCTTGATGATAAATGCCCTTCGGAAAGCTTTTGCCCGTTCGGATTCCTTGAGGAATTCAGGGTGAAGGCGGATAAAGACTTCCCGGACCTGTTCCTGCTGCTCCGGAGTAAGCTCCAGCACTTCCGTCAGGTGTTCGACCGCCCGGTCGGGGCCCGGAGGCTGCCGGAACGATTTGAACCAGCGCGGGTTGCTGCTGCCGATGACGATACCGACGAAGCACCCGGCGGCAAAGGTCAGGCCGAGCGCCAACAGGCTCTTGAAGCGGGTCCGCATCAGAAAAACACCTCATACCCGGCAAGGGCCGACTGCGCGTATTCGGCGAGGGCGGTGCCGGGATCGCCCGCGTGCCAGAAGAGCATCAACGCACAGAGGATAATGACGGCATTCGCCAACGCAAGGGGCCGGAAGCGCTGCGCCAGCCAGTCCGGGACATCGGGATCGTCCATAGGGCTGAGCCGGACGGCGAACATCACGCGCTCTTCCCATGCTTCGTCGAGCAGGGAAGGCCGGTTCGTACGCCCCTCGTTCCAGCGGCGCCGCGCCTTTTCCAGCAACCCGTCCTCGGGGGACTGGAAACCGATAAGGGCGGAAAGTACGCCGCGCAAAGACTGCAAAAGGTTGTTCATGATTGCCTCCCGAGGCTTTCCAAAGGGGGATCGAGCGCCTCGCGCAGCTTTGCCTTGCTGCGGTGGACCCTGACCCGGACGTTGATCGGCGTCATGTCCATCATGGCCGCCGTCTCCGCAATGGAATAGCCCTCCAGAAAGGTGAGCGTCAGCAACATGCGATCGCGGGGTTCCAGACTTTGCAGGGCCGATTCGAGCTCTTCCCGCAAGTCGCGGCGCTCGTTTTCTTCTTCATAGAGGCGGAACGATGCCTGATCGGTCAGGCCTTCCGGTTCGTCCTCTTCGCCTCGGGCCAGAGAGCTGAACGGCGCTTCGGGCCTGTAGCGTTCGCGCAGCCGCTCGTAACAGCAGCGCAGGGCAATGGTCGCCAGCCAGCGCTCAAAGGAACCTTGCCCCTGGTAGGAACGCAGGCTCCTGTACGCCCTGACGAAGGTTTCCTGAGCCACTTCGGGCACCTCATGCGGCAGGACGTGCGCGGAAACGAGGCGCTCCACGCGCGGCCCATAGGACCGCAGGATGGAGCGGAACGCTTCCGCGTCGCCGTTCAGCACGGCCTGAAGGGTTTCTTCTCCCGCCTCCGGGATCATGGTCTGTTCCTTTTCTGTCGTTCAGCCCAGCCGCCTTGCGGGCGGAGGGAGTACGGTGAAAGATGCCCTGTACAAGAAGAGTGTGCCGCTCCGTGCGGAATTGTTACAGCGGGCGGGAAAATTTTTGGGGAAAGAAATTGGGGGAGGGGCCCTTTTCCAAAGGGGCCCCCCCCCCACCCCTCATCCCCTTAACCGTTTCGACTGGTGGGGAGGCTGCGCGTCAGGGGTTCCGTTGGGTGAAAAAATACTCTGGAAGAGGTGACGGTGCCTATGAAGACGGAGAATCCCTTTCGCGCTTTTTGTGGGGCTGTCGGCCTTGGTTCAGTATACGTGAAAGAATCCCGTTCGCGTACTGTTTTTATCGTTGCCTTCTGGGAGAGCCGCGTTCAGGGAAGTCAATCGGCTTTTCAGTGTATGAAAGAACAACTCGTTCTTATAAATTGTAAAAAATGAAAAAATCCCTGTACAGCTCAGGCCGCACAGGGAACCCTGTGAACAGGGATTCGATAAACACGAAAATCTTTGAAGAGGGAGGGGTGGGGTTTGGGGAGGGGAGGGAGAAACTTTCTGAGAAAGTTTCTCCCTCCCCGAATAATCCCCAATATTACTTGTTCATTCCCGCGGAAGTGCTCTGGGCGGCCTCAAAGAGGAGAGGCCGATCCTTGGTGCCGAGCAGCAGGTACTGCATCTGCTCATGCGGGATGGCGTTCAGCTCGGACGCGCGGTTGAAGTAGAAGGCCGCGCCGAGGGCGACCCAGACAAGAAGCATGAACCACGACTCGATGCCGATGGCGGCGGGAGAACCGGGCAGGGCGAGCATGGCGAAGCAGGAGATGGAGGTCAGGCCACCGATGATCGCCACAGGCTTGCCCCAGCGGGCTTCGGGGATGTCGGGGAAATTGGCGACATACTTGTACGCGGTCATGCAGGTGAACAGATAGGCGAGCGCGGTGCCCATGGCGGACATGTCGACGATCCAGTTCAGGGCCGAGCGGCCGAACCACGGGGCGATGAGGGTCAGGCCAAGCGTGAACAGGACGGCGTTGGTCGGCGTCCCGTGTTTGGGGTGCACCTTGACGAACCAAGGGTGCAGGAATTTGCCGCGGCCCATGCTGAACAGGAGGCGCGTCGTCGCCATGAAAAAGCCGTTCATGCCCGTGAAAATCCCGGCCATGACCGGAATGGCGAGGATGACGCCGCCGAACCTGCCGAAAGCCATATTGGCCACGGCGCCCGTGGTCCAGCTGTGATTCTGGCCGAGCAAATCGGTATAGGGAATGATGATCGCGACAGCGATCAGAACCAGCGCGTAGAGAAGCGCGCCGCAGACGATGGAATTGATCATCAGGCGGCGGGATTTTTCGGGCGGGAAGTCGAATTCTTCAGCGGTCTGGGGGATCGTGTCGAAACCCACGAACAGCCACGGGGTAATGGCGAGGATGGACAGTACGCAGGCTACCGGGGAACGCCCTTCGGCAAAGAGGGGGGAACAGGTTATCGACGTGGGAGGTTTCCGTGGCGACGCTTCCAAGGATCAGCACCAGCACGCCGCCCGCGAGGGCGAAGGCCAGAATGAGCTGGAGGCTGCTCGCCATGTCCATGCCCCTGAAATTCATATAGCCGAAGAAGATGAAGAAAGCCGACATCATGGCCAGTTCGCCCGCGTAGACGTCCCATCCGGCGACCGTATACAGATAGCCCACATCAAAAACGCCGGGCAGGACGAAGCGGCTGAGCAGCGCGAGGGCCGTGCCGTTGGCGGCGATGACGCAGAGGTAGCCGAGAACCAGCGCCCAGCCGCAGATGAAACCGGCCCGTGTCCCGAAGCCGACGTAGGCGTAGGTGAAGGAACCGCCCGCAACGGGGTAGACTTTAATCAGAATGCTGTAGCAGAGCGCCACCGTGCACAGCAGCCCTCCGCCGATGAGAAACGCGAGGCATGTCCCCAGCGGCCCGGCATCCGGCAGAAAACGGGTTCCGGGAAGGACGAAGCAGCCCCAGCCGATGATGGCCCCTACGGCCAGTGCCCAGACTTCGGCCGGGCTCATGGTTTTTTTGAGTTCCTTGCGATCCGTTTGAGATTCCGTCGAGTGATCCATATATCCATCTCTTTTCAGTTTGAGGGCGGGAAAAGCGGCCCGGGTGCGCATATGGTACGGATAACGCACGGCTTCGTCCGCCTGATGGGGCGCAACGCGAGAACCGCTGAATGCGTAAGGCTATAGAGAGATGGAGACGGAAGGCGGCGCGAGGGCCAAGGGAAGCATCCCCCGGATTTCGGAAAGCCCGGGCAGGAGATCGGGAAGGGGAATGAAGGCGGCGCATTGAAGGAGCGCGAGGGAGAACCCGTAGGATGAGGCGTTAAGCGAAAGGAGAGGGCCGTCCTTTCCGGAAGTCCTGTCCAAAGGGTGCGCCGACTTGGTTTCCAGATAGGCGGACGGCTGATCCGGCTGTGCCGGGATCAGGGACGCGCCATCCTGACAGTGCATGAGGCACGGCTGCACGGGGTGCCTTTGCGCAATGGCGTTCGGGTACAACAGGCAGACGCTTATCAGAGGCAGCAGCGCCCACCATAAGCTCTTCGTGAAATGTCGTATCCAATACCGGCTCAAAAGCGTCATTCAGCACCTATGACGAAAATTTGCCGTTAGATATCTGTAAAGAGCCTTCCCGTCAATGGGGATCACGGAAAAAGGAGAAGAACGAAAAATAGTAACGATCCCAAGATATAAACGGATTGATATCAGGACGGTGAATGTCCGGGCTCGGGCGCGTTTTAGGGCCGTGTGCTCTCTTGTACGGTTTTGAACACCACAGGGCTCAGCAGGAGCACGCCGATGAGGTTGGGGAAAGCCATCAGCGCGTTGAAGGTGTCGGCAAGAATCCAGACCAGATCGAGCTGGGCCAGAGCGCCGATGGGCACGACGATGGTGTAGAGGATACGGAAAGGCTTCAGAACCCGATCCCCGAACAGGAATATTGCGGAACGTTCCCCGTACACGCACCAGCCGAGGATGGTGGTGAAGGCGAACATGACCAGCGAAATCGCCACGATGGCCGAACCCACGCCCGGCAGGGCGGTTTCAAAGGCCCGCGCGGTCAGCGAAGCGCCCTGAGCGCCGACGGCGGTCCATTCGCCGGTGACGAGGATGGCGAAACCGGTCATGCTGCACACGATCATGGTGGTGATGAACACGTCGAGCATTCCGATGGTGGCCTGCCTGAGCGGGGTGGAGGTCGCGGTGGCGTGGGCGATGGGCCCGCTGCCGAGCCCGGCTTCGTTGGCGAAGATGCCCCGCGCCATACCGAACCGGACGGCCATCATGGCCGTGGCCCCGGCGAATCCCCCCTGCGCCGCCGTGGGCGTGAAGGCTTCCTCAATGACGTGCAGGAACATCGCGGGCACTTCCTTGATGTTCAAAATGATGATGAGCAGCGAGGCGAGCGTGTACAGGATCGCCATAAAGGGCACTATTTTCCCGGCCACGCTGCCGATGCGCCGCAGGCCGCCCAACAGGACGGAAGCGATCAGCAGGAACAGGATCAGCGCCGTGATCCATGTCGGGACGCCGAAGGTCCCCCAGAGCACGCCGGAAATGGCGTTGGTCTGTACCGCATTGCCGGTCCCGAAACAGGTGATTGCCGCAAAAATGGCGAACAGGCCGCCGAGCCATTTCCACTTTTCGCCGAGACCGTTCTTGATGAAGTACATGGCCCCGCCCACGAAATTCCCCGCCGGGGTCACTTCACGGTAGCGGACGGCAAGCAGGATTTCGGAAAATTTGGTCGCCATGCCTACCATAGCGGTACACCACATCCAGAACAGCGCGCCCGGGCCGCCCGAAAGGATGGCCGTGGCCACGCCGACGATGCTCCCCGTGCCGATAGTCCCAGCGAGGGCCGTCATCAGGGCATTGAACGGCGTCAGCTCGCCCTTGTCGCCAGCCGAGGAGGTCCGGCCCTTCCAGAGCATGGAAAACGCTGAAAAGATGTTGCGGAACGTATAGAAACGCAACCCTACGGTAAGGTAGAGGCCCGTTCCGATCAGCAGGATCAGCATACCCGGTCCCCAGATCACGTCGTTGATCGCCTTCAAAGCCTGTATCAGCGTTTCCATCGTTGTCTTCCTGCGTTGCGTATTCGAGAGCTTGGCTCTATGGTGGCCGCGCACCGTTCAGCGGCGGTGCGGGACGTCCCCTCTTCAAAGGGAACGCCCTCTGTCGTGTATCGTATTGCAGGGGAAAATTTCATTATTATCATACCCGGCGGATACCGTTCCGGGTATATGCGCACCTGTGCGCCGCCGTTCCTTTTGAGGGGAACCGGGCAGAGGATGCGCCCTTTCACGCAAAGAGGAATCGATGTTGAAAACGTTTGTGCTGTGCCTTGCCGTCCTGTTGGCCGCATGTGGGGCCAAACCTTCCCCCGAGCCTTTCCCCGCCCCTGCCTCAACCGCTTCTTCCGAGATCCGGCGGTTGCCCCATCCCGCCGTCGAAGCGCTGGATACCCCGTCCCCGTTGTTCCGGCAGGCCCCGGCGGAACAGGCGCGTGCGCAGATCGCCCGTATGGACAAGGCATCCATGGGGCTGCGTTCGTGGATGGAATTGGCCCCCGCGCTGGAGCGGAGCCTTGCGTATGCCCGGAGCTGGAATCCGGACGAGCGGGCAGCCGAACACAGCGGAATCCGGATCACATGGGGAGAAGTGGTTGCGTCGCTGGAAAAGCTGAAAGCGATACTGCCGCGGCTCGACGCCCAGCCAGAACTGCTGGAAGAGGGGTTCCAGTGGCTGAGCGTCGCCCCTGAAGTCAAGTTTACGGGGTACTATTCGCCGGTGATGCAGGCCAGCCGGACGCGCAAGCCGGGATACGAATACCCGATCTACCGTCTTCCGGAGGAGCTTGCCCCGGATCTGGCGTGGTGCCTGCCTACGCACAGCTGCCCCGAGGACGCTTTTTTGCAGGTGATCAAGCCGGAAGACCCGTATTACAGCCGGGCGGACATCGATCTGGACGGAGCGCTCAAGAGCCGGAATCTGGAAATGGCGTGGCTGGAGCATCCGGTGGAGACGTATGATCTGATGCTGGAAGGCTCCGGCATTCTGGCCTTTGACGACGGGACGCAGCAGGCGGCCCTGTTCGCGGGCCTGAACGGGCACTCGGGCCAGAGCATGGCGGGCTACCTGATCCGTTCGGGGGAACTTCCGCGCAACAAGGCCTCGATGAAGGGTATCCGCCAATGGTGGGACAACCACCCCCAGAAGCGCAGGGCCTTTTTGAACGCTTCCAGCGGCTACGTTTTTTTCCGGTTCGGTGCCGAGCATCCGAAAGGGACGGCGGGTTGCGAACTGACGCCGTGGGTCAGCATGGCGGTCGATCCGCGCGTCCTGCCGCTTGGCGGCATCGTTTCCTACGCGCTTCCGGGACAGCGGCAGGGCATCCGGAGAGGGCTCGGCTTCGCACACGATACCGGCGGCGCGATCCGTTTGCGGCGCATCGACATCTACACCGGGGAAGGCGAAGACGCCCACCGTCAGGCCATGACCATTTACAATCAGGGGCAGGTCTGGCTGTTGTTGGCGAAACAGTGAGCCTTCCCGAAAAGGTGAGGCTTTCCCTCCGAGGGGTTCCAAAAAGCCGTTGCCGTGCCGTTTCAGCGCCCGGCTTCATGCCTTGATCCTTTTCCTTCCCGCAAAGAACCTTGCACAAAACACCGAGACCGAGGGAGGCAGTCCCCCCCGGTCTCGGTGCGGAAGTGAGGTTGTTGAAGAAACGTTCGGAGTTATGGTGAAGTGGCTGGCCGCGTACGTTCCGGGTTGCTGCGGGAGGCGGAGAACGGCTCCATGCGGCCTTCGCGCCTTGTAACGTATCAGGTGTGTCGCCCCGGGGAAGGAAGCGTCCCCGGGCGCCCGGGGCTAGTAGTTGCAGTTGGAACCGTAACCGCCGCCGTGTCCGCCATGGCCACCATGACCGCCGCCGTTGTGGTAGCCCATGCCGTTGCCCATCATACCGTTGCCCATCATGCCGCGGCAGGGCTGGATACCGAGTTCCTTTTCCATCTTGTCGCCGAGGGTCATGCGTTCGGCGCGGAGCTGGGAGCGGAGTTCCGCCACCTCATTGGCGAGCTTGGAAATGGTCTCGGGCTTGGCGTTGGGGTTGCGGGACAGGGCGTCGAGCTCGATGCCCTTGGCGTTCAGCTTGTCCTGAATCGGGGATACGCGGCTGTAGTAATCCTTCATCATGGCATCATAGGCACCCTGCTTTTCGGGAGAAACTGCGTACATCCCGGCGTGGTTGCCATAGTTGTGGTACCCGTTGTAGGCGAAAGCGGACACGCCGGAACCGAGAACGATGGCGGAAAGGGCGAAAGCGGCGATGAGGGCGCGAGTCTTCATGGTATGTACTCCTGTGACGGTGTTTGAGAGGTTAAACGTAAGCTTATTGGAATAATGCTGAATGTATGGTGAAGCGGCTGGCCGCGCACGTTCCGGGTTGCTGCGGGAGGCGGAGAACGGCTCCATGCGGCCTTCGTGCCTGTAACGTATCAGGTGTGTCGCTCCGGGGAGGGAAGCGTCCCCGGGCGCTCGGAGGCTAGTAGTTGCAGTTGGAACCGTAACCGCCGCCGTGTCCGCCATGGCCACCATGACCACCACCGTGACGGCCGCCGTTGTGGTAGCCCATGCCGTTGCCCATCATGCCGCGGCCGGGCTGGACACCGAGTTCCTTTTCCATCTTGTCGCCGAGGGTCATGCGTTCGGCGCGGAGCTGGGAGCGGAGTTCCGCCACCTCATTGGCGAGCTTGGAAATGGTCTCGGGCTTGGCGTTGGGGTTGCGGGACAGGGCGTCGAGTTCGATGCCCTTGGCGTTCAGCTTGTCCTGAATCGGGGATACGCGGCTGTAGTAATCCTTCATCATGGCATCATAGGCACCCTGGTTTTCAGGAGAAACTGCGTACATCCCGGCGTGGTTGCCATAGTTGTGGTACCCGTTGTAGGCGAAAGCGGACACGCCGGAACCGAGAACGATGGCGGAAAGGGCGAAAGCGGCGATAAGAGCGCGAGTCTTCATAGTGTGTACTCCAGTAATGGTGTTTTGATTGAAAGGTTGAAGCCAAACGGCTTGCTGAGCATATAGCAACAGGCGTGCCAAAGTATGTGTTGTTTTGTAATACACGAATTTTATTCATTAAAATAAAAACGCGTCATTCAGCGCTTCACGAGCGGCCCCGTGAGTGGGTAGAATGGAACCACACCGCGTTTCCGAGTGTGTAAAAACGCCACACCCCTTGGGCAGGGGCGGGGTGGAGACGCCGGGAACCCTGCGGATAATGGGGCTCGAAAGCGGTTCCAATCCGGGAATGGTTTTTGCTGTACCTTAGAAAAAATTCGGATCCGAGATCCGGCAACCGGATGCCGCTCCGCAAAAGGATATTCACGTGTACATGTCGTCGTTAAAAAAAATGCCCCGGTGGCTCACGCTGTTCCCGTGGTTCGTCATGGTCTGCGCCTTGCTGTTTTCAGCGGGGATCGTGGTATTCGGGCTGCACAACGCCAAACGCGAATCGGATTTCACGTCGCAGCTGACCCTTGAAAAAGGGGCGGCGCTCATCAGCGCGCTGGAAGGTGCGTTGCGGACCGGTATGGGATATCACTGGTCCGATGAAGTGCTGAGCGATCTGCTCAACAAGGTCGGGGAACAGCCGGACATCGTTTCGCTGGTGATCACCAACCGTAACGGGACCGTGCTGATGGCGGCCGATACCAAACTCATCGGCACGAGTTTCTTGTCGCCGGAAGTTCTGGCGGAGCTCGATCCGACCCGGCAGGTCAAATGGAATGCGACGGAATTGCCCGATGGGATGCCCGTATTCCAAGTGTATAAGCAGTTTTCCGTCCCGCAGGGGGAACGCCGCAGGCATGGCGGCGGGCACAGGATGATGAGGCGCGGGCTGGACGGCGACTCGTGCGGCATGTTGGAAGCGAGCATTGCCGAGGGCACATCGCTGGTTATTTTCGTCGAGTATGATCTCACCCCCCTTGAGGAGGCACAGGCCGCCGACGAAAAGCATATGGCGGTCATGTTCGGCATTCTTGTTTTTGTAGGCTTGGTGGGCTGCATTACCCTGTTCCTGATCCAGAGTTACAGGCGCTCGCGCAAGCTCGTACAGGAAACCACGGCCTTTTCTTCGGAAATCCTGCGGACGCTTCCGGTGGGCATCATTTCCACGGACATGGACGATCGCATTACATCCATCAACCCCGCCGCGCAGGACATCACCGGGCTGACCCGGACGGCGGCGACGGGGCGGGGCCTTCATGATCTGCTGCCCGGCGTATGGGCCGTGCTCGAAGGGCGGACGGCGCAGGATGCCGCGAGAGAGCAGGAGGCCTGGTGCACGGTCGGTGAGCGTCGGGTTCCGTTGGCGATCAGCGCCTCGCACATTGTGACCGAGGAGGGCGAAGCCATCGGCACGGCTTTGATCATGCGCGATCTCGGGGAAATCCGGCGCCTCCAGAGCGAACTGCGGCGGCGGGACCGTCTGGTGGCGCTCGGCAATATGGCGGCGGGCATCGCCCATGAGGTCCGCAACCCCCTCAGCGCCATTAAGGGGTTGGCCCGTTTCTTCATGGAAGCGAGCCCCGAAGGCAGCGACGAAAGCCGCATGGCTGACATCATGACGAGGGAGGTGCTCCGTCTGGACAAGGTGGTGGGCGATCTCCTCGATTTTGCGCGCCCCGATGTGCTGAACCTGACCGATGTCGGGCTGAACGAGCTTGTGGAGCGGGCCCGCGACATGGTGCGGTCGGATATGGACGCCCGCAAGATCCGGTTTGAGGCCGAGCTGCCGGAGCCGCCGTTGTCCGTACGGCTGGACCGGGACCGTATGACGCAAGTGTTGCTCAACTTGTTTCTCAACGCTGTACAGGCCATGCCCGATGGCGGTAGGCTGATGGTACGGGCCCGGATGGAAGGTACAGAGCTGGCGCTGGATGTTGCGGATACGGGGTGCGGCATCGCCCCCGAACGTCTGGCGGATATTTTCAGCCCGTATTTCACCACCAAGGCCAGCGGCACGGGGCTGGGGCTTTCCATTGTGCACAAGATCGTGGAAGCGCACGACGGCACGATCGAAGTCGCCAGCACGCCCGGCGAGGGCACGGTGTTCAAGCTTCGTTTCCCGTTTGTGGCGTAGGCGGGGGACCGGGAAAAGGGAGGGAAACCTTCCCCGGTCCCCCAACCCTCCTTTCCCAAAACTTTTGACTTTATTGAATCCCTTATCCCCGTTTTTCCTGATTTTTTATGAGGTCCATAATGTGGCGGAAGGCGGAAGAGAAAGGTTTGTTGGGATTGTGTGTATTGGATTGATCGAGAATCAATTGAGGAATGGCATGGCTGAGAAAGGTTCGCATACGGTTCTTGTGGTGGATGACGATCCGGGGCATCGCGGGATGCTTGAGGCGCTCCTTGGGCGCTGGGGGCTGGCCGTTACGTCGGCGGGGGATGGCAAAGAGGCTGTGGCGCGGGTATGCGAACGGCCTTTTGACGTGGTGCTGATGGATATCCGAATGCCCGACATGGACGGCATCACGGCTCTGAAGGAAATCCGCAAGTACAATCCCGCCGTGCCGGTCGTGCTCATGACGGCGTATTCCGCCGTGGAGTCCGCTGTGGAGGCCATGAAGTCCGGGGCCGTGGATTATCTCATCAAGCCCCTCGACTTTGATCAGCTCAAGTCCACCTTGTTCAAAACGCTGGAACACAGCGAGGCCGTCCGGTCCGGCGAGCGTTTTCCCGTTCCAGTGGAGGGCATCGTGGGAAACAGCCCCGCCGTCCGGAGGATGTTGGAGATGATCCACACTGTGGCCCCTTCGGAGGCGACGGTGTTGATCAACGGCAAGTCCGGGACGGGCAAGGAGCTGGTGGCGCGGGCCATCCATAACCAGAGCCAGCGCAAGGACGGCCCGTGGGTGGCGGTGAACTGTGCGGCCCTGACCGAAAGCCTTCTGGAATCCGAATTGTTCGGGCACGAGAAAGGCGCTTTCACGGGCGCGGACAAGCGCCGGGACGGGCGTTTTCTGCAAGCGGACGGCGGCACGCTGTTTCTGGATGAAATCGGCGAAATTTCCCTGCTCATGCAGGTCAAGCTCCTGCGGGTCATCCAGCAGCGGGAGATCCAGCGCGTGGGAGGCGACGCCACCCTCAAGGTGGATGTGCGCATCGTGGCGGCTACGAACCGCAACCTGCTGGATGAGGTCGCGGCCGGGCGCTTTCGCGAGGATTTGTATTATCGGCTCAACGTCGTCAGCATACAGGTCCCGTCCCTTCAGGAGCGGAGCGAGGACATCCCCCTTCTGGCGGAGCACTTCCTCAAGGTTTTCGGCGAGCGGAACCGAAAGGATGTGAAGGGATTTACCCCCAAGGCGATGGACATGCTGATCAAATACCCGTGGCCGGGGAATGTCCGCGAGCTGGAGAACGCGGTGGAGCGGGCCGTGGTGCTGCTGTTCGGCAGTTACGTTTCGGAACGCGAATTGCCGCTTGCCGTAACGCAGGCGTACGAACAAGAGGACGATACGGAACCGTCAGCGCTGTCCGTTCCTTTGGAGGGGGCAACGCTGGAGGATGTGGAGCGCGAAGCCATCCTTCGTATGCTGGACAGTGTGGGCGACAACAAGAGCGAAGCGGCAAAGCGGCTGGGCATTTCCCGCAAGACCCTGCACACCAAGCTTAAACGGTACGGGCAGGAGCAGGACTGATCACTCCTGGCGCGCCTTGTTGCGTTGCCAGACGAAGAAGTGGAGCAGTGCCATACAACCGTGTCCGATCAAATACAGTTCGATGAGGAGCGTCACGTTTTTATGGGTTTCCAGCGCCAACCCTGCGAACGATGAGCCGTTCCGCCAGAGGATGAACCAGATCAGGCCGCTCAGTACGACGAGCAGCAGCGCGCCGAGCCCGAGCCCCTGCACGGCGGTTGCCAACCCTTTCGGGCGCGGCGGAACCATCTTGAAGCGCAAGCTGGCCTGAATGTCCTTTTTGAGCTGTTCCGTATCACCCCAGAGATACGGGAAAAAATAGTGAAAACCGCGCTTTGTGAGGCTGTCCGCCGCAAGCAGCAGGCTGAGGATGACAACGAGCAAGCCTGACAGGATATGATACCACGAGGCAAGCCAGCTGCTGAGGGCGGGATTGAGCTGCCCGGACGAAAGCATATGCATGGCGAAGCTGCTCAGAATTTGCAGGATGACCAAGACGGCGATGATTGCGTGCAGGAACCGCAGGTAGGGTTTCTGGAAAAAACCAAGGAATTGCCAGAGCAGTTTGGCCTGATTGCCGAGTGCGGACGTGACGGACATGGGGTTCTCCTTTTCCCGTCATCATACGCGAACGGCTCAGGGGAAAGCCATGATAGAAAAGAGGGTTGTGCCGATGGGAACATTGGGGAGGGGGAGGAGGAACTTTCTAGAGAAAGTTCCTCCTCCCTCCCCCGATTCTTTTATCTACCTTAACAAACAATACGAAGCGTGCTTGAGGCCTTCGGCGGCCAAACGGGACTCCAGATAAAGGGAGAGCGCGGCGACTGCCCGGTCGCACACGGGGAATACGGGGATGCCCCGCTCACGGAGGGCCTTGCGGAGCGGTTCGAATTTTTCGCCGCCGTCCATAACTGCGACCATGGGCTTGGAAGTGCGGGAACGGACATCGGAAAGCAGCGTCAAAATGCCGTCCGGGGCGTCCATGCGGAAGGCGTCGATATCCGTTTCGGCAAGCGAGTGCGTGACCGGGGAGAGGGGATCAAGGCCGATGACGACGGCGTCGATGTTCTCGTCGTTGAGCAACAGCTCGGCCATGTACGCATGAACCTCGTCGTCCGCGCCGGGGTTTATGTCGAGGGGGTTCTTGATCGGAACCAGCTTCTCCAACCCTTTTGAAGCGATGAGCCGTTTCATGGCCAGCCGGGTGGTTTCGGAATAAGTCCCGAGGGACATGCTGTACTCGTCGGATTGGAGCGAATCCGCCATGCCCACGGCCTCGAACCCGGCACCGCTGACCGCACCGAGCCGCTTGCCCCGGATGGTCGCGTTGGTGAAGGTTTCCGCCAGAAGAATCAGATCCTGGAATTCCGTGAAGTTGCGGGCCATGATCGCGCCCGCCTGCCGGATGCAGTTCTCACAGACCATGTAGTCCCCGGCGAGAGAGGCGTGTGTGCCGCTGGTGGCCGTCTTGCCTTCGGGCGTGCGCCCCGCCTTGTAGAAGACCACTTGCTTGTCACGTTGCGCACGGCCTCGCGCACGGCCTGTGCAAACTGGATCCCGTCGAGAGCCTTGAAGCCTTCCGCATAGACGGCGATGACATCCACTTCTTGGGAGCTGATGAAATGGCGCATCATGTCCCCGAGCGTGAGATCCGTCTGTTGCCCATAGAGATGAGGTAGGCCGGGCTCATTTCCGGGCCTGACTGAAGCGGTTCAGAAGGAAAGCCCCGCTCTGGCTGACGATGGCTGTACGCCGCCACGACGTCCGGCGTGCGGCCTGCAGTTTTTCGGCTGGGATGAACCATGTGTCGAATTTGCCCGGCCGGGAAATGACTCCCATGCAATTCGCCCCAAGGAAGGCCGGGCCGCCGTCGCCCCCGGCGGCGTGGGCTTCCCGTGATGCGCTCGATCATGCGCTCGATTTCCCGGCTTTCCTCCGTTTCACCGAGGCCGCCGGGGATGAGCATGACGTCTGTGCCGCGGCTGTTTTCAATGATTTCATCCACCAGAGGCCGGGAACCTGTTCCGCTCCCACGGCCACGATGAACAGATCCAGCGGCTCAGGAACGCTCCGCAGGTTCGGCACGCAGCGCACCCCGAAGGATCGGGTTCGCCGTCACGCAGGATGACGATCCGGTCCTTGTCGAATCCCGAACCGGTGATGTTTTCAAGGATGATCCGCCCGAAATTCCGGCGCTTGGAGGACACGCCGATGATGCCGATGGCGTTCGGGTGCAGCAGGTTGGCGATTTTTTGGATGGGACGGGGAGCGGGGCGTTCGCCGGGAGTCGAAAAGCGGCACATGCCGTCGAGCGGGACCATGAGGTAGTCGTGAACGTGAACGGGTTGATCTCCAGCTCGTCAATGACGAACGGCGCGTCCGGGTTGCAGGGCGAGAAGTGATTCCCCATGCGGATAAAGGACTCGAAGCATTCGATGAGCTGATCGTCAGTCACAATGCGGCGTTGCCCGCGCGTCAAGCCCGGCGAGTTTTCGGTAGGAGACGGTCTTGCGGAACAGCCGAAGAACGTCTCTCCGTCGGTCATGGCCGTGAGTGCGGCTATGATGGCCTGCCCTTGCGGAAGCGTTCGGCGTAGAGCTCGGTATCCGTACCGCCGAGGCCCGCGCTGATGACCATGCCGAACTCGCGGGTGCGGCGCAGGCCCACGATAAGCTCATTGCCGAACGCTTCTGAGTCGGGCGGCATGAACTGTACTTGCAGGACGCCCTTGAGGTCTGCGGCGATGGCGTTCTGGAGCGCGGTTCCCGCCAGTCCCTTGTAGCTTTCAGGCGCGGAGGCGGGGCAGCGTTCGATCCATTCGGCGTAGCGTTCAGGCACTTCGGAGAGCATACGGCGCACGGCGGACCGCACCTTATCCGGCGTTTTGGGGACGATGCGCACGCCGCCCACTTCGGTCTTGTGGACGATGGTGGGGGAGATGATTTTCAGCACGGCCTTTTCGCCGGGCAGGGACATGATCTCCTCTTCCATCGGTTTGGCGTTCCGTGGGATGAAGGAGCATTTGGGCGGCGTTTCCGAACCGGAAAGGCTCAGCAGATTGTACACTTCGAATTCATAGAGAAAATGCCGCCCCTCAGTGTGGGCGTTGCGGAACAGCTCGGTAATGGGCTGATATTCAACAGTCAGATTCATGCGAGTCTCCAGCTGGTTGTGCGGTCGGAAAGGGAATCGTCGCTTCCGAACCGTTTTTATCCCTTTTCGCCGGGAGAGGGAATCAGGCTGTAGGCGTGGCCCTCGCAATTGGGGGAGGGGTTTCTTGTCGATTATATGCCCGTACCGGAGATCCGGAACTTCTGACGAACAAAAAAAGGCTCCATTTTGGTGGAGCCTTTTTTTGTTATTTCCAAACATCGTGCCAATCAGATTTTTCACAAGTTCACATTCTTAACTTGGCTGCAACAGATTCTCATCTTGGATGACAGCTCACAATGTACGCAACAGCCGCCACATGGGGCAAGCCTTTATCCATTTTTTATCCATACAAAAAAAGCGGTTACCGTTTTCACGATAACCGCTTGATTTCATTTGGTGGGACGTGCGGGGGTCGAACCTGCGACTCTCTGCTTAAAAGTCCGAGAGTATTGCGTGTTGCAAATGTTTATAGGGTACGTTGTTTCGTTTAATTCATTGATTATAGAAGCAAAAAATGTTAATCCGCCAGCATTGTCCAGTGCGCCGCAGGGTAGCAAAAGGGTAGCAGGATATGAGCGAAGACGGGAAGCGTACCCCGACGAAGGACAAGGGCGTCTACAGCCGGACGAGTGGCACGAAACGGCACAACGGGAAGGCCGACGTCTGTTTTGACATCACCTACAAGGACAAATCCGGCAAAAAAATATGGGAGAAAGTCGGCTGGCGTTCCGAGGGCGTTTCGCAGGCGCTGGCCGCATCCGTCCGCCGGGAGCGGATGGAGGAAATCCGTACCGGCCGTCCCGTGGACAGGGCATCCCGCACGCTGACCTTTGGAGCTGCCTATGCCGAATGGGAACGGACGCATCTGCCCAAGCTCAAGGAGCAGGTGCGGGTCAAAAACCTTGCCGAGCTGCATGTCCTGCCGTTCTTCCGCAACAGGCCAATGAATGCCGTCACGCCTCTGGAACTGGAGCGCATGGGGACTCGGATGCGCGAAGACGGCTTTTCGGATCAAACCATCCTGCATGTGTACAGCCTGATCCGCAGGGTCTACAGGAAGGCCTTCCTGTGGGGCATCTACAACGGGCCCATCCCCACGGCGGGAATCAACCTCCCGCAGCCGGACAATGCACGCCAACGCTATCTGACAAAGGATGAGGCCGCCCGTCTGCTCGGCGAGCTTCGCAAAACATCGCTGCTTTGGCATGATATAGCCCTTTTATCTCTCCATACCGGGATGCGGTTATCCGATATTTTGGGGTTGCGGTGCAATCAGGTCAATCTTTCCGGGGGGATCATCGACGTCATTGCCTCAAAGCCCGGAACATATACGGCCTATCTCACAAAAGAGGCGTCGGACATGCTTCGCGAAAGGCTTTCCGAGCCTTCCGGGCTTGTCTTCCCGTCCCCGAAGGGCGGAAAGCAGATCATCCGGGCCGGAAAGCCGTTTCTGCACGCCGTCAAAGCGTGCGGCTTCAACGACGGACAGCCTGATCCGCGCTATCACGTCGTGTTCCATTCCCTGCGGCACACCTACGCCTCCCTGCTTGTTCAGCGCGGGGTGCCGCTGACCGTCGTCTCGAAGCTCATGGGGCACGCCACGACAAAGATGACGGAACGTTACGCCAAGCTCTCCCCGGACAACAAAAAGGACGCCGCAAAGCTGATTTCGGAAATCCTCAGCTCGCGCGAACCCGGCTCTTGCTGAGAAACGCCTGTATGTCGTCGTGCGAATAGAGCACCGGCGCGTTCTTCGTGCTCTGGTGGTACGCGGGGCCTCCCCCACGGCAGCGCCAGACCTTGAGCGTGCCTTCCTTCAGGCCGTACAGCTCTTCCACTTCGGGCGGAGTCAGCAGTTCCCGGCGCTTGAGCATTTCAAGGCGTCCCACCCCCTTGAGGGCTTCGGCGAAGCCCATGCTCAAGCAGGCGGCCAGATCGAGCTGTTCGAGCGCGGACGAAAGTTCGGAACGGGATGCGTCCATGATCATCTCCCCCTTTCGACATTGGCCTGCAATCCGGCGAGCAGGCTTTCACCTTCGGCAAGCAGCGCCTGCACCCGGCGGATCATGCGGCGGGCTTCGGCGGCGTCGATCTCGTTGTCTGCCAGAACGTCCTGACCCTCGCGAGCGATCTCGCCCATCCGCCCGAACAGGCCGCCGAGACTTTGCAGCATCGCCGGGGCGTCCAGCGGTTTGACCGGCTGCACGCCCGTTTCCGTATTGTCCATGAGCCACTGGAGAATAATGGTATTGCCCAGCACGCGGTATAGGCGGGGAATGTTCGGGAGTGCCGGCCAGTAGTCGCCGGAAGAGAAAAAGCGCGAGGCCGAAGCGGCTCCCCAGTCCATGCCGGCGGCGATTTCGTCTTCCGTCTTGTGGCTGTAGGCGATCGCCGTACGAATGCCAGATTCCGCCTGTGCAGATCCGCATCGCGCGAGCCCGTGCTCGTGATGGCGTCGTGCCATGTCGTGTATTGCCACAGGCTCGTGTAGCCGTCCGTCAGGCAGGCCAAAGGCCACGGGTTCTCGCTCGGCAGCGAAAAACGCCGGAGCTGTCCAAGGTAGGCATTGGCGTATACCCCGTTGCACTCAGCCACGATCACGACGCGCGCCTTGTTGCTCCAGATCCAGACGTTCATGGCGGCGTTCCAGCAGGGCAAAAAGCTGTGCGTGCCGTTTTGTCCCGTTCCGTTGCCGTAGCGCGTATCAAGAAAATCCGTACCGCCGTCTGCGCGTGGGGCGGCATCGAACGCTTTGTAGACCTTGCATACGAGGCCGCCTCACGCTGTCGGTATACGTGGCCGCGTACAGCCCGACATAGACCTCTTCGGTCCCTGAAAGGCTTGTATTCCGAAAGACCGTGGCCGGGCCCCATTCGAGGGCGTCGTGGCGCGCGACGGTCCAGTCGCGGCCCGGCACGGCGGGATCGCCGGTGATGAAAGCCGTTATCTTGGCGAGCACATCCGCGTGGTTGGCCGCCGTCAGCTTGCCGCTGAATGCCATCAGGCACGCCCTCCCTGCGCCACGTTCTTGACGGCGGCGCGGTTCTGGTTCATCTGGAAAAGGAAGGTCCGCGCCCCTTCGGGGCTGCGCATGTACTTCTCGATCTTGCTGTTGTCGTCGACGATGACGATGTTCGGAGAACCGCCGCCCGTACTGTTTTGGATGGCCGAAGCCAGCGCCTCGATTTTGGCCGCGATGACGTCGAGCTTCGCGCCCATGTTCGCCTTGTCCGAGCGTGACAGCACCCGTTCACCCGTCTGCAAGATTGCCGGGCGTTCGTCCGGGCGGAGCAGCCCGCCCTCGTGGTAGCGCGGGGCATTGGCGAAGAGGGACAGCGGCACGGTACGGGTAGCGACGCCGCCCATGCCCACGATGCCGCCCGAATGGTGGATCGGCACGTTGGCGACGTGCTGCCCGAGCGCGGCGTCGTATCCGGCGAACCCCGTTCCTTTGCCGGAATAGAAGCTTCCGCCGCTGAACATCCCGGACAGGGAATTGGTCAGCAGGCCGAGGATGCCGCCGATGAGCTGGTTGGTCGCCGCGTTGGCGGACTGTACGGCAAGCTGGCGGGTCAGGTTGGCGAAGAACTCGTCCGCCGCAAAACGCCCCTCATTGAAGACCTGTTCCAGCGCCGAGCCGCCCACGTTGCCGATGGTCTGGAAGGCGTTGGTGAACAGGTTTTCCATCTGGCTGGCGGCGTCCGTCGCCGTGGAGACGTAGGACAGCGACGCCCGCGCGATGCCGTCGTTCCAGCTGCGGGAGGATTCCAGCTGTTGCAGCTTCAGCCACTGCTGGATGTATTCTTCGGAAATGCCGACGTTCTTGCGGAGATTGTCGGCCTGCGATTCCAGCAGCTTGTTGTTGTATGTCTGCTCCAGCCCAAACTGTCCGGCCTGCTTGTACAGGTCCCGGTAAAACTCGGAAGCGGCCTGCGCGTCCTTGATCTGCGATTCCTTTTCCTTGGCGGCTCTGTATTCGTTGACCTTGGCGGTGACAGTTCCTTGCGCCACGCCGAGGGAAAGCAGCTTGCGGGTAAGGTTGTCCGCCTCCCTGTCCAGCTCCATCTTGTTGACGGTCCGCCAGTCCCCTGACAGGCGGGCGACGGACAGCGCCACATCGTCAAGAGCTTCCGACTGCTTGCGGATGTTGTCGGCGTTGGCGGCCTCCGCGTAGCGGGTGGTGACGGCGGTCAGCTCGGAGAGCGACAGCCCGGCGTCCTTGCCGCGCTTGGCGATTTCCAAAAGCTTCTTGTCGAGCTTCACGCCGAAGGCTTCTTCGCCGTTGTTGAGCAGTCCGGCGATTTCCGCTTCCACGCCCTGCAAATACGTCTTTGCCGACTCCGCTTTTGATGTGCCGCCCTTTGTTTTTTTCGGAGGCGTATAGGCCTGCCCCGCCCAAGACAGCAGCTCGGATATTCCCGGCGTCAGCAGTTCCTTGTTCCCGGCCATAACACCCTTGATGGCCTCCGTGGACAACCCGGCGGCGTTGAGCTGTTCAGCCTTGAATTTTTCAACCCCCTTCAGCCCTTTGGCATATGACTTGAATTCAAGGCTCGACATGACGTTTGCGAGCCGTTTCGGATCGAGCTTGCCCAGTTCCACCACGAGACTGTTGACGCCGGAGGCCGCCGCGCTGGCGCTTCCGCCGATGCCGTCCAGACCGGAAGCCACGTTCCCGGCTTGCGCCGTGACGGCTTCCTGCTGGATTTTCAGGGCGATGAGCGGGTCAAGGAACTTGGTGATGGCGGAGGACGTTTCGCCGGTCCGATTATACTGCACGCCCAATTCCATGAGTTTTTGCTTGACGGCCTCAAGTTCCGCGAGCGTGGCGTTGGCGATGTTCGTCGGCAAAAGTGAAGCCATCGCTTCGCGCAGTTGTTCCCGCATTGCGGGGGCGTTGCCGTCGAACAAGGCCATAGGGACGACTTCGCTCATGATGTTTTTATAGGCCGAACCGTTCAGCATATCGCCGCCGGCGACATGCTGGAGGTTGGCACTGACGGATGCCTGTTCAAATTTCAGGCGTTCCGCGGTCATTCCCTTGAGCTGTTCCCTGTAGGCGTCCAACGCGCTGGCCGCTGTCCCGGTGTTGTCGCTGACGAGCATGAGCGCATCGGCGTGTTCGCGGGAAAATTTCGTCGCAGCGTCTTCCTGCGTCGCCAGATAGCCGAGCCCTGCGGTCAGCGCCGTCACCGCCAGCCCGACCGGGCCGCCGAACGCGCCGAGCAGGGCGGAACCGGCTGTTTTCGCCATACGCCCGACACCGGCCAGAGAACTTGAGAAGGAGCCCAGAGCGGTGGGCAAGGCTTTCAACTTTTGCTGGTATATCGTTTCCGCCGCCGTCAATTGTTGTTTCAGGGCAAGTTGCTGGCGATCCTGCGCGGCGCGGATGATGGCGTTATCCGTGCCGTTTTGCACGGCCAGCGCGCTGCGCCGTTCGGCTTCAAAGCGCTCCAGTTCCGCGCGGGCGGCGTTACGGGCGGCAAGGGCGGCCTCGGTATCGGCCTGCGTCTTCATGGCCACGGCCTGCGCAGAGCCGAGGAGCGTCACCTTCCCGCGAAGCTGCGCCGCTTCCAGTTTGATGGTTTCGGCGGCGTAGCGGGCCGTTTCGTTGGCGGCCAGCTTTTTGGCCGCCGTCATTCCGGCAAGTCCGGAGCCGAGCACGACGGTTCCGGCGGCGACGGTATCGAAGTTGTCGGACAGGAGTTTCAGCACGTCGTTGAGCTGGCGCAGCCCCTCGGCGGCTGCCGGGGCGAACAGGTTGCCGCCTTGCGTGCCGAGGTTGTCGAGCATGTTCGCCGTGGTGTCTTTCAGGCCGTTCAGCGTTTCCTTCCAGCGGGCAAACGAGGCGTCCGTTTCCCCGGTTTTCTTGTTCATGGCGTCGAGATTGGCGGCGTGCTGGGCAAAGGCCGTTTCAAGTTGCGGGGCCAGCCCCACAAGCGACTCTTCGGAGCTGAGGAACTGCGCCAGCGAAGAGCCGGACTGCCGGGCCGCCGCGTCGAGCATCCGCCACGTCCGGGCAAGGCCGTTTTGCTTGACCATCGCTGTTCCGGACTCGTATCCCAGACGCCCAATGAGCCCGGCCAGCTTTTCGTTGGGCCGCAGCAGCTCCATGACCGCGGCCTTGTACTGCGTGGCCGCCTTCGCCGTGCCGCCGGAGGTGAGCGTCAGCGCGGAGAACTGCGCGCCCATTTCGTCCGCGCTGATGCCCGCCTGCTTCGAGACGCCGGCCAGTTCGCCGATGACCGGGATGACTTCGCCGACCGTGGTTTTGCCCTGTTTTTCAATGGCAAAGAGGAGGTCGGAGGCTTCGGCGGCCCTGTTCAGTTCCCCGGTGTACCCGGTCATGAGCGAAGTGAGCGCGTCCACGGCCTGCGCCTGCGAAACCCCGGAAACCTTGGAGGCCTTTGACGCCGTGGTCAGCAGGTCCACGGCTTTCGCGGCTTCGGTCACGCCGGACGAGTAGACGGTATACAGCCCCTGCATGAGCTGGGTTTGCGAACCCAGCTCCGGCCCCAGCCCGGCGATGTCGGCCTTGAGCTCGCTTGCGCTGCGCGAGGTGACGCGCCGCATGCTGACAAGGGCCGTCTCGAAGGCGGCGGCCTGCCGGATGGCCTCCGCAAAGCCGACGCTGACGCCGAGCCCGGCAAAAACGTTCCGCAGGCCCGGCCCCAGCGCGTTGAGGGCGTCGATCTTTTTTGCCAGCGAATCCGCTTCGCCGCCGACCCTGCGGAACGAGGCCCTGGCCTTGTCGTCGGCATAAATGCTGATGCGCGTCGCCATGTTGGCCATCAGTGTTTCTCCCGGTTCCAGAGTTCAAGTTGCGTGCGTTCGATGAGCGCCACGCCGTTCAGCGTGTCCGCGTCCATCGTGATGCCGAGCGCCCGCGCCACGGCGAAGACGGCGGGGTAGTCCAGACCGTACGGCCCGCCGAAGCCGACGCGCCATTGCGTGCCGCTGGCGCAGGCCAGCCGGGCCGCCGGGATGTTTGCGTCAAGCAGGGGCGGCTCGCGTTTGTCGCAGTCGCCGCAGGGGGCAGGTTTCCCGCGTTTCCGGCAGCGCCGGACGCAGGCCGCGCAGTATCGCGCGCGTCCCGCGTCCCCCGCCCAGCGCCACCAGCGTTTCAGTTTCCCTCTGTGATTTCCGGCTGCTCCAGTTTGGCGCAGAAGGTTTCGATTTCGAGGATGTCGCGCAGGTCGAGGCTGTCCCGAAGCCCGGCAAAGCCCTCGACGCACAGCGACAGGCGGGCAATGCGGAAATCCATGACGCTGCGCTGGGCAAGGGCCTCGGCCGCGACGCTGTTCCCGGATGCGGAAAGCTCGGCGATGGATTCAAGGCTTTCGATGCGTCGGCGTTCGGCCTCTTCCCATTCGGCAAAGGTGCGCCCGCGAAGCCCGACGGTTTTCCCGCTGGGGAGCTTGTGCGAGATGAATTCCATGTTTCCTCCGTTACGCGTAGGATTCCACGCGGTTGACGAGTTCAACGGCCATGACGACATCGCCCTTGTCCACAAACGGCATGACCGTCACCGTCTGCATGAGCCCCTCTTTGCCGTTGATGGCCGCCCCTTCCGCGTCCAGTTCCGTTTCCGGATAGCGGAACCACACTTCGTCGCCGGTCACGGCGCAGATGCCTACGGCAAAGGAGACGGTGGAAGCGTCTTCCGAAAGCTGCTGGAACGTTTCGGATTCGAGGAAACAGGTCAGGGTGCTTTTGCACTCGGGGTCGCCTTCGGGCATCCGGCTGTACTGGCCGAGATCTCCGACGGCGGCCTTGGCTTCAATGCCGAACGCATTGGACAGGTCGCCGCTTTCGACCTCGCCCCGGCGCACGCCGTTGATCCACACGGAGGTTTCGATGTTGTCGAAGGGAACGGCGGGCGGCGAGAGCGGGCTGGCGTCCAGCGGTTCGGCGGCTCCGCTTTCCCGGCCCACCACGAAGTCGAGGGAAAACTTCAGCTCGTCGTCCCCGCCGAAGTTGAAGTTCAGGCCGTTGACCTTGCAGAAGGCAAAGCGGCGGTAGGGCTTTTCAGCCGCGCCCGTTTCGAAGTCGAGGTATTTTTCCATCGTCAGGGTCGGCTGGCGTTTCGGCAGCGCGAAGGCGTGGCGGTAGAACACGGGAACGGCAATGGCGGAACCGTCAAACGTCTCTTCGGTGAAACTCGCGGTGATGACGAGCCGCCCGTTTTCCGTCCCTTCTTGCAGGACGTGCGTTCCGTCGTAGCTTGTGGAGCCGGAAATGGTGATTTTTTCCCCGGCGTTCAGGGCATGGATGCCGCCTTCCACGGGCAAGGCCACCTTGCCGCCGGAGAGCGTCTTTGCCGCTCCGGAGAGCACGCAGACGCGGCCCCGGTGCAGGGTTGCCCCGGCCAGCGTTTCCGCTTTGTACGGGGCTTCGATGACCACTTCGTCGGCGGTGACGCCGGGCGCGACGCGGTAGGTGCCGTCGTAGTTCGCAGATCCGGTGACGGAAACCACGGCGTCCTGCACGAAGCCGTGCCCGGCGCAGGGCAGGCCGACCAGCCCGTCGCCCTTGTCCGTCACGGCTCCGGAAAGCGCTTTTCCGGCACCGTCCGCCGTGGTCGCCGGCGCGCCGCACAGGGCCCGGATGATGTAGCCGAGCTGGGGCGCGTACGATGCGCTTTCCAGCGAGCCGGAGAGGTTCGCCATGCCCGCGTAGGGCTTGCCGCTGCCGCGCGCGTCCCGGATGACGGAGCGCTGCTTTTTCGAGCTGCCGCGCCTGAAGTCTTCCGAGGCGAAGGCCAGCCGCACGCCGGACGCGCCGGCGGCGACCTTGCCGGGTGTCTCTTCCATGTACAGCGTCAGCGAGCACGCGCCGCCGGAAACCTGTTGATACTGAGGCATGTTTCCTCCTGAAAGGTTAGAGCCGCCTGCCGACGGGCAGGCTTTCGGTTGCGGTCAGCGTGGCGTCGAGCATGACCAGCGGGTAGCCGGCAAGATGATACTCGGCGGAAACATCCCCGAGCGACACGCCCGGCACGGCCTGTTCGACGGTTTTTCTGACCAGCTCCCAGACTTCTGCGAGCCGGAGCATCCCGGTCATGAGCATGACGCCTTCGCGGTTTTCGAAGCCTTCTTCGCTCAGCCCGATGAGCAGGCCGACTTCGTGCTCGTTCGCCTTGCGTCCCGGCCCGGTGGCGACGGCATCCGGGAACAGCGCGATGAACGGCGCGTCGCTCTCGTCGGGCGGGCGGCGCATGTCCACGCCCACGCGCAGGGCGACGGCCTTGCCGTAACGGTCGAGCGACCACCGGCGCAATGTCCGGCTGGACGCGAGCGCCGCCGCCCAGAGCGTGGCGATTCCAACGGTTGTGTGCACGGAAGACTCCTTTTTCGCGGGAGGATAGACGCAAAAGAAGATTTCCGGCAAACGGGGTTAACGCGGCGTCGGGAAGGATGGAAAACGGTTAACGGAACGGGGTTCAGGGCATGTCCGGCGAGAATGCCCCATTGCCGCGCAGGGCGTCGAGCGCGCGGCGGGCCAGCGTCCGGCTGTGTTCCTTTTCCGCTTCGGAGTAGGTGCGGAAGGCGGGCTGTTCCGGCTGGACGGCGGGCACGACGGGCGCGGCTGGAGCGGGTGCGGCATGGGCGGCCCGGACGCGCACGGCGTTGGACAGCCATGTCTGCAGGAAGCTCGCCCAGTTGCGGACGGGCTGCCTTTTCTTTGCCTGCCAGTCGCGGATGCGGACGATTTCGGCGTCCACGTCCACGTCGGGGAAGTCGCGTTGCAGGGCGACCAGCAGGTGCAGGGGAAGGGGCGTTTCTTCAACAGGCGGAGCGAAAGAGGCTCTCTCACGCTCCGGCGTCCTGATCAGAGTTTCTTTTTCCACTTCCCTTGATTCCCCGGACGGTAGCGATACCCTATCGGAAGGGTACGGCGCGGCCTCGAACAGGTGGGGGTAGCGTTTCAGAATGGCCCGGCGGATGGCGGCGGACTCCACGGTGGGGAGCAGGGCGCGCAGCGAAGTGAGGATTTTCGGCGAGGTGCTGCACTGATGGCGGATGAAGCCGCAGACCCAGATGTCGCCGTCTTCCTTGACGATGCGTCCGTCAAACTCCAAGTCCTCCAGAAACTCCCGCACGTCGTCCTCATCCAGCCCGGTTTCAAAGGCGATTTTGCGGACGGTCACAGACAGCACGCCGAGATTGTTGGTACTCGGGCTGGTGAACAGGTAGAGGTACAGGAGCTTTTGTTCCGGCGGCATGTCTTCAATGGCGGGATTGTTTCAGAACGCCATGCGGATGGTGCGGTAGGTCGCCATTACAGCACCTCCACAGTTAAAGAGGTGCCATAGCGCGTCCAGCGGACGCGGCATTTGGGGAAAGATTGGAGGGCGCGGGCGGCGGCCTCTTCTCCGGAACGGATGAGCTTGTAGACGAGAAGGGATAACGGCACGCGCCCGGCGCAACGACCGGGACGGGAAAGCGAAATGGAATGGGACATGATGCACCTCAAAATTTTGGGATTGGGAACAAAAAAAGGCGGAACAACGCTCCCCGGCTTTTGAGTGGCCGCCGGGGCCTCACGGACACCCGGACGTTGTTCCGCCAATATGTAACCGCAATCCCAAAGGCTAGAGGCCAAAAGGTGCAATGGTGGCAGAAAACAAAAATTCCGCTTTTTCTCACCAGCTTGGGGACTGGCAAAGGCAACGGACAGCCTCTCAAAATTAGGGAAGTGTAGGATAGCGAAGGGTTTTGATTATGTCAAGATACCATACCTTTTAGAATTTATCGGCATCTATTGGTATTCTTGAATCAATACGAATGGTTAATACGCCACCGCCTTCTTTGTTTTTCTTGCTGGCCTCGGAACCAAAGCCACTCATGGTTATAATGGAATCTGGTGTAATCCATTCTTTTTCAATACGATACGTTCCAATTACATTCATATCAGAAATCTTGCTTTCTCCAAGTCCATATTTTTTCTTTATATTTTTGTGTATTTTTTCGGTCAAATCAAACATTTTGTCACGGCTGTCATCCATCCTCACAAGGATAACACTACAAAAACCCGTTTCATCTGTAAAAGCACCAATGCCCCACTCTTCGCCCCAGATAAAATATTTGTCCTTTGTCAGCAACGGACTCTTATTCAGTTCTTTGATTCCCAGTTTCTGTTGAATATCCTGCGGGGATGCACCCCATTCAACATTGCCGAATCCAGCCAACGCCTCTGTCCTCAATATGAGGGACACAAGAAGACAGCATACACAGAACAACATTACTCTTTTTGCCATGACAAGCTCCTTTGTTTGCCTCCGCGTAGCACGAACTACCTATTCAGGCAAACAAAAAGGCCGCACTTTTATAGGGCCTTGCCTTCCCGTCTGTTCTTGGCTACGTTGCCGCCGTTCTTGCGGCTGTGGCGGTTCATTTCATGAATCTCTAAAGCAGTTGCCCCGGTAGGAAGTGGTATTCTTACGGGGCGCAAAATTGTGATTACCCAATCACGGGGGGCTGGCCCCATTCCGGGGCGGTGAGTGTTGACGCACTTGCCGTCCTTCTTGTTTGTTCCGATGGCGACGTTTGCGTCGCGTGGCAAGGCATCTTGCGCTCCTTCCCGCTTTCTGCCACAAGAGCCTGTCCGCAAGGACAGGCTTCTTTCCGGTTTTCAGGCAGGCCCGGAAAAGGAGGTGCGTTCATGAGGAGACTCTTGCGCGTACTGGAAGCCGTCGCAATCTACGCCCTCAAGCGTCTGATTGATATGCTGTTCGACACGAACAAATAAAACGCGGCCCCGGTAGTGCGGGAACACTGCCGGGGCCAGAATTCGGTTGAAGCATCGACCGGAAAGAAGGCTTCGACAAACTCTCCGAGTCTACCGGGGCGGTGAGTGTTGACGCATTTGCCGCCCTTCCTGTTTACCAAGATAGCGACGTTTTCGGCTCTTGGCAAGTCTTCACAGCCCCAGACGTTCTCGGATGCGTTCCAGCATGAGCCGTTCCACTTCCGGCATCTTCTGCCTGTATATCGGTCCCACCAGCGGGCGCTCCGGCTGTTCAAGCGTCGTCGTGTCCTTGCCGAGCGGGACGCCGGCGGCCCAAAAGGCCCGGCGCATGGCGGGCGTAACCGGCTGGCTGTCGGTGTACTGGAATCGCGTATCCGTGCCGCGTCGTCCGGCCTGCACCGCCTCCAGAAACCGCGCCGCCGAGGGCGTCACCGCGCCGACGTCGACACGCTTTGCGTTCATCATCTTGTAGCGCATGGCATTGACGAGCCGCCCGCCCATGGCCGCGCGTCCGCGCAGGGAACCGTCGCGGGTCCGCCCGCGCCAGCGTTCCATCAGCCGCTCGCGCCCGGAAACGCGCCGGTATCCGAGCCGCCGCTTGAGCTGGAAGCGTTTGCCGTGGTGCCACCGTCCACGGCTCCACGTCCCGGCCTTGAGCATGTCCATGCGCCGGTACTGGTGCATCCGGGAAAGCTCAGGCCACGAGGCCCGCAGGCCCCCGGAACCGCGCAGGGCGGCCTTGAGCTCGCCGCGCAGCAGGTAGCCCGCATGGCGCAGGGCGCGGCTGAACGCTTCCGGGAAGCGTAATGCCAGCGCGTACAGCTCCGGGGCCGCCGACCGCTCAATCTTGCAGAACGTGCCGCCGAAGGCGGTAAAGCGTTCCGGCCCGGCGTAGGACGTCTTGTAGGCGCGACCAATATCAGCGCCTCGTCGCCCGCTGCGTGCCGCGCAACAGCAGCCGCCACGCCACCAGATGCGGCATTCCGTTTTCGTCCCGGTCAATGACCATGCGTGCCGCCTCCGTGCGCCAGCGTTGCCCCATGCCGTCCAGCAGGTCGAAGCGCGGAGCTTCGGACATGTCGGCGGGCGCATCCGTGGCGAGCATGAGGCCGTAGCCCCAGTCCGCGCCGGGGGGAATGCTGGCGGAGTCCGCCCACGCCAGCAGCTTGTTGCGTATGCTGTCCACGCCGCCGTAGTTCTGGCGGCAGACCATGTAGACGGTACGGGCTTCGCCTTCGGGGTCGAGCGTGACGTACGTTCCCAGATCGCCGATGACCTGCGCGAGGTCCTGTCTCAAGTCCATACGGCCCTCCTATGCGGCCCGCTTCGCGAGCCAGCCCCCGGCAAAACGCCGCCGGGAGCGGTTTTTCAGACACAGCTCGACATACCGCGCGCCTTGCAGGGCATTGAGTCCGTTGCGGATGGCGGTTCCCCGCCCGTCGGCGACGGCCTTGTGCAGCCGGGAAAGCGTTTTGGGGCCGAATGCGCCGTCGATGCCGAGGTCGGCCCCGTAGCGGAACACGCCCGGCGCGACTTCGGCGTTCAGGGCGTTGAGCACCTGCTGGAGGTGGCGGCAGGTGCGCGGGTGGCCGAGGTTGACGGATTGCTCGAAAAGCTCGTGCGCCAGCGCGTCGGGCAGGTCCCCGCACTTCCAGCAGTCCCAGAATTCTTTCTTGTAGAAGCCTTGCACCAGTTTCAACAGCACGCCCCGGACGTCTTCGCTTTTGAGCGTGCCCTGTTTGCGGGCGGATTCGATGACGGCCCAGCCCGGCCAGCCGGGCCACGAGGCCGAGCTGATGCCCGCGAAGGTCAGCCTGCCGGGGTCCGCCGGATCGTCCGTCAGCTTCAGGCCGCCTTCCATGCCGGGGTCCATGACGATGGTTTCAAACGACGTGTCAAAGCTCATGGCTTGTTCTCCTCATTGAAAATGGCATCACGGTATTTGCGCAGGCGGCCCCGCAGCTTGCGCGGGAAGGGCACGCCGAAAAAGGCCAGATGCTCCATGCACGACAACGCCTCGTTGATGCAGAGAAAGGCGATGAAAAAATCACGCACGGGAAAGGGGACGCCGCTTTGCCGGACGGCATGCTCGACCGCCGCCATGACCAGCACGGCGACGGCGTAGAAGAACATTTTGCCCGCCCCGGCCCGCATCTTTCTTCCGCTGATCCGGTCGAGCACCCACGCGCGGCAGAAACCCAGCAGGAAATCGCAGGCCAGCAAAAGGAAAAGGACGACGACCAGCGTGGCCACGCCCCCGAGCATGGATGAAAGAATGGAACCGAACGAGGAAATCAGCAGCTTGAAGGGAATATCCTGCATGAGCCGATCCGCGCATCCCGTGAAATCCTGCCACATAGCTTTTTCCAAAAGCGGCGGACGCCCGGAGGACGCCCGCCGCCGGGATCAGACGTTGATCTTGACGCTGACGACGGCAGCCGTGGAAGCCGCGGACTCCCAGCACACGCCCACGCGCAGGCTGTTTGCGGCGTCGCTTTCCGACGTGGTCAGCTTCCCGTCGGCGTCGAGGTAGACGGCGGCCCCCTGCGCCATGTCCTTGCCGCTGGCGGCGGCTTCCTTCGTCAGCAGGAAAACCCCGCAGGCGGCAAGCTCGCCTTCCGCGCCTACGGGAATGTCCGTTGCGGCCACGCCGACCATGCCGGAAAGAGGCACCAGATCGCCGGAAGACACCGCTGCGGAACCGCTGTTCTTCCAGCGCATCCGGGAACCGTTCTGCATGAAGTTCTTCATTGTTCAGCCTCCTTACGCCGGAGCTACGCCGGGGTTTTTGGTTCCGGCGCGGGGATCGTTGATGAACGCGCCCGCGTCGATGCTCACCTTGAATTCCGTGCCGTCGATGGTCCAGCCCTGCCGCTGTTCCACGCGCGGCGTCTTGTTGCCGCCGAGCCACGCCACGGACAGGAACGTGCCGCGCATCCCGGCGAGGAACCACGGCAGCGCGCCCGTGCCGTCGAGGCGGGGTTCGATGACCGGCGTGCAGTAGTTCGTCCACGGGTTCGGCCTGTTCGGTTCCGCCTGCGTGCCGATGACCGTTGCGTTCAGGAGCTGGTAGGCTTCCATCTGAAGCGCGACCGGGATGATCAGGAAGGAGGGACGCAGGGCCAGCGTTTTGCCCGCGCCGTCTTTCTGTGTGCCCATTGCGGTGACGGCCTTGCCGAACGAGGCCGCGGAAATGGCCGCCGCCGTCAGCAGGTTCTTTCGGTCGGCGTGGAAGAGCGGCTTGCCGTCCTTGAGGTTCGCCGTGCTGGTGAGCAGGCCGTGGACGAGGTCGGCAACGGTGCGCTCCGCCGCCTGCCCCATCTTGCGGGGTATTTCCGTAAACTGGTTCAGATCGTTGTTGATGACGGCCTGACGGGAAATGCTGAACAGCTTCCCGTAGGTGGCGACGCTGAACACTGCGCCGCGGTCGCTGATCGCGCCGTGGGTGTATTCGCCGTCTTCGTTCACGCGGTCGAGCGTGGAAAAGGATTCGAGCGTCGCGCCGGTGTGCTCGCGGAAGTCCGCCGCCGTGGCCTCGCCCGTCCACAGGGAATAGGTTTCCTGCGCCTCTTCGGCCCCGGCCAGCACGGCCCGGTGCGCGGCGTCGGCGAGGATGGACGGGAAGTCGGACGTGGTGAACGCGCGGCCCACCATGTCCATGTCGCCGCGCGTGGGCTTCCCGGCCCGGCGCAGGCAGTCGCGGGCCAGTTCCGCCAAGGTGAAGCCGCGCAGCTCTTCCGCACCGGGGGCGGGCGTTTTGACCACGCGCCCGAAAGAGGTACGCAGTACCAGCGAATCGGCGGCGGCCACCCGGAACTTTTCGCCCTCATCCTGCCCCATGCTGACGCGGAATCCGGGGACGGACTCGCTGTTCCGGAAGGATATGGCGTCGAGCACCTGCGCCCGGAAGGCGTCAAGGCTCACATGCTCACGGATGGCGCGTTCCGCCAGTTCCGGCATCCCGTGCCGGACGGCGAGGGACAGGATATCGGCGGCGCGGGCCGCGTCGTCGGGGACGACGGGTTCCTGCACCGCGTCGGGAGCGGTGACGGGCAGCGGCTCCGAAGCGGAGCGGTTTTTCTGGACGGGGGGCGTGGCGACGGGTTCGGGCGTCGTCTGGGAAGGGAGCGTATTCGGCATGGTTGCCTCCGGGTTACACTGTTTGGAGCGGGCTTTGGCGGCGTCGTCCGCGCCGATGGGCGTCAGGGAACCTTCCCTGACGGTCCATTTGCTGACCACGCGGACGGGCCCGGCGAACGAACGCCCGGATTCCCCGACAAAGCCCGTTTCGCCTTCGGGAATCCAGTACGATTCGTCCACGCTGTAGCCCACGGAAATGTTGGTAAGATGCCCTTCGGCGACCTTGCGGAACGCGTCTCCGGCGGTGCTGGAAAAGTGCGCCGTGGCCAACAGGCTTTCGCCTTCAACACGCAGGCCGCGCAGCGAACCGAGCTGGTCTTCGATGGAACAGCGGCTGTGCGCGTCGAGCAGCGGGACTTGTTCCGGGAAGGAACACCCGGACATGAGCAGGATTTCATCAATCTTGCCATGCTCCCAGTCCCAGACGGGGACGCGGGATTCCGTGGCCAGCACGAAATCGACGGTGCGCGCCGTATCATCCAGCGAGGCGGGCGACTGGCGCAGGCCGAACGCGGCGCTGCGGGTCGTCAAATTATTTTTCGGCATCGAGTCCTCCGGGGGCGGTGAAAATGTCGCCGAAGCCCAGCCCCTTGCTTTCGGCCTTGGTTTTGGCTTCCGCGATTTCGTCCACCACCTCGTCGTAATCGCGGCCCCGGCGGGCGGCGATTTCCTGCGGCGAGCGGACGCCGAGCGCGACTTCGGCACGGAACGCGTTGATTTCCTTGAGCGGGTCGGGCGATTCCATGCCCGGCGCGATCCATTTGTCCGACCACGGTTCAAGCATGGCAAAGGCCGGGGCCAGCTCCGGGCGGCGCAGGCTTTCGACTTTCAGCCAGTCGCGGAAGACGGGGCGGCACAGCCAGCGGATATGGTTTTCCTGCGCCGGCTTGAGGGCCTGCGCGAGGTCGAGCCGGATGCCGCGCAGGTTGGAGTAGGATATCTGGTCGTAGTCGCCGGTGAGCAGCTCATAGGTAAGCCCGGTCCCCACGGCCAGCGTGCGGAGGTTGAAGCGCAAAAACGGCTCGAACGTCCCGGACTGGCGGTTTATCTGCGCCAGCGTGACGGAATCCCCGGCCCGGAGGTATTCGAGCGTCGCGTTGGAAAGGTGTTCGGCCCGGCGGCCCGCGGCCTTGCGGTCGGCCTGAAAGCCGACGGGGTCGTTCGACTGCACGAAGCCGAGGTATTTGGATTGCAGGCGCGTGGCGTCCAGTTCCGAGTCCAGCAGCTCGGCGAGGTCGCCCGCGACCATGACGCAGGCCACGAACGGGCTGATGCCGTGGAGCTGTCCGGGGCGCAGCGCCTCGAAGCAGTGGATCACCTGCGCCGCGGGCACGCGCACCACGCGCCGCGTGAATGCGCCGTCGTCAAACCAGTAGGCGGCGATGCGGCCCGTGGCTTCTTCGTATTCGATGCCGCCGTCCAGCGCGTTGCCGTCCGCCGCCCGCGCGCCGTGCCCGGTGAGCCGGTCGCCCTCGATGCCTTGCAGGGCGTAGCGTCCACGGTCGAAACGCCGGATGAAGAAGTATTCGCCGCATTCGAGGAGCTGGCGTTCGGCCAGCGCCTGCATGTCGTAAAAGTGCAGGCGGCCCGAGAAGTCGGCCTGTCCGCACCAGCGCTCGAACGCGCTTTCCACGGCCTTATTGAGCTCGGCGTCAAGCGTTGCGGAAGCCTTTCCCGCCCCGTAGTAGCGGGCTTGCAGCCGGATGCCGTTCCCCACCACCAGCGCGGCGCGCATCCGCACCGCCCGGTCGAAATAGGGGAAGTCGCGCACCAGCTGGCGCACGCGGGCGCGGACGACAGGCGAGCTTGCCCGCACCACGTCGTTGACGTTCCGATCCAGCGGGAGCCAGCCGGCGGCGTCTTCCGTGGGCCGGGCCGCCGCGTACATGCGTTCCATGTCCAGAAGCCGCCCGCGGGAGCGCGCCCTTTCGAGCTGCGCCCCCGGCGAAAAGAGGCCGACGAGCTTGTCCAGCCGCGTGGACAGGCTCATCGGTCCGCGCTCCGCACGACCGTGCGCGGACAGTATCCGGTATCGCGCGCCGCCTCATCCGCCGCCTTGCGCTCCACATAGTCGAGCATCTGCATGAATTCGGCGGGCGAAAAAAATTCCCGTTGCATCCCGTCAATATCATACGACTTGACGCGCCAGTTTCCCGACGCGAGATCGTTGCGCATCCGTTCCAACGTATCCCGAAAACTTGTAAACGCCATACCGCACGCTCCTGATTGGCGAAAGCATCAGCCAGAATTGAGCAGAAAAAAGGCGAACGCGCAAACGGGGTTAATGCGGTGCGGAGAACAACGTGGAAACGTTAACGGGGAGAGGGCGGCTTGCCGACAGGGGAAGGCGGCTGCTGGCGGGAGCATCCCCAAAAGGGCATATGGATGGCAATGTCGGAGTGGCCGCCGGCGCACCCGGAAGAGGCGGGGCGACGAATCCGGCGGACAGGATGCCCCTCGGAAAGCGGGAGGGGGCGGGATGGAGAAACCCAAAAGTGGTGCGGCTGGAGGAGCGTCGCACACAAAAAGGCAAGGCGACGTTTTTCCGCTCCATGAGCGGCCGGGGCCTCACGGACCCCCGGACGTCGCCTTGCCGGTTATGGGGATGCCCCAAAAAGGTATCGGCGGAACAATACGGAACGCGTCATCCTCTCCGTTTTCGGGAGATGCCTTGTGCTTCATCCCAAAAGCCGCTATCAGAGGCGTGGGCCGTTCTCCGGGTAAAGGAGTAAGCCTATGGCACAGTTCCTGCTTGACGTCGCGGCCAATGTATTGGCCGGCGTCATCGTGGCGCTTATTATCCGCCGCTTTCGCGGCTAGAAAATGAGTTTGCCCGTGTGGGAACAGCCATTCTCACACGGGCTTGAAACTTGGTGATGAACTAAAATCGCCGGGGGACTGGCCCACGGGGCGGTGAGTGTTGGTAGCACTTGCCGCCCTTCTTCCGTTTAAGATAGCGACGTTTGCCGCGCTTGGCAAGACATGATGCTTAGTCTTTTGTGACGTTTTCGAAAATTCGCCGGATGCCTTTCAGCTGTTCCACGCATGAGGCTATTTCCCAGAGCAGGGCCCCCGAAAACAGCCCGCTGAAAATGCAGGCGAACGCCAGGCTGTACTGATTTTCCGCAAAATATCCGAAAGCCGCCACCGCAGCCACAACCCACAGCAGCAGGGCTATGAGCTTGCCTATCCGCATATCTTCCTTCATATGCCCCCCTTTTCTGTAAGGCTTGCCTGAAAGGGAGGGAAAAGACAACCGTTACCACCGCCGCCGTGGGCGTTCCTGCCGGGGTTCCGTTTGCATGGGTTCGCCCGGTCCCTGTCCATACAGCTCCGGCTGCTGGTAGCGCAGCCCCAGAAAGTCCGCAAGGCAGAAGCCGTAGACGCTCACGTCCCACGCGTGGTTGTCCCGGCCTTTCGGACAGGACCAGTTCCCCAAATCGTCAACGTATTCGGCGCATAGCTGTTTCGCCCATTCCGTCGTGCATTCCGCGTTCATGTGCCACGCGCCGGGGTCCGCCGGAGCGATGGACAGTTTCCGGTGCAGGGCGTCCTTATAGTATTTCGTGTGGACGTGCAGCAGGCGCAGGCCGCCGGGAATCTTGACGCTGGTTCCCGGATAGTTTTCAAGATTCGCCAGCGTGTACGGCTGCTTCAGCCTGCGTTCGCCGTTGATCGGCAGCGTGCGCCCGCGGTTCCGGATGCACCAGTCGTACACTTCCCGCGTCCGGTGCCCCTGCGAGTCTATGCCCGCCAGATGCACGACGTGCTCCACGCCGTTGACGTCGTAGTAGGGCAGCCACAGCACGCGGTCGAGCGCGTCCAAATCCTCCACGAAGCCGGAGCGCACCTGCCACGATTCGCATTCCTGACCGTATCCGAACGCCCTGATCTCGTACCAGAAGCCGAAATCCTGCGTATCCACGGCGGCCAGCAGTGCCGCCACCTTTTCCGTGGAGGGCAGCACCCCGGACGGGCGTTCGTCGCGCAGGGCCAGCACGGCCTCTTCCTTGCGCGGGCTGTAGTCTTCCTGCCACGGTTCGCCGAGGTAGCCGTTCATGAAATCCTTGTAGGCGTCGAGTTTCCCGACTTTCAGGTCTTCCGCCGCCGTGATGAAGCGGGAGGCAGTCTCCGAAAGGCCGACGAACGGCGACACCAGCGCCGAGAAGCGGAAGGCGACGGAACGTGAGCGATGCCGGGCAAACCATGTCGCTATGTCCAGCCCGCTTTCCGCTTCCTGCCAGCGTCCGCCGAGCACGGCACGGTCCCGTTTGAAGTCGTCCCAGACGCTCCCGCACGGACAGACATAGCGGGCGGCCTTGCCGCTGAAAACGGCCTGCGCCGCCATCCCCTCCGGCCAGACGACGCAGCCTTTCCCGGAGGCGTGGCTGAAGCGCATGACGTGGTACTGGCCGCAGTCCGGGCAGCGCACGGCGTATTCAAACCGGGCCTGCGCCCGCAGATAGGCCAGCCAGATTTCGCCTTCCACGGTGGTGGGGGAACTGGACAGCATGATTTTGGACGTGTCCCGGTAGGCGCGCACGCGCTTGTAGGCCAGCGATACCGGCCCGGCTTCCTGCCTGTTTGTGGACTCGTACTTGTCCACCTCGTCCAGAAACAGGTTGCGGACGGAGACGTTCGAGAGCGTGGAAACGGACGTCGCCCACCCAAAGCCGATGCGCATGTGCCTGAGCCGGAGAAAGAAATTGGCCTCATCATCCTGTTTCCCCGTGAGCATCCCGCGCAGGCGGGGCGAGAGCCGGAACAGGTTCCGCACCCGGCCCGTGCTCATCCGCTGCGCCAGTTCGCGCTGGTCGTAGACCATGAGCGCGGGGCCGGGATAGTGATCCGCTGCAAAGCCCATGCAGTTGAGCAGGATTTCCGTTTTGCCCGTCTGCGGGGGAGCCACCACCACGGCCTCCCGCACATGCGGCAGGGAAAAGGCATCCATCGGCCCGGACAGATACCGCGCGGTGGCGTTGCTCCACTTGCCGGGGCGTGGTCCGTCCGGCTCCATCACGCGATAGCGTTCCGCCCACTCGGAAACGGACAGCCGCTCGGGACGCCGCCATATCCGGCGCACGGCATCCGGCCACTCGAACCGCACCCTTCCCGGAGGTACACCGGGAGGACACGGCGCGACGATCCGTCTGCGCGTCCGCGACATGTCGATCAGCGTCCACTGTTTCGTCATGCGTCCGCCTCTCTATCCGTCTGCGCGTCCCCACGGGACGCCTCCTTTTCAGCCTCTTCATCCAGCCGGGCCTCCAGCTCCACGTCATACTCGAATGCTTCGGAAAAACCGTTGAGGCAGTCCTTTACCCGCTCAAGCATGTACTCGCGCAGGGCGTCTTCCTTTTCGAGCGTCCCGCCGCACAGGTGGATGATCTCGCGCACGGAATCGTAGACGAAGGCTTCCAGCCCCGTGCTGGTCACAACGGCAGCCGCCGCCAGCGATTGCTCGTACAGCTCGCGGGGAATGAGACGCTTGAGCTTGCGGTCCACTTCAAGCTCTTTCGCCTGACGCACGGCGCGTTGCGTAAGTGCCTTTTCCATCTGGTACATTTCGCCGTAACAGGTGGCGTCCGCGCTTCCCCCCCGCTCCCCCTGTGGCGCGAGCCGGGCAAAGGCAGGGGCCGGGGGCCAACCTTCAGATATTGAAAATTTTTCTATATCTTCAACATGATACGTCATATCAGGGCGCGGACGGCAACGCTTTTCCTTGCCGACGTAGTTGAGAAACGTGCGCTTGGCAATGCCGAACCTGTACTGCCCGTACATGTCCCACGCCTGATTGGCGGATCGGAATTCCCGCCGCCCGGTGAGGGGATTCCAGCCGTCCTGCGGAAAAACAGGATTGCCTGAAAGGCGGGATTCCGAGGCTGTGGAAAAGTCGTTATTCATCTCGTTGCCCGTTTCTTTTGTATATTGCAAAATCAAATTTCATTTTTCCGCGATACGCCCCCACGCCTGTGCCGACCCCTGTGGGAAGGGCTTCTGAAAGAACCTACCTCGACGGAGTTATGGTCGGCGGTCAGTGCGGGAGCGGGGAAGTCTCACTCCGTCAGGTTCGTTCTTTTCCCACAGGCTGCGTCCAACCATGGGTAGCCTGTCCGCATAGCGTTCTACGATGGCGTCCCCCGCGTCGCTCCACCATAGCATCTCAAATTCTTTGACCACGGCCCAGTTCGTTTCATTCGCACCCCAACTGTTCGGGATGGTGAAGCCGCGCCCGCCGCCCTCAACGAGGTACGGTCTGACCGGGTACGCCCGGCATAATTCCACGATCCTGTCGGCTCCGCTGGCAACAACGCTTTTGTCGCACACGTTGCCCAGCAGTCTCCTTCCGATGCTTGCGCCGAAGCCTTCCGCTTTGGGTTCCGGCTCCGCGGGGGAGGGGACAGCTCCCTCCCCCGTCTGTTCATTCCGTCCGGCATCGGATGGGCTTGGTTCGACAGGTACGGCTGTCCCGGCAGTCTGCGGGGGAACGGTGGGATGATCAGGTTTGCCGTCCATCCCCCACGCGGAAAGTATGCCGTTGAGTGTTGTTTCTGTTGTAACCATTTGAACCTCTTGTAAAAAGCCTTTTGGAGCATAGGTGGATCACTGGCGGTCAGTAAACAGTCAGCGATTTTTTTTGAAGTAACAGGGTGAATTCATGTTTCTTTTTTATGTTTTTTTGACTGGATCACTGGTCAGCGAAAATAAAAGAAAAAATCATACGCGCACCCACGCACGCGCATATATACGCGCGGAATTTTTTCCCGAAAAACAGTGACCAGTACAAAACCCTCTGGCATAACTTGCGATACGCGGTCAGCGGTTCACTGACCGCCAGTGATCCACTTGCGCGATGAAAGCTTGTTTGTCCTGTGTTTACTATGTGTTGAAGCATAAAAAGCCTCGCATTTTTTACTGACTGACCGCTTTTGTGACCGCCCAGCCCCGCCATTTGCCGGGGATACGGGGAAAACACCCCTTGCCGGAATTTCAAGCGGAAACGGCCCGTACAGGCGTTTCGGTTCCTCTTGCTGTTGCAAGGTCAAATTGTACGCAAACATGGCTGTACGCGCCTCCTAGAGGCTGTTTGCAAAACCGGAGGTCAGGGAAATGCCGGAGACGCGCTGCGGGCGCTTGCCCTCGACTCGCGGACGGTAGACTTTGACCGCGACCTCCCGCAGCTTGCGGGTCGCCGTTTCCAGCTCTTCGATGAAGTTTTCGCGGTTCAACGGCTTGTAGCCGCCTTCCGTGCAGTAACTCTTGTACGCCTTGTACAGTTCCTTGAGGTCTTCGCCATAGCCGTCTTCAAGCGTGCATTGATCCTGCACAAAGGCCATTACAGGATTGTTGTACCGACGGTATTTCATGATGAATTCCGTGGTTTCATCGCAGGATGTGAACCGTTTGTTCTTCATCAGCCGATGCAGTCCGAGCACGGCCCACGCAAAGATGCCGTCAAGTTCGGCCATCAGCTTGCTTTCAAGGTCGTTGTCCATCGTCGGGTCGTCCTCCAGAAATTGCCGCTTGAACTGTACTGGAAGAATGCGCCGGAAGAATCCGTCGGAGTTGTCGAGCACGCGCGGTTTTTTGTTCATGGCATAGGCCAGTTTGCAGTACGGGCGGAACTCGAAGCTGTCCTTGTGCTTGAAGCTGGCCTGTATCGGGTCGCCGGTGACGACGTTCTTTAAAAACTCGCTGTTGGTGGCCTCCGCGCTCAGTTCCGCGCCGACGTTGAGCATCTTGCGGAACAGCGACGCCCGCTGGAACTGGTCTTCAAGTCCGGCGATGGTCACGGCGGAGCAGTTCTTTTGCCCCACCAGCGCCCGCATAATGCTGATCACCTTGCTTCCCGTCCGCGCCGGGGCCGAGCAGAAGGAGCGCCTTGCCCATGGTGGTGTCCCGGGTCATGCTGTAGCCGATGAATTCCTGAAGCTGCATGATGACTTCCGGCGTCTGCACGGTTTCGTCGAGGAACCGCAGCCAGCGTTCCGGCTTTGGCGGTTTTTCGCCGTGCCACGTCACGCCGAGCTTGACCGTGGCGAGAAAGTCCCGGTCATGCGGGATGAACTCCAGCGTGCGCAGGTTGAGCATCCCGTTTTCAAGGCAGGCCCAGTCTTCGCGGTCGTCCAGTTCGCGCCCGCTGGGCATGGACGCCAGCGCCAGCACCAGCGAACACGCGCCGTTCACGCGCGAGGCCGTGGCCTCGTCGCCAAGCGCGATGATGGCCTCGCGCTTGAGCTGCTCCACGCTCCACGGCTCGAAAAAGCGGCCTTCCCAGCGGTAAAGCTGGCCCGATTCGTCGTGGTAGAGCATGGGGAAGTGTTCGGCGAGCCAGTCCGCCAGCAGCTTTTCCCGGAACGACAGCCGCCCGTTCACGCCGCTGTCGAAAAAGCGCATGAAGCCCACGCCGGAGGAGCTTTCCGGCTCCCCGGATGCGGCAGCCTTTTCCCTCCGTTCTCTGGCGGCCCCGGCCAGCGCCATGAACTCGCCGACGCCCTGCCTGTGCCGGACAAAGAAGTCGGTCAGGTCCTGCCCGTGGTCGTCCGGCCATTCTCCGTTTTCCCGGCCCATGAAATCCGGCCATTCCAGCCGGAACACCGTACACCCGGCGCGCGTCAGGTTCTTTTCCGCCTTGTCCGCGTAGGCCTGCCCCGGCTTGTCTGCGTCGTAGCAGAGCAGGATTTCCCGGCCCGCCAGCGCGTCGATGTGCGACTTCGGCCACACGTCCGGCTTGCCGGTCTGGGTGATGGCGTTCAGCCCGTACGAACGGGCACAGATGCAATCGGCCTCGCCTTCGCACAAAATGACCAGCCCGTCGCGCAGCGTCGAGGCCGCCGGAAACAGCATGGCCGAGCCGTGGCCCTTGCCCCAGCTCATGATCTTGGCGGGCGCGCTTTCCGGCTTGCCCAGCGGGTAGTAGACGCGGATGTTGCGCAGCACGCCCTTTTCGTCGCGGATCGGGATGGCCACACGGTCGCGTTCCCGGATCGGGAAGGTTTCATACAGATTCGCCTTGCGCCGGAAGTGCGAAAGCGCACGCACGCCGAGTTCGTCCAGTGTTTCCCGCGTCCAGCCGCGCCGCCGGGAAAGCTCGCCCATTATGGCGTCGGAAACCGGCTCCATGACGCTGAGCACGTTTTCCGGGATTTCGCCGGGGAGCTTCACGTCCAGCCGAGTCCGGAGCTGCCCGGGCGTTTTGCGCGGCGCTGGGGCAAGTCCTTCCTGCGCATACTCACGCTTGAATGCACGCAGCCCTTCCGTCGAACGTTCGGGGTAGCCCTTGACCTTGCACCAGAGGTCGACAAGGTCGCCGGAGTCCGTGCAGCTCGCAAAGCACTTGAAGACGTCGTCCGTCACGTTGTAGCCGAACGACATGGTGCGGTCGTCGTGGAACGGACACAGGCCGTTGAGCCAGTCGCCGTCTTCCTGCTGCACGACAAAGAGCGTCCGCGCGATGCGGTCGCGGGTTTCCGCCGTGAGGTTGTGTTGCGCCCAGCCCATTACAGCCCCCATCCGTCAGGTATCGGAGGACACGTTGCGCCGTCCGGCACGTTGACGCAGCGCGAAGGCTTGAAGCATCTCCAGTTCATGCCGCAGGACGAGGCCGCCAAACGGGCGTTCATGCGGGCGCAGTCAAGCAGCGCGTGTTCAGCCATCCAGCGTTCGGCTTCCGAAAGCGGACCGGACGGGGAAGCTGCCGTCACGACGGGAACGGGCTTTGCCTTCGTAGGCTTTTTCTTCGCGGGCTTCGGCGCGATGACGGTCGGCTTCGGCTCTTCAAACGACGGCGCGAGACGATACAGCCCCTTGGCGATTTTCCAGACCTGCGCGCAGTAGGCGCGGGAACAGGTCGTGCGCGTCGTAAATTTTTGCCGTCCGCACACTGGGCAGTTGCCGAACCGCTTCCCGAACCGTTCGCCCGCCAAAAGCTGGGCGTAGAGCGAAAGCACGTCGGGGTTGCCGAGGGTGATGTCCGCCGGAAGGGTTTTTATGCGCGCGCTCATTGCCAGCCCTCCCGCGCCATTCTGGAACAGACGCGCTCAAGCCGCCGCGCGGCGTCCCGCATGAGCCACCAGCGCAACGGGGGGCACCACCGGAAGCGTTCGGTAATGTCGCACTGGTAGTAGTAGGAAAACGCCACGTGCTGCGGATTGAAACTCGCTTCCTTCGCGGCTTCGGCCCGTTCTTCCGCCAAACGCTCGCGGAGCTTGCCATACCTTTGTGCAATCCACGTATAATGCCCTGCGGCTGCGGACAGTTCCGCCTCTTCGTCTGGCGTCAGGACACGGTGTCGGGCATTGACGTTTTCCAGATTTCGCAGGGCGTACAGGGATTGTACCCACTCCTTGAGCAGAGCCAGCCGGATGCGTTCGTGCAGGTCAATCATGCCGCCACCTCCACGGACAGGGAGGTGCCGTAGATACGCCAGCGGACGCGGGCATCCGGCGGCAGGGGCGCGGACAGGCCGCGCAGGGCGGCCACGGCCTTGTGCTGCCCGGAACGGGTGAGCTTGTGGAGGAGTTGATGCAACGGGAGGGCCCCGGCGCACATTCCGGGCCGGGAAAGGGAAAAGATGATAAACATAAGCCACCTGTAGTGTTTTGGGATTGGGAAACAAAAAAGGCGGAACAACGCTCCCCGGCCACTACAAGGCCGCCTGAGTCTCACGAACATCAGGACGTTGTTCCGCCAATATGTAACCGCATCCCACGGACGAAAGGCCCGAGGTGCTTCGGTGGCAGAAACAAGAAACGCCGCTATTCTCTCCAGCGTGGGGTGCTGGCGAAGGCTTCGGCAAGCCTTGTAGTGTTTGGGGAAAGTTAGATTGCCCGGAATCCGGGCCGGAGTCAAGTCCCCGGCAAGTAGCACGGAAGAGGAACGGAGAGCAGGCAGGCCATGTCTAACACGGGGAGCGACAGGGTAGCAGCAGGATAGCAGATGGCGGGCATGAAAACTCACCAATCCGCCGCAGGGTAGCAATAGGGTAGCAAAACGAGGAAAGGGTCTACACTCATTAGAGTGTAAACCCTTAAAATATTTGGTGGGACGTGCGGGGGTCGAACCTGCGACTCTCTGCTTAAAAGGCAGATACTCTACCTACTGAGTTAACGTCCCGTTCCGAATTTGAGTTGATACGCTTTAGAGTGTTCTCTGTCAAGGTTTAATCCGCTTTTTGCAGAAAAAAACAACTTCTTTTACACGGGAGATACATTTCACTGGCGATCGTTATTGAAGCATCCCCTTTGCATGAGATAGCCCATCTACCGATGCGCAAGATAGATCAGCCACCGAGATAGGCTTCCTTGACCTTGGGATCTTTGAGGAGTTCCTGCCCCGGGGCTTCGGCGACGACGCGGCCGACTTCGAGCACGTAGGCGTAGTGCGCGATGGACAGGGCCGCGAGGGCGTTCTGTTCCACGAGCAGCACGGTTTTGCCTTCGGCGTTGATCTTCAGGATGATGTCGAAGATTTCCCTTACCAGCAGCGGGGCGAGGCCGAGCGAGGGTTCGTCGAGCATCACCAGATCCGGGCGGCTCATGAGCGCGCGGCCCACGGCGAGCATCTGCTGTTCGCCGCCGGAGAGCGTGCCGCCTTTCTGCCAGCTGCGTTCCCTGAGCCGCGGGAACAGGTTGTAGACCCAGTCGATGTCCTGCGCGATTCCTTCCTTGTCGTTGCGGATGTACGCGCCGAGCATGAGTTTTCTTCGACCGTGAGGTGGGGGGAGGATGCGGCGGCCTTCCGGGCTCACCGAGATGCCCCGCCGGATGATGTCCTCGGGGATTTCCCGAGGAGCTGTTCCGTCCTGGGCTCGCTGCCGTCCCGGGCCGCCGGGGTGAACAGCACTTCGCCTTTCGTATCCTTCACGAGGCCGGAGATGGAGCGGATGACGCTGCTTTTCCCCGCGCCGTTCGCGCCGATGAGCGTGACTATCCTGCCCTGCGGGATGCGCATGCTGACGCCCTGCACCGCATGGATGCCGCCGTAGTGGACGTGGAGATCCTTGATTTCAAGCATGGTTGCTGACGTCCTCTCCGAGGTAGGCTTCGATGACCCTCGGGTTGTTGCGGATGGCGTCCGGATCGCCCTCGGCGATGAGCTGGCCGTATTCCAGCACCCAGATGTACTGGCACACGCCCATGACCACTTTCATGTCGTGCTCGATGAGCAGGATGGTCAGGTCGAACTCGTCGCGGATATGCCGGATGAAGCGCATGAGTTCGGTGCTTTCCTGCGGGTTCATCCCGGCGGCGGGCTCGTCGAGGAGCAGGAAGTCCGGGCTGGTCGCCAGGGCGCGGGCGATTTCAAGGCGCCGCTGCGCTCCGTAGGGCAGGCTCGACGCCTTTTCGTTCATGTAGGAATCGAGCGCGAGGCGGTGGATGAGGCCCTTCGCCTTCTCGCGGATTTCCTCTTCCTCGCGCCGTGCGCTGGGCAGGCTGAAGACGGGCATCCACCACTGGCTCTTGCGGCGGACCTGACAGCCGACCATGACGTTTTCCAGCGCGGTTTCGCTGCCGAAGAGCCGGATGTTCTGGAAGGTCCGGGCCATGCCCGCCCTGCAGATCCGGTGCGGCGGGAAGCCCTTCACGCTGTGGCCCTTGAACAGGATGTCGCCTTCCTGGGGGTTGTAGAAGCCGCTGATGACGTTGAAGGCCGTGGTCTTGCCCGCGCCGTTGGGGCCGATGAGCCCGGTGATGGACCCCGTGGGGATCCGCATGGACAGGTCGTTGACCGCCGTGATCCCGCCGAAGCGCATGGTCACGTGCTGCACGTCGAGCAGCAGTCCGTTCTGAGCGAAGGAGGTCATGCGCGTTTCCTCCGGGAGAAGAAGTCGAAGATGGCGTCCCAGGTGATTTCACGCATTCCCATGATGCCCTCGCGTCGGTACAGGATGATGCACAGGAGGACCAGCGAGAACACGACCATGCGCATGCCGGGGATGCCGGGGATTGCGAATCCGCCGAGGGTGATGGGGTCTTCCACGGCGCGCAGCCATTCGAGCAGGACGGTGATGACCGCGCTGCCGAGGATGCTGCCCGTGAGCGAACCGAGGCCGCCGGCCACGACGATCATGAGCACGTTGAAGGTCAGCAGGAAGGTGAACATTTTCGGGTCGATGGTGGTCAGGAGGTTGCCGAGCAGCGCCCCGCCCACGCCCGCGAAGAACGCGCCGAGGCAGAAGGAGAGCACCTTGGTCCTGAAGGTGTCGATGCCCATGACCTTCGCGGCGATTTCGTCGTCGCGGATGGCCTTGAAGATGTTGCCGAAGTTGCTGCCCAAGAGCTTGACCATACAGTACAGGGTGATGAGCAGCCATCCGTAGTTGACCAGCAGCGAGGCGTGGAAGGGGATGCCCTTGATGCCGAGGGAGCCGTTGGTGATGGGCGTCAGGTTCACGATGAGCACGCGGATGATCTCCGCGAACCCCAGCGTGGCGATGCCGAGGTAGTCGCCGCCGAGCCGCAGCACGGGGATGGCGATGAACAGCCCGAAGATCGCGGCCACGAAGCCCCCGGCGACGACCGAGAACCAGAACGGCGTATGGATGACCGAGAAGGGCCAGATGATGTCCTCGAGGATCCACATCATTTCCTTCTGGGCGGCGGGGAGCACGCACAGGGCGGAAACGTAGGCCCCGATGGCCATGAACCCGGCGTGCCCGAGCGAGAACATCCCGGTGAAGCCGTAGATGAGGTTCAGGGACAGCGCGAGGATGGCGTTCACGGCGATGAGATTGAGGATCTGGACCTTGTAGCCGTCGAGGTTGGTCTCCGCCCAGACAAGGAACAGGGCCAGCAGGCCGATGGCGGCGAGATTGAGCAGCAGGTTGCGCATGGAGGTCTTCATATCTTTTCCTCCGAACGCTGCCCGAAAAGGCCGGTGGGCCTGACGAGGAGCACGAGCACCAGCACCACGAAGGCGAACGCGTCGCGGTAGCCGGACAGGCTGGGCATGAAGGCCACGGTCATGATCTCGATGAAGCCGAGCAGCAGCCCGCCGATCATGGCGCCCTGGATGGAGCCGATGCCGCCGAGCACCGCCGCGATGAAGGCCTTGAAGCCGGGGAAGATGCCCATGTAGGGGTTGATCTGCGGGTAGCGCAGGGCCCACATGATCCCCGAGGCCGCCGCCAGCGCGGAGCCGAGCCCGAAGGCCAGCGCGATGATGCGGTCGACCCGCACCCCGAGCAGGCGCGTGGTCTCGATGTCCTTGGAGATGGCCCGCATGGCCAGCCCCGGTTTGGTGCGGTGGATGATCCACAGGAGCCCGAGCACGAGCACGAAGCTGACCACGGGCACGACCAGCGTGATCGGCAGCAGCTTCAATTGCCCGAAATTGATGGGCGTCATGAGCCATTCCGGCTGGTACACGGGGCGCGGAAGGCCGGAAAACACCACCACGGAGAGGCTTTCGATGAAGAAGGACACGGCGATGGCACTGATGAGCGCCGAAATGCGCGGGGCGTCGCGCAGGGGCCGGTAGGCGATGCGGTCCACCAGGATGCCGACGGCGCTGGCCGCGAGGATGGCCACCACCACGGCCACCCCCCAGGGCAGGAAGAATGTCGTGGTGCCGTAAAAGACGAAATAGGCCCCCAACATGAGAATGTCGCCGTGGGCGAAGTTGATCAGCCGCAATATCCCGTACACCATCGTGTACCCGATGGCGATGAGGCCATACAGGGAACCCAGTGTCAGGGCATTGAAGAAGTGCTGGAAAAACATGTCCAGACTCATAGTGCCTGCCTTATCCGAAAGTTTCGACAAGACCCGCGGGAACAGCCGCAGGACGGCGACAGCAGCCTGTGCCGCTGTCGCCGAACATCCGCAGGCGGGAGAGGTTTCCCCCTCCCGCATTCTGAGGCAGAGCTATTCAGCGATGGCGTCGCCGATGTACTTACGCTTGCCGTCCATGTACTTGATGATGCCCACGGGCATTTCGGCGTCATGGGTTTCATTGATGCTCAGCACGCCAAGGGCGGTGGGCAGGTTCTTGGTGGCGGCGAGAGCGGCGGTCAGGGCTTCGGTATCGGCCTTGCCCGCGCGGGTGAGGGCGTCCAGAATGATGTTGTAGCAGTTATAGCCGAGCGCGGAGTTCACGTTGGGATCCTTGTTGGGGAAGTTCTTCTTCCACGCATCGGTGAAGGTCTTGGCTTCGGCGCTCATGTTTTCCATGTTGACGTCATAGGGGAAGGTGGTGTGGAGGAAGCCTTCCACAGCCTTGCCGCCGATCTTGAGGGTATCGGGGTTGTCCATGGCGTCGGCACCCATGAGCACGAAGGTCGCGCCGAGTTCGCGGGCCTGCTTCATGATGATGGCGCCTTCGGCGAAGTAGGCGGGCATGAACACGATGTCGGGCTTCTTGCTGATGAGCTCGGTGAGCTGGGCGGTGAAGTCCTGGTCGCCGGAGCTGTACTTCATGTCGGCAACGAGTTCGCCGCCGATCTTCTTAAAGGTCTTTTTGAAGAAGTTGGAGAGGCCCACGGCGTAGTCGTTGGCGACGTCGGTGAGGACGGCGGCCTTCTTGTAGCCGAGGTTCTTGTAGGCGTAGGTCGCGGCGGCGGCACCCTGATAGGGATCGATGAAGCAGGCGCGGAAGTAGTACTTCTTGCCCTGCGTCACGAGCGGGTTGGTGCAGGACGTCCCGATGACGGGCACCTTGGCGCGTTCGGCGACTTCGCCGCCGGCCATGGCGAGGGAGGAGCCGTAGGTGCCGATGATGGCGAGCACCTTTTCATGTTCGGTGAGGCGCTTCACGGCGTTGGCGGCTTCGACCTTGTCGGACTTGTTGTCGACGACGACCAGTTCGACGGGGCGGTCGAGGACGGTCGGTTTGAGCTTGTGGGCGAGCTGGATGCCTTCGAGTTCAAGCTGCCCGCCGAAAGCGTTCTGGCCGGTCAGGGGCAGATAGACGCCGATTTTGATGGGATCGGCGGCCTGTGCCGGAAGGGCGAGGCCCATGCCCATGACGGCCATTGCGGCCATGCTCAAAAGTGTGCCGAGTTTCATGTCTTCCATCCTCCAGAAAAGGTTGTTGCGCCAGAAACGGAGTTCCGGCTCGGGATGATCGGCTGCCTTACCGAAAAAGCGCTCCGGTAACAGATTGTTTTTGAGTATAGGAAAAATCACGTTTTCGCAACCGAAAGGAGCTTTTTGCGAGGAACCATAAGCCTTGCGGCCTTTCTATCCGAACAATCCGAGGGCCGGAAGTTCCCCTTGTGCGTCAGTCTTGTTTCGGATTTGTTTCCTTTTCCAAAAATTTTGCTAGAGCGCCGTGGCTTTGAAGCGTGCCACCCGCGTTTTGCCGCTCCACAGATCGAGCGTGTCCCCGGAATGCGAAACGGATGTGGCTCCGGCGAGCGCCTGAGCAAGGGCCCGCGCCTGCGCGTCTCCCTTCGGGCAAAGCATCATGGTCGAGCCGAGCTGCGAGAAACCGATGCGATCGCCTTGGAGAGTATAACTGCCGATGAGACTGTTGCAGCCGTCGGAACCGGAGATCCGGCCTTGCGCGCCTTCAGGATTAAAGAGCAGGTGCGGTTCCGGCTGGTTGTCGTAGACTTCGGCCGGTTTTCCGTTCAGCTCCACCAGTTTCCACCGGGTTCCCGCGAGGCCGTCGGTCACAGGCGCGGCGTCCATGACCAGGTGCGTCAGGACCATAATGTCGGCATCTCCGGGATGCACCATGAGGGGCCTTGAGGTGGCGAACAAGGTCGTTCCGCCGCTCGAAATGGCGGCTTCCAGTTCATAGCTCATGCTGGAGGAATCCGCGGCGGGGCAGGCGATGCTGAAGGGCAGAGGGACATTGCGGCCTTCCGTGGACGCGCGTTCCTCGGCGACCAGCATACGCCCGTCACTCGTTTTGCGATGCAGGGTGACGGTCAGTTCCGCATCCGGAGGCAGGGCCATACGTTCGCGGTAGGTCACCATGCCCGTCAGCGGAACCGTAGGTTCGGGCTGGGGAGCCGCCTTCTGATACGGGGAGCAGCCGCTGAAGACGACGGATGCAAGAACGGCCAGCAGCATGTGCGAAAAGCGCGGCGCGCGTGAAAGCAACGGAATGTTTTTCATGAATGCCCTCATTAAAAAATGGAGTGGATAATTAAAGGTGGCGTACAATATGCCCCGGCTTTTTGTACTGGGCAAAAAGAACGGTGGCAAGCCGGTTATCCGGCAGCCTGCTCCAGCCCCCATGAACGGCTCAAGGCGCGATAGTAGACGAGGAGGGCGTTCAGGGGGAGCAAATACATGGCGGCCATGATGGATTCGGAGGCTGAGAAAAATTCGAGGCTGACGATAAGCATGAGCACGTTGTTCATGGTTCCGTAGCTGATCAGAAAGGCGAGCTTGCGCTGCGGGGGCATGGACCGCGGCAGAAAGAGCCCGCCGACCATCATAACGGCCCCAAGGAGGCAGGCGGCCCCAAGGGCCTTGACGACAAGCGAAGGAGACTGGTGGAGCACGCCCGAGTAATTGCTAAAAATAGCCAGTGTGGACAGTGCGATGGTGGAAACAGACACGGGGAACTGGTGCTTGAGGATATACTCGGTGACTCGGGGCGCTTTGCGGGTCAGAAACGCACCGGCAAAGGGGACAATAATGGTGACGCACAAGGAAAGCGTCATGCCGGACAGGGACAAGTGGGCGGGCAGGTTCATGGGACCGAAACCGGACAGCGTCATGAAACTGTCTACTATATAAAGAAGCATGGGCAATGTCAGAGGGAGCAGGAGCGAGGAGAGGAGGTTGCCCGCAAGGACGAGGGCCGTATCCGCATTGACCATAATGGAAAAGATCGGAGCTACCACACCGATGGATGCGGCGCCGACAAGGAGGGCGCCAAGCGCGAACTGCGGCATGAGCAGTTTGAAAAGGAAGAAGGACAGGAGCGGCAAAGCGAACAGACGGATGAGCACGAGGCCGCTTACCGTGCCTGGGATAAGGCGGGTATGGGTGAAGAGGGCTTCGGTGCCGACGGAAAGGAAACCGAGATACAGGAGGACAATCAGGCAGAGGCGGGGGAAGGGGCTAGCGGTTCAGCCAGACCGGGAAGGAAGCTTCCGGCGAGCATGGCGAGAAAGGAAACGACGATCATCACGAGATCGCGTGAACGCATGGGAGACTCCGCCCTTGGAAAGGGAAAAACAAGAAGGCCGAAGGAACCCCTCCGGCCCAGTCAGTGCCGCATCGCCGCGTATCAGCGGTTTCTTTGACAATCGGGACAAATGCCGTAGAGATACAGCCGGTGAAATGTGGGTTTGAAACCGTGCTTGCGGGCCAGCGCGTCCTGCAGTTCTTCTATCTGCGAGTCGACGACTTCGATGTTGCGCCCGCAGTTTTCGCAAATAAGATGATCGTGGTGGGCGTCGGCGGCGTGCTCATAGCGGGCCAACCCATCGCCAAACCGTACCTCACGGGCCAGCCCCGCCTCGCACAGAAGCTTCATGGTCCGGTAAACGGTGGCCTGGCCAAGGGAAGGATCTTCCTTGCGGACTCTGTCATAGATTTCTTCGGTCGTCAGGTGCCCGCTTTCATTAAAGAACACTTCCATGATCTGCTGACGCTGAGGCGTGTTACGCAGCCCCTTGTTTTTCAAGAAGGAACGAAAGATCTGAGCGGGGTTGCCTACTGGTCTGTCTTCACTGAACATGCGCCACCTCGGGTTGGATTGCAGGAATGGACTATAGCCTAGTTCATACGCTATCGCAACGGGAGCCCTTTCCCCAGCGCCTTTTTATATCATTATAAGTGGATTGAGAGTTGAGATGAATGGGTAAGGGCCCCGTGGGGATGCCGTTCCGCCCTTGCGTCCCCGAAAAGCATAGGCTACACCGGGCCCCATGAAAAAGAAAAAAAGACGCCCCATCCGGCTTCCCGTTCCCGAATACAGCGACAAGGTGCTCGTCTCCGTGCCGCCGCAGCATGTGGGGATGTTTCGTTTCCTCCTTGAGGGGTATGACAACATCGCCAGCTTTACCGTGCTCGATCGCGCGGAGGCGTTGCTCAAAGTGTTCTTTTCTCCGCATCAGCATACGGAGGCGCGTTCCGCTCTTGCGGGCATCGCCGTGGTACTGCCGATAACTGTCCGCCCGTGGCCTGCCGCGGCATGTTGTGCCGAATCCTCGGAATCCGGTATGGCTTAGCGAAATAAAACCAGTATTCAGGGTGCATTGTGTCGTTTTATTCTCTTTTTGAGAAAAAAGATGAAAAAATGTTTGACAAACGGGAATCCGGCCCCTATATTCCCTTCTGTCGCATGTCGCGGGGTGGAGCAGCACGGTAGCTCGTCGGGCTCATAACCCGAAGGTCGTAGGTTCAAATCCTGCCCCCGCAACCAGAAAATTCAAGCCCTTATGGATGATATCCATAGGGGCTTTTTTGTGCATCCATGTTTTTGATGTGCCTCTGGCACCGAGTGGGGTAGCGATCAATTCAGTACAGCGGGGTATTCGGTACACGGTTTGAATCCCTTTGTGCGGCACGTGGTTATGTTGATTTAACGCTTGGGGAGTGCTGCGGCGTTTGGCACAGAGCGATCGTTTTGATCGCTATCTGTACAAAATGGCGCACAATCCGGCACAGAGTGATCACAGAATAAACGAAACGGGCGGTTCCTCATCGGAGCCGCCCGTTTGTCGATCTCTTCGCAACCTTTCATCTGTTGCCTGAATAAAAGAGAACGCCACATTTAGAGGGTCATTCTTGATGAAATGGGCAATTCGGAGTGGCCGGGATCAAAGCCAAACCGAATTGCCCTTGGTCGGGGGGCTATTTTTGCCTCTGCCGGAGGTTTCAGGTGCCCACATGTGGCAGATGATGCCGCCGAAGAGCAGGGTGATCACGCAGCACCAGAGGGCCATATGGATGCCAAACTGTTCGCTCACGATGGGCAGGAGGAAGGTGCCTCCGCCCGCGCCGAAACGGCTGATGGCAATGGTCAGGCCTACGCCGGAGCCGCGCAGTTCCGTTGGGAACAGCTCCGCGGGATAGGAAAATTCAGGGACGATGGAGGCCGCGAGCACCAGGGCAAAGGCGGTGATCATGATGAGCGCGACGAGCGGGGACATTGAGGTCCACAGGATCATCACAGTAAGGATCGCCGCGGATACGTAGAAGGTCCAGAGCAGATAAGCGCGGCGGGTTGCAATGCCGTATATCCAGAGTCCCACGAGCACGCCGATGAGGGTGAACACGTTGTACAGCACGCCGGAGGCGTTGGGGTTCTGGATATTCATCTTGGTGAGCACCAGCGGCAGGAAGATGCTGATGGCAAAGAAAGGCAGCACCTGGGCAAAGAAGAATACGCCGGACACCACCGTATTGCGCCACTGCTCAGGAGCGAACAGCGCGAACCACGAAGTGGAAGCGGGCTTTTCCTCTCCGCGATCAGGCAGTCCATACTGGTTGCCGAGATAGGCATGGATGTTGGCGAGAGCTTCCTGAGGGCGCCCCTTGGCGATGTGCCACAGGGGGGATTCGGGCGTGCCGAAGCGGATGACGAGGGCGATCAGGCTGGGCACAACGGAAGTGCAGAGCACGAGACGCCAGCCGTCGTTGCCAAAGGCGGCGACAAAACCGTCCATGAAAAAGCCGACAATATACGAAATGCAATAGCCGATGGTCCAGAAGACCAGCAGCCACCCCAGGATGCCCGCGCGTTTTTTGGCCGGAGCCCATTCGCTGAGCAGTGGGATGCCCACCGTATAGTCCGCGCCGATGAGCATACCCAGGACAAAGCGCACTATGGCGATGAGCAGCGGATCGGAGAGGAAGAATTGCAGCACGGAAACGATGGCCGTCAGCAGCATGAGTGAAGCGTAGAGAGGCCGTCTGCCGATTTTATCCGCCGTGATGCCCGCCAGAAGGCTGCCGAAGAAGATGCCGAACATGGAACCGGCACCGATGAGCCCCATCCAGAAGCTGGTAAGCCCCAGAGGTTCCATAGCATAGTTGAGCGAAATGCCGACAATGCCCAGCGTGTAGCCGTCGCTGATCTGGCCCATGAAGGTGCCGGCGGTGATTTTTTTATGAATGGCCGAAAACGGGGCATCTTCGAAACTGATCTGTCTTGCTCCACTCATGCCGTGGTTCTCCTTAAAGAGAGTGGTGAAGGTTTACATCCCCTTAGCCTGTTAAAAAGCAAAATAAACCGAATTACGGTATGTCGTACTGAAATATAAAACGCATTTTGTCGGTATGTCAATCACCCTCAGAAAAAAACGGCGAGCCCATGAAAGCAGGAAAAGAGCTTTGCTGTGTTTGTTTTACTCAAAAAATAGAGCATACTATGATTATAGAAAGCCTGCGGAGGGAGCTTGTCCGGGAGACGGGACCGGAACGGGCATGAAAAAGGAATAGGATTGCCGATGCCTGCTGTTTGTGGAATATGCGGGCACCGGAGAAGAGGGCGGCTATGGCTCTGAGAAAATAAATGTTTCATAATATATTTATACCATTCGTTAAAAGAGAACGGATGAGAGATTTGAACATAAAAAGTCGGTTCCCCTATTGACATAGAAATACAGTGCGTCTAACCTGAAATAAATGGTATACAATACCATTATACGGTATGTTTTTAAGAAAAGATTCGGTTCCCCGGTTTATGCAAGCATCCTGAAAAAAGGCTCACGGGCCTGAGGCTGATGTTTTTAGTTCCATTCACGACACTGTGATTGCCATTGAGGTGCGTATGACTCAGCAGACCATGTTCTTAAAAAACACGGAAACATTCGCGGAAAGTTTGGCGCGTTGTGGTGTTAAATTCCATTTTGCCTACCCTATTACCCCCGCGACCGACGTCATGAAGCGTATGGCCGTCATCCTGCCGCAGTACGGCGGCAAGATGCTGCAGATGGAAAGCGAGCTCGCCGTTTCCAGCGCCTTGGCGGGCGCGGCCTGTACGGGCATGTTGTGTGCGACTTCCAGTTCCGGGCCCGGCATGACGCTCATGCAGGAAGCCATTTCCTTCATGTGCGGTGCCGAATTGCCCTGCCTGATGCTCGACTCCATGCGTGTGGGCCCGGGCGACGGTGATATTCTGGGTGCGCAGAGCGATTACTACATGTCCACCCGCGGCGGCGGGCATGGCGACTACCATGTGCCGGTGCTCGCGCCTTCCGACGGTCAGGAAATCGTGGATCTCGTCCCTGAGGGGATCCGGCTCGCCTACACCTACCGCACTCCGGTTCTTTTCGTGTTCGACGGCGTGACCGCCCAGACCACGGAAACGGCGGTTCTGCCGGAATATCATGATTATTCGGCGGAATACGATACTTCCTCTTGGGCCTATACGGGCACCAAGGATCATCCCAAGCGCGCGCTCATCACCGGCAGCTATTCCCACGCGGACGGCTACGTCATGAACGAGCACCTGCGCGCCAAGTACGAGACCATCCGCGCCAAGGAGCAGCAGTGGAAGGAAAGCAACACTGAGGACGCCGAACTTATCGTTGTCGCCTTCGGCATTCATGGCCGCATGTGCAAGGATCTGGTCGCCAATCTGCGGGCGCAGGGCAAGAAAGTGGGCAGCATCCGTCCCGTCACGCTGTGGCCTTTCCCCGATAAGGCGTTCGAGAACCTGCCTTCCACGCTGAAGAAGATTCTTGTCGTCGAAATGAACCACGGTCAGATGGTGGATGACGTGCGCCTTGCCGTGAACGGGCGCGTCCCGGTGCATTTCTTCGGCAAGACCGGCGGCGATATGCCCATGTACACCCTCGCGGAAATGACCGCTGAAGTGAACCGTCTGTTGGAGGAGTAATCGGAATGCAAAATCTCAGCGCGAAATACGGCAAGACTCTGAATCTGGACAAGCTGACCAGCTACTGCCCCGGCTGCGGTCACGGCATCGTCACCCGCCTGGTGGCTGAAGCCATCGAAACCTTGGGTATCCGCGAACGCGCCATTGCCATTGTGGGCATCGGCTGCGGCGGCTTCTCCCACCATTATATGGATGTGGACGCCATTGAAGCCACGCATGGGCGTTCCCCTTCGTTCGCGGTGGGCTACAAGCTCTGCCGTCCCGACAACATCGTGTTCACCTACTGCGGCGACGGAGACTCCTGCGCCATCGGCCTTGGCGACCTGATGCACGCGGCCAACAAGGGGATGCCCATCACGTCGATCATGGTCAACAACTCCGTATTCGGCATGACGGGCGGCCAGATGTCCCCCACGACTCTGGACGGTCAGGTGACCGCCACCACGCTCAAGGGCCGCGACGTGACCTGGCAGGGCTATCCCCTGCTGGTGCCCGAAATGATGCGTGAAATGCCCGGCGTGAAGTACCTCGCCCGTGAAAGCGTGGCCACGCCCAAGCATATCATGCACGCCAAAAAGAGTATCCAGAAGGCTTTTGAATGCCAGGTGAAAGGCCTCGGCTACTCGTTCGTCGAAGTCATTGTCCCGTGCCCCACAGGCCTGAAGAAGAGCGTGCAGGATTCCTATAAATGGTGCTCCGAAGAAATGCTCGGTTACTTCAAGCCTCAGGTCTTCAAAAGCGAAATGGAGTAGAAATCATGCTGGTCAAATGTATGTTTTCCGGATCGGGCGGGCAGGGCTCTGCGCTGATGGCCAAACTCGTCTGCGAGGGCGCCATGAGGGAGAACCTGAAGGTCGTCATGACGCAGACCTACGGCATTGAGCAGCGCGGCGGCGACTCCACTGCCTTCATCATCATTTCCGACGAAGCCATCGGCAGCCCCATTGTGGAGAATGACGCCACCATCGCCGTGGCGCTGAGCCAGTCCATCTATGAGCAGTGCCTCCACGGCGTGGCCCCCGGCGGCATGTTGTTTACCAACGCCTCGCTGGTGGAGAATCCGGGCAGGGCCGAAGGCTTCACGCAGATCCTTTTGCCCGTCTCCGAAATCGCCGTGGAAGTGGGATCGGTACGCAGCGTCAATATGGTGATGCTGGGCGCCGTCATCGCAAAGACGAAGCTCTTGAAGCGCGAAACGATCATGGCCGTGCTCGAGGAGACGATGGGCAGGAAGAAGCCCGAGCTGCTTGAGTTCAACATCAAAGCCTTCAACGCTGGCTATGAAGCCGCCGGGAAAGGGGAATAAGCCATGAGCAAGACCAAGACTCACGTGATCGATGCCCGCCGCTGCAAATCCTGCGGCCTGTGCGTGGATGCCTGCCCCAAGGGGGTTCTGGCCATCGGTACGGAAATCAACGGGCAAGGATACAATTATATCGAACGGGCGCATCCGGAAAAGTGCGTGCTCTGCAACATCTGCGGCGTGGTCTGTCCCGATGTCGCCGTCGGCGTTGTGGAAGAGTAGCGCGGAACGCTTTTTCCGGAGTTTTCCGGAGAAGTCTTCTCAGGTTCCGCAATGGCGGAGTGCCGGTCACAGAGAACGCTTATATGGAGAGCATCATGTCCGACCTTATTCCTCTGTTCCGTCCCAAAAGCGTAGCGCTCATTGGTGCTTCCTCGGACACCAAGAAATACGGCTACTGGACGGCCAAAAGCCTGATCGACAACAAGTTTCAGGGAGAAATCCATCTGATTTCCCGCTCCGGCGGCGAAATCCTCGGTCAGCCGACCTACCCCGATATCCTGTCCGTTCCCGGCGAAGTGGATCTTGCCATCATCGCCATCGCGCCCAAGCACATCCTGCCCATCATCGAGCAGTGCGTGGAGAAGGGCGTGAAGACCGGGATCGTCGTTTCCACCGGTTTTGGCGAAACGGGTCCCGAAGGCAAGGAAATCGAACGCCGGATGCTGGAGATCGCCCGCAAGGGCAACATGCGCATCATGGGCCCCAACTGCATGGGGATGTACAGTTCGGCGGTCAGCCTGAACGCGAGCATCATCGACCTTGCCCCCGGCCCCATGAGCCTCGTGCTGCAGAGCGGCAACTTCGGCATCGATCTGAATTTCAACGCCAAAAAGCGCGGCATGGGCTACAGTTGCTGGGCCACCATCGGCAACCAGATGGATGTCCGCTTCAATGACTTTGTCCGGTATATCGAGCAGGATGATCACACCAAGGTCATGCTCCTCTATATGGAAGGGCTGCGGGTGGAAAACGAGGAGGATGGGCGCAAGTTCCTTGAAGCCGCCCGCCGTACCTCGGTGAGCAAGCCCATCGCCGCCATCAAGATCGGCCGCAGTGCCGCCGGAGCCCGCGCCGCCGCTTCGCACACCGGTTCCCTCGCCGGCAGCGAAAGGATTTTTGATGCAGCTCTGGCGCAGGCCGGAGTGGTGCGCGTCAACACCCCCAACGAGCTGTTGGATGCGGCGGAAGCCTTTTCCAAGTGCAAACCCGCCCACGGCAAGCGCATAGCCGTCCTTACCGACGGCGGCGGGCACGGCGTTATGGCGACGGACTTCTGCGAGGCCAACAGCCTGGAAGCGCCCGTGCTTTCCGAGGCCACGCAGGAAAAGCTGCGTGCCATACTCAAGCCGCATTGCCCCATCAAGAACCCCGTCGACCTCGCGGGTACGCCCGAAGGCGACATGTGGGTGTTCGATCGCTGTCTCGAGGTGCTTCTTGATGATCCGGATGTGGACGGGATCGTCATTGTCGGTCTGTACGGCGGGTATGCCGATTTGTCGGAAGAATTCCGCGTGCTGGAAATGGATGTGGCCAAGAGCATGGCCGAGCGCATCCGGAAGGGCGACAAGCCCGTTGTCATGCACTCCATCTACCAGCCCCAGCAGCCCGACTGCCTGAAATACCTCAGCGAGCAGGGCGTGCCCGTGTTCGGGGCTGTGGATGAAGCCGTCCGCACCATGGGCGTGCTTGTGGAATACAGCGAGCGCCGCGCCGCCCTTCTGGAAGAGGCCGCTTCCGTGCCGCCCGAGCTGCCCGCCGGACGCCGGGAAAAGGCCGAAGCCATCTTTGCCCGTGTGCGTTCGGAAGGCCGCGTCAATCTGGTGGAAACCGAAGCGCGTGAAGTGCTGCGTGCCTACGGCGTGGATCTCGCCCGCATTATCTGGCCGCTACGGCGGATGAAGCTGCCGAGATGTGGGAAAAGATCGGCGGCAAGGCCGTCATGAAGATCGTTTCCCCCCGACATCCTGCACAAGACGGATGCCGGAGGCGTGGCCCTCAATATCGAATCCGCCGAGGCGGCACGCGAGGCTTTCGAGCGCCTGGTCGCCAACGGCCGCAACTACAAGGCCGATGCCAATATCTTCGGTGTGATGCTGACGCCCATGTTGAAGGGCGGCGTGGAATGCATCATCGGTTCAAGCTGGGACAGCACCTTCGGGCCTACGGTCATGTTCGGACTTGGCGGTATTTTTGTTGAAATCCTTAAAGATGTATCCTTCCGTGTGGCGCCGGTGAACATGCCCTCCTGCCGCCGGATGGTGCGCGAGATCAACGGCCTTGCCATGCTTCAGGGCGCCCGCGGCAGCAAGCCCTGCGATCTGGAAGCGCTGGCGGAAGCCGCCTGCCTGATTTCGCATATGGTGGACGAACTGCGCGACATCGCGGAGGTCGATTTGAACCCCGTGTTCGCTTGGGAAAAGGGGCTTGCCGTGGCGGATGCCCGCATCGTGCTGCAGGCACGCTGACGGAAAACGGATTTGAGGGAGGGCCGGGATTCCCGGCCTTACGCAGAAGAGACAACTTCTATTTGAGGGTAGGTAAAAAATATGCGTGACGTGAAGCGTTTCCCCACAACGACAGGGCTGAGCTGGCTTGAAATGTCGTCCTTTAAGGATCACCTCTTCAAGGGGCATGAGAAGATCGGCAAGGAATACGATTACGTGATCGTGGGCGGCGGCTACGGCGGCTACGGCTGCGCCAGCAGGCTGGCCGAACTCCAGCCTGAAGCGAGGATAGCCGTCTTCGAAGCCATCAAAATCGGCAACGGCGACAGCGGCAAGAACGCGGGTTTCATCATCGACGTTCCGCACAATTTCGGCGATCAGGGCAACTCCACCTTTGAAGATAATGAGATGTACTACAAGCTCAATACGTTCATTATCGGCCGGATGCGTAAGACCATCGAAGACTCGGGCATCAAGGTGGATTGGGATCCCTGCGGCAAGTATCTGTGCTGTTCCGAAACCAAGAGTTTCAAGCTCATTGAGACGGAATCCGAAGAGCTTGATCAGATGAAGGTGCACTATGAGATTTATGAGGGCGAGGAACTCGCCAAGCGCATAGGCACCCGGTACTATAAAAAGGCTCTGTACACCCCCGGGACGCTGCTGGTGAACCCCGCCGACGTGCTGCGCGGGCTGTATACCACCTTGCCGGAAAACGTGGATGTATTCGAGGAATGCCCCGTCATGCGTATCGAGGAAGGCACCCGCGCCCGCGTGACCCTGCTGAACGGCAAGGAAATCACCGCGAAGACCGTCATCGTGACCGGCGGGCCTTTCATTGAGGAATTCGGCATCGTCAAGCGCGTGTTCTGCCCGGTGCTTTCGTATGGCGCGTTCACCCGCCAGCTCAACGACAAGGAAATGAAATATTTTGAAGGCGTAAAGCCTTGGGGCTGCACGGCTGGGCATCCCGCCGGGACCACGGTGCGCTTCACGACCGACAACCGTCTGTATGTGCGTAACGGCTTCAGCTACGCCACGCACCTCACCACGTCGCATCAGCGCATCCGCAGGGCCGTTCCCAAGCTGCGCCGGGCCTTTGAAAACCGCTTCCCGGAAATCAAGCACGTCAACTTCGAGTTCATTTACGGCGGCATGATCAACATGACCATGAATTTCCGCCCGCTCATGACCCAGAAGCACCCCAGCGTGTACGCCTCCGCCAGCGGTGAAGGCGCGGGCGTCGCCAAGACTTGCCTGATGGGTCACTACATCGCCGAATGGATCAACGGCATAGACAGCGAGGAGCTCCGTTTCCTGCGCCGCATCGCCACTCCCTCCCATATCCCGCCGGAACCCCTGACCACCATCGGCGCCACCGCCCGCCTGATGTGGGAAGAGTTCAACGCCAAGTCGGAAATCTAAAAAAGCGCAACATGGCTGGGCGGCTGCATGTCGGCCGCCCGCGCCCGGAGGCAGGGCAGGATGGTTTCCTGAGCCCTCGGGGAAAGCCATGCTCCGGAATGCAAACCTCGTCCGGGAGAGCTTTCCCGGGCTATGCCGCTTTTTGCTCCGTATGTGGATTGGGATGCGGTGAGAAAATGTTCGGCCGTGAAACGGCGGCCACCACCAAAGGATTTGTTATGGAATTCATTCATGCGCCCAAGGCCTGCGCGTCTGTCGGCCCCTATTCCCATTGCGTCAAGGCCGGTTCCACCTATTACCTGTGCGGTCAGGTCCCCTTTCACCCCGTTACCGGGGAAGTCGTCGGCAACGACATGAAAGAACAGGCCGTCCAGACGTTGGCGAACATGAAGGCCGTGCTCGAAGCCGCCGGCCTTGCCGTCACCGACATCGCCAAGACGACGGTGTTTGTCACCAACATGGACGATTTTGCCGCATTCAACGAAGTCTACGCGGCGTTCATGGGTGAACACCGTCCGGCACGTGTCTGTGTGGAAGTCAGCAACATTGCCCACGGCTGTCTGCTGGAAATGGATGCCATCTGCTTTAAAGAGTAAAGGAAGGGGCGTTGGCCCCTTTTTGTACTCAAAAGATACTTTTATAAGGTTTGACGGCAATATGTTTTTCCTAAGGTACATGGGAATTGGGAAAGAACAGGGGGGAGTTTCGCAGGCAGATCCGTCCATTCAGCTGTGATCCTGATGAACGGTTACGTTTTCGTTACGCCGTGCCATGGCCTCACTCCCTGTCTTCTTCCCCCAAAACAGAACACGTTACTGTTCAGTGAGGTAGCCTGTATGCAAGACGAGCTAAGCGCGCGCACAGAGGGAAAGCGTCTCGATACCATCCCCTTTGCCATTGGCTTTTTATCCGTTTTTGCGTTTATCGTGAGCGCCATCGCGTTTCCTGAGCCCTTTATCCGCTTCATGGACTTGTTGCAGGACAAGATTGTCAAGGATCTTGGGTGGGCTTCGGTGTTTTTCAGCTTCCTTGTCATGTTGTTCACCTTCGGCATCGTCTGTTCTCCTATTGGGAGCATACGCATAGGCGGAAGGGACGCAAAACCCGACTTCAGCTTTTTCCGCTGGTTTGCCATCTCGCTGTGTTCCGGCATCGGTATCGGCATTTTGTTCTGGGGCATAGGCGAACCCATTTACCACCTCATGCAGCCGCCGCAGAATCTCGGCATCGCGCCGAAATCCCATGAAGCCGCCCTGTTCGCCATTTCCCAGTCCGCCATGCACTGGAGCATTGCCCAATACTGTATTTATGCCATCTGCGGCGTCGCCTTCGCCCTGATGGCTTTCAACGAACATCTTCCCCTGTCCATCATCAGCGGCCTCGACCTTGTCATGCCGCGCAAGCACTATTCCTTGGCTAAAACCATTGTGCACGCCGCGTGCCTGTTCTCCATCTGTTGTACCGTCATCAGCAGCATCGGCGCGCTGATTATGATGATATCAAGCTGCGTGTCCTACCTTACCGGCCTTGAGCGCAGTTTCGCCATGAATGCTATCGTGGCCCTTGTGGCGACGGCGTTTTTTGTGGGATCCTCCACGACCGGGCTCAAGCGGGGCATGAATTTCCTGGCGGCACAGAATACCCGCATGTTTTTTATCATTTTGTTCTATATCTTCCTTTTCGGGCCTACGCTGTTTATTTTGAATATGGGCACGGAAGCTTTCGGCTACATGCTGACCAATTTTATCCGCAACAGCACGCTGGTCAGTACGGAATTTATGAGTGACCGGTGGGCTGATTCATGGATCATCGTGTACATGGGCGCGTTTTTTGCCTATGGTCCTCCCATCGGTTTATATCTTGCCCGGCTGGGCAAGGGGCGTACCGTGCGGCAATTCCTTCTCATGAACGTGTTTGCTCCATCCATGTTCGTGTATCTTTGGATCAATACTTTTGGCAGCCTTGCCATCTATTATCAGTGGAAGAATCTTGTGGACGTCTGGAGCTTTGTTCAGACGCAGGGTTTGGAATCCACCGTTATCGGCATCCTGCAACGCTTCCCATTCAGCATGGCCCTCATTGTTTTCTTTGTCATTGTGACTATGATTTCCTTTGTCACACTGGTAGATCCCATGACTTCCGTGTTGGCGACCATTTCCACCAAAGGTATTTCCGCTGAAGAAGAAGCTCCTAAATTCCTTAAGGTCCTTTGGGGCGGCAATATGGGCGGTGTTGCGCTGGCCGTCATTACATTGTGTGGTATTTCAGCACTCAGGGGCATGTTTGTATTCGGCGGGGTGCTGATGATGCTTTTGACAATAATTCTTTGCTGGTGCATCGTAAAAGAAGGTCAGAATATTTTGGCAAGGAACAAGAGAGAAGACACTCCGTAATCTGTTTCGGACACCGAACTTTCATAGTAAGGAGACAATATGGCTTTGGCGGATAAATATTACACCATTGGTGTTCTCGGTAAATCATTCGGCGTGATTGAGCTGATGGCTCATCAGGCAAAATGGGAGCTTCGTGATCTTGCCAAAAGCCTCTGGCCTCCCCAAGGGGACGCTGCAACGTATCTTGCTGACCCTCTGTGAACTCGGCTTTGTGTCTCAGGACGGCAAGGGCGGTGCCTACAGCCTGACATTGAAGTTTTTCAAGCTGGGGCAGCGGATCGCCTCCAACAACAGTTTGGTGGAGAAAGCCCGGCCCGCTTGCCGCCAACTTATGGAAAAAGTAAACGAAACCGTTAACCTGTGTGTGGCCCAAAACTTTGACATGGTGGTTATGGCGCAGCAGGTTTCTTGGCAGATCCTGCGGCTGGACTCCATCATCGGGTCTTCCTTCCCCATTTATCCCTCGGCGTCGGGCAAGGTCTATTGCGCTTTTCTGGAAGAGAGCGAACTGCTGAAATTCCTCAATGAATTGCGCGAGACAAGGCCGGAGCTGACCACGGATGACATCAACCGTTTCTGTACGGAGTTGGCGGCGATACGCCGGGAAGGGGTGGGCTTCGACTGCGAGGAAATCTTTACGGGGGTCCGTTGTGTGGCCGCCCCTATCTTCGATTATACCGGTAATCTCGTGGCTACCATAGGCTGCTCAGTGCCTACGGTGCGCATCACTGAGGAATCCTCGGCGCTGCTGATCCGCGAAGTCATCCAGACGGCGGCGGCAATATCCATGTCCATCGGCGCGCCACGGCGTGAGTTCATGCCGACAACCCGCACCATGCTCCATTGTCCTGTACGCGGATAGCGTCACGGAGAAAAAGAACCTATGCATCGCCTTGTCCTTGGAATCAGCGGCGCGAGCGGGATGCCGCTGGCGCAGGCCGTTCTGGAGAATCTGGCCACCGTGTCCGATCTGGAAGTACACCTGATAATCTCCGCGGGTGCGGAACGGGTTCTTCAGGCCGAATGCGGGATACCCTCCGCTGCTCTGGCGCGGTATGCCCACGCGGTGCATGAGAGTTCCGATATGGCGGCGGGGCCCTCCAGCGGCTCATGGCATCATGACGGGATGATCATCTGTCCGTGTTCCATGAGTTCTCTGGCGTCCATCGCCAGCGGGGCGGGCAGCAATCTGATACACCGCGCGGCGGACGTAACGCTCAAGGAGCGCCGCCCCTTGGTCATTGTGGCTCGCGAGACGCCACTGAACCTTATCCATCTCAAGAATATGCAGGCGGTTACGGAGGCTGGTGCCGTCGTCATGCCTTTCACCCCGGCCTTTTACACGCGGGATACGTCCCTTGAGGCCATGATGAGGCATTTCACCGGCAGGTTGCTGGATCAATTCCGCATAGAGCATCATCTCTGCAAAAGGTGGCGCGACGATCGATAGCGCAGGTCAACTTTGCAATGATCCAGAAAAGGCTGTGAACAAGGATTCGATAAATACGAAAATCTTTGAAGGCGGGGGGAGGAGAAACGTGTGGATGTTCCCTCTTCTCCAGAAAGTTCCCCATCCCCTCGCCAATCCATTTCCCGTATCGCAAAGTTCGTTTGCTCTAAAACAAACACTCCGCACAGCAAGGAACGCTGCACGGAGTGTTTATCTTTTCGGCTAACCGTATGTCTTACAGCGGATACTTGCTGTTGGCTTCGCGCATCTTGCGCACAGCGTCAGCAAGAGCATCCACATTGAGGACCATTTCCATCATGCCGATCTGCTCATCCCACTTGGCGGCATCGGCTTCGGCCTTGATTTCGGGTTCAAGCACATGACATACGCAGAGTCCCAACGGGACTCCAGCCAAGGGCCCGGCGAAGGTGGGATCGCCCAAGGTGACCGTTTCGGCATAGATTTCCGCCCCTTCGGGGTCGGAAGAGCCGAGAATCACCACGACGTTTTCCGCACCATACTTCTCAGCGGCGTCCTTGACGCGCTGCTGATTTTCCAGATCCATGGCTCCTGCGGCCGTTCAGACGAAGCATTCGGTGGCGGAGAACAGGACTTCCGCACCGGAGTTGGCGAAGACATCCGCCATGGCGGGGCCGGGAACGCCGTCCCGTTCGCCAAGCAGCAGAAGCTTCTTGCCGGAAAGCTTGCCCATAACATCACTCCTTGAGTTATGGTTGGGTGAGTATACTACAGACCATGACGGCCCGTTGTCCGCATACGTTAGACGAGTTTGTCCGCTTCGGCCTTGATGGCTTCGATGGACACGGCGTCGCCGGAAATCCGGGCCACGCATTCCCCGCCCTTATAGAAAAGGATGGTCGGTACGGCCATGACGCGCAGGCTGATGACGAGCCTGCGGTTTTCGGCCACGTTGAGCTTGCAGAATTTGAGCTTGCCTTCATAGGCTTCGGCGAGCTTTTCCACTTCGGGCATCAGGGCAAGGCAGGGGCCGCACTGCGGGCCCCAGAGATCCACCACGCAAGGCATGGAGCTCTGCTGCACTTCGGCCTCGAACGTTTCCTTATCGACAATGATCATTGCGTACCTCGCATTGCTTGAGAGTGAACGTATCCCGGAACAGGACTCTTTCCGGGCGGAACGGCGTTTTTTACAGGTAACCGGACGCGGTCAGCACGGCGCGGGCCTTGTCGAGGCTTGAACCGGCCAGTTTGACGACCGGGCCGGTGCAGCCCATCGCGGCTTCGGCGTAGATGTTTTCTTTCCACAGGCAACGGACGGCCAGTTCGAGATCGAGCACGTCAATGCCGTGTATTTCTTCGTCCGTGGGCACGGCGGGCGGAGCCTGCACTTCGTCCCGCGGAGCGGCCGCAACCTTGGAAAAGGCCGCGAGCTCATCATCCATGCCCGCGGCTTTGGCGAGGCGTATTTCCTCCGTGACCACGGCGGGCAGCCTGCCCCGAACGGCGGCGGCCGTGTAGGCCAGAGCGTTGGCGATGACCGGAGCGCCCGAAGCGCGGGACACGATGCTCACCACCTTGTCCCATCCTTCGCCCACGGAAGGGCCATAGCCCCAGCCGCTGGTTTCGTAGGAACCGCCGGACGTGAACGCGCTGAAGACCTTCATGAGCACATTGCCCGTCAGGGTATCGGCCACGCAGACGTCCACCGCGCCGCAGAGCAGGTCGTTGCCGCGCAGCAGGGAACCGCCGTCGCCCCGCACGCTCTGCCCGAGGTTCAGGGGGTAGCCCTTTTCCGCCATGCGGTTCAGGGCACGCAGCACCTGCGGGGCTGCGTCAAGGTTGAGCACGCCCACCGAGGGGCAGGTTATGCCCAACGCCTTGGCTACAGCCACGCCCAGTATCGCGTTGCGCAGCATAGCCTCTTGCCTGTGGGCCGCGCTCATGCCCGTGCAGGATGCCATGAACAGGGGCTTGCCCGTGCCCGGCGTCAGCACGCGCCCTACGGTGGTCACGCCGAGGGGGAAGGGGTAGTGCAGAGCCACCGCTCCGTGGATGTGCCCCTGGGCCAGCGCGTTTTCCATGCCGGAAGCCAGTTCCGGGCCTTCACAGCCCGTTTCGATCCAGTCCATGCCCTGAGGCAGGATGCCCGAGGGCTTGGGGCCGACGCCGACCACCGTAAGGGCCGGGTCCGCGCTCATGGCGGCGCTTGCGGCGGCGAGGAATTCCGCATCGGAATGTTCCCCGCCGGAGGCCATGAGCCCTATGCGACACGGCTCCTTGCCGCTGCGCGCGCGGGCCACCAGATCTTCAAGAGCTTTGCCGAGGATGGCGCGCTTGCATTCTTGCATAGCCATAGCGCCTCCTAGCCTTTTTGCAGGTTGGCCGCCACGTCGGACAGGGCGGCAAGCAGCATTTCCGTCACATCGCTCTGGCTCACGCCCTGCGCGGGTTCCGTACCAGCACCGGGGCCTTCCATAATAAAGGACGCGCCGTCGGCAAGATTGGTCAGGCGGCCGAGGAAGAGGCTGCCCTTGCCGATGATCATGGCTCGTTTGATGGTCCCCGCTTTGAGGGCTTCCAGCGCGTGGCCGATATAGGGAACGCCCGAGGGGATGTGCCCCTGCGTGGGGACGAATCCCGGCATACCGCGTTCGGCCACGAATTTCGGGATGTCCGCCCGTTCGATCTGCCCCTTCATGACGGACAGGGCGGCGATCATCTTATAGTTGGCCTCGGGCACGTTGCCCGCCCCGGCGGGCAGGGTGATTTCGGCGTTGTGCAGTTCGGGCGCATATTTGTCCACGTCCGTCATCTTGAGCCCCGCCTTCTGGAGCGGCTCGAAGGTCAAAGCGGAAGTGATGGCCTGAGGAGCTGCGCCCGCGCCGACGGTATGCTTGCCCAAAGAGTCGAGGCGGATAACCGGCGTCTGCCCGTCGTCGGGCGTGATCAGCAGCGCGAAGCTGCCGATGCAGTTTTCCAGAGCCTTCACGTCCTTCTTCACATGATCACGGGCGTTCATGTACAGCTTGGGCACGGAGCCGCCGCTGACCACGGCCACGTTGGCGCGCGCACCGCAGGCCGCCATGCTTGCGGCGGTGATGACGGAGGCCACGGGCCCGGCGCAGAAGCCGCGCACGTCAAAACCGCTGGCGTTGCCGCATTCGGCTATTTCGGCCAATGCTTTGGCCATGTTGCCGCCGCCGCGCTGCATGGCGTCGCCCACGGCTTCCTCGGAGCATTCGACGACGAAGTCGATGTCCGAGGGAGAAAGCCCGGCGTTTTTGATGAGGTGCAGCAGGGCGAGCACGCCGCTGGCCTTACAGGACAAGTTTTCCAGCATGATGCCGGCTTCGAGGTTTTCGTCCGTATCGTGAGCGCGGCGGCAGCAGCCCGCCAGCCTGCCTTCAGAGTAGAGGGGCAGGGCGTGCTGTTTTTCCACCACGTCCAGAATGTCCGACTCCGGGCGGCCTTTTTCCAGCCTGGCCAGCTGTTTTTCCCCGATTACGGGGTTCTGGGCCAGCTTTTCCGCAACGGAGGCGGCGAAGCCTTCTTCCAGCCAGATGAGGTCAAAAACGTCGCAGATGTCCATGAGCCCGAGGAATTCGTCTTCGGGCATGATTTCACCGAACGTGCCGAAACGCTCCGGCGTACCCAGATTGTCGATCCACGGAGCGGGAGCCTTTTCGAGCTCGTCGATGCTCATGGCGCCGATATAGGTTTTGTTGGGCGCGTAGGCTTGCGCTTCCTCATAGGTTTGGGCGTGCTCCGGCAATGCGCGCAGGAATTCGGAATCCGGTTTGCTCTTGCGCTCCTGAGCGGGCGTGCCGCCGTAGTGCAGGGCCAGTTCGGGGGCGAAGTTCAGGCAGTAGGCTGCGGCCTTGATGCCAGCTGTGGCCATATCTCATCCTCCTTGGCGTGCCGGGTTAGCGTTGCAGATAGGCGTAGGCGGACATGGCGGCCCGCGCACCGTCTCCGGCGGCGGTCACCACCTGACGGAGCGAGGTGTCGCGCACGTCTCCGGCGGCGAAAATGCCGGGCACGGAGGTCTGCAGGCTGGCGTCGGTGACGATCCAGCCGCCTTCATCCTTTTGCAGCAGGTCATGCACGTATTCGTCGTTGGGCAAGGTGCCGATGAAGATGAATACGCCGCTTAGCGGAATCTCCCGCTTTTCGTTGGTCTTGACGTTGCGTACTACGATTTTTTCCACAATGTCGCTGCCTTCGATGGATTCCAGCACAGAGTCCATGACGGGCACGATTTTGGGGTTGCTCAGGGCGTGATCGACAACCATCTTGTCGGCGCGGAACTGATCGCGGCGGTGCACCAGATAAACTTTTGAGGCGAACCCCGTAAGGTAGCAGGCTTCTTCCACAGCCGTATTGCCGCCGCCGATGACGGCTACTTCCAGCTCCTCGAAGAACGCCGCGTCGCATACGGCGCAGTAGGAAACGCCCATGCCCGTGTACGTGCTTTCGCCGGGGCAGCCCTGCTTGCGGAAGCTGGCCCCGCTGGCCACGATGACCGCTCCGGCGGCGATTTCGGAACCGTCTTTGAGCGTGATGATCTTCTCGCCGTCGCGAACTTCCAGTTTCTGCACGGAAGCGGTGCGGAATTCGGCCTTGAAATGCTCGGCATGGGTGCGGAAGGCGTCCGCCAGCCCGGAGCCAGTGCCATCCAGTATGCCGGGATAGTTTTCAATCTTGCTCGTGATCAAAACCTGCCCGCCGGGGCGTCCCTTTTCCAGTACGAGGGTATCGAGTCCGGCGCGCTTGCCGTAGATGGCGGCGGAAAGTCCAGCGGGCCCCGCGCCGATGATGACCAATTCACGTTTTTCCATTCTACAGTTCCTTTTGCGGCGGTGTGTCGGCAATGGCGTTGCGGGGAGTGCGTTTGGGGATGCCGAAACGATGCCCCGGCGTCCGTGCCTTGTCCGTAAAACGCCAGTACCGCACGCAGGGAATGAAGGCGAACCCCTTGCGGGCCGAAGCGGCGGGGCAGGCGCATACGCCATGCCCCTCCTTTCAGGTCCCCGGCACACCGCCGGGGCACATGGGCTTAAAACACCGTCTGCCCGTCCACGTCGGTAGACAAGGCATACAGGGCCTTATCCACGAGCTCGCGGCGCAGTTGCTTTTCTTCTTCGGGCCGCAGTTCCGGATTGCCCAGCGGGTGCGGGATGGACACTGTGGGCACGATGCGGTTGGCCCCGATGCTCAACGAAATGGGAACGATGGTACACATATGCACGACAGGGACATCAGCCGTATCTTCGATGCTCTTGGCGAGCGTTGCACCGCAACGCGTGCATGTGCCTCAGGTGGAGGTGAGGATAACCCCGTCCACATGCGCGGCCTTGAGCTGAGAGCCTATTTCCGTGCCGAACTTGCGGGCGTTGGCTACGGACGTGCCGTTGCCGACGGTACTGTAGAACACATGGTAGAGCTTGCCGATTTTGCCTTCCTTTTCCAGATCGCGCAGCACGTCGAGGGGCAGGACGCGGTCCGGGTCCGCATTGGCATAGGTCTGATCGTAGCCGCCGTGGGCGGTCATGTATTCGCCCTTGCGGAGGTCGGTGACGCCGTCAAGGTCGTATGCGCCGTAGTTCTGGGCTGAGGAGGCCGCAATGTGATCCGGGTTGCCGAACGGCACGATGCCGCCCGAGGTGACGATGGCGATGGTGGCCTTGCTGATGTCGGCGATAGCCGGGCGGGGCTCAACGCGGTCGAACACAGGCATGGGGTATTCGGTGCGGAACGCTTCGCCGTTGAGTTTCTTGATGAGCATCTGCACAGCGCGTTCCGCGCCGGGCTGTTCATAGAACATGTTCTTGCGGATGCCCTTGGGGAAGACGCCGGCCGCTTCAGGATCGGCGATCTCCTCGCCCTTGAGCAGCTTGAGCATGACGGCGGCCATGGCGGGCACGGCCTTGCCCATGCCCCGGGCGCTGTCGGCTGTTTCGACGATGGTCACTTCCTTGCGGTACAAGTCGACGCCCGGGCTTTCGCGGTACATGCCGCTGACCACGGGGAGCTGGAGTTCCTTGGCCACGGCGGCGCACACGGCCCCGCAGGCGGTACCGTAACGGCCCGCATTGAAGGCCGGACCGGCGATCAGGCCGTCGGCTCCATAGGCTTTCACGGTTTCCACCATGTGGGCGGCCACGTCGTCCAGATGGTTGGCACAGTAGTTGTCGCCGCAGATGAAGGTGGCCACGATTTCGGCTTCGCCGTTGAAGGCGGCTTTGAAGGCCATGCCGGGCCCCACGATGCCGTCCCGGACCTCGGGAGAGACGTCAGCCTTGTCCTCGCCGCCGATGCCGGCAAAAAACTGATTGATATAATGAACAAGCTTATATGCCATGATGATCTCCTGCACGGTGCTGCGCCGGTCCGGCCGGGCTACAGGGTGCGTCCGCCGATGCGGTTGAAGCCCAGTTCGTTGGTGGCGCCCAGAATGGCCTGCAATTCCACTTCAAGGCTGCCGTCTTCGCGGACGGAGCCGAAGAAGCCGCCGGCAATGGTTTCCGCCGGAGCCTGATCGCCGATGACCTTGTCCATAGGCGGCAGGACAATGATTTCATTGGCGTTGCCCGCTGTGACGCACGCGTCGCCTTCGGGGCAGGAGTCGGCCAGCGACTGGCTGGATCCGTCGCGCCCGGCGTATTCATCCGTGATGAGCACGGTCTTGATGCCCGCCTGTTCGGACTTGCGGCAGTTCATGATGAGGTCGGCGTCGGGGTTGCCGAAACCTTCCTCGCTGATGACCACGGCGTCCACGCCCAGCATACGGGCCAGCTTCACCGCGTAGGAGGAACTGCGCTTCTTGTCCGCCAGCGTCACGTTTTCGTTGGTGATGATGACGCCCACGAAATTGAGATCCTTGCCGTGGTGCTCATAGAGGCTTTTGACCACGGGGTTGTTCAGATGGACATACGTATTGTTCTTGTCGCAGGCCGAGACGCAGTTGCCGGAGATGATCGCGCCGTCCATCAGTTCGGTAGGGCTGATCATCGTGGGCAGGATGCGTTTGGCGTCCACGCCGTAGACCCACGTGTCGTGCAGCAGGCCCTGCGACTGGAGCATGTACATATAGGCGACCTTGGGCAGGCCGGGATGCTGGTGCATGGCCTCGGCCAGCGGCGGGAAGTCGTAGGCTTCCACGCTGTCGGCGGCGGCGTCCTTGCAGGCGGAGGCCAGATAATGGGCGGCCTTGAGCCCGGCAATACGGTAGCAGGCCTCGCGCTGGTGGGGCTCCAGATCTTCGGCGGTGTCGAAGGACAGGACCACGTTGCAGGTCCGGGAGAACGGCGTGTAGTCCGCACCGGGGCCGGACATGTCCACGATGCCTTCCTGAGGGGCCACCACGCGGCCCGTGGTCAGCACGGCCATGCCGCCCAAGACGAGCGTTTTGCCTTCGCCGGCGTTTTCCACATCGCCTATCCAGCCGGGGAAGACTTCGCCCGGGCCTTCCAGCTTGCAGCGGGGCTCGATGGCGTCCTTGACCGGCATGATGCGCACGTTTTCACCAGGGTGGGCCACGTCGACGGCGACGGCGGAAAGCCGGTCGTCCTGCAACAGCAGCGATGCCAGTTCATCCTTGTTGATGGTCAGCACGCCGCCGCTAACGCCCGTCTGTGCGCCGAAGGCCAGCTTGCCGACACTGATGCGGTGCAGTTCCAGTTTCACGTTACATCTCCTTGTGGTCCGGAAGCAGGCCGGGCGGGTACGCCATGCCGCTCCCGTTCGGGTTCGAAATGCTTTCGATACTGCCGCCCAAACTCTCGATGGTAGCACGCAGAAGCTCCACATCCACAAACGCGCAATCCTGCATCTCCCGGCCAGAAAGGCTCGCGGGCATACGGGCAGGATCAACATCATAGTAACGAGCCTGAGCCCGTTCAATGAGAAGAAGAGACGTGGGATCGATTCCGGCCGGATGTTCTCCGGAGCGGACACGGGGGGTGAGTGCCAACGAACGGTAGGGCATCTGATGAGGCAGGAAGTTGCCGTACAGCGGGTGGTTGGCGAGAAGCCATCCCTTATGAATCAGGTCGCGCGCCGCGCGAATGACAGCGGCGGGTCACTCGGGAATGAACGTGATGTCCATGCCCGTGAGCGACAAATCCTGAAAACGGGGATTGTTGGTCAAAAGGATGGGGGAGAGCATACGCGTACCTGAGGTTTAATGGCACGCCCTGTCTCCACAAGCGGATTCAGCGGCACGAAGATGCGCGATTCTGGGACCTGAGAGTTTCGGCCTTCCGGCGTTGCCCCTTCGGTGCTTCCGCCTCCCCATAGGGAAGCGGAATCTCTCTCGCAGCACTTACCACGGTTTCAGGATGTCCGCTTGAGAAAAAAAAGTCAAGCTGGCTTCCCCCGGAAGAAGGGCTTCTTCGTGCGCACAAGCAGCAAAAGGCGCTGTTAATCAATGGGATGTGCTTATAAAAAAATTCACAAAATTTTTATAAAGCTCCGGATTCCGGACGGAGGAAGCCTTTCCTGCGTTCCCCGGACACGTTACGGACAGAGAGCCTGTCGTGAGAGAATGTTTTATAACATACGATAATATAAAGTGTATCTTTGATGGACCTCATTGCTTGATAAAGAAGGACAGGGCGGTCCCGGGTATGAGCAGTATGTACATTTCATTCACAAAGGGCGCAGCCCCCACAAGCTGAGGCCGCCGTTTTTTTTGATGTTTTTCTTTCTTCGTCTGATGAAAGGTAATGGCCTCTTAAGTAAAGCGGCTCCATGAGGTTTTTATTTTCTATCCGGAGATAGCGTGGGGTTATAAAGTTAAAGGTGTGCTCCTTTGGCAGTACATGCGGACAGCCGTACAACGCGTCGATTCTTAACGGATTGTCATGTAATATGCCTGTTGCATACGGATTCATGCAACATCTGAAAATCATAGTTATATTTTTGTGGAAACCTTAGCGTCGAAGGAAAAGGAGGGCGTTCTTATGCCTGATGAAAAAGATATCAGCAGACGCAGGTTTTTGCAGTACACCGGCCTCGTTACCGGCGCTGCGGCGGCGTTGGGCCTTTCGACCGTCTCCATGGCGGCGGAGCAGGGCGGAAACGCCCATTCGGGGCACGCCGCGCCTACGGCCAATCCGTTGAACCGCGCTCGGATGTTCTTCACCAACGAGCTGGACTTTTCCACCTTGTCAGAGGCCGCCGAACGGATTTTCCCCAAAGACGAGTTCGGCCCCGGGGCCAAAGAGCTGGCCGTCCCTTACTTCATCGACAACCAGCTTGCGGGCGCCTACGGCTACAACGCGAGGGAATACATCGCCGGGCCGCACTTCAAGGGCGCTCCCACCCAGGGCTATCAGACGCCGCTTGTGCGCCGTGATCTCTTCAAGCAGGGCATTCTGGCGCTGAACAGCGCCGCGCAGGAACGCTTCAAGAAGGATTTCCCCCAGTTGAGCGGGACAGAGCAGGATCAGATCCTTATCGACTGCGAGGCGGGGAAGCTCCCCACGCAGGGCTTCACCTCCGACTATTTCTTCTCGTTGTTGAAAAACGCCGTTCTGGCGGGTGCGTATGCCGACCCGCTGTACAACGGCAACAACAACATGGATGGCTGGCGCATGAAGGAGTACCCCGGGGCTCAGATGGCCTACACGTACCTCATGACCAGCGAAACGTTTGAGAAGGTGCCCCCCCGTGTCCCTGTCCAGCATGGAGTAATCAAGGAGAATGACATGGCCAAAGAATTGAAAAAGGTGAATGTGGTTACTGTGGGCGTGGGCTTCACCGGGGGCATCGCCCTTGCCGAATGCGCCAAAGCCGGGCTTTCCGTCGTTGGGCTTGAGCGCGGCGACCGCAGGGGCGTGGAGGATTTCCAGGATATCCACGATGAATGGCGGTATGCCGTCAATTACGGGCTTATGCAGGATCTGTCCAAAGAGACGATTACGTTCCGCAATACGGAAGAAATGCGGGCCTTGCCCATGCGCAAGCTCGGCTCTTTCCTGCTCGGCGACGGCCTTGGCGGTGCGGGCGTGCACTGGAACGGCATGAATTTCCGTTTCTCGCCCTATGACTTCCAGATAAAGACCATGACGGATGAGCGGTATGGCAAAAACAAGCTGGGCAAGGAATATATCCTGCAGGATTACCCCCTCACCTACGACGAGATGGAGCCGTATTATACGGCTTTCGAGATGGCTCTCGGCGTTGCCGGAGAGCCGGGGTATTTCGGCGGCAAGCGTTCCAAGCCGTATGCCATGCCTCCTCTGGTGAAAACGCCCGTTTTGTCCAAGTTCGAGACGGCGGCGAAGCAGACGGGATGCCATCCGTATATGATCCCGGCGGCCATCGCTTCCGAGCCCTATACCACGCCGGACGGCGTCACGCACAATCCATGCATGTACTGCGGGTTCTGCGAGCGCTTCGGCTGCGAGTACGACGCCAAGGCGGAACCCAACAATACGTTCATCCCCGTGGCCGAAAAAACGGGCAACTGCGAAATCCGCTGCAATGCCAATGTGGTGGAGATTCTGAAGAAGGGAAACAAGGTCACCGGCGTCCGTTACATCGACACGCTGACGCTGGAGGAGTTCATCCAGCCCGCCGACGTGGTGGTGCTGTCAAGCTATGTGATGAACAACGCCAAGCTGCTCATGGTTTCCAAGATCGGCAAGCAGTATGATCCGAAAACGGGGCAGGGCACGCTGGGCAGGGGCTACTGCTATCAGATTACGCCCGGCGCGACGCTCTTCTTTGAAGAACCCATGAACCTCTTTGCCGGGGCTGGCGCGCTCGGCATGTGTTATGACGACTTCAACGCCGACAACTTCGATCACTCCGATCTCAAGTTCATCCACGGCGGCGTCATTTCGCTGACGCAGACCGGCAAACGCCCCATTGAGAGCAACGCCACCCCTCCGGGCACGCGCGCATGGGGTTCGGAGTTCAAGAAGGCCGCCGCGTACAACTTCAACCGTTCTCTGGGCATCGGGGCACAGGGCGCATCCATCGCCTACAAGGCCAACTATCTTTCCTTGGATAAAACCTACAAGGATGCCTACGGGTTGCCTCTTTTGCGCATGACCTACAACTTTACCGATCAGGACCGCGCGCTTTTCGATTACATCACCAAGAAAATCGAAGAGGTGGCCAAGGCCATGAATCCGAAGGCCATGGCGTCCAAGCCCAGCCCCAAGGATTACAATATCGTGCCGTACCAGACCACGCACAACACGGGCGGCACCATCACGGGCAAGAGCCCGGAAGACAGCGTGGTGAACTCCTACCTGCAACACTGGGACGCAGAGAACCTGTTTGTGGTGGGTGCGGGCAATTTCCCGCACAACGGCGGCTGTAATCCCACGGGCACGGTGGGCGCCTTGGGATACCGCTGCGCCGAGGGCATCCTGAAATATTCCAAGAAGGGCGGAAGCCTCGTCTAGCGGGAAAGGGAGTCCTTTCTTAAAGAAAGGGAGCCGTTCGGCATAAGAAAAGGGCGGAGCAGGTTCCGCCCTTTTCTTTTTACTGGAGCGGTTCACCCTCGTCGCGGGTGAACATGCGCCACATGACGCCCGTATTGGTGCGCTCGGGGGCGACGCGGAGGATCGGGATGTCCTTCCAGATATACACCATGGACTCGTCGGGATAGACCTCGCACTGCATGTTTTGCATGATGAGGTGAGGGGCGAGGCTTGCCGGGTCTTCTCCGAGCTCAAGAAGCTGTTCGCGGAGAAGCTCTTCCACGCGGGCGGCGACGCCTTTGTCGGTAGGGTAATGGGCTGACATCATAGCTATTCCTGTTGGGGATGGATGATCCCCGCATACGGTAAGGGCGGAGATCCGAAATTTTTCTGATAACGAATATAAAAAGATCGAATGGGTTAGGCAAGAGCAGGCTTCGGAAAAAAAGATTTTTGAAAGAAAACCGAAAAATCGCTTGACGGAGAGGGGGAACCTGCGTAGAAGCAGTTCTCGCATCACGTTGAAGGCGCGTAGCTCAGGTGGCAGAGCACTTCCTTGACACGGAAGGGGTCAGCAGTTCAAGTCTGCTCGTGCCTACCATAAGACTCCGAACAGGGAGGGAGGTTCACCTCCTTCCCTGTTTTTTTCTCGTTGTTATTGTTATTCGGATGAGCTCCGAAGCCAACAAAAAGGTGCTGTCATGCAAGTCTCAGTAGAAGGAAAAATGGTTGAGGTCTCCGACGGGGCGTCCTGTGCGGATGCTCTGAAAGAGGGATTGAGCGGAAAACGCTTCAAGGCGGCGATTGCCTGCAAGGCCGGCGATACGCTTCTGGATCTGACTGCGCCTGTCCCCACTACTACCGAGACTCTCACCCTGACTCCTGTTACTGCCGACACCCCCGAAGGGCTGGGCCTCATCCGCCATTCCGCCGCGCACGTCATGGCCGCGGCCGTCAAGAAGCTCTTCCCCGCCGCCAAGGTGACCATCGGCCCCTCCATCGAAAACGGCTTCTACTACGATTTCGACGTGGAAACGCCGTTTTCGCCCGATCAGTTCGAAGCCATCGAAGCGGAAATGCAGCGCATCATTGATGCCGCGGTTCCGTTCGAGCGGATGGACATTTCCAAGGCCGACGCCGTCAAGTTGTTCAACGATATGGGCGAGCCCTACAAGGTCGAGCTGATCGAGGGCCTCGAAGACGGGACCATCACCCTGTACAGGAACGGCGATTTTGTTGACCTGTGCCGTGGGCCGCACATTCCGAATGCCGGGTTCGTAAAGGCGTTCAAGCTGTTGTCCGTTGCCGGGGCGTACTGGCGCGGCGACGAAAAGAACCGTATGCTTTCCCGCATCTACGCAACGGCCTTTGCCGATGCCAAGGATCTCAAGGAATACCTGAACCGTATCGAAGAGGCCAAGCGCCGCGACCACCGCAAGCTCGGCAAGGAACTCGATCTGTTCGCGTTCCATGAGGATGTGGCCGCCGGTATGGTCTTCTGGCTGCCCAAGGGGATGCTGCTCCGTACGATCCTTGAAGATTTCCTGCGCCGCGAACACATCAAGCGCGGTTATCAGCTTGTGCAGGGCCCTCAGGTTCTGCGCCGCGAGCTGTGGGAACAGTCCGGGCATTACGCCAACTATCGTGAAAACATGTATTTCACGGAGATCGAAGGCGACATGTACGGCATCAAGCCCATGAACTGCGTTTCGCACATGCTCATTTACAATGCGCATCTGCGCAGCTATCGTGAATTGCCGCAGAGGTATTTCGAGCTCGGCGTCGTGCACCGTCACGAAAAGTCCGGCGTGCTGCACGGCCTGCTGCGTGTGCGCCAGTTCACGCAGGATGACGCGCATATCATTTGCGCGCCCGAGCAGCTGGAAGATGAAATCATCGGCGTCATCGCGCTGGTCCGCGACCTGATGGCGTTGTTCGGTTTCCAGTACCGCGTGGTCATTTCCACCAAGCCCGCGAAGGCCATCGGCTCCGACGAGGCTTGGGAACTCGCCACCAACGCCTTGATCAAGGCTGTGGAACGTGCGAATCTGTCTTACACCATCAACGCCGGGGACGGCGCCTTCTACGGCCCGAAGATCGACGTGAAGGTGACGGACGCCATCGGCCGCGAATGGCAGCTCTCCACCATCCAGTGCGACTTTACGTTGCCGGAACGCTTCGAGCTGGAATACGTGGGACAGGATGGCGAGCGGCATCGCCCCGTTATGGTGCACCGCGCCATTCTGGGGTCGCTGGAACGTTTTATCGGGGTGCTTACCGAGCATTACGCCGGAGCTTTCCCCACTTGGCTCGCTCCCGTGCAGGCCAAGATATTGACTGTTACCGACGCACAGAACGCCTTTGCTGAAGAAGCCTGTGAGGCTTTGATGAAGCAGGGCATCCGTGCGGAAGTTGATACGCGCAATGAAAAACTGGGCTTCAAAGTTCGTGAGGCTCAGCTTGCCAAGATTCCGTATATCCTTGTCGTCGGCGACAAGGAAGTGGAAGCCCGCAGCGTCAACGTCCGTCTGCGCACCGGAGAAAATCTGGGCGTGAAGTCGTTGGACGAAGTGGCGGCCTTGGTGCAGGAAGACTGCGCGGAACCGTTCAAACGTGGAGGGATGAGCTATCGCTTCTCTTAATGCAAAGCCTCGTCGGGATGTACCCCAAGACGGCGTGCGCCGGAACGAACAGATTCGTGCCCGTGAACTGCGGGTAATCGGCCCCGAAGGGGAACAGCTTGGTATTCTGGGCCGTAATGAAGCCATTGCCATGGCCAAGGAACACGGTCTTGATCTGGTGGAAGTCGCCGCTACGGCCGATCCGCCGGTCTGTCGTGTGATGGACTACGGCAAGTTCAAGTACGAGACGCAGAAAAAGAAGCAAGAGGCCAAGAAACGCCAGACCGTGGTGCAGATCAAGGAAATCAAGGTCCGTCCTAAGACCGACGACCACGATTTCGAGACCAAGGTCCGGCATATCAAGCGATTCCTTGAGGATGGAGACCGCGTTAAAGTGACGGTTTTCTTCCGTGGGCGTGAAATCGTCCATAAGGATCGCGGGCTGAGCATCCTCGAACGTGTCATTGCCGACACCAAGGACGTGGGCAAGGTCGAGCAGGAACCGAGAGCGGAAGGCCGTACCCTTCAGATGCTGCTGACGCCAGTGGCCAAGAAGAGTGGCGCTCAGGACGCTCCGGCTCAGGAAGACTAGCATTTTTCGCGGTCATACCCCTGCGAGCACTTGCCAACGGCGTCCAAATAGGACATCATACGCCTTCACGTCTTCGGACGTGGAGGTGTTGGGGTGTCGTGCCCCCATAGGATTTCCCCGTGAGATTGATCCTCAAGTCAGGAGTTGACCATGCCTAAGATGAAGACCAGACGTTGTGCCGCCAAGCGGTTTTCCACCACTGGCACCGGCAAGTTCAAACGTCGCAGACAGAACCTGCGCCACATCCTCACCAAGAAGGATGCCAAGCGCAAGATGCGTTTGGGCCAGGGCGCTTTGGTGGATGCCACCAACGTGAAGGCTGTTCGTCGGATGATGCCCTACGCCTAAGCGTAGCGGATTGTATCCCTTTTTCTGCACTCGGCTGGCATGATCTCCGCCTCGCCGGGTTCCCAATAAGCATCGGAGGATAATTCCATGCGCGTGAAGAGAGGTCTTGCTGCCCATCGTAGGCACAAGAAATATTTGGATATGGCTAAAGGCTTCCGCGGAGGCCGCAGCCGTTTGTACCGCACCGCTCGTGAAGCTGTTGAACGTTCGCTCGCGTACGCCTTTGTGGGCCGTAAGCAGCGCAAGCGCGAATTCCGCAAGCTGTGGATCCTGCGCATCAACGCTGGCGCCCGCGAAAACGGCCTGTCCTATTCCAAGCTGATGTTTGGCTTGGCTCAGGCTGGCGTGGCTCTGAACCGTAAGGTTCTGGCCGACCTCGCCGTGCGTCAGAAGGAAGATTTCGCCAAGTTGGTCGAACTGGCCAAGACGAAGCTCGCCTAAGGCGCGTTTCGGGCGAACCAAGCAAGGAAGCAAGGCAGAGGATTCGTCCTTTGCTCTACAGTATAAAGCTCGATGTGATGGGTCTTTCACGGGGACCATCCTGATTGACACGCAAGGGGCGGACTCGGTATGAGTCCGCCCCTTTTTTATGGGCTTCAGCCTGTTGAGGGCGCGAGGCGGCCGAAACAATAAACCTCCCGCTATGCGGGTGGAAACAAGAGTTATTTTGTGTCCTCAAAAAAGTTTTTTGGGGGTCGGAGTGCCTTGTACTTGGGCGGTAGGCCGGATTGCGTGAAAGGATGGCAAAAAGGCTGGGCGGAGCACGGGAAAGCCAAACGGAAGAAGCCGTGAGGGTGGGAAAATTATCACAGCATACTTAAAATAAAGGATAATTATTTTTGTTGAGAGGAGATGTGGAATAGTTGCGCCAAATGTAACAAACGCAACAGCGCGGGATTCCTTTTTCGGGGTAGGGTTCAGCCATGTGGAGAGAAGTTCTCCTGACGCACTACAAATTAAGGAGCATGTCATGGGCCATCCTACCATTTATCCCACTGGTGTAACCGTCTACGATCCCGAAAGAAGCTGGAACGGTTTTACGATTTTTCAGGCGCAGGAAGTCGGAGCCGTCCTTATGGATATGAACGGCCGTGAGGTGAATGTCTGGAAAGGCGTTCACGGGATGCCCAACAAGATTTTCCCCGGCGGCTATCTGCTGACCAGCCGTGGCCGCCGCAGCGGCAAGTACAGTGTGCAGGACGGGCTTGATGTCATTCAGGTGGACTGGGACGGCAATATCGTGTGGAAGTTCGATAGGAACGAATTCATCGACGATCCCGGTATCCCCGGCCGCTGGATGGCCCGCTATCATCATGATTTCCAGCGCGAAGGCAGCACCACCGGCTACTACGCGCCCGGCATGGAGCCCAAGACCGACTCCGGCAATACGCTTGTGCTCGCGCACCGCAACGCCCGCAATCCCAAGATTTCCGACAAGCAGCTTCTCGACGACGTGATCCTCGAAGTGGACTGGGACGGCGACATCGTGTGGGAATGGAACTGCAACGAGCATTTCGACGAAATGGGCTTCCGCGAAGGCCCCAAGAACACCCTCGCCCGCAACCCCAATTACCGTCCCACGCAGCCCGAAGGTATGGGCGACTGGATGCACATCAACTCCATGTCCGTGCTCGGACCGAACAAATGGTATGACGCGGGCGACGAGCGTTTCCATCCCGATAATATCATCGTGGACGGCCGCGAAGCCAACATCATTTTCATCATTTCCAAAGCCACCGGCAAAATCACTTGGAAGCTTGGCCCGGATTACGACAACAGTCCTGAGGCCAAGGCTATCGGCTGGATCATCGGGCAGCATCATGCGCACATGATTCCTCACACCCTGCCTGGCGGCGGTAACATCCTCGTGTTCGACAACGGCGGCTGGGGCGGCTACGACGTGCCGAACCCCGGTGCTCCTACCGGCGTGAAGGCGGCCTTGCGCGACTATTCCCGCGTGTTGGAAATCGACCCCGTGGCCATGAAGATCGTGTGGCAGTACACGCCCATTGAAGCCGGGTTCCTCGCCCCGATGGACAGCAACCGCTTCTACAGCCCCTTCATCAGCGGTATGCAGCGTTTGCCCAACGGCAACACCCTGATCACCGAAGGTTCCGACGGCCGCGTGTTTGAAGTGACGCCCGACCACAAGATCGTGTGGGAATTCGTTTCCCCGTACAAGGGCAAGTTCGTGCCCATGAACATGACGTACCGCGCTTACCGTGTGCCCTACGAATGGGTGCCGCAGGTCGCCAAGCCCGTTGAAACGGCCATCGAGCCTCTGGACGTTTCCACCTTCCGCGTGCCCGGTGCGGCGGCGTTCGGCGATCGGGCCAAGGAAGTGAGCGTTGAAGGCTGCGTGCCCTATGAAGGCAGCAACGCCCTGTGCGTCGCTTCCGTCGAAGATCCAGAAGACAAGTAAGTGGAAGAAAGAGGGGTTTGGGGATTGCCGCCTTGCATGAAGGGCAGGGCGGCATCCCTGGAGTTCCTTTTCTTTCGAGAGAAAGTACCGTTCGCCTGTTGCGTTGGGGAAATGGGATTCGCCCTGCTGTACCGTGGGGCCGGGTTTTGTTTGCGCCGGGCGGAAACGGGAAAGGCCGGAATGTTCCGGCCTTTTTTCGTGTCCTGTGTGGAAAGCGCAAAGGGATGGGGTTGGTTGTACGTGGAGAAGGTGGCTTCTGGCAAACATCTATTTGTACTTAAAAGGCATTTTTATGAAAGGTGCGCCCTTGCGAAAAAGGGCAGGTATGCTATTCCCGGAAGGAAGAACCTCAAGGAGGCAATCATGATTGATTTCAAGGTGGATGAGTCCCTGTGCGTTTCGTGCGGGGCTTGCGTCAAAGATTGTCTGCATCAGGCTCTCCGCATGGACACGTACCCCGTGATGGTCGATGAAGGGCACTGTATCCGCTGTCAGCACTGCCTTGCGGTCTGCCCTACGGGGGCTGTTTCCATTATGGGGGCGGCAGCCTCTGATTGCACGCCGCTTGCGGGCAATATCCCGGAGCCCCGCCAACTGGATACGCTGTTCAAGGGGGCGCCGCTCCGTACGGCACTATAAGCGCGAAAACGTTTCGCCCGGGTTGCTTCAAGAGCTTCTCGAGAGTGCGGCCTACGCGCCTACCGGCAGCAATGCGCAGAATCTGCTGGTTTCGGTTGTCGACGACATTGCGGCGATGGATGCCCTCCGGGAGGCTGTCTACCTGCGTCTGGACGAGCTGGCGGAAACGGGTGCCATGCCGGACTGCCAGCGCCGCGCGTTTTTCCTTTCCGCCGGAAAGCTCTGGAAGGCCGGGGGATGGGACGGCATTTTCCGCTCCGCTCCGCATTGCGTGATCGTGGCCAACGCGAAGAATGCGACCTGCGTCGAGCAGGACCCGCTCATCTATCTGTCGTACTTCGAGCTGATGGCACAGGCGCGCGGGATAGGCACGCTCTGGTGCGGCCTGCTGTACTGGTGCCTGCGGGACGTGCTGCCTGACTTCCTGCCCCGTTTGGGTATTCCGGATACGCACCAACTGGGATACGCAATGTTGTTCGGCTATCCCTCCATCAATTATCGGCGTACGGTTGAAACCCGTTCCGCGCTCGTCAGGCACATCGGCTGGAACTGACTCAACGGTTGATCCGGACGGCGGGCCCTTGGCTATTCGGGGGACCGCCGTCTTTTTTCGACGGAAAAGTGGCAGCGCTGGCTGCGGCCGTCCGGGAGACGTTGGAAAATCGTCTGCGTACGCACCTTGAGCAGCTTAAGAAACAGTCCTCATACCCCGAATGCGCGGAGAAGAGATGAAAACCGGAGCCGTTTCGAGCCAGTGGTATGCCTTCGCCACCGTAGTCCTGTGGTCGTCCGCATTCGTATTCACGAAAGTGGCGTTGCTGTCTTTTTCGTCAACCGCGCTCGGGTTCCTGCGTTGCGCCATCGCGTCCGTGGTGCTCTATGCCGTGCTGCGCTGCAAGGGGGTGAGGATGCTCAGCTGGCGCGAGTTGCCCCGGTTCACGCTTTCCGGCGCGCTCGGGTTTTCCATCTATCTGTTCATCTTCAATAAAGGCTCCGAGACGCTGACGGCGGCCACGGGATGTATCCTCATTGCCACCGCGCCCATCATTACGGCGCTGATGGCGTCCGTCGTATTCCGGGAACGTTTGACGCGGCTTGCGTGGATTGCGCTGTGGCTTGCGTTCCTCGGGGTGCTCGTCCTCATGCTGTGGAACGGGAGCGTTTCAATCAACGCCGGGGTATTCTGGATGCTCGGGGCCGCCCTTGCCATCAGTGCGTACAACGTGATCCAGCGGCTCTATGCAAACGGGTATACGTCGCTCCAGATAACGGCCTACAGTTTTTTTACGGCAACGGTGATGCTTGCGGGCTTTTTGCCGGAATCCATACGCCAGATCGAGTCGGCCCCTCTTTCCCATGTGATCGCGGTGATCTTTCTGGGCGTTTTCCCGAGTGCGCTGGCGTATCTGTTATGGGCGAAGGCGCTTTCTTTTGCTGCGACCACCAGTGACGTGACCAAGTTCATGTTTTTGACCCCGCTGCTTTCGTTTGTGCTCGGCTATGTGGTGATCAGCGAGCTGCCCGGCGTGGAAACATGGATCGGCGGCGCGCTCATCCTCTCCGGGCTGGCATTGTTTCACATCTCAGGCCAGCGGGCCGAGAGGGCCCGGCGGGCGGCAATGCGGCACTGACGGACTGGCGCTTGCGCGTGGTTCCCTATATGCGGAGAATGATGGGCTGAATGTGCGCTGATTGCCGAGAAAAGCAAGGAAGGGAGGAAACCCTAGGCTTCCTCCCTTCCTCTCTCTCTATATATAAGTTACCAGCGCGATTACTTGATTTTCGAGAGGAGATCGTTCAAGGCTTCCGTCATGGAAGGATGGGTATAGATCATATCCCGCAGGAAGGTGTAGCCTTTACCCGCACGGATGGCCGTTTCCACGACATTGATCATCTCTCCGGCATCGGCGCAATGCAGGGCGCAACCCAATATGGTTCCGGTTTTTGCGTCCACTACGGCCTTGAGCATACCCGTGGTTTCACCCATCAACCGGGCGCGGGGGATGGCTGCCGCAGGAAGGACGGCAACCTTGATGTCGAGGTTTTTGTCGCGGGCGGCCTGTTCCGTGAGCCCCACGCGACCGAGAGGGGGGTCCATGAATACGGTATACGCGGGATCGCGGTCGCTGGCGACGCGCTTGCCCTCTCCGTAAAGGGCATCCCGGACGATGCGGAAGTCGTCCAGCGAAATGTACGTGAACTGCGGGCCGCCTTTGACGTCGCCGAGAGCCCAGATATGCGGAACGGAGGTTTGCAGGCGTTCGTCCACGGCAATCGCGCCTTGTTCCGTTGTCTTCACGCCAGCGGCTTCAAGGTTGAGTCCCGCCGTGAGCGGGCGGCGGCCCGTAGCGAGCAGGATGGCATCCGCGGGCAACGCCTGCTCCGTTCCGTCGAGAATGAAACGGACCTCGGCTTCATCCCCGGCGTCGCGTACGGCACTGGCGGATGCACCGGTTATGATTGTTACGCCCTTGTTTTCCAGCGCCTTGCGGACGCTGTCGGCCACATCGGCGTCTTCGCGGGCAAGGAAGCGGGAACCGCGTTCCAGTATGGTGACCCGTGAACCGAATTCCGCGTAGAACGAGGCGAATTCCAGCGCGATATACCCGCCGCCGAGGATGACCAGACGGCGGGGCAGGTCTTCCAGCTCCAGCATGGTGGTGCTGGTGTAGACTCGCGGGTTTTCGCGGACGCCTTCAATGGGCGGGATGACGGTTTCGCCGCCGGTGTTGATGAAGATGCGTTCGCCGGAGAGGAGCAGGGTTTTGTCCGCCGTTTTGACTTCGACTTCATGCGGGGAAACGAACGAGGCCGTCCCCGTGATGACGTCCACATTGTCCCGGTCGGCAAGCATGGCGTAGTTTTTACCGCGCAGGAAACCGGTCACTTCGTTCTTGCGGGCGATGGCGCGCCGATAGTCGGCGGCCTTTTCCTCAAAGCTGCGCTCTCCGCGGCACAGGCTCTTATGCGCTTCGTAGACCAGCGTCTTGGTGGGGATGCAGGCGATGTTGATGCAGGTGCCGCCGTACATTTTGTCCGAGCGTTCGACGATGGCAACGGATTGTCCTTGATCCGCGAGATAGGCGGCCAGCGTCTTGCCTCCTTTCCCGAATCCGATAATGATGGCGTTATAGCGCTGTTGCATGGCATATTCTCCTTGTCGGCAGTTGCGGGCTTTTCAGAAGGTTTTACTTGAAAGTAAATGAGCCGTCATTGCCGTATACGGGTATTCCTTTGAGAAACCATAGATTCTTCTTCTGAGGGTACGCTTCCCGGATCATGTCGTAGGCCGTTTCAGCCCGGCGTCCGGTCCGGCAGAGGAGCAGGACGGAGCCGTCGGCGGGGACTTGACCCATATGTTCGCGCAGTGTCTGGATCGGAAGGAGCAGAGCGCCGGGGACGTGGCCTTGGGCGTATTCCTGCTCGGTACGGACATCGATGACGGTCAGCTTGTCGCCAAGCGTGTCCATCAGCTGCAGGGCTTCAGCCGGGGCGAGCGCGCCGGTCTGCGGGAGTTCGGCGGCGGGGGAGTGGCCGTATGCCGCGAACATGAAAACGCAAGCCAAGAGTACGGCAAACCATTTGGAACGAAGAGAATGCATAGCGACCTCCAGGGGTATGCGGCTGTGGGCAAAATGCCTCTGTTGCTTTTTTATTTAACGCTCATTAAAATACTCGGGTGACCGTTTCTGTCAAGCGGTTTTTGATGGCAAGCGATGAAGGAGTTTGCAATGGGAAGGCCACCATCCTATGATCATACGATGTTACTGCGTGAAATCATTGATTGCCTGTGGGAGCGCGGGTACGCGGCGACGCCCATCAGCGTCATCGTCCAGGAGACGGGAGTCAACGCGGCAAGCCTCTATGCCCGGTTCGGCAGCAAAAAAGGGATCATGCTTGCGGCGCTGGACTTGTATGCCAAGGAGACAATCGACGCGCTTGAAGCCTTGCTGGCCGCGACGCAGCCGGGAGCCGGACAAGTACGCGCCATCTTGGAACATGCCATGGGCAGTTTTGAGGACCCGCGTGCGCGAGGGTGCTTTCTGGTAAACACCATCACCAACATTTCGACGGATACGCCGGATTTCGCAATGGCGGTAGCGGATTATATGGGGCAGATACGCGGCAGAATCAAGGACGCGCTCAAGCATGCGCCGGGCTTGCGGCCAGAGGTGACGCCGGAAGATGCGGCACTGTACGTGCAAGTGCAGGTTTGGGGCCTCAAAGTCATGGCCCGGATGTGCCCTGACAAAGCCGCTGGAAAGGTTGTTGTGAGGCAGACGCTGACAGCGTTGTTTACGGATGAAGCCGTAGCCTCCCTAGAGGCATAAGACGCTCCGCCAGCCTGCCGAATACGGAAAAATTTGATTGAAATAATTTATTTTTTACTCTTTTGGCAAAAGAAATTTTGGGAAGAAGGCACGAATGTTCATATATTCGTGCCTTCTCGTTTTATAGAGTCTTTATCGCCTTATTTAACGTGCGTCACTTGTTTTTATAAACTGGTTTTGTCTTTATAACATGTTTTTTGTTTTAATAAGATTTTCATACCTCTTCACTTTTGTTGAGCCGAATCTTGTAAAGAAAAATATGCGGGTATATAATGTATTCAAAACTGTCAGCGGAATAGGGGAAGGGAGGCCAAAATGAAGATTATCCGGTGTTGCCGTTCCGGCTCTCTCTCTCTCTCTCTCTCTCTCTCTCTCTCTCTCTCTCTCGTAGTGTATTCGGTTCCGCTCGGTGAAAGCCCGCGCCTCTCGGCGTGGGCTTTTTTCATCGGGAAATAACTACATCTTTAACGCCGTAAGTTTCAAATCCATCCTGAGGAGGATGTAATCATGACCTTATCGAGAGGAGCTATCGGGAACCTGGTCAACAGGTACCGTGCCGTCCTGCGGAAGTGTCGCATGATGAACGTATTCGGGTCATTAGCAGTGGCCGGCATGCTTGTCGCGGGAAACGCGGGGTTTGCCGGCGCGGAGGAATTATCAGGCGACATTTCCCCGATATCTTTATCAGGAGATACCCGAAATATTATTGGGGTTGGGGATATAAGTCTCCGGTCGACCGAGCCTGCGCTGCGGTATCTCATCAATGTGTCGGGGCAAGGGCAACTTGATATTTCCATGTCCAACGGCAGTTCGATGGCTGTTGGACATGCTGATGGGATCTATTTAAAGGATTATTCTGACTATGATCAATACGCGTCGGCTTTCCATGTAGCTGGTTCGGGAAGTTCCGGTTCTTTTGTGGGGACAGGAACCTTCTCAATGGTGGGGGGCGGAAAGCTGTTGGGCGTGTGCGCTTTTTTGAGTGAAAGTAAAGGAACGCTGACTCTTTCTGGGGATATTACTGGTGAAGCCGAAGCCGTGATGAACGGCTCCAATGGGTATGCCTCCTTTGCTGCTGCAGCGGCAGGGGGAAATCTGGTTTTTGGAGGGGACAGGACGACATTACGGGCGAAAGCGTCTACAGGGAACAATGCCAATGGGGCCTTCGTCAAGTATGGAGGTATGATTGACTTTGCCAGTAAGTCCGTATTGATTGAATCAAAAAATACGGATTCCAACAGCGTGGGTATCAACTGTGCTGATGGTACGGTCAAAACAAGTGCTGATACGGATCTGGATATCGTGGTGGAGGGAAACAAGGCTACAACGGGTATCCAGCTTACGGCGAGTTCCTCCGATGTGCAGCTTGCCGGGAATCTTGATCTGACGGCAACGCAGACAGGGCAAGATTCTTTTGCTTCAGTACTTGGTATATCAAATGACTCAGGCAAAATGGTCGTCTCTGGCCCTACCTCGTTACGTTTGGCTACCAATGCCCCCTTTGATGCCAAGGGTATTACCGCTTCCGGCAAAGCTGATATGAGCTTTCTTGGGGATGTCGAGATTGCGGTTACGGGTAGCGCATCCGGTAGTGCTCTTTATACGACCTACCGTTATGATTATTCGACTCAAGCCGGTATCTGCCCGGTTATCTCCCTAGGTACCGACGGGAAGGCCGTAACGCTGAATTCTTCAGGTTATGGCATAAATAATCAGGGAGGAAGCGTTTCCCTCACGGGACAGCGAATCAATATAACGGGAAGCACGGGCGTCTTTGTTGAGGGGGGCGGCAATGAGAATGTTTTCGCAGACGTCCGGTTTGATGGGCCTACGACTATAAATGCGGACAAGGCGATTGTCACGAGTATCAAGGCCGGAGAGCAGGTCGGCGCTTCCGTGACCTTTGCCTATAACCCTACGCCGATCAATGTCCCCGTCACGAAGGAAAGCGCGGATTCAAAGGTGAGGGGGAGTGTTACCGGTTCCTCCGGTACAATCAACAAGGAGAACGCAGGTTCTCTTGCATTCTATGGCGATATTTCCAATTTTAGCGGAGTGTTTAATCAAAAGGGCGGAACGACGTTCTTGAGTGAAGGTGCAGCCGGGTATTTTGGCAAGGCGCAGTTAGCCGTGACGGGTGGCGCACTTGTCGCTCCTACCTTGTCCTTCCAAAAGACAGGCAAGCTTACTCTTGCGGGCGGTACGCTGGAAACGGGAACGGGACAGATCTTTACGAGCGCTTTGAACGCGGACGGGGATATGAAGGACCCCGGCGCGGTGAAGCTGAGCGACAGCAATTGGAAGTTTGACTCAGGGGTGATCGCGTTTGATGACGCCAGGTACAACATTGTATACGCCCAGACAGCGGCCGGTCTGCTGGGGGCTGGTAATGTTGCGGCGGACAATGTGTCCGGCTCGGGCTCCGCAAAGGAGATCACGTTCACCGGAACGCTTGTCGAGTTGCCCCCTGGAGATCCTGACAGCTTTGAAACGCTGCAAAAGGCCGTTTTGGATACCGGAATCGACAGCATCAAGCTGGGAAGCGATATCGTTTTATCCAAGCGCTTGCAGGGAACCACACCCGTCGCTCGCTCATTGGCCATCGACGGCAACGGGCACACGATAAGCGGAGCCTACCCGGGCCTGTGGTTCAAGGGGATGGATTCCGGGACTGTTTCCATCCAGAATATTGCCTTTGACGGCTTGAAGACGTCTTCTGGCGACAGATACGAAGGGCCCGTGTCCTTCGGCCCGGCCATTTTCTTTGATATGGGGTACTTTGCCGATAACTGGAAGAGTACCGCAAAGCTGATTATCGGTGACGGCGTCCAATTCAGGAATACGGAAAGCGTAGGTGACGGCGCCGGCGGAGCCGTCAGGACCGCGCACGGCATTGTGGAAATAGGAAACAACGTCGGTTTTATCAACTGTACGGGAGGTTCTGGAGGCGGCCTCTACAGCGAATCGTTTACCACGATCGGCGACAACGTTGTCTTTGAAGGCAACAAGGGCCGCAGAGGCGGTGCGCTGAATGTGGTTGACGATTATGAAGACTACCTCACTGATCCCGACTATGCGTCCGGCGCGCGCCGCGTAAAGTATGTACACATCGGGAAGAACGCCCTTTTCAAGAACAACAGCGTTGAATTGCTGGGTTCCGGAGGGAACGGCGGGGCCATCGAAGTGCAGTCGGGAGAGCTGAGTATCGATGACGGCGCCACGTTTACGGGAAATACCTCCAAGTCCACAGGCGGCGCCATAGCCGTATGCGATTGGAGCCCCCAACTGCCCGCCAAGGCGGTATTGGGATCCGCGGCGTTCACTCAAAACAGCGCGGGAAGCTATGGCGGAGCGATCATCAACGAAGGCGACGTGCGCTTCAACGGTCCTGTCTCGTTTGTTGAGAACACGGCCGACAAGATCGGGGGTGCCGTTTGCAACCTGAATACGCTGAATATGGCGGCAGAATCCACGTTTTCCAAGAATACGGCTGGAGTGGGCGGAGGGCTTTATAACGAAGGGATTGCTTCTCTGGGCAAGGCTTCCTTTATTGAAAAAACGCTGCTGCCGACGGTGGCGGAGCCGTATTCAACGTGCACCAGCTGACGTTTGCCGACGGAGCCGTTTTCTCCGGGAACAGCGCGACGGACGGCGGCGCCGTTTATAACGATTTCTCAGAGGATAAGGACGGCAACGCCGTGAGTGCGGGTTCCCTCGCATTCAACGGCGGAGCGCGCTTCACCGGCAATACGGCCGGCGGGCTTGGCGGAGCCATCTACAACACCCGTTCCATTACCCTCAATCCCGGCGCGGGGCAGGAGATCGTGTTCAGCGGGAATACGGACTCCACGGGCTCGAACGCGATCTTCATGGGCGACGGTTCCAGTCTGGACATCACGGGAGACGGCAAGGTCGTCTTTGATGATGCGCTGTCGTCTCAAAGCGCAACGCCGGCCCTGAAGAAGACGGGGAGCGGGGAACTGCTCCTCAACGCCTCAATGGGCGGCTTCCTGGGCACGGCTTCTTTCGAGGGCGGGCTTACGAGCATTGCCGAAAAGTGGCTCATCAAGAACCTGGTCACCATCGCGGGCGGCAAGCTGAAGATGCCCGAGTTCTCCTTTGCGTCGCAGGACGCGGAGAACGCCGTTACGGGCGGCAAGCTGGTTCTGGCCGGCGGCATCCTGGAGACGGGGACAGGGCAGATCTTCGCCAACGGCCTGAATGCCGAAGGCGACGCCAGAAATCCCGGCTCCGTGAAGCTGAACGGAGACAACTGGAGCTTTGATTCCGGTTTGATTGCGTTCGACGACGCCAAGTACAACTTGACCTATGCCCAGGCCGCGGCCCTGTTGTTGGGAGCCAGCAACGTCGGGGCGGAGGCGTCCTGCTCGGGTTCCGCAAAGGAGATCACGTTCACCGGGACGTATGTGAACATTCCCAATCCGGGGCCCCTTTCTCCGTATTATTATACGGGGAACAAGTCCGATGCCGCTTCGGACGGAACCGTGGGAGGATGGCTGGACAGCTCCGGGGTTCCTATCGCGATCGCGGACGTCATCACCGTGAAGACGGACCCGGGGCAGGCGAGCGAGTACCGTTTCCTGTCCGGGGTCTATGACGGCAGCAAGACGTCAGATGCCAGCGACACGTATGCGTGTCTGATCCACGGCGGCGATTCCGGGGTGCGCGTCACGTCGGACGGGCCTCTGACCATCCAGAACTGGGGCACCGGGCTGATGCCTTACCACGCGTCGGTCGCCTCTTCGAGTGGGGAAATCCTTTTTGGCGACAACGTGTCGCTCCTCAACAACCATTCGGCCGGGGATGCCACCAAGGGCGGCGGGGCTATTTTCTCCAAGAAGGGCGTGGCGTTTGGTGACAATGCCGTCCTGTCCGGCAATTCGACCGCGCTGGCCATAGGCGGCGGAGGCTACGGCGGCGGGGCTATTTTCCTGGATGGAAAGGGCGCTGTCCGCTTCGGCAAGAATGCGGTCATTGCAAACAACGAGAGCTACCATTACGGCGGTGCGATATACAGTCTGGGCTCCGTGAGCATGGGAGAAGGGGCCATTGTCCGAGGCAATACGACTTCGTACATGGGCGGTGCGATTGCCGTAACCGGCGCGTTGAGCCTCGGAACCGGTTCCGTTGTGGAATCCAACCAGGCCCAGGCGGGCGGAGCCGTTTACTCCACTGGGCAGGTAAGTGCGACAGGCACGACGTTCAGAAAGAACGTGGCCACGTCGAACTACGGCGGCGGCATCTATAGCGCCGGGGGCTCGATAGTCCTCGTCGACTCCCGGATGGAAGAGAATAAGGCCGCGGGAGGCGGGGCCGTCCTTCTCGCCGGCGGCGGAACCGCGAGTGTCACGGACACGACGTTCGCCGCGAACACCGCCACGAACGGCGGAGCGTTCTTCATTGACAAAAACGGCATGCTGACGACTACTTCCGGCGAAGCGGGGAGTGACGCGGGCACGCTGTTCGAGGGGAACAGCGCAACCACGAACGGTGGCGCCGTTTATGTCGAGAACGGTACCGTGGATCTGGGAAGCGGAACGAGGCTGCAAGGCAACCAGGCCGTCAAGGGCGGAGCGATTTACGTACTGGGTGGCAAGGATGCCTCCGCGAAGCTCACGTTTGTCGACACAGTTTTCGGAAAGAACAACGGCACCTACGGCGGGGCTGTGTACTCGTCGGCGAGCGTTGGCGGTACGGTGAATGTAGCCGCCTCGGATGTGGTATTTGAGGGCAATACCGCCACCTCGGGCGGTGCCGTCTATTTGGGCGGCAGCGGCACCTCGGATATCGCGTTTACAGATGCCGTATTCAAGGAAAATCAGTCCAATACCGGCAACGGTGGGGCCATCTATTCGGGGATCAGCGGTAGTTCGAATCTCGCCATTGCGGACAGTAGCTTCGAGGGCAACAGCGCCGGCTATGGGGGCGCCGTATTCAATAACGGCCAGCTGACCACTTCCGGCAACGTGGTCTTTTCCGGGAATGGGGCAACCTATGGCGGTGCCGTTTATAACTATTTTACCTCGACTACGGATGGTTCCCTCGTATTCAACGGCGGAGCGCGCTTCACCGGCAATACGGCCAGCGGGCTTGGCGGGGCCATTTACAACACCCGTTCCATTACCCTCAATCCCGGCGCGGGGCAGGAGATCGTGTTCAGCGGGAATACGGACTCCACGGGCTCGAACGCGATCTTCATGGGCGACGGTTCCAGTCTGGACATCACGGGAGACGGCAAGGTCGTCTTTGATGATGCACTGTCGTCTCAAAGCGCAACGCCGACCCTGAAGAAGACGGGGAGCGGGGAACTGCTCCTCAATGCCTCGATGGATGGTTTTCTGGGAACGGCTGCCTTTGAGGACGGGCGCACGGAAATTGCTCAGAAGTGGCTCATCAAGAATACGGTGATCATTACGGGCGGCAGATTGAAGATGCCTGCGTTTTCCTTTGTTGCCCAAGGTGAAGGGAACAATGTCGCTGGCGGCAAGCTGATCCTTGCTGGTGGCATCCTGGAGACCGGAACGGGACAGATCTTCATAAACGGATTGAACGCGGAGGGGGATAACAAGGATCCCGGTGCCGTAAAGCTGAGCGGAGACAATTGGAGCTTTGATTCTGGACTGATAGCGTTCAATGACGCTCTGTACAACCTTACGTACGCTCAGGCAGCGGCTGATTCATTGGGAGCGAACAACGTAGAAGCGGGTGAGGGGGCTGGCTCCACCTCCGCGAAGGAGATCACATTCATCGGAACGGGGTATGTAGATCCTGTCCCAGATCCGGTTCCCCCTGTGGAGCCTGACCCAGATCCGGTTCCTCCTGTAGATCCTGTCCCAGATCCGGTTCCCCCTGTGGAGCCTGACCCGACTCCCCCCGCTCCTGAACCGAAGCCCGATGAAGATCGCACGGGAAAGGTCTCCGTTGACGAATTGAACAACAACCACGCCAACAACATTGTTCTTGGCAATGTGACCATCACTACCGGCACAAGTTCGGATTCGGGCAAGGATTTCGTTGTCGGCGCGAGTGCGAAGGACGACAAGACGGACTCGATAAGCGGCAGCATTGGTGGGAAGAACATCGATCTCGGTTCCTCCGGTCGGAATATCTCCGTAGTGGGCGGCCATTATCTGACATTGGTTGGAGGTTCCTCCGATACGCCTTTGGTCACGGCAGGGGGAAATCCCGTCAATGTTCATGTAGGAGGTACTGGGGAAGGGGCATTCGGTGTGCTGAACCTCGGCACGCCGGTCATGGATTCCGGCGGCACGCTCTCGGGAAATATAGAAATCGCCGCGGCGAGCACCGTCAATGTCCGTGCGGGAACGCACGTCATCACGGGTGAAGCCAATGAAACCACCGGCACGGCGGACGTCGCCGGGATGAACAACAACGGCGGCACGATCAACATTGCCGAGGGGGCACATCTCCAATCGACGATACGTCAGGCCGATGGGCAGACGAATGTTTCCGGCAAGCTGACTTCCGCTTCTGTCGAACTTTCCGGAGGTGCCCTGAATGTCTCCGGCGCTGTGGATTCTTCGTCCGTCACAGCCTCCAAGGGAGATATCAAGGTTGCGGGAACGCTGGCGGCGGACGTCTTGACCACATCTTCCGATGTCCAGCTCAACATCGGCGATCAAGGGAGCGCCGGTAGAGTGGTCGCCCGTCAGGCTCAGTTGCAGGGCGGCAGGGTATTCCTTGATCCCGCGTGGAAGGGCAATGATGCATTGGCTGATGCGTCGCACGGCGTCTTCACCTTTGTGAACAATGAAATAGACGGGTTGCTCACGGCGGGGCAGAATTCCCTGCTCGTGTTGGGTGACACGGATACCGGTTGGGCGCTGGACGCGTTCGGCAGATCCAGCCTCCAGTGGGGACAGAACGGCGTAACCGCCGCGCTGGCTATCCGGAAGCCGCAGACGTTGAACGGTACGCTAGGCGCGGTGATGGTGGACGGAACCAAGACCAGCGCTCCGGTATTGACTCCGAATACGGCGACTTTCGCTGACGGTTCTTTGCTGCTCGTTGACGGGAGCGGTCTCAACGGCGCCGCGGCGTTGACGTCCCAGGGCGGGACGCTGAATGTGGATGCGGGCGCCAAGCTGCTTATCGACAACATCACGCAGGGCGAATACGCGATTACGTCCGGATTCTCGGTCAGCAACGTGCAGGGCTGGAACGGAGACAACCTTTCCACGCCGGATAATCTCATTGGGCTTGTGCTGGGCAAGGATGCCGACGGTTCGATGAAGGTACAGGCCACAGCCCGGCGCTCGTCCGATGTTTTCCGGGGGCTTTCCCTCGTCAACACGATGGATGCCATCTGGGGCAAGGGGCTGAACGACACCGAAAGCGGCAACATGGGCATCCGGTTCCTCTCTCGGGCGGTCAATGAAAACCATCTGCCCAAGGCGGACACGGTGCATACTGTTGACGGCGCGGCGCAGATCGCCGTGGCCGGAGGCGTGCAGGGTATGGCCGTCGCGGCGGCGGATGCCCCGGTTCGGGCGATTCAGGATCACGCGTCGCTTTCACATATGACCACCACGCGTGAAGGGGCCATTCGTAAGGACGGATTGAACCTCTGGATCAATGCCCTGTATGGAGCGGAACACGCGCGCAATTTGGGCGCGGGCTCTCTTGATGGCGGCTATAATGCCGATTTCGGCGGCATCGTCTTTGGCGGCGACTACGCGTTCGGCGATTTCCGGGTCGGCATGGCCCTGAACGCCGGAAGCGGTACGGCCCGTTCCCGTGGGGATTTCAACGCGACCAAGAATGATTTCGATTTCTGGGGCATGAACTTGTACGGGAGCTGGTCGCGGGATCAGTTCAATATCGTGGGCGATCTCGGTTATTCCGCCAACAAGAACGAGGTGAAGCAGGATCTGCCCACAACCATGCAGCTCGGCCAGCTCAGGGCCGATGTGGATACGGGCGTGCTGACGGCGGGTCTGCGCGGCGAATACCGGTTCGAAACGGATTGGGCCGATGTGACGCCGCATGTCGGGGTACGATACTACAACCTGCGGGCGGATGGGTTCACATCTCGGATCGACGGTCACGACGTGTTCCGCGTGGGACGCGATACGCAGGAGATCTGGACATTCCCGATCGGCGTGAGCTTCAGCCGCGACTTTGAAACGTCGTCCGGCTGGAAGGTGAAGCCGAAGGCCGACCTTTCCGTAGCGCCCGCTGCGGGTGATCTCAAGGCAAAGACCAAGGTCCGGGTGCCGGGCGTCGCGGCTTCCGATACGATCAAGGCCCGGATGATGGACAGCGTATCCTTTGACGGCACGCTCGGGCTTGAGGTGCAGAAGGACAACATCTCGTTCGGCCTCGACTACGGCATCCGCGCTTCGGAGCATAAGGCGGGACATGGCGTGAACGTGAGCTTCACCTACAAGTTCTAACCTCCCAATCAGAAACAGAAAGCCCGGCGGTCGGAGAATATTCCGGTCGCCGGGCTTTCTGTTTCGGTGAGTGGGGGAAGGAGGAACCTCCCGGCCTTTGGGAAGCCGGGAGGCCCGCTTTTGGGGGAGGAGGGAGAATCAGAAGCGTCCGCGCAGGGCCTTTTCCATCCGGTCCATGGCGATGCTCAGGTTTTCATACGAATTGGCGTAGGAGATGCGGAGGTGCTCCTCATCCCACGGCACGATGGCAAGCCCCGCGTCAAGCAGAAATTCGGCGGCCTGCATGGGCGTTCCCAGACCGGGGATGCTTACCATGATGTAAAACGCTCCCTTGGGGCGTACGAAGGAAACGCCGGGCATGGCGGCCAGCCGGTCGAGCAGCATGAGCCGCCTGCGATCCAGTTCTTTTACCATATCCGCAATGTGTCCCTGCGGGCCGCGCAAAGCGGCGACGGCCCCCACTGCGCATAGGTGCAGGGGCACATGGCGGAATACTGATGCGCGCAATAGATGGGGGCTATGAGCCGTTCCGGACCCGCCGCGTACCCGATGCGCGAGCCTGTCATGGCATAGGCTTTGGAAAAGCCGTTCAGGACGACGGTACGTTCGCGCATACCGGGCAAAGAGGCGATGCTGATGTGTTCCTCGCCGTCAAAGATGATCTTCTCATTGATTTCGTCGCTGACGACGATGAGGTCATGCTTGATCGCCAGATCCGCGATGCCTTGCAGCGTTTCGCGCGGATAAACCGTTCCTGTGGGGTTTTGGGGTGAGTTGATGAGGATGAGCTTGGTCTTCGGGGTGATATGACGCTCCAGAACATCGGGTTCGGGCTGGAAGCCCTTGGCCTGTTCCGTGGGCACGAATACCGGGACGCCGCTCGCCATGTGTACGCAACTGCCGTAGCTCAGAAACGCGGGGGCGGGTATGAGCGCCTCGTCGCCGGGATTGAGCAGGGCGGCCATGCTCAGGTGCAGCGCTTCGGAGACGCCCGCCGTGATGACGATTTCGGTTTCCGGGGCGTAGTCGAGCCCGTTTTCGCCTTTCAGCTTGCGGGCCACTTCCTGCCGCAGTTCAAGGAGGCCGTAATTGGAGGTGTAGTGAACCTGCCCGTCGTCGACGGCCTTCTTGACGGCTTCGTTGATGTGCGGCGCGGGGAGGAAGTCCGGGCGGCCCATGACCATGTTGATGATGTCCTGCCCGGCGCGCTGTCGGGCTTCCGCCGCGTCGAAAAAGGCGCAGAGGCTGGAAAAGGGGATGTGTTCCGTGCGAAGTGCGAGTTGCATTGCGGTCTCCTTGAAGCGTGAGGGAGGACTAGGCCGTCTGCCGGAATCCGGCGGGACAGTAGTAGCGTTGCAGACAGTAGACGATGATGAAGAGGCCGATGCCCGCGAAGTCCCAGATATGGCCGGGAATGAACAGCAGGAGCGCGCCGCCCAGCAGCAGGATGCGTTCGAGCAGCGTGGTCCGGCGCATCAGGTAGTTCTCCCAGACCGCCGCGAAAGCGATGAGGCCGAGCATGACGGTAACGAAGGTGAGCGCGATGTCGAACAGGCTCGACTGAAGCAGCAACGCGGGGCGGTAGTAGAAGAGAATAGGAAGGATATACAACGCCTTTGCGTATTTGAAGGCCGTAAACATGGTCTTCATGGGGTCGGCGTTGGCGATGCCCGCGCCCACGATGGAGGCGAGGCCCACCGGAGGCGTGATTTCCGAGTCGATGCTGAACCACATCATGATGAAGTGGGCGGTCATCAGCGGAAAGCCCATATCCGCCAGCGCGGGGCCTACGGCAATGGCGGTGACGATGTAGGCCGGTCCGCTGGCAAGGCCCATGCCGAGGATCATGGAAATGAGGCCCACGAGCAGGATGGCGACGAGAGGGCTGCCGTTGGCGAGGGTCGTGAACAGCCACGAGAGCTTGAGCCCGACGCCCGTCAGGCCGACGAGCGAGAGGATGATGCCGATGCAACCCACGAGGCTGCCGATGCCGAGCGAGTAGCGCCCGCCGAGCACCATCGCTTCATACAGCATCTTGAAGTCGACCTTACGGCTCTTGATGCTGTGGATCACGATGAGGGTGATGATCCCGCCGAGCGCGGACATGCCCGGCGAATACCCGAAGGCCATGATCACGATGATGACCATGATGGCGACGAAGAAGTGCCACCCCTCGCTGCAAACGGTCCGGGCGGAGGGGATGTGATGATCCTTCATTTGCCCGATGTTGTGCTTTTTGGCTTCAAAATGGATGAAGGCCATCAGCGTGATGTAATACAGGATGATCGGGCCGGTGGCGACGGTCACGATGGTCAGGTAGGGGATCTGGGTGAATTCGGCCATAAGGAAGGCCACGGCGCCCATGATGGGGGGCATGATCTGCCCGCCCGTGGAGGCGGCGGCTTCGATGGCGCCCGCCACATGAGGCCGGTAGCCGACCTTCTTCATCATAGGGATGGTCAGCACGCCGGTGGAAGAGACGTTGGCCACGGCGCTGCCGGAGATGGAGCCGAGGAGCGCGCTGCCGATGACGGCGGCCTTGGCCGGTCCGCCCACGGTATTGCGGGTGAGCGCGAAGGCCAGACGGATGAAGAAATCCCCGGCTCCGGACTTTTCCAGAAAAGCGCCCATGAGGATGAACGGGGCCACGTATTGGATCATCATCTTGGCGGAAAGCCCGTAGTAGCCTTCCATGCCCGCATAGACCTGCGTGACCACCGCTTCGAGATCGAAGCCGCCGTGCCCGAAGTGCCCGGGGATGACGAATCCGTACAGCGAATAGAGGATGAGGACGATGGACACCAGCGTCAGCGACCAGCCGATGACCCTGCGCCCGACCTCAAGGCCGAGGAACAGCATCAGGCAGCCGAAGAAGATATCCATTTCCGTCAACATGCCCAGCCGCATGAAGCGATCCAGATATTCCCAGATGGCGTAGGCCGAACCGGCGATGCTGCCGATGATGAGCAGCCAGTCCACAAGGGAGACGTGGTTGACCTTCGGCTTTTTTTCGAAGGGGTAAATGACCAGCGTCATACAGAAGACGGTCATGATGTAGAGGCCGTGCTTCCACATCACGTCGGCGCTGACGTAGACGGTCCAATAGATTATAAGCGCGGATATGGACGCAAGGCAGATATTGACGATCCGTTCTGGGGTGCCGGTAAAGACGCGTTCCTTTTCCTTGCCTTCTTCGGCAATAAGCGGCTCATGGAGAGGCGTTTCGTTCATGGTATTCCTCGGCAGGCTTTCCGTAAGGGAAGGGGGAAGGCGCCTCCGAGGCTCCCCGGAGGCGCCGAACGAATGTAAATCAATCCTTGATGAGGCCTATTTCGCGGAAATAACGTTCCGCGCCGGGATGCAGGGGGATGGGCTTGTAGCTGACGGCAAGGTTGGGGCTCATGCTCTTGAGCGCGGCGATGACGTTGCCCAGATAGTCGACGCCTTCCTGGCTGTAGACGGTCTTGACGATTTCATAGACAAGGTCGTCCGGCAGGTCGGCCCGGCAGGCGAACATGGCGCCCGTGCCTACGGTTTCGATGGGCTGGTCGATGCCGTTGTAGGCTCCCTTTTCGATGGTGGTAGGCAGGTATTGGGGGTACTTCTGCATCATGTCGGCGCGTGCTCCCGGCAGGAATTCGAGGATATGCACGGGACGCAGGATGGAGAGTTCGGAGATCTGCGGCGAGGGGATGGACGACAGTTCCACGGCGACGTCCACCTGTCCGGTCTTGACCGCTTCCATGGCTTCGCTGGCGGGCAGGAACAGCACCTTGCCGAAATCCTTCTTGGGATCAAGCCCATTGGCTTCGACCCAGCGGAAGAAGTCGAGATGCATGGTGCCGCCGGGAGCGCCCACGCTGAGGGTCTTGCCCTTGAGATCCTTGAAGGTGCGGATGCCCGAGGACTTGAGGGTGTAGGGCTGGGCGGCCTGCATGTACAGGATGCCCATGCCGCGCATGTTCCGGTACTGCTTCTTGTAGGGGGCCTTGCCTTCCCACGCCAGTGGCGGGTCCTGCGTATTGAGCATGGCGAAATCGGCCTTGCCCTGCTCCAGCCTGTTGATGCTCTCCACGACGCCGGCGGCGGAGATCGCGGTAATGCTGATGCCGGGGATCTTTTGCGAGGCGAAACCCGCGATGCCGCTGCCTACGGCGAAAAAGCCTCCGCCCACGGAGCCGGTGGAGAAGGTGAGCTTGAGAGGCTCGGCCTGTGCCGTTCCGCCGCAGAAGGCGGTCAGGGCAACGATGAGAGCTGCCAGTGTACGCTTGAGCATGATGATCCTCCTGAGAAACGCGGTTTGACGTGAATGAGAAAACCGGGTGGCTGCCTTGGCCTGCTGGAGGTGGACGAAATCTCGCCCTTCATGAATCTTTAAGTGTATACTACTGGTAATATCACAAGGCTGTAAAGGTTTTTTATCTACTTTTTATTCAGTTTTTTCAAAAAGATATATTCTTATATTCGGCAATGGGAGAAGACCCCGGCCGATATTCCGGCGGGTTCCCGAAAGGCTTGGGAGATGGTGCGTCAGCCCTTTAGGATGGGCCCGCGGGGAGGAAGCGGCCGGGAAGGGCTCCCGTGATTTCGCCGCGTTTCCGGATGATTTCCCCCGGCGGAGGACGGTCACGGGACCGCCGAGGCATTGTCTGCCCATAAAGATGCTGGAACCCACCGCGAGATGGGGATTGCGCTCGGGTACGGTCCGGGGCCATCCCGGAGCGACAAGAACCATATCGGCGTCGGAACCGGGCCGCAGTGTTCCTTTTTGCGGGTAAAGTCCGAATGTTTTCGCCGGATTCTGGCTCATGATCCTGACGAAATCCGTGACGGCGATGCGCCCCCCTGTTGATGCCCTCATCCCACGTCACGCCGAACGGGGTTTCCACGCCGGGCGTGCCGTGCGGAGCCCTGTCCCCGGCGATGAGTATGCCCAGCGCCCTGAGTGCGCCGGAATCAACGATGATACCGTTTTTGACAAGCACTGTTCGCATGGGATCCCCCGCTTGTTGCAGAACCGGTTCAAGGCCGGGAAACGTCAACACCCCATGCCGCCTTGATCCAACAATCCGAAGTGCGCGGATCGGAAAACCTTTTTGGGAACCAGCCGCCTTGGCTCCGCCTTTCGGAAACCGCCTCGAGAGGGCCACTCCCTGATCGCCCTGCCGGGCCCCGTACCCGTCATGACGCCGTTTCCGACGATGAACGCCCCGTTCTCCAGAACATGGGGCATCCCGGCGGGATGGACGCGGGGATTGTCGCAGCCGTTGGTGTCCAGCACGGTCCGCTCGTTGAAGGCCACGAGATCCGCGTCAAATCCGGGCAGGGTGACGCCCTTGTGCGCCAGCCGGATCTTGCGGGCCGGTTAGCGAAGTCATCTTGCGGATGGCCTCTTCCTGCGACAGCACACCCAGTTCGCGCGCGTACCTCCCCAGAATATGGGGATAGGTCGCATAGGGGCGGGGGACATGCCGTCCAGCCCGAGGTTTTCGGTGGCCACGCCCTGCATGGTTTTGCAGTCGGTGGGTTCGCCGGAAAGCAGCGGACGTTCGGAATGGCTGTGCCCGTCGACGAAGCCGGGGCAGAGGATGCCGCCTTCCAGATCGATCGTGTGCCGGGAGAGTGGCTTGGTGGTGCGGGGGAGCACGGCGGCGACGAAGCCGTGCACACCGAGGGAGCCCCAGAACCACGGGGTGCCCGTGCCGTCCACGATCCGGGCGTTGCAAAAGAGCGTATCAAACATGGGATGCCTCGCAGAAAGAAGGGGAAACGGCCCGGAGCGGCGGGGGGAGCCGCCGATCCTGTCCGTACGGCCCGCCGGGAATTATGGGGTCGGGCCGTGCGGGGGATGCCCTACAGCCCGAAGGAACGCCCGGCGTCGAAGGCCCTGACGTTCAGGTCGCGTACCTTGGGGGCGACGGTGTCCGCCACGGCGGAGCGCCAGACGTCCCCGTCCCCGCCCACGAGCAGGGACAGCTTGCCCATGATGATGCTGTTGAATACACGGGCGTTGCCCATATCCACGGCCATGGGGGTGGCGGGGAGGACGTGGAGCGCGGCGCAGCGTTCCCGCATGGTGTTCCGGATGCCTTCCACGGCGGGGTATTCGGCCTGACCCGAGCTGACCGCCACGGGATCGATGCGCCAGTCGTTGGCGAGGATCACGGTGTCCGGGTTGGTGGCCATGCCGGCGCAGGCCCTCGAGCCATTCGAAGCTCATGTAATAGTCGGCGGAGCCCCGGTCGATCATGGGCGCGCGGACGTTTTCGCTCCAGATGATGTGGCTGACCACGGAGCCGCCGCGCACGGCCAGCCCGAGGATGTCGGATTTCTTCGCGTCGTAGCTGAGCCGGAGCCCTACTTCGGCGAGCACGTCGCTGGCGAGGATGGTTCCCTGCCCGCCGACCCCGGTGATGAGGAAAACGGGTTGTTTCATGGATGCGCTCCTTATGCGTTGTTCCGGGCCGGAGATGGCGTGGTACGGGACAGATCTGGGCGCAGACGCCGCAGCCGACGCAGGTCACGGGTTCGATGCGGGCCTTGCGTTTTCCGGTTTTGGGATGGACGGCGTCGGAGAGCACGACGGAGGGGCAGCCGCTCTGGATGCACTTGCCGCAGGCGATGCACTTGTCGGCATCCACCACGCGGGCGGGCTTGGGGCTGCGGGAGACGAACACACAGTCCCCGCGCGTGATGAGCACGGAAACCCCGTCGTAGGCGGTGCACTCTTCAAGCGCCTTGCGGACTTCCTTCGAGTCGAACGCATCCGCGGTGAGCACCTTTTCCACGCCGCAGGCGCGGCACAGCCCGGCGATGTCCACGGGCTCCACGGTGCCGACAGAGCGCCTGGAAAGGCCGGGGTTGTCCTGATGCCCGGTCATGGCGGTGGTGCGGTTGTCCATGATGATGACCGTGCCCTTGCCCTTGTTGTGGACCATGTTCAGCAGCGGCGCGACGCCCGCATGGAAGAACGTGCCGTCGCCGATGGTGCACACGGCGGGCTCGGGCAGGCCGGACAGCCCCATGCCGTGCAGTACGCCCACGCTCGCGCCCATGGCGCCCATCGTATGCTGGGCATTGAAGGGCGGCAGGGTGCCGAGGTTGTAGCAGCCGATGTCGCCCGCCACCGGCACCTTCATCTGGGAAAGGTTGTAGAACGTGGAGCGGTGCGGGCAGCCGGAGCACAGCAGCGGGCTGCGGCTGGGGAGGGATTCGGACGTGTCGCTGAACGCGGGGGCCGTATCTTTAAGGATGCCCGCCTTGCGGCAGCTTTCGGCGATGTCCTCCGGCAGCAGTTCGCCGCAGATGGAGAAAATGTCCTTGCCCGCGCGTCGATGCCCATAGCCCGGATCTGCTCTTCCATGAAGGGGTCAAGCTCCTCCACGACGATGACGTTGCGCACGCCTTCCGCGAATTTGCGGATAAGCTTTTTCGGCAGGGGATAGCACATGCCGAGCTTGAGGATCGAGGCTTCGGGGAAAACCTGCCGGACACGTATTCGTAGAGGATGCCCCCGGCGATGAAGCCGTATTCGCGGTCGCCCCATTCGATGCGGTTGCCGGGCCACGTGTTGCTCCATTCCTCGATGTCCAGCAGGCGCTGTTCAAGGATGTAGTGCCGCTTGCGGGCCCACGTGCACATGCAGTTATACTTCTCCATGTTGCGGGGGAAGGGGCCGACCTCGCTTCCCGTAGGAGCCGGGGGCGCCGAGCTCCACCACGGACTTGGAGTGCGAGGTGCGCATGGTCGTGCGGATGACCACCGGCGTGTCGAAGCGCTCGCTGATGGCCACGGCTTCGATCATGAAATCCTTGCATTCCTGACTGTCGCAGGCTCCAGCATGGGGAACTTGCCGAGCTTGGCGTAATGGCGGTTGTCCTGCTCGTTCTGTGAACTGAACAGGCCCGGATCGTCCGCCGTGACCACCACGAGGGCGGCTTCCGCGCCCGTGTAGGCGGTATAGAACAGCGAATCGGACAGGACGTTCATGCCCACCTGCTTGGTGGTCACGAGCGCGCGGCGCCCGGAATAGGCCGCGCCCGCGGCGGCGTCCATCGCCACCTTTTCGTTCACCGACCATTCCGAATAGATTTCTTTGTACTTGCTGACGTTTTCAAGGATCTCGGAACTGGGTGTCCCCGGATAGCCGCAGGCGATCTCTATGCGCGCTTCCAGCGCTCCCCGTGCGAGGGCCTCGTTGCCGGACAGAAGTTTCTTCATCGGCTTTTCTCCATCAAGATTAGTCGGTTTCCCCGCAATGCCGTGCCGGAGCCACCTGCATCACGATGTCCACAATGCGTACGCCTTCCCCTTCCGGCAGCACCATGACCGGGTTCAGGTCGAGCGAAACGAGCCTGTCGCCCAGCGCATGGGCCATCCGCCCAAGGCGGACAAGCGTTTCCTCCAGCGCGGCTATGTCGGCGGGTTGTTTGCCGCGGAACCCCTGAAGGAGTTTGGCGGCTTGGAGACGGCCGATCATGGCTTTCGCGCCTTGCGGGGGAGAGCGGGGCCAGCTCAAGCGAAACGTCGCGCAGCAGCTCACGAAACATGCCGCCGAGCCCCACCATGACCGCCGATCCGAAGGCCGGATCGCGGTTGACCCCGGCGATGGTTTCCACGACGTCGTCGGTCACCATGCTTTGGATGAGCATCCCTTCCCGGCGGGCATCGGGGTGGTGGAGGTTCATGGATCGCTCAAGTTCGTCCCATGCCTGCCGCAGGGCCCCCGCGTCAGCTATATTGAGCTTGACGAGCCCGGTTTCCGTCTTGTGCGTGATGTCCGGCGAGATGCCCTTGAGCGCCACGGGATAGCCGATGGCTTCGGCGGCGGCCTTTGCTTCTTCGGGCGTTTGGGTCAGGCGTTCGCACAGGGCCGTGATGCCGAAGTGGGCGAGAACCCGCGTCGACAACGCGTAGGGGACGATGCCGCCGCAGGTGTCCAGCTCGGCAAGGAGATCGGTTGGAAGGGGAAGGGGGGGGGGTCCGTTTCTTCAGGAAGGGCCCTGTTCCAGTCCAGCCATGCCGCGACGGCCCCGACGCCTTCGGTGCTGCCTTGCAGGGCGGGGACGCCGCCGTCATCAAGGATTTTGCGGATGGATGGATCTATCCCGCCGGAAATGTTGGATACGACGACCACGGGCTTGCCCGAGTCCGCCCGTGCCCGCACTGCTGCTGCGGCCACGTCGGAGAACTGGGCGATCTGTTCGTCCGCCATATTGGAGGGCATGTCCTGCGAGACGATAAGCAGATCCACGGCGGGCTCCCGCGCGAGGATGCTGAGGCTGGCGGGGTAGGCTTCGCGAGGTCGCCGCTTGCCCCATGCGTCCAGCGGGTTGGCGAGGGGGCATAAGGCGGCAGCACGTTGCGGAGCCCGGCCTTCCCTCTTCGGAAACGGGGGGGAGGGAACTCAAGCCCGTAGTCGGAGCAGATGTCCGCGAGCATCCCCATTTCGCCGCCGGAAACGGTGCTCATGCCTACGCGCCGCGAGGTCGGGGAGCCCCCCGCAACCCCTGAAAAGAGGATGGAGGTTTCGAGCAGCTCGTCCAGCGTGTTGACCCGGATGACGTGCCAGCGCCGGAAAAAGGCGTCGAGTATCCGGTCGCTTCCCGCGATGGCCCCGGTATGGGTGGCCGCCACGCGGCAGGCGAGTTCCGAGCGCCCGACCTTGAGCGCGATGACGGGCTTTCCCGCGCCACGGGCCCGGCGGCACGCGTCCGCTACGCCTTCGGGATCGCGGATGGTTTCCACGAACAGGGCGATGACGGCGGTTTTGGGGTCATCCACAAGGTAATCCATGTAGTCGGCGAGCCCGAGGGCCGCTTCGTTGCCGGAGGAAATGAGGCGGGAGAACCCGGCTTCCCGGGGCGAGTTGCCGAGCGCCAGCAGCACCGCGCCGCTCTGGGCGATGACGCCGATGCTGCCCTTGCGGAAGGCGCGGGGGAGGGAGCGCTGTACATGCCGACTCCGTCCGTGATGTTGGCGTAGCCGACGCAGTTGGGGCCGCAGAAGAGCAGGCCCGTTTCCCGGCAAAAATCACGGATTTCCCGCTGCATGGCCGCTCCTGTTCGCCGGTTTCGGCAAACCCGCTGGCAAAGGCCCATACCCCCTTGACGCCGCGTGCGTGGGCCGTCTTCAGGATGGGAAGGATGGCCTTGTCCCCGAGCAGGACGGCGGCGCAGTCCACGGGGCCGGGATCGTCTCCAATGAGGGGTGGCAGGGGTAGCCCAATACATCTGCGTACTTGGGGTTGACCGGATGGGTGGTTCCCGCGAACCCGAGGCGCTGGAGATTCCTGATGACGATGGAACCCGCTCCGCCTTTGGGGGATGCCCCGATGACGGCAATGGAATGTGGGGAAAAGAGAGGCGAGAGCTTCCACGGAGAGCGTTTCACGATGACCTCGTCTTTTTAAAATCCACAATATGAAATCAAGTCTGTAATTCGAAGCTAATTGATATGACTAAAGCTTGTCAATGGATCAAACTTAAAAATAAACTCATAAAAAATATTTTTGATAATATCAGTGATGATACTTGACATGAATCTATTGATATGATTTTTTGAGCGCAACGGAACGGTATACGCCGGATCGTCGCGGGATGCCTCAAATGCCGAGAGGCGACGCATTCCACGTGCGGTACGGGAATGGCCGGAATGATTCCCCGGCCTGTTTGCAACATCAACCAAGGAGCCGGTCATGCCTCCCAAACTTCCTGATTTTGCGAATATTTCCGAAAGACTGCGCAAAGCTCTTCGTCTGGAGCACCGGATTGTCGTCATTGGCCTGTCCGATACCCCTCCCGCCAACCTGCCCCATTATGAGGGTGAACCGCTCAAGGCTTGCCAGATGCTGGACACGGTGCGCTTTGAAGGGAAATCGTTCTATACGGTTCAGAACGATCACTATGAATGCAAGAACGCCATTCGTTGGCTTGGCTTTGATGAAAGCTACGAAGGCCATTTCAGCGGCGAATGGGCTACGGGCGACTATCCCGACAACGGGCGTGCCTTGTTCCGGGCTCCCGCTTTTTCCCGCAGAATGTATGAAGAATCCCCGAAAGTGCGCGTGGGTACGGTGAAGTGCGCCTATTACATGCCGCTGGAAAAGGCCAATGAGGGCCCGGCACGTGGGGACGAGGTGGCCATCTTCGTACTGAATCCGCGTCAAGCCATGTATCTGGCCCGCGGCACCCTGTATTCCCGTGGCGGCATCTGCTACGGCATGACCGGCCCCGGCACCTGCCAGAGCGTCATCGCCGGCCCGTTCTGTACCCGTCAGCCCATGTATTCCCTCGGCTGCTTCGGCGCCCGCCAGTTCATGAAGATCACCGGCAATGAAATGTGGTTCGGCGTCCCGATCGAACAGCTTGCCCTGTTGGCCGACGACGTCGAGCTGCTGCTCGAACGCCGCCCGGACCTCAAGGCGCAGATGGATGAGCCGTTCGATCAGGTCCATGTCGTCACGCAGCACGAGCTGGATGTACAGAAGGCGAAGGGCAAGCTGATCACCAAGAACAAGTAGTCGTGTTCCGGCTACGTCCGGACAATGTGTCGGCTTCCGCTTGGAGAGGCCTTCCGGGGAAGGGGATGTTGCCCTGTTTTTCTCCGGAAGGCCTTGGTATGTATAGAATACAGTATAGTGTATATTCCTTTGACAGGGATATGGGGCTTTGGTAGGATCGCATCCTTTCCTATCCTCAACGGTCAGGGCGCATTGTGAACCGCGACGAATTTTATACGGCGTTCAAGCACGACATCATCACCTCGAAGCTCAAGCCCGGCGAGCTGCTCAAAGAAAAGCAGATCATGCAGGACTACGGTATCGGGCGCCTTCCCATGCGCGAGATCATGGTCCGTTTGCAGCAGGAAAACCTCATCGAAACCATTCCCCGCATGGGAACCGTTGTTACCCGGCTTGACATCAAGCATATGCGCGATGTTGTGGAGTTGCGTCTGGAACTGGAATGCGTGGTCGCCAAGCTGGCGGCGGAACGCATTACGGACGAACAGCTCGGGAAGCTGCGGGAACTCGTCGAAAAAATCCATTCCTGTGCCGACGGTAAGAGCGATGCGGCGGCCGCGTGGGATGCGCAATTCCATCAGCTCCTGTATGAAGCCGCGGGCAATGCGGAGCTCACCCGTGTCGTCAACGATCTGCTTCAGACGATGATGCGCTTGTGGTACTATCTGGAATTGTGGGACAAAGACTTCCTCAGCGATGCGGACGGCGCGCCGAATATTTTGAAAGCGCTGGAAAAACGCGATCCCGATCTGGCGCAGAAGGCCATGCGCGTGCACATCAATTATTCCGTCTCTCGTGCAGTGACCGGAAAGTTTGATCTGGCATAGCCCGTTACGCTCCGGAAGGTTTCAGGAAGGCAGCACCGAGATTTTTCCGATTCCTCAAAACACAAGAGGCCACCATATTGGTGGCCTCTTGTGTTTTGGTCGAAAGGATGCTGGCGAAAGTGGACCTCGATGGGCCGTAAAGATTTTTCATGCGGAGCGGGAACGTCGCGCCGGGGTTGGTAAAACTTCCTTGAGAAGGCGTCTCGGCGCGTCCCTTACAGAAAACATCAGGGCCGCCCCTTTGGGGAACGATCCGGAATGGGGCCGGAGGTGACGTTCAGTTACAGCGTGGAAGCATAGTCGGCCAAGCTTTTCAACTGCTCGTCCGAAAGCTGCTTGACGACGTTTTCCATGACCAGCTTGCGTTGGGCGCCAAAGGACCCGTCCTTGTATCCTTCAAGTTTCTTGAGCAGATCGGCGGCGCTCTGGCCCTTGATGGGTTCAATGCCGCTGGCGGGGACACGCCCGCCGTCAGCGCCGTGACACCCCTGGCAGTGGGTTTTGAAGAGGTTGGCCGCATCGCCGTCGGCAAACGCGACGCCGAAGGAAGAAAGAAGCATCACGGCTGAAAAGACGATCAATACCTTTTTCACTGTATTTCTCCTGTCTTTTTACTGTTGAACCGTACGGACCCTTGCGGGATCCGCCTCAGGAAACGTGTTTTGAGGCGTGCTCTTCACATGTTTCTATTCCGTTGAGTAGCCGCATGGGAGTGAAAGCACCATGATAATATGGTTTATTCCCGTGTGAGTTGCGTTTTCGTTCCTCAAGGGCACGGAGGTTCCCCAATGCCTGCCCACAGGGTATGAGTCTAATGGTATTTCCTCATCTATAATGGAAAAGGAGGCGAGGGGCGGGTAGCGTCAACAGCATACGTCTGAGCCGATTTTTCGCTGGATTTGGGATACGAAAGGAACGACGCATGAGCAAAAAACGGATAGGCATTGCCGTCATGGCCCTTGGCATGTTTCTCTGGGCTGCGGCCGCTTACGCTTCGCCCGAGGCGCCGCGCCTGCTTTCTCCCCCGATGGCGTTGCCGGTACCGTCCGGGTTTTTAAAGGTGCTTTTGCTGCTGACATTTTTTGTGCATTTGGTGTTGGTCAACGTGCTCCTGGGTTCGGTGATCCTGTCGGTCATCGATCGGCGGGCTTCGGCTTCGGACAGAAAGGGCGGGGTGGCCTTCATGCCCAAGGTGTTGGCCCTTGCCGTGAACTTCGGCGTCGCTCCTTTTCTCTTTTTACAGGTGCTGTACGGGCATTTCCTGTACCCCAGCATCGTGCTTATGGCCGTGTGGTGGATGTTCGTCGCCTTGTTCGCCATGCTGGCGTATTACGGGCTTTACGTGAGCGACGGGGCGGTCAGGCCTGCGCGGCGGACCCCGATACTGTTCCTGTCCGCGCTGCTGCTTCTGATGACGGCGTTTCTGCTGAGCAACGCAAGTACCCTGATGCTGCGCCCGGACTTCTGGTTCCGGTGGTTCTCCGAGCCGCACGGGCATCTTTTGAACACAAGCGATCCCACCTTATTTCCGCGCTATCTGCATATTTTACTGGCTTCTCTGGCTGTGGGCGGCCTGACGATGGCCTGGCGCGCCCGGTGGAGCAAGCGTGATCCGGAAGTGGACAGGGAAGAGGCCGAGCGCCGTTTCCGCCGGGGGCTGGATTGGTTTTTCTACGTTTCCTTGGCGCAGGTTCCGGTGGGGCTGCTGTTCCTGTTCACATTGCCCCCGGATGTGCGCGGCCTTTTTCTGGGAGGAGACGCGCTGTCCACGGCGGCCCTGATTTTAGCCGTATCCGGGCTGTGCATCGCCCTCATCCTTGTCCGGCAGGGCGGGCTCAAGCTTGCCAGCACCGCAGCCCTTGGCGTCATTCTGGTCATGGTCTGCGTGCGCGGCATGGTACGCGACGCCATGCTTCAGCCCTACAGCGGCGCGGCGTCTCCGGCTCCCACCGCTTTGGCGATGCCTCATGGACAGACCGCCGCCTTGTCGCTCTTTCTGGTAGCCACCGTCTTGGTGGTTGCCGTCCTTGTCTGGCTGGGCCGCGTCCTTTTTCATGCCTTGAACCGCAGCGAAAGCTCGGAAATCCGGGAGGGATGACATGGAATTGCCCGTCTGGCATTTCGTCGGCATCGGTTCAGGGCTGATCATCGGGATTGTCTCCGTTTTACACGTCTTCGTGGCCCAGTTCGCCGTGGGCGGGGGGATCTATCTGGTATGGATGGAGCGGAGAGCCTACCGGGACGGCGCACCGGAGATCTTGCAATGGCTGGAGCGCCATACGCACTTTTTCCTGCTCCTGACCATGGTTTTCGGCGGGCTCAGCGGCGTAGGCATCTGGTTCACCATGAGCGTGGTAAACCCTGGGGCCACGTCCATGCTGATCCATAATTTCGTCTTTTTCTGGGCCGCGGAGTGGGGGCTTTTCCTGCTAGAAGTGGTTTCCCTGCTGGCCTATTACTATACCTATCCTTGGAGCCGCAGCGGCCGGATGAGCCCGGAAACCCACATGCGCATAGGCATTGTCTATGCCTGCGCGGGCTTCCTGTCGCTCGTGCTGATCAACGGCATCATCACGTTCATGCTGACTCCCGGACAGGGGCTGGCCACCGGAAACGTGTGGCTTGGCTTCTTCAACCCCACCTATTGGCCGAGTGTGGTTGTCCGCCTGGGAATCTGTCTGATCCTAGCGGGGATGTTCGCTTTGTTCACCGCCCTACGCATCGCCTCGGCCGAGGCCCGGCATATCGCGGTACGGGTGAGCGGCCTGTGGATCATCCTTCCCTTCTTTTTGCTGCTGGGCGGTTCCGTGTGGTATTTCATGGCGTTGCCGCCGGATCGGCAGGAAGCCGTCCTGAGCCGGACCTCCGATATCCACCCCTTCCTCATCACATACGGCTGGATGCTGCCCGTGGTCTTCTTGGCCGGGGTGGTGGCCTTTGTGCGGGCCGAGCGCCTCCGCAAGCCCCTGAGTATCGTCATCTTGTGCTCGGGGCTGCTTTTGGTGGGGAGTTTCGAGTGGGTACGCGAAACCGCACGCCGTCCTTGGGTGGCCGAAGGCTACATGTATTCCAACGGGATGAGTGTTGCACAGGATGCGCGGGCCAAGGCCGGGGGGATCGCCTCCGTGTCCGGCTGGGTACGGACGCTTGATGCGGTCGAAAGCGGTTCCCTGAAGCTTGAAGCGCCCCTTGCCGACGGGCTGAGCAAAGGCTCCATGCTGTTCGCGCTGCAATGCAACGTCTGCCACGGCTTGGGCGGGCCGCGTATCGACATCATTCCCCGGGTGCGGCGTCTGACCCGGTATGGCCTTGAGGCGCAGCTTCAAGGCCAGGGGACGCGGCTCGGCTACATGCCGCCTTTTGCCGGCAACCTTGCGGATCGTCAGGCATTGGCGGACTATCTTGAGCGTATGGGCGCACGGCGCCAGACCATTCCTTCCCCGGAGGCACAATGAGCAAGCACGCGTCATCCTCGTCAACGTCTTATGGAGCGTGGGCCTTGGCGGCTTGGCTGGCCGCGCTGGCTTTGTTCCTGATCTGGCTGGGCTGGGTTCTTTTTTCCACGTCTCCGATCGAGGGAAAGGCCGAAAAACCGTCCCTTCCGGGGGTTGCGCAAAGCGATCCCGGCACTGTGCTGGACACTCTGCCCGCCAAGGGTTCGCTGGCCACTCCCAATATGCCTTTTACGGCTTCTCAGGAATATGTGCTGACGGGAGCCGGGTTGCAGGGATTTTACCAGACGTCCGCGCCGAACGACGTTTGGACCCTTTCCTATCCCGAGCCGCAGCTCAACGCGCAAGTCATCAAGCGTGGGCCGCCCGTCCCCGAGATCGTGACCCAGGGCGTCGACGTAACGTGGGAGCTGGGCCCGCAAGCAGGGTTGGCGAAAGATTCCACGACACGTCAGGGACGGATGAACGCTGTGGAGGATTCCTTTTTCGCGGCGTCGATTCCCGTGAGCGCCGTCAACGCCGACGGTGTGCTCAACCCGTATCCGGTGATTACGCTGCGCGCCAAAGATGAAAAGACCGGGAAACTCCTGGCCGAAAGCGCCGCCGTGCTGGCTGTTTCTCCCGGCTTCGGCTGTGCCCAGTGCCACGCGAACGCCGGGACGGCCATTTTGGAAGTGCACGACCGCCACCAGTCCACCCACTTTATGGAACAGCACGCGAAAGGTGAGGTCATTGCCTGCCGATCCTGCCATGTCGGCCTGAAAGGCGGGAAGGCGGGTGAAGGGAAGAGCGGGCCGGAACTCAGCGTTTCCGCCGCCATCCACGGCTGGCACGCCACCTACCTGGCCGACAGGGGCGCTGACGCCTGCAAGACCTGCCATGTGGATCTGGGCCGCACGGGGGATGATCCGAAGGATGCCCCGCGCCGTCTGTTCGCCCGTGATTTTCATGTGGATCGGGGGCTTTCCTGCGTGCGCTGCCACGGGTTCATGGAGGATCATTCCCTGGCGCTGCTCAAGGCCGAGCAAGAGGCTGGGCTACCGCAGGCCGCCAAGCTCATGTCCGGCATCACGGCACGCGAGGTCCCTTTGGACAAGATCAAGGGGCGGCTGCCTTGGGTACAGGAACCGGACTGCACCAGTTGCCACAATTTCTCGGAAAAGCCCAACCTGCTCACCGCGTCGGCCTTCAACAAGTGGACGCCCAGAAGCGAGGGGCTGTCCGGACTCTTCAGCAGACGCCGCGACGATATGCTCATGGTGCGCTGCATCGTCTGTCACGGCGCGCCACACGCCGTGTATCCGGCGAGGAACCCGCTTGCCGACAATCTCGACAACCTCCCGCCTCTCCAGTACGAGCAACAGGCGGCCACGCTCGGGAGTTACGGCAACTGTGCGTTGTGCCATGGCCAGCCCATGGACTTTTCGGCGCACCATCCCTTGGTGCAGTGGAGCGAAAGGGAAATCCATGTGCCTTCCGGAGCGCGGCAGACCATGCCCCCGGCCCGGTTCTCCCATCAGGCGCATACGCCGCTGATCAACTGCACCATTTGCCATCACACGGGATACGCGGACGGCAAGTCCCTCCTGTGCACGAGTTCCGGATGCCATGACGGCCTGACCGCCACGCTGCGCACCGACAAGAACGCCAAGCCCACGTTGAATCCCTTCTATTTCTATAACGCGTTTCATGGGCCATACCCGAGTTGCGTCGCCTGCCATACCGAATCGCTTGCGGCGGGCAAACCGGCGGGGCCCACGGACTGCAAGGCCTGCCATCAGGCGCCTTCCCCCTTATGGGCGCATGAGGCGGAAGCCGGGGGGTCCGGCGCAGCGGCGCAATAGCGCTCCCGCACGGATGTTGGCGGGTGTTTTTTATATGCGTTTAGAGGCATTCGGCTTGAAATACGCTGGGGAGGACGGCCGCACGGGGAGGCAATCCTGTGTGGATTCAGCCGAAAATGAGGTTTTCGGCTGAATGAACCTTTAACGTGTCGCCGCTCAAAAGTTCATTCCATCCTCGGAAGCGTAAGAGACTGCGTATACATCAACATGCTGAATGGCCAAGGGATCTTCCCCTTGGCCATTCGCCTTTTCGAGATTGGGCAGGTCCCGCGTAGGCGGGGATACGGCTGTACCGCGTGGAGCAGGCTACCGGATGATGAACCGCCCGTCTTTGCCGGGAGTGATGGTTTTGCGCGACTGTATGGTTTCAGTCAGCAGGGCCTGGATACTGATCCCCGTGTCCGTTAAGGATTGGATCGCATCTTCAGGAAAGGTCTGATCCATAACCGCGGCAGTATAGACCCGCTGGGCCTCAAGGGGCTTGCCCTCCGCATCGGTTATTTTGATGATGCGTTTTCCGGGCATGGCGGAGGGCGCGTAGGTCATCTTCAGGCCGGAGAAGTAGTAGAACCATCCTCGGATGTCGTTGTCGGCCGGTATCGCGTATTCCAACGTCCGGAGCAGTTTTTCCCCCGTCATGTCCACGATCTGCAACACGCCCGATTCGCCGTGCTTCATATCGGGGAGAGCCCGGACACGTCATTGGTGGTCTGGGGCCTGAACCGTGCGCTGACCCCCTTGCCGTTGTATTTCCCGTCCTTGCCGTTGTCGAGGAAGAGAGCGACGTCCGCCCCGGCCTTGGCCTTCATGGCGTCGGTGAGGAAATTCCCCGTTTCTATGAGCGTGAAGTCCGTGGTTGCTTCTCCGATGACAGTGCAAGCCTTCGGAGGCGGAGGGTTCTTGTTTTGGTGATCCACCATCCGGATGACGTCATCCCGCGTGAGGGCACCCGCGAGCATCCCCGCCAAACCTTCCCGCAAGGCGTCCTGAGCGTTCTTCGACTCAGGAAAGATGGCGTACCGCCCATGGCTCAAGGCCGGGAGCATGTCCGCAATTTCCGGGATATCCGGCGCGGGGACTTTCTTTACGCTGGAATACATGGCCCCCGTATCCGCCGCCAGGGCGAGCTGCCCTTCCGGCGTGCTGATGTAATCCATCAACTGCATGACGGGATCGTATTTCTTTTTGTTCTGGGGTTCGCCCAGATGTTTGTTCAAACCGGTATAACACACCATATAGAGGCGGTCCCAGTCGCAAGGGGTGCCGGGGCTGAAGAAAGGCATGAGCGCGAACTGCTCGGTGGAGCCGGTGAGGGCGTACCCCCCTTCGGGCCATGAGCACCGAATCCTCGACCATGGCGCACTGGTGGTTGAACAGCATGGTTTCCCTTTCGGCATAGGTCAGGCTCAAATCGCTTTTTTTCCAGACGCCGGTGTCGATCATGGTTTGAAACGTATTGAGGGCGGGGCGGAAATGCTCCCCGAAGCTGCCCCGGCCCCTGTTGTAGTCGGCCAGCCATTGGGCATCGGCCGGAGTGCTGAAGCCGTTTCCGTAGCTGTAGCCCCGAAGGCCGTATCCAGCAATTCGGAATTGCCGAAGCTGAGATGGATGGAACGTATGCCTCTGACTTCGATTGTCCGGCACAAGGCTATGAACCTGTTGAAATCGTACGGGACCTTCCAGCCTTTTTCCTCGAAGAGGATTGTATTGTATACGATGTCCCGCACCTGCGCCGATCCGGGCAGGCAATAGAGTTTGCCGTCGCGGGCTATACTGTTGAGCATGGCGGTGTTGTACCTGCTGGTGAAAGGCATACTCGAAAGATCGAGCAGGCGGCGGGATGTTCTGAATCAGGTTGAGGGAGGAATAGCCGCTCCCGAAGTCGTCCATAGCGCAACCGAAACCGGCCGCATGGTTGGCTTCGATGATCTTGCTGAGTTTGCCCACGTCCTCGAACACCACGTTTTCCGTGAGCTCGATTTCAATGTATTGCGGCGGCGTGCCGCACCTCTGGCAGATTTCGATATGGCGCTCCAGGAAAAGGGGATTTGAGTTGCACGCGGGAGCAGTTCACCGGTACTTTTACCGGGGGCAGCCCGGCGTCGAGCCACGCCCGGATGCGGAGGCAAACCTCTTCAAACACCCAAAGGTCCAGCTGATGATGAATCCGTTCTTTTCGAACAGCGAGATGAACTCGTCGGGATAGATCATGCCTTCGGCGCCCATCCAGCGGACCAGCGCCTCTGCGCCGCCGATGGTTTCGCTTTCGGTCCGGTACTTGGGCTGCAGGTAGACCTGGAAATCCCTGTTCTGCAGGGCCGCTCCCATGATGTTTTTAAGACGCTTCTCCCGGAAAAGCTGGCGGCGGATGGCATTGTCATACACGGCGTAGCGCAGCCGTCCCCTGAGTTCGGTGGAGGTTTCCTTGAGGGCCTTTGCCCGGCCGATCATGTGGGGGGAGGGCAGGGAATCGTTGTTGATGACGTAGACGCCGAACTCCACAATGGGAGAGAGCCATACGCTTTTGGCGCCCTGCAAACGCCCGGCGGCCTCATACAAAGCGCTTCAGTGTCTGCTCTTCATTGGCGTAGACGGCCAGAATGCAGAAGGTGTCGGCAAACAGCCGTTCCATGCATTCATGGGGCGAGAGATCCGACATGATGCCGCCGTGAAGGCAGCGCAGCATTTCGTCGCACGTCTGGCGGCCGAATTCCTCGTTCAGCTGGCCCGCGCCGGATGGAAGCCATACGGCGAGGGCTGGCGGCGTGCGGACTGTTATCGCAGCATAATACCGTGTTTTTTTAGCTTTGTGTACAACGTGGAACGCTTGAGATTGAGCAGTTCCGTCATGCCTTTTTCCCCGTACACGCAGCCGGAGGCGATATTAAAAATATATTCGAGATAACGCCTCTCAAGTTCGTCGAGTGTGGGAATGTCGTCGACCACAAACCCGCGGCGGTTTGGCGTTTCCTCGCTGGTTTTCCGGTGCGGCGGCGAGTGCGGCACGTTCAGGGCCGGAAGGCGGTTCAGGATGACCGCCCGCTCGATCACGTTCTTGAGCTCCCTGATGTTTCCGGGCCAATCGTAACTGCGGAGGACGGCGGTTTCCTCCTGATTCAAGGCGAACGGGAGCTGATTGTAGCGGCGGCAGAAATGCTCCATGAAGTTCTGAACGAGGGGGATGATGTCCTGCCTGCGTTCGCGCAGCGGCGGCAGCATGAGCGGGACGACCGAGATGCGGTAGAGCAGGTCCTCACGGAAACGGCCTTCCTGCACTTCCTGCCACAGGTTTTTGTTCGTGGCGGTGATGAGCCGGAAGGAAGAATAGATTTCCCGCGTGCCGCCGACCCGGATAAACCGCTGCTCCTGAAGGACGCGGAGGAGTTTCGTCTGGATCGCCGGAGGGATGTCTCCCACTTCGTCGATGAAGAGCGTCCCCTCGTCGGCCATTTCGAAGAAGCCGAGCTTTTGCTTGATGGCTCCGGTGAACGCGCCGCGCTCATGGCCGAAGAACTCGCTCTCGAAAAGGTGTTCCGGGGTGCTCGCGGGGTGAACGGCGATGAAAGGCCCGCTCCGGCGGCTCATGAGGTGGATCTGCCGGGCCATGACCTCCTTCCCGACGCCGGTTTCCCCCAGAATGAGCACGGGCGCGTCCGTCACGCTCACGTGCCTGACCTGTTCGAGCAGCTCCCCGAGGCCGGTTCCGAACAAGGGGGCAATGTTTCTGTCCTCTTGGAGCACGACGGACTGGAAGCGTTCCTTCTGGTGCCGCGATTCCTCGTCGCGCACTTTTTTGAGGCGCAGGGCAGAGCGTACTTCCGAGGCGAACAAATAGGAGAGGGTATGGAGTTCGGGCTGATGGAGGTGGGCGAATGGGCCGTCGGTAAAGGTGCTGTCCAGGTAGAGCAGCCAAAGGCCGGATTCGCCGATGTCGAGAGGCAAACAAAGCCCTTGCTCGCCGCGCCCCGGAGCGGCAGGGCGGTCGGAAAAGCCGTCGAGCCATTCGAGGCACGGGCGCATCTGCTCGCTTTTCAGTTCCATGTCGGTCAGGTTGACGGCCGCGACGCAGGCAAGCCGGTTGTCCTCGTCCCGCCGGAACAGCGCTCCGCGTTCCGACTTCAATTCCTTCTGGGCGATGGCGACCAAACGGTGCAGGGCGCTGGTCAGGCATGTTTCATTGGAGAAAGCGTTGAACGCGCGGTGGCAGCGTTCCACGCAGGAGTCCTGCGGGCAGTCGTAATGCCCGTCGCCGAGGGCGGGGAGCCTGTTTCCCTGGGAATGGCGGGTTAAAAGAAGGACCATCTGCTGGTAGGAAACGCTCCGGTCGACGCGGAACCCGGCGCAGGCTTCCGCCTGATCCCGCAGGGCCGCCGCCGAGGCCGCATCGCCGATCCGTTCGAGGACGTTGGCCAGTTCATTGGCGCTGAGGGCTTCTTCGCGGCGATCGCCCGTTCCGGAGATGCAGTCCAGGCTCTCGCGCAGCAGCGTCTGCTCACGCTTCGGATCTCCGCCGCGATCCCGCAGCCGGAGGGCTTCAATACGCAGCGCAGCCCCCCTGAGCTGGCGGTTGGTGCCTTCCTTGAGCTTTTTTACGATAAGAGCGAGCGGGTACCGCGAGATTGGCGGAAACCCGGCCTGTTCCAGCGCATAGAGCATGTCGAGGTTGAGGGGGTCTTCGAAGGGGACGTGCGGCGCGTTGGGAGAAACGCCCCTCGCGGCCTGCCCGGTGAGCAGGGCATGGGCGGACCGGAGGCGCCCGTTCAGATAATGGTAGAGCGCGATGCCCCGGACGGTGCTGACGGCGGTCTTGTTGTACTGCCGTGCGTCGAATGCCATGAACAGGCAGTCCAGATTGAGGAGGGCGGCGTCCATGTCCCCGACGCGGAGCATGGCGAAGGCCAGATGCAGCATCCAGAACATGGAGAGCATACGGTCCCCGGCAAGGGCCGCCGTGCGCCGGGACGATTCGTTGATGCCGAGCGAGAGGTGGTATTGCCGCAGGTAGAACGCGGACTGGCTGGCGCAGGATGCAAGCAGCATGGCGAAGCGCCGGTATTTCCAGCCGTAGACTTCCAGTTTTTGTTCATAATATTTCAGGACATGCGGGTACTCGCCGCGCACGTAATGCAGGATGCCCCGGAACAGCGGCAGGCAGTCCTGCATTTCCTTGTCCCCGAGATCCGGGAGTTCCCCAAGCCGCTCCACGTACCGGGAAATGTCCTGCGGCAGCGGCTCGTCGGAAAACACCTTGAGGTAGCACCCGAAAATCGCCACCAGCGTCCTGAAACGCTCATTTCCGGACTGTTGCGTCAGGGCGTAGGCGATGGGCGTCAGCTTGACCGCCATCTGCATCTGGCTGTTGAGGAACAGGCACTGGCTCTGCACGATGAGGACCATCTCCGCGTACTGCGAGCTTTTTTGGAAGGCCGCGTCGGCGTGGGTTTCTCCCCAGTCCCGCAGGTACCGGATGACGAATTCGAGGCAGAGCAGGGTTTCCGGGGCCTGCTGGTTCAGTTCCTCGTCCAGATACCGCACCACGAGTTCGCATTCTTCAAGCGGGGCGTCCGGGAGGAGGAAGCCCAGATAGTGGGGCATCCGGGATTCGGGAATCTTGGCCCGGACCGTGGCGGCCATCGCGCCGAGCAGGGACGGCGGGACTGTGCCGCAGGTCCACGCCGCTTCGGTCCTTGCGGCAAAGCCGAATCCTTCCAAATCCAATAAGATCTGCCGGATGTTTTCTTCGGGCTGTCCGGTGATGAGGGAGAGGTGCCTCTCGCTGAGCGGGGCTGCCGAAAGGCGGAGCGAGAGCGTCAGCGCGGCGAGGATGGGGTCCGATGGCGATACTGTCCCTGCGTACATGGCGGAACCTCCGAGGCCATTCCCGTTTTACGGATAAATCCCGTTTTCGGGATTATGCAGTCCCATTTTTTGGAAAAGGAATATAACGCTGATCCGGATTTGTCAATATCATACTGAAATTTCATCTTTTATATGGAATATCATGTTGGCATTATGCTTGCTTGTCTACAAGTGCCTTCTGAACGAGAAGCGCCTGAGCGGGGTGTTCCTTCCCGTGCTCAGGCCACTGCCTCCCCGCGTCACCGGCTTTTCCCTCGTCGCCGCCGGGCGGACGAAGGGCCTCGAAACCCGGGCGCGCCTCCCCATGCCGGGAAGCGCCCCGCAACTCTCCGGGTGCAGCATGGAAAGCTCGTTTCTTCCTTATCTGATGGCGGTCATGTGGATGTCGTTTCTTCTGCTCCTGAGCGTCTGGCTGCGCGCCAAAGTGACGTTTCTGCAGAAGTACCTTGTTCCGGCGGGGATCATCGCCGGGACGCTCGGGTTTGCGCTGATCAACTTGGGGTGGATAGGCTATCCCTCGCCCGAGGGCTGGGTGCCGCTCAAGGTCGGCGATTTCGGGATGATTTCTTTCCATCTGTTCAGTTTCGGGTTCGGGATCATCGGCCTCGGGTGCTTCAGCACGCACACCAAGGGCCGCAGCATGACGCTCATCAAGGGCGCTCTGTGGATCGATCTGCTGTTCTGGCTGTTCTACGGCCTTCAGGCGACCGTGGGCTACGGGATTACGGAGCTCTACGCCAAGATCACCGGGTCCGACCTGACCGCCGCGACGGGGTTCCTCGCCGGGTTCGGCTTTGCTTTCGGTCCCGGTCAGGCCCTTTCCGTGGGCATGTCGTGGCAAAACGACTATGGCTTGCCGGACTGCGTTTCCATGGGGTTGGCCTACGCGGCGGCGGGGTTCATGGTCGCCAACTTCGTGGGCGTGCCCCTCGCCAACTGGGGGCTGCGCAAGGGCTATGCGACCTACGGCACGAAGGAGCTTTCCTCCGATTTCCTGAAGGGCCTCCGCCCGGAGGATAAGCGGGTCCCCGCCTGCCAGTTGACGACCCACAGCGGCAACGTGGATACGTTCGCGCTGCACTTCGCCGTCGCCGCCACCGTGTACGGGCTGGGCTGGATCGTCTGCTACGTGCTCAAGTATTTCGTCCTTCCGCCGAACTATCAGACGGCCTCTTTCGGGTTCATTTACCTTTATGCGCTGTTCGCGGGCATGATCGTCCGCCTCGTCATCAACCACACCGCCGCGAATGCCTTCTACAGCGATGACGCGCAGAACCGCATCCTCGGGACCACCATCGACTACATGATCATTTCCGCGCTCATGGCGGTCAGCGCCGCGACGGTCATGAAGTATTTCATTCCGTTCATCCTCGTCATCGCCGTGTGCACGCTCATCACGCTTCTCGGCGTGCTGTACCTCGGCCGCAGGGTCGGCTCCTTCGGGCTGGAGCGGCTGCTGGTCGTGTTCGGGCTGGTTACCGGTACGGCGGCCAGCGGGCTCGCCTTGCTGCGCATCGTGGACAGCGATTTCAAGACGCCCGCGGCCGCTGAAGTGGGCCTGAACAACGTGTACGCCCTCATCCCGCTGTTCCCCTTCCTGCTGCTCTCGGTGACCATGCCGGGCGGGTTCGGCATCTCCGGGATGCTCATCATGCACGTCGTCATGATTGCCGTCTGTGCGGCCATCCTGTTCGCGGGGCACAGGATGAAGATCTGGGGGCCGCGCCAGTTCTAGGTTTTTGGGAATTCTCCACTCCCCGGGCCGGGCGGCCTCCTTCCTCCGCTGCCGTCCGGCCCACAACAAGGGATGCACGTTATGTATACGGATTTGAAAGGCAAGACGGCATTTGTGATGGGTGCCGGGAAGGCAAGGGGCATCGGTTTCCACATTGCGGGAGCATTGGCCCGGCAGGGCGTATCCGTCTGCCTCGCCGACAGGGACGGGTGTGTGTTCGAACGGGCGCGGGAACTGGAAGCCGAAGGGGTGGTGGCCCGGGCGTTCACGGCGGACGTATGCTCCGCCGCGCAGGTCGAGGCTATGCGGGATGCGGTCGGGCGCTTGTTTCCGAGCATCGATATCCTGATCCAGTGCGCGGGGGTCTTCCCCGATCCCGTGAAGCTGACGGAAGACTCCATTGAAACGTGGCTGCGCACGCAGGACATCAACGTACACGGCACGTTCCGCCTGCTGCACGCGTTCTTGCCCCTCATGCGGGCACGCGGCGGGTCCGTGGTCGCCGTCGCGTCGGGAGCGGGCAAGCGCCCCCTGCCGGGGTACAGCGGCTATTCCGTCAGCAAGGCGGGGCTGATCATGCTCCTGAAGTCCGTGGCGGTGGAGTACGCCGCAGACGGGATCCGGGCCAACAGCATCTGTCCCGGCCCCGTCGAGAGCGAGATGGTGGATTCCCGGGTGGCGGCGGAATCGGAACGTCTGGGCGTTCCCGCCGAAACCCTGCGCGAGGCCATCCGGAAAACCATTCCGCTGGGCCGCATGGCCAGCGTGGACGACATTGTGAGGACGGCGCTGTTCCTCGCTTCGGACGTGTCCTCGTATCTGACGGGGCAGTCCCTCAATCTGTCGGGCGGCATGATCACTGAAGTGTAATGGGGGTTACCCAGAGGGAGTACAGGCGATGCAGGAAGCTCCGTTGATGCTCAAGAACAAAACGGCCCGCCGGATCAAGGCTATCCCGGGATTCGTCTTTCCCGGCGGCGTCAAGGTCATCATCAACTTTACGGTCGATTTCGACGCGATGATTTTCCGGAAGTTCCTCCGCGAACCGAAACTCTGGTGCGCGCAGGGCGAGTTCGGGGGCCGGACCGGATTGTGGCGGCTGCTGGACGTGTTCGGCGAATTCGACGTCAGAACGACGCTGTTCCTGCCCGGGCAGACGGGGCTCTTATATCCGGAAGTGCTCCGGCGCGCCGTGCGGGAAGGGCACGAAATCGCCAATCACATGTGGGATCACCACATCCCCCCGACGCTTGAGGAGGAGGCCGTCCACATGGACAGGACGGATACGCTCATCAAGGGGCTGACGGGACAATACCCGGCGGGCACGCGCAGCGAGCACGACCTCGCCGCGCTCCGGGATCACGCCTACACATATGTTTCCTATACGCCGCAGGGCGAGTTTCCCTTCTATGTCTATTATGAAAACATCGGGAAATGGATGCTCAACCTGCCGATCAGTTTTATCCATGACGACGCGATGTTTTTCTATTTCGGATGGTTCGGAAGCCGCAACGAGCAGCAGCGCATCCAGTCCCCCGAAGCGTTCCTTCAGACGCTTCTCGAAGCCTATGCCGCCGCCCGCGAAACGACCGGCTATATGAACATCGTGATCCATCCGCACTTGTGCGGGAGGCTTTGCCGCCTCGAAATGCTGCGGCGGTTTTTCCGCCGGACGCGGGAGGATGGCGACGTGCTGTTCGCCACGTCCGCGTGGCTTGCTGACTACATCCTTGAACGGTTTCCGGCCGAAGGGCCGGCTTCAGCATGATCCCGGAGGACGCCATGCCTTGGAAAAAAGATTTCACGCTTTCGGATGAAATGTCGCCTTCCGGCATCGTGTGGCCTGCGGGCAAGGCCGCCGTGTCCGTGGTGGTGGACTACAGCGTGCCAGCCGGTGCCGAGGGTATTGATGAGGCGGCGATCGCCTATGCCCGGACGGTGTGGGGCAATGCGGTATCCGGCGGCTGGCTCATCGACTATCTGAACGCTTACGGCGTGAAGGCCACGTTCGCCGTGCCGCTGGCGATGGCCCGGGCCTTTCCCGAGAGCGTCCGCCGCGCCCATGCGGACGGCCACGAAATCGCCGCCGGTTCCTTCGCCAAGGAGGACGTGGCTGGGCTTTCCCCTGACGAAGAACGGGAACACATTGAGCGGACGCTTTCGGGGCTTGCGGAGCTGACGGGCACGCGGCCTGAGGGATGGTTCACGCTGCCGCGCACGGGGGACGATTATCCGGGCGGTTCGGTTTCCGACGCCACAGGGGAACTGCTGCTCGAAGCCGGTTGCGGGTATTTCGGCAACTCCATGGCGGACGACATCCCGCACTACTGGATTACGGATTACGACCGGCGGCACACGCTGCTCATGTTGCCCTATTATTACGCGATGGATACGCAGTTCTTCATGTTTTTCCCCGGAGTGGGCAAGGGGAGCGGGCTCGTGCAGACGCGGGCGCTTTGGGAAAACTGGGCCGCCGAGCTGGAAGGCGTGCGGGCGTGGGGAAGGCAGTCCACATTTGTGATCCAGCCGTACCTCATGCAGTTCGGGGCGGCCCGGGCCGTGCTGGACAGGCTCATGCGGGCGGTTACGGGTGCCCCCGATCTCTGGAGCGCCACTTCTGGAGCGTGCGCGGCCTATTGGAAGCAGGCCTATCCCGCGGATCGGACGCTGCGTTTCGAGAAGGCCGCGTGGCTTGATGAGGAATGAGCTTCACGGTTGGAGTCAGATGGAGACAACGCGCGTTAACCTGTCAGGAGGACGAGATGGATATTCATGCGCTGTTCAGTTTGAAAGGGAAAACCGCCGTTGTGACCGGTGCTTCCGGGGCCCTTGGCGGGGCCGCCGTGCGGGCGATGGCCTATGCGGGGGCCAACGTGGCGGCGTGTTACAACTCCAGCAGGGAACGGCTGGACACTCTGATCTCCGAAATCGGCGACGTGGGTGTGGGGATAAAGCCTTACAAGGTAAATTCGTTCAGCCAGGACGAGATCCGGCAACACGCCGAAGACGTGATGCGCGATTTCGGTGGGATCGACGTGGTGAGCAACACGGCGGGCGGCAACGTCAAAGGCGCGTATTACACAGACGAGCAGAGCCTTTTCGATCTCGACGCACAGCCGCAGTTCGATACGGTGACGCTGAACCTCTTCGGCGGCTGTTTCTGGCCTTGCCTCGCGTACGGCGCGAAGATGCTCGACAACCCCGGCGGCGGATCGATCATCAATTTCAGCTCCATCAGCGCGTTCACGGCTATCCGTGGACATATCGCCTATGCCGCTGCCAAGGCGGGGGTGAGCAATTTCACCCAGTCCCTCGCCGCGCACCTCGCCCGTGATTTCAACCCGAAACTGCGCGTAAACGCCGTGGCTCCGGGGTTTTTCCCGAACAACAACCCCGCCCAGATGCTGTTCAACCCTGACGGCAGCTACCGCGCCAAGGCGCAGCGCGGGGTGGACGCCACGCCCATGCACCGGATGGGGCATCCCAACGAGCTTATCGGCACGCTCGTCTGGCTGGCTTCGGACGCCTCCTCGTATGTGACGGGCATCACCGTGACCGTCGACGGGGGGTATCTCCTCGATTCCCCGGCCTGACGGCAGGGGGCCGGCTTTGCCGCATGGCGGGCAAACTTTAGGGAAGGAACGGGAGCGTTTCCGTATGACGTCTCCCCTGTATGCGCGCGGCGCTGTCGGAAAAGGATTCCGGCAGCGCCGTTTTTTCGGGTCGGGGAAAGGGCGCTCGAAGGCGGAAAACGTTTTCGGCGGATATTCTCATTGTAGCGTTGCCTGAGAGTTTGTAACAGCCTATCGCTTAATCTTTTTTGATGCTTTCCAATCTTTCTCCCGCAGGTTCCCAAGCTCGGAGCCCCATGCGCCTTTCTCCGAATGCTGGCCTTTTCCACAGGCAGGGATTGCATCCCTCCTTGCAGGAGCGGGGTGATGGGGGTACGGTTCTGCGATGTCTTTTTTCACAACATTCGTGCGAAATAGAGCCGCGTCATGGCGAAAACGTCCGGTACGCAGTTTGCTCTTCGGGGTAACCCTCTTCCTCATGCTGGATATCGGAAGATATCTGGTGTGGCCTCCCGTCGGCTGGCTGGAGACGGAACAGCCGCGGACCACGTCTTTTATGGAATACCGTCAGGAGCAATGGCAGAACGGCCCCAAGGCGAAGGACGGCAAGGCCATGCGTATCCGGCAGCAGTGGGTTCCGCTCAAGCGCATTGCTCCGGCGCTCCGCCAAGCCGTGGTGACGTCCGAAGACGATCTGTTCTGGAAGCACGACGGATTCAATTTTTCCCAAATGTACGATGCGTTGAAGCGTAACTGGGATAAAGGCCGGATGGCCGCCGGGGGCAGCACCATCTCGCAGCAGCTTGCCAAGAACCTGTGGTTTACGCCCGAGCGTTCTATCCTGCGGAAGCTCAAGGAAGCCATCATGACATGGCGTCTGGAACTCGCGTTGGACAAGGAGCGGATTCTTGAGCTGTATCTGAACGTCGCGGAGTGGGGCAACGGCGTTTACGGGGCGGAGGCCGCAGCCCGGCATTACTTCGGAAAATCCGCCGCAAGCCTCTCACGGGGCGAGGCCGCCCGGCTGGCGGTCATGCTGCCGTCCCCGCTGCGGCGCACCCCTTCTTCGGCCATCGTGAAACGCCTTTCGTCCCGGCTTTTGAAACGGATGCCGCGCTGAAGAAAATCTGTGCCGCATGAAGGAAATCATGATGGATGGTTACGCGATAGCACCGACGGAGGGCCCAAAACAGTGCTGGCATTGCAATGCTGAACAGCATAGGCTGATACAAAGGGGCTCCCTGGTTTAGCCAACCGGCGGGAGAGGAGCCTGTTTTGACCCAGAGGAACGTCAAAGTGCCGTAAACAAGAGAATGAGGGAACCGTTTTTGCTGGGAAAGGAATCGTTTCACTGAGAGCTGGGGGAAGAGGGGCCTTCGTGCTTCCGAGAGGCCCGGTTTTGACGAAGGCCGGGCATGGTGTCCGTGATACATCATTTAAGGGGATAGGACGTGTACAGGTGTAAGCTCGACATCAGGATTTTCAGCGAGGATCCTCTGCTTTTGGCAGACGTACGGAACATCGCTCCGCTGGAACGGTTTGAGCATGAGGTTTCCGGTTACCGGAGTTTTTCTCCGGAAGCCGTGCGGGGCAGTGATATCATCGTTCTTGATCTGCCCGTGGCGGAGCGTCCGGAAGCGGTTCGAGCACTGTGCAAACCGGGGGCGATCCTCGTGTTCTGCATGGAAGCGGAGGCGTTCGCCGTTCTCCGCACCCCTTCCCTGGAGGCCGCCGACGACATCTGGGTGAAGCCTTTCCATAGGGATTTCGGTGCGGTACGCTTCAAAAAGATATTAGCGGGCATCAAGCATAGGAAAGACAGCCGCCTGACCCAGACGTATCTGGATACGATCATCGACAGCATTCCCGATCTTATTTGGTTTAAGGATGTAAAAGGGTCGCACCTGAAGGTCAACAACGGTTTTTGCCATGCCGTAGGCAAGAAGAAGGAGGACGTACAAGGACGCGGCCACTATTACATATGGGATCTGAAGAAGGAAGAATACGAGCAGGGCGAGTATATTTGTCTGGAGTCTGACGAGATCGTGCTTGAGGAAAGGCGCACCTGCCTTTTTGACGAAATGGTCAAGAGCAAACAGGGGATGCGTCAGTTCAAGACATACAAGTCCCCGCTGTTCGACGACGACGGGACGATCCTCGGGACGGTCGGCATCGCGCATGACGTGACCGATCTTGCGAACATGGGCGCGGAGCTGGAGATCTTCCTGCGGAATATGCCGTTTGCGATCCTCATCAGCGGCAACGACGGGCGGATCATTAATGTGAACGCCAAGTTTGAGGAATATTTCGCCGCGAAGGAAAAGAACATCGTCGGCAAGCCCTATGAGGAATGGAAGCACGTTATCCAGAAAAGCCTCTGCAAGACCTACGGGGAGGGGCACTTCGAAATACGGTTGCACGGCGACGGCGAGGAGCGGATTCTGGAGTTCCATGAAGAACCCATTTTTGACGTATTCCGCAACCGGGTGGGGCAGTTCTGCTTCTGCCGTGACGTAACCATCGAGCGGACATTCGAGCACCAGATCTGGATCAGCGCGAATACCGATGCCCTGACCGGATTATACAATCGCCGTTTCTTCTATGAGTATATGAACGAGAACAGGAAAGAGAACCAGCTCAGCCTCCTGTATGTCGATTTGGACGATTTCAAAAAAGTGAACGACGCTCACGGCCACCACATCGGCGACGGGGGCGCTCGAACTCGTTGCCCGGCTGATGCGGGAAGCGTTCCCCGGGGATTTCATCGTACGGCTCGGCGGTGATGAGTTCTTGATCTGCCTTGTTGGTGAGCGGTCTTTAGCGTTTTTGGAAGAGAAGGCCAATCGGCTTTTGCAAAGTCTGTTGGAGGCGTTTCAGGTTTCGGATTACCTGCGCGTGATGTCCGCGAGTATCGGCATCGCGTCGAGCGCGGACCCGGGAACGAAGCTGGACGACTTGGTACGGCAGAGCGACATAGCCATGTACGCGGCGAAGCAGTCCGGGAAGTCCCGCTGTTGCGTGTATTCGTCCGGTTTGATCAAAAAATGACGTTTCGTTGAGGCGTTGCGCCGGAGAGAGGCTGTTGGCCGGATGAGGGGATGAGCGGTGGCGGTATGGAGGCGGAAGCGTTGTGCTTTTCCGTCTATGGCGCTTCTTCTGGAGTGCTTTTCCCTTTTCCTGGGGAGAGTGTTCTCGCCGCCTCGTGTGTGGCTTGGGCGGGATGCAGGGCAGGGGGCAGCCCGTTCGAGGCTTCGGCTCAAGGCGTGCGATTCCATGACGGTTTTTCATGGTTCTGTTTGCTTGCTGCTTCTGATGTGCGCTCCTCACTGGCGGCCCGTCGCCTTCATGCAACGGAAGGGATTGCCCTGTTTGGGGCAGTCCTTTTTTGTTGCGCAGGATGAACGGATGCCGGGAGGTTCCCTGTCCCGGCCATGAGGCGGATTCCCCGTGGCACCCGCAGGAGAGGCACGGTATCCATGTTTGCCCCGCCGCTAAAACGGTTTCCCCACGCCTTCGCCGTATCCCGGAGAACGGTTTTTCCGCGACATTGCGGACATTCTGCTCATTTTTCGAGATTGTCCCAAAAGAGATCTGCTTTTTTTGATAGATTCCTAATACCGTGAGACCATGTCCTTTTTGGGTGGGGGCACGACACGCCCTATTGGGGCCGGAAGGCTCCGGACAGGGCTGCCTCCGCGTACAGCTTACTGATTTATTATGCTTTTATAAGCATAATTGAAGATTGCACTTGTTTTCTCAATAGGCTGTTAACATTACGAAAAAGAAAGGGGGTCGCCTTGAATGAAACGGTTTCTTCCTGTACCGTGACTGGGAATTCTCCGAAAATCCGTCCGCCGTCAGCGGTCCGGGCATTCGGATAACCCTCATCATCGTGTGAGTGACTATGGAACGCAGATCGTTTCTCAAGTTGTCATGCGGGCTGGGCGCGGGAATCCTGCTCTCCAGCCTTGGCGTGAGTGTGCTTCCCATCGAAGCCTTTGCTCAGGAACTGACCAAATACGACCGGATCAAAACCGCCAAACAGTCCACCTCCATCTGCTGCTACTGTGCGGTGGGGTGTGGGCTTTTGTGCAGCACCGATACGAAGACCGGCAAGATCATTAATATCGAAGGCGACCCCGAACATCCCATCAATGAAGGCTCGCTGTGCGCCAAGGGCGCGGGCATCTACCAGACCACGGCCGCCAACGACCGCCGCCTGGACAAGGTGCTGTACCGCGCTCCCTACGGCGACAAGTGGGAGGAAAAGGATTGGGATTTCGCCATCGATCGCATCGCGCGGCACCTCAAGGAAGAGCGTGACGCCGGCTTCGTCAAGAAGAATGCGAAAGGGCAGACCGTCAACCGTGTCGAGTCCGTTGCCCATCTGGGCAGCTCCAACGTCGACAGCGAAGAGTGCTGGTCCATGGCCGTCTTCGCCCGCTCCTACGGCCTGGTGTACATCGATCACCAGGCCCGTGTCTGACACGGCCCCACTGTACCGGCTCTGGCAGAGTCGTTCGGACGCGGCGCGATGACGAATCACTGGATCGATCTCCAGCACAGTGATTGTATTCTCATTCAAGGCAGCAATGCAGCTGAAAACCACCCGATCTCGTTCAAATGGGTGCTCAAGGCAAAGGACAAGGGGGCCGAGGTTATCCACGTCGATCCCCGTTTCACCCGCACGTCGGCACGCTCAAGCATGTACGCCCCGCTTCGCTCGGGCACGGATATCGCGTTCCTCGGCGGCATGATCAAGTATATCCTCGATCATGATCTCTATTTTAAGGATTACGTACTGAGCTACACGAACGCCGCGTTCCTCGTGAACCCCAAGTTCTCGTTCAACGACGGCCTGTTCTCCGGCTATGACGCGCAGAAACACGCCTATGACAAGTCCTCGTGGTCGTTCCAGAAGGACGGCAAGGGCCTGATCAAGCGCGACGATACGCTGAAGAACCCGCACTGCGTCTTCCAGCTGATGAAAAAGCATTACGACCGGTACGATCTGAAGAAGGTTTCCTCGATCACGGGGACGCCCGAGGCGGATCTGCTGGCCGTGTACAAGGCCTTCGCCGCCACCGGCAAGCCGGACAAGGCCGGGACCATCATGTATGCCCTCGGCCAGTGCCACCATTCCGTGGCCGTGCAGAACATCCGCGCGATGACCATCGTGCAGCTCCTGCTCGGCAACATCGGCGTGGCGGGCGGCGGCGTCAACGCGCTGCGCGGCGAATCCAACGTGCAGGGTTCCACCGACCACGCCCTGCTGTCGCATTACCTGCCCGGCTACCTCAAGGCTCCCAAGGCTTCGTGGCAGACGCTGGAGCAGTACATCGCGGGCACCACGCCCCAGACGGCGAACCCGCAGTCCCTGAACTGGATGAGCAATACCGGCAAGTACGCCACCAGCCTGATGCGGGCCTTCTATCCCGAAGGCGGGACGCCTGAAAACGGCTTTGGTTACGACTATCTGCCGAAGCTCGACGACGGGCAGGACGCCTCGGTCATGAGCATGATCGACGCCATGTATGCGGGCAAGATCAAGGGCCTCACCTGTGTGGGCCAGAACCCCGCGTGCAGCCTCCCGAATTCCAATAAGGTCCGGAAGGCGTTGCAGAACCTTGACTGGATGGTCCACGTCAACATCTTCGACAACGAGACGGCATCCTTCTGGAAGGGCCCCGGCCTCGATCCCAAGAAGGTGAAGACCGAATGCTTCCTGCTTCCCGTGACCGCCTCCGTGGAAAAGGAAGGCAGCCAGGCCAACTCCGGGCGCTGGATGCAGTGGAAGTATGCCGCCGCCGAAGGCCCCGGCGACGCCATCTCCACGGGCGACGTGTTCTGGCGCGTCATGAGCAAGCTCAAGGAGCTGTACGCCAAGGACGGCGGCACGTTCCCCGAGCCGATTCTGGCGGCGAACACCGACTTCGTGGACGGCAAGGGCCGCTACGATCCCGAGCGGGTGGCGAAGTACATCAACGGCTACTTCCTCAAGGACGTGACCATCAACGGCGTGGAATACAAGAAGGGCGAATGCGTGCCCGGCTTCCCGCTGTTGCAGGCCGACGGCTCGACCTCGTGCGGCAACTGGATCTGTTCCGGCAGCTTCACCCGCGCCGGCGAAAACCTCATGAAGCGGCGCAAGAAGGTCGACCCCACCGGGCTCGGCCTCTATCCCGAATGGTCCTACTCGTGGCCGGTCAACCGCCGCGTCATCTACAACCGCGCTTCCGTGGACCCGCAGGGCAAGCCGTGGAATCCGAAAAAGGCGCTGGTGCAGTGGAAGGACGGGCAATGGATCGGCGACGTGCCGGACGGTCCGGCCCCGCCGCTGGCCATGCAGGGCGGCAAGCTGCCGTTCATCATGCAGCCGGAGGGCCTCGGCGCCCTGTACGGCCCCGGACTGGCCGAAGGCCCGTTCCCGGAACATTACGAGCCGATGGAAAGCCCCTTCAAGAAGAACATCATGTCCGCCCAGCGGGTCAACCCGGCCCTCCATAGCTTCGGCAAGGACATGAACCCGATCGCCAACGCATCGCCCGACTTCCCGCTGGTGATGACCACGTACTCCTGCACCGAACACTGGTGCACGGGCGCGTTCACCCGCTGGCAGCCGTGGCTCGTCGAAGCGCAGCCGCAGGCGTATGTGGAGATCAGCGAGGAGCTGGCGAAGGAAAAGGGCATTGCCAACGGGGAAAAGGTCCGCATCTCCTCGGCGCGCGGCACGGTCGACGCCGTGGCGATGGTCACGGTGCGCCTCACGCCCTTCAAGTGCGGAGGCAAAACCGTGCATCAGGTGGGCATGACCTTCAACTACGGCTGGCTGCAGCCCAAGGAATGCGGCGACACGGCAAACCTGCTCAGTCCCATGGTCGGTGACGCGAACAGCATGACGCCCGAATACAAGGCGTTCATGGTCAACATCGACAAAATCAAGGCTTAGGAGGGAAGGCCATGTCCGACGGAAAGACTATTCTCGTTGACGTATCCCGCTGCACCGGGTGCCGCGGCTGTCAGGTGGCCTGCAAGCAGTGGAACGAGCTGCCCGCCACCGATACCGTGCAGACCGGTTCCTACCAGAACCCGCCCGATATGAACGGCGATACCTACAAGATCGTCCGGTTCCGCGAAGGGCGGCATGAAAACGGCAAACCCTACTGGAACTTCTTCACCGACATGTGCCGCCACTGCGTGAACCCGCCGTGCGTGCTCGCCGCCGATGAGGGGACCATGATTCACGACGAGGCCACCGGCGCGGTGGTGTATACGGAAAAGACCGCCGAGAACGATTTCGACGTGCTTCTCGACGCCTGTCCGTACCGCATCCCCCGCAAGAACGAAAAGACCGGGGCCATCGTGAAGTGTACCATGTGCATCGACAGGATCAGCGCGGGCGGCATTCCCGCGTGCGTGCAGTCCTGTCCCACCGGAGCCATGCGCTTCGGGGAACGCGCCGCCATGCTCGAACTCGCGCACAAGCGCGTGGAGGAGCTGAAGAAGGAGTTCCCCAAGGCCCATGCCGTCGATCCTGATGATGTGCGCGTGATCTATGTCATCACGGACGATCCGGACAAGTACGCCGAGCACGTCGGCGCATAGCGGACAGTAAGCGAGGGGAGGGAGATGATGCGGGCTCTGCCCGCACCCGCTGAGGCTCTGCCTCAGGCTCCGCCGGGGGGAATGATTCCCCCCGGACCCCCTCGGATTTTTATGTTGCACTTGAAGTCTGTTCCCGTAGCGGGATGGATGAATTTGACGGATTTTTTGATGGTTTTGCATTGATGGGACGTTTCCGCATGGATGCCGGACAGCCATGTATGAAGGCATGGAGAAAGGAACGGCGGGGGCGTGGGGGAGGGGAGAAGTTCGCGGGTATTCCCGTATTCTGGAAGAGGCTTCTCCTTTCCCCCGCACATCCGCTCAAAAATCACTTGCTCTAATCTAAAGGATTTCCGATGTACGATGATACCGCCCTGCGCCGTCTGCTGATCGAACTGGCCGCATCCCACCCCGAGCACGCCGCCGTGATCCGGGCGTTCACGCCGCTGGCGCTGGCGCGCGGCAAGCTGCTTGATGCCTACGCGCTGTCGCGGAAAACCAAGCCGCTGGACGGCTTTCCTATGTTCCGTTTTGAAGAACTGCCCGTATGTTCGGAAAAATCCGGAGCCATTGCGTCGGCTGTGCTCGAAGCCGTTGCCGAGGGCTTCCCCGGCGCGCGGGAACAGGTGGAGGCGGTGCGCGATGCGCTCAAGCCCGGAAGCGTCCGCCGCCTGTGCAAGGCCAGCCTCGCGCATGACCCGGAGCCGCTGGCCCTGTTCGCGGAGAAAAACAGCCTGTCGCCGGATGTGCTGGATATGGTGATCGCGCAGACGGTAAAAATCCTTATGGCCCGCACAGCGAACAGCCTGCCTGAAGCGCCCTTCGATCCGGCCCGGAAGACGTGCCCATACTGTGGAGGAAAACCGGAACTCAGCGTCGTCCATGAGAAGGAAGGCCACCGGAGCTTGTTCTGTACCGACTGTGGGCGGCACTGGCGTTTCCAGCGTACGGCGTGCCCCTCCTGCGGGTGCGACAAGCCGGACAATCTACGCCTGCATTTTGCCGAAAACACTCCGGACGAACGCGCCGTTTCCTGTAAGAATTGCGGGCACTACATCCTTGAAGCGGATATCCGCAAGCGGGATCTGGCCTTGGACGGAGCCGCCATCGTGTGCCTCGGCATGGGCTATCTGGACGCTCTCATGCAGGAGCAGGGGCTCTTACCCCTTGGGGAATCTGCATAGCGCCAAAATGGTTGCACAGAAAAAGGCGGCTTGAAGCCGCCTTTTTTGTGGAATGGAGAACGGGGATCAGCCACCGAGATAGGCTTCCTTGACCTTGGGATCTTTGAGGAGTTCCTGCCCCGGGGCTTCGGCGACGACGCGGCCGACTTCGAGCACGTAGGCGTAGTGCGCGATGGACAGGGCCGCGAGGGCGTTCTGTTCCACGAGCAGCACGGTTTTGCCTTCGGCGTTGATCTTCAGGATGATGTCGAAGATTTCCCTTACCAGCAGCGGGGCGAGGCCGAGCGAGGGTTCGTCGAGCATCACCAGATCCGGGCGGCTCATGAGCGCGCGGCCCACGGCGAGCATCTGCTGTTCGCCGCCGGAGAGCGTGCCGCCTTTCTGCCAGCTGCGTTCCCTGAGCCGCGGGAACAGGTTGTAGACCCAGTCGATGTCCTGCGCGATTCCTTCCTTGTCGTTGCGGATGTACGCGCCGAGCATGAGGTTTTCTTCGACCGTGAGGTGGGGGAGGATGCGGCGGCCTTCCGGGCTCACCGAGATGCCCCGCCGGATGATGTCCTCGGGGGATTTCCCGAGGAGCTGTTCCGTCCTGGGCTCGCTGCCGTCCCGGGCCGCCGGGGTGAACAGCACTTCGCCTTTCGTATCCTTCACGAGGCCGGAGATGGAGCGGATGACGCTGCTTTTCCCCGCGCCGTTCGCGCCGATGAGCGTGACTATCCGGCCCTGCGGGATGCGCATGCTGACGCCCTGCACCGCATGGATGCCGCCGTAGTGGACGTGGAGATCCTTGATTTCAAGCATGGTTGCTGACGTCCTCTCCGAGGTAGGCTTCGATGACCCTCGGGTTGTTGCGGATGGCGTCCGGATCGCCCTCGGCGATGAGCTGGCCGTATTCCAGCACCCAGATGTACTGGCACACGCCCATGACCACTTTCATGTCGTGCTCGATGAGCAGGATGGTCAGGTCGAACTCGTCGCGGATATGCCGGATGAAGCGCATGAGTTCGGTGCTTTCCCTGCGGGTTCATCCCGGCGGCGGGCTCGTCGAGGAGCAGGAAGTCCGGGCTGGTCGCCAGGGCGCGGGCGATTTCAAGGCGCCGCTGCGCTCCGTAGGGCAGGCTCGACGCCTTTTCGTTCATGTAGGAATCGAGCGCGAGGCGGTGGATGAGGCCCTTCGCCTCTCGCGGATTTCCTCTTCCTCGCGCCGTGCGCTGGGCAGGTTGAAAGACGGGCATCCACCACTGGCTCTTGCGGCGGACCTGACAGCCGACCATGACGTTTTCCAGCGCGGTTTCGCTGCCGAAGAGCCGGATGTTCTGGAAGGTCCGGGCCATGCCCGCCCTGCAGATCCGGTGCGGCGGGAAGCCCTTCACGCTGTGGGCCCTTGAACAGGATGTCGCCTTCCTGGGGGTTGTAGAAGCCGCTGATGACGTTGAAGGCCGTGGTCTTGCCCGCGCCGTTGGGGCCGATGAGCCCGGTGATGGACCCCGTGGGGATCCGCATGGACAGGTCGTTGACCGCCGTGATCCCGCCGAAGCGCATGGTCACGTGCTGCACGTCGAGCAGCAGTCCGTTCTGAGCGAAGGAGGTCATGCGCGTTTCCTCCGGGAGAAGAAGTCGAAGATGGCGTCCCAGGTGATTTCACGCATTCCCATGATGCCCTCGCGTCGGTACAGGATGATGCACAGGAGGACCAGCGAGAACACGACCATGCGCATGCCGGGGATGCCGGGGATTGCGAATCCGCCGAGGGTGATGGGGTCTTCCACGGCGCGCAGCCATTCGAGCAGGACGGTGATGACCGCGCTGCCGAGGATGCTGCCCGTGAGCGAACCGAGGCCGCCGGCCACGACGATCATGAGCACGTTGAAGGTCAGCAGGAAGGTGAACATTTTCGGGTCGATGGTGGTCAGGAGGTTGCCGAGCAGCGCCCCGCCCACGCCCGCGAAGAACGCGCCGAGGCAGAAGGAGAGCACCTTGGTCCTGAAGGTGTCGATGCCCATGACCTTCGCGGCGATTTCGTCGTCGCGGATGGCCTTGAAGATGTTGCCGAAGTTGCTGCCCAAGAGCTTGACCATACAGTACAGGGTGATGAGCAGCCATCCGTAGTTGACCAGCAGCGAGGCGTGGAAGGGGATGCCCTTGATGCCGAGGGAGCCGTTGGTGATGGGCGTCAGGTTCACGATGAGCACGCGGATGATCTCCGCGAACCCCAGCGTGGCGATGCCGAGGTAGTCGCCGCCGAGCCGCAGCACGGGGATGGCGATGAACAGCCCGAAGATCGCGGCCACGAAGCCCCCGGCGACGACCGAGAACCAGAACGGCGTATGGATGACCGAGAAGGGCCAGATGATGTCCTCGAGGATCCACATCATTTCCTTCTGGGCGGCGGGGAGCACGCACAGGGCGGAAACGTAGGCCCCGATGGCCATGAACCCGGCGTGCCTGAGCGAGAACATCCCGGTGAAGCCGTAGATGAGGTTCAGGGACAGCGCGAGGATGGCGTTCACGGCGATGAGATTGAGGATCTGGACCTTGTAGCCGTCGAGGTTGGTCTCCGCCCAGACAAGGAACAGGGCCAGCAGGCCGATGGCGGCGAGATTGAGCAGCAGGTTGCGCATGGAGGTCTTCATATCTTTTCCTCCGAACGCTGCCCGAAAAGGCCGGTGGGCCTGACGAGGAGCACGAGCACCAGCACCACGAAGGCGAACGCGTCGCGGTAGCCGGACAGGCTGGGCATGAAGGCCACGGTCATGATCTCGATGAAGCCGAGCAGCAGCCCGCCGATCATGGCGCCCTGGATGGAGCCGATGCCGCCGAGCACCGCCGCGATGAAGGCCTTGAAGCCGGGGAAGATGCCCATGTAGGGGTTGATCTGCGGGTAGCGCAGGGCCCACATGATCCCCGAGGCCGCCGCCAGCGCGGAGCCGAGCCCGAAGGCCAGCGCGATGATGCGGTCGACCCGCACCCCGAGCAGGCGCGTGGTCTCGATGTCTTGGAGATGGCCCGCATGGCCAGCCCCGGTTTGGTGCGGTGGATGATCCACAGGAGCCCGAGCACGAGCACGAAGCTGACCACGGGCACGACCAGCGTGATCGGCAGCAGCTTCATTGCCCGAAATTGATGGGCGTCATGAGCCATTCCGGCTGGTACACGGGGCGCGGAAGGCCGGAAAACACCACCACGGAGAGGCTTTCGATGAAGAAGGACACGGCGATGGCACTGATGAGCGCCGAAATGCGCGGGGCGTCGCGCAGGGGCCGGTAGGCGATGCGGTCCACCAGGATGCCGACGGCGCTGGCCGCGAGGATGGCCACCACCACGGCCACCCCCCAGGGCAGGAAGAATGTCGTGGTGCCGTAAAAGACGAAATAGGCCCCCAACATGAGAATGTCGCCGTGGGCGAAGTTGATCAGCCGCAATATCCCGTACACCATCGTGTACCCGATGGCGATGAGGCCATACAGGGAACCCAGTGTCAGGGCATTGAAGAAGTGCTGGAAGAACATGTCCAGACTCATAGTGCCTGCCTTATTCGTTTAAAATCATTGGAATCCGTAAATCCTTCCGCCTGGGAGGAACCCTCCCGAATGAGGCCGGGGACGGCAAAAAAGGCGGGGAGGAAAGCGGAACCTTCCTCCACCGCCGTGGACAGGGGGGCTTATTCAGGGACGATTTCACCGAGGTAGATGCGCTTCCCGTTCTCGTACTTGAGGATGCCGACGGGGATTTCGGCATCATGGTTCGCGTTGAGGGTCATGATTCCTACAGGGGTGGCGAGGTCCTTGGTTTCGGCGAGAGCCTTGGTCACGGCTTCGCGGTCGGCCTTTCCGGCACGCTTGAGGGCGTCGATGATCATGTCGTAGCAGGTGTAGCCGAGGGTGGCGTTCACGTTGGGGTCCTTGTTGGGGAAGTTCTTCTTCCACGCTTCCGTGAAGGCCTTGGCCTGATCGTTCATGTCCTTCATGGTCATGTCATAGGGGAACGCCGTCTGCATGAAACCTTCGGCGGCCTTGCCGGCGATCTTGACGGTGTCGGGGTTGTCCATGGCGTCGCCGCCCATGAGCACGAAGGTCGCGCCGAGTTCGCGGGCCTGCTTCATGATGATGGCGCCTTCGGCGAAGTAGGCGGGCATGAAGACGATGTCGGGTTTCTTGCTGATGAGCTCGGTGAGCTGGGCGGTGAAGTCCTGGTCGCCGGAGCTGTACTTCATATCGGCAACGAGTTCGCCGCCGAGCTTCTTGTAGGACTTCTTGAAGAAGTTGGAGAGGCCCACGGCGTAGTCGCTGACCACGTCGGTGAGGACGGCGGCCTTCTTGTAGCCGAGGGTCTTGTAGGCGTAGGCCGCGGCGGCGGCTCCCTGATAGGGGTCGATGAAGCAGGCGCGGAAGTAGTACTTCTTGCCCTGCGTCACGAGGGGGTTGGTGCTGGAAGTGGCGAGGACGGGCACCTTGGCGCGTTCGGCGACTTCGCCTCCGGCGAGGCTGAGGGAGGAAGCATACGTACCGATGATGGCCGTCACATTGTCACGCTCGGCAAGGCGCTTCACGGCGTTGGCGGCTTCGACCTTGTCGGACTTGTTGTCGACGATGACCAGTTCGACGGGGCGGCCGAGGACGGTGGGCGTGATCTTGTGCGCAAGCTGGATGCCTTCAAGTTCAAGCTGCCCGGCGAAGGCGTTCTGTCCGGTCAGAGGCATGTAGACGCCGATCTTGATGGGATCTTCCGCTTTGGCGGGGGTGGCGAACCCCATGCTCAGGGCCATACAGGCAAACGCGCTCAAAAGAGTGCCGAGTTTCATGCTTCCATCCTCCAACTGTAAGATTGTTATTGAAGCAGCCTCTAAACAATAGATAAAACCTGATGCAGAGGATTACTGCTGAACAGGCACTATCTCGAAAAGGAAATCCGGCGAACGTTGCGTGTACTAAAGAAACGCAGTATGCCGGAAATACCACACAGGATAGATAATGAATAATATAACAATCTGTGGATGTAATGCATTAACTACCGATTGCGCGATGGTTCAGTTCATACAGAAACTATTTTCTTTGTCAAGAATAAAGATAAAGTATTTTTTTGGATAAAAAATCCATTCTGTATATGTTTCATTGTTTGAATAAACAGTAAAAGACGTCTATCACGTTACATAAGAATTTTCATGAAACAGTTTCAATATGGAAGCAATCAGCATGATGAAATAAAGAAAAGATCTAAATTGATTGCTCAAACGTAAAGAAGGCATACTATAGATTGTGCACTCAACTTTCATGATTTACAGTGCCTGAATGTTTGCATTCCTATCTGGTTCAAAGAAAAGATGTTGTTTGTTTATTCAATGGAATATGGTAGATATAAATATCATATTGCATTGAAATCATAAATATATTTTTGAAAAAACGTGTTACGGGAGGACGCAAAAAAAACGGCATGTCCAAAGAACATGCCGTGTGCCGTAACGGGGGAAGAACCGTATCAGCTTCGATCCGCCGTCAGCAGGAATACCGCCGAGATGACCAGCGCGCTGCCCGCCCACCCGTAGGCGGAGAAGTTTTCATTCCAGAACAGCCAGACCCAGAATGTCGCCAGCACGGGCTCGATGTTCCCGATGATGGCGGCCTTGACTTGATTGATGCTCTGGAGGCTCCGCCCGTAGGCGAGGTAGGCCCCATAGTTCGTGACCACGCCGAGGGCCAGCAGGTTGGCCCACGCCGTCCACGAGCGGGTGGGGGCGAAATCCACGAAGGGGAACAGGGCGAGCGCGCCTCCGAGCAGCATGTAGGCGTACAGGGTGGCGGTGGAGTAGCGGGGCTGCCACCAGACATAGAAGGGAAAATGCGAGGCGTAGCAAAGGCCGGATATGAGCCCGCAGACGATGCCGAGCACGGACGGCTCGGCGTTCAGGCTTCCGCCGGAAAAGCACACCAGCGCCGTTCCGAAGAGGGCCAACCCCAGAGCGATGCCCTTACGGGAGGAGAAGCTCTCATGGAACAGGATGCGGGAGAATACGGCCACCCATGCGGGAGCCGTATACAACAGCACCATCGCCATGGCGGCTCCGCTCAGCTGGATGGAGATTTGCAGCGAACTGAAAAACACGCTGATGCTCAACACACCGAAAAGGCAGAAGAACAGCGCGTGCTTCACAGGGATGCGCGCCCCGCCGCAGATGCCCGTTTGGGCAAAAAAGCAGATGCCGCCGAGCAGGGCGCGCCAGAAGGCCACCTCCAGCGGCGCAAGGCCTTCTTCCATGCAGATTTTGGAAAAAGGGCCGATGAGCGACCACAGGAAGGCGGCGGCGAGCACATACAGATAGCCCGTCATCTGTTTCGGATCCTTTGCCATAAACGTTTTCCTCCAGAGGGTCGGCGGTTCCGCGCGGGGCTTGGCTGCGTTCCGCCCCGGCCTGAATGCTATTCTATGATGAAGGATTCCGCGTGCGAGGGGTTCGCATACTGGCCGAAACGCTTGACGGTCAGGGCAAGGGCTTCTTCAAGCTTGGATCTGGCGGAGAAGGAGAACACGACCGTCAGGCAGGAGCGGGTTTCCTGCGTGATCATGGCGCGGGTGGAGTCGCTGGTGGGGCTTCCGAACGCGCCTTCCCCGTCTGCGAGCAGGGGCATGTTTTCGAGCGCGATGTCGTCCTTGCCGATGCCCGGATACACCTCCCCGGCCTTGCCCAGACGGAAAACGATGTCCGCACCGATGCGGGCCGTATCGTAAGAGCCGAGGGGAGAAACCCGTTTCGAGCGAGACAAGGTTGTTGGCGTCCACGACGCTGTTGATCTGGTAAAGGGCCTTGCCCTGGCGCACCCGGCGGTACAGCGATTCGGACGAAACGCGGAAGCGTCCGGGGTCCTTGCCGAAGGCCTTGTACGCCTTCCGGGATTCGGCGAGGTTGGGGATCTGGGCCAGCGGCGTGGTCTCCAGCATGGTTTTGAGGTACGGGGCAACCTCGTTTTCGAGGCAGGTCCAGAGAGAGTCTTCGCGGGCGCGTACGTCCGCCGTGTAGATGAAGCAGCCCAGACGCGCTTCGGGCCACGCGCCCTTGATGGATGGATCGATGGTGACGTTGAGGGCCGACATGTCCGCTCCTTGTGCAATGGGGATTGCCGAGGGCGAAGCGGCCGCCTCGTCCTCATGCCGGAACGGACAATATCACGGGCGGGTCCGGGAGTCTTGTTCCGGACTCCTGTTTTTTTGTTCCAATCGCGTTTGCCTCCGGTAGGCGGCGGGCGTCAGGCCGGTCAGGCGCTGCATGGCGCGGGTGAGCGCGCTTTGATCGGCGTACCCGGCCCGCAGCGCCAGATCCGCAATCGGCAGATCCGATTCCGCCAGCCATTTCCGCACATGCCCGATACGGCGTTCCGCCAGCCATGCCTGCGGGCTGAGGCCCCATTCGGAGCGGGACAGTGCGTGCAGCCTGCTTGGGCTGATGCCGATGCGCCGGGCCATTTCGCCCACAGTCCACGGCGCGCCGGGGTGGGCATCGATCAGCCTTTCCAGTACGGCGAGCCGGGAAGGGCGGCATACCGGGCGCTCAAGGAAGGAATTGAGGAGCAGGGGCATCCAGCATTGCGTGGTGCCCGGCTGTGAAAAGCGGTCTCTGGACAGCTCCGCGAACCCGATCAGGTGTCGGGTGGCTTCGGAAACGGGAAGAAAGATTTGTTCCGCCAGTTGTTCCGCCGCAGGGACGCCGCATTCGGCAAGATCGCAGTTGACGATAAGAAAGGCGTTCGAGACGGTCGCCAGCTGCGAATGCGGGACGCCGGGCGCGACGAACGCCGCGCAGGAGGGGGTAAGCCTGCCTTCCGCGCCGCCGATGGAGATTTCCAGTTCACCGGCGATGGGCAGGACAAACTGCGCGTGGGGGTGCCGCTCGTTGTTGCGTTCCCCCCTCGTAGCTCAAGAAATCGATCCGGATGGACATGGCCCGCCTCGCAATGGATGCCGAAAAAGATGCGCCGTTTTCCGCAAGGGATTGTCCGTGCGGCGCATACGGCACCTTATAAGCCCAAAGCCTCCGGGCTTACAAGGCCGGTCCCCATCCGGGAGGCGGCATCCGGACGCGTAAGGGAAACCTGAATAAGGCCGGGAGGGGTATCAGCGGATATGCAGTTTCCGGACGGCCTCCCATTTCTGGTGTTCGGAAACATGGCTGAAATCCCTCGACGGGTGGTGGCAGTGCCAGATACGGACATCCGGGCGATCTGTGAAGACATACGCGCAGAGGCCGGGAGCAAGCATGGTGATGCCGCTTTCGGGGGGACAGCCAGTGTTGTTTGAATAAGGTCAAGCCCCAGACGATCACGAAATCAGGCTTCAGGACGTCGAGCATGGCAAAGAACGCCCTGCGTCCGAGCGCGATTTCTTCAGGCGTGGCGCGGGACCGGTTGCGGTGCGTTTCCGTTTCCATGTGCTGGAAGAATACGCCGTAAGCCACGGTATCCCACACCGCGTTGGACCCACCGTAAGCGTTCCCGGTGAGCATGGCGGAGATGTTGCGGATGTAGCGGACCCAGTGGTTGCCGTTGCCTTCGGCGGCGTCTTGGAGCGCCCGGCGCACGACCCCGTCAGTGTACGTTCTGTCGGCTCCGTCCGGCGCCGTGCCGTGGTTGGCTTCGCCGATCATGAGGATACGCGGTCTGGCGTCGGCGTAGCCGTCCCCCACGTAGGGGAGGAAATGGATGGCTTGGGTTTCTTGCAGATGCTGCCTGAACGTGTCCGTAGCTGTGGTCATGGGACCCCTCCGGCGGTTTGCGCCGCCTTGAAATCGGCGGCCTTTTCCTACCCGTACACGCCGGGGTTCGGGGAAGACAATGATTGAAATCACGTTGTTCCGCGCCAAAACCCGGGAAAGCCCGTTTGCCGCCGCGGATACCGTATTGGAAGCTGTACGATCGCATATCATGCGTTGACTTTAACGGGAGAGTTGTTTAGGGATCCCCCCGGAAGCTGCGAAAGCGGCATTTCCACATCTCGCCAAGGAGGAAAAGCATGTCGTCCGACAGTAGTCACAGTTGCCCGTCAACTGATAGTGCCACAGCAACCGCTGCCGGCGTGCTTCTCCTGGCCTTCTGACGAGTCCGGGGCGCACCCCCGGCGGCTCAGGAGGTTTCCATGCCCTTCTTCTCTCCGTATTCGTATGCGGGCGGCGTCTTGCGTGCCCTTGTCCGTTTTTTTCGGGAATTCCAGCTCCCGGCGTCTTTACTTGCGCCTTTCGGCTGTCTCCGTATGGCCGGGGCTTTCTCCCTTCGCCCGTCCTTCTCGCGGCGCACCCTCTTCGGATTGCGCCTTCTCCTCACGAACGCGGCCGTTAACCGCCGTTCGTCTCTTGCCGTGCCCTTTTCAGGGCTTCTCACTCAGCGTTGCATGAGGCTGCGCTCCGTCGCCGCTTCGTTTTATCAATGACAACATCGGAGGTGTCTTGTGGACATTGCCTGTTGCCGCAGGCTGTTCGCCGGGAACCCCGCCGCTCATGCGGCTTTCGTTCCCCGCGCGTGGAAAGGCTGCCCTGCAGCCGTGATTCGGAGAGTCACCGTCGGATCGGTTCCCGCCTGATCCGAAAAGCATTCATGAGGTTGAAACTATGATTAAAAAGCAGCTCGAAACGGAAAAGGACCTGAACGTCACGCAGGAGGTCTGCGGACTGGCCGCCCGCCCCGCGTCCGCCCGGCTTCTTGAGGCGGCCCGCCAGACGCCGCAAGAGGTCTTTGCAGCCTACGAAACGACGCCCCAAGGACAGCCCCGGCCCGACATCATGCGGGCGCTGTTCGGACGGAACGAGCTTGCCCGCAAAAAGGCGGACTCCATCCTGAAGCGTCTGTTCAAAGCCTTCATCAACCCGTTTACCGTCGTTCTCATTGTTCTGGCGGTCATTTCCTTCATCACCGACTACGCCATCGTCGAGCCGGAGGATCGCGATCTCACCGCCGTTCTCATCGTCGGCATCATGGTTTTCATCAGCGGCACGCTGCGGTTTGTGCAGGAAGTGCGCTCGGGCAACGCGGCGGAACGTTTGCAGGCGATGGTCAAGACCACCATTGCGGTCTTGCGTGACGGCGAGAGCCGGGAACGCCCCATTTCGGAGCTTGTTGTGGGCGACGTGATCCGGCTCGCCGCGGGCGACATGATCCCCGCCGATGTGCGCATCGTCGAAACCAAGGACCTTTTCGTCAGCCAGTCATCGCTGACCGGCGAGAGCGAACCGATGGAAAAGTGGACCGCCGCGCAGCCGCAGACGGGCGGCAATCCGCTGGAATGCAACAATCTCGCGTTCATGGGCAGTACTGTGGTCAGCGGTTCGGCTCTGGCCCTCGTGATCGCCGTGGGCAAGGATACGCTGTTCGGGGCTTTGGCCCGGCGCGTTGCGGAAACGCGCGTCCGCACGAATTTCGAGAAGGGCGTGAACGCCGTATCGTGGGTGCTCATCCGGTTCATGGTGGGCATGGTTCCGGTGGTGCTCTTCCTCAACGGCTTTACGAAAGGCGACTGGGTGCAGGCAGCGTTGTTCGCGCTGTCCGTGGCTGTGGGCCTGACCCCGGAAATGCTGCCCATGATCGTGTCCGCCAACCTCGCCAAGGGCGCGGTCGCCATGTCCCGGAAAAAGGTCATCGTAAAGCATCTCAATGCGATCCAGAATCTCGGGGCCATGAACATCCTGTGCACGGACAAGACCGGGACCCTGACGCAGGATCGCATCGTGCTGGAATATCCGCTCGACGTGCACGGCAATGTGGATGAGCGTGTCCTGCGCCACGCCTTCCTGAACAGCTACCATCAGACCGGCCTGCGCAACCTGATGGACGAAGCCATCGTGGATCACGCTTACGAGACGAACATGCTCCCGCTGTGGCAGGATTACCGGAAGGTGGACGAAATCCCGTTCGATTTCACCCGGCGGCGCATGAGCGTGGTTGTGGCGGACAAGGCAGGCAAGACGCAGATCATCACCAAGGGCGCGGTGGAGGAAATGCTCTCCATTTGCAGCTACGCGGAATACAAGGGGAATGTGGAGCCGCTCACCAGCGCGTTGAGCGAGGAGATCCTCGCCACGGTGCGGCGGTACAACGAGGCCGGGCTGCGCGTCATCGCCGTGGCCCACAAGACGAATCCGATGGTCGCCGGAGCGTTTTCCGTGGCGGACGAGTCGGACATGGTGCTCATCGGGTATCTCGCCTTCCTCGATCCCCCGAAGGATTCCGCGGCGGCTGCCGTTGCCGCGCTGAAGGAGTACGGCGTCGCGGTCAAGGTGCTGACCGGGGACAACGACGCGGTGACGCGCAGCGTGTGCGGGCAGGTGGGGTTGCGGTCCCATTCCCTGCTGCTCGGTTCGGATGTGGAGGAGATGGACGACGCGGCGTTGCGCGCTGCGGCGGAGCGTACGGACATTTTCGCCAAGCTGACTCCGCAGCAGAAAGCGCGCATTGTGACGTGCCTGCGCGAGAACGGGCATACCGTGGGTTTCATGGGCGACGGCATCAACGACGCGGCGGCGATGAAGGCTTCGGACGTGGGGATTTCGGTGGATTCCGCCGTGGACATCGCCCGCGAATCCGCCGACATCATCCTGCTGGAAAAGGATTTGATGGTGCTGGAGCAGGGCGCGATCGAGGGCCGCAGGATCTACGCCAACATCATCAAGTACATCAAGATGACGGCAAGCTCCAACTTCGGCAACATGTTCTCGGTATTGGCGGCGAGCGCGTTTCTGCCGTTCCTGCCGCTGGCCCCGCTGCAGATCCTCGTGCTGAACCTCATCTACGACATTTCATGCACGGCCATGCCGTGGGACAACGTCGATGCGGATTTCCTGAAGCAGCCGAAGACATGGGACGCTTCATCGATCAGCCGGTTTATGATCTGGTTCGGGCCCGCCAGTTCGGTATTCGACATCACGACGTTCGTTCTGCTGTATACCTACATCTGCCCGTTGGTGTTCGGGGGGGCGTATGAGACGCTGGACGCGGGAATGCAGGTCGCGTTCGTGGGCCTCTTTCAGGCCGGGTGGTTCGTGGAATCGCTGTGGACGCAGACGCTGGTGCTCCATATGCTGCGTACGCCCAAGGTTCCGTTCCTGCGCAGCCGGGCCTCGTGGCAGGTGACGGGGCTGACTTCGCTCGGGATTCTGGCGGGAACGTGCATCCCGTTTACGACAGTCGGCGGGGCTCTCGACATGATGCCGCTTCCGGGCGCGTTCTTCCCGTGGCTGTTCGCCACGCTTGCGGCCTACATGCTGCTGACGACAACCCTTAAGGGCATATTCATCAAAAAGTACGGTGAACTGCTGTAAGCAAAAACGGCTGACGGTGCGGAGGAATCCCCGCCTCAGCCGGAACGACCTCCCTCCGCGCCGCCTCCCCACCAGTCAAAAGTCTTGGGAAGGAGAGAGGAGGGGACCGGTGGAGGGGAGGACGGCCGGATGGCGGCCCCCTTCCCCGGTATACTCATTCCCCCAGCTTTTCAGACAATAGGCGCCCCGTTTTCGAGACAGGGGCAAAGCGTGAAATGCGTGTGGAAGGTCTTCTTGATCAGCTTGTGGCTGCGCCCGATCTCTTCGATTTCGATGGGGCAGGCCTCGGAAGCACGAAGGCACAGCTCCAGTTCCCCGTCCGGCGTGCGCCCGAAACGGGCCGAACGGATGATCTGGCGGTGGCTTTTGTCCATGCGCTCCGCAAGGGTCAGGAACAGGGACAGCAGGCGTACCTCTTCCCGGATGCCCTCATCAAGCTGGAGGAACAGCGGGATTTTCTTGGAGGGCCGCTTACGGTGGAAGAACGCCAGCGCCGCTATGAGCTCGATTTCGCGTTCCGTGAAACCGAGCAGTTCCGTATTGCGGATCAGATAGTGGCTGTGCGCGTTGTGGTTCGCAAAGGAAATGAAGATCCCGATGTCGTGCAGCAGGGCGGCATAGTACAGCAGCTCGCGCGATACGGGCGGGGCGTCGTGCAGCCCGATGGCCCGCGCGCTGTCGAACAGTTCAAGGGCCAGCTTCGCGATGTGCCGGGAATGTTTTTCCTCGAAGCGGCAGAACCGTGCCAGCTGGAGGACGCTTTCCTCGCGGGCGGAGAGGCGGGAACCGGCCTTCTGCGGATGCGTCCGCATGAGGTAGTCGACGAGGATGCCGTTTTGCAGGTTGCGGTTGCTGATGGTCACGCTCTCGAATCCCTGCTCCTCCATGATGGTCTGGAGGATGGCCGCGCCCGCGATGATCACGTCGGCCCGGTTGGGATTGATGCCCGGAACGGAATTACGCTCCTCAAGGGTCCGGGAACACAGTTCCTTGACCGCGCGGCGCAGGCCGTCATAGCTGAGGACATGCTTGGAAGCCGTGGAGGGTTTGCCCGTGCGCGCGGCGTCCTGCTGCTCCAGTGCGGCGGCGATTTCCGCGAGGTTCTGGGCCGTGCCTGAGCTGGCGACGGCTTCGGGGATCTCGAAACCCGCGATGCGCTGGAAGGAGTGCAGGGCCTCGTTGCGGACGTAACGTTGCAGCGCCGCGTAGGTATAGGCGGAAACCGGCCCTTTGTTGTCCTCAAAGAACAGGTTGGTCAGGCGCACGCAGCCGAGCTTGAGCGAATCGAGGTTCACGTAGGACTGGGAATCGCCCACGATGAGCTCGGTGCTGCCGCCACCGATGTCGATGAACAGCCGAAGGCTTTTGCTGTGCTCCAGCCCGCTGGAAACCCCAAGATAGATGAGGCGCGCCTCTTCGCGGCCCGATACGACCGTGAAGTCGATCCCGGTCTTTTCCTGCACGCGGCGGATGAATTCGGGGCCGTTGACGGCGTCGCGTACGGCCGCCGTGGCGATGGCGATGATTTCCGTCGTCTCATAGACCGCGCACATTTCCGCCAGCCCGCGCAGCACCGCGATGGTACGGGCCATCGTCTCTTCCTGAAGGCGGTTGTGGGTGAATCCGCCTTCGCCGAGCCGGACCATGTGCTTGACCTGATTCAGGATCGTCGTGGATCCGTCCGCATGGACGCGGACGAGCAGCAGGCGGACCGAGTTGCTGCCGAGATCGATGATGCCGATGGCTTTTTCCGTCCGCTCTAGTTCCCCTGACATACGCATTCCAGCTCCCGTCCGAAGACGTGCATGAACAGATCGCCCTTTTTGATGACGCGTTCCATTTCCGCGGAGCAGTCTCCGGAGCACTGGACGGCGATGATGACCTTACGCTTCTTGACGGCGACGGCAAGGTTCCCGACGACGCCCGTGTGGGTGTAATCGAGCGCGTCCGCGATGCGGAGCAGGGACGCCGCCTTGCGCAGCGCCTTCCGGTCGCTTTTTTTCAGGGCGTCGAAGCGGGCGTGCCGGCGCGAGGGCCACGCCTTGCGGTGGTAGCGGGCGAGCAGGGCGACCCACGGGCGATCGTCCTCGTGGATGTTCAGGCTGAGATCTTCCTCAATGAGGCGCATACTGATTTTATGATGCCCCTTGCGGCCTTCGGCGAACCCGATGTCGTGCAGCTGCGCCGCGAGGTGGAGCCTGTGCCCCCAGACGTCGTCGAGCCCGTGGAGCGCGGCGAGATCTTGAAACAGGGTCGCCGCGATGGCGGCCACACGCTGCCCGTGCGTCAGCGAATCGGCCATAACCGGCGATTCGGGCATGACCGCCGTGGTGAGGGGCGTCTCTTCGGCGAGTTCAGCCGTTTCGGCGGCGGGGGCGGAGCAGGTTTCCGGGCACGGTTCGGAGCAGGGGGCGGACAATGCCGGAGCGGGGTCATAGGCTTCCGGGGCGGCGGTTACGAGTTCCGCCACGGCTGCGGGTTCCGGGGCGGATTCCTGTACCTGTTCGGGCTGGGCCCTTTGGGGCTTCTTGCGGGCGGGCCTCGGCTTGGGCTGCGATTCTCCGGCGGGGGCGGTTTTCGCCGTTCTGGCGGGGCGTTTCGCCGGGGTCGCTTTGGGTTCGGCCTGCGGTTCCTGCAACTGGTCTTCCGTATGTATGGTCATGGTTTTTCCTTTTGAGCGTTTGAGGATCAGACACACTCCCGGCTGCGGCGCATCATGATTTCCTGTGCGTTGACGGGTTCTTCTTCCTTGCCGGGCTTGATGCGGCAATAGGTGCCGTCTTCCTGAAGTCGCCACGTCTGCTGATTGTCGCGGAGGTGTGTTTCCAAAATATCGTTGCGCAGGCACGCCCGCAATCCGGGATCGAGGATAGGGACAAGCACTTCAATGCGCCGATCAAGGTTACGGGGCATGATGTCGGCGCTGCCGATATAGAGGCGGCCTTCCCCATTGGCGTTGAACCAGTAGACGCGGGTGTGCTCCAGGAAACGCCCGACGATGGACGTCACTTCGATGTTGTCGCTGATGCCCTTCACGCCGGGGCGCAGGCAGCAGATGCCGCGCACCTGAAGCCGGACGCGCACGCCCTCCATGGAAGCCCTGTACAGGGCCCGGATAACGTGTTTATCCACCAGCTGGTTGCATTTGAAAATGATTTCGCCGTTTCCATTTTGCTGGTGCAGGGCCGTTTCGCGCTGGATCATATCCAGCAGGGAGCGGCGCATGGACAGCGGGGAGACGAGCAGTTCCCTGTATTGCTCGCGGTGGGCGTATCCGGTCATGACATTGAAGAGATCGGTGACGTCCGCGCAGATGTTCGGGTTGGCGGTGATCAGCCCCATGTCGGTGTACATCTTGGCGGTGGAGGGGTTGTAGTTTCCGGTGCCGATGTGCACGTAGCGGGAAACCCCCTCCGGTTCGCGCCGGACCACGAGGCAGAGCTTGGCGTGTATCTTCATGCCGACGAGCCCGTAGACTACGTTGACGCCCGCCTTCTCCATCTCTTCGGCCCACGTGATGTTGCGTTCCTCATCGAAACGGGCTTTCAGCTCGACCACGGCGGTGACCTGCTTGCCGGAGCGCCGGGCTTCGATAAGGGCTTTCACGATGGGCGAAGCGTTGCCCACGCGGTAGAGCGTCTGTTTGATGGCGATGACGCCGGGGTCCTCGCTGGAGCGGCGGATGAAATCCAGAACCGGGGTGAAACTGTCGTAGGGATGGAAGAGGAAAACATCCCTGCTCTGGATGTGCGCGTAGATGTCGCCTTCCTGAAACACGCTCGGCGTGCGCCCGTAAAAGGGGGACTCTTTCAAGCCCGGCCTGTCCACGCCGTAAAGGGCCATGAGTTCGGAAAAGGCCAGCGGCCCCTTGACCCGGTAAATCTGGAACGGCTGCATCCCCAGCCGCTCGGTCAGGAACGCGCTGAGTTCCTTGGCCGTGCCGTGGGCTATCTCAAGGCGCACCACGTCGCCGAAGCGGCGCTGTTCCACCAGATCCTTGACGGCTTCCAGCAGATCGTCGGCTTCGTCCTCCTCGATCTCCACGTCGGTATTGCGCGTGATGCGGAACAGCCCGGCGTTGACGACAGTGTTGCCGGGGAACAGCGCGCCGAGGTATTCGGCGATCAGATCTTCCAGCAGGATGATGTCGCTGTCACGGACGTTGGCGTTGAAGCCGAGCGAGGCATAGGTTTTGGCCTCCTTGTTCCGGGGGATGAAGACGAAGCGGGAGATGTTGTTGGGGCACTTCAGGCGGGCGAACCGGGTGACGCCGTCACGGCTGCGCAGCTGGATGATGAAGTTGAGGCTGGTATTGGAAATCGTGGGGAAGGGGTGGCCCGGATCGATGGCCTGCGGGGTCAGGATGGGGTAGATTTCGTTCCTGAAGTAGCCGTCGAGGAACTTGCGCTGCTTTTCCGAGAGGTCAGCATAGCGCATCAGGCGTACGCCCTTGTCGTGCAGCTGCGGGGCCAGCCGCTTGCGCCAATGCTCCTGGGCGCGGGAAACCAGAATAAGCACCTTGCGCCGGATTTCGGCGAGCTGTTTGGCGGGCGTCATGCGGTCCGGCGACGAGGACACGGCCCCGCTGCGGTACTGGCGATAGATGTTCGCCACCCGGACCATAAAGAATTCATCGAGGTTGTTGTAGAAGATGGAGAGGAATTTAAGCTGCTCAAGGAGCGGGAGACCGGCATCCGTGGCTTCGTCGAGCACTTTCGCATCGAAGTCCAGCCAATTGATTTCCCGGTTCAGGTACAGGTTGGGGCAGGCCAGTTCACTGATTTCCTCTGTGGCGCACAGTTGCTCCGGGTACCCTTCGGAATCTTTGGAAACCACGATCGCTCCTCCTTCGCATGACGGCATGGATGCAGGTCTTGTAGCAGGCGGGCCCTGGAAGTATGTTACAGTAGTATGACGATTGTGTGAAAAAAGTCCAGAGTATAAGAAGGTTGAAAAATATCAGTCGATTCCGACACGGCTGATGGAATTTTTTTTCCACTTCGGCAAGAGGTTGCTGAAGAGAGGGGGGAAAGGGGGCCAAACGGCGGCGGGACCTCTTTCGGCAATCCGGAAGCCCTTGCCGAAAGAGGGGATTCGTGGGATGGTCAAAGAATATGTTTGTCTGCCTGAAGAACTTTTCCCCGCATGAGTGCGTTTGAGGAATGACGATGCAGCGACTGATACGGCACGGAGAGCGAAGGACGTTCGACACCGGCGTCTTGCGGGAAGGCGGGAACTGCCGGAGCGTCTTGTATGCCCTCGGCGTCTTGCTGGTCTGTCTGCTGGGGAGTTATCTTTTCCTCTTCCGTCTGGAACACGTCCGTGTGCTTCAGGAACGGGAAAAAGCCCGGTACGTCGTCGACAGCTACGCCACGAAGATCCAATACGTCGTCGCCAACGCCTTTTCGAGCGCCTATCTGGTGGAAGCCCTGCTGCGGCAGGGGGAGGGCCGGATCTCGGAGTTCTACTCCTACGCCGAAGAGTTGGTGAAGATGCACCCGAGCACCATCAACATCAATCTGGCCCCCCGCGGCGTCGTTACCAAAGTATACCCGTTTGAGCGCAACAAGAAGGCCATCGGGCACGATTTGTTCGCCAACCCCGAGCGTTCCCGCGAGGCGCTGCTGGCGCGGGATTCGGGCAAGGCCACCATTGCCGGCCCGTTCGATCTGATTCAGGGCGGCTACGCGATGGCGGTCAGGCTTCCCGTGTTCATGGGCGAGCCGGAAGGGGATATCACGGCCCAGGAGAAGTTCTGGGGGCTCATCTGCGTGACCTTCGCTTTTCCGGACGTGTTGGATCCGGTGAAACTCGAATACCTCGACAAGCAGAACTACGTGTACCAGCTTTCCCGCATCCACCCCGACACGGGGACCGGATCGTGCTGTTGCGTTCCGCCGAAACGCTGATCGAGCCCGTGGAAAGGAAGGTGCACCTGCCCAATGCGGACTGGATCCTGAGCGTGACGCCCAAGGGCGGGTGGAACTGGAGCATCCGGTACGCTTCTTTCGGCATCGCCACCTTTATCAGCATCCTGTTCTCATGCGTGGTGGGTTTGGCCGTGGATCTTGCCCATCAAAAGAAGCGGCTGGAGTTGATGTCGGAGCACGATCCCCTGACGGGGCTTCCCAACCGCCGTGTCTTGTTCCGTGAACTGGAGAAGGCGATGGAGGCGAAGCGGCCCTTTGCGCTCTGTTACATGGATCTGGACGACTTCAAGCAGGTCAACGACACGTACGGCCATGATTGCGGCGACCAGCTGCTGAACGGGTTCGCGGAACGGCTCCAGAGCGCCCTGTCGACGGCGGGCACGCTGATCCGGCTGGGCGGCGACGAGTTCATCGCTATCCTGTACGGCGTCAGCGAGCGGTGCATTGCCGGAGAGCGGTTCCGCCGTATGCTGGAAGCCATCGGAAGCGAACCCTACCATCTTGAAGGCATAGACCTGAACCCCGCCGTGAGTATGGGGCTGGCGCTGTACCCCTCCGAGGCCGATTCCTTGGAAGCGCTGATGCGGCTGGCCGATGCCGACATGTACGAACACAAGAAGCGCCGCCGTTGCCGGAACGGGACTGAAACGTCCCCTTCGGCTGATGGGGCGTCTTGTGGTGCGGGCGTGTAAGTCTACTGTACTGTAGCTGGGAAGAATAATAAGATTTCTGGTGTGCCCTTGATTTTCGGCCCAAAATGATTATTACAGAAGTAGGAAGCTATAGCTTAATCATGGTAGTATCCTACGTTCGTCAGTAGTCTTCCTTCCCAAACGGGCTCCTCCGTTTCAGGAAGGTAAGCATACTGAAAGTTGAAGCGATTGGCCGTAGAAGCACTCCGGCTGGCCAGCCCGTTCCGGGCGGCTCCTCCCGCCGCTTCAATTTCTCCCTCCGCCTCTGCCACCGTGCACAGGGCGCTTGCTTATCGTCAACCATCTCTAAAGAGACCTCGTTAACCCTGTCCGCAGGGTGCTCTTGCCTTGTCGCTTTTTACGGGTGTGTTTCCCCTTTTGCCGTGAAGGAGTGGACATGAAGTTTCGTTTCGATAAGCCCACGTGCCAGAATATCAGAAAATCCCTGAGGAAAGAATGGATCGAGACCAACGGCCTCGGTGATTACCTTCCAGCTCGCTCATCTGCTGCAATACGCGGAAGTATCACGGTCTGCTCGTGGCCGATCTGGAAAGCCCGGCGGGGCGGCATGTATTGCTGTCGTCTCTTGAGGAATCGTTGCTTGTGGGCGGGCGGGAACTGTGTTTTTCCTGCCGTAAGCATCCCGGCGTCTTTTATCCGCGCGGGAATGAGCATCTTGAGGAAATGGACGCCGGAGAATGGCCGGTGTTCCGTTACCGTTTCGGAGAGGTGACGCTCACGCGGGAATTGATGCTGATTCCCGGACACCGCTTGCTGCTCGTCAGGTATGAGGTGCGCGGCACCGCTCCCGACACGCCTCCGGTGGTTTTGCGCGTGAAGCCCTTGCTCGCCTTTCGCAATGCCCATGACCTCACCCGCGCGAATCCCGCGCTGCGTCCCGAAACGCTTTCGGCCCCCTCCGGGATCTGCCTGAGGCCGTATGAGGCATTGCCGCCCCTGTTCATGCAGGTGGAGGGCGGCTTCATCTTCAACGCCGCTCCCGACTGGTGCTTCAATGTGGAGTATTTGGTGGAGCGGGAGCGCGGCTTTGCTTATCAGGAAGATCTGTTTCAGCCGGGCCAGTTCGAGATCAGGCTTGTTCCCGGCAAACCAGTGTTCCTCACCGCTTCGACGGAGGCGCTCCAGACGGAGCACGGGCACAACGTCATCGGCGAGATCTGGCGGCGGGAAGTCGAACGCCGCATGGGGTTGGCGGCCTCCTCGGAGAGTCTGGAAGGCCATCTTGCCCGGGAAGGGGAGCGCTTTCTTGTCCGGAGGCCCGATGGAGGCCTTGCCGTGACGGCGGGCTACCACTGGTTCGGATCGTGGGGGCGGGATACGCTTATCGCGCTGCCCGGCCTGACCTTCTATGCCGGAAGGCCCGAAGAGGGCACGGACGTGCTGCTCGGCCTCGGTTCCGCCGTCAGGGACGGGCTCATCCCCAACGTCTTCTCCGCCGACGGCAACCACGCCTACAACTCGGCGGACGCCTCCCTCTGGTATGTCTGGGCCGTGCAGCAGATGCTCAAGGCGCTGCCGGATCGGAAGGGTTTGATCCGTGAACGGTGCTGGCCGGTCATCAAGAACATCATTGAACACTACGGCGGCGGCAAGGTTCCTTTTGTGGCGCCGGACGCCGAGGGGTTCCTTTCCGTAGGGAACCCCGGAACCCAGCTCACATGGATGGATGCCGTCGCCAACGGTCGCCCGGTGACCCCGCGCCACGGTCAGCCCGTGGAAATCAGCGCCTTGTGGTACAACGCGCTGGCCTTTGCGGACAGCCTCGCCAAAGCGTTCGGCGAACCGGAGTGGCGGCGGACGAAGCAGCTGGACGCCATGCGGTCCGTCTTTTTCAAGCGGTATTGGGTCACGGACGAGCGGGGCGACTACCTCGCGGACGTGTGGCGCGACGGCGGCGTGGAAACGTGCGTGCGCCCCAACCAGCTTTTCGCCCTTTCGCTTCCCTATCCGGTTCTGGACGAGGAGAGGTATGCCAGCGTGCTTTCCCGCGTGCGGCGGTGCCTGCTTACGCCGTACGGCTTGCGGACGCTGGCACCGAGCGCGCCCGGTTATCGTCCTCTGTATGAAGGCGGCCCCGCCGAACGCGATGAGGCCTACCATCAGGGCACGGTCTGGCCGTGGCTGCTGGGGGCGTACGGGGAAGCCGTATTGCGGGCGGCATGGGACGTGCCCGGCTCGGTGCGGGAGCTGCTGCGGACCATACGGCCCTTGTTCGCCCAGCACCTCGGCGACGCGGGGATCGGGTCCGTTTCGGAAATTTTTGACGGCGATCCCCCCCATCTTCCCAACGGCTGCATCGCTCAGGCTTGGAGCGTCGCCGAATGCCTGCGTTTGCTGCACTTGCTCAAGGAGGCCGCTCCCGGCGTCTATGCCGAGTGGGAGGCCAACGCCCGGAAAGGAGGGAACTGATGCGCGTTCTGATGTTCGGCTGGGAATTTCCGCCCTACAAGAGCGGCGGCCTTGGGACGGCGTGCTACGGCATGGGCCGGGCGCTGGCGAAGAAAGGCACGGAAATCCTGTTCGTCTTGCCGCAGACCCCCTTGGACGCCCCGGTGCGGGTGGGGGAACGCCTGTCGCTGTGTTCGGCATCCGGCACGAGGGTGGAGCGGACGGCCCGGAACCTCAGGATCAATGAGGAAGTGCGGGAATTGTGGCGCGAAAAGCTGCACATCGAGCACGTGGACTCGTTGCTGCTCCCTTACGACACGCCGGAAAGCTATGACGAGCGGCGGCGTGAGCTGGAACGCCTCCAGTCGGTGAAACGGAACGCGGACGTTTTTTCTTCGACGCAGGAAACGATCCTGCGTCTGCACGGCGGCTACGGCCCTGATCTCATGAGCGAGGTCTATCGCTACGCTTGCGCGGCGGTGGCCATTGCCCGGAAGGCGCGTTTCGACGTCATCCACGTCCACGACTGGATGACCTATCCGGCGGGCATCCTTGTCCGCAAGCTGACGGGAAAGCCGCTGGTGGCGCATATCCACGCGCTGGAGCACGACCGGAGCGGCGACAATATGAACCGGGACGTGGCGGGCATCGAGCGCGCGGGTCTTGAGGCGGCGGATCGCGTGGTGGCGGTGAGCCATTACACCAAGCGTCTGGTCATGCGGCAGTACGGAATTCCGGGGGACAAGATCGAGGTCGTGCACAACGCCGTTTCCCGCAGCGAGGCGGATCGCGTCTATGCGGTCCCGGAACGCTGCGCGCACGAGAAGCGGGTCCTGTTCATGGGGCGCGTCACGTTCCAGAAAGGGCCGGACTACTTTGTGGAGGCCGCCAAGCTGGTGCTCGACCGCATCCCGGATGTACGGTTCGTCATGGCGGGCAGCGGGGACATGCTGCCGAACATGGTCCGCCGGGTGGCGCAGCTGCGCATCGGCAGCCATTTCCATTTTACCGGCTTCCTCAAGGATGAGGAGGTGGATCATATGTACGCGGTGAGCGACCTCTACGTCATGCCGAGCGTCTCGGAACCCTTCGGCATCGCGCCCCTTGAGGCCATGGCCTATGACGTGCCGGTGCTCATTTCCCGCCAGTCCGGCGTCGCCGAAGTGGTGCGGAACGCGATCAAGGTCGATTTTTGGGACATCCGGGAAATGGCGAACAAGATCTGCGCGATCTTGTCGTACCCGTTTCTCGCCGCCGAGGAAGTCAGGAATTGCCGCGAGGAGCTCAAGGCCATCCGTTGGGAAAACGTGGCCGATCGTCTGAACGCCATTTACGCGCAACTTGTTTCCGGGGGAAAATGATATGTCGGCACTTTGTTTCTATTTTCAGGTCCACCAGCCGTACAGGCTGCGGCACTACACCTTTTTCGACATCGGCGTGGACTCCTTTTACGAGGACGAGGACGCGAACTGCGGCATCATGCTGAAGGTGGCCCGTAAATGCTACCTGCCCATGAACGCGCTTCTGCTCAAGCTGATCCGCAAATACGACGGCAGGTTCAAGGTCAGTTTCTCCATTTCCGGAACGGCGCTCGATCAGTTCGAGGCCTACGCGCCGGAAGTCATCCAGAGCTTCCGGGAACTGGTGGCCACCGGATGCGTGGAACTGCTTTCCGAGACGTACAACCATTCGCTGGCGTTTCTGTATTCCCCGGAGGAGTTCCGGGAACAGGTCGCCCTGCACGACGAGCGGATCGAAGCGCTCTTCGGCGTAACGCCCCGTGTCTTCCGCAATACGGAACTTATCTACAACAACGATCTGGCGCGGGCCGTGGAAGCGATGGGCTACAAGGCCGTGCTTGCCGAGGGTGCGGATCACGTGCTCGGCTGGCGCAGCCCGAACTTCGTCTACCGCCCGGCGGGGTGCGATCGCCTCAAGCTTCTGCTCAAGAATTACCGCCTCTCGGACGACATCGCCTTCCGGTTCTCGAACCACCAATGGCCCGAATTTCCGCTCACGGCGGACAAGTTTTCCGAGTGGGCGCACGCCGCCAACGCCTCCGGGGATCTCATCAATCTGTTCATGGATTACGAGACGTTCGGGGAGCATCAATGGGAATCCACCGGTATTTTCGCCTTTATGGAAGCCTTGCCCGAGGTCATGCTGCGGACGCCCGGTTTCGCGTTCATCACGCCTTCGGAAGCGGCGGCCCGGTTCGAGCCGGTGGCGAGCCTCGACGTGCCGCATTTCATGTCGTGGGCGGACGCCGAGCGCGATCTCACCGCATGGCTCGGCAACGACATGCAGAACGACGCCATCGAATCCGTCTATCGCTTGGAGAAGGCGGTCAAGGCCACGGGCGATCCCGGCGTGCTCCGCACATGGCGGCGTCTGCAGACCTCCGACCATTTTTACTACATGTCCACGAAGTGGTTCTCCGACGGCGACGTGCACAGCTATTTCAACCCCTACGGCACGCCGTACGACGCCTACATCAATTATATGAATGTGCTCGCCGATTTCAGGCTTACGCTTGACGCGGCGTCCCCCCTTGACCCCGGAACGAAAAGCGCCGTCCTGGAAAGCGCCTGAGGGCGCTTGGGCTTGCCGGGGAACCCCGGAAGCCAACCTTGCCGGCGCGGGAGCAGAACCGTATGCAGTATGATATGTCCCGCACCACGCTCTTTGAAGTCAGTTGGGAAGTCTGCAACAAAGTGGGCGGCATTTACGCCGTCGTGAGCAGCAAGGCTCTGGAGGCCGCCGCTCTTTTCGGAGACAACTACTATCTGTTGGGCCCGGATCTGGGCAACAACGCGGAATTCGAGGAAACGGACGAAGCCTGCTGGCAGGAGCTGCGCGCGATCACGGCGCGGCGGAATCTGGCCTGCCGCTTCGGGCGCTGGGATATTCCGGGGCGGCCCAAGGTCATCCTTGTCGGCTATCGGGATCGGTTCAATCAGGGGCAGCTTTTGTTTTCCCTGTGGAACCGTTACGGCATCGATTCCATTTCCGGCGGGTGGGATTATGTGGAGCCCGTCATGTTCAGTACCGCGTGCGGCGAGGTGATCGAGGCGGCGTGCCAGACGCTTGCCGTGCCCGCGTCCGGCCCGGTGCTTGCGCATTTCCACGAATGGATGTGCGGCGGGGGCCTCTTGTACCTGAAGGAGCGCGCGCCCAAGCTCGGCACGGTCTTTACGACGCACGCGACCATGCTCGGCCGGTCGATGGCGGGATCCGGGTTCGACATCTACAAGCAGATGAACCAGATCAACCCCAAAATGGAAGCCGGGGCCTACAACATCACCGCCAAATGCTCGATGGAAACGGCGTCGGCGCGGGAAGCCGATTGCTTTACCACGGTGAGCCGCATCACGGCGGACGAGGCCACGGTTTTTCTGGGGCGCTCCCCGGACGTGGTGACGCCCAACGGCCTCGACATGCGGGTCATCCCCGACTACAGCGCCGAACGGGACGTTCCGGCCGGGGCGCGGGCCAAACTCCTTGGCGCGGCGGGACGCCTCCTGCGGCGCGAGCTTGCGCCGGATACCCGGATCTTCATCATTTCCGGGCGGTATGAATACCACAACAAGGGCGTGGACGTATTCCTCGACGCGCTGGCGGGCGTGAACGAGGCGCTACGCCAGTCCCAGACCAACGTGCTCGCCTTGTGCGCCGTCATGGGCGGGCACAGCGGGGTCAATCCCGATGCCGTGGGCGGCGATCCTTCCAAAATCTCCGATCAGGGGCCGTACTGGATCAGCAGCCACCACGTATACAACCAGCCGCAGGACCCCATCCTGAACGCCTGCAAGCGGCTCGGTCTGGACAACAGGCCGGAAAACCATGTGCAGGTCATTTTTGATCCCGCTTTGCTGGACGGCAACGACGGCTTCCTGAACATGCCGTACGAGGAAGTGCTGGCGGCCTGCGATCTGGGCGTTTTCCCCTCGTGGTACGAGCCGTGGGGGTATACGCCGCAGGAAAGCGCCGCGCACGCCGTCCCCACCGTGACCACGGACCTGTCGGGCTTCGGCCTGTGGGTGCGGGACACGCAGGGGCAGGAGCAGGGCGTTACGATCCTGCACCGCCAGCAGACTTCGTATGATGGGACTGTGGCGGCTTTGCGGGCCGTTTTGCTGGACTACGCTGCCCTGCCGTCGGCGCAGCTCGACGAGCGGCGCACGGCCGTCCGCGCGTTATCCGGCGCGTGTTCGTGGGATCGGTTTTTCCCCCACTATATTCAGGCGTATACGCAGGCCTTGGACAAGGCCGTGGAGCGTGGGGCGCTTCGTGACGCGCCGAGCAGCGCATCCCTGACGCGGGTGCTTGAGGCGACGATGTCCACGACGCCGACCCTGCACGCCTTTACCGCCGTCACCGCGCTGCCGGAGCCCATCGGGCGGCTGCGCGAGCTGGCCCATAACCTGTGGTGGAGCTGGCATCCCGAATGCCATCAGCTGTTTTCCGCGCTCAACCCGGCGGAGTGGGAACGCAGCGGGCACAATCCTGTGGCGGTCATCGAAAAGGCGACCAAGGCCCGTTTGCTCATCGTGGCGCATGACCAGTCCTATCTGCGGCTGTATAAGTCCACGATGGATGCCTTCGACGCCTATATGAGCGTTTCTACAAAGGACTTCGGCGCGTTGTCGCCGGAGCGCCCGGCGGCCTATTTCTCGACGGAGTACGGCTTGAGCGAGTGCCTGCCGATCTATTCGGGCGGGCTCGGCGTCCTGTCCGGCGATCACCTGAAATCGGCAAGCGATCTGAATATCCCTCTTGTGGGCGTGGGGTTGCTGTATCGGAGCGGGTATTTCCGGCAGCAGATCGACAGGGACGGGCGGCAGATCGCCCAGTATCCCGAAAACGATTTCGCCACGTTGCCGCTGGAGCTGGTCAAGGATGAGGGCGGAGCGCCGCTTGAAGTGCTGCTGCAGCTTCCGGGGCGGCGTCTCCATGCGCAGATCTGGATGGTGCGTGTGGGGCGGGTCAAGCTGTATCTGCTGGACACGGACACGCCCAGCAATACCGCCGACGATCGCAAGATCACCGCCCGGCTGTACGAGGCGGACAGGGATTGCCGTCTCCGCCAGGAAATCCTGCTCGGCATGGGCGGGGTCCAGCTCATGCGCGCCCTCGGCATCAGGCCCTCCGTGTACCATATGAACGAGGGGCATTCAGCGTTCCTCATCCTTGAGCGTATCCGGCTGTTTATGCAGGAGCGGGGGCTGTCCTTCGCTGAAGCGGGGGAACTCGTGCGCGGAAGCAGCCTGTTTACGACGCATACGCCCGTGGACGCCGGGAACGAGCGTTTCGGGCTGGAACGGATGGAGCCGTACTTCCTGCCGTATGCCCAGAGCATCGGCCTGCCGTGGCCGGAATTCGTGCGGATGGGGCGGTTTGAAGGGAGCGAGCGCAATGTTTTCGAAATGACGGTGCTGGCTTTGAATTATTCGTTCCGGGCCAACGGCGTGAGCGCCCTGCACGGATACGTTTCCCGCCATATGTGGCAGGAAGGCTGGAAGGGCGTGCCCAAGGCGGAGATCCCCATCCGGTACGTCACCAACGGCGTCCATGTGCCGTCGTATACGGGGGCGCCCATGCGGGCGCTGCTGGATAACGTGCTTGGCCCCGGCTGGCAGGAGCAGAGCCCGGATTCGTCCATCTGGAGCAAGATAGACGAAATCCCGGACGAGGGCCTCTGGGCGGTGCGGCAGCTCCAGAAGAAGCAGCTTTTGGATTATCTCCGGGCTTCGTTGCCGGAATTTTTCAAGAAGTTCGCCATTCCCTACGAAAAGCAGAAGGAAATGGCGGCCTGTCTTACGCCGTCTTCTCTGGTCATCGGTTTTGCCCGGCGGTTTGCGCCGTACAAGCGGGCGACGCTGCTTTTTGCGGATTTGGATCGTCTGGCCCGCATCGTGGGCAATGCGGAGCGCCCGGTAATCTTCGTCTTCTCCGGCAAGGCCCATCCCGCCGACACGCAGGGCATCGACATGCTGCAGGAAGTGATCCGCCACATGCTCGACCCCCGCTTCTTCGGAAAGATATTCTTCATAGAGGATTACAACCTTGCGGTGTCGCGGCTCATGGTTCAGGGCTGCGACGTGTGGCTCAACACTCCCCGCCGTCCCTACGAGGCCTGTGGGACCAGCGGCCAGAAGGTGCCCGTCAACGCGGGGGTCAACCTCAGCATCTCCGACGGCTGGTGGTGCGAAGGGTACAACGGCGAGAACGGCTGGACCATCGGGCCCGCCGTCACCCGTGAATATCTGTGCGGGGAACAGAGCGATTATGACGACGCCGGGTTCCTGTACGCCCTTCTGGAAGAAAAGATCGTGCCGCTGTATTTCGAGCGCAATTTCGAAGGGATGCCCCACGACTGGCTTCTGCCGGTCAGGCAGTCCATGCAGTCCTTGATCGCGCGGTTCAGCTCCAACCGGATGGTGCGGGAGTATCTCAACGACTACTACATCCCGGCGGCGCAGCGGTATGCGGAACTGCGCGACAAGCACAACGCCCTCACCAAGCGCCTCGCCCGGTGGAAGCAGGACGTCAACGCCCGCTTCAGCTCCCTTCGGATCGAGCAGATCCGTATTGAAGGGCTTAAGGGTGAGGAACTGATGGGCACCCAGCCCATGCAGGTACAGATCGGCGTCCTGCCCGGCGGGATGAAGCCCGAGGAGCTGCTTGTGCAGCTCGTGGCCGGACCGGGCGACGGCAACGGTTTTACGGACACTCCGGACGTCGTGGATATGGCGCGCACGGAGGAGAGCACGGCGGACAGGCTCGTGTACGCCTGTGCCTACAGCCCGTCCCGGAGCGGGCCGCATGTGTACGGCGTGCGAGTGCTTCCCTTCACACCGGGGCTGGCCTCGCCGCTGGAGACGCGGCTGGTCCTGTGGGGATAAACCGGATCTCTTCGGAACGGGGCTGTGGAAGGGATACCTCGGAACTCCCCTCAGTTCCGTAGGCGCGTTGAATGCCCCGGGGGTTGTGTACGCCACTGGGGCACGGTAAAAGGAGTGGCGGCCAGGATTTCTTCAGGGCCGCCATTCGGCGTTTCCGCCGGAAAAAAGGCTTTCGGCGGTGATGTCACGTGAAGACGGTTTTTCTGGCGCGTTTCATGCGACGAAAAAACGCGAGGGGAGAGCCTGCAACGTTTTTGGCAGTGCCGCCGATTTGGGGTTGTGCCGCATCAGGTGGAAACGATGCGTGATGCCTCCATCGTCCGGCGCGATTATATTCTGATGGAGCATCTGCAAGTGGTGGAGGGTGGCCGCCAGCAGTGGCATATCCAGCGTGACGGCGAGGGCGGCTATATTTTCCAGGCCGTCTCTAGGGACCCTGCCAAGGCCCGGGCCACGGTGAACGATCTGCTCAGGGCAAGCAACCTTCCGTTCCACGCCGAGGGTGACGCCGCCACAGCCTGCCTGCATGTTCCGGCGTCGCAGGTGCGGGCTTTCGCCGCGGCGATGAGCGAGGCGAACGTCATCGCATATAAGGAAGCGCATCGGTAGAGAGTAAAATATGTTATGCGACATGGGGAGGCTGTTTCCGGGCAGCCTCCTTTTTGTTTTGCCGAAAAAGGGAGGACGGAAGAGAGAAAAAATATACTTATTGATCTTGACTTTCATTTTCATATACGGCAGATCTGTTTCCAACAGAACGGAATGGAGGAACGCTATGAGTTGGTTATCTCAGACAGCGGACGCGGAACCCGCGTTGGACGTTGCGTCGCCTGTTTCACGGGCTGTTCACGGCATATGGGAAGCGGACGAACTGTTCAGATGTCCGCTTGTCGGCATGGGGATCACGCTTGCCGAACAGAAACATCTCTTGAAGAAAATGTCGCTTCCGGCGGTTGAACTGACGTCGTTTGAAATGCACGAACTGTTCGTCAATGCCGCCGCTACGGAAAACCCTCTGTCCCGGAAGATGAGCCAGCTGCTCCGCCGGAAGTACGAGCGTGAGGCCGCCCCGTTGCGGCTTTGAGTGAAGAGGATTTTCTCGCGCAGTGGAAGGAGGCGTTCTCCGCCGGCCAGTATGTGGGCTTTTTGTGGGCGGCGGCCACGCGCAGGCTTTCGGATGAAGCCCGTCGCACGGTCTACGGCGCGGTCCACATGGCCATGCACGGCATCGCGGAGGAACAGACGCGCATCCGGCGGTTTATCGTTGAACTGGAACGCAAAGAACGAGCAGCAGGCCAACCGTATCCGGCTGTTGAAGGAGCGCGAAGCGGCTTCGCGCGGCGGCATGGAGCAGGCGGAAGAGGGCAGGCGTGCGCTTGCGCAGGAAAACGCCGCGCTCCGGGACGAACGCAACCGCCTGAAAGCCGAACTGGACGCCATGTATGAGGCGTCCACGGCGCTGTGGGAAATCAGGGGCCCGGAACTTGAAGCGGAAAACGAGAACCTGCGGGAGGCGCTTGCGTCGTTGACGCAGCGCTTCGAGGGCCAGCGCGAACTGGTCAACTCGCTGCTCAAGCAGGGAAGGGCTCGCTTTGAGCAGGGGAACTTGCCTGGCATGGCGGCTGATTCCTGCGGGACCTGTTGCGGCAGGGACTGCGACGAGAGTTGCCCCTCGTTCGATCTGTGCAGCAAGCGGGTGCTCATCGTCGGCGGCGTTGAGCGCATGGAGTCGTTGTACCGCGAATTTATTGAAGGGGGCGGCGGCGTCCTCGATTACCACAACGGCTCGCTGCAGGGCGGCACGCGCCAGCTCGAGCGGAGCCTCAGGCGCGCGGACATCATCCTCTGCCCCGTGAACTGCAACAGCCACGGCGCCTGCATCAAAGTCAAGAATCTGGCGAAGAAACACAACAAGACATTTTATATGTTGCCGAACGGGAGTCTGAGCACCATTTCCCGGCTTCTGGGGAGCGAATCCGCACGGCAAGAAGGAGAACGTGCATGAGCACCGATTTTCAGATGAACTACCATCACAACAAGGACAACCTGCATGTGAAGATGCAGGGCATTTTTGACGGCAACTCCGCACACGAACTGCTGAATCTCTTTTTGAGGGAGTACAGGTGCGGCGGCAGGGTGTTCGTCGATACGGCGGGGGTAAGCGAAGTGTTGCCGTTCGGCAGCAAGGTGTTGCAGGCTCGGTTGTGCCAGACGCCCGTTCCGGCGTCGCAGCTGTTCTTCAAGGGCGAAAACGGATTCAACATGGCGCCCTCCGGGAGCCGTGTGCTTATCGTGCCGCCCCGCAAGAAGAAAAGCGGGTGCTGCGGAAAATGCGCGCACTGCACATGCCATGGCGAACACGGGCATGGGCACGGGCACGGAGGATGCGCATGTCGCGGCGAACACAATCACGATCATTAACTTTTTTCCAAGTGGAGCTTTTTCATGAGTAATGTGCTTATCGTTTACGGGTCCACCACCGGCAACACGGCGGATATTGCCGAATACCTCGGCGGGCGTCTGCGGGCTGCGGGGCATGTCGCCGATGTACGGGACGCCGCCGACGTTTCCCCGGATGGCCTGTGCGAAGGCCGGGATGTCGCTCTGTTCGGGTGCTCCGCATGGGGGACCGATGAAGTCGAGCTGCAGACGGATTTCGAGCCGTTGTTCGAAGCCTTTGATCGTATTGGAGTCAAGGGCGTCAAGACCGCGTGCTTTGCGAGCGGGGACAGCTCCTTTGAGCATTTTTGCGGGGCGGTGGATGTGATTGAGGCGCGTTTGAGCGAACTCGGCGGCATTCAGATTCTGGAAGGCTTGAAGCTCGACGGCAATCTCTCGTCGAACGGGAGCGACGTGGAAGATTGGGCCAACCGGCTGTTGGCGGCTCTTTAACCGCATTTTTTTATGCGAATATATTGAAAATGAAATTCAATTATAATAGACTGTGGGCGGTATAGGCACTCCGTAGCCGTTATGCCTGGAAAGCGCGGGCCGGAGTGCAGGGCCCGCGCTTCAATACATCTTGAACCGTTATGTAAGGATGAGGTATGTCAGGCGGACAAGTCCATGTTGATCCGGAGACGGTGTTCACGCGCTTCCTACGCGGAAAAGGTTGCCACAACACGCAGCAGCGGCGAGCCATCGTTTCCGTGTTTTTTCAGGAAGAGGGGCACCTGACCATTGACGATCTGTACGGCCTGGTTCAGCGACAGGATCCGACGGTGGGGCAGTCCACGGTATACCGCACGATGAAGCTGTTGTGTGAGGCCGGGCTTGCCAAGGAAGTCTCTTTCGGCGGGGGCGTCGTCCGGTATGAGCAGGCCAGCGACTGGCACCACGATCATCTCATCTGCGAGTGCTGCGGCAAGAGCATTGAGGTCGTCGATCCTAAGATCGAAGCCCTGCAGGAGCGCCTTGTCCGCCAATACGGATTTACGCCCACGCAACACAGGCTGTATCTGTACGGCGTCTGTCCGGAGTGCCTCGCTGGGCAATCTCCTTCAAAATAGGCTGTAATAAAAAGCATTCCGCTTTTTGGCAGAAACGGTTGACAGGCCGGGGCGGACTGTGTACATCTGCGGACATAAAGTTTGATTAATAAAACTTAATATTGTTCAATGTACTTTTGATGGGAACCCGGAGGGGTCATGACTGAAATCCGATTGGAAAAAAGCCTTCCGTCCGAGCAGGAGCGGGTAGGGCAGCCAAGCGTCCCGGCTGAGGGGCTCGAACGCTACTTCGCCAGGGAGGGGGTCGATCCTCTGCCGTACGCGTTTGAAGGCAAGATCGCCGTACATCCCGGCCTTGGCGGTTCGGGCGTGGAAAAACAGGATTTTGAGGCGACGCTGGAGCCTTTGCTGGCGGAGCCGAGGACGGGAAAGACCGTGGCGTACATCCATGTGCCGTTTTGTGAGACGCACTGCCTGTACTGCGGTTTCTACAACAAGGCATACCGCGAAGACGAAAGCCGGATCTACGCCGACGCGCTCATTCAGGAGCTGCGCCTGTGGCGGGGCCGCCCCGGACAGGATGCCGGGCCGGTACATGCCGTGTACATGGGCGGAGGCACACCCACGGCGCTGCAGGCGGACGATCTCCGGCGCATCTTGAAGGAAGTCCGCGCCGTGCTGCCGCTCGCCAACGATTGCGAGATCACGGTGGAAGGGCGTCTGTCGAATTTCGGCCCGGACAAGATGGAAGCGTGCTTCGAGGGCGGGGCAAACCGTTTTTCACTCGGGGTGCAGAGCTTTGACACGGAGATCCGGCAGGCGATGGGCCGCGTGTCCGATCGCGACACGCTGATTCGGCAGCTCCAGCTTTTGCAGAGCTATGATCAGGCCGCCGTCATCGTGGATCTCATCTACGGCTTCCCCATGCAGACGATGGAACGCTGGCTGGCGGACATCGCCACGGCCCAGTCGCTCAAGCTCGACGGCGCTGACTGCTACCAGCTCAACGTGTACCGGAACACCCCGCTCGCCAAGGCCATTGAGAGCGGACGCCTTCCCGCCGGGGCGGACGTCCCCATGCAGTCGGCCATGTTCGCCGCAGGGGTGAAGGCCATGCAGAAAGGGTTTTACCGCCGCCTGTCGATCAGCCACTGGGCGCGGACGTCGCGGGAACGCAACCTGTACAATCTGTATGTCAAAGGCCGCGCCCACTGTCTGGCGTTCGGTCCCGGCGCGGGCGGCAATCTGGACGGGTTCTTCTATCTGAACCAGTCGGACTACCGGGCGTGGCAGGAAGAAGTCCGGGCCGGACGCAAGCCCATCGCCATGCTGTTTCGCCCGTTCCCGCAGGGAAAGCTGTTCAAGGCCATCGCCGAGGGGATGGAGCAGGGCTGGCTGGACATGCCGGGGCTGGAAGCGGCTTACGGCATCCCGTTGGGCGAGGTGTGGAAACCCGTGCTTGAGCAATGGGAGCGGGCGGGTCTTGTCGAACGGGACGGGGCCTTCATCGTGCTTACGCTCGCCGGGCAGTTCTGGCAGGTGAACCTTTCACAACTGTTGCTTGATTATCTCAAGCGTGCTTTGGAGGCCTGATGTTTGTAAGGAAGATGCTGGCCCGTGCCTTGCCGTTGACGGCGCTGGGCCTGGCGGCGTGGTGCCCCGCCTATGCCGTGGAGGAGCCGGTCAAGGCGGACGACGTGTACGTGACCGCCACGAGGGTGGAGAAGGAATTGCAGGACGTTCCCATGAGCGTTTCCGTCATGACGAGCGAGGACATCAAGCGTTCTCCCGCCCGGACCATCGGCGAGCTTTTGCAGGACGTGCCGGGCATGGAAATCAGGAATTCCGGCGGGCAGGGCTTTAAGCGCGTATCCATCCGCGGCGAGAATCCCAACCGCGTGCTGATCCTCATCGACGGGCAGAAGCTCGTGGAAAACAAGTCGATGGACGGCACGCCCCTGTTGATCGATCCCTCCAACGTGGAGCGCGTGGAAGTCATCAAGGGCCCCGCGTCCGTGCTCTACGGTTCGGAAGCCATCGGCGGCGTGGTCAACATCATCACCAAGAAAGGCGGGGACAAACCGATTCAGGGCGAGGCGTCCGTGGCCTATAACGGCGCGTCCAACGGTTTTGCCGAATCTCTGTCGGCTTTCGGCGGTATGAACGGATTCAAGTACCGCGTGTCCGGCTCATACAGCGATCAGGGGAACCTGCGCACGCCTGACGGCGAAGCGCCGAACACCTCCTTCCGCCAGAAGGAAGGCAGCGCGTTCCTGAGCTACGATTTTTCCGACAAGTTCACGGTCGGCGGCGGGCTGGACAGCTTCAAGGGTTCCATCCATTCCGGGAGCATGGAACCCGGCTATGAGAATTTCGCCGTGGACGTCCCCAAGTGGCAGCGCGATAAGGTTTATGCCTTCGCCGAAGCCAAAAACGTGACGCCGTGGCTTCCCCGTGTGCGCTTCGACGCATTTGGGCAGAAGAATGAAAAGGAAATGACCAACGACGTGAACACGGACCCGGCCATCACGAAGATGCCGCTGGTCGTCACCAACAATGCGGACAACCGGAACAAGCAGCTCGGCTCCTCGCTGCAGATGGACTGGGCCATCGGCGACAACCATTACCTGATCACCGGATACGACATCAGCTATGATACGCTGAAGGCTGATACGAGGGCTTCGGCTTCCACTTCAGTGGAGCGCATCCTTGCCACCGGCATCTTGGCCAGTGCGCCCCCCTTTGCGCAACAGATCGCGGCGGCATCCATGGCGAAGAGCATCCCGTACACCTCCACGGCCTACCACGAGGGCGACATGCTGACGAACGCCCTGTATGCCCAGATGGAATCGACCTTGCCCGCCGACTTCACGTTGAGCTATGGGGTACGGTATACGTGGGTCCAGTCCGAGATGAAACATGCCGAAGGAAGCAAGACCAACTCCAAGGGCACGGCCCCGTATGACGTGGGCACGGAGAGCTCCTCAAACAATTCCCGGCCGGTCTTCAATGTGGGCCTTATGTGGTCGGGCATCCCGGATCTGACGCTGCGGGCCACGTTCGCGCAGGGATTCCGCGTCCCTTCGCTGCAGGAAAAGTATGTGATGTCGGCGATGGGAGGCGGGACGATCCTGCCGAACCCCGGCCTCAAGCCGGAGACCTCGAACAGCTATGAAATCGGGGCGCGGTATGTCCATGACGGCCTGTCCGTAGACGTCGCGGCCTTCTATTCCGATGCGGACGACTATATTTATAACCCCACCATTGACGCGGATACCGACACTTCGCGCTACATCAACGTCTCGTCGGCGAAGACCCACGGGGTGGAGCTGGCCGCGAGCTATGATTTCGAATGCGGCCTCACGCCGTACGCTTCCGCGACATGGATGCGGCGCAAGTTCGACTACGGCACGCTGACCACATGGAAAACCGGCGTACCCGAATGGTCGGGCAGGGCGGGGGTGCGCTTCAAGCACGCCCTGAGCGAAACCGTTGACTTCAACGCCGACGTGTACGGGCGGTTCTCCTCAAATTCCGTCGAGAAGACCGAAAGCGAGACGACCCACTACAACAACTGGCAGACGGCGAACGTGGCTTTCGGTTTCGAGTTCGGCGACGAAAAGCAGTATACCGTGGCCGCAGAAGTCCTGAACCTCTTCGACAAGCGGTACCGGCAGGACGACAGCATTTTGGAACCCGGCCTGCACGCCAACATCAAGGTCGGCATGAGATTCTGATTTCATGAGGAAGCCTGTGCTTTAGTATTGAAATTGAATTTCATTTATATTATCAAAAAACTCTTCCCACGCTGCACGGCGGCGGACGCCCACGGTAATCCCGTGCGGCGTCGGGGGGAGGAGGGGAAGGAATACGGATGCCGTCACAGGTCTTCAACCGTCATTACTGGAGCGCGCGGGAACTCGTCGTCCTCGGCGTTTTCTCGGCCGCCGCCAAGCTTTCCACCCTGCTGGTCGCGCTGGTGGGGGGAGGGATGAATCCGGTGAGCCTGCTCGCCAAGAACCTCATTTTCACCACGCTGCTCGTGGTCATGCTCTATAAGGTGCGCAAGCCCGGGACGCTGGCCCTGTTCGTGCTCGTGAACATGCTCATCAGTATGCTTCTGCTCGGCGGCAGCGTGACGCTCCTCCCGGCCATGCTGCTGGCGGCGGGCTGCGCCGAGGCGGCGATGGCCTGCTCCGGAGGAATGCGGAAGCCGTGGGCGCCCGTGCTCGGCGTCGCGGTGTACGATCTCACGTCGAAAGTCTTTTCGCTGGGCGTTTCGTGGCTGTTCATGCGCGAGAGTCCGGCCTTGTTGTATGTCATCGTCCCCATTGTGGTCATCGGCTACGTGGGATCGCTGTGCGGGCTTTTTTCCGGCGTCCGCGCCGTTCGGGAGCTGCGTCATGCAGGCATTGTCCGTAACTGAGGGGGCCGTCTGGGGCGGCGGGCTGCACGCGGCGGATACGCGGGCGAAGATGTTCGTCAGCCTGCTGGCGTCCGTGGCTACGGTGGCCCTGTCCGGGGTCGAGCCGCAGATGGTGCTTTTCGGCATGTCTCTGGTGTATGCCCTCGGGATGCGGCAGTTCCGCATCCTGCTGATCGGGTATGCGGTCCTTGTGGGCATGTCGCTGCTGGCCATGGGGTGCGCGTTCGGGATGAGCCTGCTGATCCCGTCCATGCCCGCGTTTTCGGCGGTGTCGCTGGTGGTGCCGTTCCTGCGCATGGCGACGATGCTGAACGTGATCCTGCCGCTGGCCTTTTCCTGCCGGGTGCAGAGCCTGCTGACCGCCCTGAAGAGTTTGCGCCTGCCTTTCTGCCTGTATCTCCCGGCGGCGGTGATGATCCGTTTCATCCCCACGTTTTTGCATGACGCCAAACAGGTTTCGGAAACGCTTCGGATACGCGGCTGGCGCATGACCCCGTGGAACGCCTTCCGCCATCCCGTGCTGCTGATCAGGCTGGTGTTCACGCCGTTGCTGTTCCGTTCGCTGAAGACGTCGGAAGAGCTCGGCATCGCCGCCGAACTCAAGGGGCTCGGCTACGGCGAAGGGATGCGCCCTTACCGGAAGCTGGTTTGGAAGGCGTCCGACACATGGCTTTTGGTCGCGGCCTGCCTTGTGGCGGCTGCGGCGGTGCTGTGCCAACATGCCGTGGGATGGGCCCCGCTGGAAGGAGGGATGCGCTGATGATCCGCTTTGAACGTGTGACCTACACGTACCCGTTCCAGACGTGCCCGGCGGTTTCGGATATTTCGTTTTCGGTGCGGCCCGGCGAACTGGTGCTGTGCACCGGGGCCAGCGGCTGCGGCAAGTCCACGCTGATGCGCCTCGCCAACGGCCTGTGCCCCCACTATTTTCAGGGGACACTGGAAGGCCGTGTCCTGATCGGCGGCGAGCCGACGGACGCCCGGCCCATCAACGCCATTGCGCGGGAGGCCGGAACGCTCTTTCAAGACCCCGAACAGCAGTTTTTCGCCCTGAATGTCGAGGACGAGCTGGCGTTCGCCCATGAATGGCAGGGCGTTTCGCCCGAAGCCATCGCCGCCAAAATCGATGAGGCGGCGCGGGCCTTCCGGCTCGGGCCGATCCTGTCCTCCTCCATCCACGAACTGTCCGAGGGGCAGAAGCAGAAGGTCGGGTTGGCCTCCATCCTCTCGCAGGGGCCGAGGGCCCTTATCCTTGATGAGCCGAGCGCCAATCTCGATCCCGAAGCTACCGAGGATCTAGCCTGCAAGCTCGCCGAACTCAAAGGAGCGGGGCATGGCGATCCTTGTGGTGGATCATCGGCTGTACTGGCTGGAAGGCATAGCGGATCGCGTGCTTGTCATGCGGGAAGGCCGGATTGCGGAGCGGGGCGGCTTTGACCTGCTGTACGACGACGCCCTGCGCGGACGGTGCGGGCTGCGCGCCGCCCGGATAGACGATCCCCGCCGCACGTTGCCGGACTGCGCGGAGGAACTGCTGGAGCCGGGTGAAGGCGGGCTGGCCGTTTCCGGCCTGCGGTTCGCGTACTCCGGCAAACCGGCCCTGTTCGACGGCGTGGACGTGTCGATCCCGGCGGGCGTGACCGCGCTCATCGGGGACAACGGCACGGGCAAGACCACGCTCGCCCGCCTGCTTACCGGCCTGAACGCCGCGCAGGAAGGGCGGTTCGCCATCGCGGGGCAGCCGGTCCCGGCATCGAAACTGCTTTCCAGAGTGGGCATTGTGCTCCAGAACGCCGATCACCAGCTCCATATGAAGACGGTACGGCAGGAACTTGAAGTCAGCCTGTCGCTGGCGGGGGGCGGCGCGGACGATGTGCCCGGCCTACTGTCGCTGTTCGCGCTGGAAGGGCTTGCGGAACGTCACCCGCAATCGCTTTCCGGCGGCGAAAAGCAGCGGCTTGTGATCGCCTGCGCCTTTGCCAAGCGCCCGGACGTGCTCATCCTCGACGAGCCCACCAGCGGCCTTGACGGGCGCAACATGCGCCGCATCGCCGACGCGCTGGATCTGCTGGCCGGCAGGGGGGCCTGCGTCCTTGTGATCACCCATGATCTCGAATTGATGGGGTTGTCCTGCGCCCGGGCGTTGCGGCTGCCTCTTTCATAGCGAGTGCGTACGGAGGGAATGCTGCGGATCGGAAGGGAAACCTTCCGGAGAGCGGCACCGGCATGATCATCTTTTCCGGGGCGTCTCGAACAGACGAAGCGCTGTTGGAATGGGAATAAACGGAAACCAAACGGGAGAACGAACTATGACGGCATCGTGTTGCCAGACGACGGAAACGCTGGGCGAGTCCATCGCTGCGGCCCTGCGGGAAAAGAAGCCGGTGATGCTGGCAAGCCTTGCGGAACGCTTCGGCGTTTCGGAACTGGAAGTCGCCAGAGCCCTGCCGGACGAGGCGCGGGCCTTCGCGGGCAAGGATGCCTTCGATACGGTCTGGCAGGCCTTGGCCTCATGGGAAAACGCCACCTTTATCATGGCGCATCTGGGCTCCGTCATCGAAATCAAGGGAAAGATACCGGAAGGCAGGCACGGGCACGGCTATTTCAACCTGTCCGGCGGCAGCGGACTCGGCGGACATCTCAAGATCGATGATCTCGGTCACATCTGTTTCCTGTCTTTACCCTTTATGGGATTGGAAAGCCATTCCGTACAGTTTTTCAACGCGGCGGGCACGGTCCTGTTTTCCGTGTACGTGGGCCGCGAAAACCGTCAACTCATCCCGGCAGCGCGCGAGTCGTTCTTCGCGTTGCGCGAGGCCGTGGGCACAAAGGAACCGTCATGAAAGCTCTTGTCGTCTATTCGTCCCGGACCGGGAATACCCGGAAAATCGCCGAAGCCATCGCCGCCGTTCTTCCCGGCTGTGAGATCCATCCCGTGGAGTCCGCTCCCGCGCCCGAGGGCTACGATCTGGTTGCCGTGGGCTACTGGGTGGACAAGGGGATGCCCGACGCGCAGGCCAAGGCCTATCTGGAAACGGTGCGGGACGCGAAGGTGGCTTTGTTCGGCACGCTGGGCGCATGGCCGGATTCCGATCACGCCAGGGACTGCATCGCGCAGGGCGAAGCGCTGGTGAACGCTCCGGAACGCCGGAACAAGGTGCTCGGCACGTATCTGTGTCAGGGCAAGGTCGATCCGAAGATCGTCGCCATGATGCAGAAAATGGCGTCCGACGTGCACCCCATGACGCCCGAACGCAAGGCGCGCCTCGAAGAAGCGGCCAAGCATCCCGACGAGGCCGACTGCCTCCGGGCGCAGGAAGCCTTCAAGGGGTTCGCGGAACAGGTGGCCTGACGGGCCAGAAGGATCAACGGGGCTTCGGCCCCGAAACCGGAAGGGCGGCTCTGCCGCCCATACGTCGTGTTCAGGAAACGCTCATGAATCTTGCCTCAATCTATGCGTCCATAGGCCCGTCCGGCGTCGCGCTGGTTTTTGTCGGTTGTGCGGGATTGTACCTCGCGCTGCGGAACCTTCTGTATCTGCATTTCGTCTGGCGCGACTTCAAGCGGGACTTTCTCGACATTGAGCACCAGGAAGGCCGCTGTATGCGCGATGTGTGCGATAAGAGCGACAATCCGCTGATTGCCATTATCCGCGATGTCGTGAAGACCCACGGAGGCCACTCCGAAGACATCCGGGCCGAGGTCGCTTACCTGTTCCACCGCAATTTCGAGCAGGTCACGAAAGGGCTGTGCTGGCTGAGGCTCATTTCGGTGGTCTCGCCGCTGCTCGGCCTGCTCGGGACCATCCTCGGCATGGTGACGGTGTTCCGCACCATCGCGGAAAACAGCGCCCCCAACGCCGCGCAGCTGGCGGCGGGCATCTGGGAAGCGCTCATCACCACGATCATGGGCCTGTGCGTCGCCATCCCCATGCTCATGTTCTACTATTACCTGATGCTCAAATTCAAGGGCTTCCACATCGAGGCCGTGGAACACAGCTACCGTGCGCTGGAACTGTGCGGCGGCGCGAAGCGGGAAGCCCGGCCCGAAACCCGGAGAATGTGCCATGCATGATTTCGACGAGGATGCCAGCATCGATCTGACGCCGGTCATCGACGTTATCTTCATGCTCCTGATTTTCTTCATCATGACCACGACATTCAGCAAGCCGGTGCTGGATATCGTGCTTCCGGCCTCGGAGACGGCGGAGGAATCCAGCCGTAAGAATGCGGAACTGGTGATTTCGGTGAAGGCCGATGGGACTATCCATTATCAGGATCGGCAATTGACGAAAGAGGCGTTGGCCGCGGTGCTCGAGACGCGGCCCGAAGCCCTGCTGAATCTGTACGTCGACGAAAAGGCCCCTTTTGAAGCGTTTGTCGGCGTCGTAGACATCGCCAGGCTGAAGAGAGGAGGACACTTTGTTATCAGCACGCAGCCAAGTGAGCGTTAGGCCCCTGTACGGGGTGGAGGAATTCCGCAAGAGCCGCAGCATGGCGGGCGGCATGACCGGGGGGCTTGTCCTGCTGGCCTTGGCCGTGTGTCTGATGACCCCCTCCGTCAAGATCCTCACGCCGCCGAAAGCCCCTTCATCCATCATGCTGATGCGTGTGATCCGCCCCGAGCCGACGCCCGAGGCGAAACCCGTTCAGCCGGACGCCATGCGCAAGCTGTTGAGCCCGGAATCGGAGGTGACGATCCCCGTGCCGCCTCCGGTCGTCGAACGGCCCAAGCCTCCGCAGGAGGCGCCCAAAACGGTGGCCCCCGAACCCGTGAAGCCGAAACCGGTCAAGAAAGCTCCTCCGGTGAAAAAAACGCGGCCGGTGGTCCGGCAGCCGGAGAAGCCCGTGCCGCCTTCCGCTCCCGTAGGCCAACAGACGGAGATTCCTCCGGTTTCGGCGGGGACGGGCGTATCCTCCGTGGCGGCCGCGCCTCCGGCCCCGGTCGGGGGAACGCAGGAACGGCCGGACGACAAGAGCAAGGCGCTGGGAGCCATCCTTGACGCCCTGAACCGTCACAAGCGGTATCCCAAGCAGGCGCGGCGGATCGGCGCTGAAGGGACGGTGCAGCTTCTCGTGACGATCTCCGCCGACGGAAAGGTCAGTGCGTGCTCGCTCGGCAAGGGCAGCGGCTTCGGGGTGCTCGATACAGCCACCGAACGGCTCGGCGAGAAGCTTGTCGGCCTTGATATACCCTCGGTCCGTGGGAGAAAAGGTTTTCAGGTTCTGGTGCCGGTGCGCTACTCGCTCAAGGATGCGTGACGTACCCCCTGTTGTCCTCGCCGGACAGGAGCGCCCGATGCGGGGGCCCCTCTTGACGTATGGGCTGCCGTTCCCGCAAAGTCCGTATTCGGAAACTTTGGGGTAGTCCGGATTGGGGGGGGGCGTTCTGGTGAGAAAGGACCCGGTTTCGCGTTCCCGACTCGTGGCGGAGTTCAGCCCGGCTGTGCCGGGTTTTCTCCGTAGATAATGCTTCCAGGTACCTCTCAGACCTTTGGAGAGGAGGCCAGTCGTTCCTCGTCCAGTCTGTTTTACTTGTACATGAAGCGAGGGAACGTCAGCCGGATAGACAAGGAGAGCGTATGCGTCATGTATTGCGGGCGTTTTTTCAGAACGCCCGGAAGCCCGGCGGCCTATCCGGGAGGATCATGCTGTGGGCTATGAACTGGGGGCACGCTTCGCTGGCGAAGTGGGGTCGGTCGCATGTGTCGCCGGAGCCAGACGCCCGGGTGCTCGATATAGGATGCGGCGGCGGGGCGAATCTGGCGCAATTTCTGAAACTCTGCCCGCAGGGGTCTGTCTGCGGGATCGATTTTTCCGCTGAGAGCGTCGCCACCAGCCTCCGGAAGAACGCCGGAGCCTTCGCCGCCGGGCGCTGCGAAGTGCGGCAGGGGGATGTTTCCCGGCTGCCCTATGCCGATGCGTCCTTCGATCTCGTCACCGCTTTCGAGACGGTCTACTTCTGGCCGGATGTATCCGCCGCCTTTGCCGAGGTGTTCCGCGTACTCGGACCGTCCGGCGTGTTTTTGATCGTGAACGAGGAGTCCGGGGATTCCCGGTGGTGCTCCATAGTGGACGGGATGCGGACGTATACGGCGGACGCGCTGGCGGGATGGCTGTGCGCCGTCGGATTTGTCGATGTCCGGTCCGACGTTCGCGGAGAGGGCGGGGCGTTGTGCCTTGTCGCAAGGAAAGGCCCGGATTCCGTTGCGTAAGCGGCCCAAGGCGCCGGGACGCAACGTATGGGGCAGGGGGGATCCATCCCGGAGAGCCGGGGATGTTTGCACGGAAGCCTTGTCGGGCTTTCACGTTTCCACGCTTTCCGGCTGATGGCGAGGCCACGCGGAGGGCGTTCGCTTCGGAGGTTTTGCATGGTTTTTCGCGCCGCCGGAGGGCTCTGCCGACGCGTAGGATAAAGCCCGCTAACGGTACTTTTTCCGCAGTTCGTCCTGCCCCATCATCTGGGTGCGCATGGCGAGCATGGGCGGCGCGTTGCGGACAAGATCCCTGTCCGTATTGGACTGGATATGCTCCAGCCGGATTTCTTTGTAGTCCTCCTGCCAGTTTTTCCAGTCGTCCTCGCGGCTCCGCAGGTACAGGACGAATTGCCCCAGACGCCGTATGACGTCCGGCGGGATCACGTGTTCCAGTTCACAGGCCACGTCGTTGGAGACGTTCGGTTCCAACTGGAGGATATGCTGGAAAAATTCCTGAATGACGATGTGCCGGTGGGCGATATCCCGCCCGATGTGCATCCCCGCTTCGGTCAGGTGGACGAGGCTGTAGGGCTCATAGTCCACATAGCCCATGCTTTTCAGCGCCTTCAGCGTGCTGGTGACGGTGGAGCGGGACACGCCCGCCGCCTCCGCGATGGAACTGGCGCGGGCCGCGCCTTCCCGGATTTCCTGATGGAAGATGATTTCTAGGTAGTTTTCCAGCACAGGCGAGAGCTGTCTGGCGTCGTTTCGCTCTTCGGGCATACCGCGTTCTCCTCTTTCGGCTCGTCAGGCATTCTGACGTTTTCGCATACCGTATTCAAGCCATTTTTTCCCGGCGTAGAGCCGTGCGTACCAGCATGCCGAACCCGCGTTCGCGCAGAGCATGGCGGCGTAGATGCCGGTCGCGCCGAAGGCGTTGCCGAGCGTCCATGCCAGCGGAAGCTGGAGCGCCCACATGGTCACACAGTTGACTTTGCAGGAGACGCGCGTGGCCCCCGCCCCGGCGAAAGCCCCGTTCACAAGCATGGAATAGGTCTTGAGCGGAATGCCCGCGCACGCGAAGGCGAGGAACTGCGCGGCCTGCCGGACGACCTCGGGCTGTGTGGACAGCATCTCCGCCACCGGAACCCGGAACACAAACAGCAACCCAGCGCCGAATCCGAGCGCAAGGGCGGCGGCGAGTGCGAGCCGTTGGCCGAAACGGAACAGCGCTTCGGGCCTGTTTGCACCGATCAGATGCCCGCTCAGGATGGTGACGGTCATGCTCAGCGCCGCAGTGGGGAAGGTCAGAAAGCTCTCTACCCGCGAGCCGAGGGTCATCCCGGCAAGGACAGGCACCATGTCGCCGGGCAGCCCCGTGAGCAGCGACAGGATGACGAGATTCCCCATGTGTCCCGCCAGAGCGCCGAGGGCGGACGGTCCGCCCACCCGGAAGAGATAGGGCATGGCACGCCGGGCCCACCGCCACGGGGCGAGGGATGCGCGGGTCAGGATGCCGTGCCGGACGATGGCGTACAGGTTGCAGGCCAGCCCGAGCAGGGCGGATCCAAAGGTACTCCACGCGATCCCCTGATACCCGTAGTCGGGCAACCCGCACAGCCCCAGCCCGAACCCCGCGCTGCCGATGAGGTTGCCGACGGCGACCACGGCTATGGCGATGAGCGGGAGGCGGACCAGCTTGTAGGCCCGGAACACCGAGTTCAGCATGATCAGGGTGTAATAAAACGGCAGTTGGCAGCTGTAGGCAATGATAAACGTCCTGACCACGGGTTCCATTTCGGGGGAGACGTGCATGAGCCGGAGCGTCATCGGCAGGCAAAGGAGGCTTGTCGCTGCGATGACCGTGCCCGTGAGACCGGCAAGCCCTGCGATCAGCGCCGCGTACCGGCGGGCGCGCTGTTCGAGCCCGGCTCCGAGGGCTTGGCTGATGGTCGTCAGGCAGCCGCTTCCGGCAAGGGAAGTGATCAGCATGAGGAGGGTGAAGACCTGCGAAACGATGCCGAGCGACGCCTGAACGGAGGCATCCAGCCGTCCTGCCACCCACAGATCCGTCATGGAAACGGCAAGATGGCACAGCATCATGCCGAGCTGCGGCACGGTGAGGGAAACGAGTTCCCGGGCGGTCGGCAGGGCGCTGTTCGGCGCGGCGTTTGTGAGCATGGATTCCCCCCAGAGCCGGGGAGTAGGTCAAAAGTGAGTATTTGTCAAATAAAGTTTGATAAGTCAATCTTTGAGCTTTTTTTCCCCAGAACGGCTCACGCCGTGTTGTTCAGGTTGGGAAAGTAACATTTCATCGGTTTCTAACACACGGAAATCGTACGCGATAGGCGAATACAGATGCTGTAATTGAAAGATTTTCTCACTTATATTGACAATACTTTTCAATAATGGCATCTTTCACCCGTTCCGGGAGGGCTTGTGTCAGAGTGTACGGAGCTTTGTTGAAGCGCCCCATGGGAAAACCGTAACGCACGCAGCAAACTGCATGCGATGGTGAAGTAGAGTATCGTCAGGTTTTCTTAATAAAGAAAATCAAAATCAATTTGGAGGACTGTATGCGGAGGATAGGTTTGCGCCAGATGCAGGCGGGGCAGAAGGGCAGCATCATCAGCGTGGATGCCGATGGCGAGCTCGGGCGGCGTATCCGCGACATGGGGCTCATCCCCGGTACGGATGTGGAAATTGTGGGCCGCGCCCCGCTGCGTGACCCGGTTGCACTGCGGCTTTTCGGGGTCACGCTGGCCCTGCGGAACCGCGAAGCCGATTACATCACTGTGGAGGTCGCATGAGCCAGGCCCATGCCGATTGCCCGCACTGCCGCCAGGACGGCAGCGAGGCGAAGCACATCGCGTTGAAAGAGGTCCGCATTGCGCTGGCGGGGAACCCGAACTGCGGAAAAACCACGGCGTTCAACGAATATACCGGAACCCATCAGCATGTCGGGAACTATCCCGGCGTCACCGTCGACAAGAAGGAAGGCTACGTCTCCATCGACGGCGTTGAGGTCCTCATGGTGGACCTTCCCGGCACGTATTCCCTGACGGCGTACTCGCAGGAGGAAATCGTCACCCGTGCCGTGCTCGCGCCCGAAAAGGCCGAGGAAAAGCCGATGGCGGTCGTGGATCTGGTGGACACCTCCGCGCTTGAGCGCAACCTGTTCCTCACCGTCCAGATCATGGAGATGGGCCTGCCGGTCGTGCTGGCCTGCAATATGATGGATGAAGCCCGGAAAGCGGGCATTCAGGTGGATACGAAGGAGCTGGGCAAACAGCTCGGCATTCCCGTTGTGGCGACCGTGGCACGTTCCGGCGAAGGCCTCAAGGACGCTCTGCGCGAAGCCATCGCCTTTGGACGCCGGGGGAGCGCTCCGCTGAACATTTCCTATGGCCCGGATCTCGATCCGGTCCTCACCAAGATGGAACGGCTCCTTGCCGAGAAAGGGCTGTTGACGGATCGCTATCCCGCCCGCTGGATTGCCCTGAAGGTGCTGGAAAACGATTCCGAAATCCTGAGGCAGGTGGAACGTATGCCCGATGTAGCCGCGCAGCTGCGCGCCGACCGGGAAACCGTGGCCGACCATCTTCGGGATACCTTGCAGACGTCGCCCGAAGCCATCATCGCCGACTACCGTTACGGCTTTATCCGTGGTGTGCTGCGCAGCGGGGCTGTCCGGCGCGAATCGGCCAAGGACCGCCTTGAGCTGTCCGACAAGCTGGATAAGGTGCTGACCAACACGCTGTTCGGCCCTCTTATCATGCTCGGCGTGCTGTACGCCATGTTCCAGCTGACCTTCGTGATCGGCGCATACCCACAGGGATGGGTCGAAGACGGCTTCGGCTGGCTTGGCGAGACCGTAAGCGCCCTGATGCCCGACGGCTTCCTCAAGTCGCTCATCGTCAGCGGCGTCATCGACGGCCTCGGCGGCGTCATGAGCTTCGTGCCGCTTATCATCATCATGTTTACGCTGGTCGCGATTCTTGAAGACTTCGGCTACATGGCCCGTATGGCCTACATGCTTGACCGCGTGTTCCGCGCCTTCGGCCTGCACGGGGCTTCCGTCATGCCGTTCATCATCGCGGGCGGTATCGCGGGCGGCTGTGCCATCCCCGGCGTCATGGCCACCCGGACCTTGCGCAGTCCCAAGGAAAAGCTGGCGACCCTGCTCACGCTTCCTTATATGGCGTGCGGAGCCAAACTCCCCGTGTTTCTGCTGCTGGTGGGCGTGTTCTTCCCCGAAAACCCCGCCCGTACCATGTTCCTGCTGACGTTGGCCGGTTGGGCCGCCGCGCTTCTCATGGCGCGCCTCATGCGCTCGACCATCATCCGCGGCGAATCCACCCCGTTCGTCATGGAATTGCCCCCGTACCGGGTCCCCACCCTGCGCAGCGTGGTCACGCACTGCTGGGAACGCACATGGATGTATCTCAAAAAGGCCGGGACCGTGCTTGTTGCCGTGTCCATCCTGATCTGGGCGAGCATGACCTTCCCGACGCTGGATCCTGAGCAGGCCGCGCCGCTGGAAACGCAGATCGCCGCCTTGCAGGAGAAGGTGGACGCCTTGCCCGAAGGGGATGAAGCCCGCACTCCGCTGGAGGAAGAGCTGGCCGCCGTACAGGCGACCCTCGCTGAAGAATCCTTGCAGCATTCTTGGGCCGGACGTCTCGGCATGGCCATCGAACCCCTGACCAAGCCCGTGGGCTTCGATTGGCGCACTGACGTGGCTCTGATTGGCGGCATAGCGGCCAAGGAAGCCATTGTTTCCACGCTCGGCACGGCCTATTCGCTTGGCGAGCAGGATCCTGAAGAAGCGACGTCGCTGGCGGAACGCCTCGCACAGGACCCGAACTGGAACAAGGCGACGGCGTTGTCCCTCATGCTCTTCGTGCTGCTGTACTCCCCGTGCTTCGTGGCCCTCGTGGTCATCCGTCAGGAGGCGGGCAGCTGGGGTTGGGTTGCGTTCAGCATGATATTCAACACCGTGTTTGCGTACGGTGTGGCGGCGGCAGCCTATAGAATCTGCATGGCTTTGTAGGCTTCTTTTTTCACTTTTAATTGATAATGAAATTCCACATCGAAGGAGAATGACATGAACGAGAACATGAAGTACGGCCTGTTTTTCCTTGGCGGCTTGGCGCTTGGTGCAATCGGCGCGGTGGCGGTGAGCAAGGGCAAGCTTGACCTGAAGCCGATGGCCGCTGATTTGTTGAGCCGTGGCATGGACGTCAAGGATGCTGTGCTCGCCAAAGTGGAAACCGTGAAGGAAAACATGGACGACATGGTGGCCGAAGCCCGCCATGCGGCGGAACAGCGCCGGGAAGCGAAGGAAGAGGCCTAGTCCTCCGGTGTTCCCCGCGAGCGTTTAGCCGATGTTTCCGGTAGGCTTTCGTTTTCCCTCGAAAGAGGGAGAAGCCCCTTAGGAAGCTGAACGCTCCCCTTTCTTACGCCTCCGGGACGGCCTCGTGCCGCTCCCGGAAGGCGGGCGGTCCTTCCCGCCTTTCCTCCAAAAAGGAACTCCCATGCTGTTTTTTATTGTCCATGACGTGCCGGGACGGGTCCGCCTGCGCGCCCGGTACGGTTTCAGCCTCCGCAAGGCGCAAGTCCTTGCGGACAGGCTTGACGCCGTCGGGGGCATCGAAGGGGTGCGCGTCAATCCCCGTACGGGGAGTGTGCTCCTCTTGTATGCCAACGACGAAGCCAAGCGGGCCGCGTTCCTGTTGCTGGCGGTGGCCGCTTCGGAACAGCCTTCCGGGGATGTCGCCGTGTGCGGCGAAAACCTCCCCGAGCCAGCCGGAAGGCCGAGTTGGGGGCCTTTTCTCCGCTATATCTTTGTCCGGCCGTTCATGCCGGTTCTCGTCAGGGTGGCCACGGCGGTGGCGGCCTCCGTTCCCTTTATCCTCAAAGGGGTTGCGGCGTTGTGCCGTGGGCGCCTCAGTGTGGATGTCCTTGATGCCGCCGCCATCGGCATTTCCCTGTTGCGCCGTGACTTCAAAACGGCACGCCTGCTGACTCTGCTGCTCGGTTTCGGTGAAGCGCTCGAAGCATGGACGCGCAAGAAGTCGCTGGACACTCTCGCCCAGAGCCTCGCGCTTGACGTCGATACCGTCTGGGTGCGGCGCGAAGGCCGGGAGATGCATGTCGCCATCAGCGAACTGAGCGAAGACGATCTGGTCATTGTCCGCACGGGGTCCGCCATTCCGGTGGACGGCGTGGTGGCGGAAGGCGAAGCCTCCGTCAATCAGGCTTCCATGACCGGAGAACCGCTCGGTGTCCTGCGCTCTCCCGGTTCGTCGGTATACGCCGGGACTGTGGTTGAGGAGGGCGAGATCGCCATCCGGCCCACGGGCGTGGGCGACGGCACGCGCCTCCGGCAGATTGTCCGGTTCATCGAGGATTCCGAAGCGCTCAAGGCCGGAGTGCAGGGCAAGGCCGAGCGGCTTGCCGATGCGGTGGTGCCGTTCAGCTTCCTGCTGGCCGGGCTTGTCTGGCTGGTCACCCGCAATCCCGCCCGCGCCGCTTCCGTCCTTCTCGTCGACTATTCGTGCGCGCTGAAACTTTCCACCCCTCTGGCGGTGCTTGCCGCCATGAAGGAAGGGGTGGGGCGCGGCGTCCTCGTCAAGGGCGGGCGGTTCCTCGAATCGCTGGCGGCGGCTGACGCCGTGGTTTTCGACAAGACCGGGACCCTTACGGAATCCCGTCCGCGCGTTGCGGAGGTGATCCCCGGCGAAGGCTACGAGCGGGACGACATCCTGAGGACCGCGGCCTGTCTTGAGGAGCATTTCCCGCATCCCGTCGCCCGGGCCGTTGTCCGGAAGGCCGAGCAGGAAGGCTTGCACCATCAGGAAGAGCATACCGAAGTCGAATATGTGGTGGCGCACGGCATTGCCTCCCGCCTGCACGGCAAGCGCGTGCTGTTTGGGAGCCGTCATTATATCCACCACGACGAAGGCGTGCCGGTGGACGCTATGCGGGAGGACATCGAGCGTCTGGCCCGCGAAGGCCGCTCGATCCTCTATCTGGCGGTGGACGGGAAACTGGCCGGGCTCATTGCCATTGAAGACCCGTTGCGGCCCGAGGCGGCTCCGGTTATTCGCAAGCTGCTCGGGCGGGGAATCCGCGTCGTCATGCTCACTGGGGACGATGAACGCACGGCCGCCGCTGTGGCCGAGCGGTTGGGAATCAGCGAGTACAGGTCGCAGGTATTGCCTACGGACAAGGCGGAGGTCATCCGCAGTCTTCAGGCGGAAGGCCACACGGTGGCCATGCTCGGCGACGGGATCAACGACTCTCCGGCTCTGTCCGCCGCCGACGTGGGGGTGACCCTGAGCGACGGTGCGGATCTGGCTCGGGAAGTGGCGGACGTGGTGCTGACGGAATGCCGTCTTGACGGCCTCGTCACCGCCGTCGATCTGAGTAAGGCCGCCATGCGGCGCATCCGGACTGACTTCGGCCTGATCATGACCCTGAATACCGTGTTCCTCGCGTCCGGGCTGGCCGGTTTCCTCCAGCCGGGGCCCTCGGCGCTCCTGCACAATCTGACGACGGTGGGCGTGTCCCTTAACGCCATGCGTCCGATGCTCAAAGCGGGCGCGGAACCCCAACTTGAGGAGGTCTCGGCATGAGCGAAATCGAATCGTGCATCACGAGTTTTGTGGATGGGCGGGTGCGCCTGCGCCATCCTTCCTTGAAACGGGCGGAGGACGCCGAACAGGTCCGCGGATTTCTGGCCTCACTGCCGGGAATATTGCGCGTGACGGTGAACAGCCGTACCGGGTCCCTGCTGCTGGAATACGATCCGGATCAGATCAGCCGGGAGGACTTGTTGGCCCTTGCCGGGCAGTGGGCGGATTTCGCCTCCGCCCAAGATGAGGCGGCGGCACCCCGGAAGCGGCGCTTCGACCGGGCCAGGGCCATCCGGTTCACGAACCGGGGCATGTTGGCGACGCTCGGCGCGTCCCTCGCCTTCGGCCTTGCCGGACGGGAACGCGGGCATGTCGTGGCGGGAGGGCTGTTCCTCCTCTTCAACCTCGCCCATCTCTATACCTATAGAAAGGCTCTCTAGCCGTCCAAGACGGGATCTTCCGCTCTCGGGAACGCTCAGCTGGCGACGGTGTTCCGCAAGCCGAGGCCATGCCTTGCGTCTTCATCCCGGGGGGCGGTCAGCCATAAACGGGCCATCGGCCCTTTCCGTGAACCTCAAAGACTCAATTCAGGAAGCAGCATGAAAAAAGTAGCCGTCCTTCTTTTGGCAGCAGGGCTTGTTTTCGGCGCGGCGCACAAGGGTGCGCAGGCCGCCGACATCAAGGTTTCGGGAGAATGGGATTTCAACACCGAATGGAACAATATCGGCTTCGCCAAGGAAAAGGCCGACGATCTGTTCCATGCCCGCCAGCGCTTGCGCACGCAGGTGGACATCATCGCGTCCGAATCCCTGAAGGGTACGGTGTTCTTTGAAGTCGGGGACACCAATTGGGGCAACAGCAGTGAAGGCGGCGCGCTCGGAACGGACGGCAAGGTCGTCGAAGTCCGGTACTCGTACGTGGATTGGGTTGTGCCCCAGACGGATCTGCGCGTCCGCATGGGCTTGCAGCCGTTCAGCCTGCCGAACTTCGTAGCTGGCGATCCCATCATGGGGAGCGACGACTCGGACGGCGCGGGCATCACCCTGTCCTATCAGTTCAATGATATGGCCGGGATGTCCCTGTTCTGGATGCGTGCGGAAAACGACAACACCACGATTGACCGCGGCGTGGGCAACGCGATGGACTTTGTGGGCCTGAGCGTCCCGTTGACCGGGGAAGGCTGGCAGCTCAACCCGTGGGGTATGTACGGCAATCTCGGCAAGAACAGCCTGAATGAAGTGGGCGAGAACGGCGAATCCCTGATCGTCGGCCTGCTTCCCTATGGGCAGGACGGCGTTTCCGTCGTGGCCAAAGATTCGAACAACCCGGCATGGTGGCTTGGCATCGGCGGAGAGCTGACGACGTTTGATCCGCTGCGCCTCGCCTTTGATTTCGCTTACGGCAAGGCCGACTGGGGCAAGGCGGCCAACGGGCAGGATCTGACCCGGCAGGGCTGGCTGCTTTCCGGTATTGCCGAGTACAAGCTCGACTACGTGACCCCCGGCCTCATCGCCTGGTACGGCTCCGGCGACAATTCCGATACGATGGACGGCTCGGAACGCCTGCCCACGCTGTCTCCCGGCTGGGGTGCCACGACCCTTGGCTGGGACGGCGCTTATGGGATTTCGGACGGCGCTGTGCTTAGCAATACGCCCACGGGCACGTGGGGCGTGGTCGCCCGCCTTGCCGACATCTCGTTCTTTGAAAATCTCACCCATACGTTGGCGGTGGGCTTCTATACGGGTACGAACAATACCCGGATGGTCACTTCCGGCCCGGTCGGCGGCGTCGAGAGCGGCAACGTCTACCTGACGACGAAAGACCATGCGTGGGAAGTCAACTTCGATTCCCAGTACAAGATCTACGAGAACCTGACGCTGGCGGCTGAAATGGGCTTTGTCCGCCTCGATCTGGATAAGGATGTTTGGGGAGCAAGCTCAGCGGTGTCGACAAGACCGCGTACAAGGTCGGCCTGAACTTGAACTACGCGTTTTAATCCTTTCTAGTGGAAGTTGTTCCACAGGAACGAGGCAAGGCCGGGACTCATTGCCAAGAAATGAGTTCCGGCCTTTTCTGTTTACCAATAAAGGAGCTAATGCAGTTTGTTTTTGTTGATAGTTTTTGATGCACGCCGAAAAATTTCCACCATAAGTTCTTCCATCGTGCATTCCTCCGGTGGCCTTATTTCCAAAACGGGTACATGCAGGGGGACAACCATTCCCATCCCATCGCAGGATTGCAGCATACGGGCGCCTTGCCCGGTGAGTATCCCATCCGGTCTGATTCCTTTTTCCGCAGCGCAGTGAAAAGCCAATCTGGAGGAATCGTTTTTTCTTCGCATCCGAGATTGACGACTGTTTTATCCCCAAGAACTCCGCCAATTCGGCCTGCGTTCTGCATTCTACCGCCTCAAAAAAGCGTTGTAGGGCTGGAAACATGACAACATCCTCGCTTGAGTGATCGGGTTATCATAGAAAATATAGATGATCAGTTATTCAGTTTTTTTCTGATCAGGTCATTCTTGTATGCCCCCTCTATGGAAGAAACCCCCCTTTGCCCGTTCGGTGATGTATTGGTAAAAGCCAGAAAAGATCGCGACATTACGCAATACCGCCTCGCCAAACTCACAAAGCGTAGCGCCCGGTATATCAGCATGTTGGAGCACAACGCGCGTGAGCAGCAACTGTCGACCGGGCTCCTGCTTGCGCGGGCTCTGCGTATGGATGCTGGGAACTGGTCCGCGACGTTGACGCACTCATGCCGGAAGGATGGCGATCCCGTATGACAAAGACTTTGAGCCGAAGAGGGCCGGGCACCACAAGAAGATATGCGGAACTGCAGAGAAGAAATGAAGCAGTTGGGAATGCGGGGCATCCTTTGTTCGCCGTTTGAAATGTCCCTTTCCGGTTTACCCCTTACATTTTACGGTCTAAAAGGCCCTAGCGATTGGCACAGGAGCGCTCCGTTCCGATGTTGCCATGTTTGTTGTGTATCAATTTGAAAATAGATGTTCAATATATCACCTGATAAAATCAACGGCTATTTATAAATCAGGTGTTGAGTATGAACAAGGAATGAGAAAAAGACCTCCTTCCAAGTTCGGTGTGGCTCTTGTTCAAGAGTATAGAAAGCGCGGCATTACGCAATACAGTCTTGCCCAAAAACTGGGGCGCAGCACCCGCTATCTGAATAACCTTGAGCACGACAGAAACGAACCGCGTTTCACAACGATCCTTTTGCTTGCCGACGCCATAGGCATGGATCCGGGAGAACTGGTGAACGCCGCCGCTGCCCTGAGCTGGGCGGCTCTGACTGAGGAAGAAGGCGCGCTGGGGGAAATGGAGGAAGGGTAACGCGGAACAGATTGACGTTAAAGTAAAAAACGTCTTTTTGTTTTTCGTTGAATCAGGTTCAGATAAGCATTGTTATGCAAAACAGGCTCCCCCGATGCCGTCGGGAGAGCCTGTTTTGTTTGATGCTTTCAAATGCGGCGAGTCAAACCTTCTTACCCTTCAGCTCGTGTCAGGGACGGCGTCTGAGGGATGACGTGGACGTCAAGCTGCGGGAAGGCGATTTCCACCTGATGCTCGGCGAAGACCTCCACGATCCGGTGGCGGATGGCCGAGGCGGCGTCCGTGGCGGTCCCGATGTCCGACCAGTAACGGAGTACGAAGTTCAGCGTGCTGTCCGCAAAATCCATGAACAGGACGAAGGGCTGAGGCCGCCGTACAATCTGCGGGACGGACTGCGCCACTTCAACCAGCAGCCGTTCCACGAGCTTGGGATCGGTCCCGTAAGCCACGCCGATGGCTACTTCACGGCGCACGATGCGCCCGTTGCGCGTCCAGTTGATCAGGCGGTTGGAGACGAATTCCGAGTTCGGGACAAAGATGATGGCGTTGTCGAACGTTTCTACCGTGGTCGCGCGGACGCTGATCTTGCGGACGACGCCCTGCAGGTTGCCCACGTCGATGACGTCGCCTTCGTGCAGGGTCCGGCTGAAAATCAGGATGAGGCCCGACAGGAAGTTGTTGACGATGGTCTGCATACCGAAGCCGATACCGACGGAGAGGCCGCCGGCGATGACCGCGAGGTTTTCCAGCCCGAACCCGAGGGCTTTCAGGGTGAAGAGGGCGAAGAGCGTCCACAGCCCGTAGGTGATGCCCGTCTGCATGGGCGGGATCAGGGTCTTGTCGATCTTGTAGGACTGGGAGGCCACGCGGTTCAGGAACGAGCGGGAGGCCGTGATGGCCGCCCTCGTAATGTAGAACACGCTGACGATAAGAATCAGGTGCACCATGTTGAACGAAGCGGACCCGACCTGCACGCCGGTACCGAGGTAGTGCCACAGGAGCAGCGCGCCGCCGGGCATGGCGATGACCCAGAGCACCATGCCGCACAGGATGAGCAGCAGCACGATGGGCGCGATGAAGGCCGCGACGAGTCCCGCGAGCACGCTGCGCTGGGCGTGCTGTTCACTGTCCTGCACGTCCGAGGAACGGTTGAGGATCTGGAGCAGGCCGATGATGAACTGCGTGTTGATGGCGAGGCAGTCGACGAGGATGAGCACGAGGATCGCCATACGCGGCCAGCCGATGGCGGCGACGGCCATGCTGAGCCAGACGGTCAGCCTGTGGACGTGCAGCAGGTTGTTTTCGATGCCGGGAAGCTCGCGCGCGTGCAGTTCTTTGAGGATGTACAGCGAAACCAGGCCCACCGCGATCCAGCTCAGGGAGAGGATGCCGCCGGGCAGGTTGGGGTAGCTGATCAGGATGCCGAGGCTTGAGGCCAGATACATGGGCCAGAGCGGGGTGAGGCCCATCTTCTTGTCGAGGATGAAGCAGCGCATACCCCATGCGAGGGTCATCTCGCCGCCGATGACAAGGATGCTGCCGAGCACGAGCAGCCCCCGGAAGAGCTCGCCCTGGCTCCCGAAGGATGCCCCGACCAGCGCAAGGCCGGTGAATTGCCACAGGAGGCTGCGCAGGATGCCGGATCGGGCGGCCGTGGGCATGGTGCCCTTCTTTTCGGCTCGGACCATGCGGCGGTTGACGAAGAAGATGACGACGCAGCCCAGAAGCAGCACGTTGAGGAACCGCAGCCCCACGCCCTTCCATGCGGAAGGGTTGCGCGGGAATTCGATGCTCATGCGCAGGTTCATGTTCTGGAGCGTCTTTTCCCACCGCTCGGTGATCCCTTCCCAGGCGACAGGGTCGAAGAAGCGGCTCGGGACTGAAAAATAATAGGTCTGCCACAGGTCCGGCAGGTAGCCGGTCACGCCTGTGTGCATACTCTCGATTTTGCCGAGCAGGTCCGTGGCGGAGGAAAGCTCAAGCGTCAGCCGCTGATCCATCTTGATGAGTTTGTTCTCGATGCGGCTGATGTTTTTCCACGTCTGCTGCTGATCTGGATTCAGCTTTTCCTTGCTGCCTTTCTCCGGAAGGGGAGGGAGGCTTCTCTTCATCTGTTCCAGCGCGGCGATTTTGTCCTTGACCACGTTTTGCGCGGTCAGGACGGGCTGCATCTGCTGGCGCAGACCCGAAGCCTGCAATACGCCGCGCTGATCGATGGATTCCAGCATGATGGGATCAAGCTTGTGCGTCCCGGCCAGAGAGAACAGGCGCTGGGCGGCTTCCTCCATGCCGGGAAGGCTCTTGCGGAGCGGATTGATGATCGCCTTGAGGCCCCCGGCCAAGCCGTCGATCTCGATTTCCATCGCGTTCAGCTCATCCTGATTCTGCTTGAACGCCTCTTCCCACACGGCGTCGTCGGAGGCGGTGGACTCGCTTTTCTGTTGGGCTGCTTCGGCTTCCGCCTGAAGTTTGGCCGTCGCGGCTTCGGCGTCCTGCCGAGCCCTTTCCTCGGCCTCCTGCTTGGCCTTGGCGTCCGCTTCGGCCTTGGCTTTGGCTTCGGCCTCCAGGCGGGCCTTTTCCTCGGCTTCCTGTTTGGCCTTCTCTTCAGCTTCGAGTTTGGCTTTTTCCTTGTCCGTCAGGGCGTCTCTATCGGCGGCCTTTTCGGAGGACGCGTCAGCCGTTTTGTCCGTTTTGGCCTTCTCTTCTTTGGCGGACGTTTTCTGGTCGGACGCGGCGGCGTCCTTGTCGGGAGCTGCGAGCAGGGGCCGCGCGGAAAGGCTTGCGCACAGCAGCCCGGCCATCATGAACAGGGCGAAGCGCCCAAAAGTGGAACGTGTGAAAAAACGCTGCAGGGACATGGTGTTCTATCCTTTATCAACCCGAAAAGATGTTCCCGTCTCATACGGCAAAGCGTCAGGCCATGCAAGGCCATTTAGCCTGCTGATCGAACGAATGGGACGGTTCCGCGCCGTGTGGCGGAGGCCCTCAAAGAAGGAGGCCGTGCGAGCGCGTTGCCGCCTCGTTGCACGGGGAAACGTGAGGAAAGAGGAATGGGGGAGACGCTTCGATGAAAGAATGGATATTACAATTTTGTAAAAATAGAACAAAAATCAAATGAACGAATTGATACCTAAAAATAAGTATGTTATTTGCTCATTGAATCGTCAAACAGGGTATGTGTTTTTCTTTTGACATTTAAAATAACAATTTTGTATAAAAGTGCGTGCCGCCGGGCCGAAAACGGCCCGCCAAAGTTCTTCCCCCCCTTTGCGTGTTGATGCGGGCGATCGCCGCACGCACGGAAAGCGCGGGATGGCGCGCCGTCACGAAGTCCCGCCGCGCGTGGCGGGCAATCCGTATGAGGATGGAGGAAGCTATGTGCAGAATCGGAGCGATCAAAAGCAAGGTGCCGGTCGAACCGGCGAAAGCGTTGTATTTGATGCTTCCCCAACAGGAAGGGCATGACAACTCGGGTTATGCCATGGTGATGCAGGATTTGTACGGCGTGTTCGAGGGCCATAAGGACAAGCCGCTGCTGTCGCTGGCCTGTACGCCGCGCGGCGTCCGGATGGTCGATGCGTATATGGCGGAGCAGGGGTTTGAGCAGGTGTTGGAGTGGCTTCCGGACGTGGATCGGCGGCCCGGCCTCGATATCAAGGCCATGCCCTGTTATGTGTTCCGTAACTACGAGTATCCCGAAGCCTACAGGGGACGCCCGCAGGCCGAGCGTGAGGAACTCCTGCTCGATACGCGGCTTGCCCTGCGCCGGATGCTGGAAAAGGACGGGCAGGGGTTCGTCTATTCCTTCTGGCCCGACGTGCTGACCTTGAAGGAAATCGGCGATCCCCGTGACATCGCCGCCTATTTCCGTCTGTGGGACGAGGAAGGCCCCCTGCGGGCGAAAAGCATCGTGACCCAGTGCCGCCAGAATACGAACTACGACATCGTCCGGTATGCGGCGCATCCGTTCTTCCTTCAGGGCTATACCCTGTGCGCCAACGGGGAAAACACGTTCTATACGAAGAATACGGAGTACCAGAAGTCGCTGCACCGGGGATACGTCGGGTTCGAGTCGGACTCGCAGAATTTTCTCTACACCCTGCATTACGTGCTGCGCGAACTGAAGTGGCCCCTCAAGTACTTCAAGCACGTCATTACGCCGCTGCCCTTTGCGGAAGCGGAACGGCGCGGCGACCGCAAGGTGCTGAGCCTCATCCGCGAATCCCTCGCCCATCTGGAAATCAACGGCCCCAACACGATCATCGCCGTGCTCCCTGACGGAAGCATGATGACGTGCTGCGACTCCAAAAAACTGCGCCCTGTGGTTGTGGGCGGCGACGGGACGACCATGGCGATTTCCTCCGAAGTCTGCGGGCTGAACGCGGTATTGCCCGATCGGGATGCCTCGCGGGACATCTATCCCAACGAGCGGGAAGTTGTGCTCATCAATAATGATTTGGCGGTGCAAAGATGGAATCAGTGACCACGCAGGATATTGGCGTCAACGATTTAAGGTGGATCATCGACTATCGGCCCGAGCGCTGTACCATGTGCGGCAGCTGTGTGGCGAGCTGTACCCTGAACGCGCTTGAAGTCGCGGTCATGCGGCAGGATCTGACGGTTTCCCGTGCGAGCCAGCCGGAACCGGTCCGGGAGCATCTGGCCCGTCCCGTCATCCGGCAGAAGGCGAGCCTTACCGGATCGTGTGTCGGCTGCGGCATGTGTGAAAAAGTGTGCCCCAATCAGGCCATCCGTGCCGTCCGCAACCCTGACAGCCGGTATGCGCTGCTGGCCCGGACGAACGGCCCCACCAAGCGCGGCGGACGGACCAATCTGAACGCGCAGCGCACCCTTGATCACATCGTCGTAGGCCGCATCAGCCAGATGACCGACCCGGCGCTGGATTCCGAGCGGCATACCTTTGATATTCTGGCCCCGTTCGGGCGTGTGCTCCTGCCCGGCGAACTCCCGTTGCGCGCCGAGGGCGGCGAACTCAGGCTTGAGGGGAAAACACCCCCGCTGCACTGGATTTATCCGGTCATTTTCAGCGATATGTCCATCGGCGCGCTGTCCACGCGGGCGTGGGAGGCCATCGCGCTGGCTACGGCCTACCTCAACGAGCAATGCGGCCTTCCCGTGCGCATGAGTTCGGGCGAGGGCGGTATGCCCGTCAAGCTGTTGGAATCCGAGCGGCTTAAGTACATGATCCTGCAAATCGCTTCCGGGCATTTCGGCTGGAACCGCATCATCAAGGCCATGCCCCGCATGAAGGCGGACCCGGCGGGCATCCTGATCAAGATAGGGCAGGGCGCCAAGCCCGGCGACGGCGGCCTGCTCCCCGCCGCCAAGGTGGCCCCGCACATTCAGGCCATTCGCGGCGTGCCGAGGACGACCCTGCATTCGCCGCCGAACCATCAAGGGCTCTATTCCATCGAAGAATCGGTCCAGAAGATGCACTTGTCCCTGAACGCGGCCTTCGGGTTCCGCGTTCCCGTGGCCATCAAGTGCGCGGCCTCGGCAACGTCCGTATCGGTCTACAACAACCTGCTCCGCGATCCGTACAAAATCTGCGGCGGGTTCTTTATCGACGGCATTCAGGGCGGCACCGGCGCGGCGAATGAGGTTTCGCTCGATCATACGGGGCATCCGGTGGTTTCCAAACTGCGTGACTGCTACCTCGCCGCCGTGCGGCAGGGGTTGCAGGGGCAGATCCCGTTGTGGGCGGGCGGCGGCATCGGCATGACCGGGACGGCGGCGGCCGACGCCTTCAAGATGATCTGCCTCGGCGCGAACGGCGTGTTCCTCGGCAAGATCCTCATTCAGCTTCTGGGATGCGTGGGCAATGAGCAGGGCCGCTGCAACGCCTGCTCCACGGGCAGATGTCCCACCGGCATCTGTACGCAGGACCCGCGCCTCGTCCATCGGCTGGACGTCGATCGCGGCGCTCAGAATATTGTCGACTACATGCTGGCGTTGGACGGGGAACTGCGCAAACTGATGGCTCCCATCGGCAACAGTTCGTTGCCGGTGGGCCGTTCCGACGCCCTTGTGACGACGGACAGGGCCGTGGCCGACAAGCTCGGCATCCAATACGTGTGCTAGGAGGGCGCGACATGTTGACAATCAAGACATTGCAAGGGACGCACCGCATGTCGACCCAGGACTTGCTTCTCGCCATAGAGGAAGCGGTCGGCAACGGCGAGACATCGTTTGAAATCGAAGCGTCGGGCCAGCACGACATCGGCGGCCCGCTGTGGAACAGGGAAGGCAAGGCCCTGCGGTTCCATGTGACCAACCCCGGCCAGCGCGTCGGTTCCATGTGCCTCGGCAATACGGAAATCCTTGTGGACGGCCCCGCGCCCGCCGATGTGGGCTGGCTGAACGCGGGAGGCCGCATTGTCGTGCGCGGGGATGCGGGCGACACCGCCGGGCACTGCGCGGCGGCGGGCGTCATCCATATCGGCGGCCGGGCAGGGGCCCGATCCGGTTCGCTCATGAAGCACGATCCCCTTTATGCGCCCCCGGAACTGTGGGTGCTCAAGAATGTGGGCAGTTTTTCCTTCGAGTTCATGGGCGGGGGCAAGGCCGTGGTCTGCGGTTATGACTGCGAAGGGCTTCCTTCCGTCCTTGGCGAACGTCCCTGCGTGGGCATGGTCGGCGGCATAGTGTATGTGCGCGGCGCGTTTTCCGAGGACGTCGCGGACGATCTCGCCGTATCCGGGCTGGAGTCAGATGACATCGCCTACCTTGACGCCGGGCTGGAAACATTTTTGTCCGCCGTGGGCAGGCCGGAACTGTACGCCGTCCTCAGCGATTGGGAGCGAGTGGCGGAAGATGTATCCCCTCACCTTGGGGGGACATTCCCCTGGGCCCGATCCCATGCCGATGAAGGCGTTCCGGGCCAAGGAATGGATACAGGGCGGCATTTTCAGCGACGTATGCCGTGATGATTTCGTTGTGAACGCCACCGTAGCGCGCGGCCTGTACCGCCAGCGTGTCCCCTCGTGGGACAACGCCGCCTGTGCCGCGCCCTGTGAGTTCCGTTGCCCGGCTTCCATTCCTACACAGCTACGGTACAACCTGCTGCGCGCGGGCAAGGTGGAGGAAGCCTACAAGCTGGTGCTCGACTATACGCCGTTCCCCGGCTCAGTGTGCGGCGGCGTGTGTCCCAACCCGTGCATGGAAGGGTGCACGCGCGGCGGCATCGACGAAGCCGTCCAAATCGGAGCGCTCGGGCGCTGTTCCATTGATGTGTCCCTGCCCCGTCCCACCGGGCCTACCGGCAAAAAAGTCGCCGTGATCGGCGGCGGGGTCGCAGGCTTGAGCGCCGCATGGCGGCTTGCCCGGAAAGGGCATGAGGTCACCGTCTACGAAGCTGACGACCGCATGGGCGGCAAGCTGGAGCAGGTCATTCCCCGCGCCCGCCTTCCGCATGAGATTTTGGAAAAGGAACTGAAGCGCATTGAGGACATGGGCGTCCGTTTCGTGACCGGCAGCCTAGTTGACGCGGACGGGTTCCAGCGGCTCCGGCGGGAAAGCGATGCGGTGATCGTCGCCACCGGAGGGCATATCCCCCGCGTGTTCCCGTGGCCCGGGCATGAGAGGATTGTGGCGGGCATCGACTTCCTTAAGGCCATCAACAAGGGCGAGAACCCTCGTGTCGGCCGGAATGTCATCGTCATCGGCTGCGGCAACGCTGGCATGGATGCCGCAGCCGGGGCCTATGCGATGGGCGCGGAAAGCGTGACCTGCATCGACGTGCAGAAACCGGCGGCCTTTGCCCATGAAATCGCGCACATCGAAGCGCTGGGCGGCAAGCTGCTCTGGCCGGTGATGACCAAGGAAATAACCGATGGCGGACTCATCACGGCGGACGGGACGCTCATTTCCGGCGACATGGTCATCATCACCATCGGCGAATCCCCGGATTTGGGCTACCTGCCTGAAGGCGTGCGGAAATTCCGCGATTGGGTCATTCCCGGGGCGGATATGAGCCTTCTCGAAAACGTGTTTGCGGCGGGCGACGTGATCAAGCCCGGGTTGCTGGCGGACGCCATCGGAACGGGAATCAAGGCGGCTGAGGCCGTTGACGCCTCGCTTCGCGGTGTGGCCTATGCGCCCGTCGAGAAGAAACCGGTACCCTCAGGGCAACTGAGCACAGCGTATTTCACCCGTTGCCCTCATGGTGAGCTGCCTGCCGCGAACCGGGATTTTGACCGTTGTGTCAGTTGCGGGACCTGCCGGGATTGCAGAATGTGCTTGGAATCCTGCCCGGAGGGGGCCATCAGCCGGGAAACACTGGCGGGCGGCGCGTATCGGTATGTTTCCGATCCCGATCGGTGCATCGGATGCGGCATCTGCTCCGGCGTCTGCCCCTGCGGCATTTGGACGATGCATCCCAATGTTCCGCTGGAGTAGGGGAGGCACACGGAAGATTGGGGAGGGAGAAGCTTTCTGAAGAAAGTTTCTCCCTCCCCCAAACCCCCTTCTCTCCCGCTTCAAAGGCTTTCATCATTGAATCCCTGCCGACAGGAGGGGAACGGGGAAAAGGCCTGTGATAGTGCATGATTGATGCAGGAATAGTGGCTTCCTACCCTCAAGCGCGTATATTCGGCTATGGGAGGAAACCTCCTTGCTTTTTGGGGTGACGGATACGGCTCATCCCGTGGGGATGAGCCCCCCTATGTGGTGTATCCGCACGAGGGCAAGGTACAGTTCATCCCGTTTTTCCTTTGATCGGAAGGAAAGCGAAACGGCGCCAAAATCGCCGTTGAGTTCGATCCTGCTTGGTACGCTCGCACGCGAACGGCCATTGCCGTAGACCGTTTGCCTCATGTTTAGAGGCGGGTGGATTTCGCGTATCTCGGCGAGAGCTATTTTATGCCTCATGAATTCCTGAAACAGATAAAGGGGGTTGAAGTGCGACGTCCAGTTTTGGACTTTGATGCCGCCGCCCGGAAACTCCAGCATACCGTTTTCTGCGTCGATGACGTATCCTTTGGCGTTCACCCTGAAGAGAAGCAGGTTCACAATGCCTATTGCAATAAAAAAATAGGGAAAAATGTCATGTATGCCTTGCTTCAACATGCCGTACAGGACAAGCAGGCCTATCACCAGAAAGGACACCGCGCCTAGGAGCGAACGTGTCACTTTGGCCCAATCAACCACGCTGCGGCTGCAACAGAGATTGTCTTGCACCATGTCAGCCATGACACGCTCCCCCACACGTGAAAGCATAAAAGCGGTACGATTGTATCTTATTTTGTTTATTTCGGTGCTATCGTATCGAATTTCTGTCAATACATTGTGTACCTTGATGGAATGAAAACCTATCCTCATTTATTGGAAACCACTGGCATTACAATCGAAAAAATCCGAAAAGAACGAAAGATGACCAAAACGGCCCTCGCGGATTTTTCGGATTTGCAGGATTGCTATGTCCGTGGAATCATAAAAGGAAAAAGGAATCCCACCATCACCGCGATCTATTCCATCTGTGAAGCCCTTGGCCTTTCTCCTCTGGAGTTTTTCAAGAGGGTGACTGATGAATTGAACGAACTGAACAAGCCAAGAAAAAATCTCCAGTAAAGGCAAGCGACATACGGAAACGCCCTTTCATGATCACAGTATGTTGTGGAAAAAGGAAAAAGGCTCCGCATGTGTGTTCATGCAGAGCCTTTTTGCGGCGGAACTCTTGCCGCGCGGCCTCCCTGTCGCAGTTTTTGCGGAGAGGGGCTTTTGGGAAAAAGCCTCTTTCTCGGTATCTGTTTACGCCTTCGCCTTGTGCTCCGCCGTGCAGGAGGAAATGGTGGCCTTGGCGACGTTGTTCGAATGATAGCCGATGTGCTCGATGATCCCGAGAATATCCACATAGACAAGGCCCGTTTCGAGTCGCATTCCTGCTTGTCCAGCCGCTGGATGTGGCGGTTGCGGAGTTCGACTTCGAGGCCGCGCAGCTTCCCGGCGATGGGGGCGACTTCGCGCGCCTTGTCGGGGTCGTCGTTGATGAAGCCGTCCAGCGCGGTCACAATGGCGTGATGGGCTTCGGCGTACATGCCGGAGAGTTCCGTCATGGCCTGCTGGGAGAAATCCTTCGGCCTGTTCTGGCGGTACGCGTAGTACTCAAGGAGCTTCTTGCCGTAGTCGCCGATGCGCTCGATGTTCCCGGAGCTGGCGACATACAGCGTCAGCACGCGGGCCGCGTCATCGGAGATCCCGGCCTGCATGATGTCTTCGGCATAGGCTTTGACGGCCTTGTGCAGTTGGTCGATTTTGGCTTCGGTCTCTTCGATCTTGGGGATGAGGTCTTTCTTGTCGTTGAAGAATACTTCCTGAACCGAATCAAGAAGGTGGATGACCAAAAAGCCCATGTAGGCACATTCGTTTTTGACCGCTTCCACAGCGATGCCGGGGGTGGCTTCGATGAGCTTGGGATCAAGATACTGGGCCCCTTCGACGACCTTATGGGCCTTGTCGGGCAGGAGCCTGCGGATGAGCGCCGCGAACGGCTTGACGAAGGGCAGGAAGATGATGGTGTTGAAGACGTTGAACAACGTATGGGCGTTGGCGATCTGGTGGGCGATGCCCGTAGCCGTCATGGCGATCAGCTCTTGGTAAAGCGGAAGGATGGTGAGGAAAATGCATACGCCGATGACGTTGAAGAGCACATGGGCGGCGCAGGCCTGTTTGGCGGTCCGATCCGTGCCGATGGAAGCGAGGACCGCGGTGATGGTTGTTCCGATATTGTCACCCAAGATGATGGGGATGGCCGCGTGGAGGGGCAAGAGGCCCTGTACGCCGAGGGCGATGGTCAGGCCGACCGTAGCGGCGCTGGATTGGACAAGGAGGGTGAGCAGCGTTCCGGCCAGAACCCCCATGAGCGGGTTGTGGCTGAACATGAGGAATAATTCCTTTTCATTCCGGAGGAAACTCATGGAGGATTCCATGGTCTGCATTCCCACGAAAAGCAGACCAAAACCCAAGAGGCCGTTGCCGGCGTACTTCTGTACCTTGGAGCGTCCGAAGAAGGAGAGAAGCACGCCTATAATAATGAAGAGGTAGGCGTAGTCTTGGACTTTGATGGCGAGGATCTGGCCCGTGATCGTGGTCCCGATGTTGGCGCCCATGATGACGCCGATGGCTTGCGTCAGGGTCATGAGCCCCGCGTCGACGAAGCTGACCGTCATGACCGTGGTGGCGCTGCTGCTTTGGATGAGAACGGTGACGCAGGCACCCACCAGCACGCCCATGATCGGCGTTTTGGTCAGTGTTCCGATAAGCTGTCGCAATCGGTCCCCGGCTATCAGCTGTAGGGCCTCACTGATCAGCTTGATGGCGAAGAGGAAAAGCCCAACGCCGCCAAGAAGCTGAATGATGCTTTGTACAGACATGAAGACGCTCCTTAGAATTTGGTTCGACTCTTGCCCCATGAAAAGATGAACTGTCAAGGAAATTCCCGGCGAATTCGAATACTCGGCATTCCGAAAAAGGGGAACCGCATTTTTTTTAGAGTGCCATGATAATAAAATCCCCTTTATTTATCGCGTGTTATTTGCCAGCGTCGTTCGTGGTGTGGAAAAATGTCGATTTTTCCAAAAAAAAGCTTGCCAGCCATCCTGAATTTCGCTAGTTACATCGCTGCACGACGCGGAGAGGTGTCCGAGCTGGTCGAAGGAGCACGATTGGAAATCGTGTGTACTCAAAAGGTACCGGGAGTTCGAATCTCCCCTCTCCGCCATAAATTTCAAGGGCTTACTGTAAAAAGTAAGCCCTTTTTTTTTCGTTGGTGGAGCTTTTACCATTGGTGATTTCATTGGTGATTGACTCAAAAACATCCGCAGCTTTCCTGTCCACACCAAGCTCGTGCAGGTAGATTTCAGTGGTCCGCAGGTTCTTGTGTCCGAGCACTTTTTGCGCCCGGTGCGGGTCGTCAAAGTGCGTGGCCATGAAGTGGCGCAAGCTGTGGGCGGAAAAATGAGCAACCCCCGCCCGCGCGCAGAGGTCGCTCATGAAGAATTTGATTTTGTTGCACGTGCGGGTGTATGCCGTCCCCGTTTTGGGGTCCGTGAAAACATACGCCTCAGCACCGGTCCGTTGCCCGTTCAGCTTTTCCAGCAACTCGTACAGGGTTTCCGACATCGCAATCTTGCGCGGCTCGCTGTTCCCGCCTCTCCGCTTGCTGGTCCAGAGCGTCACCGTCCTGTGGGGGAGGTCAACGTCTTCCCATGCCATGTTGCGGATTTCTGATATACGGGCGGCAGTATGGAGCAGGCATACAAGAAAGTCCTTCTCGAAGCCTTCATCAGCTATATTCAGCAGCTTCGCTATATCAACGGATGGAGGAATATACTTTACCGTCTTTTTGACGGCATATGAATCTATCTGTTGGGGAGGATTCCCCTGAACAAGCCCTTCTTTGTTGGCCCATGCCCAGAGTGAAGACAGTTCCGTCTTATGTTTGTTGGCTGTTTTTTTGCTTATGATCCGCGCAAGTTCATCAACGAATTTGTCTATGGCATGTTTTGTAATACTTCTGAAAGATGTATCTCCTCCTGCAAAAGCAATGAACCTTCTATATGCGGTAGTCTTGTAAGACAACGTGTTCGGTTTCAGTCTGTTTTCACAGTAGAGAAGATGGCGCGTACAGACATCACGCAAGGCCAAATCGGCGGGCTTCGGCGGAGAGGTCAATATTGTTTCCTCCCATGCCGTTGCCGCCCGCTTGCTTGTGAAGCCTGCTTTTCTGCCGATTCGTATGCCGTCCTGCCAAACGTCCGCCGCCCACCTGATTCCGCTTTTTGTCCTGTACTTCGATACAGCCATTGTAGCCCTCTGCCTTGATCGGCCCATCACACCAGTAGAAACGCATGGAGCGCAGGTCGTACCCTGCGCCTACGCGCTCGTGCTTCCATCTCCGCCAAGAACGCCTGAAGGTTTCCTTGTTGACTCCAAGCCGTTTGCACATTTCTTCGGCGTCTATCAGCAGAGTTTCCATAACTTCTTCTCCTTGTAACGGTGTAAATATTTTCAGTTTTGCACCGTCAGGTAGATTTCCGTTCCCAATTCGGCAACTTCGGGGATAGTGGCCTCCAGCCCTTCGGCGAGGCGTTCCACAACCGTGTAAAGATACCGCCACGGATAGCGATTTGTGATGACTCCTGCAGCGTTCTTGCGGCGAACGGCCTTCCCGTACCAGACTGGGCATGTGGCCCGGACGTCCACGAGCAGGGTATGGGCGCAGAAGATTGCCGCGCCCCAGTGGGTGTACTGCTCGCGCGGGGATTTCTGCGGCCCGCAGTCGATGCGGGAAAGGACGATCCGCAGCTTTTCGATGATTTCCGAGTCTGTCCGGTTGGACACCGGCCGCCGCTCCAACATCTCCTCGCACTCCCCGAGCCAGTGTCGGATTTTGTCCATGAGGTCGTCGAACCGGTGTTCGCGGGTCTTGCCCATGACATCAACGTAGGCCCGCAGAATCCGCAGCGCGAGGTAGCACCGGGCGCGTTGCACAACCTCCGGTGGGGGCGGAAAGTGTTTCTTCATAGCAGGGATCCTTGCGTCCGGGCGCCGCCAAAGATGACGGCGAGTTCGTCGTCGACCTTCTTTTCGAGTTCCTTGGCGCGGGACAGGTCGGCTTTGCTCCCCGTGTCGAAGAAGCGTTTCTGGGCCGCCCGCATGTCGCGGACGAGGATGGCGAAACGGGAAGTCTTCTCAGGCATGGAGTCCTCCAGAAAAAGGAAAAGCCCCTTTCGGGGCTACTTCGGTTCACGGGGTTCGGGGGTGGGGCCTGAGACTATTTACCCCCTTCCGGGGCTAGTTGCCCACAACACCCAAAGAAAAAAGACGACCCACATCAGTGTGAGCCGCCTTTCGTTTGGGGTCATTCGTCGCCTTCGTATGGTGTTACATCCAGCACGTTGTAGGCGTACCTGTGCCGCCGGGATGGTTTGCCTCCTTCCATGATGGGAAGCACGCGCAGGTCGTAGTAGGGGTAGGAGGGGGTAAAGAGGATTTTATCGACCTTTGCCGGACTGGTGCCGTCGCGGTCCCATCCGGAGACAATATCGCCTTCCCTGTATGGACAGGCGGCGACGGCGGCGTCCCGTTTGGCGACTTCGAGGGCGTTCTTCGCCTGTTGCACGGCGCGTTCGCACCTTCTGACCTCATCAACGAGTTCCATGATTTCAGCGTCGTTCATTCTGGTTCCGTATGATGCGTGTTGAGGTTATGCGCTCATCTTTTGCCTGAGTTCGTCCACAAGTTCGGGAACCACGCCGAGCAGGGCCGCCCGGAGTATCGGCTCAAGGCTCTCTGCCGCCTGCTGTTCCGACAAAACAGGCGTCGGGGGTGTATCCGTTCCCGCCACATACTGCGGGCCTTCGCCGGTGCGGATCCACGAGGGATTGAGGCCTTTCTTATTGAAAAGCGTCAAGATCCAAGAATCGGGGATGTGGTTGCGCCGTTTCGCATCCGAAATACTGCTCTGCTTCACACCGAGCATAGCGGCGATATCCGTTTGCGTGCGCAGGCCCGTGGACTGAAGTATCCGCTCATAGGCGTCTTGGAAAGACATGGCAAGTTCTCCTGTGAAGCCCCCGGTCTGATAAAGGCCAAACCGGGGGGTGGATGCTACGCGATGACCTTCACGCCTTCAGGCAGGTTTTCAAGCAGCCATGTGCGGATGTTGGCGATGGCTTCCAGCTTCCACGCGCCGCCGTCGCACTCGATGAGCTTGCAGGCCAGCGGGCTAGACTGGAGCCTGAACACGACCTTGTGCGCGGGCTGCGCGACTTCCGCGAAGGTGCTGAACGGGAAGACGACCGCCGGGGACGGTACGGGAACTTCTGCCTTGCGTGCCGCGCCCTGCCGGATGGACACTTCCTGCGACACGCCGTCGTCCTGTACGCGGACTTCGGAGGTGTCCACGAGGTTGCCGCTGATCTTGATGAGCGCATCGAGATCGTCCGAGGGGACAAAGCAGGACTGGAGATAGGGGACGAACTCGTCGGGTGAGATCCAGCTTCCAAAACGATGGGCAGGGATGACGGCGTCGGCCCGCATGTATGTGGTGCGCTGTTTCCAGCCCCCGAAAGGAATGGACATGACCCTCACGGTCGTCACATCGCAGACGTGGACAAGGAGCTTGTCGAGGTCCAGCCCATCGGGGTTCTGGTTGAGGTAATCCACCACGGCCTGCAAGGTGCCCACGGTGAGCGAGTCCTGTTCCGCGTCATGGAGGCGTTGCCATTCCCCTTCCGGATCGCGCTTGTAGAACCGCAACCCGTCTTCCGTGACGTGAACGGGAAGCGTAGCCTTGGCCTTACCGTCAAGGGATTCGAGTTCCCGGCCTACGCCGATGAGGTGCCTGTCAGCTTCGATTCGGTTGATTTCCATGTGTTTTTCTTCCTTCGGTTACTGGTTGATGGGATGTTCCTCAGCCTTCTTGAACGGGGTTACGTTCACGGTCACGCTGCCGTTCCCCCTGAGTTCCGTAGGAGACGTGCCGTCAAAACGGTACTGGTCGGGGCGGTTGTCGGTGAAGGACTCGAACAGCATGGGCGCGCCGTCCAGCTTGTCGAGCACGACCGGGATGGTCTGCGGCTCCTGCGGCTGGAGGTTGGTCGTCACGACTGCCTTGGATGCGATCAGCGTCCGGCTCTCGTCGGGCTTGAAGGTGATCTTGAGGGTGACGGTGCGAGGCTTGTCCGGCGGCGTGTTCACGTCCGCGATGTTGTCCGCGACCTTGGCAAGCGCGATATTGACGGCTTCGACCACGCCGCCGTTGTTCATGGTTCGCATGTCGAGAGGGCTGCTCATGGCTCTTTCTCCTTTGGGTAAAAGAAAGCCCGCTGTGATGCGGGCGGATTGGCATTGTGCCGGGGTACATGCCCCCCGGCGGGCTCTATGGGGACGGCGCGGGAGGTGGGCGCCGGAGGGTTAGAAAACTGTGACCACGCCGACCGTGCGGAGCATGGCAAGGGCCTCCTGTACGGTATCCTCGTACTTCGGCGCGTACTTGACGCTGAGGGTCAGGGTGCGGACTGTATTCACGGGCGGGGCGAAGGGGAACCCCTCCTCCTGCTCAATGAACGAACCGGGGCGCGGCTCCGCAGGTTTGACGATGGGGGTGGGCCTGCTCTCTTCGCGGGCCTTGGCTTCCGCCGCATACGCCTGCCCGATGATGCCCGCGGCGTCCTCGCCGGAAAGGTCCGGCGTCAGGCAGGCCGCAAACTTCGACAGGGGAAGCGCGAAACCGTGTTCTTCCGCCTGAGCCTTTGCCGTGGCCTCCACCAGCGCGATGCGGTCGGCTTTGGCCTGTTCCATCCGGCGGATTTCTTCGCACTCCCGCTTGTATGCGGCGATGATCCGTTTGATATCCTCGTGGATCTCGGCTTGCCTCGTGGATTTGTTCAGCCATGAAGGGTTGATGGGGATGTCCAGTTCCGGTACGCCTTCACAGCTCTTGATGTTGTCGATGGTAAACTGGACGGCTGCACGTCGGCCTTCACGGTCGCGCCGCTCGAAGTCCTTGACCTGCGTGTCCAGCGCGGTGCGGGCATCCACGATGCGGGCGATCAGCGCCTTGACCTCGGCGTCGAACCCGTCCAGCGGCCCGGCAATCCGCCGCTTGATGTCCTTCCGGGCGTTGTCCATCCGTTCCCTGAGCCTGTTCAGCCCCGCCATTTCGTTTTTGATGGCGGGCACGTCGGCTTCCTGTACCTCCAGCCCCGCATACTGTGCGAGGACGGCATCCAGCAGCGTGGACACAGCGTCCTTGTCCCACGTGATGACCAACGGGGTAGCCGTGACATTCAGATCCAGCAGGGCAAGGCCGCCGGGCTGCGCCTGTGCGGGCGGGAGGGCTTCCAGTACTTCTACAGTCTGTGCCATAGTTCCATCCTAGTGGTTTTGCCTAAAAAGGCACGTCATCGAGGCCGGAGGCTTCGGAAGGGAAGGCGGGGCCGAGGTCTTCATAGTCCGCGGAGTGCCGCCCCTGTGCCTGGCGTCCGCCTCCCTGTCGGCGCTGTTGCCCGTCGCCGTCCGCCTTGCGGTCGAGGAACTGGACGCGTTGTCCCTGAATCTCGGTGACGTAGCGGTCCTGCCCTTGCTGATCCTGATACTTGCGGGTGGAGAGCTTGCCCTCGACGAAAACGAGGCTCCCCTTGGCAAGGTACTGCGAACAGGTTTCGGCCTGCCGGTCCCAAAAGACGACCTTGTGCCATTCCGTCTTGTCGACCTTCTCGCCCCGGTCGTTGGTGTAAGATTCGTCAGTCGCCACGTTCAGGCTGCACATGGGCTTTCCGGCCTGGGTGTAGCGCATCTCGGGATCTCGCCCGAGCCTTCCGATGATCATTACTTTATTCAGCATGTCTTCCTCGTTTGTTTGGGGAAAGAAAGAGCCCCGCTCGACGGCTCGGGCGGGCATTATGCGGCGTGTTCCTTGTTCCGCGCTTCAATCCTGTGCTGACGTTCGCGGTAGGCGGCGTAGATGGCTTCACTGTCCGGGTGGTTTTCGGGGATGCCGAGCCGGGTTGCCGCCTCCTTGAGCGCGGTTACGCTTTCCGCCGCTTGAAAGGCGGCGATCGCGGCGTCCAGTGGCACGAATTCGGGCGGGGGTCCGGCTTCGGCCTCGGCCTTGGCTTCGATTTCCCGGCGCTTCTTGCCGAACATGTTCTTGACCGCCTCGTAGTCCGGGTGGACTTCGGAGATGCGGTAACGGTTCCAACAGGCGACATAGCCAGCGCCATCCCTTACCTCGCTCAACGCCTTGGCGAGGGCGGCGAGGTTCACGCGCTCGGGCTTGGACTGCGGGGCGGGCGGCTCGGGAGTATTGCGTCTGGGCGGTTCCCGGTCGGCGTCCCGCCTCCATGCGCCTTCCCCGTCGTCATCATCGTCGGCCACCACGCCGACCAACGCCGAAAGGGAATAGCGCCGGGCGTAGGTGATGGCGCTGCCCATTGACTGCACAGTGTTCTTGGAGCCTGTATTGTCGTATGGCATCCTGCATTCCGATGCCAGCCATTGCCCCGACTCGTGCATCAACATGGTCCTGACGTGCGCGACCCCCTCGGTAGGGAGGACAATCTGCGCGATGGAAAGGCCGTGCTTCGGGAGCACCTTGCGGACGGCATCGATCATCGCCGTCAAGTCAGCGTATTTACGCGAGAGCTTCCCCTTTTCCCCGATGGCTGCCGTGGCGTTCTTTTCTGCGGGCTCAAGCTCTCCCTGCGCGGCGGCAAGGGCCTTCGCCAGTTCGTTGATCTGTTCGCTATGGGTATCGCACATATAGTTACTCCCCGCCTTCTTCCGTTTCCGTGTGCTTGCGCCGGTTCCGCGCAAAGGCGGCATTGCCCGCCGCGATCATGAGTTCCTCGTCCGTCCAGTCCCCATCAAGTTCGGGGTAAGCGTCGTCCGTCCAGTTCATCGCAGGGCCTCCGTGAACGGGGCCATTCGTTCAAAGAGTTCCCGATCCTGCCGTTCAAGGTAGCCCACGAGCAGAAAGCAGAGGATCAGGAGAAACACTGCCAACCACGGCCTTTTCCAGATGTCGATCTTCATGCCGCCGCCCTCCGTGCCATGATTTTAAGGTAGTTGGCCTTTGCCAGAAACGACCGTGCGGCGTTCTCGCACGCCGTGGCCAGCGTTTCGGCGGTGTAGTGTTCCGCGCAGGACGAGCAGATCCAGAAGTCGCGGTGCCTTCTGAGCCTCACTGCCTTGTCGTACTTGAGCTTGCAGTGCGGGCAGAAGATAGCGGCACTCATGCGACCCTCCTTGCGTCGAGCTTTTCAATCCACAGGCCGACGACTTCAGCATCGGAAACATGCCCGGCGCGTATATCATCATAGAGCGCGATGAGTTCCGCCGCGTCGCATTCCCCGCCGCATTCCGGGCAGGTGAACAGGCCGTTTTCATAGGTGAGGCTGTGCCGCTCGCCCTGCTCAAGGCAGTTGGGGCAGGGGAAATGCTCCCGGCTCAGGGCCGTGTCGCGTACCAGCCGCGCGGCAAGGTTCTCTTCCGCATCGCGGTCAAGAGCGCGTTCGATGCAGCCTTCCGGGTGATAGCAGGTTCCAAAGGCCCCCTCACGTCCGCAGTTCGTGCCGTAACACATAGAAGTACCCTCATTTTTGAAGTTTGGCTTGGCGTCCCAAACCCAATGAAAAAGCCCGGTTGGTTCCGGGCTTTTCGATGGGGCTAGGCACGAAAAAAGGCTCCTCGTTTCCGGGGAGCCTTTCGGGTGTGTTTTTGCAGATGGTCAGGCGACCTTGATGGGAGTCCTCGTCAAATCCCCCTGACCGGCAAGGAGTCCTTCGACGGAAATGTCTTCATCGAGGTGTTCCCAGTGAATACCGAACGCGCTCAATTCAAACCGTTCGCGTTCCGCAACCGTCGCGTTGAGCAGACGGGGGAACCAAGCAAGAGGAACGCCGATGACGCGGGCGTCATTCAGCCCCACCCACATGGAATCCTCGTCGAACCAAACCTTTTTAGGCGAAATAATCATGATACGCCCCCTTCAGGATATCCCGTTTTTCCTGAACGAGCTTGCATATTTTGCGCAGCTCCTGCGCGGAAAAACCGGCATTGAGCAGAACCCCGAACGGTTCAACAAGCGAAATTTTCGCTTCGCCGTCCTGACTTCTGACATGAATGTGCGGGGCCTTTAAGGGGTTTCCTTCGTTGGAATAGAAGAAAAAACGATAAGGCCCAATGATAAGGATAACAGGCATTAGTCCCTCATTTTTGTGAAAGAATAGCGGGTTTCACAGACTCTGTCCATATGCTTCGGCCATGTTCCGTTTCGACTCCACAGCGGGGGTTGATGTTCACCGCTCCAGTCCGGCTCTCGCCGTCTCTCAACACGTCTGCCCTCGGCGGCATCCCGTTGTGTTGAGATAAAAATACGAAAATCGTATTTATGAGTCAACATAAAAATACGATTTTCGTATTTATTTTCTTCAAAAAAAGGCAATCTTTCAAGACTGCCTTTCTTTATAGGTGGTTACTATTATGTGTTCAGCTTTCCAAGAGGCCCAGAGCGATCATTTCATCTATAGTTTTTCCAAATGCCCGTGAAAATTCGTATGCCTCCCGTAGGGTCAGGCTACGGTGACGACCTTGCTTGTCAGGTCTATAGATGCGCTTGAACTCGCGCAACGAGACATCAGGAGTGGAAAGTTTCATTGTATTATGAACGAGTTCTTTTAATTCTTTGTTTTGTTCTTGTGCCAGTTTTTCAACGGCAGCCGCGAATACAGTATCCACGCTCATAGTATCCTCCATGTACTTGGATACCATTTTCGTGCCTCCTTTTCTAAATCAAAATATACGAAATTCGTTGACTCAGTTTTACGATTATCGTACGAAAAAAGTCAACGACAACTGGTGACGACTTGTCACCGATTGGAGGCTCTTCGACAACCAGCCCCGACGAACCCGCCGCCGACGCCGCGCCCGGACGTGAACAACGCCGACCGCCGCCGGGGGAACAGGGGGAGGGATGCCCGATAGGATCGGGCCGCGCTTGTGATGCCGTTTTCGAGCTGGGCGCGAAACCTCAAAGCTCAAAAAGGATTTTGATTCCTTTTTGAGTTCTTGAGCAAGATGTAAAAACTGAAATGATTACACCGTTGAGCCGTGCCTTGGACATGAAAAAAGGCGGCTCCGAAGAACCGCCTATAGTAGAGCCGCCGAACTTTTTTAGAAGCTTGCCGCTGTTTGCGGTTCCGTAAAACCGCCTCCAAGAGTTGGTAGCCGCCGAACTTCCCTAGAAGCTTGCCGCTACTTGCTATGAAAAGTAAAAAAATGGTTTTGTGTCAATTAAATATTAAATATAAACAGAAAAATATTAAATATAAAGTGTTATATGCGTTATGCACAAATTGATTCCTTTCCACAAAACCCGGCGGGGCCATCCCCGCCGGGGGCGCACATCTCCATGCGCCTCAGGTCCACGCATGGGTTGGGGAGACGGGAGATCCGCCGCCCCTTTTATGCAAGGATCATCAATTGATAGGAATAAGTTTATAACCGAGTTCCCGCGCCATGACTTCAAGAGGCTGGGTGTTCCCTGTGGCTTTGAGGATTGCCATGAGCGTCTCTGCGCTGAGTTTTGCGCCTTTGCCATAGGGGTTGCACTCCCTGAGCAGAGTCGAGTAGGGTTTTCCAATGGCGGATGCTATTGCTTTTGCAGGCATATCGCCATCAATGACAAGAGTGTGGACGGATTCAATGAGTTTGCTCATGATTTTTCCTGTAGTTTTTTGTACTAAAAAACTATAAAGCTTCCCTTTTCCGATGAACTCTATGCTCCTAATAGATATGAAGTATTTTTCTCTCTATCTAATTTCATCCTAAAAGTGAATCCTTCTTCCTCTCTCTTCCCCGCCCTTGCCAGATGCGTTCAAGCATGGTTTGGGAGTACGATTTTTCGTACTCGACCTCGTGCTATGTGGTGAATTATCGTTTTTTATCACGTGTTACGGACCGATATTCGCCACGCCTTCGCATGTCGGGGCTGCTCCTCCCGGCTTTTTCGAATGGTTTCATGGTCTGTCCTTGTGCGCTGTCGGTCTGGTACGAAAAAGCCCGGTGCCTATCTAGGCTTCGATGATTCAAGGCAAACACCTGGCAGAGCCACTCCCCGCCGGGGCGTGCACATCCATACGTTTCAGGTCCCGCATGGTTCGGGGCGACGGGTGTTCGCCGCCCCTTTCATGTGAGGCCGTCAGTCCACAGGGGCAAGCCTGTAGCCGAGTTCCCGCACCATCACATTGAGCGGGGTGGAGTCGCCCGTGGTTTCGATGATGTCCATGAACGTCTCGACGCCGAGCTTTGCGCCGGGGTCAAGCGGGTTGGTTTCCCTGAGCAGGGTCGAGTAGGGCTTGCCGATGGCGATAGCAACGGATTTTGCGGGCATCTTGCCTTGCGTCACGAGTTCGTGGACGGCCTTGACGACTTTGGTCATATGTTTGTCCTGAAAAAGCCGGATGATTCCGGGTTCGATTGTATTTCATGAAAATTTTTACGGGATAATACCCGTCTGCATTACTGTTGCAGCTCTGCCGAGCCGGGGGATTAGTCACCTCTCCCCGCGCTGATTGGGTATTCATCATACCGTCTACGCCCGCCGCCCCTGCGCGGCTTGTATCGCAGCTCCGGGGAACTGCGAGGACGGCGGAAGTGGTCCGTGCGTCGTGAAAGTATGTTTACTAAACAGTAAATATTGTGTCAATATAAAATTTCCATTTAGTAAAAATAATGGTACAAAAATACCGCCGATACCAAACGGCTTCGGCGGTCACGCCCGGCAGGGCACAGAAAAGCCCCTCACGAGGAGGGGCGGGGAGGAAAATGAAATATTTGGGTTTGCTTATCGAGAGGAGGCTGGAGAAATGGTCGGGGTTACTTCTTCGGATTTTGATGCTGGCTGCACCAATACTATTGGCTTGCTATTTACTTTATCAAGATACTCTGTGGTTGAATAAACGCCTCTCCCAAACTGCAGAAGAGAGAGAAAACCAAGAACAATTGCAGCATATAAAAGATATTCCATCTTTTTTTGAGAAACAGGATGTTCCAGCTCCTCCGCACATGCTTCCTGGGATGAGGTTCCGGGGGCTTTAAAGACGTAATATCTCCATGTCCTTGTGATTAAAGACTGATATAGATAACCAACAAGTGCCGAACATACTGCCCATAAAGCTCCCCATGCAAAATGGACTGCTGCTGGATATAAAAATTCAACTTTTGAATATACGATAGGGATGATTCCCGCCCCATTTAGGATTAGAGCGCCGTTCAGAGCCGTTTTGGATAATTCTACAGAATATTTTATGCTATCACGAAAGCACTCACAATGTGTTTCGTGTTGGATTAGTGTATATTGGTTATTAAATTCAATGTATTTTATTCTTTCTTGATGAATATGGTCAAGGCGTTTCAATTCGAACTCATTTTTCTCTGACATATCTTCTAGCCCTAATCATGTCCTTCCGTTTTCACCACATTGGTGAGTTCATCTGTATTCCAAAAAAATAAAAAGTAGACTCTCTTGGCATTCCGGCTGGGGTATCAGGCCACTCTCATGCAGGGGAATACGTCTTTGATGAAGGAGTGGAAAAATTGACCTTTTGAAGCAGCGGCAAGAAGCGACCTGTACAGGCTTGGGCTTACCCCTCTGTATTGATATGTGCCTCCACTGATAAACGTTATTTCGAGAATGGAATGATCGGGATCATACCCTACAGAACGGAGATTAGACGATGAAACAGGTACATGATTCATATGAAACAGTCCTCCAAAGTAAAGATGAAATACGAAAAAGGTTCGCAGCATACGATTTCCGCGATACGGTTGGGCATCCGTTGTTGCTTTGTGCGGATTTTGATTCGCTGGTGAATTCCTACTGTCTTCTTGCAACGCACAGGAATGATTTTGAAATCGTTATGGAGATATTTAAGGCTCTTGCAAGACTCTCCAGTGAGTCTCTCAACATACCAGCTATTCTCTCACATACTCTTTATGCGGAAGCAGAACGGCGTGGAGCGGACATGTATTTGTTGTCCGCAATTGGCAGCTGGGGCGATACACAGACAGACGATGAAGTCCTTGCCATGACAAAAAGCGTCAACTTGGATCTGATGGCTCAAGAAACCGCTTCCCGTCGTAAAAACGAAGGATAGAATTTCTCCCCGCTCCGGCGGGGATTTTCATTTCTTCACGAGCTTGAGGAAGGGCTTATTCACGAGGCGCGCTTGTTCTTTTCGGGAAGTTTTTGAGTATCCGTACCGCTCTGGGCGCGAAGGCTTTCAAGGTGTCCTTCCCATTTGGCCTTGTAGATACGGAGAGACTCAACTTCTTTTTGCAGGTCGTTAATGGTCGCTTCGTATTGTGAAGGATCAAGGGGTGTTGGGGCGTTCTTCTGAGCATGATCCCAGACAAGCTTAGCTCCTATCTTGTCCAAAATATTTCCGAGCGCCCTGAGATGTTTTTCCCGTTCACCGTTCAGATAACGAGAGGTTTGCACAGCTTGAACGCCGCAGTGTCTAGCCATATCTGCGTTCGTCGCAAACTTTTTGCCTTCGCCGATGCATGATTTCATGCCGTCAATCAAATCTTCGTAGAATCCCATGTGCTTTTTTAACATATGGTAAATCCCATGTCATTTTCTTTTTGGAAAAAGCCTTGTTTTTATTTTTACTGTTTAGTAAAGGTACGGACATGAGCATTCAAACCACTCTGAAAAAATTTCTGCAGGACAGGAATATGACGCAGGCGCAGTTCGCCGAACTTGCCGGTCTCAATCCTTGTGGCCTTTCCAAGTTTTTGAACCGGGAAGATGGGGAGTCAATCGCAGAGCGCGTCTATCCTTATTTGCATGAATCGAAAAACCTTACAGCCGCCCCCAGCACTCCCACCGAACCCGAAGAGGTGAATCATGGACTGGCCTGATATCGCCGCGAAGGTGGCCTTCTTCGCCCTCATGGGGTTTATTTTCTGGCTTGATCGTGACTAACCCCGCCGCGCACCGCCGGGCCACGGCTTCCGGCGTGGGGTAGTCCTCGGCGCGGTAGCACTTCCAGCGGATGGTGCCGCCGGACAGGATACGGACGCGCCACACCGGGCCGCGCAGGGTGATGAGCAAATGGACTGTAGGCACAGGCATGGGTTCCGAACCTTTTTCAGCCATCTTATCGGAACGCAACAGGCCGTAAAGTTGAAAACTTCAAAGGAAAAGCAGGATGGCCGACTACAAGAACATGACTGCGATCGAGGCGCTTCGGGAAGCCAAGGACGCCAGCGGCATGACCGCCGAAAGCATAGCGCAGGGAGTGGGCATCACCGCGACGCATTTGCGCCGCTATCTTGATCCCAATGACAACTATGCGCCGAGCCTGCACGTCATCCCCGGTTTGTGCAGGGTGATGCGGAATAGAATCCTCCTCCAGTGGCTTGAAGCGCAGATTGTAGCTGATGACACTGTAGTGACGCCTGCCGCGACGCGTGCGGATGTGCTGACGGCGGTGGCGCGTGCGGGTTCGGCCCTTGGCGAGGTGCAGCGGATCGTGGCGGAAGCGCAGGTGCTTTATCCGAGTACGGCGCGGGAGATCCGTTCCGGGCTTGGGGACGTGATCGCGGCGTGCCGGAGCGCGCAGGCCGGGCTGCAACCACTGGCGGAACGGCGGGATCGGGATGTGGCGCTGGCCAGCCTGTCGGACGGAGAGCAGGCGCCACCGGTGGCGATGCCCGAGCCACTGACGGGAGAGTGCCGCAAGCCGTGGTGGAAGGTGTGGAGGTAATGATGAGCGTCGTACCGAAAAATCCGTACGAAAATACTTCGCATGGAACGCGCTGTTTCCGGGCAGGAAAAAAAGAACTGGGATAACCTCTCTTCAAAAAGAAGGAGGAGGAGCCGATGAGCGGGCTGCGAATTTTTCAGAACAGGGACTTTGGGGCCGTGCGCGTGATCGAGCACAAGGGCGAGCCGTGGTTTGTGGCGCGGGATGTATGCGCCGTCCTCGGAACGGAGACGCGGGATCTGCCGGACATTCTGGAGCACGACGAGCAACGCCCTATTGTCGATATTATCCACACTCTGAATGATTCCACAGGATTGCGACGCGATAGCCGTATCATTTCAGAACCGGGCCTGTACTCGCTCGTCCTCCGGTCCCGCAAGCCGGAGGCCAAGGCGTTCAAACGCTGGATCGTGCATGAGGTTATTCCGTCCATCCGTAGGACGGGCGGCTACGGTGCCCTGGCGCTTCCGAACTTCAGGAATCCGGCGGAGGCGGCGCGGGCGTGGGCGGACAAGGAGGAGCAGCGGCTTCTTGAAGAGCAGAAGCGTCTCGCGCTGGAGCAGAGGATGGAGGAAGTGAAGCCCAAGGTCGTCTTCGCCGAATCCATCGAGGTCGCCAAAACCAGTATCTCCGTCGGGGAAATGGCGAAGCTCATCAAGCAGGCCACGGGGTACGACATCGGGCAGAACCGTTTCTTTGAGTGGCTCAGGAACAGGGGCTACCTGCACAAGGATGGTTCCCAGACCAACATGCCTACCCAGAGAAGCATGGATGCCGGATGGATGGAGATCAAGGAGGGCACCCGCATCGGAAGCAGCGGGGAAAGCCGCATTACCCGCACGCCGAAAATCACGGGCAAGGGGCAAATCTACTTCATCAACCTGTTCAAGAAAATGGTGGAGTCATGATCATCCGCTGCCGCCACCGCATCCCGTCGCCCGAGGCCGTGGGGTTCCTCACGGTGGAAGGGCTCAGGGAAGCCGCAGCGCGGTATCCGCACCTGCGGCCCTGCAAGAAACAAGGCTGGAGCTGGCTGTATCGGACGGCCTGCGCGAAGTGTGGAGACAAACTTGAAGTGCCGCTTGAAGGTTCGGCACGCGAACACGAAAAAGGCCCGCTGTGGAGCAACGGGCCAAGAGGGGAAAAGATGATGCAAGTTCATCAAAACGTTGAAGACAGTATGCCCGCAACCGGGCCTGCCGTCAAGGGAAAGGTGTGAGTATGGGCGGCTATTTCAAGGTCTGGCGCAAGATTGAGGACTCGAGGTCGTGGAGCCGGGGCGCACTGTATCGTGGGCTGATGATCACCCTTCTCCAGAAGGCGAACTGGAAGCAAGGATACTTTCACGGGCAGGAAATCCTGCCTGGTCAGCTTGCCTGTTCCGGGGCTTCGCTGGCGAGCGAGCTTGACCTGTCGCGGTATCAGGTGATGCGGATGCTGGCGACGCTTGAGGACGACGGCTTCATCTCGCGTCAGACTTTCGGAAAAGTATGCACGCTGATCACCGTCGTGAATTGGCAGTTATACCAGTCTGTTACGGAAGAGGCCGCACAGCAGCCGCACAACGGGCGCACAAGCAGCGCACAGGTTCCGCACACGATAGAAGAAGGGAAGAAAGCAAGAAAAGAAATCCCTCCTGCATCCGCCGATGCAGTGGAGGAGCGGGCTTCCCTTTCGGGGAAGGAAAAGCAGGAAGGCGCAGGGGCGCGCACAGGTTCCGCACACGTTACGAACAACGCCCCCAGATCTGCCGCACCCGCTACCGGGGAAGGGCCCGCACCTGAACCGGCGTATCGGACGGCGACCAAACGTGTCCTCACGGGGCAGCGGCTGGCGTGGTTTACCAGCGTGTGGGACGCGTTCGGCTATAAGCGCGGGAAGGCCGAGGCCGCGGACGCTTTTCTGGACATCAAGGGCATGTCTGATTCCCTTGTGTCCGTCATTTGCCGGGCGGCCCAACAGGAAGCGGCGCGCAGGCCCGACCTTGTGGCGCGGGGCAAGACGCCGAAGATGCTGATGGGCTGGCTGTCCGGGCGGCGATGGGAGGACGAGGCGGACGCACCGCCCCCGCTTGTGCCGGTTGCGGCCCGTGGCCCTCTGCTTGGCGATCCCGTCATCGACATGCCGACGCAGGCGCAGCGCGAAGAAGTCTGGAAGGCGGGCCTGTCGTTCATGGAGAAATGGCGGCATGGCGTGAGGCCGGACAATCAGGCCGGACAGTTTGACCGCCGGAAGCCGCTGCCCATCCCGGCGAACTTTGGGCGCGTCCTGCAACGGGCGCTGTAGGGGGAAAAGATGAGTGAATTGACGGCGGAAGACTTGCCTTGGCCCCTGCGTTCCTTTGCAGCCCGTTTCGGCATGGCGCCCGTTTCCAATTTGGTTGAGCGTTTCGGCGGCAATATCATTTTTGTCCCCAAGAGACTTGAAGGAAAGCACTATGGGCAGCTTTGTGACGCGCTCGGATGTGAATCCGCAGGAAACTTATGCCGGTATTTCGGGGGCCAAACGCTATACGTCCCAAGTTTCAAAAGGCTGAAAACGGGCAGGCGCAACGCGGCATTGGCCGCCGAGCGTGACGATTTGGCAAAAGGTGGCATGGGCGAACGCGATCTCGTCCGTGTTCTCTCCCGGAGGTACGATCTGTCCGAGCGGCAGGTGTGGCGTATCCTGAAGCAGTCGTGGACAGTGGACGCCCCGGAGGTAGCGCAATGAGTTGGAACGGTTTCAATGAGATTGCCCCTGTCGTCCGGAGCGCACAGGCGAAGAAGCGGCCCCCGTGCCCTCCCGAGTTGGAAGAGCAGAAAGCCCTTTTCGACTGGTGGAAGCGAACGCCGTATGCCCGGCACTTCGTCATGTACCACATTCCCAACGGCGGGCGTCGGGACAAGATCACCGGGGCGCGGTTGAAGGCCGAGGGCGTGGTGGCGGGCGTCCCCGACGTGTTCCTTGCCTCGCCCCGGCAGGGGTTCCACGGCCTGTACATCGAGATGAAGCGCCAGCGCGGGGGGACGGTTCAGGATACGCAGAAGGAACTGATCGCCGCACTCCGTCAGGCGGGGTACCGCGTCGAGGTCTGCAAGGGCTGGTGGGAGGCGCGGGAAGTCGTCGAAAACTATCTGACCGGGGCATTGCCCCAAGCAAGCGGAGGCAGAGCATGAGGGAACGGGTAGCCGATGTGATCGTCCCTATTACCGGCGGCAGGCTTGATATGCTGGCGAAGGCCACGGCGACGCTGCACAGGGCGGTTGAGGTGCAGGCATACGTCTGGGGCGTGGGCCGGAACCGGATAGCGATATTCGGTCCCCTCCGGCGCACGGTGGGCGGCGTCGGGATGCTGGTGTACAGGCTCAAGCGGCTGAAGGTGGAGAAGGGCATCAATCTGGACGACCGGAAGGCCGAGGGGAAGGACGTTTGGGACTGCCCGGCTCCAGTGGTTGATATGTGATGAACGTGCCGGAATGGATGTATGTGGGGGATATTGTGAACCAGCTTGAAATGGAACTGATCATCGGGAACGGAAGCGCGGCTGCGGGGCACAGGCTCATCGAGGACATTGCCCGGCGCGTATCGGAAGCGCGGCGAAAGCATCCCGTCTTTGCGGAGGGCAAGTACCACGCGCTCGGCGTTATCGGCGAGGAGTATCAGGAGGTCGTGCAGGCCGTGGAAAAGGAGACTCCCGACCGCGTGTATCAGGAACTTCTCGACCTGATCACCACGTCCATCCGCGCGGCGAATGGAGAGCATGAGGTGGGGCATGGCCCGGCTGACGTCTGAGCAGTGGGAGCAGGCCCGCGCGGAATATGAAGTCCGGGGCGTGTCGCTTGGGGAGGTCGCCAGACGTTTCGGGGTATCACAGCAGGCCGCATCGAAGCGCGCCCGGAAAGAGGGTTGGAAGCAAGGAAAAAGTTGTGGGGTTGTCGAGAAAAAGGTCAGTGCGATTAAGGCGCTATACGAAGTCGAGCAGGAAAGTTGTGACCTGCCCACAACTTTTCGCGCCACGATCGACGATGTGGTGCGCGAACGTCTTGAAGCCGACCATCTCTTTGCCCAATTCGACAAGGCCCTCATACTCAAGGCCCATGCCGTACTCTCCAAGGTCGAACTCCCCGAGGAGTGGGAAACCATGACCCGTGGCCGCCGGAACCTCGCCCCGCAGCAGGAGCGGGGGACCACGGTGAACGTCAGCCAGCAGGCCAGCGCGCAGGCGGCAGCCCTTGCCGGGGCTTCGGTGCTCAGTCCACGCGACGCGCTCAACGAGATTCTGGAGCAGGAACAGAGGAGGGATGATGGCTAGCTGGTATGACCGGTATCGTCAGTTCGCACAGGCGCAATGGGAGCCGACCGAGCTTTCATCACAGGAGGAAGCCGCCTTTCGGGAATGGCTCATGAAGTCCAAGTGGTTCCAGCAAATCAGGGATGATGTGGCGGCATCCGGGGAACGGATGGACGATGCCGCGCTGTATGATGAGCTTACAGGGGCACGCGCCGACTATGATTACCGGGGGGCATGGAAGGCTGGCGTCGGAGCGCAGGACTACGAGTTCGACGACAGGATGCACTGGCCCTCGTCCACGACGGACGGAAGGATGCTGAAAAGCCCGAAACACCCTACCGCATGGATGGAGTATTTCATGCAGGATACAGGGGTTGATCCAAATTCGGTCGGCCTGCGGACGGCGGACGAGGCATACGAGTACAGCCAAAATCTGCGGCGGAGCGGCCAGCAGTGAAACTTCCGACGCTTGAGGAGTTTTTTGTCGCCCACGGCATCCTGACGCGCCAGCCTCGCGTTGTGCGCCCGTTCCACCGCCGTATTTTTCAGTCTGTTACGCAGTGGGTGGCCGGCACCTTGCCCGGAGGGGCCCGGAACCTCGCCATCTGCATTCCCCCGCGCCACGGCAAGACGTACATCGCCCGCGACCTCGTGTCATGGGGCCTGATGTGTTTCCCTGATTCCGAGTGGATATACACAGCCAGTTCCGCCACCCTTGCCATTGCCCAGACTCTGGCGATCAAGGAGTGCTGCGCCTCGGGACTGGTATCGGCGCATCGCCCCATACGTCGGCGTGCAGTCCGGGAAGGGGCGGCAGGACTACTTCCGCACCACGGCGGGCGGGGCCGTTTACGGCGTGGGCGCGGAGGGGGCTCTGACGGGCTTCGGCGCGGGCAAGAAGCGGCCGGAGTTCGGCGGCGGCATCCTCATCGACGACCCCATTCAGGCGCTGGACGCGCTGACCGTCCGCCGGGAGAAGTGCAACCTGTGGTATTCGCAGGCCCTGTACTCCCGCCGGAACGCCGCGCACACGCCCATCCTGCTCATCATGCAGCGGCTGCATGAAAAAGACCTCGTGGGATATGTGCGTGCGACCGAGGGCGGTCAGTGGCACATTCTCTCCATCCCGGTTGTTGACGACGATGGGGCGATGCTTTGGCCCGATACGTTCGACCACGGGGCGATGGAACGCCTGAAAGCTCTTGATCCTTTTGCCTTTTCCGCACAGTACATGCAGGCTCCCACGCCGCCCGGCGGGGCGATGATCAAGACTGGGTGGATACGACGGTTCGGCTCACGGCCCGCAGGCATCACGAGCGTGGGGATATTCGCGGACACGGCCCAGAAGACGGGCCAGCACAACGACTTCACGGTCTTCATCCTTGCCGGGACGGACGGGCGGAACGTCTACATCCTTGATCTGCTGCGGGACAGGCTGGAGGCACCGGACCTCATCAGCGCGGCGAAGGCCTTCTACGAGCGTCACCGTCCGAACCGCATCACCAATCCCGTGCGCTTCGCCGGGTTCTTTGTCGAGGACAAGGTATCCGGTACGGGGCTTATCCAGACACTGCGCCGGGAGACGGACATCCCGGTTATCCCGATACAGCGGGACCGTGACAAGGTATCCCGCGTCAACGACGTCCTCCCGTACATCCGGGCAGGGCGTCTTTTCGTGCCGGAGGATGAGCCTTGGGTGAACGCCTACATCGGGGAACTGGCGGCGTTCAGCCCGGCCATGACTCATGAGCATGACGATCAGGTCGATCCGACCTGTGACGCCCTTTCCGAACTGCTATCCCCCGGAGGGAACCTCATCACCGGGGCCGACTGGAGCTGACATGCCGTACATCCGTACACTGCGCGACGCCATGACGCAGGAAACCTTCTTTCTGGAAAACCGTACAGGACGGCAGTTCTCGCGCATCGTTGCCGCGTTGGCATGGCCTCACGGCATCGCGCAGGGATGCGTCATCGTGCTCGGGGAGATACGCGGGCGGCCCGCCGTGCTGAACGTTCGCAACCATGTCCATGTGCTCAACGAGTATCGCTCCGGCGATGTGGCCGACCTCGTGGACATGGTGGTCAGGCTCTACGAGGACTGGTCGGCGTCGTGCGTCATTACGCCGGGGGACGACAGGCATGTGGTATTCCTTGATGCCATCAACGACGACCTGCGCCGGGAACGCCGCCGGAGGATACGGACCACCGATCCGCAGGCATGGAACGGGAGTGGGGAGCGGGTGCTTCCTTTCTACCTGGGCATCCTTCAGCAGCGGATAGTGGGGGAGAAGACGTTGTTTTTCGGGACGGACTGCACGGCGGCGTCCGAGACGCAGCGGCTTGGGAGCGAGGACGTGGACAGGCGGATGACGGATTACCCCGGAGCCGCGGCGCTTCTGTGGGCCGTAGCCGAGATGGACTTGAACCGGCGGCGCGGGGAAGCGAGGGAACACCTTGGCCCGGCGGACAGGCTCGGGGGGTATTGAGATGGCGGAACGGGAGATAATGGTCGTCTACGCGCCGAGGATTTTGCGGAGCCTTTCGGAGATCAAGGAAGTCTTCGGGGTGGGCGAGAGGCAGATCAAGCTATGGGTGCGGCAGGGGGCACCCATAGCCGTAGAAGGTGAGGGGAGCAAGGCGCGGTACAGCGCGGAGGTGGTTAGGTTGCAGGTGTGGAGGGAGGAAGTTAAAATAAAAAATTAACCTTATGGTTTTCCTTGAAAAGGAATATATTTTTTTATAAAATAAAAAATAAAGATGGAGGGAATAAAATGAATATTAACGTTTCGATAGTGGATCAACGTGTCAATAAAATTATGGAAGCCATTTCTGAAACAGTAAGAGAAACATTAAATATAAATGATGAAAGAAGATTGAAATCGTTATCATTCGTGTATCTTTGTGTTCAGACAATACTGGAATTATCTGCAGAAGATACTCTTGAATGTCTTACTGAAGGCGGAGGTGATTTCGGTATAGATGCTATTCACATGAGTGAAGAAGTTGATAGTGAGTTTGAAGTTACAATATTTCAAGGAAAATATAAAAAATCTTTAGATGGAAATTCAAATTTTGAAGAAAATGGCATAATTAAACTTGTTAATGCTGTAAAATATATTTTTGATCCTAATACTCAAATTAAGTATATAAATAATAGATTGGTCACATATATTGAAGAGGCTCGATCTAGAGTCAGTGATGGCATGATTCCTCGTGTTCGAGTCGTTGCTTGTAATAATGGTCTTAAATGGAATGCAGCATCGCAAGAACATATCAATAGGGCCAATTTTGGAAGCCAAGTAACATGGGAACATGTTAATCATGATACCATTATAAGTATTATGCAGCGGATTAAACCTGTAGAAGCAGTTCTTAAATTATCTGGTGCTGCTATTGTTGAAGATATGAATTATAGCCGTGTATGTATAGGGCGGATTCCGGTCACAGAAGTGGCAGAGTTAATGAGGCAGTACGGAGAAATTTTGCTTGACCGTAATATTCGCCGTTATTTAGGATTGCGTGGAAATCGTGTCAATGAAGGAATAAAATCAACTTTATGTTCTTTACATCCAGAAAATTTTTATTTTTTTAATAATGGTTTGACTCTTGTTTGCACGGATTTTACATATAATGCATTACAAAAAGAAAATTATTGTGTAAAAGTGGAAAATCTCAAAATTGTTAATGGTGGTCAAACATGTATGACCATTTTTAAAACATTAGAGGGGATACAAAATGATGGAGGAAAGCTTCCTATAAATGCCTTTGTTTTAATACGCCTTTATAAGTTACCAAAAGATAATGAAGATATTGCGTTACAAATTACGCATGCTACAAATAGTCAAAACCCTGTTGATCTTAAAGATCTACGCTCTAATGATGAAATACAACTTCGTTTAGAAATGGATATTAATCAACTAGGATATGTATATCGTCGTAAGAGATCTGATACTGCAATAAAATCAACAGATATTACAACCGGAACTGCAGCTGAAGCAGTTCTTTCTATATGGCGTAATGCACCTCATCAGGCTCGTTTCTTTAGTAGAGAACATTTTGGTAAGCTTTATGATATTATATTTTCTAGTAATCTCAATGGATCTCAAGTCGTGATTGCTGTTCTTCTTTATCGAATTGCTGAAAATCACCGTAAACGTCCATTGAATACAGACCCTATATGTGTGCGTTATGCTGGATGTTTTATTGCAATGCAAATGGGAAGAAGGTTGTTAAAAGATTTAAAAATAACACTTGAAGAACTCAATCATACAGTTTTTAATGAAGCTAAAGAATTAATAGAAAAGCGAGGAGAACAATATTTTCAAAAATCTCATAAAGATATTGATGATGCTTTAAAAAAACTTTATGGAGAACAGAATATTTCAATGCAACAACTTTCTGCAACTTTTAGAAGGGGAGACCTAATATCTCGTTTGCTGGCTAAAAAAATCTAATATTTTTTAATATATTGAGCTTAATAATGGAAAATATTATAATTAGAGCCTCCGGCTGAAAACCGGGGGCTTCGTTTTACCGTGCGCTCATGGCGCGGGCGTATTCCAGCAGGAGCATTGCCGGGTTCTTTTCATCCGGCAGCCTGTCGTCAAGGGAGTGCAGGGCGGCGGTCATGCGCTCGGTGAAGTACCGTATCCCACTGTGCGCCGACGCGGGTGCCGGAGAAGGGGTGGTCGGGGGGCCTTGCTTTTTAGACGCGGCTTTCCAGCGCGGTGAAGACGGGGATACTCATGACGGCTTCGTCAAAGCGCGGGAGTGAAAGTCAAGGCTATCTATTCTGTTCCTCTAAGTTCAACTTTTTAAGGAGCAGAAAAATATCCGCGCGGTCCATCGCGCTACAGGCTCCATACTCCCGCAAGCGTTTACGGAGACATTCCCCTATGGGAGAATTTTCGAGAGCCATAGCGGCTGCGCGGGGAGATAAATCGACAAGCTCTTTAAATTCTGCCAAAATTTCTTCCCCAATAAGAGCATTGGGACTTAAAGGCACAACGTTTTGTTTTTTTTGATTATCGACTATTGTTACAGCCGTATTAATGTTTTTTCCTGTATTTTTGGGAGGTTGCTCACGGTCATTAACATAACCTCTAGATATAACAGACTTACAATAATGGCAATATGAGCTCGACTTGAGAATATCCTTTCCACATTCAGGACATTTGATAGCCTGTTCTGGTGGAATATAGAAAATATCTTGTGATGATTTTGTGTTAATAGGTTGTTCGGTTGGTTTATTTTCTTTTTTTCCTAGGCCTTTCCATGTCTTAATGACACACCATACACAGACCCCCACGAAGATTGCCATAGGAATGGCCCCACCTCCATGTTTCCATCCCATTGGTATATCAATAAAAAGAGATTTCAAAACATGGAGGATGATCACAACGACTACACAGGCTAAAACCCTTCCCACTCCTGACATACTCTCTCCTCTTTTCTTTGTTCGTCAGAAATAGCCTTATTCTCAGTTAATAGAAAATCCTGTCAACCCCCAACCAGCCCCTCCCTAGCCCTTCACCAGCCCCCCATCAGGCTTTCCGCCGGAAAACCCCGTGCTACGCTCCTGACCAAACTCAGGAGCGTTTTTTCATGCACTACACCGAAGCCCGTTGGTCCGGGAAATGGCCGAACTTCACCCCGAAGGAGATCGCCTGCAAATGCTGCGGGGAGATCGTCGTGGACGAGGCGAGCATGGACGCGCTCCAGCGACTCCGCGACATGTGGGGCGAGCCCCTCGTCATCAACTGCGGTCACCGCTGCTTCAGGCACAACAAGGAAGTGGGCGGGGTCGCGCATTCGCAGCATCTGACCCTCGCCTTTGATGTCCGTATGCCGAAAGAGTGGCATGAGGCATTCATCAAGCTGGCCCGTAAGTGCGGGTTCCGGGGCATCGGCCACCGGGACTACGAGAACTTCGTGCACCTCGATATGGGGCCGGAACGGGAGTGGTGATGCCTATCGAACGCATCGCCTGCTCCGTCTTTGCCTTGGCCTGCCTTGCTCTCGGCGTGTTTGCGTTCATCGTGACGGAGCAGCGGGATCTTGCCCGGCAAGACGCCGTAACATGGGAGGAAAGCGCAAAGCGAAACCGTGCCGCTCTCGAGGACATGACGGCGGCCCATGCCAAACTTCAAGAAAGCCTTGAAGAACGCGAAGGGAAACTGGCGGCGTTGGAACAGGATCGGGAACGGCAGCGCGTGAAGCTGCGGGAGGCCATGCGCAATGACAGGCAGACTGGCGATTGGGGCGGCACTGTGCTGCCTCCTGCCGTTGACGGGCTGCTCAGGTAAGCCGGTGGCGACCATGCCCGTCGTGATCCGGCAGGATGCCCCGGCGTACCTGACGGCGGAAACGCCCGTGCCCTTATGGACCGGCGTGAACAATGCCGATCTGGTCGACTATGTCTTGAGCCTCCGTCAGGCCCTCGGTTCGTGCAATGCGGACAAGGCCGCTATCCGTGGGGGCCGATGAGCGACATGCAGGACTGGAATTTCTGGGAGATGCTGGAACGGTCGTTGCCGTTCATCGGCGTTTCCGTGACCGGCGCGTTCGTGCGATGGGCACGCTTCGGGTTCCGTTCCGTGGGCGGTTTTCTGCTCTCGGCGGTCATGGCTGCCTTTTCCGCCTTCCTCATGTTTGCGGCGTTGGAAGACAGCGGGCTCTCGATGGGGTTTATCGTCGGGATTGTCGGCATGGCGGGCTATTCCGGCGGAACGGCGCTGGACGCCATGCAAACCCGGCTCCTGCGGAAGATTGAACGGGGCGGGGTGGAGGACAAGCAATGACCCAGATACCGCTTGAGGCTGAGAACGAATTTTACGCCGCGATGGAGCGGGAAGACGCGGAACAGCTGGAGCGCGAGGCCCGCGCCGCTGCGTCCGCCCGGCTCAATGCGTTGGCCTTGCAGCTCAAGCGCGAGTTCTCGACCGCCGAGTCTTCCCGCAAGCTCATTGAGGAGCGGTGGCTTGAAGACCTCATGCAGTACCGGGGGCAGTACCCCGCCGACGTGATGGAGCGGCTGAAGAAATTCAAGCGGTCGCAGGTCTACTATCGGATGACCACGAACAAGGTGGACATGATGGTGGCCCGGCTCATGGACCTGCTGTTCCCGGCGCGTTCAAAGAATTGGGCCATCCAGCCCACGCCGGACCCGGAAATTCCCGGCGAGCTTGTTGAGCAGTCCCCGGAGTTCATGCAGGCCGTGCAGGAAGTCATGGCGGAGCAGATGCAGCTCTTGCAGGCGCAGAACGCGGTTCCCGACGGCCTTGCCATGCAGAAGATGCAGCGGATGGCCATGCAGGAGGCCATGCGGCGCATCGACCTCGACACGGTGAAGCTCCGCATCGCCAAGGCCTGCGCCGACAAGATGGAGCAGGTCATCGACGACCAGCTCAAGGAGTCCTCGGCGGGAGGCGAATTCCGCCCCTCGTGGCAGCAGCACTGCAAGGCCGTCATCTTTTCCTCCTGCCTGCTCGGGATGGGCGTGCTCAAGGGGCCGCTGGTCGAACGCCGGGAACTCAGGAAGAGGCGTCCCGTCTCCGATGCAAGCGGCAGGGTTGTCTGGGACGAGCAGGTCATGGGCGAGGAAATCCGGCCCTATTACGAGGCCGTCCCCGTCTGGGAGGTCTATCCCGATCCCGGCGCGCTGGAGCCGCGCCAGCTCCGCTATGTCTGGCAGGTGCATCTCAAGACGGACAAGGACCTGTGGGATCTGATGACGTTCCCCGGTTTCGATGCATCAGCCATCGAGGGGTATCTCAAGGAGCATGAAAACGGCGACGCCTCGTTGACGACCTACGAATCGCAGAAGCGGAATCTGAACGACGCCAACGGCAACCTCGGCGCGGTCATGGACAAGCGGTTCCGCGTCTACGAACGGTGGGGCTATCTCACCGGGCAGGAACTCCGGGATGCCGGATGCGCGGTTGAGGACGCCGACCTGTACCGCGTGTTTCCCTCCTGCGTGTGGATGCTCGGCGACACCATCATCAAGGCGTCGGTCAATCCGCTTGAAGGCGTGGACATTCCCTTCTTTTTCTATCCCTGCCAGCGTGACGAAACGTCCTTTTGGCCCGAGGGCATCGCGTACCGGCTGCGGTCGCCGCAGGCGGGCATCAACGCCGCCGTGCGCGCGGCGCAGGACAATACGGCGTGGAGTTCCGGCCCGCTGTTCGGCGTGAACATGCAGGCGCTGGCCGAGGGGGAAGACCCGCTGGACATTTCGTCGAGCCGTGTCCTGCTGTTCGACAAGGCCGGGGTGAACATCAACCAAGCCCTGAGCGTCGCCGTGGTGCCGTCATGCATTCAGGAGAACCTGACGCAGGTGAAATTCTGGCAGGAGTGCGCCGACGAAATCAGCACGCCGCGCTTCAATGCCGGGGACGGGCGCGTGTCCGGCGCGGGCGAGACGGCGTCCGGCCTGTCCATGCTCATGGGGGCATCGAACATCCTGCTCAAGGACCGTGTGAAGGACTTTGACGAGTATGTCTCCGCGCCGTTCATCCGCGCGATGTACCGCTTCAACATGCAGTGGAGCCCGCGCGAGGAGATCAAGGGCGACTACGAGGTCGTCGCCACCGGTTCGCAGTCGCTTATCGCCAAGGAAGTCAGGGCGCAACAGGTGCCCGGCATCATTTCGCTTATGGCGAATCCCTTGTTCGCCAGCCGCATCAAGGAAGACGAACTTCTTAAAGTGACGCTTGAACAAACGGACTTGCCCGCCGAACGCATCCTGCGGACCGAGAAGGAAGCGCAGGAACATCAGCATCAGCAGATGGTCATGCAGGCGCGGGCACAGGCCGAGGCCAACGTGCAGGCCCTGACCGCCGAGTTGGGCAGGCAGGGTCTTTCCCCCGAACAGGTGCAGCAACAGCTCATGCTGGCGTTGGCGCAGTCGCAGCAGCAGGCGGCGCAGGCCCAGTCTGAACAGCCGATGGAAGGGACAGCCGCATGATGAAGCAACAAAGCAGGGCGGTGCTCGAAATCCGTTCCGCATTCAGGACCGGGGTTTATCTCGCGCTGAAGGAACTCCTTGAAGAAGAAATCGAGGAGCAGCGCAAGGCGCTTGAGGTCGCGTCGGACGAGGCAGCTATCCGGAGGTCGCAGGGGGCGATCGCCGAACTGCGTTCCATCATCAATAAAATCACGCCGAAAGAGTGAATGCCATGCAGGAAGACCAGAATCAGGAACTGATGGATCAGGAAGGTACGGAAGCCTTTGCCGCAGGATTCGACGACGAGCCGGGGAAGCCCGCCGAGCGGACGGAACAGGAGCTTGATCAGGTATCCGAGGAGGGAACGCCGCCCAGCCCCGAGGAACCGTCCGCAGGGCAGGCTGTCCCGCAGACGGAACCGGCAGTACAGGCACAGCCCTCCGCCCCTGAACCTCTGCCGCGTGATGAGCCGCAGCAGCCGAAGACGGTCGAGATTCCCGAGGGGATCAAGTCGGAGTTCGCGGAACTGGAACAGCTTTCGCCGGAGGCGGCCGACATTGCCCGCGAGGATTCCCCGGAAGGGGAAACGTTGCGCAAGCGGCTGGCGGAATACGGCGCGGACAACGCGATGGATCGGGCGGAACTGTTTATGGCCCGGCGTGAGCGGGAAGCCTTCGCCGCGCAGCAGCAGGCGGGCATGGCGGAGGCCGCGAACCGGAATTTCGTGGCGGTCGTCCGGCAGGCCCATCCCGATCTTTTCGAGGCATCCCGCAGCAAGGCGGACAACGAACGGTTTCAGGCGGACATGCAGGCGTGGATTGAGCAAAAGCCCTACGCCGAAGCAGCGCCGCTCATGGACGTGTTTCTGCATGGGCGTGATCCGCACGCCGTCGCCGAGCTGATCACCCGCTTCAAGAACGAACGTCAGGCGTCGCAGAAGGCGCGGACGAATCCCGACGGTGCGTTCGCCGTCCCGAGGCGCGGCGCGCCTGTTGTGCCGCAGGGCGTCGGATCGAAAGACGACTTCGATGCCGGATGGAACATCTAACCGAGGTGAAAACGTATGCCTCCCATGACGACCACAGGAGACATCTCCTACCGCACCGCAGGGTATTTCTCGAAGCAGCTCCTTGAGCGTTCGCAGCCCCTGCTCGTGCTCGACAAGTTCGGGCAGCCGAAACCGCTGCCCGCCCACAGTACGCGGACGATCAAGTTCCGTGGCTATGAGCATCTTCCCAACCAGCCCAAGGCGCTGATCGAGGGCGTGACGCCGCAGGCCAGCAAGCCGACGTTCAAGGACATCGAGGCCACCATCAACCAGTACGGCGACTGGATCGAGCTGACCGACGTGCTGGCCGACACCCACGAGGACCCGCTCATTTCCGAGTTCTCGGACATTCTGGGCGAACAGGCCGCCATCATGCGTGAACGCATCACGGCGGGCGTGGTGCTCGGCGGGACCAACGTGTTCTTTTCCGGCGAGACGGCCGGGGCGCAGGCGACCAACCGCAACGGCGTGAACAAGCCGCTGACGCTGGAACTCCAGCGCCGGGTGACCCGTATGCTCAAGCGTCAGCTTGCCATGCCCATCACCTCGTTCGTCAGCGCGTCGCCGAACTTCAAGACCGAGAGCGTGCTGCCTTCGTATGTCGCCATTTGCCATACCGATTGCGAGGCGGACATCCGCGAGATGCGCGGCTTCCTCGACGTGAAGGACTACGGCGGGGGCTATAAGCCCATGCCCGGCGAAATCGGCTCCGTGGAAGGCGTGCGCTACATGTGCACCACCGTCTTCGAGCCGTGGGCCGACGCGGGGGCAGCCGGGAACGGCGTTTTGTCCTCCACCGGAGTGTGCGCCGACGTATACCCCGTCCTGTACCTCGCCAAGAACGCCTTCGGCATCATTCCCTTCAACCGTTCCGCCGGCGGGAAGTCTCCCATCGTGCCGATGGTTCTCAATCCCAACGTCCCGCGTGGCGGCGATCCCCTTGGTCAGCGCGGCAGCATCGCGTGGAAGATGTGGCACGGCGCCATCATTCTGTACGATCTGCACATGATCCGGGCGGAAGTCGCCGTGTCTTCGCTGTAGCAGGAGCCGTCATGTCCCAAATGAAGGAACAAGAAATGGCGAAGGAAAAGGAATCCGGCAGCAAGCCGCCCCTGACTCCGGAGGAGAGCGAACGCCTGAACCAGTCCGTTCAGAAGAGCGAGGCGCAGGCCGTGGCGCAGCTCCGGCATCAGCGCAAGGTACGGATCCTCATTCCGTCAGGTCGCGGCGAGCATGAAAAATGCCCCGTGACGCTCGGCGTCAACGGCCAGTCCTATCTCATCGAGCGGGACAAGGAGGTGGAGGTGCCGGAAGCGGTGGTCCACGCCCTTGAACTCGCCGTGGAGAAACAGCCTTTGGTCAACGTGGACCCGGTGACCCGTGAGCGGACCATGTCGTTCGTGCCCGTGCCCCGGTTCCCGTACCGCCGTATCGGCGAGGCGGTGTAGCCATGCAGGCGGCGGAAATCCTGCGCCTTGTGTCCGGCGCGTTGCAGGACCTTGAACCGGGCATCCGTGCGAGGTGGGAGTGGAACGGCGGCGACGACAACGCCGTCGGGCTGCTCGACTTCCTGAACCATGCGCTCAGGGAAGTGGTCATGCAGCGTCCGGACGCCACGGCCGTAACCGGAGACATCGTGCTGGAGCCGGGCATCCGGCAGGCCGTTCCCGGACGGAAGCACGGCGTGAAGGCGCCCGCCATGCTGTTTATCGGTCTGAATGCGAACGTGTGCGATGGAAGGACGGGCAGGCCGATCATGGCGACCACCACGGAGAACATCACGGGGTGGGCGTCGATGGGCATGTCCGCCCCGTGGGCCGGAATCGAGTATTTCGCCTATGACCGGATGGCGGACCCTTTGTTCTACTGGGTGTTCCCCGCCGTGCCGGAAGAGTGCGAGGCGATCGTCAACGCCACATGGAGCGCCGAGCCACCGCGCATCGGAAGCCCGGACGACTGTCTGTGTCTGCGGGATACGTTCGCTCCGGCGCTTGTCCACCATGTCCTGTACGGCATCCTGTCCGGCGATAATGAGGCCTCCAATCTGGCCCGCGCGCAACACCACCTGAGCGAGTTCTACAACGCGCTTGGGGTCAAGCGGCAGGTCGATGCCGCGTGGCCCCGGACGAGTACCGGAGGCGCGCAATGACGGAGCGCATGGCTTCCTACGATGTGATCATCCCCCGCGTGCTCATGCAGGTGCAGCCGTGTCCGCAGTTCGTCGTCCTTGACGCCGTTCAGCAGGTTGCCGTGGACTTCTTCACCCGGACCGAGGTCTGGACGGACACGATGGCGGAAACGCTCTTTCGCGGTTCCCGTGTTGTGGAGTTGATGACTGACAGGGGCGTGGTCGTTTCCCGTGTCCTTCACTTGCTGCTCGATGGCGTGCGGTTGGAAGGTGGGAGCGACTTTCATGCGGAGCGGGCCGGATCGGGAATCACAGTGCTGTTTCATGCCGCGCATGAGGACGCCGACCACACCGTTTACGCGTACTGCGCGTTTCGTCCGGCGCGGACGGCGGCGCAGGTTCCTGAAGCGTTGCTTGAAGAATGGGGCGATACGCTGGTGTTCGGCTCTCTCGCCAAAATCAAATCCATGAGCGGCCCGCGTGTCGGCTGGTCCGATCCGCAGGCCGCCCAGATGAACCTGTCGCTTTACGAGCAGGGCGTCGCGCAGGCCCGCATCCGGGGTGCAAGGCGCGGGGACGGGCGGCGGCTGACGGCGCGCCCCCAAAGAGGTGACCTATGAGCAATCTCCCAACCGTCAACGTGACGGCGCGCGTTTACGACCAGAGCGGCAAACCGATTCACAAGGCTGTGGTCACGATGCGCCTGACGACCGTTGAAAGGTATTCCGGCTACATCGTGCCGCGCGAAGTGCGAGCCGAGACTGACGCCGCGGGCAAGGCCGTCCTTGCTGTCTGGCCCAACGAACTCGGCACGGAATCCTCCGAATACCGTGTTCATATCAAGTATCCGCACAACGGGTGCGAGTCTTCGTGTTTCAACGGCGGTTCCGGGTCGGTAAGCGGGTATGCCGTCGTTCCCGAACTATGGCTGCGATTTGCAGGACATCATGGAACTGTCCCCTTATGAGCAGCGCGGCGCGGGGCAGGTCATCACGTCCGAAGTCGCCATGTATGCGGGGCAGGCGTCCGCCGCCCGCGACGCGGCGCAGAGCCACGCGCAGTCCGCACAGGCCAGCATCGGACAGGTGAACGCCGCTGCGGAAAAGGCCGAAGCGGCGAAAACCTCCGCGCAGATCGCGGCGGAACTGGCGACGGCCAAGGCCGGGGAAGCCGGGGAACTGGTGCAGCGGGCCAATGAGCGCATCGTCTATTTCGAGAGCGAAGTGACGCAGCGCGTGGAAACCGAAACGAACCGGCTGACCACGGCGGCGACGACCGTCATCACGGAGAGCCGGAACGACGCCCTGAACCAGATCGAACAGCGGACCACACAGTCGATCATGGAGGTGACGAGCAACGCCGCCACTCTGAAGGCTGACGCCGTGGAAGCCGTGACCCGTGCGGAGGCGCGGGCCGTGGACGCGCTGGACAAGGGCGTCGAGGACGGCCTCCGGCAGTTCCATGAAGAGGGTGAACTGTTCAAGGAGGATTTCGAGCAGCTCACGGAACGGGCCGAGTCCGCCGCGAAGAAGGCGGGTTGCGCGTCGCTGTCGGCCCAGAGCCACGCGAACCGGGCTTGTGAGTGCGCCAAGGCGGCCGAGCTTGCGGCCGAAACCTCCGAGGCTGTGCAGGCGAGCGTGCTGGAAGCAGCACGGGCCGCCGAGATCTCCAAGACCTGCGCCGAAGCCGCCGCCGCGCGAGCCGATGCCAAGGCGTTGGAGATTGCCAACCGTGTCCACGATGCCGAGGACGCGGCCAAGACTGCGGAGAGGGCCGCGTCAGCCGCGAGGCAGGACGCCCTTTCCGCAGCGCAGTCCAATCAGGCCGCTGCCGTGGCCCGTGATGAGGCCATGCAGTCCTCCGTAGAGGCTGCTCAATCCGCTACGGCATCAAAGGCGGATGCGGACAGGACCGAGGGGTACGCCGGGCGTGTCGAGGAGGAAATCAGGCACGTGGCCCTTGACATCCTTACGCCGCAGGTTGTGACCGAGGCTGTGGCGAAGGCCACGGAAAAAGCCACGGAATCCGCAGGATTGGCACAGATGCACGCCGAGGACGCACAGTTCGCCGCGAACGACGCCCGCAATACCGCCGTCATTTGCAAGAACAATGCGGACAGGGCGGTAGAGGCGAAGGATGCCTGTGAAGACCTCGCCGCGAGGTTCCTGCACGACTATCAGGTCGAGTCCGCCACGGTCGAATTGTCCGCGCAGATGGTGCGTCTGGCGGATCGCGTGACCCGCGTGGAGCTTGATCACATCAACATCCCCCACGGCGGGGACGGAAACCCCTCACCCGGCGGCTATGAACTGGCGCCGGGGGTGCGGGTTGTGCCTCTCACCGTTGTTGACGACGCCGTGAACGCCCCGGTTACCGGCGCGGCGCTTACCGCAGTCGTCGATGATTTTTAACCCTTAACCTGAAAGAGGATTGTCATGTCCAAGAAACTGCTTTCTCAGCTCCTTGACGAAAACGGAAACGAAATCCTGTATTCCGGCGCGCTTGTCGTAGACGCAACGACCGGCAAGACCTTTTCCGAACATGTCGCCGACAAAAACGCCCATCCGGACTTTGGCGATCTCGCCATCCAGAACAAGGCCGACATCTTCGCCGATGCCGTTCTGACCGGTACTCCGGTCGTCCCCACCGCGCCCGCGGGGACAAACACCACGCAGGCCGCGAGCACCGAGTTCGTGGAACGTGCCGTGAACGCCGTGCTCGGCGCGAACGACGCGATGCTGTTCAAGGGCATCGTCGACGGCACCCATGCGTTGCCCGACGAGGCCTACCATACCGGCTGGACCTATAAGGTAAACGAGGCCGGAACCTACGCCGGGCAGGCGTGCGAAATCGGCGATATGGTCGTGTGCGTGAGCGATTTCGACACCACCGCCGCCAACGCCGACTGGGTCGTCGTGCAGCGCAATATCGACGGCGCCGTGACCGGCCCCACGGCCTCCACATCTGACAATGTGGCGGTCTTTGACGGCGCGACCGGCAAGGTTATCGCCGATTCCGGCATCACCAAGGCTTCCGTATCCGGCGCTATCGCCAAGGCTCACGAGCACGCCAACAAAGCTCAATTGGACGCCATTACCGCTACCGGCGCTCAGGTCAATCAGGCCGTGGCCAATAGCCATACCCATGCCAACAAGTCGGCCCTCGACGCGATCGGCACGGATTCCGACGGCGATCTCACCTTTAACGGCAAAGCCCTGAACGGCGAAACCGGTGTGGCCTTCGTGGCCTCCGCCGAAGAAACGCCCGTGTTCACCGGCAAGCTGCGGATGGTCGTCGCCGACTATACGTCTCCGGCTGGCGTCTGAGCCTAGAACCGTCAAACAGGCCGGGGCGGCAACGCCCCGGTAGGGAACGCCATGTCGAAGACAGCACTTTGCCAGGTCTTGATGACAACGCTGGAGCGCCCCCTCACCCTGAACAGTGGGAAAGTGCTGCCTGCGGGAACGGAAGTTGTCCTGCTTCCCCAGACGACGGCGCACAGCGTTCTTGTTTCGGCTGATCAGACGCTCGCGGAAGCGTGGGACGGCCTTTCCAAAGTCGGCCACGTCCATGAAGACGATCAGGCCAATCTTGTACACTACGCCTCCGAGCTGACCCGGTATGCGGATCGGCTGGCGGCAATCGAGACGTGGGCGGTCGCCAACGGATTCACGCCGCCGACGCAGGGAGCATAACCTATGAGCCAGACTACAGAAACGCCGCAGCCGACCAACGCCGAGCTTGTTGCTCAGGTTGTCGGCGCGGTGACGGCGGTTCAGGACGCCGAGGCCGTATTGGTTGAGGGGGCCAAAAACCTCGCGGATCATATCGCGGACCCCAATGCCCACGGCAGGGACGTGGCCGCCTGCATCGCTCAGGCCGTTGCGGATCATGACGGCAATACCGGGGCGCATGCCGGAACGTTCGTGAAGTCCGACGATGTACGGCTCTCGGATGCCCGTACCCCGAAGCCGCACAAGGCGACTCACGGCACAGCCGGTAGTGATCCGATCACTCCTTCGGACATCGGGGCCGCCGAAGCTTCGCACAAAGAGAACCATAGGACGGGGGGAAGCGACCCCCTCGCGCCTGCGGACATTGGAGCCGCGCCTGCTTCCCATACGAACGTGGCGGCTACAGCCTCGGCTTTGGGGCATGTCAAGTTCGGCACGACGGCGGGGACAGCCTGCGAAGGCAACGACGCCCGTTTGAGCGACGCGCGCACGCCCACGGTACATACCCACACCAAGAGCCAGATTTCCGACCTCGGCAACGCGACGGACGCCGCCGTGGGGCTGGCGCGGGGCGACGGTGCAACCATAAGCACTTCCAACGGCGTGCTGTCGGTCATCGCCTCGGTGGAAGCGACAGCAGGCAGCATCGTGAAGCGCGATGCCTCCGGAAACATCGTCGGCAGCATCACGGGCCACGCGACGTGGGCCGACCTCGCGGAAGTCTATCGGGCGGACGGGCCGCTGGAAGAGGGCGACGTGGTGCGCGTTTCCCCGGACGACGGGTTCGACGTCGCCCGGGCAGTTCCCGGTTCGCCGGTCCTCGGCGTCGTGAGCCTGCGCCCCGGCGTCCTGCTCAACTGCGGCAAAAAGGACGAGCCGCTGCACTACGCCGTGGCCCGCGTGGGCATGGTTCCGGTCAAGGTTTCCGGGCCCGTGGCCAAGGGCGGTCGCCTGACGGCCGGAGCGGACGGAAAGGCCGTCGCCTCCACGGACGGAACCGGCTTCGCCTTCGCCAATGAAACCAAGCGTGACGAGGCCGAACGGCTCGTCATGTGCATCCTCTAATCTTTCAAGGAGTTTTGTCATGACCACTGCGGAAACCAATCCCGTTGCCCCCGTCAACCCCGCCCTCGACGTCGATCCCGTCTACGAAATCACGCTTTGGGTCGCCACCTGCTCCAACAACTCCCGCACCGTGGCGGAATGCGGCGCGTTTACGGATGCGCTGTTCGCGAAGCTCGCCAAGGCTTCGGTCATTGAAGACCGGACGATGGGGTGGGTTGCCAGCCAGCTCAACACCGTGTTCATGAACCGCGGCAACGACGTCGGGTTTGTGGACATGATGTTCGCCTACGACAGGCCGCGCATCGCCAGAGGCTGCGTGGAGACGCTGATCGACGCGATCCAGAACAGCGTCGAGGCACCCATTCAAACCTACATCGACGCCTACGTCGAACGCTACGACGAAACCCGTGAAATCCTGACCGTCAAGCTCCGCTGGCTGACCATGTTCACCCATTACCCGGACAACGTCGCCGAGGTCGAACGCATCCTCGGCATCCTCAACGGCACCGAGGCCGCCTGATGAACATGCCCTTTTGCGACCAGTGCGCCGTGGCCAACCGGTGCATGCAGGATCTGGCCCTGTTCGACCGGGAAACCGGCAACAAGCGCATCCCGCCCGAATCGTTCTGCCGGGCGCGGTACGAGGAGGCGGGTGTGCCCTTCGACGATTTTTACAAGAAGGTGCTTATCCGCGAAGCGGACAACCCATATGCCCTCGTCTCGGTGTTTCCCGAGCTGAAGGAAGAGCTGGAAGCTCTTGAAAAGGAGGAGGCATGAAACTGCCGCAGCTGCCGCTCAGCGTGACCCTCATGCTGACGGAGAAGTGCAACCTCCGCTGCAAGTACTGCTACGAGGTTTTTTCCGGGAACATGGAGGCGAAGACCATGCCCCGCGAGGTGATGCGGAAGGGCATCGACCGCTATCTCAACGCGGAAACGTTGGCCCTGCATTCGCAGATCAACTGGGATTTCGTGGGCGGGGAGGTGTTCGTCGAATTCGAGCTGCTCCGTGATGCCCTCGACTACCTGATCCAAAGGTATCGGGAACTGGGCCTGTGCCCGAAGAAGCATCTGCACATCAGCCTGTGCTCCAACGGCACGCTGTTCACCCCGGAGGTCCGGGCGTGGTGCGAAGCCATGCGGGAGCGCATCGGCTTTTTCGGGATCAGCGTTTCCCTCGACGGGGTGAAAGCCGTGCACGACTCCCAGCGCAGCGGTTCCTTCGACGCGCTCATGAAGACGTTCGAATGGTGGAAGAAGGCTTTTCCGGAAGGCAACACCAAGGGGACCATCGTTCCCGAAACCCTGCCGCATCTCTTTGAGAACGTAAAGTTTTTCATTGAGGAACTGGGACTTCCGCGCTTCTACATCAATCCGACCTTTGAGGGGCCGTGGACGGAACGGGACGCGGAAATCTACGGCGAACAGCTCATCGCCTGCGCGGAATACTTTCTGGGACGGCCCGAATACGGCCTGCTTCAGAACAGCAACCTGCTCATGCCCATGCACATCCGCGTGGAGGGCAAACGGAACTGGTGCGGAAGCGGCACGCACATGCGGGCCATCACGCCCGACGGTTCCATCTACCCGTGTCTGCGAGGAGCCACGAGCCGCCTGTGCCCCCTCGGGCACATCGACACCGACGAGGATCGGCAGAAGCTCGTGCCGTTCTTCCTCTACACCAAGTACAACGACGACAAGGAGTGCGATGCCTGCGAATTCGCCACGCACTGCCCGTCCTGCGTCATGCAGTGGAAGGAGGACACCGGCGACATCTATGTCCGCTCCAAGAGTCTGTGCCCGATGACCAAGGTGCGGTGCCTCGTGTCGAAGTTCTACACGGAGCACACCACGGAAACCCTCGTGTTCCCCGGAGAGCGACATGGTGAAGACAGCATGGAGTGAAACGGTATCCGCCGACGCCCCCATCCGGGGCGCGGCGCTGGTCGAGCTCAGGACGGCGATCAGAAACGAACTGGGCCGCCGCAAGCTCGGCGCGCTGGCCGTGACCGACGCCACGCCTTCGGGCGTTCAGGCCAAGTCCGTCCACGTCACGGAACTGACGGAACAGTTTTCCAAGATCAAGACGCAGGGGAATCTGGGCGCGGTGAAGGACGCCGTGATGGCGGCCTCGACCCTGACCCTGCTGCGCGAGGCGGTCAACACGGCTGAGAACGCCCCGGCGCAGGGCGGGTCGGGCGGCTGCAACGCCGCGTGCACGGGGCTGTGTCAGTCCTGCACGGGAAGCTGCACCGGAGGCTGCACGTCCTGCTCGGGCTGTTCGGGGACCTGCTCGGGCACCTGTTCCGGGTGTTCCGGTACGTGCAGCGGCGGCTGCTCCGGCTGTGGAAGCGGTTGCGCGTCCACCTGCTCGGGCACCTGCTCCGGCGGGTGTTCCGGGTGCGGCAGCGGCTGTGCCTCGACATGCAGCGGCGGCTGCAAGACCGGGTGTTCCAGTTGTACCGGGAGCTGCACGGGGTCCTGCACTAGTTGTTCCAATACCTGTACGGGGAGTTGCACGGGAACATGTTCCACAACGTGTACAGGAGGTTGTACGGCGACCTGCGGTGACGGCTGCTCAACGGCCTGTTCAGCCGGATGTCAGGCAACCTGTTCCATCGCCTGCATCTTTGTGGGCGGGGGCTGATCCATGAACGTGCAGCGATACGCCATGCAGGTCTTGATCGCCCTTGACCAGCTCGGAAACAGCCTGCTGGGGGGCTTTGCGGACGAGACGTTCAGTTCCCGGTGCTGGCGGTGGAGCCGGGACGGGGTGCGGGACTGGCCCCGGCGGATCATCGACGGGCTGCCGTTCTGGAAGCCGGGGCACTGCCTGCGCGCCTACGAGGGCGAGCGCGACCGCCTGCAATGCCCACCGGAGTTGCGATCCGACTCTTCGGTATAACTCTGGCCCGGCCTCCGCGCGCTCGCGATGGGCCGGGCTTTCTCAGGAGCGGCTATGTTCTATGGACTCCAGTTCAATACGAGCGAAGGCGAATCCATGCAGGTCGTGATCAATACGGCCTTACAGGTGTATGCACGGGCGAGCTCGGGGGGAATCTTCGGGGAGTGGAAGTATGTCTGCGGCCCGGGCGAGGGAAACGGCGCGCTTGAAGTCGAGAAGGCCACGGTGGCTGAGAAGGCATATCGGCTTGCCTCTCCGATGACGATTACCTTTGCGGGCGACGCCCAAGGAGCCGTGAGCTTTGACGGTTCGGGGAACGTGACCGCAACGCTTTCGGTCAGGAACGGCTCTGTGGATGTTTCGGATCTCGTCAATGGTGCCTCAATGCGCTCATCGGAGACAAGAACAGCATTCTGATGAAAAAGGTGCAGTCTATGATAGACGAAGCGATAAGCTATCACGTCAATAAAAGCGGCTGGCATGTCAGCCAAGACCGGGGGGGCAATTGATGCCGACACTGCTAATACCCGGATTCGGCGGCGAGGTCCCGCGTATTGAGCCGAGGACCCTTGAGGCGCATCAGTCAGCGCGAGCGGTCAATTGCGACCTGCGGCGCGGCAGCCTGCGCCCCCTGCGCGGCGTCCGCCGGGTTGCGGAGGTTTCAGCGTCGGCGCGGACGATCTTCAAGCATGACATCGACGGCTGGCTGGTATGGGATAAGGATGTGTCCGTTGTAAAGTCGGCGGTCATCGACGTGATTGGGGAAACCCCGCTCGGGCATCTGTTGATCACCGGTGACCGGGACTATCCCACACAGCGGTTTGCCGGGGGCGAGACGTACCGTCTTGGCATTCCGCGCCCCGGGACGGCCCCCACCGTCACAGTCAAAGCCGGAGCGGGCATCGGCGACGTCTCCGTTCATGGGTTCATTGCCGGGTCTGGGGGCGACATGCCCACAAAGGACAGTCAACTTGCCCCTGTCGAGGGACAGGGCGTCGCCGTCGCTCCCATCGTGTTTTCCAGCATTGGTGGCATCCCTCCCTCAACTGAAGCGGAGAAGATTTCCCGCAGTTCGTCGTACTGCTACACCTATGTGCAGAGCCTGCAAAACGGCGTGTATCAACAGGAATCAGCCCCGTCCCCGCCTTCCGAACTCGTCGACGTGAAGTCGGGGGACGGGGCTCTCGTCAGCGGGTTCCGCCTGCCTTCGCTTTCGGGGCTGAACATTACGCATATCCGTATCTACCGTACGGTCGCGGGGAATGAAACGGGAGAATTCCGTTTCGTTGCCGAGATTCCTGTTTCGCAGGCGGAGTATATGGATACGGCGCACGACAAGGACGTTCCCACGGACGTGCTCCAGACGACGCTTTGGGACAGGATTCCCGACGATGCGCAGGGGCTCATCAAGACCGACAACGGCATCTATGCCTGTTTCCGGGGGAACGAGCTGTTGGTTTCCGAACTGTTCATTCCCTACGCTTTCCCGGAATCCTATCGGCTGACCGTGGAGGATCGTATCGTCGCGCTCGGGCATGTGGACAGCACCATCGTGATCCTGACCACGGGGCGGCCTTATCTGGCGCAGGGCGCGGCCCCGGAATCCCTTCAGCTTCTCCATCTTCCCATTGAGCAGCCATGCCTGTCTGCGCGTTCTGTCGGCCATCTGCCCGGCGGCGTGGTGTACGCCTGCCCGGACGGCCTGATGCTGTTCACTTCGGCTGAACAGAGCCTGCTTACCTCCGGCGTATTCACCCGGGACCAGTGGCAGGAACTTGGCCCGGAAAACCTTGTCGGATCAGTGCTCGACGGGCGGTACATCGGCTTTTTCAGCGGCACGAACCAAGGATTCATCCTTGACCTCGGGCGCAAGGACGTCGTGCGCGTCGAACTGCCCGGCGCTCCGGTTCATGCCCTGTACCATCACGTCAACGACGACTGTGTCTATCTGGCCGTGGGGACGGACATCAGCGTGTTCGAGGGCGGCGAGTCTCTGCCGTACACATGGCGATCCAAGCCGTTCTTCATGTCCGCTCTTATCTCCATGTCCGCGCTCCGCATTGAGGGCGGGCAGAACAGGGCAATCCGGTGACAGTCCGGCTTTTCGGGCCGGGTGAGACGCCGCGTCAGACGCTGCATGTGCGCGATACGCGGACGGTGCGGATTCGGACGGCGCGCTGCGAAAAAACTCTGGTCATTGGAACTGTCCGGCATTGCTCCCGTTTATGAAGCCCGAATGGGTTCAAGCGTGGAGGATCTTGAGCATGGCGGCGCCTGATCGCGGGTTGCAGTCCGTCCCGCGCGGACTGGATCGGAACCTCACCACCTATTTGCAGGCCATCAGGACGGAGCTGCTCAGGCTTTCGGGCCTTGTCCGCGGTTCGGACCAGTCCCGCGCCGTACGTGCTTCGGAAGCATCCGCGGCGTTTGGCGGCGGGTCCGTTTCCACGCCTTCCGGAAGCGTGGATGTGGGCGCCATCGCCTCACAGATATTTCGGGACGGTTCCGTCACTGAACGCAAACTTGCCGATCGGGCCGTTACAGGCGGAAAGGTGGCGGATAACGCCGTCACCGCTCGGACCATCGCGCCCGGCGAGGTGGACAACAACGCACTGGCGGAACAGGCCGTTACCGCAGGAAAACTGGCCGGCGGCGCGGTAACTGCCGGGGCTCTGGCGAATGGCTGCGTCACCCGGGGCAAGCTGGCTGAGGACGCGGTGGATACCCGAAACCTGATGGACGGCGCGGTGACCTCGGACAAGATCGAGGAAGGGGCCGTCACGACGGAAAGGCTCGGGGACTGGGCCGTCACGTTTTACAAAATTTCACCCGGCGCGGTCGGGACGGAAAGCATCCGTGATGGAAGCGTCACGGCGAAGAAGCTGGCGAAAGGCGCGCTGCCTCCCGCATGGGCCTCAGGAGACGCGAAGGATGGGGAAACCGTCGCCATTCCGGGGAAGTGGGATGGGCGGCCCGCAGTGTTTCTGACGGGATGGAGCTGCATCGTTCCCGAGGCGGGCCCCGAAACGGGGGAGCGGCGGATAACCGTCGGTCCGGAGCGGTTCACCGAGGCTCTGGACGCTGACGGTGCGGGAACCGGAGCGTGGAGCTTTGCCGCCAGAGGAGATTTTTCATGGATGGCGATGGGCAGGGCAAAAGAGGAGTCCGGGACATGAGCCGTGTCGAGCTTGTGTATTTCAGGGGCAGCGAGGACGAGCGGAAGCTGATGCGGTGCGCCTACGCATTGTTGGAACGGGAAGGGAGCGCCCGGCGCATGTTCATGGACGGCACCGTGCGATCCGCCGAAGAGTTCGAGAAGGACTTGTTCAGGCCCGGTTCCTTGCCGTTTCTTGTGCTGTATGACGGGCAACCCTGCGGCGTGAGCTGGCTGAATACGCTTGAAGGGCGGGCGGCGCGGGGGCATTACGCCGTGTTCCGCCAGTATTGGGGCAGGAAAATGTCCGTCACCATCGGCAGGAGCATTTTTGAGCACTATCTCGGGCTCAGAGACGAGCGAGGGTATCTGTTTGACGTGCTGATTGGAATCGCTCCGGTGAGCAACCCTCTTGCTTGGAAGCTGGCGTTGCTTTGTGGCGCCGAGAAACAATGCGTACTCCCCCATTTTGCCTACAACGCAAGGACCGGGGAAACCGAGGATGCCGTGTTGACGACGACCACGAGGGAATCTTTGGAGGAAAGCCGATGGGCAGAATGATTTACACGAAGATCGTCATCGACATGAAGACGGGGAAGACGCTGGAACGGGAAGGCCGCTGGTACGACGGCGAGATTGCCGAGTGCAAGGGCGGCGGATCCAGCGTGAACAACGTGGACTACGAGTACAACGACCGCATGGCGACCATCGCCGAAGAGCAACAGGCATGGGCGAAAGATTATTACAAGATGTGGGAGACGCATTTCAAGCCGTACGAAACCGCGCAGGCGCAGACCAATCTTCAAAATTTGCCTCTTGAGAACAGCGTGTACCGGGGCCAGCTTGAGGCCGCCCGCGATCTGCTCCCGCTGGAAAGCGGCTTGTACAAGCAGCAACTGAAAGCTGAGGCGGAACTGCTCCCGCAGCAGACTGAGGCGACGAAGAACTTTCTGTCCGCCTCGGCGCAGGGGGTGGACGTCGCCGAGCGCATGGGGCTGGCAAAGGCCGATGTTTCTTCGGCGTGGAAGAACGTGTCCGATGCCACGGCGCGGTCCAACGCGCGCATGGGCGTCAATCCCAATTCCGGGCGGTATGCCGGTACGCAGGCGGCCTTGGCTACGCAACAGGCGGCTCAGACGGCACAGGCCGTTACCGGTGCCCGCGTTGGAGCGGAGCAGGAAAACTATGACCGCCTCATGAAAGCCGCCAGCGTCTCGCAGAACAAACTTTCCGGATCTCCCACGAACACTATTTTTCAGGGACTCAGTTTCCTTGGAGGGTAACGAATAATGGCGCTTTACAAGGTACAAAGCCCGATTAACTCGGCATTGCAGGGGATGCAGAACGCTTCCGCGACCACGGCGGGCATGACGAAGAAGCAGGAAGTGAAGGAACCGAAGAAGAGCTTCGGCGGCGCGCTCGGAAGCATGATCGCCGGCGGCAGTTATGGTCTGGGCATGGCCGACATGTTCACCGGAAGCGAGGCCACCAAAGCCATGTGGGGCGGGGTGAAAGGGGCCTTGGGTGGCGGTGGAGCGGAAGCGGCGGGAGGTATTGGTGGTGCCGCTGGAGCGATTGGAAGCACGCTTCCCGAAACAATCGGCGGCGGAGCTCTTTCTCTGGCAAATGGGGGAACGGCTGGCGGCGCCGCTGCATCACTTGCCGCTGCGGAATCAATGGCGAATGCCGGGGGCGCTGCCGCAGTAAGCGGGGCGACTACAGCGGCGACGGAGGCGGCGGGCGCTGCATCCGCCGCCGGGCCCGTGGGGTGGGGACTTCTGGCGGCCGGAGCCTTGGCTGGCCTCGCAAGCTACTATCTGTAGGGAGGAACGATGAGGGGATACGGCGACGATCCGTGGCGGAACGCCATGCAGGGTGTCGGATTTCTCGGCAACGCCATGCGCACCGGCCAGCAGATCGGGGAAGTCCGGCATGAGCAGGATGAACGCGACGCCACGAATAAGGCGTATGAGTATATCACTGGTAAACTTGGAAGTTCTGGGGATCTGTCGGCCCTTGATGGAGATTCCATCCTGAACACCCGGCACGGCGTACAGGCAATGGGAAAGTTCATGCTCGACCGCGCGAATACGGAACAATCCCGATTGTCCATGCTCAAGAACATGGAGGCGGCGGACGATCAATTTTACCAGAAGACGTTCCGTCCGTTGGCTTTCGAGGCACAGAAAGCCTATCAGTCTGGCGATATGCGAAGGTTCGGGCAAATCGTAAGCGAACTCTCCGCAAAGTCGCCTCTTCCCTACAAATACGAGCTTGGACAGGACGGCGATTTTGCCGAATCGTTCCGTTCGTCGAAAGAAGGAAAATTCATTGATACCGGTGAACGCATGACGCCTCAGCAAGTTTTTGAGCAGCTCAATGGCATCATGTCCGGCGAACAGCGTGTGCTTCGCGGCGCGAACATGCAGATGCAGACAGTGAATCCGCGGTTCCTTGCTGCGTCAGCCCGTTACAAGATGGGAACCATCCTCGGCAACGCTCAGGCTCTTTCCGATCCGAACCAATGGATTCCGCTGACCAAAGGCGGGAAAACCATCTACGTCATCCCGCAGAACAGACATGACGACTACTCTGTTGGGCCTTCGTATCGTGTCGTTGACGACAAGGGAGGGATGGGCGGCATGGTGGGCAGCCTTGACGACCTTATGAGCCAAGGATGGGTGCGTGCCGACGTGAAGGCCAAGATCGACAACGCGCAGCGTATCGCCTCCGGGCGTGGGCTTGGCGGGGGGGCCGGAGGCATGGCCTTCAATCTTACGGATGGTGACAGGTCGTGGATAAACAAAGTTTCAACCTCGAAAGACGATATGGGGAATGAAAACTATAATCCCTATATCGGAATGAGCCTCGAAATTTTGATGGGGAAGCACGGGCTTACCAGAAACTCAGCCTTTGCCGCGTACGACGACGCTGTGACTCAGGCCGTAAGTATGGCGAAGGCAAAGAACCCCAATGCCTCTGAAACGCAACTCAGGCAAATAGCCCAGAAGTACATCTACCAGCAGTTGTCTGGCGGAGACAAAGGGCAACATCAACAGCCATCGGAGCAGTCCACTGACAAGTCCGGATTGAAGTTCATGGAATTTGGGAAGCAGATAGAGAAGGCCACCAACAGAGGTTCCAGCCAAGGCCAACCCGAAGGGGTGGCGGGAGCTTTTGTTGGGCCGCCTGAAAAACCCGCACATCTGAAGGACATCTATGATTGGTGGAATACTTTTAATAACGGATTGAGAAATTATGATCCCGGTATTCCAAACGGGTATTAATCAATTCAACTAGAAGGGCATATCGATGGCAAGGAATAATCTTCCCCGACCCACACGCACAGACATTCATGGTATCATCCCCTCTATTGATGAAAATTGGTTCGCTCAATATGCGCCTATGAGTGAACAGGAACCGCAGGAACAGCCCGGTATTCTTGAACGCACATGGGAATCCGCCAAGGCCGTCGGGGAAGGATTGACTTTCCTCCCCGGGGGTATCGTGGATACCGTTCAGGACGTCGTCAGCGGCTTTGATCCTACGGACAAGGAAGAGATGGCGCAGCGAGCCCAGACGCAGCGCGAACTGGAGGCGTATCATAATAAATACGCGGGGAAGGCCTTTGGTGGTGTAACCGAAGCCATGTCTTCCATCCCCTACAGCCTGACCACAATGGGAGCTGGTCTTGCTGGCGGGGCCGCTGGTGGATTGCTTTCCGGCGGGAATCCTGTCGTTGCCGGTGGCGCGGGCATGGCCGCTTCCGGGAAGACGGCTTATGAGGCTTCCGTCGCGCAGTTCAACCGGACGCTCTATGACGCCAGCACGCAAGTGCTCAAGCGTGAACCGACTCCTGACGAATGGGGAAAGATACAGGGCTATTTCGCGGACAAGGCCACGGAATACGGCCTTTGGGAAGCCGGTCCCGAGGCGATAAGCAACCTGTTGATGACCAAACTCCTTGGCCCTCTTGGCTCCAAGGTGAAAGGCGGGATCAAGGGAGCCTTTAAGAGCATCCTTGGCCTGTATGGCGAAGAACTTGGCACTGAAACCATTACGCAGATGGGGCAGGGCGGCATTGAAGCCGACATGGGGCTTCGGGATAAGGCCCCCGGACCCATTGATGCCTTTTTTGAGGTGGCACCCGCCACGATTGCCCAGACCACGCTTTTCGCCGGAGGAAAGAAGGGGATTGACCTCGCTTTCCGGCGGACGCTTGCGGGGAGGAACAGCGGACAAGAGGGGAATATCCAGCAATCGGGAGGCGGAACAACGGTTCCACCCACTACACAGAATCCCCAGCCATCCACGCAACAGGCCGCATCAAATACGGAACAGCGCACGCCGAATGCGGGGCAGAGGCCGCAGGCGGAAGATTTTGGCCTGAGTGGGGTTTTCGGTGGACAGAGCTACCAAGACGTTTTGCGACGACAACAGCCGCAGGGGGGCTCCCACAGACCGGATAAAGCCGGTTGATCCGTTTGATGACGGGTACGACGAAACGGTGGAATGGGTAAGGCAGAATGAACAGCGTGTTGGCGGAGATGACCAGCACGCTGTTTCTGATCTTTGGGACATGACGAAGGGACCAAGTATTTCCTTTGGGAAGACGGTGGACCTCATCGCCGGAGATTATGGGGAGAATGCCCCGGCTGTGCGACAGCCTTCGGCAATGTACGGGATGAACTTCCTCAACCAGAATCCGGGCCACATGGATGCCATAGATGTTCCCTATACGGTCATTCCGATGTCGAACGCTCCGCAGGCACGACCGGTTGGCGGCAATGCACGGATTCCTCTCATGGCTGGAAATGCCGTTTCTCAGTCCGCCTACGACCGTACCTTGGTGACGCCGTACAACGCACCGTCCGGCCCTGCCATATCCATGCCTTCCACTGCTCCGGTACAGGGTGTTGTCGGCGGGTTGTCTTCGCCCGTCGCGCAGCCTGCGGGCGGTGTTCCCATGCAGGCCCCGCGCGGCGATACCACGGCGCAGGCGGAAGGGCTTGGGATGCGCGCGCCGGACACGGTTCCGGAAGATTTCCTGCGGAGCCACATCATTGTTGGGGCAGTTCCCTCTCCCGCTCCGGCCTCCCGTTCGGAACGGCATCCGTCCGTCCCTTCGGTTGTCCCGTCCCCTGCGGGGATGGCAGCCGGACAGCAGAACGCTGGGCAAGTTCCCGCCGTTCAAGAACAGGCTCGTAAACGGCTGGAAGGGATGACGCGGCGAGAACTTCTGGCGCTTGTTCCCGAAAAGGAACTGCCCGCCGCACGCAAGGAAAAGAATAAGAACAGTCTGATAGAGCGGATTTTGGCATCGGAATTTGCTGCGGGCACGGGAGAATCCTCTTTGTCCGGGGAAAGGCGTGGAGTAGACTCCGGGCAAAAGGAGGAAGGCCATGCCGGTCTACAGCAAGGAACGCCCGGAACTGGAACTGGAGAGCTTCTTTCGGAGTCTGTACCCGTCGACGCGGCGGGGAATCCGGGAGAACTGGATACGGCTGCGGGAAGCCCCGGAGATTTTCAAAGAGGAGATCGAAGAGGAGATTGGGGAAGTGGATCTGATATGGATACGGCTGTACCGGGAACTGGTGGAGCAGAGGCCGGACCTCGAACCGCTGTTCAACGAGCCGCCGGACATGTCGCGTTACCCCGCGAAAGGGGAAGCCAGAATGTGTTACTCCACCAACTTTCTGCGGATACTGAGTCAGGAAGACCTGCGGAAGGACGAGGAGGGCAATTTCTGGATGGACGATATCGACAAATGGGACAGCCTATATCCAGAGGAAGCAAAGGAGAGAAGAAAGAGGTTCTGGAGAAAACTAGGGCTCAAGGAGTAGAGCGGAAACTGTTTCGGGCCATAGAGCGTCAGCAGGGCGGGGTTTCTCCTGAAGCCGAGGCATGGGTGCGTGGACTGAACCCGCAGGAACGGAAGAAGGCTTACGAACAACTCGTACTGAACGAGTTCAAGAGACATACGGCGTCCGAACTCGGCGTGGATGAGGAGAGCCTCAGGTTTATCCCAGTGCGGAAGGACAGCGAAACCTCGCTCCGGCTGAAAGAGATCGGGGGTGTTTTCGGACAGGATGTCGTCATTTTCAAGGACAGTTCGTCCGTTCAGGCAGGCATCCGCGGCGCGTCTGTTCCGACCATTGAAAATGTAGTGTTCATGGAGGGGCGCGCGGAGGGAGAGAAGCCTTATCTCTTCGTCCTCGGGCATGAACTCCTGCACAGAATGCGGAGCGAAGACCTCAAGGCATATGAACAATTTCGAGGATATCTGTTGGATGACCTTCAGGAAGGTGCCATTCCCCGTTACCGTGAAGACCTCGACCGTCGAACGGGGTATGACGGAACCGTGGCCCGGATGTCGGATAAAGCCATTCTGGAGGAGATCGCAGCCGACCTCGTGGGCAAACGGCTCACCGAAGAATCGTTCTGGACGAAGATGGCCGATGAGCGGCCAAGCCTGTTCGCGCGGGTGGCCCAACTTGTCCGCGATCTGTTGGACAGGGTGACGGCCGCATTCCGTGCGGATCCCCTGCCCGCAGCATGGGTGAAGGATTTTGACGCGATCCGGGGCCATATCGATACCATAATGGGGCGGTGGGCGGAGAAGAACGCACGGAGGCAGCAGCGGGAAAATACGGACAGAACGCTTTCCGGGGCAACGTCTCCCGTGGTAGAATCCAAGAAAATGCAGGAGGGCGAACATGGCGAAACCGATGACCGTGGCGGTAATGGACCCGCAGAACTCCCCGTGGTGGAAGATGCGTCTCATATGGCTTTTGGACAACGATCCGGAATTCGTGATGGAGCTGTGGGAGACGCCGGGGCACAAGGGACTTCTGGAGCACCTCGACAGGCAGGTGTGCATCATGACGCAGATTCACCGCGAGATGGACGACACGCCGGAGGACGCGAAGGAGGAAATGATCGAGGCGGCGCTGTGCCCGTCGGACATGATCGATCTGGACGCCGAGATGCCGGAGGAGCTGAGGGAAGAGATTCTGGATTGGGCGGACGAGCCGGAAAACTTTCCGCCGACGGAGGGCGAGGACGGAAGAATAGTCGAAATCACCGTGTAGGCCCCGATGACGTACTGGTGCCCGGCGGAAACGTCACCCGCGCCAAGGCCAACATCGAGGCCGTCCGCATCCTCAAGAAGCTGAACGAGGAAAAGCGGGACGCGACGCCGGAGGAAAAGAAGCGTCTCGCACAGTTCACCGGATGGGGGTCTCTCGCTCAGGAAGTGTTTAACACCGAGTACGCTTACGCCGCGCAGTATGAAAAGCGGTTTGACGGGGGGCTTCCTCCGGCGTTGCGTTATGCCGACGACAAGAAGCGTTCGGATTACGCGCGGTGGAAGAAAAATTACGGGACGGCGCTGCATCCCGATCTCGGCGGCATGATGACCGCTCAGGAATGGGACGCCGCCGAGAAGTCCACGCTCAACGCGCACTATACCGACCGCAAGGTCATCGGCGCCATGTGGGGCATGGCGGAAAAGCTCGGGTTCCGTGGCGGACGGGTGCTTGAACCGTCGGCGGGTACCGGGCTTTTCTTCGGCCTCATGCCTGAAAGTCTTTCCGGCCGTTCCAGTCTCGTCGGCGTTGAACTGGATACGCTTACCGGGGGATTCTCGGCAAGCTCTATCCGGATGCCGACATTCAGGTGACGGGGTTCGAGAATGCGAAGCGCGTGGGGGACAACACCCTCGACCTTGTGATTTCCAATGTTCCCTTCGGCAATTTTCGGGTTACGGACAAAAAGCGCCCACAGTACGCCAGGCAGTCCATCCACAACTATTTCATTTCCCGCTCCATCGACGCGGCGCGCCCCGGCGGGCTGGTCATGGAGATCACGTCTCACTTCACGATGGACAGCGTGAGCGGGGCCTCGATTCGTGAGGAATGGGGCAGAAAGGCTGATCTTGTGGCGGCGGTCAGGCTTCCCGGCACGGCCTTCGAGAAGAACGCCGGGACGCAGGTGACGACCGACATCCTGATTTTCCGCAAGAAGGATTCCGGCCTTTCTCCAGTATCCAATGCCTTCCGCAACGTGGAAAACGTCGAGACGCCGGACGGCCCGGCGGTCGTCAACGAATACTTCGTGCAGCATCCCGAGATGGTGCTCGGCGAGCATTCCTTGCAGGGGTCCATGTACGGGGAGAACGAGTACACCCTCAAGCCGAAAGGCGGGGAGAGTATAGAGGACGGGTTGAAAAAGGCTCTTGATGCGCTTCCGGCAAACGTGTTCGGCGAGGGGCGAGCGGTTCCCGTCGAACGGGAAGAGCGGATCGCGGATGCCGGGATGCGGGAAGGGGCGCTTGTCGAGAAGGACGGCGGCCTGTTCACCGTTTCCGACGGGGCGTTGGTTAAGCCCGAGTGGGCCGACAAGCCGAAGAAGGTACGGCAGGCGGCAAGCTACGTCGGCGTCAAGAAATCGGTTTTTGACCTCATCAATGCGATGAACAGCGATGCGGACGACGCCGGGATCGGCAAGCTCCGGGACGCGCTGAATAGTGCCTATGATGCCTACGTGAAGGACTACGGCCCGATCAACAAGGACGGAAACGGATTCCTTGAGGACGACATCGAATTTCCCACGGTCGCGGCCATCGAGCGCCTCGTCAGTGTGCCCGTCACCAAGACGTACAAGAGCGGAAAGCGTAAGGGGGAATCGTATCAGGTCGATGAGAAGCGGGTGGCCAAGGCCGACATCTTCACCAAGCGCACGATATTCCCTTTCAAGGAACCGACATCCGCCGAAAACATTCAGGACGCCATCAAGATCTGCCGTATCTTCAGGACGGGGATCGACGTCGGGTATATCGGGAATCTCCTCGGCATGAGCCCGGAGGCAGCCCGTGCCGAACTCCTCAAGACGGAAACCCTCTTCGAGAACCCGGAAACGGGGCTTATCGAACCGGACGACATCTACCTTTCCGGCAATGTCCGCAAGAAGCTGGAAATGGCGGAAGCAGGCCGAGAGGACAATCCGGCCTACGAGAAAAACGTGGAGGCGCTGCGGAAGGTCCAGCCGGAACGTATCGGCATCGACGCCATCCACGCCCGCATCGGCTCGTCGTGGGTTCCCGCCAAGGTCTACGAGGCGTTTGTGAAGCATCTCGGCTTTTCCAGCGTATCCGTTGAGAAGGCGCGTCTTGAAGGCGAAGACGGTTCGACGCAGTGGCACGTTGAAGCTTACGGCGGCACGCCGGAAGCGCGGAACCGTTGGGGAGTGGACGGTGCATCGGTCATTGACCTGATCAGCGACAGTCTGAACCTGAAACGTACTGAGGTCTACGACGAGCATTACAACGCCGACGGAAAAACGTCCCGTGTGAAGAACACCGAGAAGACGCTGGCGGCGCAGGAAAAGCAGCGATCCATTCAGAACGAATTCCAGTCGTGGCTGAAAAAGGACGACGCCGCCGGGAGGCTCGTCGAAGACGAGTACAACGATAGGTTCAACGGGTTCGTCCCGCGCAAGTTCACGGCCCCCGACATCAAGCATTTTCCCGGCGCTTCCCACTCCATCGAGTTGCGGGAGAACCAGAAGATAGGCGTTGTCCGAGGGTTGCAGGAATCCACCTTGCTCGCGCACGGCGTCGGTTCCGGAAAGACCATGTTGCAGATTACGCTGGCGATGGAAATGCGGCGTCTCGGGACGGCGAAAAAGCCGTGGATTGTCGTTCAGGCGTCCACCCTGTCGCAGTTCGCGGCTACCTTCAAGACGCTGTACCCGCGCGCGGCTATCCTTGCGCCGACGGAAAAGCAGCGTAACGCGAAGAATCGCCAGCGTCTTCTGGCCCAGATTGCCAGCGGCGACTGGGACGCCGTGGTCACGCCGCATGGCTTCTTCAATTCCATTTCCATTGATCCGGAGAACGAAGCCCGTTTCATCGAGACGCAGATCGAGGAGTATAAGGATTCGCTCAGGAATGATTTTGAAGTCGACGATATCGACAAGAAGAAATCATCGGAGAGCCGGACGGTCAAACAAATCCGCAAGAAGATTGAGAAGCTGAAGAATCGTCTTGAGGCGTTGTCGAACACGAAGAAGGACGAGAACATCTATTTCGAACAGCTCGGCGTGGACGCGCTGATCATCGACGAGGCCCACGTCTACAAGCGCGGAAGCTTCTACACCAAGATGGACAACGTGAAGGGGCTCGACCGTGATTCTTCGCAGCGTTCCATGCAGATGCTCATGAAGGCCCGGCATGTGCAGGCGAAGACCGGCGGCAAGAACGTGGTGCTCGCCACGGGTACGCCTATCTCGAATACCCTGACGGAAATGTGGACCATGTTCCGCTACACGCGCCCCGATCTTTTGAAGGAGTTCGGGGTGGAACAGTTCGACGACTTTGCCAGTGCCTTTGCCGACACCAGCATCGATCTGGAGGAAACGGCGACCGGCGAGTTCAAACAGGTGGAACGCTTCAACAAGTTTGTGAACGGCCCGGAGCTGCTCACGCTCTGGCGTTCCGGCGCGGATGTGGCTCTGACGGAAGACCTCGACTACATCAAGGGGCTTCCCAAGCTGAAGGAAGGGAGGATTCACGAGGTGGCCGTGGAGCGTTCGGAGTCGCTGTCCAACTATATTGAAGCGTTACGGCAGGAGCGAGCCGAGTGGGACAGGCTGTCGGGCAAGGAGAAGAGGGAGCAGAGCAGTGTGCCGTTGCAAATCTACGGCAAGGCAAAAAAAGCGGCCATCGACCTGCGGCTTGTCGATTCTTCCCTGCCGGACGAGCCGGTCAGCAAGGCCAACAAGGCCGTGGAAAACATCTATGACCGGTGGGAGGAAAACCGCGACAACAAGGCGGCGCAAATCGTTTTCTGCGACAACTTCAAGAGCGGCGACGGCAAGTTCAACCTGTTCGAGGATATCAGGGACAAGCTGATCGCCAGAGGCGTTCCCAAGGAAGATATCGCCATCATCCACGACTTCAAGACGGACGAGGCGAGGAAACGTCTGTTCGACGCCGTGAACAGGGGGGATATTCGCGTTCTCATGGGGACGACGGAAAAACTCGGTGTAGGGGTAAACGTGCAGGAGCGTTTGCTCTCTGCGCACCACCTCGACGCGCCGCCTCGGCCTATGGACTTTGAGCAGCGCAATGGACGCATCCGGCGACCGGGCAACATGTTCCCCGAGGTCGAGGTGTTGACCTACGGGACCAAGAACACGCTGGACTCTGTAACGTTCCAGCAACTTATCAGCAAGCAGAAGTTCATCAACCAGCTTCTTCGCGGCGATGTGGGAACCCGGACTTTTGAAAACCCCTTCGACGCGACGCAGGCAACCTTTGAAGATATGATGGCGGCCTTCTCCGGTAATCCGCTTGCCAAGGAGAAGATGCAGTTGCAGGTGGAGGTCCGCAGGCTTGAGGCGTTGAACGCGGCCTACGAGTCCCGTCTTGGAACCCTGCGGTACAACCTTCGGAGCGCGAAGAGCAGTCTTGAATTCCTTGAAGGGCGGACGAAAAGCGCGGAAGTCGTCACCGCATTCGTCAATGAGCACTTCCCCGACGGCGAAATTGAGGGCAGGAAGGAACTTTCCAAGGACGTATCGGCTTGGCTGGACGGCGAATTGAAGCGTATCGAGAAGGTGCTTTCCGGGATCAAGAAATATGCTCAGTGGCAGGTGAAGAACCCCCGCGATTACGCCGCAGGAATGACTGTGGAGCTCGGCAACGGGGTATCGGCGGAGATTTCTGTTCTTCCGCATGTTGCCGAGGCGGGCGGGGAGCTTTCCAAGGACGTGGTCATGTCCTATCAGCTTGCCGGGCCTCATGGCATCAAGGAGTCCGGCCCCTTCAACGGGGCTGCGGGCCTGTTCACGCGCCTCAAGAACGATCTGGCCCGGTACGCGGGAAGCGCCGCCGAGAACGCGGCGAAGATCAAAGGCGCCAAGGCCCAGATAGCGTCTCTTGAGGAAGAGCTGAAACGTCCGTTTGAGCAGAAGAAGGAGCTTGAGGATGCCCGTGAGCGGATGCTTGAGATCGAGCAAAAGCTGGCGGAAACGTCCAAGAAGCCTGATACCGAAGAAGCGCCGATGGCTTCCGTCAAACCCGGCGAATTTCTGAACGAAGTGCCGGCCTCTCGCCTCCGCGTGCGCAAGGCGGCTGTGCAGTCCGTCGCGGACGCGCTCGGAAAACGGGCGGCCAACGCCGCCGATACGCGGGTGGTTCAGTCGTTTGAGGAACTTCCCGAGCATATCCGGCAGCTTTACGGCGAGGTGTCGTCGCGTCTGGAGGGGGTGTACGATCCCGCTTCCGGCACGGTGTACCTCGTGGCGGACAATCTGCGCGGTACAGCACGCGCGGCGGAAGTGTGGATGCACGAGAACATGGTGCACCACGGCCTGAACGGGCTTTTGGGAAAGGACGAGAAAAGGCGTGTGCTCAACAGGCTGTGGCGGGGTATGGGCGGCATGGGCAATGCGGAAATCGCGTCCGTCGCCCAAAAGTACGGCGTTGATCCCCGCTCCGATGCGGAGGGCCGTGTGCTGGTCATGGAGGAGGTTGTCGCGCACCTCGCTGAAAAGCGGGCGGCATACAAGCTGTCCGGACAAGAGCTGACATACTGGCGGCGTGTCGTCGAGGCCGTACTGCGGGCGTGGCACGCGCTGGTGGATGCCGTGACCGGGCGCACGGGCTCCATGAAATACGAGAACGTGGACAGGCTGTTGTCCGCGCTGGATCGGTATGTCTTTGAGGGCAGGCCCCAAAGCATGGCCGAAGGCGGCATGGTTCCGGCTATGGCGTCGGTGGATAGGTCCGGTTCGGATATGGAGGCCGCTCACGCCGCGTGGGCGCAGGTGCAACGCGATGCAGAGGAATGGGGGAGGCAGGTTGACGCCTTCCACCCTCATGAGGGCACCGGAGGAAGGCAACCCCGACTCATGGCGGTGTGCCGCACCCCCGACGTACTGCAAAAGTTGGGCGCGCCGGATTTGCCGATGACCATGACTGCGGACAATTTGGGCAAGGTGCTTTCCGACAAGGTGGATCACGGACTTCCCAAGGAGCTGGTAAAGCAGCTTCCGCAGGCGCTGGCCGAACCGATTATGGTATTCGAGTCGGCGTCGCAGGCGGATTCCTTCGTCGTTCTGACGGAACTCAAGCATGAAGGCCGTTCGGTTATGGCGGCTGTTCATCTGGATACCGAGAAACAGCGCGTCAGAGTCAACGATATTGCCAGCGCCTACAAGCGAAGCAATGAGACGTGGTATGCGCGGCAGATAGAAGAAGGGAGGCTCCTTTATCAGGACAAAAAGAAAAGTCTCGCATGGGCGCGGACAAACAGGCTACAATTGCCCAGAGTGCGCAAACTCCCATCGAGACTTTCTGGAAAGAGAGTACTCACCGAAGAGGATATCGTCAAGCCGATTGCTCCGGATAACAAGCCGTTGGCCTCCTGCGGGACATCAAAGATGTCCGCGACATCACCGGCATGAGTGCCGAGGATGCCATGAACCTTGCCAAGAACGATCCGTGGATTGGAAGCATCTTTGGAAAATCCGACGACGTGACGCTCATGCAGCGGATTTTCATGTTGCCGCACTGGGTGGCGAAGCGGTTCCCCGGCTTCAAGGCCGTGTACGACCGTCAGGTCAGGCGGCAGGATGAACGGGCGGCGGAACGCGCCCGCAGCCTTCAGGAAATCCCTTCTTTGTTCGGAGAGAACAAGCTTTCCGGCAAGGACATGGGCGAGTTGAAAAAACTGGTCTGGGATAATGACGGCAAGCAGATTGCTGAGCTTGAGGGCATCGACAAGTTCCTGACGGACGAAGAGCTGGAGAGCGGGCGCACCACCATCAAGGCCAATCCAGAATGGTATGAGGGCTACGACAAATGGCTTTCCAGGCAGCCCGGGTCCGACGCCGTGAAAAAGGCCATGCGCGAAATCAGGGTGAGCCTCGACAACGACCTCATGTGCGCCCACAACCGTCTTGCCCGGATGAGCGAGATGGGAGACGTGGCCATTCAGGAGTTCCGTACCCAGATTGGGCACATCCACAACTACTTCCCCCACCATCGGTATGGGGATTACTTCATTCAGGGGAAGGACAAGAAGGGCGAGGTCGTCTACCGTGAACACTTCGACGCGCTGCACAAGCGGTATGCCCGGTGGTACTTTGAGAACCGCCTTGAGGCGTTGAAGGAGGAATACCCCGACACCGTCTTTGACCTCGACGAAAACACGAAGCTTCCCGACGAGGCTTTCGGGCGTGTCCTTGACCCTGAGGCGATGGAGCAGGTGATCAAGGCGGCTTTGTCCAAAGTTTCCGACAAGGAGCAGGCGGATCGGATTGCCGAGGTGCTGCACGAATCCGTGGCCGACGTGATGAAGTCGTCGGGGTGGGGCTCCCATGCCATCGGACGGAAGAACATACCCGGCTTCGAGAAGGACGACCTCTTCCGGGTGCTCTACGACTACAAGAGCGGGCTTACCGGCTGGCTTACCAAGATGGAATCCTCCAAAGATTTTGCCGAAGCCCTCGGCAAAATCAATGCAAAGGCCCACCCGCAGGAGTGGAGCTACACCTCGCAGTACGTCAAGGACATGCTGCGGAACGGCGACCGTGTGGATCGGACCGTGGGTACTATCAAGTCCGCGGCCTTCGCGTGGTATCTCGGCGGGAACATCAAGACCGCCGTGCTGAACCTCACCCAGAACGTCATCGTCGGCGTGCCGCGTCTGCAAATGGACGTGGAGGGCGGGGCGCGCGCCTACATCGACGGCGCCCAGAAGCAGATCGTCAACCAGTACGCCAGACGGTTTACCGGCGACAAGGGCAAGGGGCTCTCGGAAGAGGAGGCCCGCCTCATACAGGATCTGTACGGCGACGCTCTGATCACCGACGCATACATGGAGGAGGTACGCGGGCAAGTGACGGGCGGGCCGTCAACCCGGCTCTGGAACAAGTTGATGAAGGTCATGGGCTACCCCATGAGCGTGGCGGAACGTTTCAACCGCGGGTCCCTCGCTCTGGCGGCGTTCCGTGCGGCCCGCGACGGAAAAATGAAGGCGGCGGCGCGGAAGCGGTATGGAGTGGAGGGAGAAAAGGCCACCTATGAACAGGCCAAGGCCTTTGCCGAAGAGATTGTGCGCGATTCCCATTTTGTCTACGGCAAGACGAATGCCCCGGAACTGCTCCGCTCCTCCACGGCCGGGCGTGGGCTCGGCGCGGCGTTCACGTTCAAGACCTTCACCGCCAACCTGCTTGGCTTGTGGTCGTGGGCGCTCAGGACGCAGGGCAAGGAAGGAAGAATCATGGTCGCCAAAGGACTGGCAAGTACGATTGCGCTGGGCGGTCTTGTCTCCACGCCGTTCTACGCAACGGTCATGGCTCTGGTTCAGGCTGTGTCCGGCGATGACGACGACTGGACGGAGGCCATCCGCAAGCAGCTTCCTCAGAACACAATGTTGCGGGACATCGTGTGTTACGGCCTTCCCGCCGGGGCTGGCGTCAATCTGGGCGGCTCATTGAAGATGGAGCTTGCGCTGACTGGGGGGATGCAGAAGGGCGGCACGCCCAAGGAAGTGCTGACGGAAGGGATCGGCGACATCATCGGTATCCCGTGGGACATGTTCGTGGAGCGGCCTTCCAAGGTCATGGAGGCCATGCGCGCGGACAATTACTGGCGGGCCGTGGAGGAAGTTGTACCCACTGCCGTCAGCAACGGCATGAAGGCATGGCGTCTTGCCACGGAAGGTCAGAAGACCTTGAAGGGACGGGACATCAACGATCCGGGAGAGCGAGGGGCGCGCAGGCTGTCATCCGGCGAGGCATTGGGCAAGCTGCTCGGCTTCCAGCCGGTTTCCGCAACCAGAAGCTACGACGCCTACACAGCGTCAAAGCACTCCGACAGCGTGCGGGCCGACAAGGCCGACGAGGTTGCGACCATCATGGTCAAGGCGCTGGACGCCGGAGACAGTGCGGAAATGGTGCGTGCACGGAAGGTGCTGAAGGATTGGAACGTGAAGATGGAGGAGGAAGGGAAGCCGCACATGCGTATCCTGATGAAGGATGTCCAGAAGAGGGTAACGCAGCGCAGGAGAAAGGCACGCATGACGCCGAAGGCCCGGCAGAAGGGCGAGGCGTTCCAGAGCGTGTGGGGGTAGGCATGGAGAGCGGGCTTCGTTGCGAGGCTCGCCTCCTTAAACGGAGGGGCGGCTGAAAGCCGGAATAGCCATTGGTGATTCCATTGGTGAAATCATTGGTGATGGGGCCGCTTTTTACCTGTTTTTACCAAATTATCAGGTGCGTCATAGCGGTCAATGTGGAAAACTTGTTTATCATAATATATTGAAATTATATGTAATATACTTTAGCGTTAGTCTATCGTGTCTGAGCAGCCGTGTTATATCTGATTCGGTAAAGCACGATTGGAAATCGTGTGTACTCAAAAGGTACCGGGAGTTCGAATCTCCCCCTCTCCGCCATAAATTTCAAGGGCTTGTTGAAATCCAACAAGCCCTTTTTTCGTATACCAAATTCACTATACGCTAGAATGTACGAGTAATCTGTACGATTTCAACGGAGCGCGCGGATTCGGTGTAACGTGCTTATCTCCGGTGCAGGGCACATCCCGCCGCCGGCGGAGCGCGTGCTCGAAAAGATGGAAGCCTTTTTCCGGTGGTACGGTGCGGCGCGGGGTGCGCTGCATCCTGTGGAATTCGCGGCCCGCGTCCATGCGGATTTCGTGAACATCCACCCCTTCAAGGACGGGAACGGCAGAACGGCCCGGCTCATCATGAATTTCGAGCTCATGCGGGTGGGCTTTCCCTCGGTGATAGTCCCCGTGGATGCGCGCCCGGACTATTACCGAAATTTGGATATCGCCGCCACGCAGGGGGATTATCTCCCTTTGTGATGCAAATCGCTGAATTGGCCCAAAAGAGTTTTGCCCCCTACTGGGCATTGCTTGGCGAATAGCGCATAAAAAGAATTGAAAAAGTCCTCCTCTGCTAAAAATGGCAGGGGAGGACTTTTTTTATTTGTGAACCTTTTGGGAAAAATGAAATCATTTTTCCATGCTTTTTTAAGTTTTTTCATTTTTTGGCTAGAGTTTTTCATTTTCCCGTAAATACGACATATCTGGGCGGCTTTTCCGTGCGCCCCTGCGGGGAGGTCGATAGCGTGGACGGAACTTTTACAAAAGGAGTTTCGTCCATGGAGATGCCTCAGATTTTCGAGAACAAGGAATTCGGAGCGGTTCGCACTTTCAGAGATAAAGCAGGAGAACCGCTGTTTGTGGCAAAGGATGTTGCGCTTGCCCTAGGTTATGAATGGAACGGCAATGCCCGGATTGCACATATTCCAGCAGAATGGATGGGGGTCACATCCGTTGTGACCCCCTCCGGGACGCAAGAGATGGTTGTGCTCATTGAACAGGGCCTGTATTTTTTCCTCGGGCGCTCGGACAAGCCCAAGGCCCTGCCGTTCCAAAAGTGGCTGACTGGAGAAGTTCTTCCCGCCATCCGTAAAACAGGTGGCTACGGCACGCCCCAGACGGAAAATGAAATCCTGTCGCGAGCCATAACCATCGCCGCCAACCGTCTTTACCGTGATCTGCGCAAGGATGGGTACCTGATTCGGCGAAAGGGCGCCAATTGGAACATGCCGAAGCAGCGTATGATGGACAAGGGCTATTTCCGCGTGGTGGAACGCTCGACCGATACGGAAGACGACTACCAGTTTGTCACGGTCACAACCATGCTCACTGGAATGGGGCAATACCACCTGTTCGCACATTTTCTCAATAAATATGGCGTTCGTCGGCAGCTTTCACTTTTTTGAGGGCAGGGCGCGGGCGTGAGGTGAACTTGCATTTCTGCTGAAGAATGGATAAAAAGGAGGGGCAGGGAGTACGAATCCCTGCCCCAGTGGGGCACGTCCCCCGCAACTCGTTGAATTAAGGTTTTTGCGCCCCGGTAGATAGCACCTCTACCGGGGCGCGGCGTTTAGAAGTTCAGCAAGTGAACTGCCACAGCCGCAAGGAAGCTGGCCAGAAAGCCGACCAGCACGTCCCGGAGGAAGCGCTTCATGGGGTTTTCTCCTTTACCGGGAGAACATGCCCCACGCCGGGCAACCTACGCGACAACGTGAGCCGACACAAGGCCCTGCCCGATCTCTCGGGCAGGGCCTTTTCATCTTTCCCGTAAATACGGCATATCTAGACGGCTTTTCCGTGCGCCCCTGCGGGGAGGCCGATAGCGTGGACGGAACTTTTACAAAAGGAGTTTCGTCCATGGAGATGCCTCAGATTTTTGAGAACAAGGAATTCGGGAAGATCAGGGTTGTGGAACACAGTGGCGCGCCGTGGTTTGTGGGAAAGGATGTATGCGACTGCTTGGAGATCGGCAATAGCCGTGATGCCGCCGCCTCTCTTGATGACGATGAAAAGGATGTCGCCCTTATCGACACCCCTGGCGGTAAGCAAGAAATGTCCATCATTTCCGAGCCCGGTCTGTATTCCCTCGTCCTCCGTTCGCGTAAGCCGGAAGCCAAGGCCTTCAAGCGATGGATCGTTCATGAAGTGCTTCCCGCCATCCGTAAGCACGGCGGCTACCTCACGCCCAAAAAGCTGGAAGAAGCCTTGCTCAACCCGGATGTGCTGATCAGGCTGGCGACCCAGTTGAAGGAAGAGCGCGAGGCCCGCGTGCAGGCTGAGGCTCGTGTGGCCATCCTTTCCCATGTCCGAAAAACGTATACGACAACGGAGATCGCCAAAGAGCTTGGGATGCGCAGTGCCGTGGCCCTGAACCGTTTGCTGTGCGAGCGGCATATCCAGTTCAAGCAGAACGGAACCTACGTCCTGTACGCCGAGTATGCCGAGCATGGCTATGTCCACATCAAGCAGGAAATCATCGAAAACGACAAGATCGTATATCATCGCCGATGGACGCAGCTCGGAAGGGAATGGCTCCTGGACATGCTCGGCTGAAAAAAGTCCCCGCCACACGTTTGGGCGGGGACTTTTTTCATATGTCGAACATGAACCCAAAAGCTCCTGATCCGTAGAGTGGAGGTTCCTGCGTCTGATAACCCGGGGAAATTGTTTTGGGTTTGTGCTCCTCAATGGGATATTGCGAGAAGTCCACGCGGGACGCCTGCTCGAAAATCATTTTGGCGCGGGAAAAGTCCCCCTCCATCATCTGGTGCTGCACATCTTCCGGGATGAAGCAGGGGAAAGAGGAGGCGAGCGCGTCGATCAACCCTGCAAGCCGTTCCTTCTGCGCTGCGGCTTCCAGAATGGCGGACTCGCATTGGGCCTTTGAGGTGGAGGCGGTTTCTTCGCTTCGGCGCAGCCGTTCCGTCAATTCGGCTTGTCGGGCGGTGGACTCGAAAATGGCGTCTTCCAGCGCCGCGAGACGCGCCTGCGTGTCCAGTTTCCATCCCGCGAGGTATTCTTCGGCCTTTCTGTCATCCTTATACGGTGGCCGCGAGGCATTCAAGGATCATCTGTTCCTTGCCGGCCGTGTCTGCGGCGCCTTCAAGGATGTAGCCCCGGTTCGAGCTGAACCCCGAGTTGAGCACATAGTCGAATCCCGAAAAGCCGGAAAGTCTGGTTGGCTTCCCTCTGCCTCCGTCGACCCCGGGGCAGGCCCATGAGAATCCTCCGACACGGGAGGCGTGCAGGGTGGAGACGATCTTTCCGGTTTCGGTATCCAGGACTTCCTGTGGATGTGAGACGACTCCCTCCGGGGAAACATCAAAGGCCACGGTCACGTTGGAGGGGATATTGCTGACTATGGCCTTCCCGCCGTCCGGCAGGGTGACGGCTTCGACTTCGCCGATGTTCATTTTCCCGGCAAGGATGCGCCGTCCATGGCCATAAAAGCCGAGGGCCTCCCTGAGCCTGATTTTTTCTTTGGTCGCTGGTGAGTTGCAGATCTCCCGCGCGTTCTCAATGATGTATTTCCTGTGATTGCCCGTATACTGGCGGCCCTCGTCGAGAAGAGAAAAGGAACAATTCAAGCGTTGTGCTGGCATATGCCCGCCTACGTCCGGAAGAAATTATGGGAGTCGACAGATTTGTAGACATTCTGTGGATGCCAAGCAAGTGGACAATGACCGTGCAGGCAAACAAGAGTTCGTCTGCGGGCAACTTGCCGAGCGTCTCCGTAAATACTGCCGGGGAGGCGAGTACGGAAAATGGTTTCGTGGCCGAATGAACATTAACTTTGAACGTCCTTTTGTTATGTTGGACTGGAGAAACTCAAAGCCATGAAGGATCTTAGATAGGTTATTTTACTGCTTCTCATCTCCATTGTGGAAAGACAATTTTACCTTGGAGATCGAAAGATCCCTAAACTTCTGCTATGCGACGAGGAGTGGGGCCTATTCCGTAATCCCAATACGGAGGCATTTATTGAGACCGGTTACAGAAGAATACGCAAATACTTTGGTTCAATCGGATCTATTGTTCAAAGTTTCTTAGATTATACAAATAAAGGCAACTCTCATGTTGGGAAGGCTATCCTCTCTAACAGCGAATGGAAGCTCGCTTTGCAACCCAAAACAGAAGAAATCAAGGAGTGTATTGGAAAAAATTTAATAACGATGAATGAAGCACAGATGCACATTGCCGATACTGTACACACAACGGAAGGCAGCTACTCAGAAGTGCTTCTGCTTTCTTCAAAACAATCCACTGTGTTTCGATTCATTCCCATCGAAGCGGAAAAAGTCGCCTACACGACTTCTCCGGTGGAAATGCAGATGTACGAAGGATATTCAAACCGCACTGAAAACACAGAAGCAGGAAGAATCACCGGAACCGCTCCGTGTCTTGGGGTGGCCTGTTATGCGAATGAACAGCTGGCTCAGGGCTACAGTTTTCAAGATGCCAAACGTCTTGTTCTTGAGCGCGAGGAAGAAGCTCTCGCATATGCCGCCCGACAATTCCGGGCCGCTTGAGGGGAGATTGTATGCACTTCCTCGTTTATGCATTCAATGACGGGTACTCGTTGTATATGTTCTTGAGCGGACTCCACAGTTACTTTGGGTCGCCCGAATGGAGCGGGCTTGTTTTTTTGATGGTCAGCGGGCTGACGCTTGCCGGTCTGCTCATGATTCGCTAAATCAGTCCGTTGGGTTATTTCAAAGCCTATGCTGGTCCTCTTCTGCTGTATGCCCTGTTCTTTGGTCAGACCGCCCAAATTCGCATTCAGGATGAGTGGGCACACGAAGCTTATACCATTGACAATATGCCTGTGGGAGTCGCCATACCGCTTTCTGTGCGTTCAACGGTGGAGAAAGTGATTCTGGATATGGTGGAAACGCACATCATGCCGCCTGACATGACCAGCTTTTCAGATTTTGACTTCTTTATGGAAGCAACAGCGCTCAGTGAGCTGCTCAACGGTAAAGCCATAAGCCAGTTTGAAGCCCTGTCCTCAGTGGGCAGATATTATGAGGACTGTGTTCTGAAGGGAATCGCAACCGTTTTTGTAAACGAAAGCGCCTACTATCGCAGCGGAAATCTCCTCACCGACAGCTATATGCCGTGGGGTGTCTATTTACGGAAGTGGTCAACAGGGATGGCACAAGCGAGAGCACTGGCCGTAAGTGATGCCCATCGGACGGGGACCGGAGAGGAGTGGTCACAGTCGGCCACCAAGCACGAGGGATTCCAATCCGCCATGCAGCGCACGAATTCCGCGTGGCAATCTCTTTCCGCGACTCAAACCCGCATGGCGGAAACCCAGGCCACTTTTTCGGCATCGGCGGGGAAGAATATCAATACGGGTACGCTTCTGGCTGTCACCAGCAGGGCGGATCTGGAGCGGATGGCAATGCCCCTCGGCATGACTCGTCTGCATGGTGAGCTGCATCGCGGCGTCAATGCCATTGACAGTTTGCGTATCGCCGCCAACGCGGATACGGCCTCGCTCATGTGGCAGGCGGAAAAGGTAATATCCGGGCCCAGAGCGCGGTGAAGGATGTGCTTGGCGTGGTGGCCGACAGCAATCAATATAATGCGGCTGATGCGCGTCTGGCTATAAGTATCCTTGAGCAGCGGACAGAAACCGCAGGGGGCCTTGGCATGCAGGAGCACCTTCCCACCGCCCTGTCTCAGGAAAAAAGCGAATCCCAATCCCCGCAACTCCCGCGCTCGACGGTTAACGCGCATATCAGCCGGGGGGATTCCAGTCCGTACAGCGGGAGCAGCGAACAACGGGAACGCCCTCAGACCGGTCATGGGATGAGTGGCGGCAAGGTCCCCGCAGGGCACGGAAGCTTCAACAGTGTGGCTTATGAGGCGACGTTGTACAGAAACGGCTACGCAAGCGGCGTGGACGCGGGACAGAGGCGGCTGGATGAAAACGTGGACACAAGCAGGTTGAAGACAGACTTTACCCCTAATGAAACATTGACATCAAAGGATACTTTCGGCGCGGAAACCGCGTGTCTCGCTGTGGGAGCGGCATCGGATCGCGCGGTGCTGGATCGGGCTGCCGCGGAGGTTCAACGGGACCTGCGTGATCAGGGCGTACAGACGGTGGATAATGTCAGTCACCTGGATGTCAACAAGGGAACATTCGAGAACACCCGTGCGGTACTCTCTGGAGAAGTGGCGGACATTTTTCTGGACCCCTTGGGTAAGGTGAAGTCCTTCGAGGAAGCCCTTTCTTCAGAGAAGAAATAACTTTTCTGAGGCCGTCCCGAGTGTTCTGGGGACGGCCTCCGGTCCGCTCTTCTTGGTTGGTTTTTCGCGTTGACGGGGTTAATGTCCGGTTCTATTCAGTGACAAAAAGGTATTCAGGAGCGTCAATAGCAAACGACTGCGTAATATCTTTGTAACTATCGATAATTTCACAAGATATATCTATATAAATAATATAATTGGTACAGTCCATTTTTTTACCATGAAGTAAAGATATTTGGTTGCCATTAACTTGTAATGAAGTGTCTTCTCCTGCGTTATTCCTAAGATTATGAACTGTATTTCTAGCTTTATGAATAAAATTAATGAATTATAGATCTTTATCTAGGGTCAGGACTCATTATTCCCAATGAAGTGAAAACAGGGTATACTGAAGACATGGAGGTGTCGCAGCGTACCCTGTTTTACCTTTCCGAAAGCCAGATGGAACGGATCAGCCCTTTCTTTCCCCGCTCTCACGGTATCCCCCGTACCGATGACAGGCACGTCGTCAGCGGCATTCTTTACGTTATCAAACATGGACTTCAGTGGAAGGATGCTCCCGCGGAATATGGTCCGTACAAGACGCTGTACAATCGGTTCGTCAGGTTGAGCAGGCTCGGTGTTTTCAGCAGGATCTTCACCGAGCTGGCAAACCAGACGCCCTTTGATGGCTCGCTGATGATTGACTCCACTCACCTCAAGGCCCACCGCACGGCGGCAAGCCTGCGCAAAAAGGGGGCTCCGCGCGTCTCATAGGCCGGACAAAGGGCGGATTGAATTCCAAACTCCATGCGGTCTGCGACGGACATGGGCGGCCTGTTCTGCTTTTGCTGACCGAAGGACAGGTCAGCGATTACAAGGGAGCGGCCATTCTCCAGCACCTTCTTCCCGAAGACGGCATCTTTCTGGCAGACGGAGGGTATGATGCGGCCTGGTTGCGGGAGTCTCTGAAAGCGAGGGGGATGACGGTCTGCATACCTCCTCGGAAAACCAGAAATGCAGCCTTTCCTTTCGACAAAACGCTGTATAAACGTCGGCATCTCATTGAAAATACGTTCAGCAAACTGAAGGACTGGCGGCGTATCGCAACACGTTATGACCGCTGTGCCCATACCTTTTTCTCAGCCATCTGCCTTGCTGTCTGTGTTATCTTTTATCTTCATTAACGAGTCCTGACCCTAGCTTGACGCCGGAAGTCAGTCGGGATAAAGTCGCTTCACGTTAATGTTTCGACTTTTCCCGCTAAGGGACTTGAGTCCGGTGTCTGTTGGTAGCAGATGCCGGTCTTCTCTTTTTTCTTGGTTACTTCACGCTGAATCCCTTCTGTCGTTACACCGCAAGCCCGAACTTCGCACGGGCAGTCTGCACAAGGATTTCCTGCTGGCGCGGGCTGAACAGCCTCTGGCGGTATTCCAGAGCCGTTCTGTAAAACGCCCGTTCATCGGGGTTGTCGAGAGCCCGTTCCTCATCAAGGATGTCGTAGAATCGTCCCTTGATGGTGAGATCCTTCGTGTTACAGAGCGGGGCAAAAAGCGGGTTTACGAGCGGATGCTGCTTCTCATAGCGAGGAGTGGCAGCTCTGTTCCTTTTCCGGCGCACACGCATACCATTACTCCTTTGTTTTCATTTGGCTGACAGGTTGCTCGTCAGGGGTGGGCCACCCGGCCACCCGACGCAGGGCGTTTCGCTTTGTCAGTTTTTCAGCTCATAGAGTAGAGGGAACTCATGAGGATAATCAGCGTTACTATATCGAACAACGTGTCTAATTTCCGCAGGAGCAATATCTTGATGAGAAGCATCCCAAGAAGTGGGCAAACGAGGACTGCCTTAATATGCAAAAGAGCCTTATATAAGTTTCCCTCATGTGGTGTGTACAAAGACAAGGCCATTGCACTGACCCAAAGCGCCATCGAAACTGGTGAGAATGTTTCAATTTTAAATCCTGATAAATAGGTCTGTATTGTCTTTCTCATAGTTTTTCCTTTTTTGCTGAGATCGGTGTTTTTCATTGGATATCCTTCACTTCAGTTTCACAGGGGCGTTTCGCGTTATTTCTGTTGGCTTTCCACCCATCGGGCATAGGCGCTTCTCACGCCGTCACGCTAGGCGGCTCCGTTGCCCTCATATGGATATTCGCCATTCCAACTTTCACAGGAAGCCAAGAATCCCGCCCAAAAAGCTGTCTTTTGACGGCGTTCCAGTGTCTTCTGAATTTTTTCGGTAAGAGCTTCCATGTCTATTGGGCCTTCTGGTGGGGTGAACCAGCTTTTGATGTTCATACAATGAGTCCCTTGTTCAGCTTAACCGTCCATAGGATTGTGATCGGAGGACCCGTCGAGCCACATGAGGGCATCAAGAATGCCCTGTTCGTAGCTCATGCCGGGGTATCGGGTTCCTTGATCGACGCCCTCCTGAGCCCAGTTCATGAGGTCATAGATTTCTTTTGATTGGCGTTCTACTTCAAACATTGTGTTTCCTTCTTATCGGCGGACATGGCGTGAAAAAGGAAAAAAACACGCCATGTTCCGCCTTGCCCCGAGGGGCGTTTTCGCGGACTGTCAGAGTTTGGAAATGATATACTTTAACATAATTATGCGCTCTCTATGTCTTATGGCATTATCATCCTTCTTTCCTCTGACGTTCCGTGAAAAGGTTATTCGACCCGCTCCATCGAAATGATGTAGTGGGCGTTTTCATATTTGATGGTGCAGGGCCGGCCGTCGATTTTGTCGATGAATCGGTCGTGAAGATTTTTTGAGGCAAAGAGATCCACGTCGTAGATGATGCCGGTATTCACGTTGGGAATGATGAGGGGCATGTCTTCGGGGAAGAGATGCCTGCCCGCTGTTTTCTGCCTTTGGAAGCTACGTAGAGGTAGCGGGCAAGTTTGCCGTCCCGGAACCACGCATGTTCACTGGGGGAGAGGATCAGCATGAGCTTTCCCGAAGGCGAGTGGATTTTCTTTTCCTTGAGGTTGGCAAGAGGAAGGCCCATAGCCTCGTCCGGAGTGAGGAAGAGGGTATCCACTGGAGGCGTCGCGGTAGACTTGTAGTCGGCGGTAGCGTCGGGGAACTGCTCGAAGGGCAGGATCATTCCGGAGCTGACCTGAGCGCCGAGGCCTATGATGCAGAAGCTCGCCGTGAGTATGGGGAAAAAGCGCTTCATGATATTTCCTTATCAAGTTCATCGCGTTAGGCCAAAGCGTTCTATGTTTGATACCATAAGGTCGTAGCAAACCAGACAACCAACCCCAAAAGCACTGAGTATGGAAAGCAAAAAGAAAGATGGGTTGTAGAAATGCATACTGTTCCGTTTGGGGAAAGACTATATTTTCTTGAGGTGGATACTCATAAAGGGGACGCCATCTCGCCTCGTAAAGAGGCAGATAGTGGCAGGCTAATCCACGGCGGCAAAGCATCCCGAGGAAGACGTAGTCATTCGTAAGGTATGAATAGATGCCTTCTGCGGGCATAGGCAGAAATTTGAGCAATAAGGGGATGTTTCCGGTAGAGGGAATGAACGTAGCGATTCTTTCCCTAGTTCCAAACAGGGAAAGATCGTCGCCCCATGTCTTGTTGTCGGAATTGTTTGAAAGATACAGGAAGACTTCTTCCGAGGGCCGGATGAGGTAGCGCACTTCGAGAGGAAGGTACGGCTTCCGGGGCGTTCTGGAGAACCGGGCCAGCGGCGGAAAGGCGTGCAGTCGGAGGAGGAAGGGGAGGTCACGCATGTGGGAACCTCCTCATCCACCAGTTGGCGAATCCCATGTAGAAGGAGCGAAAGGGTCTCGTATATGTCAGACCGAAGATGATGCAGGACTGAGGTATGATCGAGATCAGGAACCAGAGGGGATCGTCTATGAGCTTGCCGGCAAGAAATGAGAACGGGGGGATGAGGGCAAGGCCAGACAGAAGTTGGGCAATGTCCATGATGATGCGCCGTCTCAGGTTTCGGCGCATGTCGGCGCAGTAGCGCATTGCTCCGGGGAAGCGGAGGGACGAGCGAATGACCAGAGGCCGTGCTGGGACGTGAGGCACGTGCCTGTAGGGAGGCGCGTACATCAGGCGGATTCCGAGCAGCTTGGCGGCTTGGGGATGGAGATTCGGGCGTGGTCTACGCATTGCGGGCCTCCCGATGTGGGTGGCGACGCAGGGCGAGGGCTTTACAGCCGATCCTTTTCGGTACAAAAAAAGGCGACAGAAAAGACCCCCGGTGTGTGCGGGATATTCTCTGTCGCCTTAAAAAGGAAGGGTACTCTTGGCATGTCGCCTTTCCTACCTAGTAGTAGAAAAACGACAGCCTTTGATGTCTGTTGGCGTCCCCAAGCGGATTTGAACCGCTGTTGACGGCGTGAAAGGCCGCTGTCCTGGGCCGCTAGACGATGGGGACGTCTGGGTGCGTGTTGGCTGGGCTACGTGGACTTGAACCACGATTAACGGGACCAGAATCCGTCGTCCTGCCAATTGAACGATAGCCCAACGCGCAGAAAGCTGTTTAGTAAAAACACCCCTCACTGTCAACAAAAAAGAGGCACTTCAGAAGAAAAAAGTTTTCTGACAATATTTTTATGTGTTATTTTATATAATTAGATACTGGCCTAAAAACTTGTGTCCATGAGGGTATAGGGAGGCAGTGCGCAGGGGGGTACGGAGCCACGTCCGGTATGCTGATTTGGCAGGTCACTTGACATCAGCGGGTATGGCATTGCAGTATTACCCGGTGGACATTCCCATACGAACACGCCTCGTTTTGCTCCTTGCCATTGTCATGGCTGGGGGCTTTCTCTTTTTCCGTCGCAGGGAACTTCTCTTTCCTCCGATTCGTTTTATTCCGCCGCGGTGTTTCCGTGTACGGAAAACACCCCAGAGCCTTGCCCGGTTCCTCTCGCCTTGTCGCCCGAGGAGGCTCCCTTCGGGGGGGAAGCGGTCTGGAGCCTTCCGGAGCAGGGGAGGGCGGCATATACTCCTTATGAACGTTCCACCCCCGGTACGTCCCGTTTGGAACGGGGGCACGCCTTCAGCTCATTCGTGGCGTTGTCGGGCAACAGTTTCTGCCCGGGAATACTCCTGCGGCGAGGCAGCGTTTTATCAGCCGTTTCCATACTCCCCCGTGGATGGGTTTCTTGTCACGCTTGTCCCCGTTCGCCTCCGGCGGTTTGAACGTCCAGACTGGTCTAGTCCTTTTTGTTCAATCGCAACGGCGTTCTCCATATTCTGGGGAAGGAGCGTATATGTTTCTCGATTTTTCGTGGGTGGCAGAACCCACGGCTTGGGGCGGGTTGGGCACCCTTATCCTGCTTGAAGTAGTGCTCGGCATCGATAACCTTGTTTTTATTTCCATTTTGTCTTCGCGGTTACCGGAAGATAAGCGCAGGCACGCGTTTACCATTGGCCTTTCCCTTGCCCTGATTATGCGTCTGGGATTGCTTTCCACGGTTGCATGGTTGATCGGGCTCACGAAACCGTGGTTTTCCCTTTTTGGCTATTCGTTTACGGCCCGGGACATTATCCTGCTTATCGGCGGCCTGTTTCTTTTGTTGAAAGGGACTATGGAACTCCACGAGCGGCTGGAAGGGTTTCAGCCCACGGAAGACAAAGCCGTTCACCAAGCCGTGTTTTGGCAGGTCATCACCCAGATCGTGGTGCTCGACGCCATATTCTCTTTGGATTCAATCATCACGTCCGTAGGCATGGTGAAGGAACTCTCCATCATGATGCTGGCCGTCATCATCGCCGTTCTGGCGATGCTGTTGGCTTCGCGCCCGTTGACGGAGTTTGTGGACAGGCATCCCACGGTCATCATTTTGTGCCTCGGCTTCTTGCTGATGATCGGCCTGAGCCTTATTCTGGAAGGGCTGGGCTATCATATTCCCAAGGGATACCTCTACGCGGCCATCGGTTTTTCGATTGTTGTGGAAGCCTTCAACCAGCTGGCGCTACGGAACCGAAGGAACAGGATCACAACGCGCGGATTGCGTGAGTCCGCCGCCAGAGCGGTTTTGGAGCTGCTGGGCGGAACCACGATCCCCGGCGGCGAAACGGAAATGGAAATGGCCGCGCTGGGCTACTCCGATTGCCGGGACAAGGTGTTCAGGCCGGAAGAGCGGGCCATTGTCGCGCGGGTCATCCGTTTTGGCGGGCGGACCGTGCGGTACATTATGACGCCCCGCCATAAGGTGCAGTGGCTCGACAGCAACGAGTCGCCGGAAGCCCTCCTCAAGCTCGTCGGCGCATCGAAACACGCATTCCTTCCGGTCATGTGCGGGGATACCGATGAAGTGCTCGGCGTCGTGGATCTGCGCGAGCTGCTGTGGCGCTACCAGAAGACCGGCCGTTTTTCGCTTGAGGCCTCCGTGGTCCCCGTCCCCATGGTTTTCGAGCATACCGGGCTTCCCGATGTGCTGGACGCCTTCAGGCAGCACCCGGCTCCGATGGGCATCGTTCTGGACGAATACGGGAGCGCCGTGGGCGTTGTGACGCCTATGGACATCTTGTCCGCCATCGCCGGGCATATGGGGGATGTGGCCCCCGAGCCTGATTCCTTCCGTCAGCCTGACGGCTCATGGCTGCTTCCCGGACGTATGGCCGTGGACGAGGGGCTGCATACGCTGGGCATCCAGCCGGAAGAGGAGCTGAGCTGCGCCACTATGGCAGGGTTGCTGCTTGAGCGTCTGGGGCATATCCCCGTTGCGGGGGAGAGCCTGTTTTTCTGGGGGCACTTGTGGACGGTCGCGTCCATGGACGGCCTGCGTATTGATCAAATCCGTATTCATCCACAGCGTTCAGGGGACATTACGGAAAAAAGTGAATAAAAATGCGTGGATTGATTTTGCCATGAGACGACTATGGATTTCTTTGCGAGGACAGTTTAGGTTAGGGCGATTCTAAAAAGGAAAACCCTTCCCAAGCGCTTCGGATTGCTTTTTAAGCGCGGAATCCTGTTTTTTGAGAGAAAATACCTCTTTGGAGGATTGTGCGGCGTGGCGTTTCTTTTCAAACGAGTCTGGCGACTGTGTCGTCCGGCGCTGCCGTGAAGAGGAACGCTACACCAACACAGAGGAATCGGAATGAAACGGAATCTCTTACAATGCATGGCCCGGGTGCTGCTGTTGCCCGTGGCTCTGATGTTCATATGTGGGGCGCTGGTTTCCGCTCATGCGGAATATTCCGGCCCCAAAGTGCGCTTTCGGCTGGCGCATCCGTGTCCGCCGGGGCATCACACCAGCTTGGCCTTCGAAAAGTTCGCGGAATTGGTCGCCCAAAAATCAAAAAACAAGATCAAGGTGCATGTTTTCCCCAATGCCGTTCTGGGGAGCGATGTCGTCATGCTCAAAGGCGCGCTGACCGGCGGGCTCGAAATGGCGGTCAGCTCCAGCCCGAACCTGACTTGGGTGGTGCCGTCGCTCATGGTTTTCGATCTGCCGTACATCACAAGCGTCAAGTATCAGAAGAACTTGTATGAGGCGTTGGATAACGGTGAGCTTGGCCGGTATTTCAAGGGAAAATTCAATGAAGTCGGCCTAGAACCGATCATGTACTGCGAATACGGCTACCGGGATTTCTTCAGCGTTAAAAAGCCGATCCGTTCCGTCGGGGATCTGGCGGGCATTCAGGTCCGCACGACGGCTTCCGCCGTCGAGGTCGAAGTGGCGAAAGCCCTTGGCATGAAGCCGAAACCGTTGGCGTGGGGTGAAACCTATACCGCGCTCAAGGAAGGCATCGTAGAGGGTGAAGGCAACACGTTTTCTTTCCTGCTCGACGCAGAGCATGAGGATATCCTCAAGTACGCCTTCGCATCACAACACAATTACAGTATGCAGATCCTGAGCGCCAACAAGAAATGGTGGGAAGAACTTGATCCGCAGGTCCGGAGCATCATCCGTGAAGCGGCCGCCGAGGCATTGAAGTACCAGCGGGAAGTCTTGGCCCCGCAGTCGGAAGAGGAGGCTGTCAAGCGGTTTATGGCTGATGGCCTTGAGGTTTCCAAACCTTCGGAGGCCGAGCTTGAGGAGCTGAAACGGAAAACGCGTCCCGTTTGGAACCTTTTTTCGGACACGTTGTCACAGGAACTCATTGACCTTGTGGTAGCCACTCAGCAGTAAGCTGGTTTTGCTTACAGGAGAGAGTATGAAAGAGGACTTGTCCTTTTTGCGCTCTTGTACTTAAGCCATAAGGCTATTACTCTAAAGAGAGGCGGGGGGCCGGGGAGCCCCGTTGTTTGCTGCTATGCCCCGGAACTGCCCCGGCGGGTGATGAATCGCCAGGGCGTTTGCTGCAGAGTATGACAAAGAAGCCGAAATTCTTTTTTACCTTACATCTGTTTTTTTGAGTTTTTGGTTGAAATCGTTGTCTTCCGTGAAAATGGATGGCAAAATCTGCTTGGCAGATCAGTGTCCTTTTATGGTCGGTTCAGGCCGGAAGGTGACGCCTGAGTATGCCATGGTATTGGAGTCCATGTGAGAAAAGGCATATTTGACCCATCAGTGGGAAGCTCCGCGGAAGAAGGTTTTTGGCCTTCGGATGCCCGTACCGTGCAGGCGCTGCTCTGTACGGCATTGTTGTCCGCGTTGTTCTTTTCATGGCTTTGGCAGGCGTTTCGCCTGTATAGCTATCCGGGGCTCGTGCCTTACAACGATGAAGCCGGGGAACTGTTTCACCTGCCGCTGTTCACGGGGCTCGCATTGCTTGCTTACGGCCTCCGGTTGCGGTTCCGTTTTACGGAACAAGAGTCGTGCCAAGGATACGTGCTCCCCGTTCTTGGGAGCACGCGCCTACGGCGCAGGCTTGTGACGCTGCTGCTGATGTGGACGCCGGTTGTGTTGATGGTTACGCCGGTTTCCAACGAATTTTCCGGATGGGTACGCTCCGGCAGCTGGGCCGTCAGCGCTCTTGCCGGGATAGGGGCCGGCATCGCAGGCTGCCGCATTGGTCTGGCGCTTTGCCGGTTTTCCGGAGGCCAGCTCGTCCTGAGCCTTGGCCTGGCGAGCATCGTTGCGCCGATATGCAATTATCTTGTCCTGTTGTGCCCAGAGCCGTATTGGGTGATCCCCGCGTTGCTTTTCCCCGCCCTGTTCGCCTTGCTGCCCTCTGTGTATCCCACTGCCTCTGGTGATGAGGGGGAGCACACCTATCCCTTTTCCCGTATCCCGTTGTTCCTGTGGTGTGGATGCCTGCTCACGGCGTTTAGCGAAAGCGCTTACTACAATCTGTATGGGGCGCTTGAACCGGTCATGCCCGGGCCAAGCCTGAGCGTGCTTGTTCTCGTCGTGCTGGGAGGGCTGTCGGCGTTACTGGTGCTGGGGCAAGCCCACCGTTCGCCGATCTGGTATGCCTTTTTGCTCGTCATCCCGGTATTGGTCGTGGGCTATACCGCGTGGCCTTTGCTGCACAGGGAATCGCCCGGCCTGTCGCTTGGCGGTTTGCTGTTCGGGTATACCTTGCTGAACATCTATATGATGACGGCATTTCTGCACACGGTTTCGTATCGCAAGGGTACGCGCAGGCTGCAGCTGCTGGCTTGCGGGATAGGGGGCATCGCGCTGGCGTCATGGATGGGAAGCCATAACAGCGGCTGGATTACGGAGAGCATTGCCAGGGGCGACTCGCTCAATTCACTGTTTGCGTTTCAGGCCTTCGCCATTTTGGCGGGGAGTTTCATCTTCGTCGTCTACCTGGAAAAAGTGGGCTTTTTCCGTCTGGCGAAGGGGGAGGCGGCCGCTCCGGAACGGGTGGCCGGGCAGGCCCCGAGCACGCCGATGTCCTTGATGGACTGGCCGATCGAGGAACTGGAGACGCACTTCCGCGAGCTGGGGCTGACCAGGCAGCAGGCGATGATCGCCGCATTGCTGGCCCGCAAGACGCCGGATACGACCATTTGCGACAACCTCAACATTTCGCCGAGCACATTGAAGACCCATATACGGAATATTCACCGCCGCCTTGGGATCAGCAGCCGACACGAGCTGGCGTGGCTGGTGACGGCAAATCCGGCGGGCATTTCCGAAACGCAGGGAGGCGGCCGTTAGCCGTATTGCGTTCAGGCTGGCGGATGGCGGGAAGTGCCGTTGCCGCTCGGGAAGGGGCAGTTGAAGCTGAGGAGGCGTTCTTTCGGGAGCGCCTTTTTTGCGTGCCATGAGGTCCTAAGCGGGACCGTGAGGCGGGTATCCCCAAGAGGATAGAGGCGCCGTATTGTCCTTACGAGGGAGCTGCATTGGGTCAGGGAAGCGTTTGCTTTCTGGGCTGGCAGCTTGGTGGCACTTGAAGGCGGCCCGCACCTCGCGTAAGGGAAGGCTAAACGAAGGGGGATACATGCGATTTGAAGAAGCTCTTTTGCTTGCCGGGAAGGGCCAACTGATCACCCGGCCCGGATACGGCGTTTCTTTTGCGGCGATTCGGGAAGGGCAGGCCGTGTATGGGCATTTTATCGGAGAAACCGGCTTTACCGATGTGCGCGCGTATGTTTTTACGGACGAAGACAAGAGCGCTACGGATTGGGAGCTCTTCACCCGTGTCCTCCCCGATGCATGGGAAGGCTGCGATGTGCCGAATGGGTAAAACCGTGAGGGCGGGTGTACCACGCTGTCCCCGTTTTCCGCTCGCCAATCGGGAATCTGGAACAATCGGGAATCTGGATGCGCTCTCTTTTCTGAACGGCGCCACAGTGGGTTATGATGAAAGCCGTGTGCCTGCGGGGACGTCCGGCGGACGGGAAGCGCTGGAAGAGGCACGGTGGGCAAGACGCATGTAAAAGGCCCGGAGGGTATTTCTCCGGGCCTTTTACATGCACCAGGCTGCAGGAAGGCTGGATGTTGAGTTGCAGACAGTTGCGCTATGGCTGTTTTTGAAACAGCCTAATTGCCCATATACGAGCAAATGCCGCGCGGCCCTTCGCTTCCTGCCTCTTGTCCACGCCTGCCGGATTTCCGAGGCACCGTCATAGGCGTTGGCAGCCCCACCCAGAAAAAGGGATGGGGGTGTACCTGCCGAGCCAGCGGATTGCCCCCGGAAGGAGGAAGCCTTTTTTTACCGCGATTCGCTGTAGGCTTTTCTGCCCAAGGTGGCTCCCCGTGGTTTTTTGCCGAACTTGCCGGGGCGCTGGCGGCGCTGGCCGGGCGCAAAGGGTTTGCGTGGATGCGGGCTGTCCGTCTCATCGGCGGCCTTCGCCGACACCTTGACCCCGCTTATGAATACACCCTTGTTGAGCGTGGCCAGCACATGCGCGGCCAGCTCGGCGGATATCTCCACGATACTGAAGTTGTTCTGGATATCGATAGCGCCGACGCTCCGCCCCGGGATGCCGCTCTCGCCGGTTATGGCGCCCACCAATGCGCGGGGGGTGACGTCATGCGCCTGCCCCACATCAATATGGAGCCTGGACATGGGGCCGGACTCCTGCCTGCGGGGAAGCGGCTGCATCCTGCCCTTTGATTTCGCCTCGGCATTTTTGGCGGGGCGTTGCGGAGCCATCGTCAGTTCATCCACTTCGCCGACATTGTCCTGATTCCCAAAATCCCGCTGCATCAACAGTTTGAGCAAGGCCGCGGAGATATCCCGGCTGGAAGCGTCGCCATCCGGGAAGTGTTCGGTCTGGAAATCCTCCACCAGTACCCGCCAGCGATCCAGAGAGCTTTCGGCCAGGGTCTGGCGGACTTCATCCAACAGCTTGGAAGTGCGGATGTTGCTGACGTCGCGCAGGGTCGGCAGCTGGCCCGGCTGGATGCGGGCTTTGGTGTAGCGGATGATTTCGCGGATCTTGTACTGTTCGCGCACCGTGACGAAGGTAAAGGCCTTGCCTTCGCGGCCCGCGCGGCCAGTACGCCCGATCCGGTGCACATAGCCTTCCACATCGTGGGGGATGTCATAGTTGATCACCGCATCCACATCATCCACGTCAATCCCGCGTGCGGCCACATCCGTCGCCACCAGAATCTCAATGCCGTCGGTACGGAAACGGCTCATCACCCGATCCCGCTGGGTCTGGTTCATGTCGCCATGCAGCCCGTCGGCCTGATAGCCGCGCTGCTGCAAGTGTACGGTTATCTCGTCCACGCTGCGTTTGGTGGCACAGAACACCAGAGCCTTGCGGAACCCCTGCGAGTCCAGCACGCGGCACAGGGCATCCATCTTTTGGTATGGACGGACCTCGTAGTACACCTGCTCGATGGCGGGGACCGTGAGCATCTTGTGGGCGATGGTCAGCATCTCCGGTTCGCGTAGGAAACGCTTGCTCAGTTCGCGGATAGGCTGGGGCATGGTGGCGGAGAACAGGACCCGTTGGCAGTCCGCCGGGCTTTGTTCCAGAATGAGCTCGATATCCTCGCGGAAGCCCATGTCCAGCATTTCATCGGCCTCGTCCAGCACGACAATCCGCGCCTCGTTCAGGCGCAGCGTGCCGCGCTGCAAATGATCGATAACCCGGCCCGGCGTGCCCACGACCACCTGTGCGCCCTTGGCAAGCGCCCGAAGCTGCCGCTCGATGGGCTGCCCGCCGTAAATCGGCAAAACCGAAACGCCCCGTTTGTGTACGGCCAGTTTGCTCAGTTCTTCGGATACCTGAATGGCCAGCTCGCGCGTAGGGCAAAGCACCAGCGCCTGCACGCTCTTGCCGGAAGCGATCTTTTCCAGAATGGGCAGGCCGAACGCCGCCGTTTTGCCGGTTCCGGTCTGCGCCTGGCCCACGGCATCCTTTCCCGTCAGCAGTGCCGGGATAGCCAAAACCTGAATGGGGGAGGGTTCTTCAAACCCTAAATCTTCAACAGCTTTCAAGAGTTCCTGGGACAATCCCAGTTCTGTAAACGATGCGGTCATGATGTTCCTGTAGGTAAAAATATCAAAAAGGGGGTAAACACAGTCTCATTGCGTTTGATGCACAATAACCATGATTTCCAATACATACTCGGAGAGCGGGGAGCGCCCCGTACGGGCCGGGGTGCGGCAAAAAATACCGTGTGCGGAAACGTGATGCACAAGTCCGTTTTCCGACGGAGCCTATGGTGATGTTGGCCTTTTTGGCCAGCATTTCCGCATATGGAAGCCTCCGCCATAAACCGGAAAGGGGTTTCCTGTTTCACCCTGCAACGCCCGCTGTACAAGGGAGGGCCGAGGCCTGACGCCATGGAGATGTTCCGGTTTGGGGATTTCGCCGGGTGGCTGATCGAGGTTCGGAAAAGGACCATTGGTGGCACAGCGGCAACGCCGCATAAGAAAAGGGGTTACATCGTACGATGTAACCCCTTGAGATTCCTGGAGCGGGAAACGGGATTTGAACCCGCGACCTTCAGCTTGGGAAGCTGACACTCTACCGCTGAGTTACTCCCGCAATGCGGTGTAAAGAAAAATGGAGCGGGAGACGGGATTTGAACCCGCGACTTCAACCTTGGCAAGGTTGCACTCTACCACTGAGTTACTCCCGCTCAAATGGAGGCGACGTCCGGATTTGAACCGGAGGATGGAGGTTTTGCAGACCTCTGCCTTACCACTTGGCTACGTCGCCTTGAGCGTGTTTGTTGGAGCGGGAGACGGGATTTGAACCCGCGACTTCAACCTTGGCAAGGTTGCACTCTACCACTGAGTTACTCCCGCTCAACGAAGAGAAGGTTTACCGTCGAACCCCGCTTCTGTCAAGCGTTGTTTCTCAAAAAACACATATTTCTTTTCCATCTTTTCCGTATGCCGCTTAACATGTCGAGGATGTTATTCCTTTGCCGGGAACGCTCAGGAGGGGCCTTTTTCCGCATCCGGCATCAGAAGCGGGGGAGCGGGCGGCCGTCCGTTGCAATGCCCGTCTTGGAGGCGGCAGATCAGGCTTCCGTGGGTAATCATTGAGGAGGAGAGGGCCGCGCCGTATTTTGAAGGGAAAAAAGGATTGCCACATGCAACAGATACGTACCGTTTCCATAGGCGAGGTGCAAGCGTTCCTCCAAAACCATCCGGGAGGTTTCCTCATCGATGTGCTGCCCCCCGAATTCCACGCCCAGCAACATATCCCCGGCTCATCCGGCGTCTGCGTCTTCGAAACGGCTTTTCAGGAGAAGATGCGGGCTCTGGTGCCGGATATGGCCGCGCCGCTCTTGGTATACGGAGCGGGAGGCTCTTTGGATAGTGCCGTTGCCGCTGAAAAATTGCAGCGCGAAGGCTATACGGATATCAGCCTGTTTGCCGGAGGGCTTGAGGCCTGGAGGAAAGCCGGGCTTCCGCTCGAAGGCGGGGGAGTGGATTTCCCCGTGCGGGATGAGTCCCCTCTGCCGATGTTTAAGGAGTACATGCTGATCCCCGAAAAAAGCTTTATCCAGTGGGCGTGCCATAACACTGTCCACAGCCATGACGGGACGCTTTCCGTGAGCGGCGGGGAACTCCGCTTCCCGCACGGCCCGCAAGGGGAGGGGAACGGGTTCTTGACGATGGACATGAACGGCATCGCCTGCCGGGATCTCGCACAGGACGAGATGTTGCCCGTCCTGATTGCCCATTTGAAATCCATTGATTTTTTTGACGTCATGGCCTACCCCACGGCGCAACTGGATATCCTGTCGCTGATGCCCCTCACGGGGGCCACGGTGACGGGGCGTACGCACCGCTTGCAGGGGCAGCTCAGCGTGCTGCGGACTGAGCGGGCCATCGAATGCGATGCGGAGCTGCGGAACCTGCCGGATGGGGAGCTCAGCATGTTCTGCCAGTTGGTCTGGGACAGGACGCTCTGGGGCGTGCGCTATGGTTCGGCGCGTTTTTATCGTTTTCTGGGAATGCACAGCGTCGACGACAACATCAGTCTCAGCGCGATGCTGTTTTTCCGTTCCCAGAGGCCATAAGCTCAGATCTACGCAATGAAAACAGGAACAGGATCGTCACACGGCGATCCTGTTCCTGTTTTCAGCGGCCCGGATGATACTGGCCGTCGTCAAAGCCGCGGCGCTTCAATTCTTCGGGGCGGTACTGCCCGTCATCATGGCGGGGCTGGGGATGGCGGTTATACTGGTGGTCTTTCCGCCGCTCACGTTCCAGCCGATCCTTATCGTGCTTTCTTCCCGGATGATCGCGATCCCGGTCGTTCCACTTGCTGTCCTTGCGATCCCTGTTGTCCCAATGCTGGCCGTTGCGACGGGCTTGTTCCCTCTCCGTGCGGCGCTGCTCGCGGATCATGCGTTCCTGTTCCTGGCGCATTTTCCCTTGTTGGTAGCGATCCTCGGCGCGGTGCATCCTTTCGCGCCGCTCAAGCTGGCGCTGTTGCCGCATCTGTTCCCGGTGGTCGTCCCTGTCGGCCACAAGTGGAGTCTCCGATCCGGCGGAGTGGGCCGGGACAGAAACGTCCGCCGTGTACGGCAGAAAATGACGGGGAGTGGATGCATAGGCGTTGCTCAGGGCCAGGCAGGCCAGCAGCGTTCCGGCACAAAGGCATGTAATGTGTTTCATGGTTTTTTTCCTCAAACCTCTCATCAGTGCTGTGAGAAAGGCCGTTCTTCCGGGCTGTGCGCAACGCGCAACCGGAAGGCGCTCCTTCCTCGGCAGGGTGGAATGCGCGTCTTCTATACGCCTCTTTCCCGGCGTTGCAAGCGTACGGGAAGTTTCTGTGAATACAAATGATTAAGCTGGATAGGGAAAAGAAAGGGGAAGGCGGGGAGGGGAAATCCGCAGCAAGGCGGGAGGAGGGGAAAACGCAAGGCTGACAGGAAAGAACGGAAACGGATTCCGGCCTTTTCTGTCAGCCCTTGTTCCTCTACTTATAGGAAGGAAGAGGCGTCTTGATGAGTTTCAGGAACTTGTCGGTGACATAGGAGCTGTTTTCAACCTTTTTCAGCTCGTCCTGCGAGATCCTGCCGATGGCCGCAAAGAACTGGGCCAGATCGCCCTGCCAGCTCTGGGCCTGGCTGGGGCCTTCGGAGGCGTCGAACATCTGGAGCTGTTCTTCCAGGTTGAACACCGGATGGTTCTTAAGATCCATCTCAGCGAGATCCTTGCTGTAGTCGGTACCGGCCCAGTCAACGTAGAAACGCAGGTATTCCGGCAGCAGCTTGTCCATCGGTTCATTCTTCATCATGTCGATGGCGCGCATGTAGATGCTCAGGAACTTCGCGGTGACTTCGGGGTTCTTGTCGGCGAATTCGCGGTCGGCGACGATGACGATGGGAAGGCCGCGATAGCAGTCATGCGGCGTGCTGGCCACTTTCCAGCCGCGCTTTTCGCCCACGTAGGTGAGGGGCGCCCACAGGGTCACGATGTCGCCGATGCCGTATTCGAATGCGGCGAGCGCGGACGCCTGGTCCATATTCTTGATGGTCACGTCCTTTTCGGTCAGGCCGAGGGCCTTGAGCCAGGAGCTCAGGGCGAAGTGGGCCGAGGAAACGGTCGTGCAGAGGACGGTTTTGCCCTTCACGCTTTCGGGGGTGCCGTATACGTTCGGGTAGCTCTTGTTATAGCCCTTGGTCTGCATGATCGGGCTGTCGGGGCGGACCATGACGGCGTTGACCATCGCCTCGTCGTTGCAGTTGGCAATGACGTAGGTGTCGTGGCGCAAGGCGCCCATGAGGGCGGGAATCGCTCCCATGCCGCCGAAGACCCATGTCTTGGCGGGCAGGGTGCTGAGGGCGTCCATGCCGGAGCTGAAGTAGAGCAGCTCGACATCAAGGCCCACTTCCTTGTCCCATCCCTTCTGCTTGGCATACCAGATGGGGAAGGTTTCCTGAGCGCCCATCCACGCGGTGGGGACTTTCTGGAGTTCGGCGGCGCCTGCCGTGCCCACATAGGCCACGCAGAGGACGGCAGCGCAGAGGCCGCGAAGCCATTTTTTGACGTTCATATGCACTATTCTCCTGTACTTTGGGAAGAGGGGGAGGCAGAAAGCGGGGTAGAAAGCTCTGGAGAGTCTTCTACCCCGCAACATTAAGCTACAGATTTCTCAACTTACTTGTAGCTTGGGATGGGGGTCTTGACGAGCTTCAGGTACTTGTCGGTAGCGTAAGCGCCGTTTTCGACCTTCTTGAGTTCGTCCTTGTTGATGCTGCCCACGCTGGCGAAGAACTTCGCGATGTCGCTCTGCCACTTCTGAGCGGTGCTCATGCCCTTGGAAGTATCAAACAGGGCGAGCTGTTCTTCCAGGTTGTAGACGGGGTGCGTCTTGAGGTCGGTGAGGGACAGTTCGGGGGAATAGTTCTTACCGGCCCATTCCAGGAAGAAGCGCTGGTATTCGGGAACGAGGGATTCCAGGGGTTCCTTCTGCAGCATGTTGACGGCGCGCAGGTAGATGCTGAGGAATTTCGCGGTGATTTCAGGGTTCTTTTCGGCATACGCGGTGTCGGCGATCAGGACGATCGGGTTACCGACCTTACACATATGCAGGTCGCCGGCGATCTTCCAGCCCTTTTCCTGACCGGCGTACATATGGGGAGCCCACAGGGCCACGCCGTCGCCGATGCCGTTGTCAAACGCGGCCAGAGCCTGGGCCTGGTCCATATTCTTGATGGTGATGTCCTTGTCCGTCAAGCCCAGGACCTTGAGCCAGGAGCTCAGGCCGTAGTGGGCGGAGGAAACGGTCGTGGTCAGGAAGGTCTTGCCCTTCACGGTGTCGGGGCTGCCGAGCACTTCGGGGAAATCCTTGTTGTAGCCCTTTACCTTGGCGATTGGGCTGTCGGGACGGACGAGCACGGAGTTGGTCATGGATTCGTCGTTGCCGATGGCGATGACGGAAGTGCCATAGCGCAGGTTGCCCATCATGGCCGGGACGCCGCCCATGCCAGCGAAAACCCAGGAACCGGACGGAAGGGCGTTCAGAATATCCATGCCGGAGCCAAAGTACTGGATGTCGATGTCGAGACCAGCTTCTTTGTCCCAGCCCTTTTCTTTCGCATACCAGATCAGGAAGGTTTCGTGTTCGTCCATCCAAGCGGTGGGTACTTTGGTGAGCTTTTCAGCGAAAGCCATACCAGCGAGCGAAACGCAAAATGCGGCAGCGAGAAAAGCACTGATGAGTTTCTTGAAACGCATACCTGTTCCTCCAAGTTGAAATGTACTGAGGAAAATCCCTCTACCCTTATCATAATACATGTCGGGGCATGCACGATGATCGTATTCCGGACGTCAGCGTGACGTCCCTGCGGCGGCCTTTTCGGCATCTTCAACCGTCGCCTTGCGGACGGCCTGAACATGCCGGGTGCGGATGCGGAAAGCGCAGAACTGCAGCCCGCAGCCGATCCCCGCCAACCCTACCGCAAGCGCCGTTCCCAGATGGAAATACAAGGCTGCCGCGGCGAGGATGCACAATGCGAAACTGGCGAGCCTGAGGTACAGGAGCTTCCTGTATACCTCCCCGGTGCGTTCCCAGGGAGCGTCGTCGCATTGGCGTTGCGCATCGTTGTTTTTTGGCTGGGCCTTGCCCGAACAGCGCCGGACAAAGCCCTGTACCGACCACCAGACCAGCCCCGCGCACAGGGATCCGATGATGAGGCTGACGGTGGTCGTTTCCATATTACAGTACTAGGGCCGTGTTGTCGGTGATGATGGAGCGGAGCTTCAACAGCTCCATGCTGGTGTGCTCGCGGGGGCGGGGAAGATCGATCATGTATTCGGTCTTGATGCTCCCGGGGAGCTTGCCTTCCATCAGGATGATGCGGTCGCCGAGGAACAGGGCCTCGTCGATGTTGTTGGTGACGAAGATAACGGTGCGCTTTTCCTGTTCCCAGATGCGCGCGGTTTCCTTCTGCATGAACATACGGGTCTGGGCGTCCAACTGCCCGAAGGGCTCGTCAAGGAGCATGATGTTCGGGGAGTTCGCATAGGCGCGGGCGATGCCCACGCGCTGCTTCATGCCGCCGGACAACTGGTGCGGGTAGTGCTTCTCAAAGCCGGTCAGCCCCACCATGTCGATGTAGTGCTGCGCAATCTCATGCCGCTCGTTGGCGGGGATATTGCGGAGCTTGAGACCTAGTTCCACATTATCACGAACATTCTTCCATGCAAAGAGCATGTAGCCCTGGAAGACGATGCCGCGGTCGGGGCCGGGGCCGGTGATGGGCTGGCCGTCAAGCGTCACGAATCCGGTGTCGGGCGTTTCCAGCCCGGCGAAGATCTTCAACAGCGTGGACTTGCCGCACTGACCGGGGCCGAGGATGACCAGAAACTCGTTTTCATACACATCAAGAGTGACGTCGCGGATGACGGGGACTTCCTGATTGCCCTTCTGGATGAAGGTCTTGCTGACGTTTTCACAGCGGAGTTTGAGTTTCGGTTCGCAGTTGCAGGTGGTCATATGCTTTCCTTTCTCAGCTGTGCTTAGAGGTTTTCAATGGTGCGCTTCCAGGGGCAGAGCTTGCCTTCAAAGAGCGTGACCAACAGTGAGGTTCCGTAAGCCGCTGCCGCGATGAGGACCATGCCGCCGAGCACGAGGGTGGGCTGGTGGGTGTCCATGCCGCGCTTGATGAGGAAGCCCATGCCGTCGCGGGAGTTCATCAGTTCGGCGGCCAGAACGCAGGTCCAAGCGGAGCTGAGGGAGATCTGGAGGCCGGCGAAGACTGCGGGGAACGACGCGGGGAAGCATACGTGGAAGATTTCATCCCGGCGCTTGCCGCCGAGGACGCGGATAACGTCATACAGGTCGGGGTCAACGAGGCGCACGCCGTTGTATGCATTGAGCAGACAGGGGACGAACGTACCGATGATGATGATGAACACCTTGGACATTTCGCCGATGCCGAACCACAGGATGGCGATGGACACCCAGGCGATGGGCGGCATGGGCTTGAACAGGTCGAACAGAGGCTTCACAATCGCGTTGACGTACTTGTTCAGGGCCATGAACAGGCCGAGGGGCACGGCGACGACGCTGGCGGCGATGAAGCCGATGAGCACGCGCTGGGTGCTGGCCCAGATGTGGCCGATAAGGTTCGTTCCGGCGAACTTCATGTACGTCAGGCGGTACAGCTGATCCACCACTTCCAGCGGGCGGGCCAGGGAGTCGCGGAAGATCTTCTCTTTCGCCACGTAGTCCCACAAGGCGAGGAACAGGACGATGGAAACCACGTTGAGGAAGTACTTGTTGGTAATGAACTTGTAAAAGCTGAACGGTTCGCGGTTTTTGGAGTGGTCGACGGTTTCGTTGGCGATAGAACTGGTCATGCCGCTTACCTCCTGATGCCAGCCAGCAGTTTCTTTTCAATCTGGTCGATGATGAAGCCGATGACTGCACCAGACAGACCCACACAAATCATGCCGAGGACGATGATGTCGGGACGGCCGAGGCGGCCACCCATAGTGATGAGGAAGCCAAGGCCGGAGTCGGCGGCCAGCAGTTCCGCGGCCACGAGGTTGGTCCAGCAGTAAGCCAGGCAAGCTGCAGGGCGCCAAACACCATGGGAAGGGCGGACGGGATGCAGAGCTGCGTGAAAATCTGCCAGTTGTTGGCGCCATATGTGCGGGCCATCTGGATAAGGGTCGGGTTGGTCATGCGCACGCCGACGTAGGAATTGATGACGCAAGGCACGATGCCGCCGATCCAGATGATGAACACCTTACCGTCAGGCCGATGCCGAACCAGTAGATGGTCAGCGGAATCCACGCGATGGGGGGGATGGGACGGATAAGTTCGAAGATCGGGCGGAACAGACCTTCAACCACGTTGAACCAGCCCATGGCCAAACCGAGCGGGATACCCACGACGAGCGAGAGCACATACCCGATGAAGGCTTCCTGAATGGACGTCCACGCGTGCGTCGCCATGATGGCGCCGTCGGGGTTGGGGTTGCTGAGTTTGTCGATGAACGCGGCGAACACCTGGGAGGGCGATGCCAGCAACGTATTTGGAATGATTCCCGAGCGCACCACGCCTTCCCAGAAGGCGAAAAGATGATGATGCTTACGTAGGGAAGGATGGTCAGAAGCAATGGCTGTTTGACGCTTACTTCTTTGTAGGCCATGAGTCACATCCTCGTGTCTGTGCTGCGTTAGAGAGGCGAGCCTCGTCCAACCTGGGTTACCACCAACGGATCAGTTCGGTGACTTGCTTGCGCAGCTCCACGAACTTGGGATCGATCGCCTTGATCTTGGTGGGCTTGTTGGTCAGCACCAGGATACGTTCAGCAACGTAAACCGCCTCTTCGATGTTGTGCGTCACGAACAGAACGGTACTGTTGAGCTTTTTCCAGATATTGACCAGCTCGTCCTCAAGGTAGAAACGCAGCTTGACGTCGAGCTGTCCATACGGTTCGTCCATCAGCAGCAGGTCGGGATTCACGGCGAACGCCCTCGAAACGGCGATACGCTGCATCATACTGGCTGAAACCTGGTTGGGGTACAGGTCGGCGCAGGAGGACAGGCCGACGAGATCCATGATTTGGGTCGCGCGCGCTTCACGTTCTTCTTTGCCGACGCCCTTGACTTCCATGCCGTAAGCCACGTTTTCGCGGACGGTACGCCAAGGCAGACAGGTCGGTTCCTGAAACACATACGAGATGTTGTGCTTCTTGGGGTTCGCTTCTTCCCCGTCGATGAGGATCTCGCCTTCGGTGGCGGGCATCAGCTTGGACAGGGTGTTCAAGAAGGTGGTTTTGCCGCAGCCCGTGGGGCCGACGATGGCAAGGAGCTCGCCTTCTTTGATGTTGAAGTTGATCCCATCGAGGACGGTCAGATCCCCAAACCGTTTTGTGAGGTTATTCACCTGAATCTTGATGCGTGATTCTGGGGTGGTGGGCACTGGTGGCTCCTTTGTCTTTTTTCAGGGCGAACACGCTGGTGCCGCCTCCTAGGGAGGAACGCGCTTTGGCCAATTCATGGACCTCGTACGCTGGTCCATACATTGGCTGAAGCGCTGCCTCTGGACCCTGTGTGGAGGCGGACACGTAGGCAAGGGATTGCTCCCTCACAAGTTGTGCTTTCGGCTCCAATCTTGTTCTCTAATGAGCAAAGATGGTGCCAGAGGTAGGGCCCTAGCCTCAAAAAAACGCTTCCTACCTACGTTTCTGGAGTAAAGAAGGCTTTTATTTGAGGGGAATAGGGATGATGCTCAAAAAAGAAAAAAAGAGCAAAAAAGCTCTATTTCCTCAGAGGTTGCGTTGGGGCTTCGGAAAAATAGGATCAAAATGTCCCAAAAAGAGAATGGGGAGGATTTTTTTTGGGACAAAAACATCCCAAATTATAAAACGTTATATTCCAATATGATATATGTACAAATGCTGTGCCGGCAACACTCTCCCCGTCATGGTTGAGAAAAAAATCCCGTATAATAAACCATGATTGAGATAAAAAGAACGAATGGAGCTGCCTTTGGAAGCGTTCAGTCCCCAAGCGGGCACGAAAAAATGGGACAGAAATGCGACATTTTTTCTGCGGCCCTCAAACGGAAAAGCGCCTCCCTTTTTACTGGGGGAGGCGCTCGGATCGGGGCGTGGATTGCAGCGTGCGGGCGTTATTCTTTTTCCAGGCCGAAATCTTTCATTTTCCTGAACAGGGTACGCCTGTCCATACCGAGGCTGTCCGCCGTCGGGCCGCGTTTCCAGTTGTTCTTCTTCAAGGCGTTCAGCAGGTAGACCTTCTCGAAACGGGAAAGCGCTTCCGCCAGCGTCAGGGAATCTTCCGGGGCTTCGGAAGCGGCCGCCTGTGCGGTGGTCTCGCCGATGACGGTATCGCCCAGCCGCGCCGTCCCCAGGCTCAGGTATTGGTAGAGCACATTTTGCAGCTCACGGACATTGCCGGGCCAGTCATAGAGCATGAACGCGTGCAGCATCTCGCTGTCCATGTACTCGAAGCGCTTGTTGCTCGGGTAAGCCTTCAGGAAATGCTCCACCAGCAGGGGGATGTCCGCCTTGCGCTCCCGCAGCGGCGGGAGATGGATGGGGATGACGTGGATGCGGTAGTAGAAGTCGCGGCGCATGGCCCCTTCATTGACCCGCTCGAGGAGATCCCGGTTCGTGGCCGCGATGATGCGCACATCCGGGCGGTGGATCTGGGCGCCGCCGACAGGCGTAAAACCCCCGTGCTCGATGGCGCGGAGCAGCTTCACCTGCCCCATGAGGCTGATTTCACCCAGTTCATCGAGGAAAAGCGTGCCCCCGTCGGCCTGATCCAGATACCCTTTCTTGTCGGCCGTCGCACCGGTGAACGCGCCCTTCTTGTAGCCGAACAGCTCGCTTTCAAAGAGGCTTTCCGGGATGGCCCCGCAGTTGACCGCCACAAAGGGCTGCTGATACCGGGAGCTGCCGTCGTGGATGGCCCGGGCCGCCAGTTCCTTGCCTGTCCCCGATTCGCCGTAAACGACCACGTTGTCGTCCACGGCCGCCGCTTTGGCGATGAGATCGAAGACGGCGGTGATCTGCGGCGAATTGCCCACGATGTCGCCTGAACATCGGGCTTTGAGGCGCTCGCGCAGCTCCTTGTTTTCCTGCCGGATCGTGTTGTCCTGCTTCTGCTTTTCGGTCACGTCGTTGATGAAGCCCTCCACAAGGAGGGGGGCCTGTTCCCCCGCGCCTCCGGCATGGACGCCCGCGCCTTGCTCCCAGACCCATTTTTCCTCATTCCATGAGGTGATGATCCGGTAGGTCAGTTCGAACGGCTCTTTCTTCCTGAGCGCGTTTTCCAGCGTTTCCGAGACGTGCGCCCTGTCGTCCGGGTGGACGAGGGCAAGCAGCCCCATGCCGTCCGGCCCCATGAAATGCTCCGGCGTATACCCGGTAAGGCGGGTGACCCCCTGGCTGACAAAGCGGACCTTCCGATCCGGCGAGTGCTCGCCCTGATAGGCGAGGCCGGGAAGGTTGTTCATCAGGGTTTCAAGCTGGCGGCTTTTCTCGTGCAGCTCCATCCCGATGAGCATGTTGTGGCTTTCGAGCTCCTCCCGGAGGCGCTTGTTGGTGATGTGGGTGCGGACGCGGGCCAGCACTTCGTCGGCATGGAAAGGTTTGGTCACATAGTCGACGCCGCCGACTTCGAACCCCCGGTGCTTCTGGCCGGGCGATTCCATCACGGACAGGAAGATCACCGGGATGCCCTCGGTTTCTTTGTCCGCCTTGAGGCGCTGGCAGACTTCGAAGCCGTCCATCTCGGGCATGAGGATGTCCAGCAGGATGAGATCGGGGTGATGGCTGAAGGCCAAATCCAGCGCGCGCTTTCCGTTCTTGGCGATGATGAGGAAATAGTCCTGTTCGAGGGTCTGGACCAGGATGTCCAGATTGACGGGATCGTCATCCACGACCAGAACGACAGGTTTATTGGGCTGCATCGGAAGGCTCCGTACTTGGGGCGCTGCTCGAGAACAGGGAAGGGCGGATCCTTTCCAAAACGGTCAGAGCAGCTTCATAGTCATAATTGTCCACATGCATTTTCAGGGTGTGCAGTAAGGGATATTCGTCCGCATTGCAAATCACCAGCAGGCTGCCCAGGGCAATGCGGATGCGCCCGGGCGCGGCCTGGAGGAGGGCCTCGACCAGATCATTATAATAGGTGCCCAGTTTGGCGATGTCGAGTTTGGGTTTGGAGGCAATGGCCGAGGGGCCGTCCGCGGGTTTCGTTTCCTTGTCGGACGGGCACAGCTTCGCGGCGGCCTCAAGGACCTCGCCGAGGGCCTCTTCCAGTTCGGGCAGCAGTGCGGCGAGCGGCCTGCCCTGGAGCGTGGACAAGGCGGCATTGGGGTAGCCCTTGTCCAGTTGCGATTGCGCTTCCAGTTCCAGCGTGCGCGCCATATCCCGCAAATGCAGCGCTCCCAGATTGGCCGAAGCCCCCTTGAGGGCGTGCGCCCGTTCGCGGAGGGATTCCCAGTCATGGGTGCGGACGGCATGGCGGAAGAGGGCGGCATCCTGCGCGTGGTTTCTGGCGAAACTTTGCAGGATGGAGGGGTACTGCTGCGGCGACAGGCCTGTCTGGATCACGGTCTCGAGCGAGAAGCAGGGGGGCAGAAACGCCCATGATTCCGCATCGGGCACGGAAGGCCGCGCCGGACTTTCGGCCTGCGCTTCCGGAACCCGGTAGTACTCGGGGAGCAGGCTATGGATGGTGTCGAAGAGCAGCGCCTGTTTGAACGGTTTGGAAAGGTACGCGTCCATCCCCGCATCCAGACAGCGCTGCTTGTCGGATTGCATGGCATGGGCCGTGAGCGCGACGACGGGCAGGACATAGCCGCGTTCCCGCATGATCTTGATGGTTTCGTAGCCGTCCATGTCCGGCATCTGGATATCGAGGAACATGAGGTCGAAAGCCTCGCGTTCCAGCAGGGCAAGGGCTTCTATGCCGTTGCCGGCCATCTTGAGCTGGGCGCGGGTTTCTTCGAGCAGTACTGACATGATCTCCTGATTGACGGGGTTGTCCTCGGCTACGAGGATGCGCACGGACGACAGATCCGGCGTGACCGGCGACTGCGCCGGGCGCGGCCCCCTGAAGCCCGCTTTTTTCCGATCAAACAGCTTGCGGAGGGTGGAGCGGACGCAGCGCACGGTGATGGCCGGGATGACCTCGACGGGATAGGGCTTGTCCTTGAATTCGGAGATGGCGAGGCCTTCCCTCGGGCCGCCCACAAGCACAAGCGGGACCGGGGCGGCGCAGCGCAGCTGCAGCTCCGCCGCAAGGCGCAGGGCCGGGGGGCAGTCCCCATCGCCGAGCAGGCGATCGATGATGATGAGATCCGGCCTGAGCGGCTCCTTCCCCAGCGAGGCGAGGACGGAAAGCGGGCCCACCCTGCTGGCGATGTGGCTCCGGCACTGGATGCCGAGTGCCTCCAGCGTGCGGCGCATGACCCTGACGCCCGTATCCGACGAGCTGACCACGACCGCCTGCAGATCCATGAAGGTATTGCCGCCGAGCACTTCCACCTGTTCCTGAAGCGCCAGCCGTATGGAGAACGCGAACGTGCTTCCCTGCCCGACTTCCGATTCGACCCAGATTTCCCCGCCCATGTTTTCGACCATATACCGGGCGATGCTCAGGCCGAGGCCCGTGCCGCCGTGCCGCCGGGTCAGCGAGGAGTCGGCCTGTTTGAACGGCTGGAACAGCTGCGGCAGCTGATCCGGGGCGATGCCGACGCCGGTGTCGTGCACGAAGAACAGGAATTGCGCCTTATTCTGGTTTTCGGAAAGGTGGAGGTTGCCGCCGTGCCGGACCTGCAGGTGGATGCGCCCGCCCGGAGGCGTGAATTTGACGGCGTTGCCCATCAGGTTGGTCAGGATCTGCTGCAAGCGCCCCGCATCGCCGAGAAGCGCCAAAGGCGTGGAGGGATCGATGTCGATCAGGCATTCCAGCTCACGCGCCATGCTGCCGCGCATGGTCATATCGCAAACGCGCAGGATCACTTCATCAAGCATGAACGGGGCGGTGTCCGTGTCCATTTCGCCCGCTTCGATCTTGGGAGAAGTCCAGCGTGTCGTTGACGATGTCGAGCAGGGCGTAGGACAGGTCCAGAATCGTGCGCTGATGGTTGCGCGGCAGCGGGTTGTTTTTCAGGTAGGCTAATTCGGTAAAGGAAATGATGCCGTGCAGCGGCGTGCGGATTTCATGGCTGATGTTGGCGAGGAAACGGCTTTTGGCTTCCGTGGCGGCGTCGGCCGCCTTCATGGCCTGCTGGAGCTCGGTGTTGAGGCGCTGGAGATCCTCGGCCTTGGCGCTTTTTTCCAGTTCGGCGGCCAGCCGCTTGGTACGTTCCTCAACCTTGCGCCGGAGCTGGAAATTCCAGAAAATGATCAGCAGCAGGACGGACAGGACGACTTCAATGCCGAGCAGGCTGGTCCAGAACGTGCGCGGGGGAAGGTGGAGCGACGGCTGGCGGCTGAGCCAGCGGTTGTTGATGAGTTCCCGCTCGGGAGGCTGGATCTGGTACAGGGCTTTGGAGAGGATGCTGTGCAGTTCGGGCCAGTCCGAACGCACGCCGATGGACAGGCCGCTCTGGGCGGGGATGGTCGAGGTCGCCTGAAGCCGCAGATGCGTGTTGTCTTCCAGCTTGGGCAGGACGCTGGCCTTGTAGTCGACCAGCGCGTCGGAATGCCCGGACATGACCCGGAACAGCCCCTGCAGGGGATTGCTGACAGGGTCCAGGATGATGTCGGGATAACGGCTTTCAAGGTAATTGTGCCAGTAATGCCTGTATACGACGGAAACCCGTTTCCCGGCGAGCTCCTTGAGGCTGGTGGCGTGCTGCGCGTTTTCATGGATCACGATGATGCCTGGGAGGGAAATATGGGGCCGGGTAAGGAGCAGGTTTGCGTCGACGGCAAGCGTCGGTTCCACCATGGCGAACAAATCCGTCCGCCACTGCTTGGCGTCTTCGAGCGCCGTTGTCCAGTTGGATTGCGGCTCTATGCGGAACTGGATTCCGATGATGCGGGAAAGAAGCCGCAGATAGTCAAGGCTGATGCCCGCATAGGCGTTGAGCTGCTTGGAATCGGACAAAGGGATGAAGGCTGGGGTCATGCTTACGGTAATGACGGGGTGTTCATCTATCCATGTCTGTTCTTTGGGGGTGAACAGCTGAGGCATGGCCGTCATGGGCGAGAGCATACTGATGGACGATTCCAGCGACGGGAGATAGCTGTCGTCCGGCGCGTCCTTCGTGACCAGCAGCACATGCCCTGTAAACAGGATGAATATGACGAGTATGGTGCCGAGGAAAACAAAAATACGCATAAACGTCTCGCAGAGAAAACGGCTCAGGAAGGAACACCAGTATGGCAGAGATGCGCTGTAAGGTCGAGAGGGCATCTTGTCGTTGCGCCTTCGGTTGACTATGGTGGCGGGGGAGCGTGTTTTCCCGAAGCCCGGCATAGCTATGAGAAGGATGAGACAATGCGTATTGATGAAGTGAAGAGACAGCTTGAGGCTTTTGGCGTTCTTGACGGATACCGCGAGTTCGCCACGTCCAGCGCCACTGTTGAACTGGCGGCCGCCGCAGCCGGATGTGAACCCGGACGCATCGCCAAGACGTTGTCGTTCAAGACGGCTGAAGGGCCTATTGTTATTGTGGTGATGGGTACGGCACGGATCGACAACCGGAAATTTAAGGATCAGTTTAAGGAAAAGGCGAAATTCCCGCAGGGAGAAGAAGTGGAATCGCTCATCGGGCACCCCATCGGCGGTGTTTGCCCCTTTGCCGTAAACGAAGGTGTCCGGGTTTTTCTTGACCTCAGCCTTAAGGCCTTCGATCCCGTCTATCCGGCAGCGGGGGCCCCGAACAATGCGGTATGCCTTTCGCTCGCCGATTTGGAACGTGTAACCGGCGGGACATGGGTTGACGTCTGTAAGCAAGAGGCCGAGTAGGCGGCGTTGTTGGCAGGCCCTGCACACGAGAAAAGCCAATCCATATGGATTGGCTTTTCTCGTGTGCAGGGTTGGGGCTTATTCGGTAAGCGTTTTGGGATCAATATTGTACTTGCGGATTTTGGACCACAGGGTGCTTGTGTTCAACCCAAGCAAGCTTGCGGCCCCGTCAGGCCCGGCAATTTTCCCGTTGGCCTTTGCGATGGCCATCTTGATATGGTCTATGATGATCGTGTCAAGCGTGGGGAAGGCATCTCCGCTTGATGAAAGCTCATATTTCTCTTTGATGTTCTTGTTCGCTGAGGGATGTCTTTCCGCAATAAAAGAGTGCTTCAGCGCATTCATGTCGTTATAGAGGAGAATACTGTTGAAGGTATCTATAAGCATCGGCTGTATGAATGAACAGATATCGATGGCTTCTTGTGAATATCTGTTCTTTCCGATGCTGTATATGGACATGTAAATATGGATGCCTTCAAGGACATGATGTTTGAGAGGAATATAGATGCTGGAAGACTCTTCATTGTTGAAAATACTGTTCCTGAATTCAGAAAATACGCAGGTTTCTTCACCCGTAAAGTTTTTTATGGAATGAACGTCTCCGGTAAAGAAATTATCTTCTATATACATGCGCCTGAGAGTGTCTTCCGGTATGGTAATTTGATCTGGGAAGGGGTTCTTTGAATAGTCAGCATACTCAGCTACTTTGAAGATGGTATCTTTCTCAAAAAAAGAAATATATACGGCGGATACAGGCATGTATCGCTTAAAGAAGGAGGCCATTTTCTGCGTAAAGTCCGATATGCAGGAGGATTCAAAAACGGTCGAAAAGAAAACGGAAAAGAGTTCCTCAGACGTATGGTTCATGGTCGCCTCTTTGTCTTTTTATACTGTAGATGTATAAACTCGTATCTTAATAAAACGAAAAGAAAATTGCTTTTCAAATCTTTTTTGTATTCAATGAAGTGATTCCAGAAGTCTTTTTATATTAAACAAGGGAAAAGGATTGTCAAAACGTTAAATAAAACATATATAGAACTGGGATTCTATATAAAGTGTCTTGTTGAAAATCGTATTGTTTTCATTGTATCTCTGTATAAGTATTGACGAAATACGTATTCCCCAAAGGATGTTAATGATGATTGCCTTATCAAAGATGAAGGGCAAAACACAATGACAACTCTTTTAATTGAGTAATATCTGTCCATAAGATCGTTTTTCTAAAAATTGTTTTTTGATGACGGATCAGGAGTGTTCGTTTTGAATAGGAGAACATGGCATATTAGCGATTCCATTTGTATAGAAAAGTATTCTATATAGTAAACAGAGCATACAAATGTAGATGGTATAGTTGCAGTAAAAAATTCTTAATATTACAGATTTATTGTTATATGTTAAGCAATAAAAAATTTGCTTTTAAATAATTCTTCTATTTTATAGATAATAATGTTGAATTTAAATTATAAAATCTAATAATAGCATTTAGCATACTAAAAATAGTATTATTTGTTTTTAAAAAAAATTATATTTAGTCTATCTACGTTGTAAATAAAAAATCATATTATATTTCACCATGAAAAAAATGTAATGAATAGGAAAAAGTGTTGGACAGAGATGCAAATTGGGGATGCGTGAGAGGAATGATAAATGTAACGCCACGCGGCGCCGGTTCATGCGCAAAGAAGCATCACAGGCCTTTGGTGGGAGCCCGAGGAAATCACAAGAGCGGCCTGACAAGAAGGAGACAGGAGAAGATCTGATTCTGGGGGGCTAAAACGGAGCGAGTCACATTGTTTTTTATGGAATTATTTCACTGCCCAAGAAAAAACATACGGCAATGCTTGCCCCGTTAGCACAGTGATCTCATGCCGGGAGTGCTTCATTTTATTCGGGCAACGTGCAATAGGTCCTCTCCAATTTTTTTCAGTGTTGTATTTTTATTTTAATATATTGATATTACAAGTAAAATAGATACTGTTGACGGGAAAACAGGATGTGATATCCTCTTAAAAATAAGCAAACTTTAGGGAAACGTTTCGTCACCGGTGTGGCGCCCAGTCTTCAAAACTGGTGGACGGTCGAAAGGTCGTTGGTAGGTTCGACTCCTATACGTTTCCGCCAAAAAGAATCCCAGAAAGCCCCGCAAAGCCTCAAACGCCTTGCGGGGCTTTTTATCCAAGTTTCATACTCTCCAAGAGTCTCACTTGGTATATGGATATACCGTTATTTTGTCGGTAGTTCTGACGGTATTTTTATATGCTGGGTGCCGTTCGCCATACGGAACACGGGGAGCCGTTGAGATGGCCTACCGGCTTGGTCAGCTTGCCGGGCAGGTGTGTCGGTAGCCCATCCGTGGGATAGTATGAGATATGACGCAGCCGCGGATTCAAATGAAGCGTTGCTTCCCTTGAATCCGCCGGGAACCGCCGCGCCGGGGGGCCGTTCTTATTTGTGAGGCTGCTGCGGCTGGCAGTTTCGGTGCACTCATCATGATGAGCGGCCCAATGTGAACTGTCGGGGACAGAAAAGAGGAAGCCCCCAACCGTGAGGAAGGGGGCTTTGTTGTGTGGGAGGTCGGAAAATTCTAGAACTTCCATTCCACAGCGAGGTTTCCGTAAACGGATGTTGCATCACGGCGGAAAAGTTCGCTCCCGGCGTTTAAGGAGAAAGAGACGTGCTTGTCCGTGTTGAAACGCACGCCCGCGCCGAGGCCAAGGCTGTCGCGGCCCGGGACCTTCACAGTGTTGGAGAAGCCCGCGTTGGCCGCTTCCACGAATGAGGCGTGCATCGTGCCCGCCTTGTCGAGCAGTTCGTGGTTCCACGCGGCGGAGGCGTGAGCCTTCCAGGTGGCGTGTTCGCCGAGCTGCCTTTCATTCGTGCTCATGCGGATACCGAGGCTGGAGCGCAGCGAGTGGAAGGTTTCGGAATCCAGATGGAGTCGGCTGCCCATGCCCTTGTCTTCCGTCAGGGACGGGCGTGACGAGAAGGCGTAGTCCAGCGCGGCGAAGGGCCCGGCCTTGATTGTACCCCAGTCGGCCTCATAGCCGCCGCCCGCACGGACCGAGCCCGAGAACCCGGTCCAGTCCTTGTTGTTTTCGCGGTTGTAGCCGTTGAAGGAAACGGCCCGCTTCATGCGCCAGTTCTCCACGCCCAGACGTCCGATGCCGAAGACGTTCCAACCATCCCAGTTCGCCGGGGCGTACAGGCCCTGCGCGCCGAGATACAGTCCTTCGCCGCGCAGCTTTCCATTGGCATCGCCGGTCATGGATTGGTGGTTGAACACGACGTGCCCGAAGCGTCGAATTCTGTGAACAGGCGCCCGGTCGCGGTCTGGTGATAGTCGCCGTTGATAGTAATGGTACCGATGCTATTGCCGGGGGCGACGGTACCCGCGTTGGTGAAGGTGCCGTCTACGGAGACGTAGCCGTTGTCGAGGGCGTTCAGGGTGTACTCGGCATTGCCGCTCAGGGTCGCGCCCTCCCTTACGTTTACATCCAGCACCTCGGCCCGCCCGTTGAAGGACAGCGCGCCGCCGTCTACGGACATCCTGATGCTGTGCCTGCCGAGGATGTTGCCGGCGTAGCGCAGGCGGAAGTCCGGATCGGGCGCGTCCGTCGCCGATCCGTCGCCCGCCGCCAAGCGGCCGAAACTCAGGCTGGTGAGCAGATCGTCGCCGTTGGCGGCCGCTTGAGCTTGCTGCACGTCCGAGTTGCCGGGGTTCCAGTCCGAAATGATGTCCCCGCTCAGCGCCGCCCCGTTTACGATGTTGATGTTTTTTACCCAGGCATTGCGGGAAATGTATATGGCGGCCGCATTCCCGGACAGGGGGCCGCTTACGTCGAAACGCTCCGCAAGCGGGCCTTTCAGTTCGTCGAGCAGATCGTACCGTTCATAAAGCTGGGTGACGATGTTGCCGGACTCATCCTCTGCGGCTTCCGTCCGGCTTCGGATGTATGAGCCGCGGTATTCGGCGGTCAGGCCGGAGTCCAGGCCGAGCAGGCTGCCGCCGAAGTCGAAGCGCGCACCCGCGCCGCCGGTCCCTGTAGCCCGGATTTCTCCCCGGCTGACGACGTTCTGGCCTTTGCCGTAAGCTAGAAGCAGCCCCGTGCCATAGGCTCCGTCGGCGGACACGCGCACTCCGGGGGCGATGCGCAGGGTGTTGGCCTCGCCGTCCACGCGGATTCCGGTTCCGGCTGTGCCGCAGGCCAGCAGATCCGCGGTCTGGGTGATGTCGTTGCCGCTGCCGTAGATATGCAGACCCACGCCGTAGGCCGCGGTGTTGGGCTGCCCGGGCAGATACGCCGTGCCGTCGGCGTTGCGGGCAAAATACCCCTGTCCGTTGCTGAGCGTCAGGTTGTCCCCGTAAACGGAAAAACCGTAAAAATTTTTGCGGTCAATCGTGTACCCGATATCCTGAAGCGCTGCGAGTTCGGCTTCCATGAAAACCTGATAGTTGCGGTAGTCCTGATGGCTCATGAGGCTGCGGTCCAGCTCGATGTGCGACAGATCCAGGCTATCCCCTTCAAAGCCTTCTATCGGCAGCCCGCCGTTCAGCGCGCCCGCCAGCACCTCGCTCACATGTGTTCCTTTGAAGAGGACGCCGCTTTCCGTCATCTCGCCGACCGTGAACACGGGGTCGGCCCCCGGCGCGGTTTCTGGTTCTGACCGGACGACTTCCATGTCGGTTGTGGGGGTGACGCCGTATCGATCGACCAAGTGGCGATCCCAGGGAGAGATCTCCGTATCGAATCCATACACGGGGTTACCGTCATCGTCTTCCCCCACGAGGGCCAAGGAGGAAATGCCCAGGGCATGGCCCATTTCATGGTACAGGGTTCCGACCAGATCTATGCCGTTGCCCGTGGGCAGGGGCGACGGGATGTCCGGAATGCTGAAATTCATTTTGCCGATCCGTATCTGGGCCGGAGGATTCATGCTTTGATCGCCGATGAGTGCGCCCGCCAACCCGCTGGCTCCCTCCCAGGGAGTCCCCTGCCACGTCGGATTCGCAACGCTTATCGCATCGGCGTTTACCTCGTTCATGGTGCCCACGTTGATGGCGGCGGGCACGGCGTTGTTCGCTCCGGGACCGAGAATGTCCGCCCAGAGTTCCACGGCCTGGGTAACGGCGTCTTTTTGCGCGGCGCTCAACTGCCAGGTGGAGACTTCTCCTTCAGTCTCAGAAAGGGCGTTGCCGTACTCTTCCCCCTGATCAAAAAAGTGCAGTTGGAACAGGGGGGCATGGTCGGTTACGACGCGCGTTTCATAGGACGACGCCTGCGTTTCCCAGAGCAGGAAAAACGCGGCGGCCAGCGTCAGGCAGTGGAAAAAACGGTTCCGGGGCATACATCTTTCCTTTTTACGAGGCCTCCTTGTTTGTACGTAGACCATATTCCTCTAGCATTCAATGGAGGCTCTTCATATATGTCGAAACATGTTCGGAGTGCGCTTTTTTATGTCTTGCGCCGTTGTGGGGACATATGTGTGAAGAGGGGGAAGAAAGGAGGGAGGGGGGGCTAAACCCCCTTTACGGCCTGCCCCGTCGAAATGGCGGCGGTGATTCCATTGACAGAAACAGTTTTGTGTTAGAGCTTGAAAAGCACTTTTCAGAGAGCCGGTTTTTCATGGAGACTAGACCGAACTATATGGGCGGAGGCTCCGGTCTGTTCACCTTTTTCTCTGCCTGATAGGGGCTCTTGCCCTGTTTGATGCCTGCGAAGAGAGGCATGTTCCGAGGGTTTCAGCTGAAAAAGACTGGGAGGGGATTATGTCGGGTCATCCTCGCACTCATCAGAATGCGATCTTGAGAACCTATGCCGGGCTTCTGTTGATTTCCATTTGCGTCTATACGCTGATGTATGCTCCGCAACCCATGTTCAACTCGGTGAGCAGGGATTTCGGTGTGGACAAAGGCTCCACGGGGCTGCTCGTCAGCGTGTTCATGCTGTCGCTCGCCGTTTCGCCTCTCTGCGTGGGGATGCTGCTCAGCCGTATCGGCGTGCGGCGTGCCATTCTGGGGGCTTCCCTCCTGCTCGGTATAAGCGGCGTGGGGATTTGGTTTGCCCCGTCCTTTCTTGTCCTTCTCGGCATCCGCGCTTTACAGGCGTTGCTGGTTCCGGTGGTGCTCACAGCCGTCATGTCCGGCATTGCCGTCATGTTCCGCCACCTGGATCTCAACCGTGCGCTTGCGGGCTATGTGACCTCCAATCTTGTCGGTTCGCTGTGCGGCCGAATTATCGGAGGCTGGGCTGCGCAGATGTTCGGATGGCGTGCCACGCTCGCCGTTATCTGTTTTTTCTTTTTCCTTGTCCTCCTCTTCATCCGAAGCATTCCGGAAATGCGCAACGCCAGTGCGCGCCTCCACAGCCCACGTGAATACCTCGCCGTTTTCAAGGGCAGGGGGGTCCCCAGTCTCTTTTTCGCCGAAGCCTGCGGTATCTTTGTCTTCGCCGCCATCGGCAACCTTATCCCTTTCCGTATGGCGGAACTCGGGCAGGGCCACTCCGAGGGGCTCATCGGACTCATGTATTTCGGGTATTCCGTCGGCCTTGTCGCTTCGTTGTCCCTTGCGCCGCTCATGCGCGTGTTTAAGACGCCAACAAGGCTTATTCTTTTCGCGTCCGCCGTCTATGTCGCCTCCTGCCTCACGCTTGCGGTCCCTTCCCTTTGGGCCTTGTTCGGCGGGCTATGGCTCATAGCCTTTGGGGAGTTTGTCGTCCATTCCATCAGCCCCGGCCTTATCAACCATCAGGCCATGCTCTCCGGTCATGGCGACCGCGGTATGGTCAATGGGCTTTTTCTTTCCTGTTATTATTTCGGCGGGCTTCTCGGCTCCTACATCCCCGGAGCTCTCTATTCGGGGTTCGGCTGGTTTGCCTGCTACCTCTGTATTCAACTCGTCCAGGTTGCCGCGTTTTTCGTTCTGTTCAGACTGCACCGGACGGCACCTGACTTGCGGTAGAACGGCCTGCCCGGTTCGGCTTCGGGATGTCATGCCCCGTCCGCCTTCACAGTCTTTTGGGGCTCCTGCGGGGCTGTTGACATGCCCGGGGGCTTGGGCTTCCCTCCCCAATAGGACCGCCTTTTTGCGGGAACGGGGCTTCTGTCCTGCGGAAGAGGAGAGAAACGATGAGCAGCGTGTATCGTATCGAAAATGAAGAAGGAATGGGCCCGTTGGGCCGGCGCGGTATCGAATTGACCCACGAGATCATGTATCGGCATTATCGGCGTGACGAGGACTTCGTTTACGCGCAGATGGCAGAGGGCGTCACGTGGATCGGGCCTTCACGCGCCCAGTACACCACCGGCGTGGACAAGCTCAGGGAACTCTTGCAGATCGAGCAGCTTGTCACCTTCACGATGGAGCAGGAAACCTATCAGGTCGCCTATGAGGATGAGCACTCCTGTCTCATCTTCGGTTGCTGTACGGTTACTTCCGATGAGGAAACCGGCCTGTTCATACGGACTCTGCAACGTGTATCCTTCTTTTATCGGTTGATTGGCGACCGACTCCATGTCGTGCACATGCATCTGTCCCACCCTTACGAAGTCGTGGATTCGGACGAAGTGTTCCCGTTCCGGTATGGAAAGGATGCCTTCGACTATATCCAGCAGACGCACCAGATGGCCTTTACGGACAGCCTGACCGAACTCGGCAACCGCAACGCCTACGAGACGAGCTGCGTGAGGATGGCCCATGATTTCGACTCTGTGCGTTCCCTATGCCTCATCCTGTTCGATCTCAACGGCATGAAACGGGTCAACGACACATGGGGGCACCTCGCCGGGGATCGGCTCCTTAGGGATTTCGCCTCGCTCCTACGGGAAACCATGCCTCCCACCGCCAAATTGTACCGCTACGGCGGGGACGAATTCATTGCCGCCTTGCACGAGGTTTCGCTTTCCGATGTGAAAAAGTGCCAGCAAAAGTTGGAACAACGTATCGCGCGCTACAACGAGGAAAACGAAATACATCTGAGTGCCGCTTGGGGACATGCCTTTTTCAATCCGGAAACGGATCACGGCCTTTCGGAAATCGTCAAGCGGGCGGATGGCATGCTCTACGCCATGAAGCGGGCCATGAAACAGGCCGCCGAGAACGCAAGCTGACGGGCCCTTGGTCCCCGTCCTTACGGGGTCGTGTTCCTCTTGGGCCGCGTGATGGAGTTTCAGGCCGACATCAAGAGGGCTTCCATAAAAGAGGCAAGGGAAAACCTTCAAAATTGAGGCGTGACGCCAGAAGCCCCGGCGGGAGAGATTCCGCCGGGGCTTCTCGTTTATGTGGTGCGGCGGACGGTTTCGGCCATCCAGCGGATTTCGTGTTTTGTGGCCTGCCCCATGAAGAGGAAGGGCAGGGCGTTACGGGTGAGGTGGAAGAAGCGTTGCCGGTTCCCGGCGGCATCGATGCGGGCGTCCGGGATGAAGGCCGTGGCCGCGAAGTCCGGCGGGAGGATAGGGCTGGGCTATGCATCGCAGGCGAGGTTCAGTCTGTGGCGAAGGGGCGGGGCCTCTCTCGGTTTTTCTTTTTAACAGATTTAAATACTGAAAGATAAACCACAAAGAGAAACATGAGTATCGTGCAAAAGTTTTGCAAAGTACAGAATATGTTCATCCATATGCTCTCTTCAGGTATTATGGCCTCTGTCGGTTGTGATAGGTAGTAGCTGTATTGGCCGTGTGTAAACGGTAGGAAAACGAGCATACCGTACGTAATGAACAGGATATTGATAACATACTTTAACGTTATCCATTTGAATTTAAAGAATCCCCAATTCCCATATAAAGAGTAGATGAGCCCTGTGGCTAGACATCCGCCGGCTCCGGGGCCGACTATGATAAAATCTATATAAAACAAAATCTTACTGAATGTGATCTGTTCATGTGCTGTGCTGGGATGAAAGAGGCAAAACAAGAGTACCATCGTTGTTGCCCCGCCACCCCAGAGGGCGGCAAAAAACAGATGGGCAAATTTTAAATATCTTTTTTGTTGGATAGTCAGCTGTCTTTCTGGCATGTTTTATCCTTATAAATGGTATTTTGATTCCCCCTTGGGTATAGTTTACTTTCCGTGTTTGTACAATTTACAATAATATATTGATATAGTTGTTTTTTAAAAGTGGGCGAGATAGCACGCGTTCCCTTTCTTGCCTCTTTTTCTTGTCTCCTTGTACGTATGCCGCTTCTTCCCTTCCCGCCGTAGCCAGGCACCGCTGACGCCGGGGCCATCGCCACTGGCGGATGCTACCTACCGGGGCGAGACGCTTACCGAGCGGGAGGGCCTGCCCGCAGGCAAGGCCGGGAGCCCCCTTGCGGAGCAAGGGATGGGGACGGCACAGTGAAGTGGCGGGGGCATCCAGCTTGCCCGCGAGGAAGACGCCTTTTCCGTATGTCCGGCCCGGCTAGTTTCCCACACTGCGTGTTCGGTAATTATAACTATCGGCGTAAAAGATGGAAAAAGGGAAAAGCCCCACACCCGCAGGAGGCCTAGGGCTTTCCTTGCCCGGCATCTTGACTTTGCAGGCATGGTATGGTCTGGGAGGCAACAAGGAGTGGCTATGAGACTATTAGGTAATATCCTTTGGCATTTTCCCTGCTTTGGTTTTGTGACGTCTTTGTTTTCTTTTTTGGCGGGGATCCTTTTAACCGTTACCGTTGTCGGTGCCCCCATCGGGCTTGGTTTGATTCAATATGCCAAGTTCGCTCTCGCTCCGTACAGCTATTCCATGATAGACAAGCGGGAATTGCATCCCAATAAGAGCGGAAACATCCTGTACGCCATTCTTTGCCTCATTGTCCGGATCCTGTACTTTCCCTTGGGCGTGCTTTTTTTCTTGTGGGGCATTGCCCAGGTCGTTGTCATGTGCTGCACGATTGTCCTGTTGCCGATGGCGATTCCCTATGCAAAGTCGCTGTCCACGTTCTTCAACCCGGTGGGCAAGGTCTGCGTTCCCGTTGCGGTCATGGATGAGCTTGAACGGCGCAAGGCTGAAAAGGAAGTGGATGCCTATCTGAACAAGTAACCATTTTTTTGATGTTAAGACACATGGTTACATCAAATCGCAGAGCATGTTGCAGGATAGTTGCAATGAAAAAATTCTTTTTGGTTTTGCTGTTCTGCGTATTCCCTTTTCAAGTGTTGGCGGGAGATGTCTCGTACTGGGCTGACGGGCAGATCAAATGGATAGACGGTCAGGACGCTTCGTATTGGTCGGATGGGCAAATGAAATCCATCGGAAAGGAGTTTCCGGAAAGGTAGTTGCCATAGGGATGGCTTGGAATGGTTCTGGCTGTCTTGTAAAGAAAGCCCCCAACCGTGAGGAAGGGGGCTTTTCCGTAAGAATCCTGAGGGATGGGGCGGCTCTCGTCTGGACCGTTTCACGCCCCGGAGGGGCGCACAGGGGGGGAGGCCCCCTCCAAAGCGCAGCGCAACGCTTCGGGGAGGAAGGGCAGCAGTTCCGCGATCTGCGTCGCGGGGGTCGGGTTCGCAAGCAGCCCGGTAATCCGGCTGGCCCGCGCGGCGGTCAGGCAGGCTTGGGGCATCTCCATGCCGCCGGCGAGCAGGCCCGTCACAAGGCCGGTGACGAGATCGCCCGTGCCTCCGATGGGCTCCAGAGCGGCAACCTGCGGTTCGGATACGTCGCCGAGGAACCGCCCGCCTTCCACAAGGTGATCGACCTTCCCTTTGATGAGCAAGAAGCGCGCGGCGTTTCCGTGCTGATAGGCGCGTTCGACGAGGCTTGGGATATCCTCATCCGCGGCCAGCAGGAACCCCCTGGTGTAAAAAGGGTGCGGCGCCTTTTCATCGGCAAGGAAGGCCAGTTCCCCGGCATCGGGGGTGAACAGATCGTAGGCGTCGGCGTAGCCGCTCATCTTGGCGACATACATGAAACCGGCATCGGCGACGAGCACGGGCTTCGGGCCCGCTTCTTCCAGAGCCATCAGGACGCGGTTGTGCCCATCAAGGTCGGGGAACAGGTAATGAAACGTGATGCCCCGAACCCCGGACAGGCTGGGGGAGGCCGCAAGGCTGCTGTAGAGCTTCCTGCTCCCGTCGCCGTTCCCGGTGTCCCCGGCGAGCAGTGCCGTGGGAGGCTCCACCCCAAGCGTTTCGCACGTCAGCAATGCGGTTCCGAGCAGGGCGGGTGTCCCGCGCTGTACGGAAAGCGGGGCGATGCCCCCGCCCTCCGCATGGAGGAAGCCGCCATCCAGACGCCAGCGTCCCCCCGTCAGGGGAAAAGACGCATCCGGCACGGTACCGCAGATCATCCACGCCATAGCCGCCTCGCCTCCTCAAACGCGCGTTGCAGCGAATAGGAACACAGCGTCTGCCCCTTGACCCGCGGCTCCTCGGCCTCGCCGATGCATTGCCCCGTCAGCAGCGCCGCCAGATACGGCACATCGGGGCATCCGCCTCCGGACACGTTGACGATTTTCCCCGTGGCGCGTTCCACGGTGATTTTCATGTTCGCGGCCCGCACCATGAACCAGTCGCCGTAATCCTGGACATGGAACAGCGATACGGGTTCGAGCAGGGTATCGCGCATGGGGACGGACTGGATCGGCTCAAGGCGGGCGGCTCCCAGCGCGTTGCGGATAAGCGGCTCCTGCATCAGGTCAAAGACGATGATCATGTCGCATCCCGTACGCAGTTCGGGGGGAGGCCCTTTGACCTCCACGGCAAACCCCGCTTCCCGCAGTATCCGTTCGGCCCGGATGACCTCGCCCGTATGCTGGAAAACGAGAAAGCCGTATTCCGTGGATGTGCGGGAAGGCGGGGAAGCCCCTTTCCGGGGCTTCCCTTGAAACACTTCGGCTAAACGGGAAAAGAAGTTCCTCACTTGCGGAGTTCCAGCCGGAAGACGCCCTCGCCCTCATCTTTCGGGGTGACGTTCCAGCCCTTTTTTTCAGCGGCGCGGGTGACGTTTTCGAGGCTGGCCTCGTTGTCCACCAGCACATCCAGAGGGGTATCGGCGTTTTCCGCTATGGCCTGATGGAAGAGGACCAACGGCTGGGGGCAGGAAAGTCCCCGGGTATCAATGGTACGCATGGCAATACTCCTTTACGCCTTCTTGGAATGGACGAAGCCGATGATCAGGCAGACGGCGAAACCGATGATCGTCGCCTGCATACCGTATACGCCGATGCCCGTACCGGAACTGGCCGTGCCCAGATTATGGGCCATAGCCGCGCCGACCAACATGCCGAGGGCAAAAATGCCGGCGTCGCTGTCGCCTTCCCCCGCCATGAACAGCTGGCGGCCGGGGCATCCTCCGGCGAGTGCGAAGGCAAGGCCGGCGGTAACCATCCCAAGATAGTTCCACAGAAAGTCGCTGTGGGCCACGGGCTGGCCTTCAAAGCCGAACTTGAGGCCGCCCGTCAGGGCGTTCGCAATGAATGCGGCGGCGAACATGGCCGCCAGCCCGAGGAACAGGTGGGTGTAGCGGAAGAGGAAGAGGTCGCGGAACGCGCCCATCGTGCAGAAACGGCTGCGCTGCGCGAAGATGCCGATTATGAAGGCCAGCCCCAGCGAAGCGATGAAGGGGGCGTGCTGTGAGCCGGGGCCCTTCACGGAGTAGAACAGGGGGCCGCTTTGCGGCTGATCCGGGATTTGCGGGAAAATGAGGTAAAGAAGGAGCAGGCAGACGGCGATGACGGGGAAGAGTGCCCCGGAGACGACGCTCTGGCTGTTGCTGCGGCCAAGGGAATAGCCTTTTTTGAAAAAGAGCGTCCCGAACCAGATCCCCGTGGCCAGGCCGGCAAGGCCGAGGATGGCGTTTCCGTCGCCGCCGGCGAGGCGGAGTATCGCGCGCCACGGGCATCCGAGGAACACCAATGCGCCCATGGCGGCTATCATGCCGAGGACAAAACGGACGATGGGTGCGGAACCCCCGCGCGGTTTGAATTCCCGCGTGGCGATGGCGGCGGCCAGCGAGCCGAGCACCAGCCCCATGATTTCAGGGCGCAGGTACTGGACGATGGCCGCGCGGTGCAGGCCAAGCCCTCCGGCCACATCGCGTTCGAAGCACGCTACGCAGATCCCCATGTTTGCCGGGTTGCCGAGCTGCAGCCATACGGCGATCAGGCCGATGACGGCGCCCACAATGATGATGCCCGGCGTTGTCGCAAAAAAGATTTTTCCTCATCTCCTACTCCTTCCCAAACGTTTTGGCGGATACACCATGCGTACGATGGCTCCATCCTGAACGGGGAAAGAGAAGGAACGCCTTTACGGCCTCCCCTCGGCTGCACACTCAGAAGGGCGGCGAAAGGCTTGCTCTTTCCGCGTCCGAACAGACAATGAGAACCTCACACCGTGGGTTCTGTTTGTCCTCAATCAGTTGCGCGTATACAGCATTGGTACACCACCCTTAGAAATGTCGCCCATGAGCATTTCTCATGGACTGTTTCCTGTTACACCGCCGGGAAGTCCGGGTCAACCCATCCTCGCAAGCGCGGCGGGACGTATTCGGGGCACGCTTTTCCGCATGAAAAAACCTCCCGCCAGGCGGGAGGTTCCAAAACGCGTAATGCTTTTCCTTGCCTGCCGGGAGAGGACAGGGCGGCGTTCCGTCAATATCTGGGGCGGATGACGGATACGGAGCAGTGGGCCTTTTTCACGACTTCCGTGGCCACGGACCCGGCGAACAGCTGCCGGAACCCGATCCGACCATGCGCGCCGACGACGATGCAGTCGATGTCGCTCTTGTGGGCGTATTTGACGACTTCTTCCGAAATCTTCCCCATGAGGAACGCACAGTCGTCGACGCCTTCCGGGAAGTTCGTGTTCAGGAAGTGTTCCATCTTTTCCAGCAGGGCTTGGGTGGGCGCGATTCTGTTGGGCTGGCCCTCGCCGGAGAGGTAGTTGGATTCATAGACCGTTTCGGAAGGGAGCACGTACACGATCGAAACGGAAGCGCCCGTCAGGGACGCCACCATCTTCACGTGTTCGATAGCCGGATGGGGGGCGTCTTCCAAGTCAACGGCATAAAGAAGCTTTTTCAGTTCCATAGCATGGCCTCCTGTGGTGCCCAAAACGGTTTTTATTGGGGGTACGATGCCCAAGGAGGAAGGCGTCTGTCAAGAACAATCCTCACGTATAAGGGAAGCAATGATGATAGTTTGTTGAATCTCAAGCTATTCCCTTCATAAGGGCGCCCCGTGAATGCCGACAGCAAAGCGCCCGGGGGCGCTCCCGCCGCCGCGATAGGCCCTCGCCGCGTCATAGGCCGCTCCGGAAGCCCGGCGGTATCTGGGGGAATGCTTTGGAGAGTCCCGGCTGATCGGGAGGAAGGTGGATGCCACAGGAGCCGTCGCCGGGCATCCTGATCGCCGTGCGCCGGGACGTTCCCCAGCATGGACGTCGCAGCCAGCGAAGGCTGCCCCCTGATCGCCTCGCGCGTGGAACTCCCAGGAAACCGTCTATAAGGGGGCGACCGTGGATACCCTTGATCGCCACACGCCGGGGCGTTCCCTTCCGATCCGCCGCCGCTTGCCGGGCGGCCTTGTCCTTGCGGGCCGTGTCACGTATGATGGGGCGGAGACGGGTGACGGAGGCGGGCCGTGGGGAACGGCAGGGCCTCCGGCCTGTTTTTGGCATGGCGTTCTGCGGCCCCCCGAGGAGAAGGCGGGCCGCCCCGAGGAGGCCGGGACCCTTCCCGGCATGTTTGATGAAGAGAGAAGGAGTGGGCGATGTCCGCCAAGAAAAGCGATTTCGGATTGATCATCAAATTGTTGGTGGCACTGGCCATCGGCGCCTTTCTGGGGCGCATGGCCAACGTGGAGGTCATGGATGCCGTGGCGTCGGTCAAGTACGCCTTGGGCCAGATCATTTTCTACGCGGTGCCCCTCGTCATCGTGGGCTTCATCACGCCGGCCATCGCCCGCTTGGGACAGAACGCCAGCAAGATGCTGCTGACGGCCGTGGCCGTCGCCTACCTTTCGTCCGTCGGCGCGGCGGCGTTCTCGGCGGCTTCCGGCTACGCCATCATCCCGCACCTGTCCGTGCCCACGGAGGTGAGCGGGCTCGTCGATCTTCCGAAGCCGTCCTTTGTGCTGGACATCCCGCCGCTCATGTCCGTCATGAGCGCGCTGGTCACGGCGCTGCTGCTCGGGCTCGCCGTGAGCTGGACCAAGGCCGAGATCATCAACAAGGCGTTGGCCGAGCTTGAAGCCATCATGACCAGCGTCGTGACCCGGGTCATCATCCCCATCCTGCCGTTTTTCGTGGGCGCGACGTTCTGCGAGCTTTCCTATGAAGGCCGCTTGACCGTGCAGTTCCCCATTTTCCTCAAGGTCATCGGCATCGTCATCGTGGGCCATTTTATCTGGCTCGCCGTGCTCTATAGCATCGGCGGCATCCTGTCGGGCCGTAACCCGTGGCGGGTGCTGCGCTATTACCTGCCCGCGTACCTCACCGCCGTGGGGACCATGTCCAGCGCCGCCACGCTGCCCGTGGCCCTGTCCTGCGCGCGGCGCTCCCCGGCCCTGAGCAAGACCGTCACGGAATTCATGATCCCCTTGGGCGCGACCGTGCATCTGTGCGGCTCCGTTCTGACCGAAACCTTTTTCGTCATGACCATCAGCCTGATGCTGTACGGCACGCTGCCGTCCGTGGGTACGATGGCCTTCTTCATCGTGCTGTTCGGCATCTTCGCCGTGGGTGCCCCCGGCGTGCCCGGCGGGACGGTCATGGCCTCGCTCGGCCTCGTGACGAGCGTGCTCCATTTCGATCCGGCGGGCGTGGCCCTGCTGCTGGCCATCTTCGCTTTGCAGGACAGTTTCGGCACGGCCTGCAACGTGACCGGGGACGGGGCGCTGGCCATGATGATGGAAGGGATTTTCAACCGTAACCGTCAGCTCGACGACCGCTTCGGCACGGGCGAGTAGTGCCGTCAACATATCCCCCCGCCGCGCTTGGCCCCGGCGGAAAGGAGGTGCCAGTATGCCGTGGGTGATCCTCGCCGCCGCGCTGTGTGTCCTGGTCTGGTTTTGGCCCCGGAACACGCTGATAGGCTTGGCCGTCGTCGGGACGGCCGGGGTGCTTGCCGGCATCGCCTTCTGGGGATACGGCGTTTACGATGAGCGCCAGCGGGAACTTGTCGCCATCACCGTGGAGCCCGCCGCGGAAGCGGCTTCGCGGACGTCGCCCGGCATCGCGTGCGGGGAGGGCGAACTGCTCGTCTCCATCACGAACGGGAGCGGGAAGACGGTGACGGGCGTGCGGTTCAATGTGGGCGCCTACCGTGAAGGCCGGAGCACCAACATTGCCAAGGGGAACTGGTTCGACGACGATCACATCATCAATCCACGGGGGACGGTGTCGGCCTGCTGGAAGGCCCCCGGCCTGACCCGCGATCCCGAAGGGGACAGGGTGGTCTGGAAGGCCAGCATCATCAAGCTGGAGTTCGCTGAATAGAAAACGGGCCGGGGCAGACGCTCCGGCCCGTTTTGTCTGGGCGGGCCTTGGGCGGCAGACACAAAAAAGCCCCGGAGGGCCGGGGCATCGGGGTTACTTCGCGGTCGTGGGCGCGGGGGCGCTTTCGAGATCCTTTTGCAGGTCTTCCTGGAAGGGGAGCTGCTTGTGGTGCTTCAGGTATTCGCGCTGGGCCTTTTCGCGTTTCTTCGCGTAGTCCTTCTGGGCGTCGCGGACTTCCTTCTGATACTTCTTCAGATCCTTGTCCCGGCGTTCCTGGAATTTCTGGGTATCGGTCTTGTCGTCGCCGGTAAGCTCGTCGACGGTTTCCTTCACCTCTTTCTTGATGTCCTGGTAGCCGTCCTTGACGGACTGGGTGAACGAGTTTTCCGCGAGAAAATGGTTGCTCAGGCCGGTGGCGTGGGCGGCGAACGGAAGGAGCGTCAGACCGGCGGCGAGGAGGCAGCCGTGCAGCAGCGCGTTATTGTGTTTCATGATAATCCCCCAAAGGTTAGACTGTGACTGATTGTCCTGAGTGTACCCAAGGCAAGGGAAAAGGCAACCGCATGAGAGAAAACAAATCATGCCTCACTGCAATGGACGCTTTCGCCTCTCATGCACTGTAAACCTTACTTCCTTTTTAGGGAATCAATGCATCGCATCTTGACATCGTGTGGAATGATCGCATCCTTAAAGGAAAGGAGATTTGAGATGTCACAGAAAGTCAAGACATGGGAATCGCACGTTCCCGGTTGCTTTGGTGGTTCGGATCATATCTTCGCCGGTCATCCCGCCGAGGAAAAACGCGCCAAGGAATTGCGCAAGGTGTGCTCGGAGCAGCGCATCCCGATGGATGACGTAGCCAAGGCCATTGAGCACTTCCTGAAATCCAAAAAGGTCGGAGACGCCCTCATTCAGGAGCAGGTGGAGCGGGCCAGAAAATTCTTGAAGCTGTCGTAACGGCCCTTTCAGCCCACCGGGATACTGCGGGCCGGAATCGCCCACAGCCCCGGCGGACTGTGCGGGCGGCGGCCCCGGAATGCCGCATCGGAGCGCCTCAGAGGGCGCTTTTTTTGTGCCCTTCGTCCAATCCGGCGCGGAGGCGGTTTGCTTCTCTTGCATCCAGTCCGGGCATGTTCTTTCTGTTGCAACATGCCGCGCCGCACCTCTTTTCCTTTTGATTGCCCTGCCGCCTCCCTTTTTCCCTTTCCATAAGAACGCCCCGGAAGCACTCTAACACCGCGCGCAAGCACTCTCATTACGTCCCGTTATGCGCTCTTTTTCACGTTACGATTTTTCGAGAACCCGATTGACACGGCCCTATCGTTGCCGTAGCGTTCGAATACCCTTATACTGGGCTGTTCCGAAGTGGAGGAGGGCGGCATTGTTCTCCCCGAGGGGGAAAATGCTTGCCTTGGGGCACGGACCTGAGGCCGCGCTCTGCAATGTGCGGCGTTTCTTCCGCAAGCATGGGGACATCGGCCCGGTTTCGTCGTCTTTACGGAGGAAACGCCGAGGGGATGCGGGAGGGGTTCCGACCATTTTGATCCACGCATGTGACCGACATCTTGCCGGCCGCTGAATAAGGAGAAGCGTATGCGTATTGCCGTTGGTCTGGGAAAAGAGAATGTCGAGGCTCGGCTGGAACGGCAGGGAGTATCCCGCCGAGATTTCCTGAAATTCTGTAGCATGGTCGCCGTGACGATGGGCATGGGGACCGGATTCGCCGAACAGGTCGCGCGGGCGTTGACCATGCCCCGCCGCCCTTCCGTGGTGTACCTGCACAACGCCGAGTGCACGGGCTGTTCGGAGGCCCTGCTGCGGACAGGGCAGCCGTTCATCGATGAGCTGATTTTGGATACGATTTCGCTCGATTACCATGAAACCATCATGGCCGCCGCGGGCGAAGCCGCCGAAGCGGCTCTGGAGCAGGCCATTTCCGCTCCCGAGGGCTTCATCTGCGTCGTGGAAGGGGCCATCCCCACGGCGAATGAAGGCAAATACGGCTACATCGCCGGGCATACCATGCTCGACATCTGCGGCCGCATCCTCCCCAAGGCCAAGGCCGTGGTCGCCTACGGCACCTGCGCCGCGTTCGGCGGCGTGCAGGCGGCCAAGCCCAACCCCACCGGCGCGATGGGCGTCAACGAATGCTTCGGCGCGAAGGGCATCAAGGCCATCAACATCGGCGGCTGCCCCCCGAACCCGCTGAATCTCGTGGGCACGCTGGTCGCCTTCCTGCGCGGCGACAACATCGAGCTCGACGCCAACAACCGCCCCATGATGTTCTACGGCAGCAGCGTGCACGACCAGTGCGAGCGCCGGGAACACTTCGACAACGGCGAATTCGCTCCCTCCTTCGATTCCGAAGAGGCCCGCAACGGCTGGTGTTTGTATGAGCTGGGCTGCAAGGGCCCGGACACTATGAACAACTGCCCGAAGGTCAAATTCAACGGGACCAACTGGCCCGTGGGCGCGGGACATCCGTGCATCGGCTGCAGCGAGCCCGGTTTCTGGGACAAACTGTCCCCGTTCTATGAAAACTAGAGGGAGCACCCATGAGCGAAGCCAGAAAAACACCCCAGAGCCATTTCACCGGACCTGTCGTCATCGATCCCCTGACCCGTATCGAAGGCCACCTGCGCATTGAAGTGGAAGTGAAGGACGGGCGCGTCAGCGAAGCCCGCAGCGTCGGCACCCTGTACCGCGGCCTTGAAACGATTTTGGTCGGGCGCGACCCCCGCGACGTGCAGCACTTCACGCAGCGCACCTGCGGCGTGTGCACCTATACCCACGCGCTGGCCTCCACCCGCGCCCTCGAAGACGCGATCAAGGTGGAAATCCCCAAGAACGCCACCTACATCCGGAACCTCGTGCTCGGGATGCAGTATCTGCACGACCATATCGTGCATTTCTACCATCTGCACGCCCTCGACTTCGTGGACGTGACCAGCGCGCTTCAGGCCGATCCAGTCAAGGCCGCCAAAATCTGTTCCTCCGTTTCCCCGCGCCCCGCGTCGGCGGACGGCTTCAAGGCGGTGCAGGCGAAGCTGAAAGCCTTTGTGGAAAGCGGGCAGCTCGGCCCGTTCACCAACGCCTACTTCCTCGGCGGGCATCCCGCCTACTACCTCGATCCCGAAGCGAACCTCATCGCCACGGCGCATTACCTTGAAGCCCTGCGGCTACAGGTGAAGGCGGCGCGGGCCATGGCGGTGTTCGGCGCGAAGAACCCGCACACCCAGTTCCTCGTGGCGGGCGGCGTGACCTGCTACGAAAGCCTGACGCCGGAGCGCATCGCCGAATTCGAAGGCTTGTACAAGGAAGTCAACGACTTCGTGAATCAGGTCTACATCCCGGATCTGCTGCTTGTCGGCGGCGCGTACAAGGACTGGACCAAGATCGGCGGCACGACCAACTTTATGACCTTCGGCGAGTTCCCCGGCGACGAGCGCAATCTCGAATCCCGGTGGTTCAAGCCCGGCGTGGTGTTCGACCGCAAGCTCGAAGCCCTGCCTTTCGATCCCTCGAAGATCGAGGAGCACGTGCGGCACAGCTGGTACGCGGGCGATGCGGTTCATAAGCCGTTCCAGGGTGTTACCGAACCCAAGTTCACCTTCATGGGCGACAAGGATCGCTATTCGTGGATGAAGGCTCCCCGTTACGACGGGCGCGCCGTGGAAACCGGCCCGCTCGCGCAGGTTCTGGTGGCCTATCTCAAGGGCAACGCCGAGGTCGTCCCGGTGGTCGACAGCGTGTTGCAGACCCTCAGCCTGACGCCCGGCGATCTGTTCTCCACGCTCGGCAGGACCGCCGCGCGCGGCATCGAAACCGCCGTCATCGCCAAGAAGACCGGCGAGATGTTGCAGGAATACAAGGAAAACGTGGCTTCCGGCGACAAGAAGATCGTCGAGAACTGCGAAGTGCCGGACAAGGGCGAAGGCGCGGGCTTCGTGAACGCGCCCCGCGGCGGGCTCTCTCACTGGCTGGTCATCGAGAACAAGAAGGTGGCCAACTTCCAGCTTGTGGTGCCTTCCACGTGGAATCTCGGACCTCGCTGCTCGAAGGGCATCCCGAGCGCGGTGGAAGAGGCGCTCGTGAATACGCCCATCGCCGATCCCAAGCGCCCGGTCGAAATCCTGCGCACGGTCCATTCCTTCGACCCCTGCATCGCCTGCGCGGTGCACGTGATCGACGGCAGGACCAATGAAGTCAGTAAGTTTCAGATATTGTAAGTGAAAACGGGAGAACGGAAGATGGCTGAACAGGTGCTGGTTTTGGGTGTAGGCAATATTCTGTTCTCCGACGAGGCCATCGGGGTGCGCACGGTTGAGCATCTGCAGCAGTGCGCATCCCTGCCCGGAAATGTGGAGCTCATGGACGGCGGCACGCTCGGCATCCGGCTGATGGACGCCATCATGGGGTGTGATCTGCTGATTGTGGTGGATGCCGTCCTTGGCGGCGGCGAGCCGGGGACCCTGTACCGTTTGGAGGGCGAGGGGCTGCGCGAGAGTATGAGTTTCCGCGACTCCATGCATCAGACGGATCTGGTCGACACGCTGATTTACTGCGATTTGGCGGGGCACAGGCCGGATGCGGTCGTGATCGGCATGGAGCCAGCCGATTACCACACGATGGAGATCGGGCTGACCCCGGTCTGTCAGGCGCGTTTGCCCGATCTGGCCGGGAAGGTCGTCGAGGAGCTGCGCGCACGCGGGGTTATCGCGTAGTGTCAGGTTAGAGAAAAGATTGGGGAAGGGAGGGGAAACCTTTCTCCAGAAAGGTTTCCCCTCCCTTCCCCAAGCCCCATCCCTCCCTTTCCAAAGACTTTCGACTTTATCGAATCCCTGTTCGCAGTTTTTTCCAGCGCGGATGACCTTGGAATGGTGCGCCTTTCAAAGGGAATGCCTGCAAGCCGCGTTCGGGGAGCAATGAAGAGAGGGAAAGCCACCATCCGTAGCGCTTTTTTTCCAGCTCACGCCGGAACGGACTCCTTTCGCGCCGCCTCCCCATTTTATGAAAGTCTCGGGAGGTGGAGGGGGGGACGCGAGCCTCGCTGGTGGGTTTGGTGGGGGAGGAAGCCTTTCTTGAAAGGTTCCTCATCCTCCTTCTCATCATCATCAAGTCCATTCTGCGCAGCGCACAACAAAAAAAGGAAGGCCAAATGACCTTCCTTTTTAAATTTCTGGCTGGGCTACGTGGACTTGAACCACGATTAACGGGACCAGAATCCGTCGTCCTGCCAATTGAACGATAGCCCAACAACGTGAGAAGGTTTCTGTCAAAGAATGCCCGGGAAGTCAAGCGGAAAATGCTTTTTTCCGTCAAAAAGCGGCGTCATGGGCGGTGCGGCGAGGAAAGTGGGCGGAAAAACGCACGATTGCGCCGTCCGGGGAAGGCGGAAAGGCTGCCGCCGGAGCGACAGCCTTTTGGGTTTTCTGAGGATATGGCGTTGCCTGTGGGGATCTATTCGGCGAGCTTCTTGCCGATCATGCCGAGGACGACGCAAATAGCCATGAAACCGGCGCAAATCAGGACGACCTTCAATCCGATGTCCATAAGAACTCCTTGTCGTTTGTCAGGGAATGCCGGAGCGTTGCGCCAAGGCGGGGCATAGCCGCCGTGGGTCCGGCGCGCCCTTTTGGGGCGTCCCTGACGCATGGGGGAATGTGCGTTACACGCAAGCCCTGAGAGTGGAAACGAAGGAGATCCTATGAAGAGGCGGCGCGCCGGGGAGAGGCAACATGCCCCGGATTTCGGCAAGCCGTGGGAGGAGGAGATCCGCCCATGAAAGCGTCCTGAGCGAACGCGTGCAGAGCGGATAGAGCAGAAGGAAAAGCAGGGTGAGGAGAGGGAACCCTGTTTCCCTGTTGAGGCCCCTTTCGGGGAGGAAAGCCTTGTTCGCGCGGACAACGGCGGTGGCCTGCTCCGTTTCCAGAGGCAGGTATTCGCTGGGGACGAAGCTTGTTGTGACTGAAGTGTCAAACGAGGCGTTTGCCTTCAGCGCGTCCGGCGTGCAGAACAGCATGAGCAACATCAGTATGCTCAGGAAACTCTTGATAAAGAGTCTGTTCTTGGCGAACGTGGACAACATCATGGCAGCTCCCGCCGTTTCATTTGGCTTCATCATAAGCTACGCAGGAAAAGAGGTCAATAGGGTAGAAAAAAAGCCCTGTTACCTTTTTCAAAAAGATGTTGACTTTTATCGTGAAAGAAAGAGCAAAAAGCGGCGCGCAAACGGGGGTGGGCTCCCGTCCGGGCGCCGCTTGCGGGGCGGATTGCCAAGGCTGGGGCGATGGCTTATGGAAGGAGAGGGCATTGTTTCCTCTAACTCTTTGTACGGCATATCTTTTTTAAGGAATACGAGAATGGGCCTTTTGAATGGGAACGTGTTGCGGCGTCCGCACCTGTCGCTGCGGCGGGAGTGGCATACCCTGTTGGCCACCACCATCGGCACGTTGTTGACGTGTTTCGCGGTCGTCGCGCTGACGGTGCCGTATCAGTTCGCGGGCGGCGGCGTGCTCGGGCTCGCCCTGATCAGCAATTATGCGTGGGGGATATCCCCGGCATGGGTGCTCAGCGTCGGCAACGCCGTCCTGCTGCTGTGGGGCTGGAAGGCGCTGTCCCTCCGGTTCGCGCTCTGGACGCTGTACGTGACGGTCCTGACCAGCGTGGCTATCCCCGTCTTCGAGCTGTTCCAGTATCCGGTCATCGGCAATACCATCCTCGCCGCACTGCTGGCCGGGGCCGTGGGCGGGGTGGGTTTCGGGATGCTTTTCCGCGTGGGGGCGTCCAGCGGCGGGACGGACGTCATCGTCATGGTGGCCCGGAAGCGCTGGGGCGTGGATATCGGGTCGATGTCCTTTTATATCAACGTGGTTATCCTCTTCGCGTCCTTTGTGGTCGTGGATATCGAAAAGATCCTCATGGGCGGGCTGTTGCTGTACGTGGAGACGGTGACCATCGACAGGGTATTGAAATCATTCGACAGGCGCAGCCAGGTTTTGATCATCAGCAAGCGCACGCAGGACATCGCGGACTTCATCCTCAACGAGCTTGACCGCTCGGCAACCATCATCCCGGCGAAAGGGGCGTATTCGGATCGGCCCCATGACATGCTGCTCGTCGTGCTCACCCGGCGGCAGACGGTGGATTTGCGGCAGTACATCGCGGAAATCGACCCGGAAGCGTTCCTCATTTTTTCCGATGTGACGGAAGTGGTGGGGCTCGGCTTCAAAAACTGGGAGTGAGGCGGCACGAGCGCATGACGCGCCGGATCAACGCGCCGGGCGGACCAAGGCCGCATTGACTCCGCCAGCCTCTGCGACTATTCTATTCTCGGTGCTCAAAACACCTTCCGCAAGCGGCCCACGCCCGAAAGAATCGTGGTACCTTCACAAGAGTCCTTTGTGATCTCTTGCGTTGTATCTATGGGAAAACCTCCGGGTGTGGACGAAATACAAAACCTGAAAGGGGAAATAGTCCGCTGTCTTGCGGCAGTTTTGAGCACCCGGAGTTTGCATATGCAAGCTCCCATCAAAAAAACCGCAAGAGGTGTCCTATGTCGTTGCAATCCAAGGCTTTTCCCCATCCCTGCCGCCGCCGTTCCGTTCCCCGCCGCCCGTTGCGCGCGGCTCCTCCGCCTTCCCCCGCATCAGACCTGTTTCCGCATCCCGAGGGTGAAATTCGCCGTTACAGCTTCCCCGCCTTGGCGATACGCTGCGAGCGGGAATTGCTTGAAGCGCAACAGGCTGAGGATATGAAAGAAATCCTTTCCAACGTTTCGGCGTCCGTGGATGCGTTCGCCTCGCTCATGGAGCTGATGGACGCCGAGGCCAAAGTGGACGGCGTGATCATCCATATTCTGGGAAGGGAACTGCAACGCATCGGCAAGATACTTTTCAAGATGCAGGACACGTACAGCACGGTTGAGCTTGTCGGCGCGTAACCTTCCGGACAACCGCACAGATTGCGTTCCAACACAAAACAGCCCTCGGCAGCGGGATTGCCGGGGGCTGTTTTTTTCCATTTTCAACCGCGTGCCGCTTCCCGTGCGCCGAGGGCTTTTGCGCCAAAGGCTTTTCGAGGGTACGGAAAAAGGCGCGTTTCCGGTTACTTCCGTTTTGAGGCGATGTACTTGCCGACGACGATGCCGATGAGCACCGCGCCGATAAAGGAGATGAGGGGGCCGATCAATCCTTCCATTGCTTTTTCTCCGGGTTATGGGTGAAGGCTTTCCGCATTGGAAAACCGGGGCCGGGCAACCCGGACTCGGGCGGCTGGCACCGGAAGCCCGCTCCGGCTGGGGGAGGCGGAACCACCAAACGGGATCTCCAAACGGAGCGACCAACCGGAGCCGTCAGGCGGAACCGTCAGATGGAGGTGGCGGGTTCGGGCCCGTCGGGGCCGGGGTCTTTGCGCAGCGCGTTCGCCAGCGGGACAAGGTACAAATACAACGCATACGGGAGGCAGGCCATCGTCACGCCGAGCGTGGCGCAGGGGAGGCTGCCGGCGATGCTCCACGGGATCAGCGCGGCTATGAGGATGGCGCTGTTTTCGAGGGGGATCGCCATGTCCTGCCTGCGGGCGTAACAGGGGCGGCACAACTGCGCGGTCAGGATGGTGGCGAGCGTCTGGTTGCAGCTTATGCCGGACACGGGAACGCTTGCCAGCGTCATGGCCCGGAACGTCCCGATGCGCTCCGCCAGACGCCGTATGAGGCCGCCGAAACCGCTCAGGAGGTCGGTCGCGTCGAAAATGCCCGAATAGGACGACGACAGCAGGACGATGCCCGCCACCTGAAGCATGGACCGGATGCCGCCTCCGGCGAGTATTTCCGCTCCGGGCGCGGGGGTGTAGCCGAAGGCGAGGCAGGCGAACAGTTCCCCGGGCTCCATGCCCTGTACGGTCAGGCAGACGGCGCCCCCCGCGAGGATGCTCCAGAACATGGCCTGTTTCACGTCGACGCGGAACAGGCTCAGGACGACGATACAGGCGGCGGGCAAGAGCGTCCAGCCGCTGAGAATGAAAAAACGGTCCATCTGTCCGGCGGCGTCCGGTGCCGCGAGCCGCGCCGGGCCGGAGAGGGACAGCGCCAGATAGCCCGCGCAGGTCAGGGCGAAGGGGAGCGCCGAGGTTGTCCACATACGGCGCATATTCGCGTATATATTGGTATTCGTGAGCGCACAGACGAGCGCCGCGCTGGATGATACGGGTGAGCATCTGTCCCCGACGTAAATGCCGCTCATGATAGCCCCGGCGGTGGCAAGCTCGTCCAGCCCGGCGGAACGGGCCAGCATCATAAAAATGACGCCGAGGGTGCTGACCGAGCCGAACGCCGTGCCGAGCAGGAGGCTCAGCAGGCAGCACAGGAGGAAGACCCACAGGATGAAGTAGGCGGGGGTCGACCCATTGCAGCGTATGATGGATGATGAAGGGGAGGGTGCCGCTGGCCCGCCAGACGGCGGTGAGCATACCGATGAGCCCGAAGATAATCAGGATATTCCGCACGCTGCGGACGCCGGACCACAGCATGAGGGCAACGTCGCGCGGCGCGTGCCCCTGCCGCAGGGCGTACCCGGCGAAACAGGCGAGCCCGAGCAGGAGCGCCCACAAGACGCTGGCCCCGGTGAGGACGCACACGGCGAGGCCGCCCAGAAAGACGCTGAGGACAATGGCTTTCACATCAGGTTCCTTGGCATCCGTATGGATGAGAAGGACGTGATTCCACGCCATGCCGCGCTTGTCAATCCCGGCCGGACGGCGGACGGCGAAGGCTGACGGCTCTTCCCGCACACAGGGCCGCTCCGCCGCTTATGATGGGTGTATGATGAGGGCTCTGCCTGAAGCGCGCCGGACAACCGCCTTCCACGCCGCGCCTCTCCCATTCCGTCATCCGGCGGGGACTCCCTCCGCGCCGCCTCCCCATCATACAAAAGTCTTGGGAGGTGGAGGGGTGGGGTTTGGGGAGGGGAGGAGGAAGCCCTTCTCCAGAAGGGTTCCTCCTCCCCTCCCCAAAACTCTCGCCAATCTTCCCATCCCCACTCTTTAACGCAACTGGCTGTCCTTGCTGCCGCGGCGGTTGTAGAGGCTGACGGCGCGCTGATCCTTGTCGGCTTCCTCCTGACAGGCCACGCACAGCCGCACGCCGGGGAGGGCCTTGCGCCGCGCGTCGGGGATCGGCTCGCCGCACTCCTCGCAGAAATGCAGGCTCTCGCCTTTGGGCAGGTTGCGCCGCGCCCGCGCCACTTCGTCGTTGATCGAATCCTGAATCTGATCCTGTACCGCTCCGTCGCCAGCCCAGCCGCTCGCCATGTCCGCCTCCTTTCCGCATTTTCGCGGGATGTTTTCCTCTTACTATAGGCCTCGGCGGGGGCTTCGTCCATCCGGCGCGCCTCTTTTTCCCCGGTGTGACCCCGGTCACATCACGCCGGGGGGGATGGGGGTACCGTGCCTTCATGCTTGCAACAGGAGCGTGCCCATGAACAGGAACATCAGTCTGGCTTCACGCGATCCCCTCCCGCTCGGCCGGGAGGACATCTACAAGGGGATGGAGGAAATCGGCGCGTATCTGGACGTCACCCCGCGCGATTTCCAAGAAATCTACGCCCATGCCTACAAGATAGCCCGGGGGAGGCTGCTCTCGTCCATTACGGCGGGCGACATCATGCATGTCCCGGTGCTGTGCGTCGCCGAGGAGCAGTCCGTGCGGGATCTGGTCATCTTCCTCGACGATCACCGCATTTCCGGCGCGCCCGTCGTGGGCGCGGAAGGGCGCCTTTCCGGGGTCGTCTCGGAAAGCGACGTCGTCCGGTTCGTCGGCGGCGGGGAGACGGTGACGGTCATGCACCTGATGCACACGCTGATGCGGCAGGGGTGCGTCAGCGGCGCGGACCTTGAAGCCCCCGTCGGCTCGATCATGACGCGGGAGTGCGTCTCGGTCGGGGAGGGCGCCCATCTGGGCGACATGCTGGAACTCTTGCGGACGCGCCGGATCAACCGGATTCCCGTCGTCGATGCCGGGATGCGGCCTGTGGGGATCGTGTCGCGCACCGATATCATCAATGCCTTTGGAGTGATGCAGTGAGAGAGCTTTTGCTGAAAATGGCGGGCGGCGAGCAGTCCCCGCCCCGCGCCAAGGCCGGGGAAATCTTCTCCGCGTGGGTTGGGAGCTGTCTGGCCATCGCCTGCATCGCGCTGCTGGAACGCTACGCCACGGGCAACTCGGGCTTCCCGCTGCTGATCGGCTCGTTCGGGGCGTCGGCGGTGCTGGCCTTCGGAGCCATACGCAGCCCGCTGGCACAGCCGCGCAACCTGGTGGGCGGGCATTTCCTGTCCGCGCTCGTGGGCGTCTCGTGCTACTTCCTGTTCCCCGGCACGCCCTGGCTGGCCTCATGCCTCGCCGTCGCCACCGCCATCGCGCTCATGCACGTCACCAAAACCCTGCACCCTCCGGGAGGCGCCACGGCGCTCATCGCGGTCACGGGCGGGGAGGGCATCCACCAGCTCGGCTATCTGTACGCCTTCGTGCCGTGCCTGCTCGGGGCGCTGATCATGCTCGCCATCGCCCTTATCGTGAACAACATCCCCAAGGCGCAGCGCTATCCGCAATTCTGGTGGTAGTGGGGAGGGCCCTCCGGAAGCAGGGAAAACGGCGCGGAAGGGGCCGGGAAGCCCGGAAGCGGCAAAGGCGGGAAGGCGGCGTTCCCGTTATGATGAAGGCCGGAAGGCCGTACCCTTGAGGGGCGTTTCGTATGGAGCGCCCCTTTTTCCGTGCTTTTTCCTCTATGGGGGCGGGGGTCCGTGCGTTGGGCGCATCCCTGCGCCGTATGGAGGAAAGGCGGCGTACGCGGGGCAGCGGCCCCGGCTGGCCCTTTCTTGGCGCAGAGCCATACACGGGCGCGGGGCCGCTTGACAGCCCGGAATGTTAGTTATACTAACTCACGCGCTGCGGGGATTCCCTGCCCGCCCGCCGGGTTCGCGGGGGGCCCTCCGCCAGCTTGCAATGTCAGGATCCCCCGCGCGGCTCCCCGCCGGGGCGGAGAGGGCAAAACGTTTTTCTTTCAGGATGGACGGCATGACGGCGAAACCGGGTACCACTTCCACGGCGGACCGCATCCTTGATGCGGCCATCGGGCTCATGAATACGAAAGGCTACAACCCCGTGTCGGTACGGGAAATCGCCAAGGCCGTCGGCCTCAGCGAGATGACCGTGTTCCGGCATTTCCCTTCCAAGTACGCCATGCTGATGGCGGCCATGCGCCGGGCGCCGTATGCGGAAATGATCGAGGACGTCTTCACCACGCATGTCCGCTGGGAGCTTGAGCACGACCTGCGCCATTTCATGCGCCGCTACATGGACATCGCCGAGCAGCGGATCGGCATCTGGCGGATTTATTTCAGCGCCATCGGGCAGATCGACGAGCACAGCACGGAGCTGGTCAGCGACGTCACCTCGTTCCGTGAGCGCCTGCGGGCGTATTTCGAGGAGATGATCCGGCGCGGGCACATCCGGCAGCTGGACAGCCTGTATGTTTCCTCGCTGTTCTGGAACCTCATTTTCGGCTTCGTCATGACGCTGGTGATCGGGCGCAAGCGCCCGGGGCTGGTCCGGGATGAATACATCGAAAACGCGGTGTCCGTATTCATCGGCGGCGTTGCCCCGAAGGAAGGCGAAGCATGGCGGTAAGCGTCAGAAAGCCCGTGCTGTATGCGTTCGGCGTGGTTTTGTGCGCGGGGATCATCGGCGGCATCTGGCTGTGGTACCGCACCCACTGCGTCCTGATCACCAACGACTCCCGCATCGAGGGGACGCTCGTCGGCGTGGCTTCCCGCCTGTCCGACCGGGTGGTGCAGGTCATGGTGAACGAGGGCGACACGGTGCACAAGGGGCAGGGGCTCGTGCGCATCGACAGCCGCAGCGTCATGGCCCGCAAAGCCAAGGCCGAGGCCGCGCTTGAGCTTGCCAAGGCCCGCTGGGAGGACGCCAAGGCCGGGTTCCGGCGGCAGGAGATCATGGCGGCGCAGGCCCATCTGGATCAGGCGCAGGCCATGCTGGAGCGGGCGGGGCGCGACTTCCGGCGCATGGAGCAGCTTGCCCGCAACGACGGCGGGGTGACGCAGGCCGACCGGGACGCCGCGAGTTCCGCCTACCGTGCGGCGCAGGCCAACGTCGCCGCCGCGCAGGAGGAGCTTGCCCTCAAGAAGGAAGGCTCGCGCCCGGAAGTCATCCGGGCCGCCGAAGCGCAGGTCATGCAGGCGCAGGCCGAACTCGACGAGATCAACGTGCTGTGCCAGGACAGCGTGATCCCTTCCCCGGTCAACGGCGTCGTGGCCCAGAAGCTCGTGAGCGCCGGGGAACTGGTGGCGGCGGGGCAGAAGCTGTTCACGCTCGTCAATACCGACGACATCTGGCTCAACGCCCGCATCGAGGAAACCCGCATCGGGCAGATCCGCGTGGGGCAGGACGTGGCCTTCACCATCGACGGCTATCCGGGCCGCACCTTCTCCGGGCGCATCTATGAGATCAACCCGGCGGCGTGCTCCGTGTTTTCCCTGATTTCCACCGAAAACGTCGCGGGCTACTTCACCAAGATCATGCAGCGCGTCCCGGTGAAAATTTCCCTGCCGCGCCTCGACAGCCCGGAAACGGACCCCGGCGAGCCCGAGGTGGTGTTCCGCATCGGGATGCAGGGAACCATTGAAATCCAGCTCTAACGCGACGGCCCGGAAGGTGATGCCATGCCTGCTTCCCTGATTGCGGCGGGGGACGCCCTCGCCCGTTTCTTCGCCGCGCCGGAAATCGGCTCGGTCCCGCACCGGAGCGCCCGGCAGGGCATCCTGATCCTTGTGGCCTTCATCGGCGGGATGCTGCCGATTTCCAACATGGCCATGCTCAGCTCGGCCTATCTGGCGCTTTCCGGCGACTTCAACGCGGATCTCATCGACCTCGGGCGGCTGGCGCTCGGCAACCTCCTGATCATGGGGCTGGTCCAGCCGCTGGTGAACCACATCCATGCCGGGCTCGGCCTGCGCGGGGCGCTCTTCCTCGCGCTGTGCGTGGTGTCCGTGGCCGGGGTGGGGGCGGCCTCCTCCGGCTCCCTCACGGAGATGACCCTGTGGTACGCGCTGGCGGGGTTCGGGGGAGGGCTGTTCCTGAGCCTTTCCGCGCGCATCCTGTTTGTGGCCGTGCCCCCGGAATCGCGCAGGCTCATGATGGCGATCTGGAGCTTCTTCATCGGGTTCGGGTCCAACCTGAGCCCGCTGCTCGGCGGGTTCCTCGTGGAGTTCCTGACGTGGCACTCCCTGTTCCTGCTCTCGCCCGTGGTGGCGCTGCCGTGCCTTGTGATCCTCTTCTTCCTGCTGCCGGACAGCCGCCCCGCCGGGATGCCGCCGTTCGACTGGTGCTCGTTCGCCTTCCTCGTCGCCTTCGCCGTGCCGACGCTCATCGCCGTGTGCTACGGGCAGACCTTCGGCTGGAACTCCTCGTTCATCCTGATCATGATCTTCTGCGCCGTCTCCGCGCTGTTCCTGTTCCTCGTCTCCTGCCTCAGCGCCGAGGCCCCGCTCCTGCACCTGCGCAACCTGCGCATCAAGGGCGTGGGGCCGGCGGTCATGGCGGCGCTCCTGCTCGTGATCAGCCATGTGGGGATGCGCATCCAGATGATCCTGTTCATGCGCAACGTGCTCGGCTACCCGCCGTCGGAGATCGGGCTCATGTTCCTGCTGCCGCTGTGCGTGTTCGTGCTGACGGTCGTCCCGACGGGCATCATGGTCGCCACGCACGGCAACCCCAAGCCCTTCCTCCTGGCCGGGATCGCCTGCATCGCCGGGGCCGGTCTCCTGCTCTCGCGGCTCGACGCCAACGCGGACTGGTGGCACATGGCGGTGCCGCTGGCCCTGCGGAGCTTCGGCTATGCGATGGGCAGCGCTTCGGCCACGCCCTTCCTGTTGCGCAACGTCCCGCCGGAGAAGCAGCCGCAGACGCTCCCGGCTATCAACAGCGTGCGTTTCTTCAGCATGTGCCTGTGCATGGGGTCGATCACCACCCTGAGCGTGCTCCTCAACAAGTGGTATTTCGCCCTCATCGCCGCGCAGGTGACGCAGGGCTCCTCGGCGGCTTCGGCTTCCATCTCGCGCTGGTCGGCGCTGTTCGCCGGGCAGGGGCTCTCGCCCTCCCAGTCCCGGCACGACGCGCTCCTCATCGTGTCCTCATCCATCAAAAAGCAGGCGTCCGTGTTTACGTTCGATCATCTCTTCCTCATCCTGTCGCTGGTGGCGTGCGTGGCTTTCGTGTGCGCCCTCCTGAGCCGTCGCGTGGACCCGCACCCCCACGCCGTGCGCGCCCATGCCCGGAATAGCCTGTCCCGCCTGTGGGCCGCCGTCCGGTCGCGGCTGCCGCGCCCCGCCTTCCCGCTGGCGGGGCTGCTCCTGTGCTGCCTGCTGGCGGCGGGGTGCACCCTCGGGCCGGACTACAAGCGCCCGGATCTGGATCTGCCCGCCGCTTCCGTTGCGGCGGACGAGCCCGGCGCGCTGTTCACCCGCGAACGCTGGTGGGAAGTCTTCCATGACGACGCCCTGAACCGCCTTGAGGAGGCCGCCCTCGCGCACAACAGCAATCTCGCGCAGGCGATGGCCCGGGTCGAGGAGGCACGCGCGGCGGCGGGCGTCGCCTTTGCGGATCGCCTGCCTGCCGTGGGCCTGCGGAGTCAGGACGGCAAGCGCCTGATGACGGAAGGGGAGGAGCTCGCGCACCACTACGCCTCGCGGACGCAGGAGGCGTACAAGGCGGTCGGGTTCCTGAGCTTCGAGCTTGACCTGTGGGGCAAGTACCGCCGTCTGGACGAGGCCGCCCGCGCCGAGCTGCTGTCGACCGAAGCCGCCCGCGACACGATCCGGCTGGCGGTGGCCTCGGAAACCGCGCTGGCGTATTTCCAGCTCCGCACCTTGCAGGAGCAGGAACGGATCGCCGCCGACATGCTCAAGTCCTACGAGCGGACGTGCAAGGTCTATGAGACGCGCTACCGCCTCGGGCAGTCGCCGGAAACCACGCTGCGGCGGTTCGCGGCGGAACGCGACAAGACGCAGGCGCAGTTGTACGATCTGGAGGAACGGCGCATCCGCTGCGAAGGCGCGCTTGCGGTGCTCGCGGGGTTCAGCCCCGCCGGGATCGTGGACGGGGCGGGGCGGGCCTTTCAGGAAGGCCGGACGCTCGGCGAACTGGCACCGCCGCCGGACGTGCCCCTCGGGCATCCCTTCGGATCTGCTCCAGCGCCGCCCGGACGTCCGCTCCGCCGAAGGCCGCCTCATGGCCGCCAACGCCCGCATCGGCGCGGCGCGCGCGGCGTTCTTCCCGTCCTTCTCGCTGACGGCGGAGGGGGGCTACTCCTCGACGCATCTGGATCGGGTATTCCTCGATCCGGCGCGGATATGGGACGTCATGGGCGGGTTGGCGCAGCCGCTGTTCGAGGGCGGCAGGCTCACGGCGAAGCAGCGCATGGCGGAGGCCAAGTACGAGGAAGCGCGGGCGGCCTATGTGGGGAGCGTGCGGAACGCCTTCACGGAGACGCGCGACGCCCTCGCCGGGAACCGCATCAGCCGCAAGGCCCTCGCCGCCAGCACGGAGCGGGTGAAGGAACTCACGCGCAGCAACGAGATCATGGAAAAGCAGTATGATGCGGGCCTGAGCAGCGTTATGGACCTGCTCGACGTGCGCCGCCAGCTCTTGGCCGCCCGGCAGGAACAGGCCGAGGCGCGCCGCCGCCAGCTCGCCGCCGTGGTCGGGCTGTGCAAGGCGCTCGGCGGGGGCTGGACGGAAGCGAAGGGGTTTGAATGAGGCGTCGAGGGAACCCTTCGGAAGGGATTCCCTTTCCCCTCCCGAACCAGCCGGCCTGCGCCTTCCGCCGCACGGGGCTTCCGTTCCATCACCGTTTCGGAATGTTCCGCCGGGGATGCGCCTTCCCGGGGGCTTCCGGCCGGGGCGGGCCGCTGGGCTCCGGGGAACGGGAACGTTCCGGCGGGGCGGGCAGCGGCCCGCGTGGGGGGAGGCTCTATCTGTCGAGGTTCAGGAAGATGGTCTTGGTTTCGGTGTACTGGTCGTGGGATTCGCGGCCCTTGTCCTTGCCGCCGAACCCGGAGAGCTTGTAGCCGCCGAATGGCGTGGTGTTGTCGCCCTCGCTGAAGCAGTTGACGGAGACGGTGCCCGCCTTGAGCGCGCGGGCGTACTTGTGGGCCTTGGTGACGTCCTCGGTGAACAGGGTGGCCTGCAAGCCGTATGCTGTGGCGTTGGCGAGCCCTACGGCTTCCTCGTCGCTGTCGGCGGGGAGGATGGCGGTGACGGGGCCGAAGATTTCCTCTCGGACGATGGTCATGTCCGGGGTCACGCCGTCAAAGATGGTGGGCGGGATGAACAGCCCGCTGCCGATGGCGAGGGGCGCGCCGCCGGTGAGGACATGCCCCCCTTCGGCCTTGCCCTTCTCGATGTAGCCCATGATCGTCCTGAACTGGCCTTCGCTCACGATGGAGCCGAGGTTGTTTTCAGGATCGAGCGGGTCGCCGATGCGCCAGTTTTCAAGCTCGGCGAGCAGGGCTTCGGTGAAGGCGTCCTTGCGCTTGCGGGGCACGATGATCCGGGAGTTGGCGGTGCAGTTTTCGCCCATGTTCCAGAAGGCGGCAGCGGCGGCCTGCGCGGCGACGGCGGCGTAGTCGGCCACGTCGTCGAGCACCACGAAGGGGCTCTTGCCGCCGAGTTCCAGCACGATGCGCTTGAGGTTGCTCCGGGCGGCGTATTCAAGGAAGCGGCGGCCCACTTCGGTGGAGCCGGTGAAGGACACCACGTCCACGCCGGGGTGCAGCCCGAGCGCTTCGCCCACGGAGGAGCCGGGGCCCGTGATCACGTTGAACACGCCTTCGGGGATGCCCGCTTCGGCGGCGAACTCCGCGAGCTTCAGGGTGGAGAGCGAGGTGACGCTGGCGGGCTTGAGGATGACGCTGTTGCCTTCGGCAAGGGCGGGGCCGAGCTTCCAGCCCACCATCATGAGCGGGAAGTTCCACGGCAGGACGCAGGCGACCACCCCGGCGGGCTCGCGCACGATGAGCCCCAGCCTGCCGTCTCCGGAGGGGGAGATGCCGCCGTACTGCTTGTCCGCGCATTCGGCGTGCCATTCGAGGCACTCGATGGTTTCCGGCAGATCCGTGAGCAGGCATTCGCGGACGGGCTTCCCGCTGTCCAGCGATTCGAGGACCGCCAGCTCGACCTGATGCTTTTCGATGAGCCCGATGAAGCGCATGAGGATTTTTTTGCGCTCCGAAGGATGCATACGCGACCAGGCCCCGCTTTCAAAAGCCTTGCGCGCCGCGGCGACGGCCTTGTCGACGTCTTCGCGCCCGCAGGAGGCGACCCGGGCGATTTCCTTGCCCGTCGCGGGGTTGACGGTCGGCATTGTCTCGCCGGAGAGGGCGGGGGCGAATGTCCCGCCGATAAAGGCTTCGGTCGGGTAGGACAGGTTCGCGGCAATCCGTTCGTAGTCGGCGTGGGACAGCAATGTCATGGTGGCATCTCCTTAATCGTTTGAGTGGCTTTTCAGATCCAAGGGCCGGAGGGCGGTGCGGCGCGCGCTTCCCGCCTGCCGGTTCCGCAAAACTCCCCGCCGAAAGGCGGCGGAGGGTTTCGCTGTTGAAGGTTGCCCGCCCGGTCGGAACCGGTGCAGGAAAAACGCGGCGGCCAATCCCTTGGGAGCATATGCCCGTGGGGGGCCGCATCCCTCTGTCCGGGCCGTTCCGGAACGGGGCCCCTCCTTGCTTTATTCCTTATGATACGGTCCGTTGGGGGCAGCCTTGAACGCCTTCCGGCAGGGGGCGGATCTTCCCGGCAGCCTCAGGAGCCTTTTTGCCGGACCGCACCGGAACGGATGCCTTCCGCGCGGCCCCGCCGGACGAAAGCCTAGGGAGAGGGGCCGGGAGGGGAACCTGTGCGGGGGCTTCCCGCTCTCCAAAAGGCTCCCCCCGGCACGTTTCCCCTAACCTTCCGCCACGGCTACCAAGAAACGAACCCGTTCTTCAGCTTGTCGTTTTCTTCCACGATAAGGTGGTTGAACCCGGTGATGTGGACGTCCGAGCAGGACACGTAGGGGACGATCGCGGGCACGCCGCCCAGCGTGGTTTCCCGCAGCCCCTTGGCGTGGAACGCGCCGCCGCAGACGCTTTTCTGGACGAAGGTTTCCTCAAGCCCGATGAGGCCCCGGAAGTACCGCTGTGCAAGGCGGGTGGACGTGCCGGTCCCGCAGGGGGAGATGTCGGCCTGCGCGTCCCCGAAGATGCACTGGGCCAGATAGCCGCCGTCCTCTTCCGGGACGTTCTGGCAGAAGAGCACCTGATCAAGGTAGTTGATCGCCGGGTTCGTCGGATGGGCCACCTTGATGACCTTGTTGGCGGCGGCGAGGATGTCCTTGCTGAGGCTGCGCAGGAGGTTGACCGTGTCCTTGGTGATGGTCAGGCCGAGGGAATGCACGTCCGCCAGCACGAAGAAGTTGCCGCCATACCCGATGTCCACGGAAACGTCGCCGTATCCGGCCAGATCGATGTGCAGCTCCTTGCGGTACAGGAAGGCCGGGACGTTCTCCAGATTGATGCTGGCGACCATGTGGTTTTCCCACTTCACATAGACCGTCACCAGCCCGGTGGGGGTTTCGAGGACGATCTTGGTTTCGGGCTCCACGCGCTTGACCATGCCCGTCTCCACGAGGGCTTTGGCGACGGAGAGCGTCCCCGCGCCGCACATGGGCTGATAGGTCAGCGCATCTATATAGAACACGCCATAGTCCGCTTCGGGCGAGCAGGGCTCGGTCAGGATGGCCCCGACGAGGGACAGGAACCCGCGCGGCTGCTGCATGATGCAGGTGCGCAGCCAGTCGTGGTTCCGGCGCATGTCTTCCATTTTTTCAGCCACGGAAGCGCCCTTGAGCGGAGGGATGCCGCCGGTGACGACGCGGATCGGGGTGCCCGTGGTGTGGGCGTCCACAACGAAAACCGACTGGGATGCAAGCATAATAGGCTCCTTTTTGAACTCGTATTTTCCAAAAAGAATCTGTGTTGGAAAAGACCGCCAACAGGGATTCGATAGGAATAAAAGTCTTTGGAAAGGGAGGGATGGGGCTTGGGGAAGGGAGGGAAAAGCTTTTCTTCAGAAAAGTTTTCCCTCCCTTCCCCAATCTTTCTACTAGCTCAGGCGCTTGCGGATGGCGAACGAGGCCGGGGTCTTGCCGAGGCCGCCGAGGGTGCAGCGCAGATCGAGGGGAAGCATGAGCCCCACGTCGTAGACGGCGGCGATGGTCTCATCGAGCGGGATGACCTTGTCGAAGCCCGCCAGCGCCATGTTGGCGCAGGCCACGGCGTTGAAGCCGCACATGATGTTCTTGCCGAGGCAGGGCACTTCCACGCGGTTCGCCACGGGGTCGCAGGCGAGGCCGGTGATGTTCTGGAGGGCCATCGAAGCGGCATCGAGGCACTGGGCCACGGTCCCGCCGAGCATGAGCGCAACCCCCGCGGCGGCCATGCCGGAACCCGCGCCGCACTCGACCTGACACCCGGCGACTTCGGCGGCGAAGGTCGCGGACTCCGCGATGAACACGCCGATGAGCCCGGCGGCGAGCATGGCCTTGACGATCTCCTCGCGCGGCAGTCCCAGCGTGCGGCCCACGCCGATCAGCGTGCCGGGCAGCCCGCCGCACGATCCGGCGGTCGGCGCGGCGACGATGACGCCCATCGCGCTCTTCACTTCCATGATCGCGGTGATGTACTTGGTGACGTTGTTGAACAGGTCGTTGGGCAGGAGCGTCCTGTTCCGCTGTCCCGCGTCGATCAGGTGCGCCTGCGGGCCGAGGATGCGGTCGGCGTACTCGGTCCCGGCAAGCCCGTCCTCGACGGCCTTTTCCATGATGCCGACCAGCCGATCCATCTTGTTGAAAATGTCCTCTTCGGTGGTATTGCCGCGCACGCTTTCATAGCGGGCGGCAAGCTCCCACAGCGGCCTGCCGTCCTGCTTGGCGTATTCAAGGAGCCCGGCGGCGTTGGAGAAGGGGGACGGAGCAGCCCCCCCACGAGCGCGTGGGCAAGATGGGATCGAGCGCGATGCACCCGGTCACGCCGGGCAGCGCCCGCAGCCGTGCCACGGTTTCCGCATCGAGCGCGGAGGCGCGCTTGAGGTTGATGAGCAGACGCGCGCCGTCGCTTTCCGCCCGCAGTTCGTCGGAGGAGGCCACGGCCTTCACGGACGCGGCGGCCTGTTCGAGGGGGGCGGCGTGGGCGTCGATGAGCAGCAGGTATTCATGGTAGCCCCCGTCGATGCTCACGGGGAAGCCCTCGAAACGCTGCATCTCCACCATGCCGCCGCCCACGGAGACGGCTTCCCAATGGAGGGTGCGCCCGTCGCCGCCGGTCGCGGCGATGCGGTAGTTGTTGGGGTGGGAGGCCCCGTAGTCGAGGATGGAGAAGGCCACCTCGACGCCTTCGCGCTCGGCGATGGCGCAGGCATCGGGGACGCGGGGATCGGTCAGGTCGATGTCGAGGAGCCCGCTGACGAATCCGATGTCCGAGCCGTGCCCGTGGTAGGATTCGGCCAGCGAGCCGTTGACGTCGAATTCGACGAGGACGCTGCGGACATCCCCGCCGAGGGACTGGCGGACAAGGGCGCCTATGCGGGCGGCCCCGGCGACATGGGAGCTTGAAGGGCCGCGCATGACGGGGCCGATGACGTCGTTGAACAGGCTTGCGGGAAGTTTTGCCATAACGACTCCTTAAAGTAGTGCTTGAAAAAAAGAGCGGGGCCCGTCGAGGCCCCGCGCGGTACGGCTACATGAGGCCGGGGAGGGAGCTTGCGAACATGTTCAGGATGAGGAGGACGGCAAGCCCCACGAGGCCGGAAATCAGCGTGGGGATGGGGTAGACGAGGAACGCCTGCTTGGTGCTCAGGCCGGACATCTTGCAGATGGTCCAGAAGCCGGAGTCGTTGGGCAGGCCGAGGCCGATGCCGCCGCAGCAGATGGCGAGGCCCACGAGGACCGGGGAGGCGCCGAGCTGGGAAGCGACCGGGGCGAGCACGGCGGAGGCCGTCACGATGGAGACCGTAATGGAGCCGAGGCCGATGCGCAGGCACTGGCTCATGAGGAAGCCGAGCAGGATGACCGGGATGCTCCAGCTCTGCATGACGTCGACGATGGCGGTGCTGATGCCGCTCGCGCCGATGACGGCCCCGAACGCGCCGCCCGCGCCGATGATGGCGAGGATGGAGCCCACGGATTCGGCGCCGCGCGAAACCACGGTGTCGAAAGGTTCGGGGAGGTGCTCGCGCAGGGAGAAATACGCCACGAACACGGTGATCAGCAGCACGATGTTGGTGTTGCCGAAGAAGGAGACGACGCGGCTGGCGGACGAGGCCGGGTCAAGGAAGGCGTTCAGGATGTTGGCAAAGAAAATCAGCATGATGGGTAGGAAGATGATGGCGATGCCGAGCGCGCCGCTGGGGTGGTCGGACTTGGCGAGGGCCTGCTCCACAAGGGCGGCGTCGGGCTCCTCGTCCGTGAGGAAAATGGGGGACTTCCTGCCGAGGAACTTGCCGTACAGCACGCCGCCGATGAGCGAGGCGGGCAGGGCGATGAGCACGCCGTAGACGATGAACCAGCCGATGTCCGCGCCCATGTTCCCGGCGACGGCCACGGGGCCGGGGGTGGGGATGACGAGGGCGTGCGTGCAGGTGAGGCCGACGACGAGGGCCGTGACCAGCGTGTTGAGGGCCAGTTTGCCTTCGCGGGCCATTTCGCGGATGAGGCCGATGAGGATGACGAAGGCCGCGTCGAAGAACACCGGGATGGAGATGATGTAGCCGGTGAGGTTCAGGGCCAGCGCGGATTTTTCCCGCCCGCACAGCCGCAGCATGGTGTTGGCGATTTCGCGGGTGCACCCGGATTCGTGGAGGATCTGCCCCATGGCGACGCCGAGCAGGATGATGATGCCGATGTCGCCCATCGTGTCCCCGAAGCCCTTGCAGGACGTCTTGATGATGGCCATCGGGTCAAGGCCGGAGCATACGCCCATCAGCAGGCAGCCGATGAACAGCGAGAGGAACGGGTGCAGTTTGAACTTGATGACCAGCGCCAAGACGACCGAGATGGACACAAGAAAGGCCAGGATGAGCGAGAGGTTACCGTCCATGAAAGGCTCCTGTGGAAGGGGTTGGGGGGTCCGGGGAAGGACAGCCTGCCGTGGGGAGGCAGGGGGCCGGGGGGGTAAGGGGTTCTTCGCCGTCGATGTGTCCGCCGGAGCACGCGGGGGAAGCGCCTCCGGCGGAAGGCCTGACGAAAACGCGGGGGAAGCGCTTCCGGTTTGGCCTGCGGATCACGCGGGGAACGCGCCTCCGGCTGACGGTTCAGGTACTCCGGGGAGAATGGAATACCCGCCCGCCGACGGCGCGCCGTGGTCCCCGTGGGGTGGGAACCGGGGCGCGGGCCGTGGCGGGAAAAAGAAATCCCGAACGGTTATGAGAGATTACGGCCTGACGGCTATAATCCTTCGGGCGGAATGGACATGGAGGCCAGCTCTTCCAGCGGGAGCGGGAAGAGGGGCGGCTGCGCGTGGTAGGGCGGCAGCGTCTCGATGGGCAGGCCGTGCGCGTGGGCGATCATTTCGGCTACGGCGGCGGAACACATCCGGCCCTGGCAGGTGCCCATGCCCGGGCGGGCCTGCGACTTGAGCCCGTCGGGGGAGTAGCACCCGGCTTCGATGGTCCGGCGCAGCTCGCCCGCGGTCAGCTCCTCGCAGCGGCACACCACGGCGTCGTCGGCGGGCAGGAGGGCCGACGGGGAGGGCGCGAAAAAGGTTTCCATGAACGGCTGCATGGCGTCGCAGCGGTACAGCCGGAACAGCGCGGCCTTTGCCAGACGGTCACGGGTTTCCAGCGTCAGCGCGCCGAGCTCGCGGCAGATGTCGAGGGCCACGGCCTCGCCGCTGGCGATGGCGGCGTCGGCTCCGCGCACGCCCGCGCTGTCGCCCGCGACCCGGATGCCGCAGACGTTGGTCTTGCCCCATACGTCCGTCTCGGCGTGCCAGTAGCGCTGGCGGGGGTTCCACGCATGGCGGCAGCGGGCAAGGCGGGTGATGCGGGTTTCCGGGACCACGCCTTCATGCAGGAGCACGGCGGTCCCTTGCAGGGACTTGCGCTTGCCGAAGCTGGTGAAGTCCACGGTCAGCGTTTCGCCGTCCCTGCGGATGGAAATGTCATTTGCGGCGGGGTGGCAGGGCGCGCCGAAGAAGGTGCGCAGGCCCATGCCCATGCCGTGCAGCAGGTACTGCGGGCGCAGGAGCGCGCCGGGCATACGCAGCGCGGCCTTGAACAGGCTGGCGGGGCTGCCCGTCAGCGCGACGCCCGCGATGGGGATGCCGAAATGCTTCAGGTGCACGACGGTCTGGAGGATGAGCGGGCCGTTGCCGCACAGCACGACCGGGCCTTCGGGCAGCATGGAGGCGGACTTGAGCAGCACGTCGGCGGCCCCGGCACCGAGCACGCCCGGCAGGGTCCAGCCCGGCAGGGGCACGGGGCGCTCCATAGCGCCGGTGGCGATAAGGATCTGCCGCGCCTGCATGACGTGGCTCGTCCCCTGATGGCTGACATAGGCCCGGCCCGGGGCAAGGTGCCAGACGTTCGCCCCGCCCAGGAAGGTGGCGGGGGACTGGCGGAATTCGCGGACGAGGGCTTCGCCGCGCGCGTAATCGGCCCCGATCTGCTTGCGTTTGTCGGCGGAGGCGGAACCGGCGCTGCGGAAGATCTGGCCTCCGGGCTCGGCCTGCCGGTCAAGGACGAGGACGGAAAGCCCGTGCCGCGTGGCCTGCAACGCCGCGCTCATGCCCGCGGGCCCGGCCCCGATAATGACGATATCCCATTGCGTACGCATCACTTGTTCTCCTCTGTCCTGAAGGAAGGCGCTCCGGACTGCCGTTTCACCGACATGCCTTCCCGCACGGGGATGAGGCAGGACTGCTGGTTTGGGACGCCGTCGATCTCCATGAGGCATTCGTAACAGACGCCCATGTGACAGTACGGGCCGCGCCCGTCGTGTTTGCGGGCCGTGGTGCGGGTTTCGCCGCCCGCCCGGTCGAGGACCGCCGCCGCGACGGTCGTGCCTTCCTCAACCTGTATGGCCTCGCCTTCAAAGGTGATGGTGACCAGTGCGCGCTGGGGGGGAAAAACGGACTTGAACATGAAAAAACCTCTCTCCTGCGCTGTCGTTTCCGTGCCGGAACCGGCTGCGGCTGCTTGTCTGCGGGACATCCCGCGGCCTGCTTCCTAGGGAGGGGAATCCCTGAAGGGGAACCCCCCTTTCCGGGCGGCCTTCCGCCGTCCTTTGCCCCGGCATCGCCGCCCTTGCCCCGTTTCCATTGCGGGCGGCCTGCTGTGGCCTTCCGGCCCGCTTTCCGCCGGAGGGGGGACGGCCTCCGGCAAGGGCCTGCCGGAAGGCGGCCTTCGCAGGGTCCGGCGGTCCGCTTTCCGGGCCGGAGCCGGGGCCCCCGGTTCAGTGCGGCGGGCTTTTCCGGCTGGCCCGCCTCGGGAGCCATGCCCGTTTCCGGGCTGCCTGCGGGACCGTTCCCGCCGTTCCGGTCAGGCCGACGGCAGCGACGGCGGGTTCATGCCGAACCGGTCGATGCACAGGGGCGCGAGATCGACCAGCGGGGTTTCGCCGCGCAGCATCTGGGATACGAGCTTGCCTGTGATGAGGGACAGGCCGATGCCGTTGCCTTCATGCCCGGCGGCCACATACACGCCCTCCACATGGGTGGGGGAGATGATGGGCTTGCCGTCCGGGGAGGCGGGGCGGACGCCCGCGTAGGCCCGGATGAGCTTCACGCCGCTGAAGGACGGGAAAAAATGCTTGGCGCGCTGCGCTATGGCCTGCATCACGGCGGGGTGGGGCGTCGTGTCCATGCCCACGAAGCGGCGGCTGCTGCCGATGAGCACCGTGCCCGCCGCGGACGGCTCAAGCACCATCGCCACGCCGAACTGCTCCATTTCCGGGGTCACGCCGGGGCGCTTCTTGCCGCTCTTGGCCGCCAGATAGCCGAATTCCGCGTAGTTCTTGCTCACAAGCCCGTCGAGGCGCTCGGTGACGAGGATCTGCCCCTGCCGGGGGCGGATCGGGACTTTCACGCCCACCATGTCGCCGAGGCCGGGGGTCCAGACGCCGGAGGCCAGCACCACTTTCTTGGTGGCGATGCTGCCGCTGCTGGTTTCCACGCTCTGCACCGCGCCGTTCCTGACGGTGATCCCGGTGACGGCGGTGCGGTTGAAGGCTTTCGCACCCTTTTGGCGGGCCAGCTCCGCGAGGCCGAAGCACAGGCGCATGGGGTTGAGCTTGGCGTCGCCGTTGAAGTTGAGGCAGGCGATGACCTTGTCGGAGACGTGCGGTTCGTGGCGGAGCAGTTCGTCGCGGTCCCAGAAGGTCACGTCCACGCCTTCGTTCTTCTTGCCCTCATAGTTGGCGAGCACGGTTTCCATGTCCCGCTCGTCGTCGACCAGCAGGCCGAGGCCTTCGGGCTCGAACTCGATGTCGCAGGGCAGCTCGCGGCTGATTTCCGGGAACATGTCCTGCCCGATCTTGCAGAACTGGCTGAAGTAGCCGGGCGCGCTGTCGTAGGTCACGGCGTGGCCGTCGCAGCGGCGGCTGGAGCCCCAGGCGTATTCGCCGCGCTCGACGAGCGCCACGTCCGCGCCGTCACGGGCGAGGTAGCAGGCGACGGCGGTCCCTACGGCTCCGCCCCCTATGACGACGATTTCCGCGTTTTCGTGTTTGTTCATCGTTCGTTCCTTTGGCCTTTCAGCGGCGGGAGGCTTGCCGGGCGGTTTCCAGCCCGGCGCGGGGGCCCTCCGGCGGCGCGCCCGGGGGCCGGGGCCTGCCGGGGCGGTCGGGGAGGGCTCCCCATTCGGGGGATTTAGGCGAAGTCGGTCTTGCCGAGCAGTTCGTCGAGCTGGGCCTTCACGCCTTCGGAAATGGGCTGGCGGGGCAGGCGGAGCGTGCCGGTGCCGAAGCCGCGCTGCTTGAGGATGTACTTCACGATCTGCCACAGCTCGCCGGTTTCCTCGGTGAGGCGGAGCAGGGGGAGGATCTGGCGGTACAGCGCGCGGGCTTCCTCAAGCTTGCCCTGATTGACGATGAGGTCGTAGAGGCGGGCGGACTGGGCCGGGGCGACGTTGGCGAGGACGCAGACCCACGCCTTCGCGCCCATGACGAAGCTCTCGTAGGCGAGGCTCTCGCAGCCGCAGAAGATCACGAGGCGGTCGGCCAGCTCGTCCACGGCGCGGGTGAGGCGCATGATGTCGCCGGTGGATTCCTTCAGGAAGCCCATGTGCGGCAGATCAGCGATTTTGTCCAGCGTTTCTGGGAGGATGTTGACGCCGCTGCTGCCGGGGTTGTTGTAGATCATCACCGGCAGGGTGACGTTTTCGGAGATGTGCTTGTAGAAGGCGTAGATTTCGTCCTGGCTGGGATGCAGGCCGGGAGGGGGGAGGATCATGACGCCGTCGGCGCCGATGGAGGCGGCGTGTTTGGCGACTTCGAGGGTGACGTCCACGTTGGTGGACACCGCGCCGATGATGACCGGAACGCGCCCCGCCACTTCCTTCATGGCGAATTCCGCGAAGGCTTTGCGTTCTTCAAGGGTCAGCGCGGAAAATTCGCCGGTCGCGCCGAGGGGGAGCAGGCCGTGCACGCCGGATTCGATGAGCCAGTTGATGTGCTTGGCGCAGGCGGCGTAGTCGATCTCGCCGTTTTCCTGAAAGTGGGTGACGGTGACGGCGAAAATGCCGTGGATCTGTTTCATGAAGAACACCTCATTGTGTTGGTTGCGGCGGATTCCGCGCGCCGGCTCCGCGATGCGGGCGGCGTCGGCCGCCGTTGTCCGTTGCGGAAGCCGGGAGCCGGAGGGCGCGGATTCCGTGTTGCGTTGGTTGCTGCGGATTCTTCACTGACAGCAAGGAAAATGCCAAAACGGGACGGTTTCCCTATCGTATGAGAATCGTTTGGAAAGAGGAAACCTTTTTTGGCGGACGGCAAAACCGTGTCCGGAAAAGCGTGGTTCGAGTGTTGCGTTTCGCTCCACTTTTCCCTAAAAGGGCGTATGAGTGTAGCGATACACGACAGGCGGACACCGGCGCGCTACACTTGGGGCGTCCGCTCCGCCGCCGCGCCGTCCGCGTCTACGGGACGCCGTTTTGAGGTTGTCCCCCGGGGCGTCTTTGTTGCGCCGCCCCGTCCGTGGGATGTCGCACGGGGCAGAAGCCCCACAGGGCGATCATCGCCCACCGCTGTCCAATACGGCGTTGAATGCTTCAGCCGTCGGCGCCGTCCGCGTCTACGGGACGCCGCCCCGTTTCCCCCTTTCGCCCGGACTTCCGGAGGCCCCGCATGGATACCTACGAAAAACGCAATCTCCTTGAAAAAAGCTACCAATCCGCCGTCCATGAGGCGTGGAAACAGTTCATCGCCAACAAGCCCATCAGGGAGAAGGACATCCCGCCGCACATCCTGCGCAGTTGGAAACTGAGCCGCGAGGCGGGCATGGACCCGCTGAACCCGCAGGTGCCGCCGGTTCTGAACAAGCGGGAACTGGCGAGCCTGTGCCGCCAGCACCAGACGCTCATCGACTCGGCCAAGCCCATCCTCGACATGCTGGAAGTCTCGATCCGCGACACCGGGTACATCGCCATCCTCGCGGTGGCCTCGGGGCACCTGCTGGCCGCCGTGGGCGACGACAACCTGCTTGTGCAGGCGCGGAGCCAATACAATATCCCCGGCGCGCAGAGGAGCATCAAGACCATTGGGGCGTCGGCGCTGTCCATGAGCATCGTGGAGCGCGCGCCCATCCAGATAACCGGCTATGAACACTATAATTGCTGGTTCCACGAGTGGAAATGCGCCTCGGCCCCCATCTTCAACGACAACGACATCCCCATCGCCTCGCTCACCATTTCGAGCCATATTTCGTGCAAGGACATCCACACGTTGACGCTCACGACCTCCTGCGCCAACTGCATCAGCATCCGGCTGCGGGAGAGCGCGCTCATCGACACGGAAAAGCGCCTCAACGCCATGCTCCAGCGCGTGCTCAACTCGCTCCCCGAGGCGGTCGTGGCCATCGACGGGAACGGCTCCATCACCCACGCGAACAACAAGGCCGCCAACTACCTGCTCCCCAAGAACGGCGTCCTTGTGGGCAAGAACATTGACGATCTGTTCCCGAAGCCCGAACTGCCGCGCGTCCGGCAGTTCATGCGGCGGGGGGTTCCGGAGACGGGGGACGTGACCATCCTGACGCACGAGGGCGAGCGGACGCACTTCTGCCGCTTCGAGCCGATCCAGCTCAGCAACGGCGACTTCGGCATGACCCTCTCCATCAGCATGAAGAGCCAGATCATCAATATTGCCAACCATGCGGGGGGCAATTACGCCAAATATTCCTTTGACGCCATCAGGGGGAAAAGCCCGGAACTCAAGGCGCAGATCGACCTTGCCCGGCGCACGGCGCGCACGGCCTCGCGCGTGCTGCTGACCGGGGAGAGCGGCACGGGCAAGGAGCTTTTCGCGCAGGCCATCCACAACAGCAGCTCGGTGTGCAAGGGGCCGTTCGTGGCGGTTTCCTGCGCGGCGATCCCGCGCGACCTCATCGAGTCCGAACTGTTCGGCTATGTGGGCGGGGCGTTCACCGGGGCCAGAAAAGGCGGCATGATCGGGAAGATGGAGCTTGCCAAGGGCGGCACGCTGTTCCTCGACGAGGTCAACAGCCTGCCCCTCGAAATGCAGGCCAAGCTGCTGCGCGCGTTGCAGCAGATGGAGATCGTGCGCATCGGTGACACCAAGCCGACGCCCGTGGACGTGCGCATCATCGCCGCGACCAACGAGGATCTCAAGGACGCCGTGGCGCAGGGGACGTTCCGGGGCGACCTGTATTTCCGGCTGAACGTCATTGAGATCGCCATCCCGCCGCTGCGCGAACGGAAAGCCGACATCGGCTATCTCGCGGGCATATTCCTCGACCGGCTCAGTCAGGCCAGCGGGCAGGGCGCGCCGGAGATTTCCGGCCCGGCGCTCAAGGCCATGCAGGACTATGCGTGGCCCGGCAACATCCGCGAGCTGGAGAACGTCTGTGAACGCGCGTGGTTGCTTTCCGGCGGCGCGGCCATCACCAAGGCGCACCTGCCCCCGCGCATCCTTGAGGCGGCGCACGGGGCGCAGCCCGGCGAGGAGCGCGGCGGGCTTGGCGAGGGCTTCGATGCCGGGGCACGGGAGGGTGCGCCGGGCGATGCGCCCGCCCGGAACGGGGGGGTCGCGTCCGGAAGCGTGGACACGGTGTATTACGAGCTTATCCGCAGCACGCTGGACGCCTGCAACGGCAACCTGAGCAAGGCGGCGGAGCAGCTCGGCGTGGCCCGCAGCACGCTGTACAGAAGGCTGCGAAAGTTTGGGATTATTGAATGAGCGAGCGGATGGGGAGAGAAGGCTGGGGAAGGGGGGAGAAGCGTGAGGCGCTCCCCCCTTTCTTCAGAAACGTTTCTCCCACCTTCCCCCGCGTCTCTTTGTCCGAGAACGCTACAGTTTGGCCGTTCCTTGTGAAAAGTGTAGCGTTGCGCTACAGCTTCCGCGTGCTCCGCTACAGATACTTTGAGCGGACAAACAGGGCTTTGTGAAAAGAGATAAGCAATTTGAACGGATAGGAGTTTGGCACCGTTATTGCTCACTGAAAGGGCATGAGAACAAGGCGCTACGCCTCTGTAAACGCCAAACCTTATACGGAGCACAAAGCCATGATGAAGCGCATCGACTATTTCATCCCCACCCGGATCGTCTTCGGCGCGGGCCGCCTGAAGGAACTCGCCACCCTTTCCCTGCCCGGCAAGAAGGCCCTCTTGTGCGTCACCGAAGACAAGCTCATGGAAAAGCTCGGCATCCAGCAGCGCGTGATCGAACTGCTCGGACAGAACGGCGTGTCCGTGGCCGTGTTCGACAAAGTCACCCCCAACCCGACCCGCACCGGCGTCATGGCGGCCGCCGCGCTCGCCAAGGAAAGCGGCTGTGACTTCGTGATCGGGCTCGGCGGCGGCAGCAGCATCGACACCGCCAAGGCCGCCTCCATCATGATGGCCAACCCCGGCGACCTGTGGGATTACGCCTCCGCCGGAAGCGGCGGGCGCAAGCCGGTCTCCGGCGCGTTCCCCGTGGTGGCGATCTCCACCACCGCCGGGACGGGCACCGAAGCCGACCCCTATGCCGTCGTGACCAATGAGGAAACCAACGAAAAGCTCGACTTCACGCTCGACGAGATCTTCCCCGCCATTTCCATCATCGACCCAGAGCTGATGCTCACCCTGCCGCACAAGCTGACCCTGTTCCAAGGCTTCGACGCGCTGTTCCACGCTTCCGAATGCTACGTGAACAACGGCAACGAGAACCGCCTCACGGAGCTTTTCGCCGTCGACGCCATCGGAAAGGTCGCCAAGCACCTGCCCATCGTCTCCGAGGACGGCTCGAACCTCGAATCCCGCAGCAACATCTCCTACGCCGCGAATATCCTGTGCGGGTTCACGCAGTCCCTCGTGTGCACCACCTCCCACCACATCATCGCGCAGGCCCTCGGCGGGTTCTTCCCCAACGTGCCGCACGGCGCGTCCCTGCTGCTCATCGCCGACGCCTACTATAAGAAGGTCTGCTCGCTGCTGCCCACGGAATTCGACGCCATCGGCGAAATCATGGGCGAAAAGGCCGACCCCGCCAAGCCCGGCTACGCCTTCGTGACCGCCCTTGCCAAGCTCATGGAGCGTACCGGCATGGACAAGCTCGCCATGTCCGGCTTCAACATCAACAAGGACGACCTGCCCAAGGTGGCCCATATCGCCGCCGCCGAAGTCGGGTTCGAGTGCGACCGCTACACCGTCACGGAAGCGGACGTGGTCGAAATCCTGATGCAGTCCTACAAGTAGCCCCGTTCCCTTTCCGGGAAGCGCGCGGGGTGCCGCTCCCCGCGCGGGCGGCGGGGCCTGGGTTTCAGCGGATGCCTCCGGCGCTCCCGGCCCCGTTCCTGTGCGGAGGGCGGCCCCTCCAATGTGAGCCAGCGGGCGGCCCGTTCCCCGCACGGGCGGCGGGCTTGCCTGAGAAGGCGGGGAAGGTGGGTTTGCAGCCGTTCCCCGCGCGGGGCGGTGGCTGTATTCGCGCTGAGGGCGTCCCGGCGGCTCTTCCGTCCCCCGCTTGGTGGCTGGGACTGGAACCCCTTCCCCGTTGGTGTGTCCGATAGGCTTTGGATTTTGGGAATATGCCCGGAGCCCGTTCCCGTGTGGCGCAGGCCCGGCAGCCTTGCGGGGCGGAGAGTGGCCCGCCCCGCAAGGGGACCTTCGGGCAGGGGCGCCCCCCCTCGGGCGGGGCCGCCCAGCCCGGCTGGGGCCGCTTGCCTCCGCACATGCCCGCTTCCCGAAGGCCGCCGCATCCCCAGGCGCGCGGCGGGGAGGCCCGTCCATCCCCTTCCGGGGCGCCGCCATCCCCGGCGTGCCGCCTCCGGGCAACGTTTTTTTCGTGGAGCAGCCGTGAAGCTGAAGACCGTCCTTTTCGGGACAACGTATGCATTCGGTTCGATCAAGGAAGTCCTGAACAAGGCCGGGGAGTTGCGCTCCGGAGACGTGCTTGCGGGCGTCGCCGCCTCGTCCATGCGGGAGCGGGTCGCCGCCAAGCAGGTGCTCAGCGAGCTGACGCTCGGCGACCTGCGCGAAAACCCCGTGGTCCCCTACGAGGACGACGCCATCACCCGGGTCATTCAGGACGCCGTGCACACGCCGGTTTACGGGAGCATCAGGAACTGGACCGTCGCGGAGTTCCGGGAATTCCTGCTGGACGGGCGCACGTCCGCCGCGGACATCGAGCGCGTCCGCAAGGGCCTCACCTCCGAAATGGCCGCCGCCGTGTCCAAGATCATGTCCAACGCCGACCTCATCTGCGCGGCGAAGAAGATGCCCGTGGTGGTGCGCTCCAACAATACCGTGGGCCTGCCGGGGCGGTTCTCCTCGCGCCTCCAGCCCAACGACACGCGGGATGACGTTTCCTCCATTGTGGCACAGGTTTATGAGGGGCTGTCCTACGGCGCGGGCGACGCGGTCATCGGCATCAACCCGGTGACGGATACCGTGGAAAACACCAAGGCCATGCTCAACGCCCTGTGGGAGGTCATCGAGCGGCACCGGATACCCGCACAAAACTGCGTGCTCGCGCACGTGACCACCCAGATGGAGGCCATCCGGCAGGGGGCCAATGCGGGCATGATTTTTCAGAGCATCTCCGGGAGCGAGAAGGGGCTCGGCGAGTTCGGCGTGAGCGTGGGGCTGCTTGACGAGGCGTATGACCTCGCCGGGCATTACTGCTAGGCCGCCGGGCCCAACGTCATGTACTTCGAGACGGGGCAGGGTTCCGCGCTGTCGGCGGACGCGCATTACGGCTGCGATCAGGTGACGATGGAGGCCCGCTGTTACGGGCTGGCCCGCCGCTACCAGCCGTTCATGGTCAATACGGTGGTCGGCTTCATCGGCCCGGAATACCTGTACAACCATCAGCAGATCATCCGCGCCGCCCTTGAGGATCACTTCATGGGCAAGCTGCACGGCCTGCCCATGGGCTGCGACTGCTGCTACACGAACCACGCCGACACCGACCAGAATTCCAACGAGAACCTGATGCTCCTGCTGGCCGTCGCCGGGGTCAATTTCATCATCTCCCTGCCGATGGGGGATGACATCATGCTGAACTATCAGACGAACTCGTTCCACGACATCGCCACGGCCCGCCAGCTGCTCAACCTGCGGCCCGCGCCGGAGTTCGAGCAATGGCTGGAGCGGCACGGCATCATGGAAAACGGTATGCTCACGGCGCGGGCCGGGGACGCCTCATTCCTCTTTTAAGGCGCGGCGTCGCCATTCGTAAGGAAAGGACATGCGGGAACAGGATGTAGAGCGTATCGCGGCGGAAGTGCTCGCCGCGCTGAGGGAAGGCGCTCCGGCCGGGGCGGATCGTCCGGCCGGCCGGGGGGATACCGGGGGGGCGGGCCTTGTCCCGCCCGCCGGGCGGGGAGGCCAGCCGGAAGCGGCGCATACCGGGATGCCCACGGCTCAGGACGAGGGCCGGGACGGGGACGGTACGCTTCCCGATCTGGCGGGGCCGGAATTCCGCCGGGGGTGTTTCATCGCTTCACCCCATCGTCTTGACGTCATTGATGATTTCGTTTCGCACACCGGGGCGCGCATCGCCACCGGGACTGTGGGGACGCGGCCCCCGACGCGGGCCTGCCTGCGTTTCCTTGCGGATCATGCCCGCTCGAAGGGGACGGTCTTTAAAGAAGTACCTGAAGAATGGATCAGCGGGCATGGCCTGTGGAGCGTTTCCACGCTGGCGGAGGACAAGGATACCTACCTCACGCGGCCCGACCTCGGGCGGCTGCTGTCCGAGGAGTCGCTGCGGGAGCTGAAGCGCCGCTATGCCGACGCCCCGCAGGTGGTGATCGTGCTTTCGGACGGCCTGAGCACGGACGCGCTGCTCGCCAACTATGAGGAAATCCTGCCCCCGCTCCTGAACGGGCTCAAGCAGGCCGGCATCCGGGCCGGGGCCCCGCTGTTCCTGCGGCACGGCAGGGTGAAGGCCGAAGACCGCATCGGCGAGGCCGTGGGCTGCGACGTGGTGGTCATGCTCGTGGGCGAGAGGCCGGGGCTTGGGCAGTCGGAAAGCATGAGCTGCTACGCGGTCTACCGCCCCACGGCGGACACGCTCGAATCCGACCGTTCGGTGCTTTCGAACATCCACAGGGAAGGGACGCCGCCTGTGGAAGCCGCCGCCGTCATTGTGGATCTTGTCCGGGACATGCTGCATTGGAAGGCCAGCGGCATCAAGCTGAACAGGCGTCAGGCCGGGGACGCGGGCGCATGACGCCGTCCGCAGGCCGGGATGCCGGGACGGGAAAGGGGGAAGCCCATGCCCAATGAGACGAATACCGGGACGCGCGCCTATGTGCCGGGGAAGCAGGTGACGGTGGCGCACCTCATCGCGCACCCCGCGCCGGAAATCTGCGAAAAGGCCGGGATTCCCGACGTGGACGCCATCGGCATCCTCACCCTGACGCCGGGCGAGACGGCGATCATCGCCGGGGATATGGCGGTGCGTTCGGCGGACGTGAACGTGGCCTTCCTCGACCGCTTTTCCGGCACGCTGATCCTGTACGGTTCCGTGGGCGCGGTGGAGCAGGCCCTCGCGCAGGTCAACGACATGCTCAACCGGCTGCTGCAATTCACCATTTGCCCCGTCACCCGGCACTGACGCCGGGCAGCGCTGGGCCCGCCCCCGTTCCGGAGTGGGTTCGGGCGGGGCGATGCCAGCAGAGCGATACGTTGCGTGCCTCCCGCCTTCCGGGGTGGGGACGCCATGCCGCTTTCAATCCGGAAGCGGGGGGCATCGCTTATCTGCGGGCCCGGCGCGCTGAGGCCGCTGGAGCCGCTGGGGGGCGGCCTTACGCCGATGCTGAAGGGGAGAGGCCGCTACGGAGGAAATCATGCCCAAACGCTGGAAATGCCTGCTTGCCGGGCCGCCCGAGGCCGGGAAGAGCACGCTCTGCGCCGCGCTTCTGGAGTCCGGTTCCGAAAGGCGGGTCATCAAGACGCAATCGCCCGTATTCCATAAAGATCTGATGGTAGACCTGCCCGGCGAGTACATCACCTACCCGCAGCGCCGCACGGCGTTCCTTGTGGCGGCTGAGGACGTGCGGGCCATCCTGTACGTGCAGTCCGCCACGGCGGAGCCCGCCCATGTCCCTCCGGGGCTGCTGCAAACCGTGCCGAACCTCCTCATCGCCGGGATCATCAGCAAAATCGACCATCCCGGCGCGGACATCCCGCGTGCCGAGCGGGGGCTGGCGCGCATGGGCCTGCGGGGGCCGTTCTTCACGGTGTCGGCATTCCGGCCCGAAACGCTGGAGCCGCTGCGCCGCTGGCTTGGAGAGAACGATCTCGTCCCGTGCGCCGGAACCGGGAAAGGCGCCTGAGCTGGAGGAAAGCCTTGTAAGGAAGGCCTGTTGGAAAGGCTCTCGAAGGGGTCCGGGCTGGACGGACGGCAGCGGGGCGGGATTTTTTTGCCACGGGGCGAAAAAAAGCTTGCCATTCCCGCATGGTAAGCGTAGGACTCTTTCCACACGACGCGGGGTGGAGCAGCATGGTAGCTCGTCGGGCTCATAACCCGAAGGCCGTAGGTTCAAATCCTGCCCCCGCAACCACAACGACATGAAGAAGCCCAAGGACAACCTCCTTGGGCTTTTTTTGTTGTGCGTGCGGTATGCCCGACGTGGGGCATCGGCGGCTGGCGGAAAAAACTGTCCCGCCCTTGGCCCTGATGAATGCCCGCCGTGGGGCATGGCGGCTGGAACGGCAGGCTGTCCATCGCCGACGCCGCGTAGGGGAATGGCGGACTGTCCGTGCCGTCGGGCCTGCGTGGAGCGGGGCGGGGATTTCGGAGCGGGACCGGTCCTCCACGTGAAAAGGGCTCCGCTTTCCCTGGCAGGGACGCGCTATACCACAGGCCGCGCGCCGCCCGGCTGCCCGTACGGCGTACGGCGCCCGCCCGGAGGATAGGGGCGTGCCCGTGCGAAGCCCGATGCGGCATCCGCAACATGCCTCGCGGCGGGGGCTGAGGCGGCCCGTGCCGCGGCCTTTCCGTCCTGCTTGGCCCGGAGGAGGGCGTACCGGTCGATCAGCCGGGCACTTACCCATGCGGCGCAGTCGGTGATTTTTTCAGGTTCGACGGCGAATTCAGACCCGCCGAGCACGATGCCGAAGCGCTCGCGCAACAGCTTTTCCACCGCTTCGGGTACGTTGCACATCCGGTCGAAATCGAAATACCGGGCGCAGGTGGCGCATACGCGGGGCTCCTCAGCCGGTTCCGCCTCATAAGGGTTACGCATGGCATCCTCCTTGGATTGTTAAGGAAACCTGACGGGGATAAAAACCCCGGTCCCGGGGCTTCCCGTGCTAGGGGCGGCGGAGGCGTTTTGCGCACTCCGGGCATCTGCGCGCCAGTTCGGCGGCATTGGCTCCGGCATCTATCCCCGTGCCCGTGCGCCCGTACCGCCGCGCCAGCGTTTCGCACTCGGCCTCATCCAGCGGCGACGCGTGCCTGTAGCCGCGCCGCTCCATTTCGAGCACAAGCTCTTCGTGCCGCCGGAACATGCGCCGGGGGTCCACCAGCTTCCCGGCGAGGAACCCGTCAATGTTTTTCCCGCGCCGTAAGCTTCCGAGAAGCATATGTAATTCAACATGTTCGCCCAGCAGGTGCTTACGGCACATCGTTTCCGGGGGAAGCATCCACATTCGCATAGCCGTACTCCTTTGCCGGGAGTCTAGCGGGCGGGGCGCTTCCATACAATGAGACTTGTGCGGGCTTGCGGCGCTTGGGCTGTGCCTTTGCAACCGCCATTCCGCCGGAGAGGAACCGGGTTGCGCCGCCGTTTTCCCCTGTGCGGCCTCCGTCCGTTTCGCGGCGGGAAGGCTGCCCATGTGGGCGGGGCACTGACGTAACCCCGGGAGCCGGGAACCTTGAGCCCGGTGGAGGACGGGCCCTTCCCTGCACTCCGCGGGATTACGTCGGCAGCGGGCTTTCAGCTCCGTGCCGTGAAGAGAGCGTTCCATATATAGAGTATCAAGTCAAGATAAAATTCCATATATGAGATTAAAAACCGCCGTATGGATTCCAAACACAGCATTATGTATGGGAATCCATTTCCCAACCATGCGAAAAAAGATCAGAAGAAGGCGATAGGAAGGAATCACAGCCCGGTTTGGTGGGAAAGCCCGGAAAGGGGCGGCCGTGGACGGGGGAGGCGTAGGGGCATGGCCGACCGGAACGGGCTCCGGGCCGGGCAGGGAACGGTACGGTGGGGCATCTGGGGCTTGAGGAAAGAGGCGGTTGGGGGGAGGCGGTTCCGGGGGCGCAGGGCAGCCAATCATGGTGAGGCTTGCGGACACCGATAAGGGGCTGCACGGGCAGGGGGAGCGGAAATGCCTGATGGTACGGTTTCCCTAAAGGAAAGGCGCGGATACGGCGGGGAATCCCCTGCCATGAAGGTAGGAACGTGGAGGGGGAGGAGGCGGGGGCGGCAAAGGGTGCCCCGCTATCCTAGAGAGGGAGGGAAAAAGGGGGGCGTGCCCGCACTGGGCTGTGCCGGGAGGCGGCCCGTGCCTCCGAGGAGCCTTGCGCGGGCCGCATTCCGGGATATGTGTAGGTTGGCGGGGGCTGCAAAGGGGAGGGGGGGACTCCTCCTGTGAGCCGGGATAGGCGTGTGGCGGGTGCTTTCCCGCTGGAAGGGGCAGCCCTCAGACGACCCGCCCGAACCAGCGTACCCTCCCGTAGACACGGAAGGTTTCGAGATCCGGGCCTTCGACCACGATGTCGGAGAAATCGCGGTTTTCCGACTTGAGCAGCCAGCCGCGCGGGGTGCGCTGGACGCGCTTGACGAGCAGCTCCTCCCCGAAGCCCACGAGGAAGATGTCCCCGTCCCGCAGCTCCTTGACGGACTGATCGACGAGGATGGTGTCCTTATGGCGGATCATCGGCTCCATGCTGTGCCCGATGACGTCCAGCATGACGGATTCCTTGGCGTGGACGCCCACCCTGCGCAGGAAGTCGTCGCGGAAGGCATACATCCCCAGAACCTCGTCCGAAGTGATGAGCGACGATCCGGCCCCGGCTTGGGCCACGACCTTGGGGATCAGGGTATAGCCTTCCATCCGCTCGTCAGGGAATACGATTTTTCCGCCGAGCTGGGAAATCCAGTCCAGCAGCTTGTCGGCTCCGGGAGGCGATCCGCCCTTGAGCACACGGAAAAACGTCGAGGCCGGGGCTCCCACCGTCTTGCCCAGATTGGTGATCCCGCCCGCCTTTTCCGCCTTTTTGTTCAGCCATTCTATGGCCTTTTCATAATCGGTCTTCATCCCGGAACCGTAGCAAGTTTTTTCATATATGGGAAGATTCCCATGTGGCATTTTTTTGTTGCCATTTATTTTCATATATGGAATTATCCATTCCGTACATGGGATAGGGCGCGCTTTCGTGAACCGGCCCGAGGCTGTGCCCCGGCGCTCGGCACCCCTTGCCCGGCCCAGTCAGGGGCGAGGCCGGCATCATCGGCGCGCCGTTGCCGCTTCGCCGGCGTTTCATCGCGCGGGGCAAGGGAGCGGAAAAGTTGAAGGAACACTTGAGGTTTAGGGGGGACGGCAGGGCCGCCCCGGACGCCATACGGGAGGAAAGGTGATGAAATACCGTAAGATATCGCCGTGCATCTGGAACGACGCCAAAGTCCGTGAGCTTTCCGACAAGGGCAAGCTCGCGCTGCTGTTCCTGCTGACGCACCCGCACATGACCCCGCTCGGCGCGATCCGGGCGAACGCCCCCGGCCTCGCCTGTGAGCTCGGGTGGTCCGAAAAGGTGTTCCGGAAGGCGTTCGGGGGAAGTCCTCGCGCTCGGCATCGCCAAGGAGGACGCCAAGGCCCCGCTCGTATGGTTCCCGAACTTCCTCCGCCACAACATGCCGGAATCGCCCAATGTTGTGCGTTCGTGGGTGGGGGCCTTCAGGGACTTGCCGGAATCCCCGCTGAAGGGGGGCCATGCTGGAGCGCACGGGTGAGGCCGTCCGGACGCTTGGGGAGGGGTTCCGCAGTGCGTTCGCCGAGGCGTTCCCCGGCGTGTTGGGCCGGGCCGCGCCCGGCGTTTCCGCCAGCCGTCCCGGAAATCTTGCCGGGGCTCCCTCCGAAGCCTTGCCCATACCCTTCGGGGAAGCCTTTCCGGAGGGTATGCCCAATCAGGAACAGGAGCAGGAACAGCGGCGGAAGGGGGGAAGGGGCACGCGCGCGGGCGACGCGATCCGGGATGGGGGGGCTGTGGCGGGGCCGGGGGCTTTCCCGTCTGGCGGGCGCGGAGCTCCGGGCGGGGCCTTCGCTTGCGCCGGAAGCGTTTCGCCGGACGGAAGCCCGCGGGATGGGGCCCCTGCGGACGGGCGCTTGCCGGGGGAATATCCATCGGGAGAATGCCCACAGGGGGGAGGCGTTGCGGCGGGGATGCCCCTGCCCGGCGGACGGCTTCCTTGCGGGGCGCGGGGGGCGGCGCGCTCGGCTTCGCATCCGCTCCCGCATCAGGCCCCGTACCCGGCTGGGCATCCGGCAGGACTCCGGGCTGGGCATCCGGCGCCCCAAAGGGCGGAGCGGCCTTTCCCCTCGTCGGGCTCCTTTCCGGGCGGGCCTCTCCTGGAAGGGCACCCGCAGCGGGAGGGGTTCCTGTCCTGCTGGTCGGCGTATCCCGTGCAGCAGGGGCGGGAGGACGCATGGCGCGAGTGGCTGCGGCTTTGGGAGCGCCGGGCGCTTCCCGAACCCTGCGCCGTGCGGGAGGCCATCCGGCTCATGCTGGCCGAGGACACGCGCTGGAGGCGGGGCAAGATCCCCAAGATGGCGAAATGGCTGGCCGGGATGGGCTGGAATGACCGCCCGTTCGTGGAGCCGGAGGGATGCGCGGGGGCCGGGCGTCCGCGTGTCGGCACGGCGGCGCGGCGGGCGCAGGACAACGACGACATGGCGAAAATGCTTTTGCAGGTGCGGAGGGCTCATGCACAATCTGGACTTTATGCTTCAAACGCTGGTCAATCTGGCGCTGCACTACCCGCAGGCGGGCAGGACGCCCGCGCAGTTGCGGATTCTGGCGGAGGACTGGGCGGAGGATCTTGCGGCGTTCCCGCGTGACATCGTGGAGAGGGCGGTAAAGGCACATCGCCGCGAATCCCCGTATTTCCCTACGGTTGCGGATATATGGCGGCGTTGCGAGGCATTGCGCCGGGGGCTTGAGGCGCGCCGGGAGGCGGAGCGGGCCCTGCCGGGGAGGACGCTGACGCGGGACGAGCAGAACGCCCTGAATACGGACTGGTGCGCCAAAATCCTTGCGAACCTGCGGGGGAAGATGGGGTGCGGCGCGGGCATGGAGAAGATGGACGCCGATCTGCTGCATCTGCTCGACGAGGCCCGCGATCTGGCGGGCACGCCGTTTTCGCTGACGTCCGCCTACCGTTGCCCCAAGCACAACAAGGCCGTCGGGGGCGTGCCCACGTCCGCCCACACGCGCGGGTATGCCGTGGACATCCGCTGTGTGGATTCCCATTCCCGTTTCGTGATCCTTCAAGCGTTGCTTGAAGTTGGTTTCCGGCGCATCGAGCTGGCCCCGACGTGGATCCATGTGGACAACGACCCGGACAAGCCGCGCGACGTGGCCTTTTACCGGCATGGGGGCGCATACTGATGGAAACGGCTGTGATTGATTTCCTTTTTTCGGCACTGGCCCAGCTCGCCGCCCAGTATCCCGACGCGGCGTGGCTTGCCGTCGCCCTGAGCGCGGTCATGACCGTCTGCGGGCTGTGCGCGGTGGCTACCGTCTGGATGCCCGTGCCCAAGGAAACGGCGGGGCCGTATGCCGCCGTGTACCGCTGGGCCCATGCCTTTGCCGCGCATTTCGGGCAGAACCGGGGCGCGGTGGCGGACGGCAGTCCGAAACCGTGAAGGCCGAAGTCAAGGCCGTGACGGGGAAGTGATGTGCGGGCCGTCGTATCCCCAAAGCGGCTCTCCGGGCGGCAAGGCCCGCGGCTGGCGGCAATCCCGGAGTTGGCGCGTGCCCGCCGTGGGGCGGCTGATGGCGCTGTTGTGCGCGCTGCTGCCGGGGGCGTGCGGCTGCGCCCAGTGGACGGGGCTGGCCTTGGCGGACGCCACCGCTCCGGAAGGCCCGGCACGTCCGGCCTGCACGTTCCCGGCCTCCGCATCGGAGTGGGGTATGCCGGCCCCGCTCTCAGATACATTGGAGGGGATTATGCCGGAACCGGCCCCGCTTCCGGGCCTCCCGGCTTCTGGGGCGGAGGGGCGGCTTTCGGGCATTTTGGCCCATACACCGGACCCGCCCTTGCCTTCTGCGGGGGCGTTCCCGGAGCCGTCTCAGCCTTGCGTGGCGGGCTCTGCGGAGGGGCTGCCGTTCGTATGGGGAACCGTCTCCCCGGCAAGCCCCTGTTCCGGCGGGGAAGGGCTGGGCTTGGCGCGGGAAGCGGGCCCGGAGGCCCCGTATCCGGGGCGGCGGGCGCATCCCGTGCCCTGTTCCGGCGGGTGGGGGTTGCGGTTCAAGGGTATGGAGGCGGCGCGGTGAGCGAAGAAGAGAACATCCGGCTTGTCCGCGAGATCGGGGAAGTGAAGGCCGAGCTTTCCGGGCTCAAGGCCGAGGTCGCGGGCACGAACCAGCGCCTCGACGACATCGTGATCACCCAGCTCAAGGATCACGGCAAGCGGCTGGCCATGCAGGATATCCGCATCAGCTCCCTTGAGCAGGCCGAGAACAGGCGGGCGGGGGGGATTTCCGCGCTCGCGGCGCTCGCCACGGTCGCCGGAAGCGTCGGGGCGCTGCTCATGAAGGTCTTCGGCTGATCTCCGGCGTCCCGCATCCGGCACCCCCTCATCCCCGTCTGGAGGGGCCCTGCAAGCGCTTGAGGCCGAGGCGCAGCTCCGGGACCCTCCCGTCCGGGGGAACCCTTTCCCACCCGTGGGGCGTCCTTACGATCAACATGGACAGCTATGGAATGGATACCCCCTTTCCCGTCCGCGGGGCGTTCCCATAGCCCGATCCGATAAGCTTCCCTACGTACGCCCTTTCCCACCCGTAGGGAGGCGTTCCGGCCTCTCATTTGGCCCTCTACGGACAGGTTGCCCCTTTCCCGCCCGTAGGGAGGCGCTCCGGCTTTCATCCGTGCCTTCATCCCTTTCCCCTTGCCCAGCCCCCTGTTTCGATGCCCTTCTCCGGGGGCGGTTTTCCGCCGCAAACGGTTTCCCGCGGCCCGGCGTTTTCGGCTTTTTCCGACCGCCGGAACTTGTTCAGGGTGCGCTTTTGGGGCGTTGCGCCGCATTGTGGGGACAGCCTCCCGATGGGGAGGCCCCTCGCCGCACAGGGGCAGGTCGATCGGCGCATAAAGCCGAGCCCTGATGACAGGGGGCCCCTCGCCGCAAAGGGGGAGGGGCGCTCCGGAATGCGGAGGCCCCGGATCACAAAAGGAGCGTTCATGAACACTAGCGCTACAGGCGGCTTCCTTCAGCCCGAACCCGGTCTGGCCCGTTCGGACATCGAGCGGCTGATCGGGGACGTGATCGCGGGCATCACTGGGCTTCCCCGGGATCTCGTCCGCGAACGGATCGCCGTGCCTCAGGCCGATCCGGAAACCGGGGCCACGTGGTGCTCGTTCGGCATCACGAAGCGTTCCGAATCCAAATCGCAGGTGCGGCATTACGAAACCGAGGACGGGCAGGGCATGAGCCGCGTGCTCACCCTTGAGACGCTGACGGTCCCGGCCAGCTTCTTCGGCCCCGCCTGTGAGGACATGGCCCTGAAACTGAAGGCGGGGCTTCACATTTCCCAGAACCGCGAACCGCTCTGGCACGCCAACATCGCGCTGGTGCAGGCAGGGGACGTGATCACGCCTCCGGCTTCCTCCGCACCCGGCGTACCTGACGATCTGCGCTGGAGCGGGCGGGCGGATCTGACGCTGACCTTCCGGCGGGGGCCCTCGTCCCCGCAGGGCAAGGCGGCGGAAGGCACTGTGGCAATCACCCATGCGGAACAGCCCGATTGCGGCATCCGCGGCAACTGACAGGAGTTTTATCATGGCACGAGCTCTGAGCGTGGACCGCGTCGTCCGCGTCGGCATCAATCTCCAGCCGATGGCGGCGGCCCGGCGCAATTTCGGCACGCTGCTCATCATCGGCGCTTCCGGCGTCATCGACATGGAGGAACGCCTCCGCGCCTATACCGGCATCGACGGCGTGGCCGCCGACTTCGGCATGGACGCCCCGGAATACCGGGCCGCCGAACTCTATTTCTCCCAGTCCCCCCGCCCCGCGCAGCTCTGCGTGGGACGCTGGGGCAAAACCCCCACCCCCGCCATCCTCAAGGGCGGCATCCTCTCCGACGGCGAGGCCGACGCTTCCGCGTGGGCTTCCGTCAAGGACGGCAGCTTCGCCGTTTCCGTGGGCGGCGTCTCCAAGGACATCACCGGCCTCGACTTCTCCGGCGCGACCAACATGAACGGCGTCGCCGCCGTCGTCAGCGCCGCCCTCGCCTCCGCCGGGGCTTCCTGCGCGTGGGACGGGCAGCGCTTCGCCATGAAGACCAGCACGCTGGGCGCTTCCGCCGGGATCGGCTATCTGGCCCCGCTGTCCGAGCCCGCCGGGACCGACATTTCCGCCATGCTGCGCATGACCGCCTCCATCGGCCTGCCCCCGGTCGCGGGCACCGACGGCGAAACCGCCAAGGAAGCCGTGGCCGCGCTGGCCGACAAGTCCGGCGACTGGTACGGCTGCGTCTTTGCCGACGAGGGCCTGGCCGTCGAGGATCACCTTGACGTGGCCGCCTTTGTCGAAGCCTCCGCCAAGGCCCGCATCTACGGCGTCACCGTCACCGACAGCCGCGCGCTGGACGCCGGATACGCCGAGGACGCCGCCAGCAAGCTCAAGGAGCTGGCCCGCAAGCGCACCATCGTGGCCTACAGCCGCAACCCCTACGCCATCGTCTCCGCGCTCGGCCGCGCCTTCACCGTGAACTTCTCGGCCAACCGCAGCACCATCACCCTGAAGTTCAAGCAGCTTCCCGGCGTCGTCGCCGAGGGCCTCACCGAAACGCAGGCGCAGGCCCTCGAAGCCAAGCGCTGCAACGTGTTCGCCGCCTACGACAACGATACCGCCATCTTCCAGGAAGGCGTGATGTCCGGCCCGGCCTACTTCGACGAGATCCACGGCCTCGACTGGCTTCAGAACGCCATCCAGTCCGAAACCTGGAACCTGCTCTACCAGTCCAAGGCCAAGATCCCCCAGACCGACGCGGGCGCCAACCAGATCATCACCTGCATCGAGGCCGTGCTCGGCGAAGCCGTGAACAACGGCCTTGTGGCTCCGGGCACGTGGAACGCCGACGGTTTCGGCCTGCTGGAACGCGGCGATTATCTCGACAAGGGCTACTACGTATACACGACCCCCGTGGCCGAACAGGCGCAGTCCGAGCGCGAGCAGCGCAAGTGCCCGCCCATCCAGATCGCCGCCAAGCTTGCCGGGGCCATCCATTTCGTCGACGTGCAGATCGACGTCAACCGCTGATTGAGGACGGAAAACCATGGGACATTCGTATAGCTTTCTCGATGTGCAGGCTTCCATCTACGGGCCGGGCGGCAACGTCTCCCTCGCCGGAGACGAGGCCGGGGTCGAACAGGGCGGCATCACCGTCACGCCCGCCGGCGAGCGGAGCAAGATGACCGTCGGGGCCGACGGCTCCGTGATGCACAGCCTGCTCGGCGACAAATCCGGCACCGTGTCGGTCAAGCTGCTCAAGACCTCCAGCGTCAACGCGGCGCTCCAGATCATGTACAACCTCCAGACCACCACCGGCGCCCAGCACGGCATGAACACCATCGTCATCCGCGACGTTGCGCGCGGCGACGTGATCACCTGCCAGAACTGCGCCTTTGCCAAGCAGCCCGCCATCACCTACGGCACCGATGCCGGGGCTGTGGAGTGGACGTTCAACGCCGGGTCCATTTCCTTCCTGCTGGGGATGTAGCCATGCAGTTCACCATCAAGGACAAGACCTTCGATTCCGGCAGGCTGAACGCCTTCCAGCAGCTCCATGTGGTGCGGCGTCTGGCCCCGGTGACCGAGCGGCTCGTGGCCCTCGCCGGAAGCGCGGGCGACCCCGAAGCCTTCCTCGGCCCGCTGGCCCGCACCGTGGGCGAGCTGCCCGACGCCGATGTGGACTACATCCTGAACGCCTGCCTCGACGTGACGCAGATCCGGCAGGATACGGGCGGTTTCGCCAGGCTGCGCGTGAACGGCGTGGTCATGTTCCCGCTGGATCTGACCATGCTGCTCGGCATCGCGGCGCATGTCCTGAAAGACAACCTGTCCGGTTTTTTCGCAGACCTCCCCTCGGTTTTGAACCGTGCGGGGAAGGCTGCGGAATCCGATGGGTAACGCTCCCCGATGGGCAGGACTGGCTGATGAGGCCGGTCCTGCGGGGGCTGTGCCGGTATGAGGGCCTCAAGGACGGCACGCTTTCGCTTGAGGACGTGGCGCTCATGAACGACGCCCTGACCGTGCAGGAAGAGAACGAACGCCGCTTTATGGCGGCGAAAGAAAAGGAACGTGCGTGATGGCTGTAGCCGGAGAGCAGATACTCACCAGACTGGGGTTTGAGGTCGACGGGATCTCGCTCAAGTCCTCCTTGGAGAAGGCCGCGGCGTTCGGCTCCGCTCTCCGGCGGGCCTTTGCCGACGCGTCCGCCGCGTTCGTCGGGGTCGCCAAGGGGGAGGCCGAGGTCGCCGCGCAGGCGGACGCGCTCGGCGTTTCCGTGGAGCGGTTCGCGGAATGGCGGTTCATCGCGGAACAGACGGGCGCTTCGTCGGACGCGCTCGGGGCCTCCCTCAAGGCCATGCTCGCCAACAATCCGGGTTTGTCCGACGCGGCCTCGGAACTGGAGCGCGCGGGCGGGGCGATGCGGGAGATGGGCGATGCCCAGCGCGAGGCGTATGCGCGGGGGCTGGGCATCGATCCTTCCCTCATCCCCATGCTCACGCGGGACGTTTCCGGGCTGCGCGACATGTTCCGGTCGCTCTACGCCACGGCGGGGACGGACGCCGCGAAAGCCGCCGAGGACGGCAAGGGCTTCCTTGACGGCATGGCGCGGCTGGCGGGCCTGTGCGACCTGCTGGCGAAGACGGTGGCGCTTTCGCTGCTGGGCACGGCCCGGAGCGGCATCGAGGCGCTCGGGGATGCGTTCGTGGCGCATTTCGACGACATCCGGCGCGTGCTGGAGCTTGTGGTCGCGCTTGCCTCCGCCGCCGCCCCGGTCATCGGCGCGGCGCTCGGCCTGCTCGTCTCGTGGGGCGGGCAGCTCGCGGGCCTGCTCGGGACGCTGGACGCGGATCTCGTCGCCGGGATCGGCAAGGGGATCGCGGCCTTCATGGCCCTGCGCGGGGCCGTGGGCGCGGCGATCATCGGGTTCGCCAACCTCAAGGAAGCGTGGGCGCTGCTGACGGCGGCCTTTTCCGCCAACCCCTACCTCCTCGCCATCGGAGCCGCCGTAACGCTCGCGGTGGTCGTCATGGACAACTGGGGCGCGGTCAAGGCGTTCCTCCTCGGCGTCTGGGACGCCGTGGCGTCCGGCGCGCGGGCCGCCGTGGATGCGGTGGCGTCGGCCTTCAATAACGCAGTAAACTTCGTAACAGGGGCGGGGTCCGCCATTGCCGGGGCTGTCGGCCCGGCCGTCTCCTCCGCAATGGGCTTCGCCGGCGCGGTTGTTTCCGGCGCGGCGGATCTGCTTGCCTCGGCGTTCGGCGGCGCGGCGGACGTGGTGTCCGGCCTGTTCTCGGGCATGGGCGCGGCGATCGGGATTGCCTTGCAGGGGATCATGGACGGCTTCCGGCTCCTCGGCGGGCTCGCCGCCGCGATCTTCTCCGGGGATCTTTCCGGCGCGCTGGATGCGGCGCTCGGGCTGTTCCGGAACTTCGGGGAAACGGCCCTCGGCGTCTTCCCGGCGCTCGGGGAAGGCATCCTCGGCGGCCTGTCCTCCCTGTGGGGCAGGGTCACGGAGGCGTTCCCGGACTTCGGCGCGTGGGCGTCTGGCGTTGCGGAATCTGCGGGTTCGGCCTTCTCCAGCGCGGCTGAAGCCGTGGCCCCGGCGGTTTCCGGTTTAGCGGAAGCGGCGGTTTCGGCTTTCGGAGGCGTCGCGGACACGCTGGGCGCAGCCTTCGGGAACGTCGCTGACGCGGCGTCCTCGGCCTTCTCCGGTGCGCTGGATGTGGTGGGGCCCGCGGCTTCGGAAGCCGCTGATCGGCTTTCTTCGGCGCTGTCCGGCGCGGTGGCGTTCGTATCCGACCGGTTCCCGAGCCTCGGCGCGGCGGCTGAGGCCGTGGGGCAGGGGCTCGCCAGCGAGTTCCAGAGCATCCGCGATCTCGTGGCCTCCGTGTTCTCGGGGGATCTTTCCGGCGCGCTGGATGCGGCGCTCGGGCTGTTCTCGGGCTTCCGGGAAACGGCTTTCGCCATTTTCGCGGCGCTCGGGGAAGCCGTGCTCGGCGTGTTCGCCTTCGTGTGGGGACAGGTCACGGCGTCCTTCCCGGACTTCGGCGCGTGGGCGGCAAGCTCGGCTTCGGCGGTTGCCGGGGCGTTCGGCAAGGCCCTCGGCTGGGTGCGGGAAAAGCTCTACGGGCTCGTCGACATGCTTCCCGACTGGGCGCTGGAAAAGCTCGGCTGGAAGCGGCTCCCCGATGCGGGCGCGGAGGACGGTATGCCCGGATTCCGCGCTCCGTACGCCCACGGCGGGCAGGGCGCCCCCGCCGGGAACGGCGGTTCCGGATACGGCGGCCTTTCCTCCGGGAACGGTTCCTCCGGGAATGCTTGGGGGGCGGGTTCCGCTGCGGGCGTTTCCTCCGGCGGCGCTTGGAGAGCGGGCTCTGTGGGCGGCGCGCCTTCGGATGGCGCTTTCGCAGGCGCTCCTGCGGGAGGCTTGGGTACGGGAGGTTCCGGGGCGGGCAGTTTTGGGGCGGACGGCCCCGGCGGTCCATTCTTCCCGGGCGCTTCCGGCGGCTCCTTCGGGGGCGCTCCGGGAAGCTCCGGACAGGGAAGGGCGCCGGGGGGCGGCTCCTCCCGCGCGGGCCTTTTCGGGCCAGGCTTCGGGACGCAGCCGTTCTTCTCCCCCTCCACGGAAGCCTACCTAATGGCCGCCCCGTGGCAGTCGGCGGCGATGGCCTCCGCCGGCGGCGCGGTTTCGCTGGAATCCAGGACGGAAATCAACGTCAGCGGCGCAAGCTCGCCGGATGAGGTGGCCCGCCGCGTCGCCGTGGAACAGGACAACATCAACGCGGATCTGATCCGCTACGCACAGGGGGCCGCCCGATGAACTGGCTGACCCAACCGCTGGAACGCGTTTTCCTGCGCCCGCTGCGCAGCCTCGGCGGGCTCTCCTTCGACGTGGTCGTTTCCGAGGAGCACGAGGACACCCTGACCATCGCCAAGCATCCCGTGGAGCAGGGCGCGAACATCAGCGATCACGCCTACCGCAATCCGTGCAAGGTGGTCATCAGGGGCGCGTCGTCGGAGAGCACCTACGGCCTGCCGGTCTGGGACCCGTACAACGCCACCCTCTACAACGCGCTGCTGGCGCTGCAAAACGCCCGTGAGCCCTTCGACATCGTTACGGGCAAGCGCAAGTACGGCAACATGCTGCTGGAGAAGCTGACGGTGACCACCACCCCGGACTCCGAGCACGCGCTCATGGTGACGGCGGAGTGCCGCGAGGTGATCATCGTGAGGACGCAGGTGATAGCGGTCCCGGCCGAACCCGGCAGGCACCGGAACCCCGCCAAGACCGGCGGGACGGCGAACAAGGGCCAGAAGCAGGCCGTCCCCGTGAGGTGACGTTCTGCATGGCCTTGAAGATACAACCAAAGTGAGTGCGACAATGCGTTATGTCATTCCCCTGACCCCTGAGCCGCAGCGGTTCAGCATCGTTCTGGCGGGCCGCGAGCTGCTGCTTGCCGTCCGCTGGATGGACGCGCCCGAAGGCGGCTGGCTGCTCGACATGGCCGACGCCGAGGGCGTCCCCCTCGTTTCCGGCATCCCGCTGGTGGCGGGGTGCGACCTGCTTGAGCCGTATGCGTATCTGGGGCTCGGGGGCGCGCTCCTGCTCTCGGGGGGACGAGCCGCCCTCCCCGGATACGCTCGGGCGGGGCGTGGACCTGCTGTTCGAGGTGGCTGATCATGGCTGAGGCAACAAGCCGTAGCGGGGAACGCCGCGATGAGGGCCGCCAGTGGCTGCGCCGGTGCTCGCTGCTCGTCGGGCCCAAGGAGGGCGGCGCGCTGGAGTTTGGGGAACTGCGCGTTGCCTTCACCGTCAAGGTGAGCGAGCAGGAAACCCCCAACAGCGCCTCGATCAGGGTCTACAACCTCTCCGAGGCCACAGCCGGGCGGATCCGCAAGGAATTTACCCGCGTCATCCTTCAGGCCGGGTATCAGGGCAACTGTTCCGTCATCTTCGACGGGAACATCACCAAGGTGGCGCTCGGGCAGGAGGGCGGCCCCGGAGCCGGGAAGAACGGCGGCGAGGGCGAAGGGTTGGACACCTGCCTCGAGATCAGCGCCGGGGACGGCGACAGGGCCTACAACTACGCGCTGGTCAATACCTCGCTGGCGGCGGGCTCCACCCCCGACGACCACGTCCGCGCCTGCATGAAGGCCTTTTCCGCCAAGGGGATCGAACCCGGCTACATCCCTCTCCTCCCCGGCCAGAAGCTCCCCCGGGGCAAGGTCATGTACGGCATGGCCCGCGCCTACATGCGCGATACCGCGAGGCGCACCGGCACGGCGTGGAGCTTCCAGAAGGGCAAGATGCAGATGGTGCCCGCCAGCGGCTACCTCCCCGGCGAGGCCGTGGTGCTTTCCGCCGGAACCGGGCTCATCGGCACGCCCAAGGCCAACGACAAGGGCATCGAGATCAAGTGCCTGCTCAACCCCCGCCTGCGCATCGGCGGGCGCGTCCGGCTCGACAACGCGGGCGGGGCCGGGCTCAAGGCCGGGGCGGGGCGGGAGCCGAGGGACGTCCACGACGGCCTCTACCGCATCCTTTCGATAACCTTCTCCGGCGACACGCGGGGCACGGACTGGTACGCCACCCTGTCGTGCGTCGGCATTGACGATACCTCTCAGCTTCCTTTGGACGAGGCACGGTGATGGACAGACGAGAAAGATGGGCCGAGCCCGTCGAAGCCCTGCGCGCGGCCCTCGACGGCAGGCAGGCGGAAATGTGGACGGCGCTGCCCGGCATCGTCCAGTCCTTTGATCCGGCGGCGATGACGGTTTCCGTACAGCCCGCCGTTGCCGGGCGGATCTCCGACGAGGCGGGAAAGGCCGCTTCCGTGGATCTGCCCATCCTGCCGGACGTGCCGGTGGTGTTCCCGGGCGGGGGCGGTTTTGCCCTCACCTTCCCGGTGGCGGCGGGGGACGAGTGCCTTGTGGTGTTCGCCTCCCGCTGCATCGACGCGTGGTGGCAGTCCGGCGGCGTCGGCGAGCCGATGGAGCCCCGGATGCACGACCTCTCGGACGGCTTCGCCCTTGTCGGCGTGCGCAGCCAGCCGCACAGGCTGTCCCCCGCCGTGCACACGGGGAACACGCAGCTCCGCGCCGACGACGGGAGCGCCTACGTCGAGATCACGCCCGGAGGGGCGGTTACGGCGGTGGGGCCCTCGTCCGTCACCGTCAGAAGCGGCGGCTCCATCACGCTGGACGCCCCGCGGATCGTCATCAAGGGGCTGCTCTCCATGCAGTCGCAGGGCGGCGGCGCGACCACGGCCACGCTCGCCGGATCGCTCAACGCCACGGGCGACGTGACCGCATCGAACATCAGCCTCAACAGCCATACGCACCCCGGCGACAGCGGGGGGACCACGGGAGGCCCGCAATGAAATACCGCAAACTGACGGAAAACGGCGACTACGCCTTCGGGCGCGGCGGCGCGGACATGCACGCCGACACCCCGGAAGCCGTGGGGCAGGCCGTCCTGACCCGGCTGAGGCTGTTCGCGGGGGAATGGTTCGTCGACCTCAAGGAAGGGACGCCCTACGTCCCCGGCGTGCTCGGCAAGCACACGCAGGACACGTATGACCCCGCCTTCCGCGAGCGGATACTGGATACGGAAGGCGTGACCGGCATCGTTTCGTATGCCTCCTCCTTCGACGGCGAAACCCGCAAACTCTCCGTGCGGGCCGTCATCGGCACGGTCTACGGGGAAACGACGATACAGGAGGTTTTCTAATGGCGCTCGCCACCATCGACGAAACCGGGCTGCACCTGCCCGACTATCCCACGGTCCTTGAGGACGTCAAAGCCCGTTTCCGGGGCATTTACGGCGACGACCTCTATCTTGGGCCCGACAGCCAGGACGGGCAGCTCTGCGCCGTCTTCGCCCTCGCCCTGCACGACGCCTATACCCTCGCCGGGAGCGTCTACAACGCCTATTCCCCCGCCACGGCGCAGGGGACCGGGCTGTCCCGCATGGTCAAGATCAACGGCCTCCGGCGCAAGCCCTCGGGCCGCAGCACCGTCGACCTGCGCCTTGTGGGGCAGGCCGGGACGGTCATCCGGGGCGGCATGGCCGGGGACGCCGCCGGGAAACGCTGGCTGCTCCCCGACGAGGTGGCCATCCCGCAAAGCGGCGAGATCACCGTGACCGCCACGGCGGAGGAGAGCGGGGACATCCGTGCCGCCGCCGGGGACATCGTCAAGATCCTCACGCCCGCCCGGGGCTGGCAGTCCGTGGGCAACCCCGCCGCGGCCCTGCCCGGTGCCGCCGTGGAGACGGACGCGGAGCTCAGGCGGCGCCAGGCCATCTCCACCGCGCTCCCGTCCCTGACCGTGTTCGAGGGCACGCTGGGGGCCGTGGCGTCCATCCCCGGCGTCACCCGCAGCCGGGGCTATGAGAACGACGGAGGCGTGCCCGACGCCGACGGCATCCCCGGCCACAGCATCTGCATGGTCGTCGAAGGCGGGGATACGGCGGCCATCGCGGAGGCCATCGCCGCGAAGAAGGGGCCGGGGGCCGGGACGTACGGCACGACCGAGGCGCTCGTGCGCGACAAGTTCGGCGTCCCCAACGTCATCAAGTTCTTCCGCCCGGTGGAGACGCCCGTGTACGCCACCGTCACCATCAGGCCTTTCCCCGGCTACCTTTCCACCACCGGGGAAAGCATCAGGAAGAACGTGGCGGAACACATCAACGGCCTGAACATCGGGGACGACGTGTCGCTTTCGCGCCTGTACTCGCCCGCGAACGCGGCCAACGCCGCCTCCTACGACATCGAGTCCATCACGCTCGGGACGTCGCAGGGCGCGCAGTCCGCCGCAAACGTGGCCGTCGCCTTCAACGCCGTGGCGTCCTGCTCGGTGGATCGCGTCAAGCTGGTGGTGCGGCCATGAGCGGCTATCTCGGCCTTGTGACCTCGGAGCACCGCAACCGTCCCCGGTTCATGGCGACGGTCGCGGCGGTCACCGATCCGCTGTGCGGGCTGCAGGAGCTGCTGGAAACCATGCGCGCCGCCTTTGACGTGGATTCCGCCGTGGGCGGGCAGCTCGACCGTACCGGCGAATGGATCGGCAGGAGCCGCCACCTGCGGCTTGAGCTGGATGACGTGTATTTCGAATGGGGCCGCGAGGCCGTGGGCTGGGCGCGGGGCTCGTGGAAGGGGCTGTACGACCCCGAAACGGGCATGGTGCGCCTGCCCGACGAGACGTACCGCCTGCTGCTCAAGGCGAAGATCGGCGCGAACCGCTGGGACGGGACCGTGCCCGGCGCGTATGAGGTCTGGGAATCGGCCTTTGCGGACACGGGCAGCCTCATCCTCATGCAGGACAATCAGGATATGTCCGTGGTCATCGGGCTTGCCGGGACGCCGCTCGACGCGGTGATGCGCAACCTCCTCCTGCAAGGGTACCTGCCGCTCAAGCCGGAAGGCGTGCGGGTGGCGTGGTACGCCGTGGCCCCGGAGCGCGGACCGCTGCTCGGCTGGAACTGCGAAACGGGCGGCCTGTCCGGATGGGGCAAGGGGATCTGGCCCGTCAGGCTGGAGCCGCTGCCGTAGGTGCGGGTTCATCAGGGCGGCGATAATCGAAAGGGGGCATGGCGGACGGAAGGGCGTCCGCCATGCCCTTTTTGTTTGTCCGGAGGGGCCGGAAGCCGGGGGAGGAGCAGGAGGGGCGCGGAGCGGAGGAACTTGTTCAGGGTCGGAAAAGGCGGCATGGGCGGGCATGGTGGGCGGAAGAGGAGTTCATCATGCCCACATCCGTTATCAATGAAATTCTTTCGTTTTGCCCACAGGGGACCATAGCCAGCGGCGACATCATGGCGCTGGAGGATTACAAGAACGACGTGCAGCGCCTCCGGGGGCATCAGCCGGGGATCGCCAGACGCGAACTGGAGAACATGGCCCTGCGCCAGTCGTCCTTCGTCGCCGCCGGGCTCGCCCAGTTCGTCGCCAAACGCTACGCGCCGGGCGTCCGTGACGATGCCGATCTGGACGCGCTGGAAACGGCCATCACAGCGGCCATCACGGCCCTGATCGCCGCGAGCAACGCCCAGACCGCCACCCGCCTCGCCACGAAACGCACCATCGGCGGCGTGGCCTTCGACGGCTCGGCGAACATCCATCACTACGCAACCTGCTCGACGGCTGCCGCCACCGCCGCGAAAACCGTTGCGCTGGCGGGATTCGCGCTGGCTACCGGGGCCCGCGTCCTTGTGAAGTTCACCGTAACCAACAGCGCCGCCAACCCGACCCTCGACGTCAACGGCACGGGCGCGAAGCCCATCCAGTACCGTGGGGCCGCCATCGCCGCCGGGACGCTGGCCGCGAACCGGACCTACGAATTCGTCTACACCGGCGCGCAGTACGAGCTTGTCGGCGACGTGGACACGAACACGACCTATCCCCTCGCAACGGCCTCCAACGACGGCCTGATGGCGAAGGGCGACAAGGGCAAGCTGGACGGCATCGCCGTGGGCGCGGAAGTGAACCAGAACGCCTTCGGCAATATCCTCGTCGGCTCGACCACCATTGCGGCGGACACGAAAACCGACACGCTGACCTTCGTAGCCGGGACCAACGTGACCCTGACGCCGGATGCTGCGAACGACAAGCTGACCATCGCCGCCAAGGATACGACGTATGCCGCGGCCACGCAGTCCGTCGCCGGCCTCATGAGTGCTGCGGACAAAGAAAAAGCTGGATGGAGTGGCCCCGGGCGCGGAAGTGAACCAGAACGCGTTCAGCAACATCCTTGTCGGTTCGACCACCATTGCGGCGGACACGAAAACCGACACGCTGACCTTCGTAGCCGGGACCAACGTGACCCTGACGCCGGATGCTGCGAACGACAAGCTGACCATCGCCGCCAAGGATACGACGTACGCCGCGGCCACGCAGTCCGTCGCCGGCCTCATGAGCGCTGCGGACAAGAAGTCCGTTGATTATTGCGAAGCGCTCCGCCTGTCGATGATCGGCGTGCCACGCTACTGGCGCTCGACGACCCTCCCCGCGAATCACGTCTGGGCGAACGGAGACCTCGTCCTGTTCTCCGACTGGCCCGAGCTGAAAAAAGTCTATGATGGCGGAGGATTCACCGGAATGCTGCTCGCCTACAACGCCACCAGTGCCACCATCGCCGCCAACCTCGGCAAATGGCGCCCCAACGCCGCTAACCCTACGGGATTATATGTTCCCAAGCTGAGCGACCAGTTTTTCCGAGCTTGGACGGGGATAGGAACCGCCGGAGCGCATCACGATGCAGGGTTACCGGATGTTGCTGGAGCCTTTTATTCGGTGCACTCGGCCAACGGATCGCAGTATACCAGCGGTGCCTTTACTCAGAGTCAGGGGGCGCATACTTTGCAGGAGGAAACTCTCATGCCGAATTTGGCATCACCTTTAGGGCCTCGAACAGTAATAAAACATATGGTGCATCTCCGACTGTCATGCCTACGTCCGTTGATCTCCCTATATGTCTCTATCTAGGTAATTCCGCATGATTTTTAACCTAACCGCCTGCGTTTCCGAGCTTGGACGGGGACGCCTGGTGTTTGTGCCACACGCACCGGCCGGGACAGGGACGGGACGTTGGCAGGGGACGCGATACGCAACGTTACGGGTAGTGCAGGTATCGGTGGCCAGACTGGAATAGGCATATCCGCTCGCGATGGGGGAACACATGCTCTCTGTACAGTCACGCAGGCGTTTTGGGGGAGCCCCCAGTCTATCGACGATGACATCCGTGGGCATACGGAGGTTTGGTCTTTGATGCTTCACATGCCGTCCCCACTGCGCCGCCGAAATCCGCCCGGTCAACGTTGCGCTTCCTGTCATTCTGTATCTTGGCCTCCGTGAAGCTAGTCATTTAATATTCCAAGCGTCCGGATCAGTCGCTGTCAGGCCAGCCAGTTTCACCGGTGTTGTCCCTCCCGACCTAAGACAGCACCGGTAAAGGTTGGCCTGCAACACCAGGTCGGGAAGATTGTGCCCAATGCGTTCGATTCCTGATGCCGTGTAAATCTACAGGCCCAATTGGCCGTAATATCCCTGTCCTATTATTCCAATGGGACAGGCGGTTAGGCCTTCTGCGGAATGCCAGGGATAGGACAAAGGGAGTTTCTCGGTGCATGTCGGAGATGCGCCATGAGAGTTTATTACCGGAAAGGATGCTGTGTGATCAACACCTGCCCCCGCTTTTTGGTGACCTTGACCTCCGGAGCATGGCCGCCCTATTTGTACGATCGCACGCTGGATGGCGTCAAAGTGGCAAGGCTGAAAAGCCTGCGCATCTGTAGCGGCCCAGGCGTTGATGCCAGCCGCCGGCCCCCGTCCAGCCCTCGGAGGGAGCGCAGGCGAGGCAAAAATCCTTTTTATTCGCTATGCTATTTGAAAAGAACATAGAGAGTTTTTCTGAAAGGCAACCTGTTGGTGTTATGTCTTTTTACTCCTGCCCCCGCTTTTCCGAGCTTGGACGGGGGAACAGGGAGGGAGGCCGGGAGTTGGCAAGGAGATGCAATACGAGAGATAGCCGGTACTGCAAACCTGTGTAGGATTGGCTCTACACCCGGTTCCCCATCATCGGGGGTGCAATATCTGTGGTACGTGACCCAAACAATGGCATAATAGATGCGTCCGGAGGCGAACCGCTGTATGGCAATCTGGTCTTCTCCGCAGCTAAAGTTGTTCCTACAGCCGCCGATAACCGTCCGGTCAACGTTGCGATTCCCGTCATTCTGTATCTTGGCCTCCGTGCTTGAGTTTTTGTGATAGCCTCCGCGTTT